>Ga0101941_1000037_pt1 | contig 383498 bp, 344 predicted proteins | sample DewCreD2012metaG_3_FD_75242 | JGI IMG/M metagenome (GOLD analysis project Ga0101941, IMG submission 75242) | Hot spring sediment bacterial and archeal communities from British Columbia, Canada, to study Microbial Dark Matter (Phase II) - Dewar... ... | reverse complement strand
GCCTGCGGCATGAGCCAACTGCCCCGCCTCAAGCAAATCGGCCTTGGCGTTCAGTTTGGGGTCTACCAAGCTCTCCAAGCCAGCAGCGATCTCAAACAGCACGCCTTCCCCAAGCTTCCCTGCATCCTCAAGAATCCCGGGAAGCTTCCCGTGCGCCTGAGTCACAAAGTCATCAAGCGTCCCGACAATCGTGGCATTCAGGTGCCCGATCAGAATCTCGATCAGCGCATCACCCAGCACCATCTTGCCGGCCTGCCGCATCTCCTGACGCACCAGAAACAGCATCGGCCGCAGGCTCATCCGCGCCGCCGCCATGCCCGGCGGAATCGGCACCATGCCGATCAGGTTGATGCCCAAACTGACCCAGTCCAGCGGGTCGCGCTTGTCACTGGTCGCCAGCCAAACGATGTCGTTCAGCGCATCGACCAGCGCCATGATGTTGCCCACCACCGGCAGCCCACCGGCCACGGTCTTGATCCGCTCAAGCGTGAGAACCCCGCCGCTGATGTCCTGCAGCCAGGCATCGACGTTCGCTGCACCAAGACCAACGTCTTCAACCTGAATTTGATCAAGCGGAACAATCGCGACTTGGGGTTCGCGTTTCTCACCACCAACGGGAAGATTTAAGGGGGTTGCCAAGGATGCTCTCCGTGCTCAAAAAACCATCGGAAAAGGCGTGAATGCCAATCCGGGGGCCACGGAGATATCAAGGCTTGTGCCAGTTATGAATTAGCCAAGCAAAATCAATAACTTAAGAGGAATAATGACGGGTTTTAGCGATTGCCAACCCTAAGAACAAAGTAAAAGTGCGCAAGAAGTTGCGCACCCCTGCGCAACTTCTTGCGCACTCGTCTGCAGGCCATGCACGACGTGGCCTGCAGAGCATCTAGCAGCCAAATTTGAGCTTAGGAGTGCGCAACTTTTTGCGCACTCCGACCAACCCATAACCAACCACTCTTCACCACCAAGAGCGCATCGCAAACAAAATACGGCAGCAAAAAAACAGTCAAAAAAAAGCCCCGAACAGTCGGGGCTTTCAGCATTCAGAGCGGCTCAAGCTTCAGCCAGTTGCTCTTCATACTCCTTCTGATACTCACCGGCCAGCGACTCTTTCTGCTTGTCGTCCAGCAGTTTGCCCGCCGACTGGAAGAACTTCTGCTCTTCTTCCTTCAGGTGGTGATGAACCTTCTCCGACAGCTTCTTGGCCGTGGCCATCCAGGACGGGCTGGACATCTCGGTTTCGTCGAGCTCTTCCATCATTTCGTCCATTTCGTGATGCTCGGAAATGGCATGGCGGCTGAGGTCGATACCGTTATCGGACTGCATCAGCGGTATATAGAAGAAGCGCTCTTCGGCGATTGCATGTGCCTGGAGTTCAGCTTTCAGCTGCTTATAGACGTCGACACGTTCCTTGCTGTCGCCATGGGTTTGGATCAAGGCATCGGCATAGCCGCGTTGCCGGTCATGACTTTCTCTCAGGGCTTCAAAAATATTCACGGGTGCTCCTTGGTTCGGCGACGGACTGATGTGCTTATTCCTAGACCGCAGCGAGTATTCGGCCGTTCCGTTGTACTTCGAGCCTGTGCGTATTCCCCAACCCCCGCCAACATGAAAACCCTCCACCGTACAGCCCCCCGACAGCTCCATTCGATCACTGACGGGCTGACATTCGCGACATGCTGCGTATGATGAGTCCGACGTTTTTCGCAAAAAGGCTCACTACGATGATGAAGTTTTTCGCCGCGCTGCTTTGCATGTTCACTGGCATGGCCCACGCAGAACCTGCGCTGCTCACCGATCTAGCGCTGCCGTACGTGGCGGCGGCGCCCGCTGAATCCAAAGACAGACCCCTCATCATTTTCCTGCACGGCTACGGCAGCGACGAGCGCGACCTGCTCGATATCAAAAACGATCTCTCCCCGAGTTACACCTATCTCTCCGTGCGTGCGCCGCAGGAAGTCGACGGCGGTGGCTACAAGTGGTTCACCCAGGACACCGATCAGGCCGAATACGAAGGCGTGACCAGCGACGTCGACAAAAGCACCGACCTGCTGCGAACCTTTGTCGAACAGGCCACCGAGAAATATCAGACCCAGCCCGATAAAGTGATCCTGGTCGGCTTCAGCCAGGGCGCGATGATGAGCTACCAGATCGGCCTGCAATACCCGGAACTGGTGCATGGCATCGCACCGCTCAGCGGCAAGATTCTCGCGTCCCTCCATTCACGCCTGAAACCCGATGAGCGCCTGAAATCGCTGAAAGTGTTCATCGGCCACGGCTCGGCCGACACCCGCGTGGCGTACTCGGGCGCAACCGACGCCAAGGCGGTGCTGGAGAATCTGCTGATCGTTCCCGAGTTTCATTCCTACGCCGGGGCAGGGCATACGATTACAACGGCTGAGGTGGCGGATTTGAAGCACTGGCTTCAGAGCCAGTTGAAGAGTAAGGCTGCTGATTGACCCAGCGGGCGCCGGCACTCACATAGATTTATTCGATTGCTATAGATATGTACCGCAAGAAGGCCGGATGCTTTCGTCATCATTTGCTGCTTTGGTACGCGGTGAATGTGGCAATGGGGAGACAGGGAAAGGGGACTGATCTGCGCAATCAGGTCCTCAAGTCAAAAGCGCGCGAACTGGTTAATCAAACCCTTGAGAGGTCCGTCGAAGTACGATCACTCGGTATAGACAGGGGGACTGTGAGATTCATGCCTATTGATCCCGCGGCGCTCGCAATCAGCGATGAATGGGAACGCTGCCCCTATCCTTGGCGGGCGGTGCCGGAATGGAAGCTCAAAGATCCGAAAGGTCTTGACCTCGCCTTGTGGCATGCTCAGGAGCTTTGCGGTTTATGTTACGCAACACCGCGTCGAAGCCGTTTGCGGATCAGCATTATCTTGCTGGAAGGTCAACCGACCGAGAGTCATCCCCTGAAAAGGTTGGTGGCTCCATTGATGTTGACGGCGGTAGGGGTTTACGCGCAGCTGCTGAGATGCAAAGTCATCCAGATCGAACGCCCCGAGCCAGGCGTCGTGAACTACTATAAGACACTGGGGTTCGAGTTCGACACAGCTGGATGCCTTGTTATTTCAGCCGATCGTTTCTAGGATGTCCCCCAGGACCAAAGCACGGAGGTGCTCATGAACATTAAGAAACGTAAGGCTAAAATTCGGGAAATGACAGAATTCCGTGCCGAAGCGCACAGGCGCGCTGCGGAATATGCTCAGTCTCAATTGCACTTTCTGCGCTTAGCGCTGGAGATCGGCAGAGACCTCGGACCCACTGGCCCCATGGCTGGTTTCAGGGGCTGAACCTTCATAAGAAAACCGCCGAACTGGCGGTTTTTTCTTGGCCTGCAATCAGCGCCCCACGCCCACGGCCTGAGCATCCTGCGCGTGCCGTGCTCCATTCTTCATGGCCGTGAGTTCTTCAAAAAACCCAACAACGCCAACACCGGAAATACACTCCCCACGGTCACAATCCAGACCCAGCCACCATGGTCATACAGCGCGCTCGCCACCACCGAGCCGATCGCGCCACCGATAAAGATGCTGGTCATGTAAAGCGCGTTGAGGCGGCTGCGGCTCTTGGCGTCGAGGGCGTACACCGCGCGCTGGCCGAGGACCATGTTCATCTGCACGCAGAAATCAAGGATGACCCCGGTGACTGCCATGCCGATCACGGCGTATGCCGGTTCGATCAAGCTGGGCAGAAAGCTCAGCGCGGCAAATAGCATGGCGCACAGACTGGCGATGCGGGTGTGGCCGGCATCGGCCAGGCGGCCGGCGATGGGCGCGGCAATCGCGCCGATGGCCCCGACCAGGGCGAAGAGGGCGATCTGGCTTTGCGACAGGCCGTGATTTCGCGCGAGCTCAAGCGGCACGGCGGTCCAGAACAGGCTGAAGGTGGCGAACATGCACGCCTGATAAAACGCGCGCTGGCGCAGAACCGGCTGTTTGCGCAGCAAGGTCCATAATGATTTGAGCAACTGGCCATAGGTGGCGCTGTGGGCAGGCTGATGTTTAGGAATGGTGGTCGCCAGCACCACGCTGATCAGCAGCATCACCGCGGCGGCCGTGCCGAACACCGCGCGCCAGCCGAAGTGGTCGGCGATGAGACTGGCAGCGGGCCTGGCCAGCAGAATGCCCAGCAGTAGGCCGCCCATGATGCTGCCGACCACGCGCCCGCGTGTTTCTTCCGGCGCGAGGTTGGCGGCGAGTGGCACTAGAATCTGCACCGCCACCGAGCTGAAACCCACCAATAGCGAGGCGAGCAGGAACAGATTGGGCGTTTGTGCGAAGGCGGCGCTGAGCAGGCTGAGAATGGCGACGCCGGTGGTGACGATCATCAGGCGGCGGTTTTCCAGCAAGTCGCCGAGCGGCACCAGGAAGAACAGGCCAAGGGCATAGCCGATCTGGGTCAGCGACACGATGAAGCTGGCCAAAGTGCCGGACAGCCCGATGTCCGGGGCAATCAAGCCAATGATGGGCTGTGCGTAATACAGGTTGGCAACGATCGCGCCGCAGCAGAAGGCGAACAGCATCGCCAGGCCCTTGGTCATCGTGGCGCCGTGGGTTGCGGGAGAAATGGAGGTCATGGGGACACCGGTGAGTTCGCAGGCCTGGCCGAGACGGCTCTGGTAAGGCGTGCAGAAAAGAGTGGCGCGAGGTTAACGCTTTTTCATTGCGTTAAGAAGGGGCGCCGGGGAATAGCGCAGCGTTGATCCGTGCGGCGTGCAGCCCGAGACCGTGGCCGCGCAAAAGCCGGGCAGCCCCCGATAATAGTGACGCTCCGGTCGCTCGGCCGAAACTTTTCCGAGTGCGCTTCGGTCACTGCTTACACATACCCCCTCACACCCCATCGGAAATTAAAACTATGCCTCGGGCAATCTGGAAAGGCGCGATCAGTTTTGGGCTGGTGCATATTCCTGTGGCGCTGGTGTCGGCGACGTCCCGGCAAGGTGTCGATTTCGACTGGCTGGACAAGCGCAGCATGGACCCGGTCGGTTACAAGCGCATCAACAAGGTCTCCGGCAAGGAGATCAATAAAGAGAACATCGTCAAAGGCGTGCAGTACGAAAAGGGCCGCTACGTCGTCATCAGCGAGGAGGAGATTCGCTCGGCGCACCCGAAATCGACCCAGACCATCGACATCTTCGGTTTCGTCGACAGCGATCAGATTCCGCTTCAGCACATCGACACGCCGTACTTCCTGGCCCCCGACAAACGCGGCGAAAAAGTCTATGCGCTGTTGAGACAGTCGCTGGTCGATACCGGCAAGGTCGCGCTGGCCCATGTAGTGATTCGCACTAGCCAGCACCTGGCGGCAGTGATGCCGCTGGAATCGGCGATCGTCCTCGTGCTGCTGCGCTGGCCCTCGGAAGTGCGCGGGCTCGACAGCCTTGAGCTGCCCAAGGAGGCCACCGACGTCAAGCTCAGCAAGAGCGAGCTGGACATGGCCAAGCGCCTGATCAAGGACATGAGCACCGAGTGGACGCCCGATGCCGAGGAATACCGCGACACCTTCCAGGACCAGATCATGTCGCTGGTGGAAACCAAGGCCCGCGAAGGCAAGATCGAGAACGTCGAGACCGACGCCGGCGACACCGAGCGCAAGTCGGCTGATGTCATCGACCTGACCGAACTGCTCAAGCGCAGCCTGGGCGGGCGCAGCGGCGCGGCCAAAGCGCCTGCAAAAGCCAAACCCGCCAGCAAAGCCAAGGCCGAATCAAAGGGTGATGCACCGGCGAAACGCCGTGCACCGCCCCGGAAGAAGACCACCAAGGCCTCTTGAACGCGTGTCCTGTTGTAGCGTTGAAAGATGCACCGTTCCACTGCGCAGAGGTTCATCGTTATGACAAAACCTGTGAGTGAATACACCCGCAAGCGCAACTTCGATGTCACGTCCGAGCCTGCGGAAAGCGAGGGCAAGACGCGAAGCAAGCAAGGCAAGGCGCTGAGTTTCGTCATTCACAAGCACGATGCGCGCAATCTGCACTACGACTTTCGCCTTGAGCTGGATGGCACGCTGAAAAGCTGGGCGGTGCCGAAGGGGCCAAGTCTGGACCCGAAAAACAAGCGCCTGGCGGTGCACGTCGAAGATCATCCGCTGGATTACGGCAGTTTTGAGGGCAGCATTCCCGAGGGTGAATATGGCGCCGGCGAGGTGATTGTCTGGGATCGCGGCATCTGGCAGCCCCACGGCGACCCGCAGGAGACCTACAAGGCCGGCAAACTTAAATTCACCCTGATCGGCGAAAAACTCAGCGGCGACTGGGCGTTGGTGCGGACCCGTTTGCCGGGCAACAGCGACAAGGAACAGTGGCTGTTGATCAAGGAAAAGGACGACGCCGTGCGCTCGGGCGAAGACTACGACATCGTCGTCGACAAACCGGAGAGCGTGGTCAGTGGCGCAACGGTGGGCGAGGGACGTAACCCGGCCAAGAACGCCAAACGTCAATCGGCGGCGTCTGAACCCGCCAGTAAAACCTCGGCCAGTACGAAGCCCGCAAAAAAGCCAGGGGAAAAGAAAGCCAGAGCACCGTCGCCCAAAAAGAGCGGCGTGCCGGCCAAACTCTCGCCGCAGTTGGCGACGCTGATGGACGCTCCGCCCGAAGGTGAATGGCTCTACGAAATCAAATACGACGGTTACCGGATCCTGACCCGCATCATTGATGGCCAGGTGAAGTTCTTCACCCGCAACGGCAATGACTGGACCGAGCGCCTGCCGTTGCAGGCCAAGGCTGTCGGCGATTTGAAGCTGGACAACACCTGGCTGGACGGCGAGGTCGTCGTCCTCAACGACGCCGGGTTGCCGGATTTTCAGGCGTTGCAGAATGCGTTCGACATCGACCGCAGCATGGACATCCTCTATTACCTGTTTGACGTTCCTTTCCTGAATGGGGAAGACCTGCGCGAAACGCCCGTCGAAGACCGCCGCGCGGCGTTGAAGAAAGTGGTGGGACGACAGAAAAAGGGCCTGCTGCGGTTCTCCGAAGCCTTCTCGGCAGGCCATCGCGACATCATCGAAAGCGCCAGTCTGATGTCCCTCGAAGGCGTCATCGGCAAGCGTGCCGGCAGCGTGTACCAGTCCAAACGCAATGCCGACTGGATCAAGCTCAAATGCAAGCTGCGGCAGGAGTTCGTCGTCGTCGGCTTCACCAAACCCCAGGGCGCGCGCAACGGGTTTGGCGCGCTGTTGCTGGCGGTGAACGAGGAGGGCGCGGGCCTGGTGTATGCCGGCAGGGTCGGCACTGGTTTCAATAAGCAGATGCTTGGCGAGTTGCTGGAGCAGATGAAACCGCTGGAACAGGACGCGTCGCCGCTGGAGAAAAAGGTGACCAGCGCCCAGGCCCGGGGCGTGCACTGGATAAAACCGACACTGGTGGCGGAAGTCGAGTTCGGCGAATGGACCCGCGACGGCATCATTCGTCATTCGGCGTTCGTCTCGTTGCGCAGCGACAAGCCGGCCAGCGAAGTGGTCCACGAGCACCCGATACCGCCGAAGGACATCAAAGCGCCGTTCAAGCCCCGTGCCGCCAAGGCCAAAGCGTCGAGCACCAAATCCGCGTCCAGTGCCGATTCTTCAGCCGAGAAATCCAGGCCGGCCAGCAAGCGCGCCGGCAAGGACCGCGTCGAGGTGGCCGGGGTGATGATCAGTCATCCCGAACGGGTGATCGACGCCGAAAGCGGTTTGCACAAGATCGAGCTGGCGCAGTATTACGAGTCGGTGGCTGACTGGATTCTGCCGCACCTCGACCACCGGCCTGTGGCGTTGTTGCGTTGCCCCGAGGGCGTGGAAGGCGAGCAGTTTTTCCAGAAGCATTCCGAGCGCATGGCGATCCCCAACATCAAGCAGCTGGACCCCAAGCTCGACCCCGGTCATGCGCGCTTGATGGAGATCGACAGCGTCAAGTCGCTGGTCGGTGCGGCGCAGATGGGCACCATCGAACTGCACACCTGGGGCGCCACCTACGACCAGATCGAGCTGCCGGACCACTTCGTCCTCGATCTCGACCCGGACGATCAGTTGCCGTGGCGCAGCATGATCGAGGCCACGCAACTGACGCTGTCGACTCTCGACGAGCTGGGCCTGGATGCGTACGTCAAAACCAGTGGCGGCAAGGGCATGCACATCGTTGTGCCGCTGGCGCGCCGGGCCGATTGGGAGACGGTCAAAGCCTTTGCCAAGGCGCTGGCGCAATTCATGTCGAGGGAGTTGCCAGACCGATTCACCGCGACGTCCGGGCCGAAGAACCGGGTCGGCAAGATCTTCATCGATTACCTGCGTAACAGCCGGGGCGCCAGTACGGTCGTGGCCTATTCAGCCAGGGCGCGGCCGGGGTTGCCGGTGTCGGTGCCCATCAGCCGTGACGAGCTGACCCAGGTGAAGTCGTCGGCGCAGTGGAACATCGCCAACCTGCAGCAGCGGTTGCGCAAGCTGAAGGCTGATCCGTGGGCCGGTTACAAGCACAACCAGCGCCTGACCAAACCGATGTGGAAACGCCTGGGCGCAACGCCGCCGGCTTAAGAGCGACCGGACGCGCTTAAGCCATCAGGTTAAGGCGCGGAAGGTCCTGGGGGCGACGATTTCAGGCGCGCCTGGCACGCAGGATCAAACCAGGGTTTGCGTGCGCCGGCTTGCTGGCGAACCTGCGGGATCAGACACTGCATCAGTGACCGACCCAATGCGTTCGCCAGCAAGCCGGCTCTTACGGACCGAGTTGAAACATGGGCGGTGTGCGTCAGTCGCAACAATGCGCCATCCGATTACTTGACCCCGTCAGTCCGCTCGCCTACCTCAGCCGGATAAAACTCTCCGTCCAGCCCGGCGGCCAGCAGGCGTTCCCGTACCTGGGTTTCGACTTCCAGGACTTGGTCGGGGTTATCAATGTTGTCGACGACGAGCCAGACCGGCATGACGTTCTGGCCATGGGTGCCTTCGCTGAGCATGTCGTGGGAGAAGACTTGTTTGGCGCGCCACAGGCACAGTTCGTCATCGGTGTGGTGGGGTTCGCGAACGGCGGTCGGCGAAGTCAACCAGACTTCGGTGTAGGTGCGCAGGTCGGCGTTGGGGAGTTCGTTCAGGGTGATGACAGTTTTCATTTGGTGTGCTCCAGTGTTCAAGATGGAGTTGTGACGCATCGAGCGCACCAGCGTTCCCGCGATCTGCGCAGGTGGTCGTACCGACTTGAACCGACGGCGCGCGCAAGGGGTCGATTAATCACTGTGCGCTCACGTCAGCCCGACCCGGAGACATACCCGTGACCGACCGACACCTGCTCACCCGCAGACGACTGCTCACCCTGGCAGCAGGTGCCTCGGCGGCGTTGATGTTTGACGCAGCGATCGCTCATTCCGGTGCCATCGCCACAGCATCCGAACCGCCACAACCCGGCTCATCGGCCGGTCACCCAGGAGAAAGGAACATGCTCACCCGAGACATTCCATCCAGCGGCGAAGCCTTGCCGATGATCGGACTTGGCACCTATCGCGGGTTTGATGTCGAGCCCGGCAGCGACGCTTACAAACTGCTGCCTGCGGTGGTGGATCAGTTGTTCCATGCGGGCGGGACCCTGATCGACAGTTCGCCGATGTATGGCCGCGCCGAGGAAACCACCGGCGAGTTGCTGGCGATCCATCAGCCGTCCTCGCCAGCGTTCCTGGCGACCAAGGTCTGGACCCGGGGACGCGACGAAGGCATCGCCCAGATGGAAGCTTCGTTTCGGCTGTTGCGGACCCAGCGCATTGACCTCATGCAGATCCATAACCTGCTGGACTGGAAGACCCAGCTGCCGACGTTGCGTCAGTGGAAAGAGCAAGGGCGCATTCGCTACATCGGTCTGACGCACTACACCCCGTCGGCCTACGCCGAGGTGGAAGCTGCGCTGAAGGCCGAGGCATTCGATTTTCTGCAGATCAATTACGCGCTGGACGATCGCTCGGTCGAAGCGCGGCTGCTGCCGCTGTGCCGTGAACGGGGGGTGGCAGTGATCTGCAATCGGCCATTCGGTGGCGGCGGCCTGCTGGGGCGCTTGCGCGACACGCCGCTGCCGGGCTGGGCGGGAGAAGTGCAGGCCAGGAGTTGGGCGCAACTGGCGCTGAAGTTTCTGATTTCACACCCGGCGGTGACGTGCGCAATCCCCGGTACGGGCAATCCGAAATACATGAAGGAAAACGCCGAGGCAGCCAGAGGGCCTTTGCTCACCGATGCCCAGCGCCAGCAGCTGATTGCCCTGATCGGCTGACACCGCTGCACCTGGACATCTTCTGCGTCGGCAAAGGCGAAGCTCGAGGAGCTGAAGCGATCAGCGTTTGACCGGCGCAGGCAAAGTGACCAGATTCACGTACGCGTCCCAGAATTTTTTCTGATCCACGGCGTACACCACTTTCGCCTTCTGTGTGCCGACCGGCGCGCCCTTCTTGTAGCCCATGGAGCGGCCGTAATCCGGTCCGAAGTGGGTGTCGACATCGACCCACAGGTCTTTGGACTCGGTGACCAGTTGCGGATTCACCAGGTACAGCGCGGGCAGGCTGTCCCAGGTGAAGCTGCGATGGTTCGGGTCCTTGTCGAACTCAGGCCCCAGCACCGTTTTGTACAGCTCGGGAATCACGCCTTTGCTGGCGACGATGCGCTGGTAGACCGAGGCGTCGAAGATGACCTTTTCGCAGACATCGTTGGGGAAAATCACGTGCTCGATGGGCGAGCGCAGCACGATTTTTGCGGCCTCGGGGTCGAACCACCAGTTGAATTCGGCCGCTGGCGTCGTGTTGCCTGGAATCTCGATGGCGCCGCCCATGTACACGATGCGTTTGATCAGCGGCACGATTTCCGGCGCGCTGCGAATCGCCAGAGCGATGTTGGTCAATGGCCCAACGGCAAGAATGGTCACCTCGTGAGGATTTTTCTTCACGCTGTCGACGATGAACTGCGCGGCGGATTCGCTGCGCAGTGTGGTGTGCGTAGCAAGCCCGTCCGGCGGGGATACCAGCTGCGAGGCCGAGGTCGGACGCGGGCTCTTGAACGCCCCCGGCCATCCTGCGCCGAACAGGGCTTTTTCCTGTTCATAGGTGGCGAAGTCGTGCAGCAGCGGGTATGCCGCGCCGGAGTACACGCCGACGTCCTTTTCCACGCCCATGCGCTCGACCGCCTTCAGCGCATCGACCTGCTCCTGATCGACCCAGGCGTTGCCACTGACGAGGGTCATGCCCAGCAGGTCGATGCGCTTTTGCGCGTGCAGTTGCGCCAGCATGATGAAAGCCTGGCCGTCGTCGTTGAGTACGTTGAAATCGGTGTCGAAGATGACCTTTTCCGCGGCCTGCAAGGAGGTCGCGGAAAGTCCGAGCGTCAGGGCCAGGGTACAGCTTTTCAAAAACGCCTGCATGAGCGGTTTCCACCGTTGTTATTGGATGAATGCGATGAGCAGTGTAGGAGCGTGGCTTGTCCCGCGATCGGCTGCGCAGCAGTCGTAAAGTCAGACGCCCGTTGCACCTGATACACCGCATCTACCGGGTACACGACGACTGCGTCGCCGATCGCGGGACAAGCCACGCTCCTGCAGGATTTAGATTTGATTATCTGTTCACCAGCTTCGCCGGCAACGCCACCACCAGCAAACTGCTCAAAATCAGGCACCCGGCAAAGAACCACAACGCCCCGGCGCTGCTGCCGGTCACGTCGATGGCGATGCCCATCATCGAGTTGCTCACCAGGCCTGCGATGTTCGCCAGCGAGCAGGCGAGGGCGAAACCTGTCGCCGCTGCCCGGCCTTTGAGGAACGTCGCCGGCAGGCTGAAGAACACCGGCACGGCGCCAATGATCGCCGCCGAAGCGACGGCAAACAGTGCGACGGTCGCGACCACGTTATGGGTGAAGAACGGGCTGGCGGCCATGGCCACGGCGCCGATCCAGAACGGCACGATAATGTGCCAGCGACGTTCGCGACGGCGGTCGGAGCTGGCGCCGATCATCAGCATGCCGATCAACGCCGCCACGCTGGGCAACGCGGTTAACACGCCGATGTGGAAGGTGTCGGTGACTCCGGCGTTTTTGATGAACGTCGGCATCCAGAAGCCCATCGCGTAGGCGCTGAGCAGAATCGAGAAGTCGATGCCGCCGAGCATCCACACTTTCAGATTGAAGAACCCGTCACGAAAGCTGTGTTTGCTGTCTTTGCCCTCGGCATCGTCCAGGCGCAGTTCGCCTTCCAGCAACGTTTGTTCGGTGCTGTTCAGCCATTTGGCTTCTTTCGGATTATTCGGCAGCGCCCAGAACGTCATCACGCCGAGCAGCACGCTGGGAATGCCTTCGATCAGGAACAACCACTGCCAGCCCCGCAACCCGGCGGTCTGGTCGAAATGACCCATGATCCAGCCCGACAGCGGACCGCCGATGACGCTGGAGAGCGGCAGGCCGATCATGAACAGCGCGATGATGCGGCCACGGCGGTAGGTCGGGAACCAGGTGGTCAGGTAAAACAGCACCCCCGGCAGAAAGCCCGCTTCGGCGGCGCCGAGGAGAAACCGCAGCACGTAGAACTGCGTCGGCGTGCTGACGAACAGCGTGCAGGATGACAGCAAACCCCAGGTGATCATGATCCGCGCGATCCAGATCTTCGCGCCGACCTTTTCCAGCACCAGGTTGCTCGGCACTTCGAACAGGATATAGCCGACGAAAAACAGCCCGGCGCCCAAACCGAATGCGGTCTCGCTGAAGTGCAACTGGTCGAGCATCTGCAGCTTGGCGAAGCCGATGTTGATGCGGTCCAGGTAAGCGGCCAGGTAGCAGAAGCACAGGAAGGGGATGAGCTTCCAGGTGATCTTGGTGTACAGCGCTTTGATCGGGTCCGCAGCTAAGTTTGCGGAGGTTTCTACATTCGCAGAGGGCATGGGTGTCTCCTGGCGGTTCTTCGACCGGTGGGCGCGGCGGCGGCTGATTTTGCCTGTGTTTGCGGTGTTGTCATATGGGGGAAGAAGCGGCAAGCGGTAAGCTTCAAGCTGCAAGAGGGGACCGCGTGCTCTTCACTTGCGGCTTACCGCTTGTAGCTTGCAGCTCATCGCTTACCGGTTGCTGCTCGCATGTGCGTCATAGCCTCCTGCTTACCAACCACATCCCCGTATTTGCTGTCGATGTCGAACAGGTTCGCTTCATGGGGATCGGGGTGACGGTCGCCCACGCATTCGCGCACCACGATTGTCCGGAAACCATGCTGCACGGCATCCACCGCAGTCGCCCGGATGCAGCCGCTGGTGGAGCAACCGGCCAGCACGACGGTGTCGATCCCCTGTGCGTGCAGCATTGATGCCAGTGACGTGCCGAAGAACGAACTCGCGTACTGCTTGCTGATGACGACCTCTTCAGGCAAGGGCTGCACGGCCTCGCAGAACGCGGCCAGCGGGTTGCCTTCGACCATGTCCTTCATCACCGGCGCTTTTTTCACCCACATGCCGCCGTCCGCGAAATGCGTGGGGTGATAGCGGATGTTGGTGTGCACGACCGCGATGCCGTGTTCCCGTGCGCAGGCCAGCAGCTCGACGCTTTCGGCCACGGCGCTGACCACACCCGGCGCATATAAAGGTGCACTGGGCTGGGTGTAGCCCTGCATGAAGTCGATCATCAACAGGGCCGGTTTCGCACCAAAACCGATGCGATTGCCCCAGACGCCCTGATAGTTGGCGTCCGCGCTTTGTGAGTCGGTCATCGGGTTCACCTCGATCAATAGGGTTGCAGTCGATTTGGCGTCGCGCCGGATTAATATCTTGAACAGCCTCCGGGCCTGAGCACAGAGATGCTTGGCAACGCAGGACACCTGTAGGAGCGCGCTTGCCCGCGAAACGCGCCGGGTCAGTTGGCGGTGATGTGTCTGTAGCATCCCTTCGCGGGCAAGCGCGCTCCTACAGGTCCAGCGCCTTACATAAATCCGGTTCAGGCCTGTTCGGTAATCCTCTGCCTCAGGTCAGCGGCGTACCGAGAAAATCCCCGAACGCTGCAAAGAACCCCGGCAGGTTGTCCCACGGAATCATGTGCCCGGCGTTTTCCACTCGCGCGATCAGAATGTTCGGTTGCAACTGTCGGATCTCGGCTTCGTCTTCCGCCTGAATCACACCCCCACGGCCAGCGACGATGAGCAGGGCAGGGACAGGCAGGCTCGGCAGGTCCTGATGGAAATCCACGTCATGGAAGTCATTGAAGGCGCGAACGATGGCGGGTTCGTAGCAGGTGTGCAGCCACTCGGCGCGCAGTTGCAGTTGCTCCTCGGTCCAGGTCGGGCAGAACGCGCGCATGTCTTCGGCGCTCATTCCCTGCTGCGACTGGCGGATCGAGTCGACGTACCACGGCAACTTCGCCGGGTATTCACGACGCCCCGGACCGGACACCGGCGGATCGATCAGCACCAGGCTTCTCAGCCCCTGGGGGCAACGAACCGAGGCCCGTACGGCGAAGCGCGCGCCCATCGAGTGACCGGCCAGGTGATAACTGTCGATGCCCATGACGGCGGCGAACGCACCGATGTCATCGGCGCAGGTGTCGACGCTGTAATCCAGATCCGGGCCGGTGGAAGAAAGCCCGCGACCGCGTGCATCCAGCACGTAGGTGTCGAAAGACTGGCCCAGACGTTCGGCGACGAACCCCCAGGTGATCGCCGGACTGGTAATGCCCGGGATCAGGATGAGCGCCGGTTTGCCGGAGTGTTTTTCGCCGCCGTAGCGCAGGTAATGCTGACGAATGCCGTTGGCCTGGACGTTGCCCCCATGAATGAATGTGCTCACGCCGCCACCCCCGATTTCAGTTCCTGGCCGTAGAGGTCATAACCGTAAACCCAGGCCGGATCTTCCTGGGTGCGCAGCCAGGTGTTGGCGTTGGAAACCGCTTGCACGCGAGACGCGCGCTCCTTGCGATTGGCTTCGTACAGCTGGAACGCGGTGCGGTAATCGGTGAGGCCGGTTTCCTGGAGGCAGCGGGTGAGCATCGCGGCGTCTTCAATGGCCATGCCGGCGCCCTGGGCCATGTGCGGCTTCATCGGGTGGCAGGCGTCGCCCAGCAAAACGAGGCGGCCGCGACTCCACAAGGGCAGCGGGTTACGGTTGAGCAGCGGCCACTTGGTCACGCTGTCGGTGGACTCGATCAGGGCCTGCACGGTGGGGTGATAACCGGCGAAGGCTTCGTACATTTCGTCCCGGCTGCTGTCGACCCAACTGCCCTCGAAATCCCACGCCGCATGGGGCACGCCGGTGACGTAGTAGTACTCATCGCGCTTGCCGGTGGTGTGATAAACCATCATGTGACGGTCCTCGCTCCACCATTTCACGCAGTTCTCGAAATTCAGGTTGTACTTGGTCAGCACGTCGCTGGGGATCAGTGCGCGGTGGGCGACCCAGCCGCTGTACAGCGGTTTCTCATGGCCCAGCAACTCTTCGCGGATCTTCGAATTGATGCCGTCGGCGCCGATCACGATGTCCGCATCGGCGTGGGTGCCGTCGGCAAAGTTCAGGCGCACGCCATTGTCGCGCTCCTCCAGCGTGGTCAGGCACTTGCTGAAGTGCACGCTGCCGGGCGCCAGTGTCGACATTTGCAGGGCGTGCAAATCGCCGCGGTGCACGGTGATGTAGGCCGCGCCGTATTCTTTGAGGGAGAACTCGCCCAAGGCGATGCGCGACAGATAGTCGCCGGTCGTACCGTCGCGGCTGAACCAGAAATCCGGGTGCGAGCCCATGTCGCTGAGCTGCTGCTCAATGCCCATGCGGCGGAAGATTTTCATGATGTTCGGGCCCATATGGATCCCGGCACCGATGCGTGAAAACGCGGTGGACTGCTCGTAGATGTCGACGTGGAAACCGGCTTTCTGCAAAAGCGTCGCAGCCGCAGCGCCTCCCAGCCCGGATCCGACGATGGCGATTTTTTGCGTGGTTGGCATGGCGCGCATTCCTTTTTGTTTCATGAGCTCTGAATGACAGCAGCTCCGGATGACAGGACTCTGGATGACGGCGAGGCGAAACGGGTCTGTCGCCTGGCTGGGTTTTTAAAGTGTATACGCTGATATTTTTAAAAGTGAACCGATATTTCCAGAAACGTCAGCCGACGTCGCAATCAGGCATGTCACCCTCTGTAACCTTTATATGCAGGGATCTGTGTGGTCGCGTAACACTGTGGCGTGCCTATTGCAGCGGCGTCCGGATTGATGTCTTATCGCTTTTAATAAGTGTACACGCTTTAAAAATGCACCGGTCTGATGCGCGGCGCCTTGCAATGGTGCATCCGGCCGGTCATCCCCCGAGAGGAGAGAGAGATGCCGGTTAGCGATTGCGAATTGACCCAGATGTTCGAGCACGTGCTGAAACTGTCGAAAGTGGACCCGACCCAGAGCGTGGCGGTGCTCAAGAGCCACTACTCCGATGCGCGGACGGTACGCGCCGCCATGGACGCCGCCCAACGCCTGGGCGCCAAGGTGTATGCGGTGGAGCTGCCTTCGTTCAATCACCCCAAAGCCATGGGCAATGACATGACCGCCTACTGCGGCGACACCGCGCTGACCGGCAACATTGCGGCGCAACGTGCCCTTGAGGCGGCGGACCTGATCGTCGACACGATGATGCTGCTGCACTCGCCGGAGCAGGAGCAGATTCTCAAGACCGGCACGCGGATCCTGCTGGCGGTGGAGCCCCCGGAAGTGCTGGCGCGGATGCTGCCGACGGTGGCCGACAAGGAGCGTGTACTGGCCGCCGAACAGGTGCTGAAGGCAGCCCGGTCGATTCAGGTGAAGTCCCGCGCCGGCAGCGATTTCCGTGCGCAACTGGGGCAATATCCTTCAGTGACCGAATACGGTTTTGCTGACGAGCCGGGGCGTTGGGACCACTGGCCCAGCGGTTTCCTGTTCTCCTGGCCCAACGAAGAGACTGCCGAGGGCACGCTGGTCATTGATGTCGGCGACATCGTGCTGCCGTTCAAAACCTATTCCCGGGAGCAGATCACGCTGGAGATCGACAAGGGTTTTATCACCGGGATTCACGGTGGTTTCGAGGCGGAGTACCTGCGCGATTACTTGAAGTACTTCAACGACCCGGAGGTCTACGGCATTTCCCACATCGGCTGGGGCCTGCAACCCCGTGCGCAGTGGACGGCCATGGGCCTGCACGACAAGAACGACGGCATGTGCATGGACGCCCGGGCGTTCTACGGCAACTTCCTGTTCTCAACCGGGCCGAACACCGAAGTCGGCGGCACCCGCAAAACCCCGTGCCACCTGGATATCCCGCTGCGTCGTTGCGACATTTATCTGGATGATCAGGCCGTGGTGCTGGCGGGCGAAGTGGTGGCGCCCGAGGCTTCAAAGGCCTGAGGCAGATCTTCAGGCGACGGTGAGACCTGTAGGAGTGAGCTTGCTCGCGATCGCGTTCATTTAGTCAGTGTAGGGTGAACGACCCAATGGAATCGCGAGCAAGCTCACTCCTACAGTTCGGGGTTGTACTGTCCATCCATAGCTGGCGCTAAACACGCGCGTTCCGAAGATTCCCCTCCACCCCCGCAAACGTTACTGTAGCCACCACTCCCCAGATCCTGTCGAACGAGCCATCCGTGTCCACTGACAACTCTTCCAATAACCGCCCTTCCAGCATCAGTGCGTCCTATACCTTCTCCGAGCAAGTCGGCCATCTGCTGCGCAAGGCCTACCAGCGTCATCTGGCGATCTTCCAGCAGAACGTCGGCGATTCGCAGCTCACGGCGGTGCAGTTCGTGACCCTGTGCGCGCTGCGCGATCACGGCCCCAGCTCCCAGACCGAACTGGTCAAGGCCACCGCCGTGGATCAGGCCACCATTCGCGGCATCGTCGATCGCCTGAAAGCCCGGGACCTGATCAGCCTTGAGCCGGACCCGCAGGATCGCCGCAAAGTCATCTGCAGCCTGACCGACAGCGGCCTGCAACTGGTGCAGGAGACCGTGCCCCGGGCCGCGCAGATCAGCGAGCTGACCCTAAGCAAACTCAACCCCGCCGAGCGCGTGGCTGTACTGTTTCTGTTGCGCAAACTGATCGACGAGGGCGACGACTAACGCCGCCTGACCCCCATCATCAGGCGATATATCTACGTCGGAAACTCCAACGTCCTACAGCCTTTTCTCCGCTGGCATGCTTCCTGCTCTCGTTTCATGAAGTAATCACTTCATCAAATGCAAGCTACAGCGGGTAACACATGAAGGCTGATACAAGCGAGCTGCAGCGGGTGGCGGAGAAGACCGTGACCCTGAACGTCAACGGTCAGGCCACAAGCGTCACGGCGATGCCTGACACGCCGCTGTTACTGATCTTGCGCAACGACCTGCACCTCAATGGCCCCAAATACGGCTGCGGCCTGGGCGAATGCGGCGCCTGCACGGTGATCATCGATGGCGTCGCCGCACGTTCCTGCGTGTTTCCGCTGGCGGGCGCTCAAGGGCGGCAGATCACCACGCTGGAAGGCATTGGCTCGCGAAACCGCCCCCACCCGGTGCAACAAGCCTTCATCGACGAACAGGCCGCGCAATGCGGCTACTGCATGAACGGCATGATCATGACCGCCAAAGCCTTGCTCGACCGTAACCCGCACCCCACCGAGACGCAGATCCGCAACGAGCTCTCGGCCAACCTGTGCCGCTGCGGCACGCACCTGGAAATCCTGAGTGCGGTCATGCGTGCCGCGCGTCATCAGCCCAGCCCGGATCCCGTCCAATGACCCAGACTTTGCCCACGCGCGATGAACTGCTCGCCCAAAATGGCGTGCTGTTGATCGTCGACGACATCCTGCCGCCGTCCGGACCGGTCGCCAAGGGCGGCACTCCTACCGTCAGGCCCATGGAATTGGGGCTGTTCATTGCCATTGATCAGGACAGCCGCGTCTACGCTTTCAACGGCCATGTCGACCTCGGCACCGGCATCCGAACCTCGCTGACACAGATCGTCGCCGAAGAACTGGACCTGCAGATGGATCAGGTGACGATGATTCTGGGCGACACCGAGCGTGCGCCGAATCAGGGCGCGACCATCGCCAGCGCCACCCTGCAGATTTCCGCCATTCCGTTGCGCAATGCCGCCGCCGAGGCCCGGCGCTATCTGCTGCAACAGGCCGCGCAGCGTTGGGCGGTCGGCGTGGATTCGTTGGTGATTGAAAGCGGGGTGATCAAAGCGCAGGACCGTCGCGAACTGACCTTTGGCCAACTGTTAATCGATCAGCGCGTCGAGCTGCGCATTTCCGGCAGCGCGCCACTCAAGCGGCTGGAGGACTACAAACTGGTGGGGCAGGGCGCCGCTCGTGTCGACATTCCGGGCAAGGCCACCGGCGAGTTGACCTACGTGCACGACATGCGTTTGCCGGACATGCTCCACGGTCGCGTCGTGCGTCCGCCCTACGCCGGTTACGACACCGGAGACTTCGTCGGCACCAGCCTGCTGGAGGTGGACGAATCCTCCATCGCCCACATTCCCGGCATCGTCCGTGTGGTGGTGATTCGGGATTTTGTCGGCATCGTCGCAATGCGCGAAGAGCAGGCGGCCAAGGCGGCGCGGGAACTCAAGGTCACGTGGAAGCCGTGGCAGCACCAGTTGCCGGACATGAGCAACGTCGAGCAAGCGATTCGCGACAACCCGAGCATTCAGCGGGTGGTGCTCGATCAGGGCAATGTCGAAGAAGCGTTGGCCCAGGCCAGCGAGCGGATGACGCGAACCTATCTGTGGCCCTACCAGATTCACGGCTCCATCGGGCCTTCGTGCGGGCTAGCGGACTACAGCGAAGAAGGCATTCGGGTCTGGTCCGGCACGCAAAATCCCCACATGCTGCGCGCCGATCTGGCCTGGCTGCTGCTATACCCCGAAGAGCGCATCGACATCATCCGCATGGAAGCGGCCGGTTGTTACGGGCGCAATTGCGCTGACGATGTCTGCGCCGATGCGGTGTTGCTGTCCCGCGCCGTGGGTCGGCCGGTGCGCGTGCAACTGACCCGCGAGCAGGAACATGCCTGGGAGCCGAAAGGCACCGCCCAGCTAATGGAAGTCGACGGCGGGCTCAACGCCGATGGTGGCATCGCCGGTTACGACTTCAGCACCCGCTACCCGTCGAATAACTCGCCGACTCTGGCCCTGCTGCTGACCGGGCGCGTGGAACCGGTGGCGACGATGTTTGAAATGGGCGATCGCACTTCGATTCCGCCCTACGACATCGAACACATGCGCGTCACCATTCACGACATGGCGCCGATTGTGCGGGCGTCGTGGATGCGCGGCGTGTCGGCGCTTCCCAATACCTTTGCACACGAGTCCTACATCGACGAGTTGGCTTTCGCGGCCGGCGTCGACCCTATTGAGTACCGGCTTCGTTATCTGCACGACGAGCGCGCCGCCGAACTGGTCCGTGCCACCGCCGCCCGCGCTGACTGGACGCCACGCACCCAACCGATGCAGATTCCGGAAGAAGACGGTGTGCTGCGCGGGCGCGGCTTTGCTTACGCGCGCTACATCCACAGCAAGTTTCCCGGTTTCGGCGCGGCGTGGGCGGCATGGGTCGCGGACGTGGCGATCGACAAGCACACCGGCGATGTGTCGGTGACTCGCGTGGTGATCGGCCACGACGCCGGCATGATGGTTAATCCGGCCGGGGTGCAGCACCAGATTCACGGCAACGTCATCCAGTCCACCAGCCGCGTGCTCAAGGAGCGGGTGACGTTCGAGGAGTCCACGGTGGCGAGCAAAGAGTGGGGCGGCTACCCGATTCTGACGTTCCCGGAAGTGCCGAAGGTCGACGTCCTGATGATGCCGCGTCAGGCCGAGCCGCCCATGGGCGCCGGGGAGTCGGCGTCGGTGCCGAGCGCGGCAGCCATTGCCAACGCCGTGTATGACGCGACCGGGATTCGCTTTCGCGAACTGCCGATTACCGCCGAGCGCATTCTTGCCGCGCTGAACAGCGCGGGCGCGGAGGCCAACAGCAACCCGCCGCAATCGCCGAAAGCCAAACGCTCGAAATGGCTGTTCGGTTCGCTGTTCGCAGCCTTGGGGGCGGTATTGGGCATGGCCGCGACGGCGTTGCCCTGGCGTGGGGAAATCGCGCCGATCACACCACCTTCAGCGGGCACCTGGTCATCGGCGACCCTGGAGCGCGGGCGTTTACTGGCGGCTGTGGGCGACTGCGCGGTTTGCCACACCGCCCCGAATGGCGCCAGCAATGCCGGCGGGCTGGCGATGCAGACGCCGTTTGGCACGTTATATAGCAGCAACATCACCCCGGACGCCGAGACCGGCATCGGCAACTGGTCGTATCCGGCGTTCGAGCGGGCGATGCGTGACGGCATCAGTCGCGATGGCAAACACCTGTATCCGGCGTTTCCCTACACGGCCTTCAGAAATATCGAAGATGCCGACATGCAGGCCTTGTACGCCTACCTGATGTCGCAGACGCCGGTGAAGCAAGTGCAGCCGGCCAATGACATGCGCTTCCCGTTCAATGTGCGGCCGCTGATGGCCGGCTGGAACGCGCTGTACCTGCGCAAAGGCGAGGTGCAGACCCAGCCACAGCAAAGCGCGCAATGGAATCGCGGCCAGTATCTGGTCAATGGATTGGGGCATTGCGCGGCCTGCCATTCACCCCGGGATCTGCTGGGGGCGGAGAAGGGCGGTACGTCGTTTCTTGCGGGCGGCACTGTGGACGGCTGGGAAGCGCCAGCGCTCAACAGTCTGTCGAAAGCGCCGACGCCGTGGACCGAGGATCAGTTGTTCAATTACCTGAGCACGGGTTATTCCGATGCCCATGGCGTCGCCGCAGGACCGATGGGGCCGGTGGTGTCGGAACTGGCGAAACTGCCAAAGAGCGATGTGCGGGCGATTGCGGTGTATCTGGCGGCGTTGAACGAGCCTGCGTCTGGCAGCACTGATGCCGGTCCGGCGCCGGCCACGGTTTCAGTCGCTCAGCCCAGCGTCTCGCCCCAGTCGTTGAGCAATGGCCAGCGGGTGTTCGAAGGCTCGTGCCAGGGCTGTCATGCCGACGGTCTGGGGCCGAAGCTGTTTGGCGTGAGCCCGTCGCTGGCGACCAACACCAACGTCCACAGCGCGCTGCCGGACAACCTGATCAAAGTGATTCAGCAGGGGATAAACAAACCGGCGACGGCAGATCTGGGTTACATGCCAGGCTTCAAGGACAGCCTGTCCGACACCCAGATCAGCGACCTCGCCGCGTACCTGCGCAACCGCTTCGCCCCCAATGAGCCGCAGTGGGCGGGGTTGCCGGAGAAAGTGGCGCATCTAAGATCCAATCCCGGAACCCATTAACGCCACAAAAACTGTAGGAGCGCGCTTGCCCGCGAAACATATCAGCTGCTACAGCCATGCGCCTGACCCACCGCATTCGCCAGCAAGCCGGCTCCCACAGAATACGTGTACGCCGAATATTCGGGATGTTGTCGAGAAAGATCGCGCACACGCCGCAGGCCTCAGGTATTGCCGGGATTTACAAGGAGCCGGCTTGCTGGCGAACCCGTTGTACCGGTCAACATCATCATCGCTGACCCACCGCATTCGCGGGCAAGCGCGCTCCTACAGAATACGTGTAAGCCGAAGATCTCCGACGTTGCCGAGATCAACTGTAGGAGCGCGCTTGCCCGCGAAAAATATCAGCCCATGACATCTACGCGCCTGACCCACCGCATTCGCCAGCAAGCCGGCTCCCACAGGTTATGCGTACGCCGAACGCCGCATTCGCGGGCAAGCGCGCGCCTACAGGTGCTTTATCGATCAGGCTGGTGCGGCAATACCATGACGCCACGCATCACCAGGTCCTGAATAAACGCCAACCAATCCGTGCGCTCCCCCTCGGCGGCCATGTCTTGACCCAGGAATGAGCTGAGGGTGTGCAGGTTGGAGTTATAGAAGTAGCACAGCGAGGCGATCATCAAATACACGTGCTTGATGTCGAGGTCCTGCCGAAACAACCCCTGCGCCTGTCCGGCTTCGATGATCGGTCTGAGCACGCCGACGGCTTCGCCCGACAGGCGTCGCAGCTCGCCGGACAGGCGCGCGTGCTTGCCCTTGTGCAGGTTTTCAATGCTGAGAATGGCGACGAATTCCGGGTGGCTGACGTAATAGTCCCAGACGAACGCCACCAACTGGCGCAGCGTCTGTACCGGCGTCGACGGGTCCAGTGAGAGCAGGCTTTCGGCGCGGTTGAACTGCTCGTAAGTGTGCTCAAGCACTTTGACGAACAGCTTCTCCTTGCTACCGAAGTAGTAATAAATCATCCGGTCGTTGGATTCGGCTTCGGCGGAGATCTTCTCGATACGCCCGCCGGAATAGCCGTCGCGGGTGAACACGGTAATCGCCGCCTGAAGAATGCGCGCACGGGTCTGATCCGCCTGTTGCGCGCGCACGCCGGTGCTTTTGCCCATGGGCTTACAGAATCCGGTAGAGCAGGCGCTCGACGCGGACCCGGCTGACCCGGCGCAGGAAGGTGCGCACGCCGACCGGATACTCGCTCAGGGTGTCGAGCTCGTCGAACTTGCCGACCCGATGGGTATTGCGCATCAGCAGCGCGATTTCTTCCGCGCGGGGCTTCAGCCATTCACCCTTGGGGTCATCGATCAGAACGGCGTTTTCCAGGTCCAGCTGAAAGGCCCGCGGGTTCAGGTTGTTGCCGGTCAGCAGGGTGTAGCGGTCATCCGACCACAGGCCCTTGAGGTGATAAGTGTTGTCGCCGTCTTTCCACAGATGGATGTTCAGCTGATGCTTGGCGATGGCCGTCTGATGCTTCTGCATGAAGCGCCGCAGGCTGATCTCGTACAGATACGGCAGCGCCGAGATCACCTTGAACGGCTCCTCCGGCGAAATGAAAAAGTCGTTGGCGGTCTTGTCGCCGATGATGATGTCGACCTTCACGCCCCGCTTCAGCGCGCGATTGATCTCGCGCTTCACCACCAGCGGCATGTTGAAGTACGGCGTGCACAGCGTCAGTTGCTCGTTCGTCGCGGCGATCAGGTCGCAGAGGGTTTTGCTCAGCGGGTTCTTGTTGCCGATGCCCAGCAGCGGAATGACGCGAAACCCACCGTTGTCTCGCACGCCGTCGTTGACGTCATAGCTGGCGCGCTTGAGGTGCTGGCGGAACTGACGAATCTCCCCACGCAGGCTGCGTGAGCTGGGCGGTGAGGGCAGGTCGAGGCGATGCACGGCGTCGGAGGGCAGAATGTCCTGCTGCACCAGGCGCTGGAACGAGTCCGCCAGGCCCTTGCTTTCAATCAGGTGATAGCGATCGAGGCGGTATTTGCCGAGCTTGTGCAGGTAGACGTTATTGATGCTGGCGCCGCTGTAAATCACGCAGTCGTCGATGACACAGCCCTTGAGGTGCAACACGCCGAACAGCTCGCGGGTTTGCACCGGCACGCCGTAGACGGGCACTTCCTGATCGTGTTCCAGGTTTTGCGCCTGATACCACGCCGAGTTCCCGGCCTGCTTGCCCGCGCCAATCAGGCCGCGTTGGGCGCGGAACCAGTCAACCAGCACCACAACGTCCAGTTCCGGTCGCGCGGCCTTGGCGGCATACAATGCATCGAGCACTTCCTGGCCGGCTTCATCCTGCTGCAAATACAGGGCGACGATGTAAATCCGCCGGGTGGCGGCGGCAATCTTCGCCAGCAGTGTCTGCCGGTAATCGGCTGCACTCGGCAGAATCGTGATCGCCGTGCCGGAGGATTCAAAACCACGCAGCGCTGCAAGGGTAGAACGTCGGAAAGGAGCCCGCATAAGCCTCTCGATGGGTCGGATCAACAGCGCACGAGCTTACACCAGAGTGCGCCCTCTGGTGGTTTTGGCTGCGTTATCCGTGAGTTGTTCAGCGGATTATCAGCGACGGCTCACGGCTTGAGCTCACACCTTCAGAATCAGCTTGCCGCTGTTCTCGCCCTTGAACAGCATCTGCAGGGTTTCGGGGAAGGTCTCCAGGCCCTCGACGATGTGCTCTTTGCTTTTCAGCTTGCCCTGGGCCAGCCAGCCGGCCATTTCCATCCCGGCCCTGGCGAAGTTTTCGGCATGGTCCATGACCACGAAACCTTCCATGCGCGCGCGGTTGACCAGCAGCGCCAGGTAATTGGCCGGGCCTTTGACGGCTTCCTTGTTGTTGTACTGGCTGATGGCGCCGCAGATCACCACCCGCGCCTTCAATGCCAGGCGGGTCAGGACCGCATCGAGGATGTCGCCACCGACGTTGTCGAAATACACGTCCACGCCCTTGGGGCATTCGCGTTTCAGGGCGGCGTGGATGTCTTCGTTCTTGTAGTCGATGGCGCCGTCGAAGCCGAACTCCTCGATCAGGGTCTGGCACTTTTCCTTGCCGCCGGCGATGCCGATGACCCGGCAGCCTTTGATTTTGGCGATCTGCCCGGCAATGCTGCCCACCGCACCGGCCGCGCCGGAAATCACCACCGTGTCTCCAGCCTTGGGCTGGCCGACTTCCAGTAACGCGAAGTAGGCCGACATGCCGGTCATGCCCAGCGCCGCCAGGTACACGGGCAGCGGCACGAGATTGGGATCGACCTTGTTGAAGCCCTTGGGCTCGCCGACGAAATAATCCTGCACGCCGAGCACACCCTGAACGTAATCGCCGACCGCGAATTTCGGGTTTTGTGACTCGATGACTTTGCCCGCACCCAGCGCGCGCATCACCGCGCCCAACTCGACGGGTGCGATGTAGGACTTGCCTTCATTCATCCACCCGCGCATGGCCGGGTCCAGCGACAGGTATTCGCTTTTCACCATGATCTGCCCCGGAGCGAGTTCCGCTACGGGCACGGTCTGGAAGGTGAAATCTTCACGGCTGGCAGCACCCACCGGGCGGCGCCCGAGGAGGAATTGGCGGTTGTTCAAGGCAGTCATGGCAGGCTCTCGGCTAACGGTGGTTGAAGGTTTTATGGATCGCAGCAGTGATAGACCGTAAAGGTCGGGACAGCAAGGACTGCCACTGTACCGAATGCTGGCCGATCCATGCTGATGATAGCGATACTGGTTAATCATCATTGCCACCAATGCCCGTGCAACCGGCCTCTTGATAGTGCTGACGCCGAGGGTGTCGCGACCGCTAAGCTGCGGCCCATTGCCGGCATGTGCCGAGCCTTCCATTAATAAGCACAAAAAAGGACGAACCCATGAGCATGACGTTTTCCGGTCAGGTCGCGTTGGTCACCGGCGCCGCTGCAGGCATTGGCCGAGCGACTGCGCTGGCGTTCGCCGAACACGGCCTGAAAGTGCTGGTGGTGGATCTGGACAGCGCGGGCGGCGAGGGCACGGCCGAGTTGATTCGTCAGGCGGGCGGGGAAGCGCTGTTTCTGCCGTGTGACGTAACCAAGGACGCCCAGGTGCAGCAGATGATGGCCCAGGCCGTGGACGCGTACGGCCGGATCGATTACGCCTTCAATAATGCCGGCATTGAAATCGAGAAGGGCCGCCTCGCCGAAGGCAGCGAAGCCGAGTTCGACGCGATCATGGGCGTCAATGTCAAAGGCGTCTGGCTGTGCATGAAATACCAGTTGCCGCTGATGCTGGCCCAGGGCGGCGGGGCGATCGTCAATACCGCATCCGTCGCCGGGTTGGGCGCGGCGCCGAAGATGAGCATCTACAGCGCGTCCAAGCACGCGGTGATCGGCCTGACCAAATCGGCGGCCATCGAATACGCCAAGAAACACATCCGGGTCAACGCCGTGTGCCCGGCGGTGATCGACACCGACATGTTCCGCCGCGCCCACGAAGCCGACCCGCGCAAGGCCGAATTCGCCGCGACCATGCACCCGGTCGGGCGGATCGGCAAAGTCGAAGAAATCGCCGCCGCCGTGCTCTACCTGTGCAGCGACGGCGCTGCGTTCACCACCGGGCATTCACTGGCGGTGGACGGCGGCGTCACGGCGTTTTGATTCGTCTGACCATTCACCACACGGTTGACTGACACACCCTCACTCCGTAGGAGCCGACTTGCTGGCGAACCCAGTCTATTGGTCGAAATCGTTGTCGCTGATCCCCCGCATTCGCCAGCAAGCCGGCTCCCACAAAATACGTGCACACCGAAGATTCCGGATGGTGTCGAGATCAACTGTAGGAGCGCGCTTTAAGGCGAAGGCGGCGTGTCAGACATTGATTCGTCACAGGCACACCGCCTTCGCGAGCAAGCTCACTCCTACAGGAGGTCGGCGTTGGCCGGGATTTCAGCGTCGTGCACAGCACCTGCAGGAGTCAGATGCCTCTTGCAGAATACCTGTACGCCAAAGATTCCGGATGGTGTCGATATCAACTGTAGGAGCGCGCTTGCCCGCGAAAAATATCGGCTGCGACATCCACGCGCCTGAACCACCGCATTCGCCAGCAAGCCGGCTTCTGCAGAGTGGACATCTGCCCAGCATCAGATTTCGCCCCGATTCGCTTCACTGTTCCCCCGATGAGGTGACCGGCACTTCCCTGCAGGGTATTCAGCTAAGCTTCACGGGCTGTCCACCCTCAGGGAATGTCGATGGATCATTTGTGGTTCGCCTATCCGCTGATCAGCGCTGCCGTGCTGCAGGTCATCGACCTCACGCTCTGGCAGTGGCTGCACCCGCGCTGGCTGCGTCGCAAACTCATGTGCCGGCTGGTGCTGTTCGTGCTGTTCAGCATGGCGCTGCTCGATGGCGGGCTGAGTCCGCTGTATGCGGTGCCCGCCGACTGGTCCGTTCCCCGGCATGTCCTGGCCACCATTTTGACCATCGCCTGGTGGCTTTACGGCGCGCGAACCCTGACCGTGCTCGCCGTCGTGGTCATGGAGCCACGCATCGGCGGCAAGGGCCATCTGCTGCAAGACGTCATGGGCGCGATCATCTTCCTCGTTGCGGCGGTGGCGGCGGCCGCCTACGTACTCGACCTTCCGGTCAAAGGCCTCCTGGCCACCTCCGGCGCGGTGGCAATCATCTTCGGCCTTGCCGTACAAAGCACACTGGGCGACGTGTTCTCCGGCATCGTCCTCAACGCGACCAAACCGTTCCGAGTGGACGACTGGATTCGCGTCGACGACATCGAAGGCAAAGTCATCGAAATCGACTGGCGCTCCACCCACCTGCTGACGGCCGAGGGCAGCATGGCCGTGATCCCCAATGCCATGGCCGCCAAGACCCGCATCGTCAACTTCAGCCGGCCGGACCATTTCCATTCGGTCACCCTGTCCATCGAACTGTCGACCCGCCTGCGGCCCAGCCTGGTGCTGGATTCCCTGGAGAAAGCGCTGCTCGGATGCCGCGAATTACTGGCCCAACCCGCGCCGTCGGCAGTGGTGGTCAAGTCCGGCCTGCGCATCGTCGAATACGAAGTCACCGGCTACGTAAAATCCCGGGACCGGCGTTCAGCGGTGCGCAACCAATTGTTTGACCTGATCCACCGGCAACTGGCTTCCACTGAAACCCGCCAGGACCAACAACGCCCCGCCACCCGCCAGTCTGCCGTGCTCAATACCGTGAATGCGCTGCGCATGCTCAGCGACGCCGACCGCGCGCAACTGGAACAGCACATGCGCTTGGGTGCGTATCCGGCGAAAGACATCGTGCTGGCCGAGGGCGTGGTGCCTGATGCGCTGTTCATTATTGAGTCCGGTGTGGTGTCGGCGTCGCTGCAACGGCCGGACGGCTGGCTGGAAGTAGGGCGCATGGGGCCGGGCGAGCTGCTGGGTGAGACCGGCTTCCTAGAAGCGACGCCGACGCTGGCGCGGTTCTGCGCGTACACCGACTGCATGATTTACCGGATCGACAAGGCCGATCTGGAGCCGTGGCTGGCGGAGCATCCGGAGTTGTTGGGTGCTTTGGCCGGGTTAGCGAAGTACCGCGCGAAGGCGAGGGCAGCGATGCTGGAGGCCAAGCCGGTGGTTGCTGATGCCAATGGTTTCATTAGTTGGTTGCGCAAGAATGTCAGGCGGTTTGAGGTCACCCGCGGTCCCGGGGCCGATGACAAAAAAGCAGAGAAGAAACGCTGATAACCACAATTGGGCCAGGTCTTGCGGCCGCATACACCTGCTGTCGCTAGCGGGAACCGCAACGGGTCTAACGGATAGTCGCCGAACCTCGGTAGTCACGCGTCTGCGAATGCGCATTCCGCAGGCTTTCACGACGAGTCCATGTGCAGATATCTCGGGTGTTAATGATCTTTGTCAATGTACGGGGATAAAACGCGAGCACCATCGGGCACTGTGAATGCACCGCTGTTTTCCTCAACGCAGGGCGATAGCGGTTAAGTCATTGCTGCTCCATCCGACAGCCGCGGTCTTTTGCTACCCGTCGGTTCGCTCTCTTCCTGACGCAGGCAGATCGGTGTTTTTCGATCAACGTCTACGCCATTCCCCTCATTCAAGAGCAGGATTACATGGCACTTCATAAAACCGTCGAGATTCAAGATCAAGCCATCGAAGACGTTTACTCGAGTGGCTCATCTCAGCATAAATTGCCCAAGTACCGGCTCCCCAATCAGTCAACCACGCCCTCGGCTGCTTACAACCTGGTGCGCGACGAGTTACTGCTTGATGGTAACTCCCGACAGAACCTGGCGACCTTCTGCACCACCTGGGTCGAGCCGGAGGTCAAGCAGCTGATGGCTGATGCCCTCGACAAAAACATGATCGACAAGGACGAGTACCCACAGACGGCGGAGATCGAAAATCGCTGTGTGCACATCATTGCAGACCTGTGGCATGCCCCGAAATCATGGCAAACCGTCGGCTGTTCAACCACGGGGTCCAGTGAGGCCGCGATGCTCGGCGGCCTGGCCTTGAAGTGGAGCTGGAAAAAACGCAGGGAAGCATCCGGCTTGCCGACTGACAAACCCAATTTCGTGTGCGGTCCGGTACAGATTTGCTGGAAGAAGTTTGCCAGGTATTTCGATGTGGAAATCCGCGAGGTGCCGCTGCGTGGCAACGCGCTGGGACTGCTGCCGGCCGACCTGCGTGAATATTGTGACGAGAACACTATTGGCGTTGTAGCCACGCTGGGCGTGACGTTCACCGGCATCTATGAGCCAGTGGCTGCTTTGGCTGCGGAGTTGGACGCCATGCAACGCGACCTCGGCCTGGATATCCCGATTCATGTTGACGCCGCCAGCGGCGGCTTCATCGCACCGTTTATCCAGCAAGATCTTGAATGGGACTTTGTGATCGAGCGCGTCAAATCCATCAACGCTTCAGGCCACAAATACGGCTTGGCGCCACTGGGCGTGGGCTGGGTAATCTGGCGCTCCACTGATGATTTGCCGGAAGAGTTGATTTTTTACGTGGACTATCTGGGCGGCAACATGGCGACCTTCGCGCTGAATTTCAGCCGGCCAGGTGGCGAAATCATTGCTCAGTACTACAACTTCCTGCGACTTGGACGCGACGGTTACACGCGCATTCAGCAGGCCTGTTCCGACACCGCGCAGTGGTTGGCGGCAGAAATCCTGAAGTTTCCCTCACTCGAGCTCGTTTACGACGGCAAAGACGGTCTGCCGGCAGTTTGCTACAAGCTCAAGGACGGGATCGACCATGGCTTCACGCTTTATGACCTGTCGGAGCGTGTACGCATGCGCGGCTGGCAGATCGCCTCGTATCCCTTGCCGTCTGATCGCCAAAACACCGTGGTGCAGCGGGTTCTGGTGCGACATGGCGTGAGTCGCGACCTGGTCGCACTGTTGCTGGAGGACCTGCGCAAAGCCCTTGCCTACCTGCAAAAGAACCGAGTGGAACATTCGGACGCGGGACCCAGCTTCAGCCATGGCGCCATAGCGGCTCCGGTGATCCCGGCTGACACCCCAAACGTCGCCTGATTGCACATCAAACTCACCGGGCCTTTGAGGCTCGGTGTCTTAGCGTGACCAGACGGGTGCAAATCGACGTGAATGCTTTCTTTACCTTCCTGCAACACAATCCATACATACTTTTGTTCCTGGTCGTTGGGCTGTCCGTCTGGGTGGGCCGGGGCACGATCAAAGGCTACGGGCTGGGCGCGGTGGCGGGGGCGATTGTCATCGGCTGCGCCATTGCAACCTGGGCGTCGTACTACGGCGTGCATTTCGAGCTGGATAACTTCACCAAAAGCCTTTTCTACTATTTGTTCATGTACGGAGTCGGGCTTCGCGTAGGGCCTTCGTTTATCAACAGCTTGAAAGGTGATGGGCTGAAGTTCACGTTCCTGGCCGTTCTTTCGTCGTTTCTGGGACTTGGCATCGTGGTGCTAGGCGTTCGTCTGCTGGCGCTTCCAGTTGGCGCGGCGGGTGGCATTCTCGCCGGTTCGCAAACCATGTCTGCCGCTATTGGCTCGGCCGAACAGGCGATCACCTCAGGGGTCGTAGCCCTGCCTCCCGGCACCACGGCGGCAGCCGCGACGGCGATGATCGCGTTGTCCTATGGCATCACCTATATCTGGGGGACGGTCGGCATCATCCTGATCTGTAAGTACCTGCCACGCTGGTGGCGCGTCGATGCGCGCAAGGCCGCCAAAGACTATGAAGTCGAACACGGTGTGCCCAATGTCGATGACGCAGGGCTCAGCGGTTATCGGCCCTTTGATCTGCGAGCGTACAGGCTGGTGAACAAAGATCTGGCGGGGCAAAGCATCGCGCAGTTTCGCGAGCGATTCGCGCTCTACCAGATCGAGAATGTGGAGCGGGCTGACCAGTTACTGGGCGCCGATCCAGCGTTGGTGCTGCAACTGGGCGACGTGATTGCCCTTGGCGGCAGCCTGGATGCATTGACCGACCACATGGGGCTTATCGGCCCTGAAGTACCAGACGCTCGGGCGTTGAATATACCGCTGGATGAGGCGGTCATCCTGGTGACCCATCACGACGCCATAGGCAAGGCGCTGAAGGACTTCAGCCAGTCTCCCATTGCAGGACAAGTCCAACTGGTGGGTATTGAGCGCGGCGGCGCCCCCATTCCCGTCGGGCTGGAAACACGCTTGCAGCGACTGGATGTCATGCACCTGATCGGTCTGCGCAGCGCCATTGATAGAGCCACGATGCTGTTGGGCAAAATAGCCCGGCCAAGTACCGCGACGGATCTGCTGACCCTGTCGTTAGGCATGATACTTGGCCTGTTGATCGGCTTGATCCAAGTGCCGGCATTCGGCGCGGCAGTGGGCCTGGGTAACGCCGGGGGGTTATTGGTCTCGGGGATTATTGTGTCGTCACTGGTGTCGCGGGTTCGATTCTTCGGCAACACCCCCAATGCTGCACGCAATATTCTTGAAGACATGGGACTGATCTTCTTTGTCGCGATTGTCGGCGTGAATGCGGGTGCGAATCTGGTGTCGCAAATCAGCGCAATCATCGCGTTGAAGATCTTTGTGTTGGGCTTCGTCGCCTGCACGATTCCGCCGTTTATCGTCTGGGCGGTGGGTTTTCATCTCTTCAAAATCAACCCGGCCATTCTCATGGGCGGTGTGGCTGGCGCGCGCAGTCATTCCGGACCTGCGCGTGAAGCCGCGAAAGAAATCGACAGCACCGTGCCTTGGATTGGCTTTCCGGTGGCCTATGCCGTGTCTGGCATCTTGCTGACGGTCTTCGGATATTTCGCGATGATTTTGGCGCAGTAAACAAGTGGGAGGGAGCACAACCCCATATATGTACGCTGCCAGAAGTCCTGCGGATGGCGCTAAAGGCGTCTACGTCCTTTTGCCGAGGAACCCATGATTCGGGAAATGACCACTTTGGGTCGATAGCTGCCTTCCGCGATTAGCCCCTTTCGACCTAAAGCAGGCATTCAGAATATCTACATAAGTGGTAAATCCAATGAGTGGGTAGGAAATGCCCCCTTCATTCTGACGTTTCATTTCAAAAACCTTCCACTACCGGTCCCGATAACTGCCGGTGGTCGATTCCATTTGCCGTGCCAGTGCCTGCAATGAGGCAAAACGTCATCGGTGAGGTCCACGGGGTACCCCGTGAACGGTTGCAGGCGAAGCTGATCGCGGCCACCACTTTTCCGCTGCGTTCGCGTAGCGGCACGGCGACAGAAATGATCCTGGGTTCCATCTCGTCTATGGCCAATGCGTAATTGACGTTTCGTATGTGGTCGTCTTATTGATTTTTAATGAGATTAAATATTTAAGGCGTGATCTTTCGCTATGAATAATCAGGTTAACCGAATCGACCGACAGGTTGCGTTAGGAAGACAAAATGGTGTTCAGGGCCGCTAACGCCAGACCGGCAACAGGCCCAAGGAAAACAGTACATGTGAAGCCGCACTGATCACTCCGAAAAACAGCACCAGGGCAATCATGGGGTGGCCGCCCCACACGCGATATCGCGGGCTGCCAAAGCGTTTACGTGATGCGCTGGCCAGCAATGCAGGGGTAATCACGGCCCAGAGGGTCGCCGCCAAACCGGCGAAACCGATTGCATGGATAAACCCTTCGGGCCACAACAGACCGCAAAGCATGGGCGGCAGAAAGGTGGTACCTGCGGTTTTCAGGCGACCTCGCGGACTGTCATCAAACCCCAGTACATCGGCCAGATAATCGAACAGCCCCAGAGTCACACCAAGAAAGGAGCAGGCAACGGCGAAGTTGGAAAAAAGGCTGAGAAATACGTCGATTTTCGCGCTGTTAAGCGTAGCCCCTAACGTGCTGATCAATACGTCGATATTCCCGCCACGCTGAGCGATATCCTTGAACCCTTCCCGGGGAATGTTCCCCATGCTGCACACTATCCACACGAAGTAGAGCCCTAGCGCGATGAGGGTGCCGCTGACCAGACAGGCCCGGATGCGCCGCGGATCTTTGCTGAAGTGCTTCATCAGGCTGGGCACGTTGCCGTGAAAGCCGAAGGACGTCAGGCAGAAGGGCAGGGTCATCAGCAGGTAAGGGAGGTAGTGGCTGTCCGTTGCGTTGCGATTGAGCAGCGTCGCCGGTTGCACATGATCGAGCAACCCGCCGAAGGTCAGGAAAAACGCGAAGATTTTTGCACCAAAAATCACGGTGGTCACCCGGCTCACCGCTGCCGTGCTCAGCCACACAATGACCGATACCGTTAGGGTGAAATACAGGCCCCCGGTCCGTGCCGATAAATTCACGCCCAATGACTGCGCGCTGTGATGAATCACTGAACCACTGGCCGAGATGTAGGCGTAGGTCAGCGTGTACAGGACGAAGACGATGCTCAAGCCGTTCAACACATTCCAGCGATGACCCAACAGGTCTTTGGTGATCGTTGAAAAACTGGCACCCGGACGATAGTTGAGGTTGGCTTCAAGAATCATCAACCCGGAATGCAAGGTGCAGAACCAGGCAAACAATAGGACCGCGACGGAGCCATAAAACCACAGGCCGGACATGACGACCGGCAGCGAAAACATGCCGGCGCCAACAATGGTGCCACCGATCATCATGGCGCCGCCGAGCACCGAGGGCGACCGTTCGAGTGCAACGGGGGAAGCGGAAGAGGACGTAGAAGTGCTGCGCATGGCGAGGCCTGCATTTGAATTGTTAGAAAACTTTTTTTTCAGTGGGCGAAAAGATCGGCGTCAGAAAGCATCGGCGCCATTCAGCGTTGCCGATGATGGCGCCGACAGCGCGTCAGCGCATGGCCAGCAAGCGTGACAACTGACGGGCTCTCTCCAGCAGCAGGCTGTCCTCTCCCGGCAACGCGTCGAACGAAAGCCCGACCGGTAGCGAGAGTTTTTCGGCTACCGGAACGGTGACGCTGGGCGCCGCCAGGTTGCTTGCCGGGTCGGTGTTGCGCACGAACCTCTCGAAGTTGCTTTCTGCCTCGCACTCTGTGAGTAACGGTGCCGTGCAACTGACGGTGGGGTACGCAATGACGTCCAGTTGATGAGCATTGAACAGGCGACTGTATTCACGACCCAGCTGCAGTTTGCTCATCAAGGCCTGCACATAGTCCGTGTAGGAAATAGCCGGGCTTTCGAGTTGTGCCGTTAGTATCTTCTTGATACTCGGGTCCTGGATCTGCGCCAGGATGCTTAGGAATTGGTCGCCCCAGCCTTCTTTCATCAGGAATCGCGGGAAGTCGATGAAGAACTCATAAATCGGTAATGGGAACTGAATGCTCTCATTGATTTCCCCGATCAACAGGTCATCGACCGGAACCAGCTCTACGCCCCGATCCGCAAGTACTTCGATCGCCGCGAAGCAATCGTGTCGGACCTTGTCGTCGAGGTTAGCCCAGAAGAATTTTTCCGGTATGCCCACCCGGAGCGGTCTGTTGGCGTCCAGCGTAGCGGGGAGAGCCCCGGTCAAGTGACGGTGGATGAACTGACAGTCTTGCAGTGTGCGGGTCAGTAGCCCCGGCGTATCCTTGGTCTGGGAAACGGGCACGATGCCATTGACCGGGTAGCAACCCGTGGTGGGGCGAAACCCGACGATCCCGCAGAACGCAGCGGGGATGCGCACGGAACCGCCGGTGTCGGTGCCCACGGCGCAGGGCACCAGGCCGGCGGCGACGGCTGCCGCGCAACCGCCGCTGCTGCCGCCGGCGCTGTAGCGTACGTCGACCGGGTTGACCACGGCGCCGTGGGTTCTGTTGGCTGATGTCACCCCGAACGAAAGCTCATGCATATTGTTTTTACCAACGGCCCTCGCCCCCAGCGCCTTGAAGCGCTCGACAATCCCGGCATTGGACAACGGGTAATAAGCGGCCAGCCCCGGCGTTCCAGCGGTGGTCGGCATGCCGCTGACATTGATGTTGTCCTTAAAGGAAACGGGAATGCCATACAAGCTCGCCTCCCGATCCGCGCCGGGGGCACCCTCGAACGCCGCCGGATCGAACGTGATGAAGCTGTTCAGGTGTTGATGATCAAAATGTTTGTCGCGCAGGGATTGGTGCCAGGTGTCCAGGCAGTGACTGCCGCCGCGAAATCCGCTGACGAGTTCTTCAATTGAATGCTGGCTGTACATAAAACGGGTCTCGTGTATGGGGAGGGAGGCTTGCGATGAAGGCGTCAGCAATAGCGGTATTGAGCGTGCAGCCCTTCCAGCGGATTGCCAGCAATCAAGTCGCCACCTAGACTACTGATCACAGCACAGGCACCGTTGAGCGCTGTTTGAATGGCGCCTTCCGCCCAGCCACCGGTGAAAGAGCAACCGCACCCGGCGAGGTACAACCCCGTGTCCTGTTGTGGGTCCAGGGCCGTTTTGAATTGGTAGAACAAGCGCTCCGAGTAAATATCGTCACCCGGAAAGTTGAGTTTGAAGGCACCCAACGAATGCTTGTCGGTCAGCCAGTCATACTCCAAGACGTAGCGCTGATAGTTACCGTCGAGCGGTAGCAGGTGGCTGGCAAACTCTGGAGCGCTCATGGCCAGTTCATCGACAAGACGCAGGCAGCGCTGAACTTTGTCGGTCATTGAAACCATCTTGTGGGAGTCGTCCTCCCAGGTGTAGCTGATCAACACCACGCCCCAGGACTGAGGATCCTGAGGCGCGTAATCGAGGCAGTACACGCCCTTCACCAGGGTGTCTGTCTGGATGTTCTGTGGCAGGCCGTGTTTCAACCAGAACTTGTCTTTGGTGAGGATGAACAGCTTGGACGAACCGACCATATGGGTCTCGTTGATCGCCCGCGCCACATCACGATTCACAAAGGCCTGGTTCTGCGTGAGCTTCATGTTCACCTGCAGCGCCCTGGTGGTGGTCGTGGTAATTACCCGGTCGCAGGCATAGATTTCGCCATTGCTGCCGGCCAGCAGAATTTCACCGTTATCGCCCTTACTGATGGACTCGATGCGGGTGCGACAGATTCGATCGCGCAGGGGCATGCCGTTGGATGACGTATCGCCAATCAACACCGACAGCGACGAGATACCCATAGGCACCAGCCGTTGGTTTATTTCGAGGCCATTGACCACCAGCCGCAGAATTTCGTTAAAGGAGGCGCGGTAGACCGATTGGAAACCGCCCGAGCCAATCCCCAGCGAGCCAAATAGATGGAAGTCTTCGGGTTTGCGCCACTGTTGTCCGCCGGGCGGGTTGCTGCCGGTGAAGATCCGCACCATGGCCGAATAGAACGAGCTGTCGCCGAAGCAATCCAGATAGCGCTGCCATTCCGGCTGCACTTCCGCGTAGTTGTGTTGTTTGAGTAACTCGGTCAGTAACAACGGTGGCGCCAGGCAGGTGCCGTCATCGAAGGTCACGCCTTCTTTCAAAAACGCATTCCAGCCCCGATGGACCGTGCTGAAAATCGCTGGCGGCGGCTGCATGGCCGCCCAGTGATGAGTCTCGCCGCGGTAGTGAATTTCCGTATCCACGACACCGGGGTCGGGAAATGCTTCGGTGGTTTCGATACCGAAGCGGTTCAGGTAGTGGAACAACCCGACCTCGCTGGGAGGAAAGCGCATTGCGCCCATTTCGGCGATGAATTGCGGGTGGTCGTCGTCAAATCGCTGGGTCAGCAAACGCCCGCCCAGGTGTTCCTCGGCGGCCTCGAACAGCGTGACCCGGCGGGCGCCCGCACGTAGCAGTTCGTAGGCGGCGACCAGCCCGGTCAGCCCGGCACCGACAATGCCTATGTGTCTGTTGGCCGTTTCGGGTGGCAAGTAACCGATCGCGTCGACGGCATTACGTAAAAACTGGCCGTAGTCGTACAACAGGTCAACATACGGAAAGGAGCAGGGAAGTGTGGCTTCGTCGAAGCCGGTACTCATAACGTTCACGTGTGATTCTCGATAAATCAGATGATTAACTGCAGGCTTTCAATCGCCCGGGAGGGATTGAGCAGAAGTACTTTTTTGCCTTTGATTTTCCAGATGCCTTCGACGTTAATCAGTTGATGCTCGACGGAGACCGGGAAATGCCATTCGCTGTCACCTCGGGCTTCGCAATAAAGCATGTTGGTGCTACTCGATGCGGTGAGGTCATCGTCTTCCAGGTGGATCAACGAACGCTGGGCGATATGCAAACCGCGACTCTTGGGCTGTTGCGAGTAGTTGCGCGCGTTGGTCAAGCGGTTGATTCGCAGCGTGGTCAGAAACCGGTCTTCATATAGCAGCGAGGACTCATGGAGGGGGCTGGTCTGTTCTCGCCTCAACGGTATCCAGTAGGTGTATTCGGGAGTCAGCAGTTGTTGCCAGGCACTGAAATCTTGCTGGTCCAGCAGCTGGATTTCGCTGGCAATCAACTGTTCGATCGCGTATTTATTGTTCCCGTGGAGTTGCATATTTTTCCCGCATCAAGTGCTGCCAGCTGTTGTAAAAGTTGCGCATTGCCCTTTCGCTGGTGCCCGAAACTACCTGGGTCCGCTCATAGGATTCGTTCGGTTCAAAGAGGCGTGCCACGTTGACCCACTCGTTGGCGTCACTGCGCAATCCCTCCGTCGCCCGCTCGTACATTTCCACATCGTCGTGGGCCACCATCGAGCAAGGGGAATTGATCAGGTTGTTGTACTGGACGGTTCTTTCCAGCAACTGAATGGGGGCACCCAGCAACTCGAAGATCCACGACTCGACCACCGTCTCCTGTGCACTGATCGGCTTGATCACCCGCAACGTCTGGATCGGTCCCTTGACCATCAGGTTCGGGAAATAGACGGTGTTGTGTCGGGTGTCTTCGAGAATCTCGCTGGCCTGGCGTTCGCCATAGCTCTGGACCATCAAGTCCCAATACCCCGGAATGTCGGCATAGGCTTTATGGATCGAGTTGCTGACACCGGTATGCCCATGGCCGTTGGGCCAGGTGCGAATGCCCATGTTGGCGAAAAACTCGTAGGACGCCATGAACGGCGAGAACAGCTCGACCACCATGGGCGAAGGGCTGGTCTGGTCGCTGGTTTCCTTCCACAAGCGAATCGCTTCGCCTGCCGAGGACTCGTGGGCAATCATCGGGTGACAGGTGTCGGTCTGGTTATCGACGACCATTTTCCAGTTGCAGCGATGTCGGTGTAGGAGCGGCTGGCCAACGATGCGAAGCTGACCCAGGGGGGAGCGCAGCACCATGTTGTCCAGCGTCGATAATGACTCGCCGAAAAACGTGTTGAAAGCGATGCCTTCCGCCTGGAGGCGGACAAACACAAAACCGCGATAATTCTCCACCGCCGCGACGGCTTGCATGCCTCTGTGGGCAGAGCACGTGCTGAGGTCGCAATCGTCGTATTCCTTCTTCACCGGAATACTCAACAGTTCGCCATCGGTCTTGAATGTCCAGGCATGGTAAGGGCAGCGGATGAAACGGCCGACGTTACCGCGAGGCTCGGCCAACACTTTTACGCCTTTGTGCGGGCAGCGGTTATGCAAGACAATAATCTCGCCATTTTTTTGCCGTACCATTGCCAAGGGTTGTTGGGCAATGTCGGTGGTGAAAAAGTCACCAGGGTGCGGGATCAGACTGTCGTGCCCCACGTAGCACCAACTGGCGGCGAAGACGCTGTGTTGTTCTTTCTCAAAGATCTGTTGATCAAGGAAGAGCGATTTGTGCACTTCTCTGCCGTTGAAGTAATTTTCCAACCGGTTGTCCTCGTTAGATCGCCAGCTTCAGGCGTTGGCTTTTGGCCCGCGAGACGCAGGGGTAAATCGTTGTGCTACAGGCGGCTTCCTGGTCGCTCATGATGAAATCGCGATGATCGACTTCGCCCTCGACGACCTCTATTGCGCAGACGCCGCACTCACCGCGCCGGCAGTCATAGAGCGGGTCCAGGCCGGCCGCCTCGAGCGCCTCGAGTAAGGATTGATCGGAATTAACGTTGACGCTGAACCCAGACTCGACGGCGTCAATCACAAAGGCCGACGCATCGTCTTCACGGACCACATTGAAGATCTCAAAATGGATGCGCTCTCGCGCCAGGCCATTGGCCTCGGCATGGCAAAACACTTCGTTGAGCATCGATTGCGGGCCGCAGACGTAGAGCCGGTCATGTGGTGCCAGATCGGCCAGCACGTGGCTGACAGAGCGACGGCCCTCGGGCTGATTGGAGAAGTGCAAGTGCAAGCGTTCCTGCAGCAACGCCTGCATTGGCAAGGCATAGGCCGCGTCATCGTCGCTCCTGACGAAATAGTGTAGGTGGGCGCTTCGATTTAATGACGTCAGGTGTTGAAGGATCCCGGTCAGCGGCGTAATACCGATGCCGCCGGCAATCGCAATGTCCCTGCCGACGTCTTCAGTGATGGGGTAGATGAACGTATTGAACGGGCCATCGAGCTGTACCGTGTCGTTGATGGCCAGCGAACGAATGTAGCGACTGCTGATCGAGTCGGCAGTGAGCCTGATGGCAAAGACGACGCTGCCTTGCTGCGTAGTGCGGCCTGTCAGCTGTACCGCCGAGTAGTGCCGCCATTCATTCAACTCGGGGATGAACCATTTGAAATGCGCGCCCGCTGCCGGCACTGCACACCCCGTTGCTAGCGGGCTGACAGTGACTTCTTTTATGGAGGCCGAGAGCATTCGGCAATCAGAAATTTTGTAGTTCATACGAGAATCAACTTTCATGGCTTATTGGCGTTTCATGCAGGTAGATCCACTGGGCGCTGTGTTGATGCACGCCAATGATCGCCACCGAAACCCGTGAGCTTTCGCGCTGGCCGAGGCGATGGGTTTCCTTATAGCGAATCGCCACGCTGTTGCCTTCCTGCCAGACTGTTTGCATATCGCTGATGACGATCTCCAGGCTTGGCTTGGCGCCGACTGCACCTTTAAACATCTGTTCGACTGTCGCCCGGCTGACAATGGCAGCCGAGGTGGTAACCATGGTGAACTGCTCGGCAAAGGCCGATATCAGTGGTTCAAGCGTGGCCTGCCCCTTACCGTTTGCGTCGGTGAACAGGGTATGGATCAGCTCGTGCACGTGATGAATGCTGTGATGCGCCTGTTCAATTATTTTGTTGTGCATGGCAGTCCTTTTGAGTGTTCAACTGACTCAGTTGAAAGAGAGGGAACAGGCCCGCCAGCGCGGCGATGGCAAAGGTCACGTGGTAGGCCTGGGTGGTATCGAAATGCTTCAAGAGCAGGTTGAAAACCATCAGGAAGAGGGCCGCGCCGATGCTGAATGACATCTGTCGGTTGATGTTCCAGATGGCACTGGCCTTGTGGGTGTCATTGCCCTCGAAGTCCATCAGCGAGGTGGTTTGTGCTGTGTTGGCACCGACGCCGCCGCCGATCCCCATCAAGCTGTAGGCGATGACGATCACCAGATAGTCTGAAGGCTCGTTGACCAGTAACAGGGTGGCGATGCCGGCGGTGTGCAAGAACACGCCCAAGGTAAACAGCCGCTTGGCGCCCATCCGGTTGTAGACCCGGCCACAGATCAGCATCGCGATGAATGCGCCGATGGCGTAGAGGATCATGAACATCCCTGTCAGTCGGGCGCTGAAGTGCAGGGTGTTTTGCAGAAAGAAGATGCTCATCAAGTTGACCCCCGTGAACACACCGGGAATCGCGTAATAGATAAAAATGGAGGTGCTGAGTTTTTTGCTTTTGAGCAGGCTCAGTTCAATGATCGGATTTTTGCAGGTGCGGTAGTGCACCCCGTACAGCACGGCGAACGTAACGCCGGCCATGACGAAGAGGGCGGCCACCCATGCCGGAGCGTCGCCGCTGTACAACGACATGCCCATCAGTAGGCTGGTGAGTGCGGCGCTGACCAGCAGCAAACCCCTGATGTCGGGTCTGGTCAAAGTCGTCGGTCGCGCTTCGTTGATCCAGAACCATGAAAGCAATGCCGCGATCAGTGAGAACGGGATGTTGCTGTAGAACACCCAACGCCAGGAGCTGCTGTCGACGATGCCGCCGCCGATGGTCGGTGAAATGGCGGGAGCAATCAAGGCAACGGCCATGACCAACGTGGATATCTTCGCCCGCTGCTCGCCCTGGAACAGGTTAAACGTCAGTGCCTGTCCGACAGGAATCAACAGGCCGCCGCCAATCCCCTGGACGAAGCGCCAGATCACCAGTTCGTTGAAACTGTTAGCCAGCCCACACATCCACACGGAGACTGTAAACACGACCATTGAGGTGGTGAGGATTTCCCGACTGCCAAAACGACCGGCCAACCAGGTGCTGACCGGAATGATCAGTGTCAGCCCCAGAATATAAGCGTTAGCCACCCAGGCAACGTCTGAGGTACTAACGTGCAGCGCTGCCGATATACTCGGTAATGCGACCGCTGACATGAAGATATTAATGCAGTCTATAAAGAAGCCGATCAGAAATATCAGTGCAACTTTGTAGCGATAGGTCATGTTGTTTCCCCTTTGCTGCAAAGCATGGGGCGATGGACTTGAGCTGTCGATACGGCTATTCTTAAAACAATGTTTGACGGGATTTAACAGTGAGCCATATTTCTATGCATACTCATCTTAATCGGGTCCAGACATTTCTGGCTGTGGTCGATTTTGGTTCTTACACCAAGGCTGCCGATTACCTGAATATCAGCAAGGCCATGGCCAGCCTGCATGTCAAGGCGCTGGAGGACGTGCTGTCAGCGACGCTGTTGATTAGAAATACCCGAAATATATCCCTCACCGAAATCGGTCAGGACTTTTATGAAGAATTTAAAGGAATTGTCGCGGATATCGATAACGCCTTCGATAATGTATTAAAAGGGCATAATCGCGTGTCCGGAAAGTTACGTTTCAGTTCTACCAGTGAATACGGTGAGGCCTATATTCTTCCGTTGATACCGCAATTTATAGAACGCTATCCGGAAATAAAAATCTGCTATAACTTCAACTCGTCACTCAATGATCTGGTGGCGGAAAAGTTAGACCTGGTCATCCGTTTAGGCAACTTGGCGGACTCGGCTTTCAAGAGCCGTAAACTGGCAGACTATGAAATTGTCCTAGTGGCTACCGAGGCGTTTCTTGCACGTCACCCGGTGCAAAATCCTCAGGACCTGAATTCGGTACCGTGGATCGCCAACAGCAACCTGCAGGCACCGACCCAGTGGACGTTGAGCCATCCGCACTTGGGGACTGTCGAGATCAACGGGATCAACCAGTTTGAATCCAATTCTTCCACCGCCATTCGCTCCATGGCGTTGGCATCGCTAGGCGTCTCGGTGCTGCCCGCCTGGGTGATCAAGGACGATATCGCCAGCGAGCGGCTGATCCGGTTGTTGCCCGACTATTCGCTGCCCTCGCAGTCCGTCAATGTGGTGTTTCCTAACAGCCCGCATTTGGCCCACAAATCGAGGGCATTCATCGATTTCCTGTTGCTACATCTGGCGCAGTAAGCACCAAGCAAAAAAGCCCCTGAATCGAGAGATTCAGGAGCTTTCGTTAAACCGGATACTCGTCTTGCCTGATCAAGCCCAGGTCTGCTAATGGTCGAAAAGGGCTGCCACGACCGGCAGCTTTCGACCCAAAGCGGCCCTTCGGCACCGTCAGAAACCGGCTGATGGCAGCCATCAATAACGCCTCTTTTTTATCGTTGCTGAAAAGCCACCCTCAACCCGAGCGCTACAAATAACGTACCGATGAATTTGCCTTCCCATCGACGAAGCTTCGCGGCGCTTTTGATCCATCGGCTCAAGTGACGAATCATTATGGATATCAGGCTCGTATAAACCGCGCTGAGTCCCGAAAATATCAACCCAAGCACCGCGAATTGGCTCAGCAACGATCCGGACTCCGGATGGACAAACTGGGGTAGAAATGCAAGGAAAAAAATGGCGGTTTTCGGGTTAAGCAACTCAGCACCCACCGCCTGAAAAAAGGCCCGAGTTGGGGTGACCACCGGTAATCGTGCTCGGGTGATGTCGCTTGATGCGGCGAAAAATGCGCAAATACCTAGATAAATCAGATAACCCGCACCTGCCACCTTCACAATATTGAACGCAAGCGCGGAGGTCATAAGGAGTGCCGATAAGCCCAACGCAGCGCATAGCGTATGGATCAGGTCGCCTGCGGCAATGCCCAGCCCTGTCGCAATGCCGACATTACGACCACCTTGAAGGGTACGTGTAATCACCAACAGCACTGCAGGGCCAGGGATTAAGAACAAACCGATAATCACGGCTACGTATGTCACGATAGAGGTCAGGTCGAACATCGCGAATCACCTCAAAGCAGGTTAAGGGCACAGTTATCCCGATGTGAAATGCGAAAGCAATACGAGCGAACTGGACAGTTGCAACCTGTAGCCGCTTTTGACCGACTCCCGCCTGTCGTGATCGGCAGCGGTCGGTCAGAAGCAGCCCATAGCGATCAGAACGTTAGACGACCGCGCGTTGCTCTCGCACTCTGTTTTGCCCCCTATTTCTTCAATAGCTTCCCCATGTCATTCGCAACCGTAGTGCTGATCGACTCCTGGCCACAGCCAAGTACGTCGCCCGAACCCGTCGTGTTTACCACGGACACGCAGCTATGTTTACGGTATTGCACCGCTGGGGAAGAAATAGCTGTAATCCATTTCCCCCTGGTTAAAAAAATTCAGTTCGGCTCACCAAACGACGAGGCTTTGGGCGGTCATCCGCTTATTGGCCTTGGTCTCAAGCATTACCAAGTTCATCGAATAGATAATTCGCCTTGGCTAGCAGAGCTTGAGCAGAGAAACGCCATTCACCCGCGACACGACAAACAGCGGTTTCTAAAAGATGCCATCCATTATGTTTTTACCTTTCAGGACTCTACCTTGGAATGCCTCGTAATTGAGGGGCAGTTCTGGCATCCAAAAGTTCAAGTACTTACCTCGGAGCAGAAGGCAAGGGATGTCTGGCGCGAACTGATAAATCACGTGGGCGCATGATCCCAATGGTCACGAGTGGATGACCGCTTCGGGTCGATACCCGCCGCCTGTCGCGAACGGCAGCAGTCGGTACAAATCTGCCGTACCGCGCGCATTTTTCACTTGGCGCGTGCTCCATCAGGTAGGCACAAGCGCCCGCGTATTTGCCGCCGGCGCTTAAACGAGTCGTCCACGTAGTCTGTAGCGACGGGATGGGGGTCGCAGGAATTGGGCCAAGCCCTGCGGCCGAATACACCTTGTCAGGTGCGAAACAATTTGAATCCCATGCGCCACTTGTAGAGAATTCCCGTCTTTGGTTCTTCGTCCACCATGGACACGCAGGAACTCTCACTGGAAGTCCGTTCAGGGTGAGATTTCGTATGGTTCTGATTCATTAGCCTACTGTTCTTCCTGTTTTCACAGTCCCGTGAAAAACTACGCGCGCTTTGCACTCATTTTTTGTCTGTTTTGATGGAACCACGGATGGATATCATGGATACGCAGCAAGAAAACACCCTCGAACAATCACTCAGGCTGGCGGCGGATGAGCCGGCCCATCGACCTGAGTTTTTCAAGATTCTGTTGGATTCCACTGTCTACGTCCTCGGCACGGCCGGGACTGGCAAAGGTCATGTCACACTCGAAGCGGGTAGTAACATCAGCATCGCGAATTGGCACAAGGCTGACGGCACCGCTGTCATCCCGTTTTTTTCTTCGTTGAAAACACTGCAAGGCTCCATAGATAACGAAGAGTCCTACGTAGAAATCCCGGCCAGATCGCTGTTTGAAATCACACGGGGCGCCCCTCTTTTCCTCAATCCAAAGTCTCCTTACGGGAAAGAGTTTTTGCCGGAGGAAGTGCGCCATCTGCTCTCCGACGGGATCGGCCAGAAGCCGGCGCAGCGCACGGTCGAAAAAGACACGAACGTGCTGCTCGGACAGCCGTCGCAATACCCGTCCAGGATGGTCCACTCGCTCACCCAGTTACTCGCCAAACATCGCAACGTAAAACGTGCGTTTCTGGCGTTGATGCATGACCCATCGGTTGATCAAAAGCCTCATCTGATCATTGGTATTGAAGCGGACGCAGATTTTGAGCGGGTCATGCGCGAAGCCGGTAGCGTTGCCGGGGATACCGCCCCGGAAGGCGAACCCGTTGACCTCTATCGCGTGACCGAAGGGGGGGAAGGCCTTAGCGATTACTTCCTTATGGAAACCACACCTTTCTATGAAAGGAAGTCGGCAGGCTGGCTGCGGTCAGTGCTTGGTTTTGGTAAAGCGTGACAGAGATCAAGCCCTCGTTACTCGCAGAGCAGGCTTGCGAAATCTTGGTTGGGATGTGCAGTTTTTTAATGGAGAAACAAGAATGGCTGAAATCAGCAAAGTGCCCGCTGAATTGGTAGATCAGATCAAAGTGCTGAGCCGCGAGGGACTCGCCTTACTCGGCCTTACTGGGGATGATGCTCCGGCCGATGTGGTTGCGGCGATTACGGAGCGGGTGCGCGATTGCAAAGCGACTGGCACAACGCTGTCCGAAGAGGAAATGTACGCGCTTGGAGCGTTGCTAGGTAACCAGTACGTAGAAGGACAAGGCTGGCACTGGGGCGATGTCGTTTGGGATTATGATGAGACGACTGCTGCTGTAGGAGTGCTCAACCACGACAACTCATTGTTTATCAATCCAATTGGCTGGGTGGCTCAGGTAATGGAGTCCGAGGGTGGTGTTGGCTTCATGCTCAACTACAACATGGTCAGCGTGCACCAGGTTCCGGTACGCGAACCTGATAGCGCGACAGGCCTGTACTGACGCCTCACTCTGAAGAAGCGTGCCGCCCTCAAATTGAACGCTGGTCTTCCCGAGTCGAACAGTCGCTACTTGCACTACCAATAGCAATGCACTTCAAGGGCATCTACCAAGCCAGATAGCTCTCCACCCAATCAAGGAAGATCCATGGGCCAGGTCGACATTCAACTGATCACCCATCTGCCCCCGGAGATTCAGGCGCTAGAGAAAGAGGCGGCTGGAGAAGGCTTCCGGTTTCTTACCCGCCTGATCGACGAATGGAAGTCGGGAGCGAATCGCTTCAATGCCCCTGGCGAGTGTCTTATGGCCGCTTATCTACACCAGCAGCTAGTGGGCATCGGAGGCCTCTCAATTGATCCCTACGCTGAAAAGAATATGGCTAGGCTGCGACGGGTCTATGTCAGCGCTTCATCAAGAGGGCATCACGTTGGAAGAACGCTGGTAAAGGCGCTCGTTGCACATGCCGCGCTGCGCTTTCAGAGCGTGTGCCTTTTCACCGATACCGCCGCCAGCAACGCGTTTTATCTGAAGTGTGGCTTCATGCGAACAGATCATGACCATGCCACGCACGTGATGTGCTTGAGCAATACATGACCCAAACGACTGTAGGCCAAGACTAATGATTGCAGCGCAGATGCCTCGACCGATAGGGTGCACGCAAACCCGTACTAGGCGATGAATTAGCGGGACAACGCTGACTGGCTGCATTTTTACTTTGCCACTGTGAGACTAAGGATGCCCCCCTCATGCAGTATATGTTTTCCGAAGTCCTTAATGACCTCATCGACTACTTCCTGCTCGGTGACCTTCAACTGTTGAGGCGCTTCAAGCAAGAGCATCAACTTGCAGACGATATGGCCGGTGAGTTTGTGTCCGGTGAAAGCGGCGACAAGGCCGTTCTTGATGGCGTCCTCATCCCGCTCGCCGGTGTGGAAAACCATCCTTACACCGTTGTTTTCACGTTGGCCGGCGTTGAACCTCAAATGCCCCGGCACGAAGGTCGGGTTCAGCATCGTCGCGGCGGTTATTCGCTGCGTGTCGAGCACGGTCGCATACATTTGTTCACGTGGCGTATTCTGCAGGCGTTCACGGATGCGAATCTCGATGAGTTGCTTGAGCGCTATAAGCAATCAAACAGGCCGACTGTTGAACTCGAGAATGGTTGGTATGAAGTGGAAGTACTAGCGGGTGAAATCTTGCGTGATGAATATTTCGAGCCGGCATTCGAGTTTGTACTGACTAAAACCGCTCTGCCGGCAGATGCCAGCAAGGTGGATATCAACTATCGCTTTGAGGTGGAATTGCGTTAGGACCCCGCGGGTAATCGCCTTAAGGAACCCGAGCACCGGCATGTGGCTTTGCAAGCAAATCGCGGTGTCGCGCTCAAGCCAGGACGACTTCAAAGTCCTTGCGACGAGACGTGAGATCTGCGGCAGTTCGCCCAATCAAACAGGGCGGCCTGTCGTTTTCGACCACGCCAATTCACCAGCGCGTTCTTGCTACCAAGCGCTCAACTTGAGGTTCTACCTTGGGACTTTTCTCCAAACTATTCGGAAAGCCATCCGGACCTGTTCCCTACACACTCTTTTCGGTTAGAGCGTCGAGCGATCTGGGCGCGTGGGCCGCCAGCTTCCCGAACCACACTGAGGTGGTGGGTTACTCAAGCCTCGGCCATTTCTTTCTTCGCAATCCACACGACTCAGAGTACCTCGTGCTGCACCCTTTCCAGTGCGCGGCAAAGTCGTACGGAAGTTTCCCCTCAGTCGAAGATTTTGAAGCAGAGATACTGAAGGAGCCCGGGTTCGAGCTGTATGTCCTGAGGTCTGATCACGTGGCTGATCTATTCCAGCATCTGGGTCCCCTTGCTGAAAATCAGGTCTACATCCCGCAGCCGTACCCGTTTCTTGGTGGCAGCGAAGCCCTGGAGACGTACGAAAAGGGTGATGCCTGGGTCTTTATGCACGTGGTGGCCCACATGCATGGCCTCGAGGGCGGCGCCTAAAAGGCCGCTCACTGACACCGAAAGGCGGTGCACGCAAAGCCCATAGATCGCTGCCCACGGAGCAAGCCAGTGGGCCGCAAAATGGATGGCTCCGCGTCATGGCTTTCACCTGTCTTCTGCCAGTGATCCTGATCGCTCCGAGATTACCTTCCTGCACGCAAATAGGGAGTCGGTGTGCCATTCAGTAGCACTAGCGCCTGTCTGCGTCGCACATCTTTTCCCTGCATAAACGAAAATCTCCTCTTAATCAGCTGCTTAACGCCAGGTCAGGTATTGGCACACATCATGCTTTGCTGTGTTTGTGGATAATTGGATACAAAAATACAAAGGTGCTGCCAGTGCAATTTGCCACCGCTTACGTAGACCGCCAGCCCCTCACTGCTGAGGAGGAGGCTTACAGTTTCTTGCTCGACGCCATCTGCGGCGGCCGCTACCGCAAGGGCGACCGCTTGATCGCCGAGGACATCGCCAGCGAGATCGGCATGAGCCGCATGCCGGTGCGCGAAGCATTTCGCCGACTGGATGCCCTGGGCCTGGTGACGCTGCGGCCCAACCGTGGCGCGGTCGTCAGCGGTGTGGATATCGATGAGCTGCATGAAGTGTTCGAGATGCGTGGCGCCCTTGAGGGCCTGGCCGTGCGCGTTGCGGTTGCTCACATTGGCGAACGTCAGATGGCGGCTCTGGAGCGGTTGCTGGACGAGATGGATGACTACCGTGACGAGAGCGCCGCGTGGGTCCGTCGCCACCGTGCCTTTCATGAATACCTGTGCAGCCTTAGCGGCCGCCCGCGCTTGATGAAGCAGATTTCCGCGTTGTATTCGCTGGTGGAGGCACCCATGCGCTTGTGGCTGCAGCACAGCGAAAAACCCCTCAGCGCGCGCCAGGAACATGCGGTGATCCTGGACGCGATCCGCGCCGGTGACGCCGCTCGCGTCGAAGCCGTGGTGCGCGAACACATCGAAAGCACCGTCCCGCTGCTGATTCAGTTTCTGCAATCGAAAAAATAATAGAGACGGGTTCCAAGCCGTCCGTGTTTTGACTTTAGTCCTGCCCCCGTTATTCAACGAAGTGGAGTGTCTGGTCATGCATAAACAACGCCGCGCCTTGCTGGTGGCTGTAACCCTCGGTCTCTGCACACAATGGGCCTGCGCCGCAGTCCAGGTGCCTGAGCGCCTGAAGAGCGTCGACAAACTTATCTACTGCTCGGGGATGGATTCACCGCCTCTGGTGTCCTTCGACGAATCCCAGAAACCGCGTGGGCTCACCGTCGACCTGGGCCTGGAAATTGCCAAGCGCCTGGGCAATAAAACCGTGCAGTGGCGGGTCATTCCGTTTTCCGGTCTGGTGCCGGCGCTGCTTGCCCAGCAGTGCGACATGATCGTCGACCAGTTGTTCGACAAGCCCGAGCGCCGCCAGGTGATCGACATCGTCAACTACATGTACTCCAGCCAGGCGGTGGTGGTGCCCAAGGGCAACCCCAAAGGCATCAAGACCCTGGACGACCTGTCCGCGCACAAGGTGGCGGTGCTCAACGGCTCCACCATCAAGACCCTGCTCGACACCCAGAACGAAAGCCTCGCCAAGGCCGGCAAGCCACCGATGAAGCTGGTGGTCTACAACACCGACACCGATGCCTTCCAGGCGCTGCGCATCAGCCAGGTCGACGCCTATGGCACCACCGTGGAAACCGCCGGCTACTACGCTGGGATGGCCCCGGAGCTGTTCCAGGAAGGGGTGCCTGCATTCAGCCGCATCCTCACCGGCCTGGGCATGCGCAAGGACGACCCGCAACTGACCGCCGCCGTGCAGCAGATCATCAGTGACATGCGCAGCGACGGCAGCTATGTGCAATTGCTCAACAAATGGCATGTCAGCAGCGACACACTCGACTGAGGTTCCACCACGATGAATTTCAATTGGGATGTGTTCTGGCAATACCTGCTGCAGCCCAGTGGGGTTTATCTCACCGGGCTGTGGCTGACTTGCCTGATCAGCGTGCTGGCGATGCTGCTCGGCTGTGCGCTGGGCCTGGCGGCGGCACTGTTGCGCCTGTCGAGGAACCCGCTGCTGCACCTGCCGGTGCGTCTTTACGTGTGGCTGATGCGCGGCACGCCGTTGCTGGTGCAGATCGTGTTTTTGTATACCGCACTGGCAGCGGGCGGGATCTTCCGCTTCGAGGACATCGAGCTGTTCGGGCTGATCATCCCCGGCAATATCCAGGCGGCGATCATTGCCCTGGGCTTGAATGAAGGCGCGTACATGGCCGAGATCATCCGCGCCGGCATAGGGGCGGTGGACAAGGGCCAATACGAGGCGGGGCGTTCTCTGGGCATGGGGTTCGGCAAGCTGATGCGACGCATCGTTTTGCCCCAGGCGTTTCGGGTGATCGTGCCGCCGCTGGGCAATGAATTCAACGTCATGCTCAAGAACACCACGCTGGTCAGCGTGATCGGGGTGCAGGAGTTGTTGCTCAGCACGCAGATGGTCACCTCGGCAACGTTTCGCGTATTCGAGTTGTACCTGGTCGTCGCGATTTACTTCCTGACACTGACCACCCTATGGGGCTTTTTCCAACGCTGGCTCGAGAACCGCTTCGGCCAGTCCGATCGACCTTCGGCGCCACCGCTCGCCGCCAGCCGTATGTTCGGTCGCAGCGCACTGAAACTGCTGAGGGGACGTTAACCATGGCGCACCAAAGTGAAGAACTGATCATTGAGGCCCTGGATGTTCAGAAGTCGTTCGGCGAGTTGCAAATCCTCAAGGGCATCTCCCTGCAAGTGCGGCGCGGCGAAGTGGTGGTACTGATCGGCGCCTCCGGTTCTGGCAAGACTACTTTTATCCGCTGCATCAACCTGCTCGAAGACATCCAGGGCGGACGCATTCGCGTCAACGGCCGCGCCATGGGCTATCGCGAACGCGCCGATGGCAGTCTGGTGCGCGATTCGGAACGCAACATCGCCCGTCAGCGCCGCGACATCGGCATGGTGTTCCAGCGCTTCAATTTGTTCCCGCACATGACCGCGCTGGAGAACATCATCGAAGCGCCGATCCAGGTACTCGGCGTGCCGCGTGCGGCGGCGCTGGAACAGGCACGCGGCTTACTGGCGCGGGTCGGCCTGGCGGACAAGGCCAGCCACTATCCGTCGATGCTCTCCGGCGGCCAGCAGCAGCGGGTGGCGATCGCCCGCGCGCTGGCGATGAAGCCCCTGGCGATGCTGTTCGACGAACCCACCAGCGCCCTCGACCCGGAGACCGTCGGCGAGGTTCTGCAGGTGATGAAGGAACTGGCCGAGGAGGGCATGACCATGGTGGTGGTCACCCATGAGATGGGCTTTGCCCGTGAAGTCGCCGACCGCGTGGTAGTGCTCGATCAGGGCGAATTGATCGAGCAAGGGCCACCGGAACAGATCTTCAGCCACCCCAGCCACCCGCGTACCCGGGCATTTCTCAGCCGCGTGCTATGACCTTTTTTGAAGAGCCTTCGTCATGTTGAAATTCTCCGCTCACGAATACCCTTATCCTTCGCAACGCCAGAGTGTGTTCGCCCGTCGCGGCATGGTCGCGGCCTCACAGCCACTGGCCGCCCAGGCCGGTATCCAGATCATGCAAAAGGGTGGCAATGCAATCGACGCCGCCATCGCCACGGCGGCGGCGCTCACCGTGGTTGAACCCACCGGCTGTGGCCTGGGCGGCGACGCGTTCGCCCTGGTGTGGTGCAAAGGCCAGTTGCATGGTTTGAACGGCAATGGCCACGCGCCGGCGGCCTTGAGTGTCGAGGCTGTCAAGGCCGCCGGGCATTCAAAGATGCCGTTGTATGGCTGGACGCCGGTGACTGTGCCTGGCTGCCCCTCCGCCTGGGCAGAGCTGTCGAAACGCTTCGGCAAGTTGCCGTTTGCCGAGTTGCTGCAGCCGGCCATCCGCCTGGCGCGGGACGGTTTCCCGTTGTCGCCGGTGGTTGCCCATCAATGGCAGATATCCCTGAACGAATTCAGCCCGCACCGCGATGAAGTGCTGCAGGCCTGGTTCGACACCTTCCTGCTCAATGGTCGTGCCCCCCTGGCGGGCGAGATGTTCCGCAACCCGGCCCAAGCCCGTACGCTCGAAGACCTCGCCGACACGCGCTGTGAAAGCCTGTATCGGGGTGCCTTGGCCGAGCGCCTGGATGCGCATTCGCGGGCCAGTGGCGGATACTTGCGCGCCAGCGACCTCAAGGATTACCGCGCGCAATGGGTCGAACCGATCCACATCAACTACCGAGGCGTGGATGTCTGGGAGATCCCGCCCAGTGGCCAGGGACTCGTTGCACTGATGGCGCTGAAGATCCTTGAAGGCTTCAATTTCGATCACCGCGACAGCCAGCAGACCTGGCATCGCCAACTGGAAGCGATGAAGCTGGCCTACAGCGACGGCCTGCACTACATCACCGATCCTGCGCATATGCGCGTGGCGGTAGCCGACCTGCTCAGTGATGACTACAGCACCCGTCGCCGTGGCGAGATCGGCGAGCAGGCCCAGCCGCCCAAGCCGGGCGACCCCCACGCCAGCGGTACGGTGTATCTGGCCACGGCGGACGCCGAAGGCAACATGGTCTCGTTCATCCAGAGCAACTACCACGGCTTCGGCTCCGGCGTGGTGCTGCCCGACAGCGGCATTGCCCTGCAGAACCGTGGGCAGGAATTCAGCCTTGATGAGGGGCATGCCAACTGCCTGGCGCCGGGCAAGAAAACCTTCCACACCATCATCCCGGGCTTTCTCACCAAAGACGGCGAGGCCCTTGGCCCGTTCGGCGTGATGGGCGGCTACATGCAGCCCCAGGGCCATGTGCAGATGGTGATGAACCTGGTGGACTTCGGCCTCAACCCCCAGGCGGCCCTCGACGCGCCACGTTGGCAATGGCTGGGCGACATGAAGGTCGGTATCGAACATGGCGCCTCGCGGGACCTGGTCAATGCGCTGGTGCGACGCGGGCATAAAGTGCAGACCGACAGCGATCTGACCGACTACGGGCGGGGGCAGATCATCCTGCGAGACCCGGTCACCGGGGTGCTGTGCGGGGGGACTGAACCCAGGGCGGACTCTCATATCGCGGCTTGGTAAGTGGCTGCAGAGGCACTGAACCCTACGGAAACGCCGCAGCCTATTGCGCCAGCAAGGGCGGCGTGACCCTGCTGACCAAACCCTGGGATTGGGCGTGGAGAAGTCCCGTCATGTTTACGCGTCAAACACGACGGGGTTCGCCCTGGGCAATTTCGCGCATGAGGCTCAGGTAACGAAGCGCGCCCAGCCCCAGTGGGCGGTTCTTGACCCAGATGATATCGACCCACAACCGCATCTGACTCGGCATGTAGTCAAATACCACCTCCGTCAATGCGCCCGACGTGAGAAGAGGCTGCACCAGCGGTTGTGGTAGATAAGCCCAGCCCAATCCTTGCTGCACCAGATTCAGCGTTGCCAGGTAACTGTCGCTGTGCCAAATCCGCCGTGATAGCACAACACGTGGGTCGGAGTCTGTCGGTCCTCCCGTCGCGACGATGATCTGCCGAACGTTGACCAGTTGCTCTTCACTTAAAGGGCATTTCTTGCCCGCTGCCGCTGGGTGGTCTGGGGAGGCAACGGCCACTAACAACTGGCTGCCCGCTTCAAGAAACGTCTCCCTCTCGTCAAGCCCTGGACGTTCAAATCCCAGTGCCAGCTGCACGTGTCCCTCATGCAGCATTCGCATCGCCTCCGGATGGGACGCGGAGCGAATCTCGATTTCAAGGGTGGGAAACTCCTTGGCGATAACGGCCAGCGGGCGACTCCACAGGCCTGTTTGCAATTCCGGCGCCATCGCAAGGACAAGGCGCCCCTCCAACCCTTGATGAAGCTGGAGCGCATGGGCATCCAACAGGTTTAGCTGGCTGGCGACCTGTCGTGCCTGGGGCTCCAGTGCTTTTGCGACTGCCGTAGGAATAGCCTTGCGGGTTGATCGGTCAAAAAGCAACAAATCCAGCTCTGCTTCAAGCTGCGACACCGCCATGCTGACAGCCGAGGGGACCCGGCCTAAATGTCGAGCCGCGGCGGAAAAAGAGCCGCTGTCCAGGACGCAGAGGAAGATTCTGAGGGACTCGCTGGTGAACGCCATGGGGGTCGTCAGTTTTTCTGATAATGGTCGTCTTTATGTATCAGGTTCATTGGCTTAGTTTCCACTCTCTTTCACATTAAATACGTGGGAAACACCATGTCTGGCACAGCATTGAGGGGGCATGTGGCACTTGTGAGTGGTGCCGGGAGTGACGCCGGGATCGGTATGGCCATTGCTCGCAGGCTGGGTGAATCCGGGGCGAAGCTGATCATCACTGCCAGCAGCGATCGCATTGCGGATCGGGTTAAAGAGTTACGCCTTGAAGGGTTTGAAGTTGAAGGCCGACCCGCTGACCTTACCGATGAACGTCAGGTGCGTGAATTGAGCCAGTGGGCAGAGTCGGTCTGGGGGCGGGTCGATATTCTGGTGAACAATGCCGGCATGGCCATGCAAGGCAGCCCCGAGGTGTTCTCGGAGTTGGCCACGATGAAACTGCAGGAATGGAATCTTTCACTGGGCAGAAACCTGACGACGGCCATTCTTCTGACGCAAGCCGTTCTCCCCGGTATGAGGGCGCGAAACTATGGGCGCATTGTGAATATCAGCTCCGTCACAGGCACCCGCTGCAGCAATCCGGGCGAGGCGGCTTATAGCGCCGCGAAGGCCGCGATGGTGGGCATGAGCATGGGGCTTGCACTTGAAGTCGCCCGGCAAGGGATCACCGTCAACAGCGTCGCGCCTGGCTGGATCACGACGGGGTCCACCTCAGCCGTTGAAGCTGAAGCGGGGCGCTTCACCCCAATGGGGCGGGCCGGCAGTCCTCGCGAAGTGGCTGCGGCGGTTGCGTTTCTGGCGTCGCCTGAATCCAGTTACATCACCGGTGAAGTCATTGTGGTGGATGGCGGGAACTGTCTGGTCGAGAACAAAGCTCCTGGCGCCTGAACTCAAGAACCAGAGCGGTGGCGCGCTGCTGTCCGAGCGGCAACGACTCTTAACTCATTTTTGTCATTAACACAGGGTGTTTGATCATGTCGAAAAGTGGAATCAGTGAATCAGCGATTGCTGCTTTTACCTCCTCCGAGCGTGAGCGCTTTATAGAAAGCAACCCAACGTCAATGGCGCTGGCCAAGCGCGCCAGGGCGAATCTGTTCAACGGTGTGCCCATGCACTGGATGAGCGACTGGTCGATGCCTTCGCCGCTGTTTGTCCAGCGTGCCAAAGGGGCGCGCTTCACCGATGTTGACGGCCACGAATACATCGACTTCTGCCTGGGCGACACCGGCACGATGTTTGGCCATTCACCTGATCCTGTTGCCCGCGCCATAGTCGAGCAGGCGAATAACGGCTTGACCACGATGCTGCCTGGCGAAGACGCGGTGGTCTGCGGCGAGTTGCTGGCTGAGCGATTCGGGCTGCCTTATTGGCAGGTGACCGCCAATGCGACTGACGCCAATCGCTACGTGCTGCGCTGGGCTCGCGCCATCACCAAGCGCAATGTGTTGCTGGTGTTCGACGGCTGTTATCACGGCACGGTGGATGACGTGATGGTGCGCTACCGCGACGGCAAAACAGTGCCCCGAGCAGGGCTCGTCGGCCAAGCCTACGATTTGGCGCAATACAGTCGATCCATCCCCTTCAACGATGTCGCTGCGCTGGAGGCTGCGTTAGCCCAAGGCGATGTGTGCGCGCTGATGTGCGAGCCCGCGATGACGAACATCGGCATGGTCCTGCCTGATCCCGAGTTCATGCAAAAGTGCCGAGAGTTGACCCGCCACTATGGCAGCCTGCTGGTCATCGATGAGACCCACACGATTTCCACCGGCCTGGGTGGATGCACGCGCCAGTGGGCGTTGGAACCCGACTTTTTCGTGGTGGGTAAACCTGTCGCAGGAGGCGTGCCTTGCGCCGTGTTTGGCATGACCGAGCAGGTCGCCCAGGCCATGCGCGACGTGCAGATGAACGCAGAAGGCGGCGGCCACGGTCACAGCGGTATGGGAACAACGCTGTCTGCCAACTCGCTGGCGATGCGTTGCATGCGCGCCAGTCTTGAAGAGGTCATGACCGATGCTGCCTACCAACACATGCTGGCGGTTGCCTCAAAACTGGCGCAGGGGTTTCGAGCGTTGTTCACGCGCCACCAACTGCACTGGTCCGTCACTGAGTTGGGCGCTCGCTGTGAGTTTCAGTTCTGTGCCACGTCGCCCAGAACCGGTGCGCAAGCCGAGGCCGCTTTTCACGACAGTCTTCAAATGGCGCTGCACCTCTACTTGATCAACCGCGGCATCCTTATCACGCCTTTTCACAACATGACGCTGTGCTGCCCGCAAACAAGTGAGGCGGATATCGACAGGCTGATCAGTGAGCTGGACAACGCGCTGACCACGCTGCTTGCCCTGCCGGGAGCTCGGGTCACCTCCTCATAACTGGACGGTGACGCTCCGTTTTTTTCCAGACACTGCCAAGGCGCTTGAAGCGGCGCCACGAGGTTTGACATGCAATTTGCTGATCGAAAAGAGGCCGAGGATTATCTGGCCGCACACCCTGAAGTGCTGAGCATCGAGTTGTTCCTTATCGACGCCAATGGCGTCCCTCGGGGCAAGCTGTTGCACCGTAATGAGCTGCTGGCGATCTACGAAAATGGTCGACCGCTGCCGAGCTCCATTCTTGCCTTGACCGTGCAGGGTGAGGACGTGGACGACACAGGCCTGGTCTGGGATGTCGCTGACGCTGATTGCTGGAGCTACCCTTTGCCGGGAAGTTTGACCCTGCAACCCTGGCGCACCCGTCCCACCGGCCAAGTGCAGGTCAGCATGCACCCGGCCCAAGGTATTCCCGCCGCACCGGCGGACCCGCGTCATGTGCTGGTGAACACCATCGAGCGGCTCAAAGCCGATGGCTTCCATCCGGTCATGGCTGTTGAGTTGGAGTTTTACCTGCTGGACCAGCAGCGCGACGTCAATGGTCGGCCGCAGCCGGCGCAGCAAACCAATGGCGTACGCCCGGTCGCTCCGCAGGTGTATGGCGTCCACGAGCTCGAACAGGTTCAACCGTTTCTTGATGATCTCTACGCAGCGTGCGCACTGCAGGGGTTGCCGGTGCGTACGGCGATCTCCGAGTATGCGCCGGGCCAGCTTGAGTTGACCCTTGAGCATCGTTTCGACGCACTCCAGGCCATTGATGAAGGCGTCCGTTACAAACGGCTGGTCAAAGGTGTGGCCAACAAACATGGGCTGCAAGCGTGCTTCATGGCCAAGCCATTCAGCGACCAGGCCGGCAGCGGTCTGCACCTGCATGTCAGCCTGGCGGACGAGCAGGGCAACAATCTGTATGCGAGCGAAGACCCGCAGGGCACGCCGCTGCTGCGTCACTCCATTGGAGGGATGATGGCAACCTTGTTTGACGCGCTGGCGATATTTTGCCCCCACGCCAACTCCTATCGCAGGTTTCAGACCGGCAGTTACGCGCCACTGGCCAAAAGCTGGGGCGTCAACAATCGTACGGTATCGTTCCGGGTGCCCGGCGGCCCTGCGCTCAGTCGACACATCGAACACCGTATTTGCGGCGCCGATGCCAACCCCTATCTCGCGGCCGCCGCGTTACTGGCGGGCATTCACCACGGCATCACGCATCAGAGCGATCCCGGCGCGGCGATTGTGGGCAACGGGTATGAACAGGCGACCGATTTCCTGCCTACCGACTGGCTGACAGCATTGCAGGCCCTGGAACGTTCAACGTGGGCGCGTGAGGCGCTGGGCGCTGAATTCCTGAAGGTGTTCCTGGCAATCAAGTGGCGCGAGTTCCGTCAATTCAATGCAGAAGTCGGAGAGCAGGACTGGCGCTGGTACCTCACTCACGCCTGAATGTTGCGCCGCCAGCGTGTCTTGAAGCGGACTGCAGGCGGCGCTTACTTCTCATGTGCTAAGCGCGTTCCGAAGCGACCGTCCTGTAAAACCCAAATGTGGGATGCGGCTGTGAAGACAGTGAAGACCAACCGTTTTGACGATGTCGACGTTGATCTCGAGTATGAGTACCGCGGCTATAACTACAGCGTGGAGCACGAAGGGGAGCTGTTCCTGATCAGGACTTACGATGACGAGCTTGGGCGGGCGACAGTCTTGCGTCCGACTACGATGCGTACCAACGCTAACCTTAGACAGCTCGTCTCTTTCTTGCAGGCGGAGTTAGGCGTCTCCAGGATCAGGCTCTATAAGGGGGATTTGGGGAGCTACGCTGAGATCGACTGCGGGACGCTGGCGTTTCTTCCCAGTTGAGTTTGGCGGAGGTGGCACGTTTGGGGGGCTTGCACTCTCTGGGCCGAAAGCTGTTGGTGGAGAGGGACCGGAGTCGGCACGAGCGGGCACTCATAGGCAGTAGGTAGAAGCATCGATACACTTCCCACTCACCATTCACGAACGGATTCGAAATTGCGCCGGTCTTTAGTTGCTCTGCTCCTCAGCGTGGTGGCGTTTGTTCTAGTTTCCTTCATTGTCACCCTGTGGCGAAGCCCATACAGCCTCACCGTCTTGATCGCCTCTGCCTATGAGGAGGGGCTGGTAGTTGGCCGCAACCCTGGCAAAGCCGCAGACTGGTACTTACGCGCAGCAGAAAAAGGGGACCGTGTCGCGCAGTTCAAACTTGGCATCCTTCAATATTACGGTCGAGGCATCGACGTTGATCGACCAAAGGGTCTTCAGTGGATCACTGAGTCGGCCGATCACGGGAACGCAGACGCCCAATATTTTATGGGTGTTGCCAGCATTGCGGGCGTAGATACGCCGACGGACTTTGCCCACGCTGCGACATGGTTCAGCAAGGCTGCGGAGCAAGGTCATGCAAAAGCTCAACGACAACTCGCTATCCTTTATTACAAAGGTAACGGTATCGAGGCAAACGACCGGCAGGCTTTCAACTGGGCCAGCAAGGCAGGCGCTCAAGGCGATGCGGAGGCCCTGACGCTACTAGGTACTCTCTATTTCTCTGGTAAAGGGACCGCAGTAAACCCTCAACACGCCGTGAAATTGCTCACCCAAGCGGCCAATGCCGGCGATAGCCTTGCATTCGAAATGTTGGGAGCGGCCACGTTACATGGCACTGGCACTCCGAAAGACGTACCCGCCGCATTGGATTGGTATACCCGCGCTGCCGACCTGGGCCGGGCTAACGCGCAGTTCGTCCTTGGCTACCTCTATAGCAGTGGCAGAGATGTGCCAGTTAACTATCCACTGGCAAATCGCTGGTTGTTGCAGGCGGCCACTCAAGGAAACGCTGTGGCGCTAGTTACCCTCGCCATTCATCTCGATAAGGGGCAGGGCATTAAAAGTGACAAGCTCAAGGCTTGCGGGCTATTGCGTGTGGCCCTCAAACACAGGCTGCCGAGCGATATCGCAGATCCCATGCGCATGCAGCTGGAGACGGAAGAGAAAGCGCTTTCACCGCAACAACTGGCTGAGACATTGGCTCTGGAAAAGCTCTATTCAAGCCCGGCGGGTCTCAGGGAACTGCAAGGCGATCTAGCAAGCGAACAGTAAGAAGCGCCGACCGCTCGGTCAGCCGCTAGACCATTTGCGGTCCTGTCCTGGGAGTGATCGAGTAACTGCCTGTGTTTAGGGAAGAATCCGTCGCAGAAATCTGCCTCGAATCGATTGCTGGCGCTTGTGAAAGGCAGCAATCGGCCAAGAGCAGTCATCCTATGACCACGAGACCAAAGAAGATCTGTCCTGATTCAGGTGATTACAAGGGCTGCATGGAATAACCACATATTTTTTCCGCCCTGCACGCAGTGGCCAACACCGGGCGCAAGCTGTTGGATATCGGCCCGAGCCGGGGCTTCGCCGAACGAAGCACCCTCTGTCGCGCATTCAAACGCTGGACCGGCCAGACGCCAGTCCAGTGGCGATTGCAGAACGCGGCGAACCCAAAGTGCAGTGACCGATCAAACCACGTAAAGGCGCTTGGCTCTCCTACACATGAACGTAATTCCCTTCCCTCAAAGTAAATTCAGCACGTGGGATTTCGGCCGCTTCACCGGTTCCGGCAGCGTTATGGCGGCCCTTCCACACAAGGTGGGGCATGGTTCCCGCCCTTGGTTTGGACGATCTCGCCGTTGTGAGGATTTTTGTATATCTTCACGCTGCGCAGCCGCCGCGTCTGTTTGTGTTCACGCTGGGGGAGGGCTCTGGGGATCGATCAGTGTAATGATGTTTTCAGCCTGAAGCTGTACTCGGCCTGCACATTCCGAGTGAACCCCGATGCTCGGATCTGACTTCCAAGAAGCGTGGCAGCTTACAAAGCTTCGATCAATAGCGAAGAAGGCCGCAAACTCAATGACGCCAGGGCTATAAGACGCCCCAACGCATTCGGTTGTTTTTGTCGCCGTATTAAGGCGCAGGCCCGCTTTCCCGTTAAGGCAAGGAAACGCCGTATTCGGCGAGCTTGGCCTTGTGTTCCTGCTGCACGTATTTCTTGTCGACGATCTGCGAGAACTTAAAAAAGTCTGCTTTGGCGTCTTCCCTGTCGCCCAAATGGTCGTACGCGATGCCGCGCGCATAATAAGCCCAAGCATAGTCAGGCTGGCGCTGAAGACCGGTGCTGAATGCTTCAGTGGCCTCTCGGTACTGGCCAAGGTCTGTCAGTGCAAGGCCCAGATGATAGTAGGTTGGCATGTGGAAGCCTGAACCCTTTCCGGCTTCGCCCAGGCGGTTGTCCAAGTTGTACTGCACGAGTTCAAGAGCTTTTTTCGGATTGCCAGCGTCGCGGTACATGGCGCTCAAGTCCAGGTTGTCGCGCGGGGCAGGCTTGACCGCCAGTTGCATGGATTTTTCCTTGGCGGTGACGGCTTCGGGAAAGCGCTTGAGGCCGCTGTAAGCTTCAGCCTGTAACGCGTAAACCAGACTTTGAATCGAGGCGGGCAACGTATTGTTCTGCAGGCACAGATCGCCCTCTTGGAGCACCAGCAGGTAGTTATCGGCTTTGTACGCCTTAAACTGACTTGCGCAGTGTGCAAAGTTGGCTTTTTGCGGGTTCGGCACCCCGGCACATCCGGTGAGGATAAAGGCACTTGCGATCAGTGCGGACCAGCGAGTATTCATGACAAACCTCCTTGTTAGTCGAGCAGCCGAGCGTTGAGGTCGGGGCGATAGACCTGCAAAAGCGGCGCGGTCACGGTACCTTGAAGCGAGCAGAGAACAGTGGTGTGGCCCGCGAGCGGCGGTGACGCATCGGCTGCGTCGATGATGAAGACGCGGTCTACGAAGCCAAATGGCGTGGCAACGCCGGGGCCGGTTAATCCTTCGGTGCGCCATTGGCCGATCGGGTCTCCGACGCGGCGAATTTCGGCCCGGGCAACGGCTTTGCCTTGCCTGACAAAACGTGTGTTATCGAAGATCAGCGGCTTGAGTTTAGCGGCCACCTCGTCCGGCGAGCCATCGGCTACGAAACCCCAGAACAGGAAATTGCCCAAGTCCTTAATGGTTTGGACCTGGTTGTAGTACCCCACCATACTCACGCCGTTGACGATCAGGGGCGTTTCGAAGCGTTGATAGGTGCCGCCTTCTTGCAGTGGATTCAGGATGGTCGGCGCCTTGACCGAGCCGTATTCACTCAGGCGTAAAGTATCGGCCGGCAGGCGCGCGTCGCGCAGACTCTCGAAGAAATGCGCATCACAACGAGAGAATTCAGTGAGCAATTGTTCCGGAGTCGTGACGGTCTGAGCCTGGGCAGTGCAGGCGGCGGCGATGGCAAGTAAAGCAACGCCGGAAAAAACAGAACGGAGCATTTGGAATCATCCGTGAAGTAGGAACGCAGGTTTTCGGCTTATGACGCGCGAACTTTAGCGAAACAGGTCTGCGGAAAATACCCGGTTAATCGTTTTGGCGGAAAGCACACATGGTCCGGACATCAGCTCTTGGCCGTACGCTGCTTCCGATCAAGGCCGCTTCCGGCCAAAAGCAGTCACTGGGAATAGACTTGCTCAGCGCGTTTCGAGTAGTGTCTGAAGCGAATTCGTTCGCGCATCTGCGAAGCTATCGTGGCTCTCCACCCATGGTGCATAACTCCTTATAAGGTCATCCGACCGCTGCAACACCCGAACAAGAAGGGGAAAGCAAAGAGGACAAGGAATGTTATCCACCAAACCCGTGAAAGCGTTATCACACCATTTGGTGTCTATTTAATAGTTAGACAATGGCATTCCGCTTAATTAGGTTTCGCACCGCGTACATTCGCAACATCGCTCCACTGCTCTCGGGTTTACAGCGGTTCAAGATTTGCGTTTACTGAACGTCCGCCGCCACTATCGGGGCACGTTGAAATTGCAGTTTGTCAGCCACATCGAAACATCAAATTTATTGCGTTTTGCCAGGTTTATCGCGCAACGCGCTACAAGCAGGAAAGTGGTGCTTTAAATTATGCGTACATCCGAGCGTCTAACAACTGGTTCAAATCGCTCGCTGCGCTCGCTGGGACGGGCTAAAGCCCGCCCCTTAACCAAACGTTAGGCCACACATAGAAACCGTGGGTCATCCACACAACCCCTATCTCACAAGGAATATCTAATGGACATAAGTGAACTCTTAAATAAAATTCATCCGAAAGATAATGAAGGAAATCAAACTAACGCCAATAAAGGCTCGGCTGGCACAAACCTGCAATATGACCAAGCGCAAGGGAATCGTGGAAAACAACTTAATCCAAACCAAAATAAAGCAAGTCCAGACGCCGACGACATGGATGAGGGTGATGTTTTTTGGCACGACAGCAGTGATTAATTAACCAGTGAAAGCCTAAATAAATGTTAGGACGCAAATGGGACGGAAATCGGGGTCAGATTAAGGTTTCCCATTAATCTTCTTCTGACCCCAATTACTCGTAGACCTGAGACAATCGAAAAAAGCGGGAAGAAGCGGACTTGATCGTACTTTCCTTACCATGTTGATAAACTCATCATGTTGATTATGAAGACGGTGATGAAGAATATGGCAGCACAACATCGCGTTGCTCGGCGGTCCCTCCCGACAGGCCCCGTGACAGCGGCGTATGAACGCAAGGTGGATGCGGAGGAGGTGCGACGAGATGACGCGCAAGTCGCTCTGGCGGCAAAACTCGATGCCCTGCACGAGTCTCTTACCTCGCTCCCACCAGTACCCCTGCGCACCGACAGACCGACAGAGAGCAGCTCTAAAAGCAGCAGTCCGCTGTTACTGCTACTGACGCGATCCTTGGCATCCGCTCAGTCCTTTCTTCGAAAGAAATTCCATTTGTGGTCTTTTGGTCCACCACCGCGAGGCATGTACATTCATGGACCGGTCGGGGTCGGCAAGAGCTTTCTAATGGATCTCTTTTACGCGTCGGTTAATGTTCCTGATGATTCTTGCTGTAATAATGACAGCCACAGCTTCAAACACGTCAAAATTACCAAACGCCGTGTCCACGTTCATGAATTCATGCTAGACGTCCATCATCGAATCTTTGTCTACAAACAGAAGCACCCACGAGATGATGCGATACCCATCATTGCGCAGCAATTGGCACAGGAAGCCCAACTCCTCTGTTTCGATGAATTTCAAGTAACAGACGTTGCCGATGCCATGATTTTGAAACGACTTTTTTTATTATTATTAGATTGGAATGTCGTGGTGGTGGCCACCTCGAATCGCTCCCCCGATGCCTTGTATGAGGGAGGCATTAACCGATCCCTCTTTTTGCCATTCATAGACATGTTAAAACACACGTTCGACATTATCTCCATGGAGGATTCCGCCAAGGATTATCGACTCGAAACTCGAGCTGATGGTCAATCCTATTTTTGGTCAAACAAGGATGTTCACGGCGATAATAATAGTGATAACAACATGCAGGCGCAGTTGAAAGAAATATTTGGTGGCACTGCATCCGAAACTGAGGCCGAGGCCATTCACGTACCCTTCGGTCGCACCGTCCAGGTCGCCCGATTGAATGACCGGTGCGCCTGGTTTGACTTTTCCGAGTTATGCTACCAACCACTCGGCGCGGCCGATTATATTTCCCTCTGCGACCGATTTCAGGTCCTCATCATGGACCGGGTGCCGCAATTAGACGCCAATCACCTCGACGAAGCGCGACGATTCGTGACCCTCATTGACGTGTGTTATGAATCTCGCACCCGCTTGGTGCTAGCGGCAAAAGTCCCGCTCGATGAATTATTTGTCGAGTTTGAAGCGCAAGTTGAAAGCAGTGATGGAAATGAAGAGTTGTTTGTCAGTGAGAAGGGGGGGAACTCGAGTTCCTTTGCGACGACCATGATTCGCACCAAAGAGGGTGAACAATTTGAGTGGTCGGCGACGGGTCGAAGTGGCGTGTCACTGGCACAATTATCGGCCGCCAATGATCTCGCCTTTTCCTTTCGACGAGCCGCGTCTCGGTTGGTAGAAATGGGTGGAAAGGAATGGGGACGGCAATGACGAAAGCTCTTTACCTTGCAAACCATTGAACCTATGGCAGATTTTTACCTAGGGAACACACGGAACGTAATTGGGGTCAGATGAAGGTTTTCGCCTAAATGTTCATCTGCCCCCAATTTTCCCGCATTGGTGCGTTCATCATGTGAATAGCCCCTGTTTCTGTAGACACCTGATGACCGCTATTGGCCCAGAGTGTGTAAAAACGGGCCAGTGCAATGTCGGCACGTAGCACCGACGGTTTTTGCTATGTAGTCGCTCGCGGTAAGCCCTGCGGGTCGTCACTCGGGTCTTGGAGGCTTCAATGAAGCCCCTACGATGCCAGGTGGGCAACAAAGCCAACCATTTCAGGCTGACAACGCCTTCATTAAGCTGCTGGTGCCAAGGATTTTCATAACTCGCTTCATGTTGTAGGCGAGCACGTTCAAGCTCATTTCTGCACTGACGCCTTCCAGCCTTCGCGTCAAAAAATGCGTGGCGCCCATCCACTGTTTGAGCGTCCCGAAGGGATGCTCAACTGTGCGCTTTCGGACTCGCATCATGTCCGGCGCGTTGCTCAGCCGGACCTGCATCTCTTCCAATATCGCCTCATGCTCCCAGCGCCGAATACGGCGTTGCTTGCTCGGTGTGCACTGTGTTTTCAAGGCGCAGCCTTGACACTTTGAACTCCAATAACGATGCAGCTTCATGCCTTTCTCGACGCTGGAGAAACGCCATATCAGCGTTTCTCCAGCTGGACATACATAGTGATTGTTCGCCGCGTCATAGATAAAGGCATCGTTGTTAAAACGCCCATCAGCTTTGGCTCCAGAGGTCATTGGCTTGGGCACATACGCGGTGATATCAGCGTTGTGACAAGCCAGGATTTCCTCACCTTTGAAATAGCCTCGGTCGGCCACCACCGAAAGCGAATCTGATGCCATGGCCTCGCGCGCCTGCTTGGCCATTGAACTGAGCTGATCACGGTCGGAACCGACATTGGTCACCTCATGAGCAACGATCAAATGGTGCTGAGCATCGACTGCTGTTTGCACGTTGTAGCCAACGATTCCTGTACCTCGCGTCATCATTGAACGCGCATCTGGATCGGTCAGTGACACCTGTTTATCCGGTGAGTCGTTGAGCCGTATTTCAATCGCCTGAAGCTCCTTCATTTGCACTTTGAGCTTGGCGATTTTCTCTTCCAGCCGCACCGTCTTGGCTCCAGAGGATGTGGGCTCTTGCCGATCCGCAGTATCAAGTGCCGTTAGGTAACGGTTGATGCTCGATTCGATTTCTTCCATGCGCCGCTTCAGTTTGGCGCTGGTGAAATTTCGGTCGCGGTTGTTGACGGCTTTAAACTTGCTGCCATCAATGGCAACCAGATTTTCACCGAATAATCCCAACTGCTGACATAGCACTACGAACTGGCGACAGACGCCTCGGATAGCCTTGCTGTTGTCTTTTCGGAAGTTGGCGATGGTCTTGAAATCCGGCATCAAACGCCCGGTCAACCACATCAGCTCGACGTTGCGTTGAGCTTCTCGTTCCAGCCGCCGGCTCGACTGAATGCGGTTGAGATAGCCGTAGATGTAGATCTTTAGCAGGATCGCGGGGTGGTAAGCCGGCCGGCCAGTATCGGCTGGAATGGCACCTTCAAAACCTAGATTGACCAAGTTGAGTTCGTCGACGAAAACGTCAACTACTCGTACCGGATTGGTATCGCTGACGTAGTCGTCGAGGCTTTCGGGAAGTAAGGTGCCTTGGCCTCGGTGTTCACCTTGGATAAAGCGCTTCATAGGCAATCCCCGCGATAAAATCCTCAGCAATCATAGCAAGGGATCACGGAGTCGTTTCTACATACGCCGGGGCAATCGCATACACCAATGGATGCCTATATGTAGAAGGTCCGGGGGCAGCGACTCTGATTGCTCAGCCTCAGGCTCCGAGATACCCTTTCTCCTCCTGGCAGATAGGCGCGGCCAACAAATCATGTCTACTTGCTATTCCATTCAAATCACGCCAGAAAGACCATTGCCGGCCTTTTATTGCATTGCTGAACATCTATGGGGAACCGGATGTGATGTTGACTCTGACGGTGACTGCGCAGGTTCAGATGATCACCAATGGACGGAACTGACATTGTCGCTTCGCGGCACATCAGGAGAACGTATCGACATTGACCCGCTCTCGCTCATGCCTCTTACCCTCGTAATCCGTTCATCGCACGCCACCCTCTGCCAAAGAGTGGCCGACTACATCGTATCTGTTTCCGGAGGCACTATCGGCGCAGTTGCTAACGTCAATACGGTATGAGTGCGGGGACACGAGGCTTATAGATTTCCGGCAGGTGAAGAACCTAAAAGTGAACCCCTTGGCGTTTTTACACACTCTGGGCCGATTGCTGCCACTCGCAGTTCTGTGGAAGCGATCATGGGCAGCATTCGCTTCGTATGGAAGTGTGCCCGTAGCGCATTAAGGATACTCAACGGGGCCGGGCACATTACTAGGTATTCCTCTTCAGAATCGGTGCTTCGCGAGTTCTGCGCAAAGTGTGGATTGACTTTGCTCTGGTCACGCTCCTAAGCTGAATTTGCCGATTGGGTTTCGATTGCACTGGGCACCCTCGACACCTCCTTCACGCCTCAGGAGCAAAAACACGTTCATGTCCGCTCCATAGTTTGCTGGTATACGCCATCCAGCTTATTGCCTTAGATGGAACCACCGCAGAACGTCGATTGGTATGGGTGAGCGGTTTCCTTCAGATTGAACGCTAGATTCTCATACGGCGTCTCACGCTCATCAAAGAAAACAACGTTCTGCTTGTGCCTTACTGCGTAGGCACTCAATTCGACTGCTAACTAGGGTGAAATGTACGGGATGCCACCGTCGGTAAGACGCGAATTAAATCCGACTCCAACGGCCCAGCATCAATGCGTTTCACACGAACACCGAACTCGCGATACGCTGAAACCTGGCTGTAAATTTTGATATTTGAGTAGGGTTTGGAATAAGTAAGCTCCCATCGGTCAATATGCGAAAATGGTATGAGTATATCCGAGCTCAAGCTTAAATCTACTAACAAAGCTTGGTTTTTCGACGTATCCAAACCTACATAACGATTTTGCATCACGGAAAAAAACTCCACCGTAGCTGTAAAATCATTGGCTTTAAAGCCGTCAATGCGATCTAGAAGCTGTCTTCGATATTTCCGTGGCACAAAGTTGAATATAAAATAGGCAAGGCAGAAATACAGGAAAGCGAAGATTAAGATTGCAGTTGAGACCTCAGCATCGTGCTGGAAGTGACTCAGCGCGACGCCACTGAGGATAAGTATAGGTATAGAGCCAAGTACCATAAATGGGCGAAGCAACCAGCAAAGCAACAGCATATTTGACGTCCATGAAATGAATTCCGGCGGCATTATCAGCGGCTCGCTGGTCATTTGTCATTAGCGTCAACCGCTCCATGCTCAGGATCGATCCGCGTACCTAGCCTTTTTGAACGCAATTCGCCCTTTGGGCTTGCCGAAAATTTGCTAGGCATAGCGCTTTTCAGCGCTTGGCGCTGGTCAGGAAGGATCTGACAGAAGCGGCTGCTTTCGACCCAAAGCTGCCCTTCGCGGAGGGCAGAAAACGGCCAAGAGCAGGCACTCATAGGCGATACCCAGCCGGCGTAACTCAGGAGTAGCGCCGCTCAAAATTCGCTCTTAGCAGCTTGGTACTCAAATCCTCCCAATGCTCGACAAAAGCAGTGCGCGCGGTTTCAAAATCCCTACTGCGCAGGCACTCGATCAAGTGCTCATGGTCCGAAACAATGGTCTTGGGGTCTTCATAGCAGGGTTGTTGCAGCACCAGAAGTAGCTCAATTTCGCTCTCAAGCATTGCATAGCTGCGCTGTAACCGCGGGCTGCCACTGGCGCGGATGATCGCCCGATGAAAGTCGCCATCTGCTAGCACAATGTCTGAACGCGGTGCATCGGCGGGGGCGTTGCGCAATCTTTCTACGGCACTCAGTGCTTGCGGTGGAATAACTCCATTCAGAATAACCATCCTCACTGCTTCAGTTTCCAGCACTCCGCGCAACCGGGCGATATCGACGATTTCGTCCGGCCCGAACCTGGGAATGCAAAATCCTCGATGTGGCACCTTCACCAGCAAACCAAACGAAACGAGTAATTGGGCAGCGCTGCGAAATGTGTTGCGCGCAACCTCGTATTCGTCCGCCATTTTCAGATCGCGGAGGAATTCACCTGGCTCGAAATCCCCATTCAGAATTCTGGCTCTGAGCTTGGCAGCCAGGACCTCGACTGCGGAAAGCCTGGCTGAGGGTGGTTGGGTATCCGCGCTGCTAAAAATCATTGTTTACATAACCAGGGTGGGGGCTCGGATGAGGCTGATTCTATTACGCATCTGTGCTGCTGCACCAGTCATGAGTGGGCCTGCCCAGATAAGTGTTCTACAAAATAGTTCTTTTCAGGAAAAAGATAAATTCTGTAAATATCCATTAAATCAATGACATATTGATCATATACGACGGTTTTAGGTCATTTCTTCTAAAAAATCCCAGCTTTCTCGCTTCCAATATTAAAAGTTGTAGCACAATATCTGGCCATCAAAGCATGCGAACGTAGGCATGCCGAAGGCCTGGAGTTCAACGATGCGTGCAGTTGAAAACAAACAGTTCAGTGAAGAGCTCACCGCATTGCAGGGCGATCTGGCGGCGTCCTTCACTCACGTTCCGCTGGAGGAGGCTGCTCAGATTTTGCATGAGCAGTATGGGATCGCTGCTGTTCTGACGCGTTTCGCAACGGAAAAGGACGATACGTTTCGATGCGACAGCGCAAGTGGCAAATCCTACGTGCTTAAGATCGCCAACCCCCAGGAAGATCCGGTAGAGCTTTCCCTGCAAATCGAAGTCATGCGGCACATAGCGCGTAAGGCGCCACGACTTCCGATCCCCAGGATGTTTCAAGCGCTGGACGGCGAGTACCTGGCCCGGATCGAGACAGGCAACGGCGAATCAAGGCAGTTGCGGCTGATGAGCTTCCTGCCAGGCACGCCCCTGGATAAAACAAGCGTGGATTCGAAGGGGCGCGAGCACATTGGCGAACTACTGGCCGGGCTCAGACTGGCGACCGCAGACTTTTCTCATCCGGGGGAGTCGCGCAAGGTGTGCTGGGATGTTCAAAACCTGGGCGTGCTTGCGCCGTTGATCAGCTGTGTGGATGACCCCACACGCAGGCAACTGCTGGAAAGGGCGCTCGAGCGATTTTCCAGGGTTGAAGGCCTGATCGAAGGCTGCCGAAAGCAGGTTTTGCACAATGACTTCAATACATCAAACATCGTGGTTGATACGCGCAGCCCACAGTTTGTCAGCGGCGTCATCGATTTCGGCGACACGGTCAAGACCGCCATCGCCATCGATGTCTCGACCGCCATGATGAACCAGTTGAGCGCAGTCGGACCTGACGTGGACGCGGATATTTTTGCCCCTGCAAAAGATGTCTTGAGGGGTTATTTACGTGTCGCCGACCTGACCCCTGAAGAGCTTTCGCTTATCCCGCATCTCGCGATGGCGCGCCTGATCACCAGGGCGTTGATGACGACATGGCGCTCGCAGCTGTTCCCGCAAAACAGCGCCTATATCTTGAGAAATGCCGCCCCGGGATGGGCTCAGCTTGACTGGATGCTTAACCGATCACCGTCACACATGTCAGAACTGCTGACGTCTTTCCCCGACTGATTCATCCTTGTTAAAGGGGATTAAATGCGCAACTCAAAAATAGAGGCTGTCCGTGGCGACATGCCCAACGGCTTCAACCCTGCCCACACCGACCACCTGGCGCCCTCGGCGCGCGAGCATATCCAGCGCCGAGTGAATCTCTTGGGCCCGGGCTATCGGTTGTTCTACAACGAGCCGGTCGGAGTTGTTCGCGCCAAAGGTGCTTACCTGTACGACAAAGACGGCAAAGAGTATCTCGATGCCTACAACAACGTGGTGTCGGTGGGGCATTGCCATCCGCGCGTTGTGGCGGCAATCACTGAGCAAATGAATACCCTGTGCAGCCACACGCGATACATGCAGGACGGCATTCTTGATTATGCCGAACAGCTGCGTGCCACCACTGACGGTGGGATGGCGGATGACGGTCAGATGATGTTCACCTGCAGCGGATCGGAAGCCAACGACCTGGCCATCCGTATTGCCCGCCATCACACCGGCAATACCGGCGTCATCGTGACCAGCGAGGCCTACCACGGGAACTCGGCCACCGTGGCGGCTTTTTCACCGTCTCTGGGGGTCAACGCCAAGCTTGACCCTTATGTGCGTCGGGTGCCGTCTCCGGATTCCTACCGTATTCCGCGTGAGGGACTGGGCCGTTACATGGCTGATCAGGTCGCTGCGCAGATCAGGGACATTCAGCGTCATGGCGGCGGTGTCGCGGCGTTCATCGCTGACTGCCTGTTCTCGTCCGACGGGCTGTTCTGTGATCCGGTCGACGTGTTCGGACCGATTGCCGAGGTGGTGCGAAAGGCGGGTGGCTTGTTCATAGCCGATGAAGTTCAGTCGGGCTTTGGTCGAAGCGGCACCCATTTCTGGGGCCACCAACGCCACGGCGTCGCACCGGACATCATCACCATGGGCAAACCGATGGGCAACGGCTACCCCGTCGCCGGGCTGATGGTGCGGCCCGACGTGGTTGCCAGTTTTGGCCGTGACATGCGGTACTTCAATACCTTCGGCGGCAACAGCGTTGCCATCGCCGCTGCCCAGGCAACCCTGGACGTTATTCAGCAAGAACACCTCATGGCAAATGCCAGGCACGTGGGCGGTCTGATCATGGCTGGCCTTGCCGACCTGGCTTTGCGCTATGAGCGCATTGGCGACGTGCGAGGCACGGGGATGTATTTCGCCGTCGAACTGGTCACCGACAGGGGCACCAAAACGCCTGACATGAAGAGCGCGCTGAAGGTCGTTAATCATTTACGCGACAAGCACGTGCTCATTTCCGCCACAGGCCCCGATGCAAGCATCCTGAAAATCCGCCCACCATTGATCTGGACTGTGCGAGAGGCGGGGCGCCTGCTTGATGCGCTGGAGAGCGCCTTCGCGGAGCTATAAAACATCGGCTCGCGTCAACGGCAAAGTCTGTCGGGGCGATTAACTTAAACAGCGTTTTGTTGCGCGTATCCCTTACTTTTAACCGTTTATGCATCGCGTCATGGTGGTGTAATCATTCCATGATGAGCCACTGTCGGAGCACCACTTCATTGCTGATCGCGGTATTCATTCAGGACTGCATTCATGAACTTTCTTCGTCCCAAGTACATCACCTTCGACTGCTACGGCACCTTGACCAACTTCAAGACGGCGGCCCTGACGCGCGAGCTGTTCGCCGATCGCATCGGCTCCGGGCGCATGGAGCAATTCATCAAGGATTTCGCTGCCTATCGCCTGGACCATGTCATGGGTGACTGGCGGCCCTACGATGAGATTCTCAAAACCGCCCTGGCGCAAACATGCATGCGATGGGGCATCGAATACCGCGATGAAGGCCAGACCTACTACGACGCGGTGCCGACCTGGGGTCCTCACCCGGATGTACCGGCGGGCCTGGCAAAAATCGCCGGAAAGATTCCACTGGTGATTTTCTCCAACGCCATGGACGAACAAATCATGTCCAACGTCGACAAGCTCGGAGCGCCGTTTCACAAAGTGTTTACCGCCCAACAGGCTCAAGCCTACAAACCGCGCCTGGCAGCGTTTGAGTTCATGCTCGATAGCCTTGGCTGCGCACCTGAGGATGTGCTGCACGTATCCTCAAGCTTCCGTTATGACCTGATGTCGGCCCATGACATGAAGATCAAGCACAAAGCCTTCGTCGCCCGTGGCCATGAGCAGCCGGCGGATGCCGCCTTCGGCTACCACCAGATCCCGGATATCGGCGGATTGCCAGGATTGGTCGGTCTTTAGGCCCAAGCACGGTTCATGGAGGACTTCGTGCCGCAGAGCCCGCGTTTGCTGCCCATGCACAGCAGATTCAGAATCAGCTTCCATCACCGACCTACCACGGATATTGAGCTTATGCCTGCGCCTTTAACTCTCGTGCAAACCTCCCCGGACCTGCCATCGGACGCTGATGTGGTCGTGATCGGCGGTGGCATTATCGGAGCGTTCACCGCCTATTACCTGGCCAGGCGCGGCATGAAGGTCGCCTTGATCGAGAAGGGTCGTATTGGGGCGGAACAATCGAGTCGTAACTGGGGGTGGTGTCGTCAGCAGAATCGCGATGCGCGCGAGTTGCCGATGGCCACCAAAAGCCTGGATTTGTGGGAGCAGTTTGCTGCGCAAACTGGCGAGCAAACCGGCTTTACCCGGTGCGGGCTGCTCTACCTGAGCAACGACGAGAAAGAGCTTGCCGGCTGGGCGCGCTGGGGTGAGTTTGCCCGCACCGCCAACGTGCAGACCTGTATGCTCAGCGCGCAGCAAGCCGCTGAGCGAGGCAAGGCGACGGGCAAACAGTGGAAAGGCGGGGTGTTTTCGCCCACTGATGGTATCGCCGACCCATCCCGCGCAGCCCCGGCGGTTGCCCGCGCCATTATGGCGCTTGGCAGCACGGTGCATCAGGGCTGCGCCGTGCGTGGCATCGAAACCGAGGGCGGTCGACTGTCTGCGGTGGTTACCGAAAAAGGCACGATCCGCACCCGGGTCGCGGTGCTCGCAGCAGGCGCCTGGGCGTCCTCGTTCTGCCGCCAATACGGCATTCGCTTTCCTCAGGCGACGATTCGCCAAACCGTGCTCTCGGTTTCCCGACCCCATCAGGAACTCCCCAGTGCGCTGCACACGGCTAACGCCTCGATGACACGCCGCTTCGATGGTACCTACACGCTGGCCATCAGCGGCAGAGGGCGCGTTGACCCCACCGCGCAACTGCTGCGCTTCGCCCCGCAATTCCTGCCGATGTTTCAGCGCCGTTGGCGCAACCTGGCGCCTGGTGGGCTTGATGGGGTGCAGGCGGGACATGAAAGCTTGAAGCGCTGGCGCCTGGACCGGCCTACGCCGATGGAAAAGATGCGGGTTCTCGATCCGAAGGCTGATGCTCGCGCGGTTGATCTGACATACAAACGTGCCGTAGAGCTGATTCCCTCCCTGAAAGATTCTTCAGTCACTGCGGCTTGGGCGGGCTATGTGGACAGTACCCCGGACGGTGTGCCAGGCATCGGCGAGATGTCCAGCCTTCCAGGTCTGGTGATTGCCGCCGGGTTCAGTGGTCATGGATTCGGTATCGGGCCCGGCGCGGGGCACTTGATTGCCGATATTGTCAGCGGCGCACACCCGATCGTCGATCCGCTACCGTATCACCCGGACCGATTCCGGAAATCAGCCTGGAGTAAAGTGGCGGACTTCTGATCGACTGCATTGCTCCACAGACCAGATTGCGGCCCTGAACACAACTTGCATCTGCCTTCTGGCTTCCCTTACGACCTGATGTCTTTTATGAGAGAACAGGTCCCGATAACACCGGGGCAAATTATCCGAGCGGCTCCGGGATTGACCAACGCTGCACTTCGCCGCTTTCGGGGTCCAGAGCACGCAACTCGCAGCCGGGGATGACGGTCCAGAACAGACGTTCGGTTCTTTCACACCAGACAGGATACTCGCCAAGAAGACTGGTGGTGTCGGTCAGGATTTAAAAAATGGTTGCGTCCTACGAAACACGATGGCGCAAACAAGGCAGTCAGTTGGGGAAAAGCGCTGACCACCTGTCACCGAACAGGGCGATGGCCAGGCCTGCGAGCATCACCATTGTCCCGGCCAACTTGACGAGAGACACCGGTCGTTCCGATGCCCCCATCAATCCGAAATGATCGATAACCAGTGACGAAATAATCTGCCCTGCGATAGCGAGGCCCAGCAGGGCTGATAGACCGATTTTTGGCGCAAGCACCACATAACTAAGCAAGGCACCGGCACCCAGCAGACCGCCCACCAGGCTCCACCAGGGCTGGGCGGGTATAGCCGCCAGTGAGGCCACTATCCCGCCACGCATCAATGAAAAGACACCCAGGCATACCGCTCCGGCAGTAAAAGAGAACAGCGCCGCCGCGACCGAATCGCCACCCACGCCTTTAGCGAGTTGACCATTCAACGTGGTCTGCAGGGTGATGCCAAGGCCTGCGGCGATGGCCAGCAGGTAGTAGGCTGCGTTCATCTCGCGCCTCCTTACTTGGCTGACTCAAGCGGCATGAAGGTCTCGGCAAACATATCCGGCTGATAGCCTGCAGCAGCAAACAGATGCTCACGGGACTCGTCGATTGCGGCACGCAGCCTTTCACTGTCCACGCCCAGCACTTTGCCGCCGCGCTTGACGATGCGCCCGCCAATCATGACCGTGTCGACATTGCTGCGTTCGGCCGCGTGTACAACGGTGCCGAATGCGTTGCCTGACGGGTAAAGATTGATGTCCTGCGCATTGATAAGGATCAGGTCGGCCTGTTTGCCGGGTGCCAGGCTGCCGACTTTGTCCTGCAATCCGGCACAGGTGGCGCCGTCGAGAGTGGCGGCTTTGAGCAGGCCATGAGCGGGCAGGGTCACTGGATGATGTTCAGCGCCGCAGCAGCGCTGCTGGTGCATGCCCATGACGCGCTGAAGGTAGAACGCCACCCGCATCTCCATGAACATGTCACCGCTGTAGGAGGTTTCGTTATCGACACTCAGCCCCGGGCTGATGCCGTGACGCTGGGCCGATTGCATGGCGAACATTCCATCCTCAATGCCGTAGTGGGCATCTGAACGCGGGCATACGTTGACCCGCACGCCAGCCTCGCGAAGGATTTTCCAGCCGGCGTCCGGCAACGCGGTGCAGTGGTTGAAGATGTTATCGGAGCGCAGCAGGCCCTCGCGATGCAAACCCTCCAACTCAGCTGCCATGTCCCCGCCAAAAAATTCGGTGATGATCGGCAGCCCCAGGCGCCGGGCTTCAGCCCATAGCTCAGGCTCCAGCTGCGCCATCACCGCCAGCGAGAGCAGTGGGTTGTCACCGTTCTTGACGTATTTTTCCTGCAGACGCTCCAGGTTGCCCGGCCAGTGGGCTTTGTCCCACTCACCGGAAACTGGCGCACCGGAGGCGTGTACAGACCGGATACCAGCATCGAGCAGTGCCTCGACCGCAGCGTCGGAGTGCGCGCCGGTGCGGCTGTTGTGCGAGTTATCGACCACGGTGGTGATGCCGGCATCGATGCAGCCCAGCGCAGTCAGCAGGTTGCCGATATACATGTCAGCCGGGCGATAGTATTTGGCGAACGAGAAGTGCGTGGCGTTGCAGTAATCTTCCAGGGTTTCGGCATTCGGATTGATTCGACGCAGTTGGCCCTCCCAGGAGTGACGATGCGTATCGACCATGCCGGGCATGGCAATCATGCCCGATGCCTCGATAACAACAGCGTCACCAGCCTCGATGTTTTCCCCTATGGCCGTGATGGTGCTGCCTTCGATAAGGATATTCCCGCGCACCAGATTACCGATATCACCGTCCATGCTCAGCACAGTGGCGCCGCGGATAAGTGTGCGGGCGGCTGGAGCGGCCGGGGCCTGCACGATGCTGCGGTTGTATTCAAACATTTCAGTACACCTCTTCAAAGTTCGTTGGAGGAAATGTACGCAAGGCGATACTGCGGGAAAAAGATGGTAAAACTGTTTTTACTATTCAATATTTACGAATAGTAAAGGCTCCCCGATCACTGCTTTGAGGCTGCTAACCGTCATGGACCGTATTCAAGCGATGCAGGTTTTCGTCCGTGTGGCTGAAGCAGGAAGCTTTATCCAGGCGGCGCAGACGCTCTCTTTGCCAGCCTCGACGGTCACCAGCAGCGTTAAGAATCTTGAGAAGTACCTGCAGGTGCGCCTGCTGAACAGAACCACTCGGAGAGTCAGCCTGACACCTGAGGGCGCTCAATATCTGGCGCAATGCAGGGAAATACTGGAGCTGATCGAACACACAGAGACCAGCCTGACGGACTCCGTAAAACGGCCACAGGGGCGCTTGCGTGTCGATATGCCGGGTGGCATTGCACACTTCATTGTCATGCCAAACCTGCAAGACTTTTACCGGCGCTACCCCGGTATCTACCTGATGATAGGCGTCAATGACCGGCAGGTTGATCTGATTCAGGAGGGTGTCGATTGCGTCATTCGTACTGGCGAGCTCGATGACTCAACGCTCGTTGCGCGCCCCCTCGGCCGGTTTCGCTGGGTGACCTGTGCTTCTGTCGCCTATCTCGAAGAGAACGGTACTCCGCAAACTCCGCAAGATTTGTCTCACCACCGTGCCATCCATTACTTCTCGGGCCGCGCAAGGCAAGCAGGCGAAATGCGCTTCGCCCGTGGCGCCGAAAAAATCTCAGTCCCGGTGAACGGCACAGCGGCTGTCAACGAGACCGGGCTTTACATCAAAATGTGCCTGGAAGGCTTCGGGCTGGTGCAGCTCGCTGAAAACGTGGTCAGCGAGCATCTGCGAGAAGGGCGGCTGGTCGAAGTGCTTGCTGACTGGCAGCCCGCATCGGTTCCTGTGCACCTGCTATACCCGCATCAGCGCTTTCTATCGCCAGCTGTGAGCGCATTCGCTGACTGGATTGCCGGGCTTGTTCGCGACGATGGTTCAGCAGGTTCAAGTTGAACATTGCGCCCGGCCAGCATGCCGGTGAATGCGCCGGCTACGGAGATTGCGGCTGTGATCAGCAGCGGTGCTGTCCAGCCACCGGTCCAGTCGTGCAGTTGGCCCAGCAGCAAGGGGCCTGCGGCTGCCATCAGGTAGCCGACGCACTGCGCCATTCCTGAAAGTGCCGCCGTGTTAATAGGCGGTTGAAGACGGTCTCACGTTTCTTACCCGCCTGATTGCCGATTGGCACTGCGGATCCGATGGCTTGAATAATCACGCCTCCAAAGTCAGGCGCTTGATCACTAGCTGACTCATGCAACTATTGGCTAAAACCGATGATTGCAGGGCGGATGCCCATGCCGTTACGGTGCACGTGAACTCCATGTGAAGATGTGTTGACGTATGAAGTTAGCCAATGAAGACATACAAGAGTTTCTAACTCATCGCATTGGGGTGGGTGATCTTCTTCTACCCATGCACTACGCCAAATTCGATCGTCTTGATGATTTTCAGACCGGCTTCCGGACCCGCGGGAATACCGGCGAAAACCTGGTATCCAAAACTGATGGGGGATGGCACCCCGACTGGTATGTCCTCGCCATGACCGGGCTGGATGATCCGGTGTTTATTGACGCGACCGAAGCCCCGAGCGGTTATCCCGTCTATACCGCAGCTCACGGCGCAGGTCGTTGGGACGCAGTACAGATAGCACCGAGCCTTATTGCTTTTCGCCGTTTGCTGGAAGCGTTATCAGCGGTAAGTGATGACACCGCAGAATTCGTCCGCCTGATCACGATTGAGAGCGGCGTTGCGCATCAGTACTGGCGCGACGTAATCGAGGCGCGTCATGAAGCAGGGGGGTTGGAGCAGTCGCCGCCCGAAATCAGTGCCTATGATCCGGCTGATTTTGAAAGCGGCAACTTGATCGTTATTGCCCTAGGCCTCCAGAAACTCAAGGTCGTTCAGCTAGTCAGCAAAGCACGCGGATTGTCATTAAAAGAAGCGCTGGCACTTGCCGAAGTCCCTGGATTCAAGGCCGGAAGCGGCACAAGACTCCAACTGCGCCAGTTGCGCCAACGGCTGGAGGCCCTAGGTGCAACCTTGGAGTTCCTGCCCGACTGACGGCCAAGGGCGTAAGACCGGGCGGTGCTGCAGCTTCTTCCGAACTTGCAATCAACCCGGACTTTGCGGCGGAGTGTGGTAGACCGATCCGTTATCTGACGAACCCGACGTCGCAGTGTGGAAGCTGGCGTCGTCATCCGAGGAATCATCCACCGGCACCGGGGTTTGAACCTGAAGCGGGGCAGGTGCCGCCGAAGATGCCGACTCAGGCCGTGCTGCTTCGCTGGCGGGGCCGCCGCTGATCGTGGGTTGCGCTTGCTCGCCCTTGAGGCTTGCGCGGACGCTGCCTGCTGGAGATTTGGTAGAGGAGGGCGCCGGGTTCTCCGGATTGGTGATCCGGTTGCCGGTGAGGCTGGTTCGAGGAAGAGAGCCCGAGTCAGACGCCGCTCGTTGGGACCGTTGACTGGACGGTCGGCTGACACGGGCTGGCTCTTCGCCGGGAGTATCGCCGGTGGCCTCGACCGGATCTCCATGCACAGATTGGGCGGTCTCGGTGGCGCCTGTCGCAGGTTCCGCTGTTTTCTTGCCTCGCGACTTCAAGTCGTCAACTAGCTTGTCTGCGACTGCGACACTGGCGGCGTTACCGCCGAACACAGCAGCGCCGCCCACGGTATTGACGGCGTGTTTCGCCAATGAACCCAAGGCAGGGTGCTGCTGGCTCAAGGCGCTGACCGCCGCGCCTTTACCGGCTTCCAACGCGGCGAAACCACCGGTCAGTGTGCTGACATTGGCGGCACCGGAAGGGGTGAAAGTGGCTTTGGCGGTTCTCGATATCGCCCCGAGCGGATCGGATACCAGCGTGCGGCCCGCGTCGGCCAGACGTCCCGCTCCGTTGGCGAGAGGCGTACGGACAGTTTTCGCGTCCCGCAATGCCTTCAACGCGTCGAACCATTCTGTTTCCTGACTCAGATCCTGTTTGGACTCGGCATCTCTGCGTCCCAACAGCAGCGCGGGACCACTGGTGCCTTGGTCGGTGCGCCGATTGTTAGCGAAGTACCCGGTACCGGTACCCGCAGCAAGACCTCCCGCAATAGCAAGGGTTGTGTCCACAGTGGGCTCGGCCTTCGGATTGATCGCCGCCACCACCGGGCCAACCGCCGTCCTGATGCCATTCCGGATCGTGAACGTCTGCGCCTCCTTGGCGTTCTGGATGGCCAGGTTCGCTGTGGTATCGATGGTGTTCAGGGCGACGTTCAACGACTCATGCAGTTTGTCCTCGGGCGCATGCAGGTAGTATGCGTCTTCTCGAAGTTTCTTCATGGAAGCGCCGCCGACCTGATCCATCACTGACGCCGCCGCGAGTGAAATCCCCCCCAGTGCTGCTGCTTTTGCCACCGGATGTTGTATGTTTGCTCCGATCCCCGTGATCGCGGGAATGGCCGCCTGGAGAGACGACGCGACCGCAAACGGCACGCCGCCGGCCGTACCCGACACCATTGAAGCGTTGCGGTCCATTTTCTTGGCTTTCTCCATCAACGCTCCAAGCTCCTCGAACGAGATGTTCTCTGCCATCAGCTTGTTGACGCGGCTCTCGACGATTCGATCGATCTCGCCCCGGTGCGGCGATTCCGGATCCAGACGATCCTTGTAGGGCTGGAACTGACGGGTCATGTAGTCAGTGAGCAAATGCTTCATTTCACGGGCTTGGGTCAGCGACGCTGCACTGACCTCACCGGATTGCGGATGACCCTGCCCGACGGAAGCGTGGGCGGTGGCGGCAGTCGAATTTGACCGTTGCTGAAGTTCGATGGAGGGTGAGGAAACGGGGGGTTGCTGGCCAGACACGCGCATGGTGGGGTTCTCTCTGGATATGGATATGGAGATGCAGCTCGATATGACTGCTATCAAGGATGGTTTTCCAGAGGGTGTGTGGTTGAGCGGGCTATTCTGGTTCCTGCTCCAGCGGGGGTATTTGACGGTTGTGTTTCAGGGTGATGACGCTTACCGCACGACGAGGGTGTGCATGAACCGAACCCGGGTCAGCGTCACTGTCACCCGGGCTCGTTTACGAGAGGCAGGCAAGATGGCGGCGGGCGACGACGTTCGAGCTGTTCATTACCATTCTGGAAACATGGGGACGCAGATAAGGGGGCGAATTTATAGGTAAAATAAATCTGTATCCTAATCGCGGCCTACGGTCTGATGATTAGAAGCGCTGACTAGCCTACTGGTTGCTGGGAAGTGAAACGGTCCCACGCGAATTAAAACTTTGCAGTCAATCGACGCTTTGCAAAGGTGCTTTAGGTGCTACTGAATACTTGATTTGAGCTAAGTTCTAAGCGTAGAAACACAGCGGCGAGCAAACACAAGGAAATGGGGGCGTAGCTAGCCCCCCGTTCTGGTTATCCTCTCTCACCCACCTGGCGCTGCGGGAAGCTCCACAACATTCCTTTCTCCAAACCAATCGGTAAGAGTGTCTAGGGCTTTAGGGGATAGCAACTGTGTGAACAAGAGTGCAAGTCTTGATTTCGGTCGTGAACAAGCCACGTAAAACAGATTGCGATTGTTCTCATACATTTCCAGCCGATCTGCTGGTGGTCCTCCGTTCATCCACTCTAGCATCTGCCCAAAATTGTACTTATTCCAACCACGTCCCAGAACTACGATCACATTCTCAAATTCCGCTCCCTTGACACCGTGTTTGGTAGCAAAAGGCGTGTGACCGTCGATAAACCGATTAAGAGCTATCATCTCTGTGTACTTCACGGCACGTAGCTTTCGAAGCTGCGCCACCCGCCTAGGCTCGTCTTCTAAAGGCTCGTCACCGATATCATTCAATCTCTGCTTGTCGCGAATCACAGCCTCAGGAAGCTGCATTTGTGGGATCGCCGCCAAGTAATCAATGACATCGCCGATCGTGCCATTCATCCTGAGATCGGTTAGGTGCTCCATCGTATGAGTCCAAGCGATTTTGTCTTGATGTGTATGTATGGTAGGCCGACCACTAGCCAAGTGAACAAACATGTCGCCATATTTGTGGGTTGTGTATGCCCTGCAGGCTGGTTCCAGCTGCTCGCACAAAAACTTGATATGCGGATCTTCTTTCTTTAGCCATGGGCTATTGAATTGGCCGTAGATGGGGGGTATGGATGCATAGCCCTGCTCGCGAGCAATTCCGCTGTGATTAAGAATAAGAATCTTCGTCTTCTTTGGAGAGAAATCCCACCCTTCCTCTTGAAGAAGTGTTTTCAGGTAGCTGAAGTAGGCCCGCGCGGCATCAGCACTTGTATCACCCGTCCAATGTCCGCCCCCCTGCCCGTTGCGCCGGGCGCCAGGCCAGAGGTTCGTGTGGAACACTCGAGCCTCACCAATCAGTTCCGGATCGCTTACCTCCTGACGCAGGGCCGGCCGCATGTTGTTCAGCACTTCCACTATTCGGACAGCAGAGCGGAAGTTGGCGTTTTTATTAATTGGTTGAAGACCGTCGTGTACGACCAGACCGCACCCTTCACCGTAGATTTTCTGCCAATGGTCACCGAACAAGCCGATCACCGGGCCTTCGCCACCGTCCAAACACCAAGAGCTGATAGCGCTGAAAAACTGCGCATCTGTATCTTGATACTCGTCGATCAGCAGGACTGGATATCGAGACGCAAACACTGCCCTGAATTTTGGAAAATCGAGGGCTTGAACCATAAGTGTGAGCACATCTTCATGTCGAATGGAGACATCCTTTTCTGATACACGCGGTATCCCCATCTCGTAATTAACTACCCTCGCTCCGATGCCACCAACAGGCTCAAGGCGCTCAATCCAAAAAGGCTGTCCTGCGATAAATCCTCGAAGATTAACTTGGAAATCCTTCAGCAAAGACCAGCAAAAACCATGCACTGTGTCTGCTCGAATAGCAGGGTGCGCCTGGAAGCGGGAGATAATCTCGTCCTTAGCCACGTTAGTGTAGGTAATACAGGCGACTTGTTGACGCTGCCGAATCAGCTCGGTACCTCGGCGCTCAATCAGACGACTGAGAGCCCTCTCCAAGGAGTATGTCTTTCCCGCACCAGCTCCCGCCTCAAGCCGAAAACTTTGCTTCCCGTCCAAACACGCATACATCTGCTCTAGCGCCGTACGACCGGCTTCATCGGCAGGGCTCTCCACTTGATTAGGCATTCTGCTGATCCTCCTCAGCAGCGACTTCAAGTCCAAGGGCCCCAGCCACTTCCGCCATTGCAGCGGCGGCTGGTAATACCTCAGCCATAGGTTCGCCTTCCGCCAGCCAACGAAGACCCTCAGATATATATCTGGGTACCACCCAGTCCGTTATTTCGATGGCATGAGATAGGGCGAAAGTCGACTTTTTTTGGTCCGCAGCGCACTCGTATGCGAGCGTCGCAGCATCGCCGTCTCCCAAAGCAAAGCTGTGTAAGTTCGCCAAGATAAAGGCATCCTCAAAGCTCCGGGCTGAAGGTCCTCCATCAACTTCCGGTATCTGATAGGCGATTCTCCTTATCCCGCTGGTTTTCTCTGCTGGCGACTTCGCCAGTAATTGAGCAGGAGTAACAGCGGCATCAAACCAGTCTTTGATACAGGCATTGCTAGTGTACAACCCCTCCGCGACCGTACAGGCCTTACGCTTTCCATCAGCGTTAGGCTTAACTGAATCAATATCAGTTATTATTAAGGTACGCAGCTCAAGGAAGCTAAGGAGGTTGAAGAAACGGTGAGCATAAGCCCCGCCAACCTCCATTACTGTCAAATATTGGGTGGCAAGTTGAGGGCCGCCAACAGTTGCTGTGTCCGTTTTGGAAATCATAAGGGGAAGTAAAAGCCTTTCCGACGTCCCTTCAATCAAAATGGCCTTGTCTGCGAAGAATAGGTCGCAGCGTGTAAGTGTCAAATACTGGTAAAGGAAATCACGATCCGGCTTAGGGGCTCCGCCCAATCCGTTACGCAAATCCTTGATCTTAGATTCCCGAAGACCGTCAGCATCGGTTACAGACAGGAAATATCGCATAGTTTCGAAGCGAGCTTCGTTTGCCATATGCGGTGAATGCGTTGAAATAACGAACTGAACTGGCCAGGGTCGACTCTCGTTCAGTTGTTGCTCGAATGCACTTTTTATCCGATGCAATTGGCGGATAAAAACTTCCTGCATTTGAGGGTGTAGATGGGCTTCGGGTTCTTCGATGAAGATCAGATGAACGCTTGCCGCCGCCGGTGAAGCCTGAAACTCCCGAAAAAACTTCAGCAGTTGAAGAAGAATGTATACGAGATTGCGAACGCCCAAGCCATTGTAGCTTTCAGGCAAAGTTAGGCCGTTTACACCTAGATACCTTACTTGAGTATGGTCTTTGAGGAGACGCTCAACATCGAAAGTTGTCTCCGTTGTGAGCCCAGGATCATCCAGTCCTGGGTAACCGAACAGCTCAAAGGTGGGGAAGAGTGAGGTGAGCCCTGTATTGAAACCTTCATGCAGCTCCTTCTGGATGTTTTCCACGGCGAACTGAAGCTGCTCAGCGGTAGAACGCTTTTCGGGATCAACTGGGTCGGTCAAGGCTGACTGAAACAGAACCTCTACCACCTTTCCTAACACATCGCGCTCACGATGAGTATCATCGTCAAGGCCACGTTGCGCATTGATGAAACCACCCCGTACCAGGTTTGTTAGCGCGTTTAGATCAAGCGGCTTTCGGTTGCTTGGATCGTTTGGGTCTACCGCTTCCAAACGAGCTTCATATGCTGACGCGAGTCGTGTTTTCATCAGTCGAAAGAACGCTTTACGCTGGCTGTCAGTCTCTTCTGTTGGAGACTCTACTGCGGAGAATAAAGTGTCAATAGCTACGGATTTCGGACCGTAGGTCAGAACCAATCGAGCGAAATCGCACTCGGGATCCAGGTCGATAATGCATTCGCTTAAAGGCCCGAGATCTGTTGCTTCAACGTCATAAGTGATGTCCAGCGTCACACGAATGACGGGTAGCAGTGCCATAACGTCTGAATGGGATGAGCCCGCATGCAGTGCGGCAAATGCGGCCCAAAACTCTTCATGGCAGCCAAGGGAAAAATCTTCCAAGCGGAACGAGGGGGTCTTATCCGATAACAGCCGTCGAAATACCTCGGCGATAGATGTCTTTCCGCAATTGTTACGGCCGACGATGAGAGTGGTACGCTCCTCTAGACCAAGCCTCACGTTACGAAGCAGCCGGAAATTTTTAATCTCAACACATTTTATGAGCATGATTTCCTTATCCTCAGATATTCCCGCTAAAATTTTAGATGCACTGGCGCTGTGGTGACTCCAGCATTTCCAGCAGTGATCAATCGGAGCAGCAACCATAACTGCCTTCACCAGAATGGCATGTCCAGCTAGAGCCGTAACCTACATTTATCGTCCGAGTCGACACTTTTTCCTGGCCATATCTAAGCGACTACCGGACTCTGAGGTATGGGCCGGATAGCGGTCGACAGGGGCGGCTCGCTACAGTCGGGCACTCACAAAACCGAGGTCAGTAGGAGTCCATTCGATGTGTTGGCCGTTAACGGCCCTCTGCGAACGGCTGCAATGGAGTCGATAGCTGTAACTAAGATGACCGTAAGGGGTTACGGCCAAACGTCATCCAAGCATCTAGGCAATATTCTCCTAATCAGTGTCTGCGCCTAGGGTTACACACCCCATCAGCCTCCCCTCTAGATTCACTCCCCCCAGTGCTCTACATTGCACCATCACCAAACACCCGCCGAGCCCCCAAAAAATGCCTGCCTCCCGCCCAACCCTCCATCCTCAAGTCCTTCGCGCTGGCGACGCCGTAGCGCTGGTGTCCCCAGCCGGCCCAGTAGCCGAAGCCCGGGTCGAGGCAGCAGTGCGGGAACTGACATCCTGGGGCCTACGCCCCCGCGTCTACCCCCACGCTCTGGACAACATCGGTTTCCTGGCAGGCACCGACGCCCATCGCAGTTCCGACCTGAACGGCGCCCTGGCCGACCCCGAAATCCGCGCTGTCCTTTGCAACCGTGGCGGCTACGGCGTTCAACGCATCCTCGGGCAACTCGATTACGACGCCGTGCTGCGCGACCCGAAACTCGTCGTCGGTTTCTCGGACATCACCGCCTTGCACGCCGCGCTTTGGACGCACACAGGCCTCGCCACGGTCCATGGACCGGTGGCGGCGCAGCTTGAGAAGGGCGGCATTATTGCCAGCACGCTCAAGCACGCATTGATGAGCACTGAGCCTTCCATCATTCATGCCGACCCGGCAGAACCTACCTTCAGCGTGCGTACGTCGGGCGCTGTCGAGGGTGTGTTGCTCGGCGGCAACTTGAGCATGCTGAGCACCTGCATCGGCACGCCGTTCATGCCTGATCTGGAAGGGGCGATTCTGCTGCTCGAAGACGTCGGCGAGCTGGCGTATAGGGTTGACCGCAATATCACCCATCTGCTCAATTGCGGGATTCTGCAACGGCTCGGCGGCATCGCGTTGGGTCAGTTCAGCGAGCCGGGTCACGGCAATAACCCGATCCGGCCGCCCGATGTTTTGATGGAGCGTCTGGGCGAGCTGGGCATTCCGGTCCTGGGCGGTCTGTCCATCGGCCACGGTGACCGCAATCTGGCGGTGGCGCTGGGCAGTCGCGCGGTGATGGACACGGAGGCAGGCACGCTGACGGTGGCCCCGGCCACGCGCTAGTACGACGATCACCGTTCTGTAAGCGACTTCGATCTAGCTATTTGCCATCATTCTGACGTCAAGACCTTGTTTTGCCCCGTGGGCATTGCGAATCTTCACGGATATTGAATGGCCGTGCGCGGATGGCCTTGCCATGTGCGCCCTCAAGCTGTGGAGCGGAAACTGATGATTTCGGCCGTGAAGACGCGTTTCGCCAATCTGGGGATGGCCAAGAAGCTGGGCATCGGGTTCGTGCTGGTGCTGCTGTTGACCGCGCTGGTCGCGGCCATCGGGGTCTGGTCGCTGCGTTCTATCAGCGCGCATTTCGACAGCCTGAAGGCGATGACCGCACTCAACAGCGATGTGAATCGCGTGCGGCTGCTGGAGCAGGATTACGCCTTGCATGGCGATCCGAAGGTGGTCGATCAGGTTCACACCGGGCTCGACGGCCTGAATGCCCAGGCGGAGCAGCTCAAGGGTGGTGCGCCGATCAACGAGCAAGTGATGGGCCAGGTGCAGCAGGCGCTGGCGGCCTATCGTGCGTCGTTTGACGAGTTCGTCAGCATCAGTCAGAGCAAGGACCTGGCGTTGGAAATGGCCAGTTGGTCGGTGTCCAGCGTCGCCAATAACCTCGACGTGTTGCAGGCCGGACTGGCCGACGACGGTGCCTACACGCTGAAGGATTCCCAAGGCCAGCAAGGCGCGGAGTTTATCGAGCAGGCCGGTCAGGTCAGCCAGGTTTCGAAACTCATGATGCAAGCCATGGACGAGGCCCGGGTGCGCCTCGACAAGAGCCGCAAGACGGGCTCGGGCGAGGAGGTCAAGACCGGCAAGATCGAGCAGGCGGTTCAGGCGCAGGAACTGGCCGAGCAGCTCAAGGGCGTGATCAAGGACGCCGGTTACCTCACGGTGCTGAACGAGGTCGGCGGGCACATCAGTAATTTCAGCGACAAGCTCAACGAATACACCGGGCTGCTGGAGTCGGAGGCGAAGGTCTCGCAGCAACTGGCGAGCAACGCCAAAGCTGTGGTGCAGCAGGTCAATCAGGCCTACGACGCCGAAGGCCAGTCGATGCAGAGCGAGTTGCAGGCCAACTCGATGATGATCATCGGCTCTTCCGTGCTGGCGCTGTTGGTCGGGCTGATCGCAGCGCTGGTGATGACGCGCTTGATCGTCGCGCCGTTGCGCAGCGTGATTGCCACGGCCCAGCGGATTGCGGCCGGCGACCTGAGTCGCAACGTGAATGTCACCCGCAAGGACGAAATCGGCCAGTTGATGCAAGCGATGCAGCAAATGGGCGCGGGCTTGAGCACCATCGTCAGCGGGCTGCAGGCGGGGATCGAGCAGTTGGCGACGTCCGCTCATTCCCTGTCGGCGGTGACCGAGCAGACCAATCTGGAAGTCAGCAGCCAGAAGGAAGAAACCGAGCAGGTGGCGACGGCGATGAACCAGATGACCGCCACTGTTCACGACGTCGCACGCAATGCGGAAGAAGCGGCGCTTGCGGCACAGACCGCCGACACCAAGGTCGACTCGGGCCAGGCCGTGGTGCGCCAAAGCATGCAGCGGATCGAACAGTTGGCCTCGTCGTCCCGTTCCGCCAGCGATTCGATCGAGAACCTCAGCGCGGAAATCCAGAACATCGGCACAGTGCTCGGCGTGATCAAAAGCGTCGCCGAGCAAACCAACCTGCTGGCACTGAACGCGGCCATCGAAGCGGCGCGGGCGGGGGAGCAGGGCAGGGGCTTTGCGGTGGTGGCCGATGAAGTCCGCGCGCTGGCCAAGCGCACGCAGCAGTCCACTGAAGAAATCGAGCGGCTGGTCACCCGGCTGCAAAGCGGTGCTCAGGCGTCAGTGGCGCAGATTCAGAGCAGCGGCGAACTGGTCAAACTGGCGGTGAGCGATGCGCTGCAAACCGAGAGCGCGCTGGGCAGCATTGCGGCTGCGGTGTCGATGATTCAGCAAATGAACCAGCAGATTGCCGCTGCGGCGGAAGAACAGAGTTCGGTGGCGGAAGAGATCAACCGCAGCGTCACCAGCATCCGCGCCAGCGCCGATCACTCCGCGCTGGCGATGCAAGGGAACGCGGCGTCAAGCATCGAGCTGGCGTCACTGGGGTTGGAGTTGAAAGGCATGGTCGGGCATTTCAAACTGTAACTTCAGGCTTGGTAGACAAATGATCCGAGGCAAAACTGTAGGAGCGCGCTTGCCCGCGATTGCGGTGAGTCAGCCGACATTAATGCAGCAGGCAGATCGCGTTCGCGGGCAAGCGCGCTCCTACAGATGAGTGAGATGCCTGCGATTGCGGTGAGTCAGCCGACATTGATGCAGCAGGCAGATCGCGTTCGCGGGCAAGCGCGCTCCTACAGAAGAGTGGCTTGCCCGCGATTGCGGTGAGTCAGCCGACATTGATGCAGCAGGCAGATTGCGTTCGCGGGCAAGCGCGCTCCTACAGAAGGTGGCTTGCCCGCGATTGCGGTGAGTCAGCCGACATCGATGCAGCAGGCAGATCGCATTCGCGGGCAAGCGCGCTCCTACAGAAGGTGGCTTGCCCGCGTTGCGGTGAGTCAGCCGACAACGATGCAGTAGGCAGATCGCATTCGCGGGCAAGCGCGCTCCTACAGAAGGTGGCTTGCCCGCGATTCTCGGTGAGTCAGCCGACATTGATGCAGCAGGCAGATCGCATTCGCGGGCAAGCGCGCTCCTACAGAAGAGTGGCACGCCGCGAGCCTTCATTTGCGATAGTTGAGAATCAGCAGCGTCAACACCCCCGCGACAATCCCCCAGAACGCCGAACCGATGGAAAACAGCGTCAGCCCCGACGCAGTGACCATGAAGGTGATCAGCGCGGCTTCGCGTTCCTTTGGCTCGTTCATGGCCACGGTCAGGCCGTTGATGATCGAGCCAAACAGCGCCAATGCCGCAATCGACAACACCAGTTCCCTGGGAAACGCGGCGAACAATGCCGCCAGCGTCGCGCCGAACACCCCCGCGATGGCGTAGAAAATCCCGCACCAGATCGCCGCTGTGTAGCGCTTGTCGCGGTCTTCGTGGGCGTGGGGGCCGGTGCAGATGGCGGCGCTGATGGCCGCGAGGTTGATGCCGTGGGCGCCAAAGGGCGCGGTGATCAGCGAGATGAGGCCGGTGGCCGTGATCAGGGGCGAGGCGGGGACCTGATAACCGTCTGCGCGCAACACCGCGACGCCCGGCATGTTCTGCGAGGTCATGGCGACGACGAACAGCGGAATGCCGATGCTGACGGTCGCAGCGATGGAGAACGAAGGCGTGGTCCATACCGGCATCGCCACTTCCAGGGCGAGGCCGCTGAAGTTCAGCAGGCCGAGCATGCCCGACAGTGCGACACCGACCAGCAAGGTCACCAGCACGGCGTAGCGCGGCGAATAGCGTTTGACGATCAGGTAAGTGAAGAACATGCCCAGCACCAGGCCGGTGCGGTGTTGCGCGGCGACGAAGATTTCGCTGCCGATCTTGAACAGAATCCCCGCCAGCAGGGCCGCCGCCAGTGACGTCGGCAAGCGCTTGACCAGCCGTTCGAAGCTGCCGGTGACGCCGCAGATGATCACCAGCACAGCGCAGGTGATGAATGCGCCGATGGCTTCAGGGTAGGCGACACCGCCCAGGCTGGTGATCAGCAATGCCGCGCCCGGCGTCGACCACGCCACGGTGATGGGCGAGCGATAACGCAGCGACAGGCCGATGCTGCACACCGCCATGCCCATGAACAGCGCCCAGATCCACGAGGAGATCTGCGCGGAGGTCAGCCCGGCGGCCTGACCGGCCTGAAACATCAGCACCAGCGAACTGGTGACACCGGTCATCATGGCGATGAAGCCGGCAACGATGGCGGAGGGCGAAGAGTCGGTCAGCGGTCGCAATGGCGCGAGGGGCACGTCAGTCATGCGGGTCTATCCTTGGCGCAACGGTTGAACAGAGCTGCCAGCCTATACGCAGTGGTCGGGCCCTGTTGCAATACAGCCATCGGCGCATTGGTCGGCACAGTTTTGGCCGCCGCCTGCAACCCGGCCGGTCAGCCGCGGGTCATCGTGTTGCCCAGCGCCTTATTCACCGCCAGCCAGCCATCCACCGCCTCGCGCCCGGCTTCGGCAAACACCCGTTGCAGCAGCTTGACCTGCTCGCGGCGCAGTGACTCTTCAAACGTGCGGCCCTCGGCGGTCAGCTCCAGCAGGCGCTTACGTTTGTCGTCCTCGGGCGCGACGCTGAGCACCAGCTCCATCTCGATCAACTGCCGCAGCGGCGTGTTCAGCGCCTGCTTGCTTACGCCCAACTTGCCGAGCAGTTCCTTCACGCTCAGGCCCGGATAGCGGGCGATGAAAAACACAATGCGCTGGTGCACCCGACTCAGGCCACGGCGGTCGAGCATTTCATCGGCCTTGGCGGTGAACGCCTGGTAGCCGAAGAAAAACGCTTCCATGGCAATTTGCTGGGTGGATGAGTTTTTAAGGTCAAGCATATTGACGTATCCGTGCACGGCATCGTAATTTCGGTCAACCAGTTTGACGTATTCCCCTTTCTTTCCGCCAGCGGTGATCCGATGCCATTTTCCGAACGCGTTACCCGTTTGAAGAGTTCACTGATTCGCGAAATCCTCGCCGCCGCCCAGCGCCCGGAGATGATGTCGTTCGCGGGCGGATTGCCGGCCGAAGCCATGTTGCCGAAGAGTGAGTGGTCTGACATGCCGCGCAGCATCGGCCAGTACGGCATGAGCGAAGGCGAACCGCAGCTGCGTGAGGCGCTGGCCGCCCAGGCACGGGCGTTGGGCATCGACTGCGACGCGAGTCAGGTGATGATCGTCAGCGGTTCCCAGCAGACGCTGGATCTGGCCGCCAAGCTGTACATCGACAAGGGCACCGAGATCTTGCTCGAAGCGCCGACCTATCTGGCCGCGCTGCAAATCTTTCAGCTGTTCGGCGCCGACTGCCTGACCGTGCCCCTGCTCGCCGAAGGCCCGGACCTCGACGCGTTGCGCCAGCGCCTGGAGCAGCATTCGCCGTCGTTTGCCTACCTGATCCCCACGTTCCAGAACCCGTCGGCGGTGCGTTACAGCGAAACCGCGCGGGATGCGGTGGCGGCGTTGCTCGACGAATTCGGCGTCACGTTGATCGAAGACGAGCCGTACCGCGAGCTGACGTTCGACGGCGGCAGCGCGCGGCCCATCGTCAGTCGTCTGAAAAAAGCCAGCTGGATTTACACCGGCACCGTGTCGAAAACCCTGATGCCGGGCTTGCGCGTGGGCTACCTGATCGCCACGCCCGATCTGTTTCCGCATCTGCTGAAGCTCAAGCAGTCGGCGGATCTGCACACCAATCGCGTGGGGCAGTGGCAGGCGTTGCAGTGGATCGGCAGTGAGCACTACGAGCAGCATCTGCTGGAACTGCGCAGCTTCTATCGCACCCGCCGCGATGCATTCGAAGCCGCGCTGCAGCGGCACTTCGCCGATCTGGCGGAATGGAACAGCCCACAAGGCGGCCTGTTCTTCTGGCTGACCCTCAAGCACAAGCTCGACACCCGCACCTTGCTCGACAGCGCCTTGGCGCAGAACGTGGCGTTCATGCCGGGCGAGCCGTTTTTTGCCGATCCGGACGCCAACCCGGGTTACCTGCGGCTGAATTTTAGTCACATTGATCCCGAGCGCCTGGACGAAGGTTTGAAGCGGCTTGCCGCCGTCATTCGGCAAACACAGCTTTCACAGGTGGCCTGATACATTACGCACACGCACGACCGGCACGACTGACGGCACACGATTGAAGGGAGAGGGTTGATGTACAAGGTTTACGGCGATTACAACTCGGGCAACTGCTACAAGATCAAGCTGATGCTCAACCTGCTCGGCGCGGAGTACGAGTGGGTGCCGGTGGACATTCTCAAGGGCGAGACCGAAACCGAGGCGTTTCTGGCGAAGAACCCGAACGGCAAGATTCCGGTGCTTGAACTCGAAGACGGCACCTGCCTGTGGGAGTCCAACGCGATTCTCAACTTCCTCGCCGAAGGCACGCCTTACCTGCTGACCGAGCCGCGCCTGCGCACGCAAATGCTGCAGTGGCAGTTCTTCGAGCAGTACAGCCATGAGCCGACCCTCGCGGTGGCGCGCTTCATTCAGTTTTATCTGGGGCTGCCGGAGGAGCGGATGGAGGAATACCACTCGCTGCACCGGCGCGGTAACAAGGCGCTGAAAGTCATGGAGCAACAGTTGCTGCGCACGCCGTTTCTGGTGGGTGACAGTTTCTCCATCGCCGACATCGCGCTGTACGCCTACACCCATGTTGCCGATCAGGGCGGCTTCGACCTGGCGCAGTTCCCGGCGATTCAAGCCTGGCTCGCGCGGGTCAAGCAGCAGCCGGGTTACGTCGGCATGCTGGATTAACGTTTGGCGTTGTTCACTGAAAGGAGATGAGACATGCAGTACAGGATGATCGCGGTCGGCATGCTGATGGCGCTGGGCATCGGTTGCTCGGCCCAGGCCCAGGACTGCGACGCCAATCAGGCGTCGATGAATCAATGCGCGAGCCAGGAATACAAGGCGCTGGACGCGGAATTGAACACCCAATACAACGCGCAGATGGGCTACCTGAAGACGCCGGCGCGCAAGAAAGCCCTGCAGGATGCGCAGAAGAAGTGGATCGCGTTTCGTGACGCCGATTGCCAGTATCAGGCCGGCAAGCGGGAGGACGGCGGGAGCATGTGGCCGTTGGTGCAGGCGCAATGCCTGTCCGCGCAGACCAAAGTGCGGGTTGAGCAATTGAAGGCGTATACGGCGTGTCGCGACGAAGGCTGCCCAAAGTGAATGCAGGCCCTCTGTAGGAGCGCGCTTGCTCGCGAATGCGGTGGGTCAGGCGCGTGGATGTCGCAGCTGATATTTTTCGCGGGCAAGCGCGCTCCTACAGGTGCTCTCGACGAGATCCGGAATCTTCGGCGTACGCTTATTCTGTGGGAGCGCGCTTGCCCGTGAATGCGGTGGGTCAGGCGCGTGGATGTCGCAGCTGATGTTTTTCGCGGGCAAGCGCGCTCCTACAGGTGCTCTCGACGACATCCGGAATCTTCGGCGTACGCTTATTCTGTGGGAGCCGGCTTGCTGGCGAATGCGGTGGGTCAGGCGCGGTAATGTCGCAGCTGATATTTTTCGCGGGCAAGCGCGCTCCTACAGGTGGTATGACTCACACAGAGGAGAAGCGCTTCTCCAGGTAATCAACGATCACTTTGGATTCATACATCCACACCGTCTGACCTTCTTCCTCGATCCGCAGGCAAGGCACCTTGATCCGGCCGCCGCCGCTGAGCAGCGCCTGACGGTCCGGCTCGTTGTTCTTTGCGTCACGAAGTGCCACGGGCACGTTCAAACGGCGCAGCGCCCGGCGGGTTTTCACGCAGAACGGGCAGGCGTGAAACTGATACAGCGTCAGCGCTTTTGCCGACGCCTCGACGGCAGCCTGGGCTTCGGGAGAACGCTTCTTCTTGCTCGGCCGGGTCAGGAAATCGCCCGCGATCACGAGCTGGCCGAGACCGACTCTCACTGCTTTCATCAACACGCTAAAACCTCACTCGGCGGCACGAACCGCCAGACAGCCGCAGCCAGATGCTGCGGCCTTCAGGACGCCGGGATCACTTGATCAGGCTGAGAAATTCGGTGCGGGTTGCGGCGTTTTCGCGGAATTCACCTAACATCACCGAAGTGATCATCGACGAATTCTGCTTCTCGACGCCGCGCATCATCATGCACATGTGCTTGGCTTCGATGACCACCGCCACGCCCAGCGCGCCGGTGACCTGCTGAATGGCTTCGGCGATCTGGCGGCTGAGGTTTTCCTGGATCTGCAGACGACGGGCGTACATGTCGACGATGCGCGCGACCTTCGACAGGCCCAGCACTTTGCCGCTCGGGATGTAGGCGACGTGGGCCTTGCCGATGAAGGGCAGCAGATGGTGTTCGCAGAGCGAATACAGCTCGATGTCCTTGACCACCACCATTTCGCTGTTGTCGGAGCTGAACAGCGCGCCGTTGGTGACTTCTTCGAGGGTTTGCTCATAGCCGCGGCAAAGGTACTGCATGGCTTTGGCTGCGCGTTTCGGGGTGTCGCGCAGGCCTTCGCGGGAGACGTCTTCGCCGAGTTGACCGAGGATGGCGGTGTAGTTCTGTTCCAGAGTCACAGGGGTGTGTTCCGTGTGGGTTCAAAAAACGCAGGGTTGCGGGCCTGCAAAGGCGCACATAGTAGCGTAGCTGGACGCGCAGGGGTACGGCAGGCGGCCGAGACGCCTGCGGCATGGCGCCGCCGTGGCAGTGTCAGTTGACCTTTACCCAACCTTTACCGAGGGGATATGTCGGAATGTGTCGGCGTGATGTCTGAAGTAACGGGTGACAGATGCCCGGATGAAGAGAGTGCTTATGATGCTTAACCGAATCGCGAAAATCGCACTGGTGATTGCCCTGGCGTCGTCGGTTTCGGGGTGTTTTTTCGGACCGGGTTGGGGTCGCCACGGCGGTGGCTGGCACGAACACCGTTACTACGACGGTGGCCCATACGATGGCGGGCGGGGTGGTTATGGCCCTGGACCCGGACCGGGTTACTACCGCCGCTGATTGTTACTGAACATTTGAGCGCACCAAGCACAGGCCGCGACGGGAACACCCATCCCTCGCGGCCTTTTTGTGGGTGGCTTCGTATCGGGTTCGGTACCTGATCGGTACCAAACCACGACGCGGATTCACAGGCGCGCGCTGTCTGAAGCAGCAGGTGATGAATACCTGTAGTCAAGCCCGCTTTGAGAGAGAAATCGAAATGTTGAGTCGTATAGCGAAAGTCGCGATGGTCATCGCGGTGATGTCAGCCATGTCCGGATGCTGGCCATTCTGGGGCCCGGGCGGGGGAGGCCACGGTGGGCACGGCGGCGGTGGTCACTATGAAGGCGGTGGCCCGGGTGGCGGCGGTGGCGGTGGCGGCGGTCCAGGTCCGCGCTAATTGCGATCGCGCCCGTTGATTGGCTGGACAGTTGATCGAGCGAGCGCTGCCTAGTCCGTAGGAGCCGGCTTGCTGGCGAACGCGTTGGGTCAGTCGATATTTGCGTTTCTGATTCACCGCGTTCGCCAGCAAGCCGGCTACTGCAGGGGGAATTCGCTCGGGCAAGCCACCCACGGCAACCTGGGCACAACGGCAAGGCCTGCCTTACTCGTCACGCCCTTCCATCATGGTCCGCTTGAGGATCACGTACACCGCACCGGCGCCGCCATGCTTGGCGATGCACGACGCAAATCCCAATACCTGCTGATGCTGACGCAACCAAGTATTGACGTGGCTCTTGATCATCGGCCGCTTGCCATCCAGGCGCACTGCCTTGCCGTGGGTGATGCGCACGCAACGCACTTCAAGTTTTGCCGCCTCGGCCAGGAATTCCCACATCGTCTCGCGCGCCATTTCGACGCTCATGCCGTGCAGGTCCAGGCTGCCTTCGAAGCTGATCTGTCCCAGCTTGAGCTTGCGCATCTGGCCTTCCTGCACCCCGTCACGGGCCCAGTACAGCGTGTCCTCGGGGCCTACATCGATCACGAACTGGTCTGACAAACCATCAACGGTGATCGTCGCGTCGGAGCGCACGGTGGCGGCCTGACGCAATTTGGCCAGGTTCTTACGGTCGGTTTTGGGTTTTCCTACGTCCGCATGTTCAGTCTTGATCGGCTTTACGCCGCGAATCTCGCTTCTGAACAGGGAAAAATCGTCGTCTTGCATGGTGGTCTCCGCGAAGGGGGCCAGTTTAACCGCGTCACGCCAGAATCGGCGCGACTATCGATGATTAAGACGATCGATGATTAAACGGCAGCGGATGACGCGAAGGTCAGTCGTGTTTCTTCATCAGATGGGGAGACATATTGAGTTCACCGGCACGACGACGGCGGCGGCGACTGCGGCGCCAGAACCAGACGCCGACATACAGCATCAGTAAACCGACAATCACCGTCACCACGGCGCCCGCCGGACTGGCGTTGAGTTCGCCCAGCGCGACCGGGTTGCCGATCAAACTGGCCACGCCGGCCATTGCCAGCAGTACGCCAGCGGTGGCCAGAACGGCCGAAAACGCAGCAATAATGCGCATCCGCCAGCTGCCCTGGCCCTTGGGGCGCAGGCGACGGGCATCAAAACCATCGGATATCTTCATTCCGATTTCCTCTATAGGTATCGGCGCTCTGACCAGCACAGGGTGAGGGGGTTCCCGCCTGGCCAGGTTTCAGGGGCATCACGGGTCGATAACGGATAGGCGGTCAGGTGAACAAGATCACCTTGCCTGAAGACTGCATTTGTACGCCTTTTCTACAGGAACTGCCGGAAAATGATCCGCGCGAGGGGCATGCGCAGTCAGCTCGGTCGCAACAGCTCCTGTTGAGCGAGGAATCAGATCAGGTTTTCGGTCAGCGCCAGTTTGGCGAAGTTGTCGTTCATGATTGCCATCTCCGCCTGCTGCACCAGCTCGGCTTTGATCACGCCGCTCGGGGTGGGCAGGTCGCGGGTGGCGCAGGCGTCTTCAACCAGCGTACAGCGAAACCCGTAATCCTTGGCCGCGCGCACGGTGGTGCTGACGCTGGAGTGGCTCATGAACCCGCAGACCACGAGGTCCAGACGGCCACGGCTTTCCAGCAGGCTGTGCAGGGTGGTGCGGTCGTCGGTGGAGACCGTGCCATTCAGCGCATTCGGCAGGCGTTTTTCGATGATGATTTCGTCACCCTGAGGCTGCAATTCGGGGACGAATTGCCCACGCTCGCCTTGGGGGTCGAACATGCCGCCGACGGTGCCCAGATGGCGCACGTGAATGATCGGCGACTTCGCTGCACGCGCTGCGGCAACCAGTTTGACGATGTTATTGATGGCGTCCTGAACGCCGGTCAGGGCCAGCGGGCCGCTGAGGTATTCCTTCTGCGCATCGATGATGATCAGGGTGGCATTACTCAATGTCGCCGCTGCGTATTCGCGGCCACTGAGTTGAAACATGGTCTTTGGACCAGTGTTTGAAACAGACATCGGGGGGCTCCTTCGAGTGGGGCTTTTGCCACATTGTCCACTGGCAGAGCGATTCTGTGAATCGCCATGCTCACAGACCTCACTTTTTTGCCGGGCTTCAAGCCGTCGAGCAGGTCGCGGTTGCTGTCATAGTGCCTGCAAAACGAGTCAAAGACTGCGGAAAGTTTTGCGCATGGCCGCCGCGCCCGGTGCGGGATCGTTTGTTGCGTGGATGGCTGATAGAATCGCCCGTCGTTTTTTCAAGGAGTCTGCCGTGATCACTTCCCGCCTGCGCACCCTGCGCGATCATATCCGTTGGGCTGTCAGCCGTTTCCACGGGGAAGACCTGTTTTTCGGTCATGGCACCGACAACGCGTGGGACGAGGCTCGCCAACTGGTGCTCGGCGCACTGCACCTGCCGTGGGAAATCGCCGACAGTTATCTGGACTGCAACCTTGAAGAAGAAGAGCTGGTTACGGTTCAACACCTGATCAAGCGACGTATCGAGGAACGCGTGCCCACCGCGTATCTGCTGGGTGAAGCCTGGTTCTGCGGGATGTCATTCATCGTCGACGAGCGCGTGCTGATTCCGCGTTCGCCCATCGGTGAACTGATCGAACAGCGTTTCACGCCCTGGCTGGCCAGCGATCCGGCACGCATTCTCGACCTCTGCACCGGCTCCGGCTGCATCGGCATCGCCTGCGCCGACGTGTTCCCCGACGCTGAAGTGGTGTTGGCCGATCTGTCGTTCGAGGCGCTGGAAGTGGCGAATCAGAACATCGAGCGCCATGGCGTGGATCAGCGCGTGTACACCGTGCAGGGCGATGGTTTCGACGGTCTGCCGGGTCAGCGTTTTGACCTGATCGTGTCCAACCCGCCGTACGTCGATGCCGAAGATTTCGCCGACATGCCCGACGAATACCAGCACGAACCGGAGTTGGCGCTGGCCTGCGGTGACGATGGCTTGAATCTGGTGCGGCGCATGCTGGCCCAGGCTGCGGATCATCTCAACGAGAAGGGCTTGTTGATCGTGGAAGTCGGCAACAGCCAGGTTCACGTCGAAGCGCTGTACCCGGAAGTGGATTTCGCCTGGCTGGAGTTCGAGCGTGGCGGCCACGGCGTGTTCATGCTGACGGCAGAGCAGTGCCGCAATCATCAAGACGTGTTTGCAGCGCGGATCTAATCAGATAGTCGGCGGGCCTCTTCCCGGCTAAAGCCGGTCCCACTATGGATACGCGGTCAAACAGTGGGACCGGCTTCAGCCGGGAAGGCGTCAGTCGTCACACCGCAAATCTGATGGCGAGCACACTGGCCTCTTCCCGGCTAAAGCCGGTCCCACTATGGATACGCGGTCAAACAGTGGGACCGGCTTCAGCCGGGAAGGCGTCGGCATTCACACCGCACATCTGATGGCGAGCAGAACGGCCTCTTCCCGGCTAAAGCTGGCCCTACTATGGATACGCGGTCAAACAGTGGGACCGGCTTCAGCCGGGAAGGCGTCGATCGTTACACCCTAAATCTGATTTCGAACACACGGGCCTCTTCCCGGCTAAAGCCAGTCCCACTATGGATACGCGGTCAAACAGTGAGACTGGCTTTAGCCAGGAAAGCGTCGGTCGTCACACCGCAATTCTGATGGTGCGCACACGGGCCTCTTCCCGGCTAAAGCCGGTCCCACTATGGATACGCGGTCAAACTGTGGGACTGGCTTCAGCCAGAAAGGCGTCGGTCGTCACGCCGCAAATCTGATGGCGAACGCACGGGCCTCTTCCCGGCGAAAGCCGGTCCCACTATGGATATGCGGTCAAACAGTGGGACCGGCTTGAGCCGGGAAGGCGTCGGTCGTCACACCGCAAATCTGATGGGGAGCACACCGGCCTCTTCCCGGCTAAAGCCGGTCGCACTATGGATATGCGGTCAAACAGTGGGACCGGCTTCAGCCAGGAAGGCGTCGGTCGTCACCCCGCAATTCTGATGGCGAGCACACCGGCCTAAAGCCGGTCCCACTATGGATACGCGGTCAAACAGTGGGACCGGCTTCAGCCGGGAAAGCGTCGGTTGTCACACCGCACATCTGATGGCGAGCGCACCGGCCTCTTCCCGGCGAAAGCCGGTCCCACTATGGATATGCGGTCAAACAGTGGGACCGGCTTCAGCCGGGAAGGCGTCAGTCGTCACGCCGCACATCTGATGGCGAGCACACGGGCCTTTGCCCTGTTAACGCCGGGTCACCGGTGCGTCGCGATCCAGATCAGCAGGCCGGCCTGAAACACGGCAAAGGTGACCAGGCAGGCGATGGTGAAGCGCAAGCCGGCGTCGTCCCGGCGGTATTTGCTGACCTTGTCTTCGGTCTTCTTGATCGTGACGTCCTGTTCCTGAATCCTCTGTTCGGCCTGTTGCAACATCTGCGCGGCGTCGAGGATCTGCACGATCTGGATTTTATCGGCGTTCCAGGAGTTATTCAGGTTGCCGACCTTGGCGTCCTTGATGGCGCCTTTCAGGTGCTGCGCATCGGCGTAGACGACCTCGAAACCCTGGGTCTTGAGGAAGTGATCACGACGCAGGCGCGTGTCCTCGTTGAGCGCATCCTTGTTGGCCAGCGCAACGCCTTCGATCTTGTACTCGGCGCAACGTTTCTGCGCCCAGGTGATGCCCTGGGCCAGCATGAAACGCCCCAGACCGCGGTTCCACGGATCGATCTGCAAGCCTGACGCCGGGCCCACGCGAACGCTGCGATTGGCGTGATCCACCCAGATATCCAGACAATTCTGTTCTTTGCGGGTTTTTTGCCCCGGCAGTTGATAGCTCATGCGCAGCAGGCTGAATTCTTTGTTGTGGCGCTCGGCCTTGCCGAACTCGACGAAGCGCAGCGGGCGTGCTCCGGTCGCGCGGTCGGTGGGCAGGGGCGCCAGACGCAGCATCGAGAAATGCTCGGCGTGCACTTCGTCCCACAAGACAGGCGCGGCGACTTCGCCTTCTTTGGCATCGGTCGGCTCGGCCGCGTCGGTTTGTATGGTTGCTTCTGTCATCACGGCGATCCTGTTATCGACATTGCCCGGCACATGGCACCGGCACACGATGCCAGCAGACAGCTATCGGCCGTTTCTGACGAAGCTAAAGGGAGCGTGCGTCGACTCGCACGTCGAAGAGAACCGGCCTCAGGCGGCCGGTATCGAGTCGAGGAATTTCAGGATGCGATCGGTCACTTCGCTGGCCAACGGCAACTGCGGATCCTTGTAGGACGCCAGCTGCCGCTTGATGTCCATCGGCACGATGCGCAGCACGTGGTTCATGCCGTCGATGATCGCCAGTTGCGAGTCGGGTTTGGCCTTGTGCAGCAGCTCGGCATCGCCCACGCCCACTTGCATGTCGTTGCGACCCTGAATGATCAGCGTCGGGATTTTCAGTTGCCCGAACGCCACCGTCGGGTTCTGCCGGAACAGGGAGATCAGATACGGCTGCACGCTCGGGCGGAACACCACCTGAAGGGGCTCAGGCACATCGTTGTCAGTCTTGCCGGCCTTGATCTCCTCGATCAGTTGCTCGCTGCGGGCCAGCAGCGGAGGAGGGAGGCGATCCTGCAGTTGCTCGCGCACCACTTGATCCACCGGGCGACCGGTGCCGGCCACGGAAATCAGCGCCACGGCGCCCGCACGTTCCGCCGCCAGGGTGGCGACCAGCGCGCCCTCGCTGTGGCCCATCAGAATCAGTGGACCCAGGCGCGAGTCGGTTTTGAGCTTGGCGGCCCAGGCGACGGCGTCGTCAACGTATTTTTCAATGCTCAGATCGCGCTCGTCCGGGGTGGCAGGGCGACTGGCCGCGACGCCGCGCTTGTCGTAACGCACGCTGGCGATGTTGTGCTTGGCGAGGATCAGGGCCAGACGCTTCATGCTGTCGTTGCGTCCGCCGTCGGAGTTGTTGCCGTCACGGTCGGTCGGCCCTGAGCCGGCGATGATCAACACCACGGGCACCGGATTCGGTGACTTGGGCAGCAGCAGCGTGCCGAACAGCTCACCGGTGCCGGTGTCCAGGCTGATAGGGCGCTGCAGCACGACGGGCGTTCCTGCGTGGGTGATGGATGGCAGCAGGGTCAGGCTCAAGATGATCGCTCGCAGCGGCCAGAAGCCGCGAATCAGGGGTAAGGCGCTTAGCATTGCAGGACCATCATCAATAAAGTGTCAATTGGACGCGGGCAAATGAATAAGGTTCGAGGATGAACTGCGCCATAAGCCTGCGTATACTGGCGCGCTTGAGTTTTTGAACGTCTTCGGAGCCTCCCGCATGTCCGGCAATACCTACGGCAAGCTGTTCACTGTCACCACTGCCGGCGAAAGCCACGGTCCGGCACTGGTTGCCATCGTTGACGGCTGCCCGCCGGGCATCGAGTTGTCGCTGGAAGACCTGCAGCGTGACCTCGACCGCCGCAAGCCCGGGACCAGCCGCCACACCACCCAGCGTCAGGAGCCGGACGAGGTCGAGATCCTGTCCGGGGTCTTCGAAGGCAAGACCACCGGCGCGTCCATCGGCCTGCTGATCCGCAACACCGATCAGAAGTCCAAGGACTACTCGGCGATCAAGGATATGTTCCGACCCGCCCACGCCGATTACACCTACCACCATAAATACGGCCTGCGCGACTACCGTGGTGGCGGTCGCAGCTCTGCGCGGGAAACGGCCATGCGCGTCGCCGCCGGGGCCATCGCCAAGAAGTTTCTTGCCACTCAGGGCATTACCGTTCGCGGCTACATGAGCCAGCTCGGCCCGATCGAAATCCCGTTCAAGACCTGGGATTCGGTGGAAGACAACGCCTTTTTCAGCCCCGACCCGAGCAAGGTGCCGGAGCTGGAAGCGTACATGGATCAGCTGCGTCGCGATCAGGATTCGGTGGGCGCGAAGATCACCGTCGTGGCCGAAGGCGTGATGCCGGGCCTGGGCGAGCCGATTTTCGACCGTCTCGACGCCGAACTGGCCCACGCGCTGATGAGCATCAACGCGGTCAAGGGTGTCGAGATCGGCGCCGGCTTTGCCTGCGTTGCCCAGCGCGGCACCGAGCACCGCGATGAGATGAGCCCCGAGGGTTTTCTGTCGAACAACGCCGGCGGCATCCTCGGCGGGATTTCGTCCGGCCAGCCGATCGTCGCGCACCTGGCGCTGAAGCCGACTTCCAGCATCACCACGCCTGGGAACTCGATCGACGTCGATGGCAACTCCGTCGAGGTCATCACCAAGGGCCGCCACGACCCTTGCGTCGGCATCCGTGCCACGCCTATCGCCGAAGCGATGATGGCCATTGTGCTGGTCGACCACCTGCTGCGCCATCGCGGGCAAAACAGCGATGTGCGCGTTACGACGCCGATTCTGGGTCAGCTGTAATGCCTGAGCCGCGCGTCGCCGCTACGGTTATCTGAGCGTGGCGGCGCTTCCTTACTGGCGGCTCGCCAGCTTCTACCTTTTCTATTTCGCCCTGCTTGGGGCCACGGCGCCCTACATGGCGCTGTACTTCAGCCACTTGGGATTTTCCGCCGCGCGCATCGGTGAGCTGGTGGCGATCCCGATGCTGATGCGCTGCGTCGCGCCGAACGTGTGGGGCTGGCTCGGCGATTACACCGGCCGACGTCTGACCATCGTGCGCTTCGGCGCCCTCTGCGGACTGGCCTGTTTCAGCCTGATTCTCGTCGACACGTCTTACGCCTGGCTGGCCATGGTCATGGCGCTCTATGCGTTTTTCTGGCACGCGGTGCTGCCGCAATTCGAAGTCATCACCCTGACGCATTTGCAGGGCCAGACTTCTCGCTACAGCCAGATCCGGCTGTGGGGATCGATCGGCTTCATCCTTTCGGTGGTCGTGCTGGGCCGGATGCTGGAATGGTTCAGCCTGGATTACTACCCGCAACTGCTGCTGGTCATTCTGATCGGCATTGTCGCCAGCAGTTGGTGGGTGCCGAATGCGCAGTCGGTGGCCTCGGGTGTGCGGGTCGCGGGCGAGGGGTTTCTCAGGCAACTGATCAGGCCGGGCGTGCTGGCGTTTTATGCCAGCGTCGCGCTGATACAACTGAGCCACGGGCCGTATAACACTTTCCTCACCCTGCACTTGGAACACCTCGGCTACAGCCGCGGCATGATTGGCCTGCTGTGGGCGCTGGGGGTGATTGCCGAAGTGTTGATGTTCATGGTGATGAGCCGGTTGCTGCAGCGGTTCAGTGTCCGCCAGGTGCTGATCACCAGCTTCGTGATCGCCGCATTGCGCTGGCTTTTGCTGGGTAATCTGGCCGATCATCTGGCGATTCTGATCGTCGCCCAACTGATGCACGCGGCCACGTTCGGCAGTTTTCATGCCTCGGCCGTGCATTACGTGCAACGCAGCTTCGGCCCACGGCAGCAAGGTCAGGGTCAGGCGTTGTACGCCGCCCTGTCCGGCACGGGCGGGGCGATGGGCGCTTTGTATTCCGGGTACAGCTGGAACGCGCTGGGCGCCAGTTGGACCTTTGCCATTGCGAGTCTGGCGGCCGTGGCCGCTGCTGTTCTGACCGCCACATGTATGAAAGAGGAGCGCGTATGAGTCGCGAAGCACTGGCTCGGGAAATCATCGAAGCGGGGCAGTTTCTGTATGCCCGGGGCTGGTCGCCCGCCACCAGCAGCAATTATTCCGTGCGCCTGTCGCCGACCGAAGCGCTGCTGACCGTCTCCGGCAAGCACAAAGGTCAGCTGGGTATGGACGACGTGCTGGCCACCGACCTTGCCGGTAACAGCCTGGAGCCCGGCAAAAAGCCGTCGGCTGAAACCCTGCTGCACACGCAGCTTTATAGCTGCAAGCCGGCGGTGGGTGCCGTGCTGCACACCCATTCGGTCAACGCCACCGTGCTGTCGCGGCTCACTGCCGGTGATCATCTGGTGTTCGAGGACTACGAGCTGCAAAAGGCCTTCAGCGGCGTTTCCACCCATGAATCAGAAGTGGTGGTGCCGATTTTCGACAACGATCAGGACATCGCCCGCCTCGCAGACAAGGTCCAGCCTTGGCTGGATCAACACCCTGACTGTGCCGGTTACCTGATTCGCGGTCATGGTTTGTACACCTGGGGCGCGAAGATGAGCGATGCCTTGCGCCAGATCGAAGCCTTCGAATTTTTGTTCGAATGCGAGCTCAAGACGCTGTCGGTGCTCAACCGCTGATCCCTGATCGACGTAACGATCAATGCACCGCAACGTTCCCACTGCCTGAATCAACGTGTCTGATCGGCCCCAGAGCCGAAAGATGCGGACCGAACCGAGGAAGCCCCAAATGAGCAGTCTGTCCGTTTACCACGTGTCATCCCCCGAGCTGCCAAACAAGGTCCTGACACACCTGGAAGACATTGCTTCGACCCTGGCCGAGCATGGCGTGGCGTTCGACCGCTGGCAGGCGGCAACGCCGATCACCCCGGGCGCCAGCCAGGAGGAGGTCATCGCTGCCTACCGCACCCAGATCGACAGGCTGATGACCGAGCGCGGTTACGTCACCGTCGATGTGATCAGCCTCAATAGCGATCACCCGCAGAAGGCCGAACTGCGCGCCAAGTTCCTTGAGGAGCATCAGCATGGCGAGGATGAGGTGCGTTTCTTCGTCGCCGGCCGCGGGCTGTTTACCCTGCACATCGACGATTTCGTCTACGCCGTGCTGTGCGAGAAAAACGACCTGATCTCGGTTCCGGCCGGCACCCGACACTGGTTCGACATGGGCGAGCATCCGCATTTTGTCGCCATTCGCCTGTTCAACAATCCCGAGGGATGGGTCGCCAAATTCACCGGCGAGAGCATCGCCAGCCAGTTCCCGCGTCTGGAAGACTGATCAACCATGACCATCAAAGCGATCCTGACCGACATCGAAGGCACCACCAGCGCGGTGAGCTTCGTCTTCGACGTGCTCTTTCCGTATGCCAAACAGCATCTGCCCGAATTCGTTCGCGAGCATGCCGCCGAACCCGATGTGGCCGTGCAGTTGCAGGCCGTGCGCGACGACAGTGCCGAACCCGATGCGAGCATTGAACGGGTGATCGAGATCCTGCTGCAATGGATTGCCGAAGATCGCAAAGCCACGCCGCTGAAAGCCTTGCAAGGCATGGTCTGGCAGCAGGGTTATCAGGCCGGGCAGCTCAAGGGGCATGTCTACCCGGATGCCGTTGAAGCGCTCAAAAACTGGCATCAGGCGGGTTACGCGCTTTATGTCTATTCCTCGGGCTCGATCCAGGCGCAGAAGCTGATCTTTGGCTGCTCCGAGGCGGGCGATCTGTCCGGGCTGTTCAGCGGTTACTTCGACACTACCTCCGGGCACAAACGCGACCAGGCGTCCTATCGATCGATTGCGTCGAGCATTGGCCAGCCGGCGGAGGCGATTCTCTTCCTGTCCGATATCGTCGAAGAGCTCGATGCGGCGCAACTGGCCGGCATGGCCACCTGCGCACTGGTGCGCGATGGCGGAGCACTGGAAGGGCACCCCAATTTCAGCAGTTTCGCGGCGATAGAGCCCAGCGCTTTCTGACGATCCAGGCGTGCTGAAAACCGACGGCCGATGTCTCTGACATTGGCCGTTTTTGTATCCAAATGCGGAAAAATGTAAGTTGGTTTTTGTTCGTTTGTGGGAAGTTGCTTGTTTCACAGTCAGGCATGCCTGTTTGTTTTCGACGCTGTGTTTAACCCTTCTCGACTGTGTAACCCTTCGCCTGTCGGACCCTGACAGCTTTTGAATGCGCCTGGTGAGGTCGTGTTGACGACAGCACCCGACGCCGTTTTTCAGCTGCCACTCACAAAAAATCCAAGGGGCATCAGGGCCGCACATTTGATGGTTTTAAACGGGAGGGAAAATGAAAAACGCACAGACAGGGACGCTGAGTCCGTTGATACAACAAATGGTCAGCAGCATCACTGAACAGGATGGCGATACGGCCATCGCCAACGCCCTTGACTGGCTACGCGCCGAATGCCGCAGCGAACGGGCCATGCTTTATCAGTACCGAAACGGCGTACTGCTCAGTTGCATCACGTCGAACGTCGACAGCTACTGGAAGGATCTTTATTGCCAGGGACGCCTGATGATCGAAGACCCGGTTATCCGCTGCTACCGCCACACCATGGGTTTCCTGAACTGGGAGGAGGCCTTCAAGACCTACCCGCCATCACCCGCCTACATGGCTGCGGTTGAGGATTGCGACCTGCTTCCGGCGTTTTCTTACGGGTACAGCAGTCAGACGCGGGCCAATCAGGGGGTTGTCACTATCTGCACGCTCAATGGCATGGAGCGACCGCTGACTCACAACGACCGTTACCTGCTGACCAGCCTGGTGCCGATGCTCCACGTCGCGGGGAAGGGCCGGCAACTGCAGACGCGAGCGCTCTCTCCAAAAGAGCTAGAGATTCTCAAATGGGCGCGGGAAGGCAAAACGGCGTGGGAGATCGGGCTGATTAAGGAAGTCTCGGAGGCTACCGTCAAGCATCACTTCAAGAGCATCTACGCCAAGCTCGGGGTGACCAATCGTGCGCAGGCGGTAGGCGAGGCGTTGTGTCGAGGAATTATTCAATAGACACAGACACGAAGGTCGCCAGCGTCTGACGTGAGTCCCTCGAAAAAAGGCCAAAAAAAACCGCGATAGCATCAACTATCGCGGGAATCTACAAGGGATGCTTCGATGAGAGTGAATCGTGCTGCTGCCGGGACACGGTGTCCCGGCCTGATACTTATCGGGTGTGATAAGTAGGCAAATCAAAACGGTGCTGGCTCTGCAACATCGAGATAGCGGGCAGCTCGCTGGCTTGTGCGGCCAGGTCACGACGGATCGCGCTGATCACCCATTCCAGTTGCACTGGGGTGTGCAGTTGAGCGTAAGACACGCAGCGGCGGATGTTGGTGCCTTCTTCGTTGCGTAGAGTCAACAGAACGCCACCGTCAGGACGCGGCTGGGTGGTGACTTCGAAATCGGAAAATACGGATGCGAATTTTTCTTGGATGAAAGTCATGTCTAGAGGCTCCATTGCTCATGGGATAACAAGCTTGGAATGACTAGTGCAGTGACTGTGCCAGCTTTTGAACTTAAATAAATATCAATGAAATCAAAGGTTTAAAGATTTCAAAAATATGCTGTCTCGTGCAATTTGCATGAATACGGCCCGTGCATCCTGCAATTTACCGGAGTGGGGAGTAAGTAATAGGGGATACGGGGGGAGGGGGCACGCGCTACGTGACACAACTGAGACAGTGACATCCCGGATTTATTTCCCCTTGTTGCGAAATTTTCTCGGCGGCCGGTCAGTCGACTCTATCGGCCTCATTGAGGGGGATGGTCAGGCGCCCGTAGCTGAAGCTGGCAGGGTGGGTGACATCTGCGGCGGCGCCCTCTGCGGTGCGCCATGTAGTGACGGGCGCCTTCCGTGGAACTACAGGCTTTATCCAGGGCTCATAAGTTGCCTGTCCCAGGGATCGCCGCATCCTCTGATTTATCCCGCGCAATGCATTGCGCTACTGGAGTTACGAAATGTCTGAAGCCCCCATCACGCCCGGTTCTGCCACGCGCATGACAGACGAAGAAGCACTGGAGTTTGCCGAACAGGTGTTTGATCGGGCTCGTGCTGGCGACGCGCCGATGCTCGACCGCCTGCTGGAAAACGGCTTGACCCCCAACCTTCGCAATCACAAAGGCGACACGTTGTTGATGCTGGCCAGCTATCACGGCCATCAAGACGCCGTGCGGGTGCTGCTCAAGCACAAGGCTGACCCTGAACTGCGCAACGACAACGGCCAGAGCCCCATTGCCGGCGCTGCTTTCAAGGGCGATCTGGAAACCGTGAAGATCCTTGTGGAAGCCGGCGCAGAGGTTGAAGGCGCCTCCGCCGACGGCCGCACCGCATTGATGATGGCGGCGATGTTCAACCGTACGGCAATCGTCGACTACCTGATCTCCAAAGGTGCCAACCCCCATATCCAGGATGCCAAGGGCGTCACTCCGCTGATGGCCGCTCAGACCATGGGCGCGACCGAGACCGCCGAGCAGCTCACCCGCCTGGGGGCGTAAGCGATAGAGGCGCGCAGCATTTCCAGCTATCCTGCGCGCCTGTTTTCCAGCCCTCGGACGATCTGCCATGAAAGCTTCACTCATCGAATTCATCAGCAAGATCAGCTCCGGCTGCATGAGCGATGAAGAAATCGAAAAAATCGCCGACGAGGCCGCCCAGGCTTACGCTGACCCCGAAGCGTTCCTGACCGCCAACCCCGACATCAATTTCGACGACACTTTCCCGATCCCGCTGGGCGAGTGGGTGGTCATTGGCAGCCTTCCCGACACCGTATTGCTTCAGGCCGATACCTATCCCGACCTGCTCACCGAGATCATGGCGTCGTTCGGCCCCAATGTGTCGTTCAACATCAAGCCCAAGCAACTGACCAAGGCCGAACCCTTGGCGGCGCTTAACCGCATTCAGATTCAGCTTTCCAGCATGAACAAGGACATGGGCGGGTATGTGCTGATGGACGTCAGCGAGCCGCTGGATCACGTGTTGCAAACGGTGCTGGTCTACGGCGCCGACGTCGAGCGGGTCATGGCCCTCGGCGTTGAACTCGGCATACTGATCGAGCCATCGCTGGAGGCGCTCAAAGCGCAGGTTTGATCTCTATCGACGGGTTCTGCTGCGCGGCCAAATATCCCTGGCGACCAACGGAACCCTCATCGCAGGCCACCACTCTCAAGTGGGCAAGCCTTCAATAAGGAGCAACACCATGGGTTCTACTTTCAACGGTCTGATTGGCCTGATCATTCTGGCGCTGGATATCTGGGCCATCATCAACGTGCTGAAAAGCGGCGCGGAAACCGGGAAGAAAATTCTCTGGATTTTGCTGATCGTCATCCTGCCGGTGCTGGGCCTTATCATCTGGGCAATCGCTGGCCCGCGTGGCAACGTGCGTATCTAGCAACGTGCTTCTCTAGCATCGCAGCAGAAGCGCAGCAAGGCTTCAGAACACATGACGCCCGACTGGCCTGGCCAGTCGGGCGTTTTTGTTTCCCGGGTCATCCACGCACCGCGACATTCGACCTGTCATGCTCCGCGACGTAGAATGCGCGCCTTCTTGTGGGCGGCGTGCCGTCCTGTCATCAGTAGTTATCGGGGACTTCATCCATGAGCGATTATCAAGAAACGTTGTACGAGGGCTACGGCCAGCGCTTTCGCATGGAAAAAATGCTGCATGAAGTGCGCACCGAGCATCAGCATCTGGTGATCTTCCAGAACCCGCGCATGGGCCGCGTCATGGCGCTGGACGGCGTGATTCAGACCACCGAAGCCGACGAGTTCATCTACCACGAGATGCTCACCCACGTGCCGATTCTGGCCCACGGCCGTGCCAAGCGCGTCCTGATCATCGGCGGCGGCGATGGCGGCATGCTGCGCGAAGTCGCCAAGCACGCGACGGTCGAGCACATCACCATGGTCGAGATCGACGGCACCGTGGTCGAGATGTGCAAGGAATACCTGCCGAACCACTCCAAAGGCGCTTTCGATGATTCGCGTCTGAACCTGGTCATTGATGACGGCATGCGCTTCGTTGCCAATACCGAGGAGAAATTCGACGTCATCATTTCCGATTCGACCGACCCGATCGGGCCTGGCGAAGTGCTGTTCTCGGAAAACTTCTATCAGGCCTGCCATCGCTGCCTCAACGAAGGCGGCATTCTGGTCACGCAGAACGGCACACCGTTCATGCAGCTGAGCGAAGTACAGACCACGGCGGGGCGCATGAATGGCCTGTTCGCCGACTGGCATTTCTATCAGGCAGCGGTGCCCACCTATATAGGCGGCGCGATGACCTTTGCCTGGGGTTCGACGGATTCCCAGCACCGCAAGATTTCGCTGGACACCCTGCATCAGCGATTCGCCGGCAGCGGCATCGTCACCCGTTACTACAATCCTGAAGTCCATATCGGCGCCTTCGCATTGCCGCAGTACGTTCTTCAGGCGATCAGCAAACCAAGCAACGCTTGATTGCTGATCAGGTTACGCAAACCTGACATCCATCCGCCGATGTCAGGTAAACGTAACTTCCTCTTGATCGTCAGTTATGTCACGTATACATTCCATTCATCGTTGAATGTTATGCAGGCGTGACAAATGGACGCGACGTTATTGCTTGAGCGGTTGGGCAGTCAGATCGAGGACATGCGTAAATCCCGCGGCCTTACTCAGGTTCAGCTGGCCTACCAGGCGGGCATGACACGGCAAAAGCTCGCCGAAGTCGAAAAAGGCAGCCCGACCGTGGCGGTGAATTTCTACGCCAAGGTTCTGGCCGCGTTGAATGCCGAGATAAAAGTCGTTTCCGCTCGACGCCCGACGTTTGAAGAGCTGCGCGAGGTGTTCCAGTGAGACCGCTGGATCGTGTACGCATTTTTACCCCGGAGGGTGAGAGCGGTGCGCTGTCGACGTCGGAGTCCGGTGACTACCTGTTTCGCTATGGCCTGGACGCCAGCCCGGCGTCGCAGATCAGCCTGACCATGGGTGTTCGCGATGCGGCCTACGTATCGCGCAGCCTGCACCCGGTCTTCCAGATGAACCTGCCCGAGGGTTTCGTGCTGGAGCAGTTGCGCAATCGCCTCGCTAAAACCACGGCCATCAACCCCATGCTGCTCATGGCATTGACCGGCAGCGGTTCGCCGGTCGGCCGCGTGGCGGTGGCATCCCCCATGATCGACGAGTTGCTGGAGCGTGCGGGCCCCATCCCAGGCAGAAGCCTGGGGCAGATACTCAGTTGGGACGGGGCGCAGGATCTGTTTGCCGAACTGGTGGATCAGTACATTTTGCGCACCGGGATTTCGGGTGTTCAGCCCAAAGTCATCGTGCCCGATTCGGATTTCGTCTCGGACCCGAAAGCCACGCTGTTGATGCCCGAACTGATCGTCAAGTCGGGGAGGGCGGATTTCCCCGGGCTGGCCGTCAACGAATTCGTGTGCATGGACGCGGCGCGCAGGGCCTGCATGCCGGTACCGGAATTTTATCTGTCGGATAATCGCCAACTGTTCGTGATGCGCCGCTTTGATCGTGACGCTGACCAACGCGCCATAGGCTTCGAGGACATGGCCGTGCTGATGGGCCTGGGCACGGAACAGAAATACGACTCCAGCTACGAAAACATTGCCAAGGCCATTCGCCTGTTCTGCGCGCCTGAGCACGTGCGTGATTCGCTGGATCAGTTCTTCGACATCGTCGCGCTCAGCTGCATGGTAGGCAACGGCGATGCTCACCTGAAGAACTTCGGCTTGCTGTACCGCGACCCGCTAGGGGCAGACGCACGACTGGCGCCCGCCTACGACATCGTCAACACCACCGCGTACATAAAGGACGACGCGCTCGCCCTGCGTCTGGACGGTTCGAAAAGCCTGTTCGGATCCCGACTCGGCATTCTGACCCTGGCGTCGACCTGTGACATCCGCAAACCGAACCTGCGCATCGCGCGGCTGATCGCGGCAGTGCAGGCGTCGCTGCAGGAAAACGCTTCGCTCAACCCCCACGCACCCCATGTCTTCGAAGCCATCGAACACGCCGTCGAACGGTATGCCCAGACATTCAAGGTGTAAGCGCGACTCAAGGCTTTGTAAGAAAATATGAGAGGGAGCATTTATCGACGGAATTTTCACCGTTTCTTCGGGAAGATTCGCGCCGTTCCAAGACTGCTCCCTGATTGAGATAACTGTTTGAGCCGATCCGTCATGAAGAATGCGCGGCATCGGTGGTAAACCGCGAGGGTTCACGTAATATTTGCCCCCCGCAGCCCGGACCGGCATTTCAATGTGGTCGGGCGCACAGCTTTTTGAACCTAAACCTGAATCCAACGGATCCCACAACCCATGGCCAAAACGGACGCCCCGGCGCGCGCGCCGCAACCTACCGTCAAATCGCACCTGGCCTATACGCTCCTGAGCGGTCTGGTGCTGATGGTCCTGTACACCCTTCTGCGCGTAGCGCTGCTGGTCTATAACCGCGAAGGCATCGGTGCGACGCCGGCTTCGACGTTCGTCGAGGCGTTTGCCAATGGCCTGCGATTCGATTTGCGTCTGGTCGTCTACATCCTGATCCCTCTTCTGCTCTCCCTGTTCAGCGCGCGCATGATGGCGGCCCGTGGGGTGTTTCGCTTCTGGCTGACGGTGGTCGCGAGCCTGACCGCGTTCTTCGGCCTGATGGAGATGGATTTCTACCGTGAATTCCACCAGCGCCTGAATGGCCTGGTTTTCCAGTACGTCAAAGAAGACCCGAAAACCGTTCTGAGCATGCTCTGGTACGGCTTTCCGGTGGTTCGCTATTTGCTGGCGTGGGCACTGGTGACCTGGCTGCTGAGCCTGGTCTTCAAAGGCGTTGATCGTGTGACCCGGCCCCGTGGCGGGTTCAATGTGGCCAGCGCCGACAACCGTGTGGTTGCGCCGTTGTACAAGCGCGCCGTGGTTTTCCTGCTGTGCCTTGTGGTGGCCGTCATCGCCGCTCGCGGCACCCTGCGTCAGGGCCCGCCGCTGCGTTGGGGCGATGCGTACACCACTGACTCAAACTTCGCCAACACCCTGGGCCTGAACGGCACGCTGACGCTGATTGCGGCGGCGAAGAGCCGGATGTCCGAGGACCGCGACAACATCTGGAAGGCGACTCTGCCTCAGGCCGAAGCCCAGCAGATCGTCCGCGACATGCTGCTGACGGCCAACGAGAAGCTGGTCGATCCAGACAAAGCCGCCGTGCGTCGGGATTTCACGCCGCCAGCGGCCAACACGCTGCCGATCAAGAACGTCGTCGTGATCCTGATGGAAAGCTTCGCCGGCCATTCGGTGGGTGCGCTGGGCGATGAATCGAACATTACGCCTTACTTCGACAAACTGTCCCAGGAAGGTCTGCTGTTCGATCGTTTCTTCTCCAACGGCACGCACACCCACCAGGGCATGTTCGCGACCATGGCCTGCTTTCCGAACCTGCCGGGCTTTGAGTACCTGATGCAGACGCCGGAAGGCAGCCACAAGTTGTCCGGTCTGCCGCAGCTGCTCAGCGCGCGCAAGTACGACGACGTGTATGTCTACAACGGTGACTTCGCCTGGGACAACCAGTCGGGCTTCTTCAGCAACCAGGGCATGACCAACTTCATTGGCCGCAATGACTTCGTCAATCCCGTGTTTTCGGACCCGACCTGGGGCGTGTCCGACCAGGACATGTTCGACCGTGGCGCCGAAGAGCTGAAAGCCCGCGAAGCCAAAGGCAAGCCGTTCTATGCCTTGCTGCAAACCCTGTCCAACCACACGCCGTACGCACTGCCGGCGAATCTGCCGGTCGAGCGCGTGACCGGGCATGGCACGCTGGATGAACACCTTACCGCCATGCGTTATTCGGATCGGGCGCTGGGTCAGTTCTTCGAGAAGGCCAAGAAAGAGCCGTACTACAAGGACACGCTGTTTGTGGTCGTCGGTGACCATGGCTTCCCCAATAACGAGCAGATCACCGAAATGGACCTGGGCCGCTTCAACGTGCCGATGCTGATGATCGCCCCGGGCCTGCAAGACAAGTTCGGCAAGCGCAGCAGCATCGTCGGCACGCAGATCGATATCGTGCCGACCATCATGGGCCGCCTGGGTGGTGACACCGTGCATCAGTGCTGGGGTCGCGACTTGCTCAATCTGCCAGCGGGAGACGAAGGCTTTGGTGTGATCAAGCCATCGGGCAGCGAGCAGACCGTGGCGCTGGTCACCGGCGACCGGATCCTGATCGAACCCAAGGACATGGAGCCGAAGGTGTACAGCTACGCGTTGGGCACCAAGCCCCACGCCGAGCTGATGCCGAACGCGCCGGACGTCGCCGAGTTGCGCAAGAAGCTCGACAGCTTCCTGCAGACCGCAACCAAAAGCCTGCTGGACAACACGGCAGGAGTCAAAGACGCCAAGCCACAATGACCGCAGCCTGATGAAAAACGCCCCGAGACCGGGGCGTTTTTTTTTGCCTGCGGATTCATGGCTTCAGGCTGCGAACGTCAGCTGTGTGCTGACGATTCCGGTTGAACGTCGTTGCGCTGCAAGGGTCAAGATCACTAGGCCGCTGTCAGGCCCTTACTGAGGAGAGATTGATGAAAGTGTGGACTATTTCGTTTCTGGACAAAGACGGTGTGCAGCAAACCCTCGATCTTGAATCCGATCACCGTCCCAGTGATGAAGAGGCTGCGCAGCGAATCCGTCCGATCCTGTTTCCGGTCGCCAGTGATCTTGACCTGATCGACCTCGAGGGTCGCACTGCCGAGCCCACCGTGAAGACACTCAAAGAGCAGAACGCGGTGCAGATCATTTCCATCGTCGAGGCGCCGTAAAAAGCCTGGATTTCCCGCCATCCTGCCAATTGGCAACGCACTATCAATCGGCGTACTCTGCCAGTGAGGTCGGTGAAGCATCTACCCGAGTCACCTCGCGTACGTATGCCCGTTTTGTAAAACGCACCGGCCTTGTCAGCGACATGCTTGAGTCCCGGGCGGCAGATGACCTGCCGCTACACGCCTCGCCATCGAGGGGTGTTTCGGGATAGTTGAAACTCTATCTATCGTTGCATAGGAGGACGTTTCATGAGCACAGCCTATCAAGAAGACGTCAGCAGCCATGTTCTGCGCTGCATGAAAGAAGGCGGTTTCGACTTCGCACGCATTCACCCCATTGAGTTCTATGCCACCTTTCCGGATGAGGACCGGGCGCGTCAGGCTGCGGAAAAATTTCGCGGCGAGTCAGTCAATGTCCAGCTAAATGCACTGGAAGACGGTGCCTGGCACCTGGAACTGAGCAAGTTGATGTACGCGACCTACGACGGCATAGGCGACTTCGAGCAGGATTTCCAGACCGCGATTTTCGGTCTGGACGGGGAGGTTGAAGGCTGGGGCGTCAAACAAGTGCTCAAGCGTCTGCACTGACTTGGCTTGATCGACATTTCTGCGCCGAAGGGAGGCGCTGATCGCTGAAGACTGTCTCCCGCCTCTGCGACAAAATTTGGGGCGGGAGATGCACCCAACTGAATCGCAGGCAAAAAAAAGCCGCTCTCTTGGGAGCGGCGGAAAGGGAATATCGGGTGGCGTTGCCAATCGGGTATTGAGCCAATCGCCTTGTGAGATCCGGCGGGTTGGTCTGCGGTATGGGGCGATTATGCTCGGCGCCTGTCACGCGCGGAAATGAACTCTGGCTATGCCTGCGATAGATTTTCAAATGAACGACGCTTCGACATGAGGCGTCGGGCAACGGGTTAGGGCGCATCGTGCACAGGAATGGTGCGGACGCTGTGGCTGTTTAATTCAACCCATTGATAATAAAGCGTTTATGCCGATGGCACGGGCCTTGCGAAGGTTCTGGTGTCCATGGTGACAAGGAGTACGGCATGATCCGCACCTTTTATGACGAGATGTACGATGCGGGCGGCATAGTTCGTCCGCATTATCGGGAATTCGCCCGCTGGTTGGGCGAAGCGCCGCCTGAGTTGCTCGCTCAGCGTCGGCGTGAGGCCGATCTTTTGTTTCATCGCGCCGGGATCACGTTCACGCTGTACGGCGACGAGCAGGGCACCGAGCGGCTCATCCCCTTCGATACGATTCCGCGCAGCATTCCGGCCAGCGAGTGGCGGGTAGTTGAGCGCGGCTGCATTCAGCGCGTCAAGGCGCTGAACATGTTTCTCGCTGACCTCTACCATGATCAGCGCATCATCAAGGCCGGAATCATTCCTGCCGAACAGGTCCTCGCCAACGAGCAATACCAGCTGGCGATGCAGGGCCTGAATCTGCATCGCGATCTGTATTCGCACATCTCCGGCGTCGATCTGGTGCGTGACGGCGACGGCACGTATTACGTGCTCGAAGACAATCTGCGCACGCCAAGCGGCGTCAGCTACATGCTCGAAGACCGCAAGATGATGATGCGGCTGTTCCCCGAGCTGTTCGCCGCGCAACGCATCGCGCCGATCGATCACTACCCGAACCTGTTGCTGGACACCCTGAAAAGCTCGAGCCCGCTGGATAACCCGAGCGTCGTTGTGCTGACACCCGGGCGCTTTAACAGTGCGTTTTTCGAGCATGCGTTTCTGGCCCGGGAAATGGGGGTCGAACTGGTGGAAGGCGCTGACCTGTTCGTGCGCGATGACCGCGTGTTCATGCGCACCACGGATGGCCCGAAAGCGGTCGACGTGATTTACCGCAGGCTTGATGACGCGTTCCTCGATCCGTTGGCGTTCAATCCGGATTCGATGCTCGGCGTGCCGGGTCTGCTGGCCGCGTACCGTTCGGGCAATGTGGTGCTGGCCAATGCCATCGGGACCGGCGTGGCGGACGACAAGTCGGTCTACCCGTTTGTCACCGACATGATCCGTTTCTACCTCGACGAAGAGCCGATCCTCAAGAACGTGCCGACCTGGCAGTGCCGCAAGCCCGAAGAGTTGTCTCACGTGCTCGCCAATCTGGGCGACCTGGTGGTCAAGGAAACCCAGGGCTCCGGCGGTTACGGCATGCTCGTGGGCCCCGCAGCCACCGCTGCCGAAATCGAGTCATTCCGGGCGCGCCTCAAAGCCAAGCCCCACGCGTATATCGCGCAACCGACCTTGTGCCTGTCGACCTGTCCGACCTTCGTCGAGAACGGCATCGCCCCGCGCCACATCGACCTTCGCCCGTTCGTCCTGGCTGGCCGCGAAACCCGTGTAGTGCCCGGTGGTCTCACGCGCGTTGCCCTGCGCGAAGGTTCGCTGGTGGTGAACTCGTCGCAGGGTGGCGGCACCAAAGACACCTGGGTGGTCGAGGATTAAGGATGCCTGCCAATGCTAAGTAGAACTGCCTCGGATTTATATTGGATGTCGCGGTACCTGGAGCGCGCCGAAAACCTCGCGCGGATGCTCGACGTCAGTTACTCGCTGTCGCTGATGCCACAGGACGGACGCGGGGATGGCCTCAATGAAATCGCCATGCCACTGCTGATCACCGGAACGCTGGACGATTACCTGGAGCGCCACGGCGACCTGCATGCCGAGCGCTTGCTGCACTTTTTCGCACTGGACGCCGAAAACCCGGCGAGTATCTTCAGCTGCCTGGGCGCGGCGCGGGCCAGTGCCCATGCGGTGCGTGGGCGTATTACTGCGGACATGTGGGAAAACATCAACGCCACTTACCTGGAAATTCGCGGCATCGCCGAACAGGGTTTGAGTCGTTATGGCATGAGCCGTTTCTGCGAGTGGGTGAAGGAGCGTTCGCATCTGTTCCGCGGCGCAACCTACGGCACCATCATGCGCAACGACGCGTTCCGTTTCATTCGTCTGGGCACGTTCATCGAGCGCGCCGACAACACCCTGCGCATGCTAGATGCGCGTTATGAAATGCTTGAATTGCGCGGCCCGTCCGCCAACGCAGCGGCAGACAGTTCCGCCGCCGGCTATTACCAATGGAGTGCGCTGTTACGCGCATTGTCCTCATTCGAGGCGTACACGGAAGTCTATCGCGATGCACCGGGTGCCCGTCAGGTCGCTGAATTGCTGCTGTTGCGTGCGGACATTCCGCGCTCATTGCGTGCGTGTCTGGAGGAGCTGGACATCATTCTTGCCAGTCTGCCCGGGGCCAATGGCCGTCCCGCCCAGCGTCTGGCCGCCGAGCTGGACGCTCGTCTGCGCTACACCGGCATCGACGAAATTCTCGATGAAGGCCTGCATGAGTGGTTGAACGAATTCATTCCACTTCTGGCCCAACTGGGTAGCGTCATTCACACTTCTTACCTGGAGGCTGCATGAGACTCTCAATTAGCCACGAGACCACTTATCACTACGACGATCAGGTCCGCGCCAGCATCCAGTATTTGCGTCTGACCCCCCACGACAGTGAGCGCCAGCAGGTGCTGAGCTGGCAGTTGGCATTGCCGCGGCCGGTCCGGGCGCAGATCGACCCCTTCGGCAATATTCTCCACGTGCTGACCCTCGACGAACCCCACGAAGCCATCGTGATTGGTGCACGTGGTCAGGTCGAGATCGACGAGAAGCGCGAGTCGGAACATGAGAGCCAGTCCTCGCTGCCGTTCCTGCGCTTCACCCGCCTGACCGAAGCTGACGAAGCGATTCGCGCCTTCGCCGTCGCGCAGACCCAGAAGCGCACCGACCGCACCGCGTTGATCGATATGATGCATGCGCTTAACGAGCACATCACTTACACGCCCGGCGCGACGGCGGTGGATACCAGCGCCGCCCAGGCGTTCGCCAACCGCGCGGGCGTTTGTCAGGATCACACCCACGCGTTTCTGGCCTGCGCCCGCAGTCTGGGGGTGCCGGCGCGCTATGTGTCGGGTTATCTCTACAGCGACAGCAGCGAACATCTGTCCAGCCATGCGTGGGCAGAAGCCTGGATTGATGACGCCTGGTACAGCTTCGATGTGACCAATCAGTTGGCGATTCCGGAGCGGCATCTCAAGCTGGCGGTCGGCCTGGATTATCTGGATGCCTGCCCGGTGCGCGGCATGCGGCGTGGCGGTGGTTGCGAGCAGATGCACGCCAAGGTAGTCGTATCGCCCGCAGCGCCGATTGCGGTTCCGACGGCTGCGAAAAAGCCTGTCCCGGCGCCGATGATTCAGGTGCAACGCCAGGGCTGATAAGCCCGCAGCGGCCGAGGGGGCTCAGCTCGGCCGCCTTCCCATGTGTCTGTCCGCTACTCAGTGCGCCAGGCACCCCTTGCTCCTATCCCTCCCGATTCGCTGATCCCACACGGTCCGCTCGCACACAAGTGATATGCAACGAAGCCATCCTGCACGGCCGGCAGTCGCCTGTGTGAAACAGGCAACCTGGTGAGTTCGTCGTGGGAAGAGGCGCTTGCAGAATGCAGGATGCTCAGCCAAACAGCCGCGTCATGTTCGGCAAGATCAGCAGCAGCGTGGTGGCGAAAACAATGAGTCCGGCCTGACGTATTTTCGAGCGCTTGAACTTGAACATGGTAAATGCCTTTTCTTGTTATTCCTGAGCAACAGAAACCCATTGGCCTTGGGCGTGACCAAGGCGAGGATTGGCAAAGGTGAGGCAAAAGAGCAGGTGCCCCAATCAGCAGATCGCGGGCGGCAGGCGCTGGGTGAAACGATTTTGTTATGGCGCCACTGCTACTGACTAAACCTTAGAGCCCGCGTGCTGGGCGGTTTAGATCATTGAGGATTATCGGGTTGCGCTCTTATAACCTCCTGGCGATTGGCGAATAGCCATCGCGCAAATATTCCCCTGCTAGACACCTGCGTTCAAAACTGCCCAGGCTCAATAGCTCGCTACCGTTCGTCCGAGTCCGAAACTTCCCACAACCAGCTAACCTGTCAATCGATCCGGCGAAACAGCGGGCGCTGTGATAAACAGTGCGCACATGACAGTTCTACTGTCGGTCGGACCTATAAAAAGGCAGTTCATCGGGTTAGCGAGGACAGGATGACCGAAGCGTTTATTTACGATGCCTTGCGCACGCCGCGGGGCCGGGGCAAGCCGGATGGCGCGTTGTACAGCGTCAAACCGGTAGATCTGGTGGCCGGGCTGTTGAAAGAACTGCAAGTGCGCAATCACCTCGATACCCACCACGTCGATGACATTGTGCTGGGCTGCGTCACGCCCATCGGCGATCAAGGCGCCGACATCGCCAAGACCGCAGCGCTGGTCGCCAACTGGGCCGTAAGTGTGGCCGGTGTTCAGGTCAACCGGTTCTGCGCGTCGGGCCTTGAGGCGGTGAATCTGGGGGCGATGAAGATCCGTTCCGGGTTCGAGGATCTGGTGGTGGTGGGCGGCGTGGAGTCGATGTCGCGAGTGCCCATGGGCAGTGATGGCGGCGCCTGGGTGTTGGACCCGCACACCAATCTGCACACCCACTTCACGCCCCAGGGCATCGGCGCCGATCTGATCGCCACCCTTGAAGGCTTCAGCCGCGACGACGTGGACCTGTTTGCCGCGCAATCCCAGCACAAGGCTGCGATGGCGCGGGAGCGGGGTGCGTTTCGCCGTTCGCTGGTGCCGGTGAAGGACCAGAACGGCATGCTCTTGCTCGACCATGACGAGTTTATCCGCCCCGACACGACGACGGAGGCGCTGGGCAAACTGCGCCCGAGTTTCGAGGCAATCGGTAAAATGGGTTATGACGCCACGGCGCTGCGCGTCTACAGCCACGTCGAACGCATCGAGCACGTGCACACGCCAGGCAACAGCTCCGGCATCGTCGATGGCGCCGCCTTGATGCTGCTCGGCACTGCGCAAAAAGGTCAGGCGCTGGGGCTGCGGCCACGGGCACGCATCGTCGTGACGGCGGTGACCAGCACCGATCCGACCATCATGCTCACCGGCCCTGCGCCGGCCACGCGCAAAGCCCTGGCGCGGGCCGGGCTGACCCTCGATGACATCGACCTGTTCGAGGTCAACGAAGCCTTCGCCTCGGTGGTGCTCAAGTTCATCAAGGACATGGGCGTCGACCCCGACAAGGTCAACGTCAACGGCGGCTCGATCGCCCTCGGCCATCCATTGGGTGCCACGGGCTGCATCATCCTCGGCACGCTGCTCGACGAGCTGGAAGCCCGGCAGTTGCGTTACGGCCTGGCGACCCTGTGCGTCGGCGGCGGTATGGGCATCGCGACGATCATCGAGCGGGTATGAACGTGAAGCACGACAACCGCTTCCCCCACCGCCTTTATCCGATAACCGTTTCAGGAAGAAAGACCGCATGAGCGATGCCATCCGCTACGAAACCGGGCCGGATCAGATTGTCACCCTGACCCTCGACATGCCCGGCCAGCAGGCCAATACCATGAACGCGGCGTATCGCCTGGCCATGGCCGAGACGCTTGAGCGTCTGCAGGCGGACAAAGAGGCCATCGCCGGGGTGATCATCCGCTCGGCGAAGAAGACCTTCTTTGCCGGCGGCGACCTCAACGAGCTGAGTCAGGTCGACGCTTCCCGCGCCGCCGCCTTCTACCAGATGACCATGGACCTCAAGGCCCAGCTTCGTGCGCTGGAAACATTCGGCAAACCGGTGGTGGCGGCCATCGAGGGTTCTGCATTGGGCGGTGGCCTGGAGCTGTGCCTGGCCTGTCACCATCGCATCGCAATCAATGGCGGCCAGGTGAGATTGGGCTTGCCGGAAGTCACCCTCGGTTTGCTTCCGGGCGGCGGCGGCACCGTGCGGCTGGTGCGCATGTTGGGGCTGGAGAAAGCCCTGCCGTTGCTGATGGAAGGCCGGACCATGGGCGTTGATCACGGGTTGAAACTCGGTGTGGTCGATCAGTTGGCCAGCAATGCCGATGACCTGATGGTCAAGGCGCGTGAATGGATTCTGGCCAATCCGGCGCCGATCAAAGCCTGGGATCAACCGGGGTTTCAATTGCCCGGCGGCGCGCCTGCGCAGCCGAATGTGGCGCAGATGCTGGCCATCGCGCCGTCGATCCTGCGCAGCAAAACCTGGGGTTGCTACCCGGCGCCGGAGAAAATCCTCGCTGCGGCCGTGGAAGGCGCCCAAGTGGATTTCCACACGGCGGAGAAAATCGAGGCGCGTTACTTCACCGAACTTGCCACCGGTCCCATCGCCAAGAACATGATGGGCAGCTGGTTCCAGCTCAACCGGGTCAAGGCCGCAGAGGCGCGGCCCAAGGCGCCACCGGTGTTCAACATGCGCAAGGTCGGCATTCTCGGAGCCGGCTTGATGGGTGGCGGGATTGCCTATGTGACCGCAGTGGCAGGCGTCAGCGTGATCCTCAAGGACGTCAATCTGGCGGCGGCGCAGAAGGGCAAGGATTACTCGGCACGACTGCTCAACAGGCAGGTTGCCAGCGGCCGTATCACCGAGGCTCAGCGCGACGCCGTGCTGGGTCGTATCAAGCCGACGGGCCGCGACAGCGATCTCGAAGGCTGCGATCTGATCATCGAAGCGGTCTTCGAGAATCGCGAGTTGAAAGCTCAGGTCAGCGCCGCCGCCGAGCAGGTGGTGGTGCCCAATGCGGTGATTGCGTCCAACACCTCGACGCTGCCCATCACTGGACTGGCCAGCGCTATCAGCCGGCAAGAGCGCTTCATCGGCCTGCATTTTTCCAGCCCGGTGGAAAAGATGCGCCTGGTGGAAATCATCAAGGGCGCACGGACCAACGACATGACCCTGGCGCGGGCCTTTGACTTCGTTCAGCAGCTCGGCAAGACCGCGATTCTGGTCAACGACACACGTGGCTTCTTCACCTCACGGGTGTTCGCCACCTACGCCGATGAAGGCATTGCCATGCTCGGCGAGGGCGTCAGTGCGCCGATGATCGAGACCGAGGCGCGCAAGGCCGGGATGCCCGTGGGGCCGCTGGCGGTGTCCGACGAGGTGTCGTTGAGGCTGATGCACCAGATTCGCCAGCAGACGCGCAAGGACCTGGCCGAGCAGGGCGTTGAGCTTGCCGGGCATCCGGCCGATGCGGTCATCGAGCAGCTTTTGAATGAGTTTGATCGCGCAGGGAAAACCTCCGGCGGCGGCTTTTACGACTATCCTGACACCGCGCCCAAGCACTTGTGGCCGGAGTTGAAAATCCGGTTCGAGAAGCCCGACGCACAGATCAGTGGCCAGGATATTCGCGACCGCTTGCTGTTCATTCAGGCCCTCGAAACGGCGCGTTGCATGGAAGAGGGGGTGTTGCGATCGACGGCCGACGCCAACGTCGGTTCGATGCTCGGCATCGGCTTCCCGGCCTGGACTGGCGGGGCATTGCAGTTCATCAATCAGTACGGGCTTAAGCCGTTCATTATCCGCGCCCGCACCTTGGCCGAGCGCTACGGCGAACGCTTTCAACCCCCTGCATTGCTGCTGGAGAAAGCCGAAGAGGGCTCGCTGTTCTAGCCCCGGCTTCTCGCTGTGTCGCATGATGCGCCGACTCATCAAAGGGAGGTACAGCGTGGGTTCAGCTGACGACGGGCGTTGCGCTAACTGGGCCTTGCCTTGCCCGGGCCTTCAAGGCAGGCTTGAGCCCACGCATTTTCGCTTCTGTCGCTTCAGGGATTTTTATGTCGTTACGCATCTGCATTCTGGAAACCGACGTTCTTCGCCCGGAACTGGTCGATCAATACCAGGGTTACGGGCGGATGTTCGAAAAGCTCTTCGCCCGCCAGCCGGTGCCAGCGGAATTTGTCGTCTACAACGTCATGCAGGGCGATTACCCGCCCGATGACGAGCAGTTCGACGCCTATCTGATCACCGGCTCCAAGGCCGATTCCTTCGGCACCGATCCATGGATCGAAACCCTGAAGACGTATCTGCTCGATCGCTACAAGCGCGGCGACAAGCTGCTGGGCGTGTGTTTTGGCCATCAGTTGCTGGCGCTTTTGCTGGGTGGCAAAACCGAGCGTGCCTCACAGGGCTGGGGCGTCGGCATTCATCACTACAACCTCTCACCGACCCAGCCCTGGATGACGCCGGCGCTGGACAAGCTCACGCTGCTGATCAGCCACCAGGATCAGGTCACTGCGCTGCCCGAAGGGGCGACGGTCATTGCCACCAGCGAGTTCTGCCCGTTCGCCGCGTATCACATCAACGATCAGGTGCTGTGCTTCCAGGGTCATCCGGAATTCATCCACGACTACTCGCGCACGCTGCTGGACATCCGTCAGGACGCCCTGGGCGAGCAGGTCTACGGCAAAGGCATCGCCAGCCTGGAAGAAGACCACCACGGCACGGCGGTGGCTGAATGGATGATGCGGTTTGTGGCGAACAAGCGGCCCGTGAGCTAAAGCGCTGTCTAGCCAGGTGAGGTGATCATTGTAGGACCGGCTTCATTCTGTGGGACCGGCTTCAGCGGGGAAGGCGTCAGTCGCCATGCTGCGAGATTTAGGGTGCTCACACCGGCCTCTTCCCGGCTAAAGCCGGTCCCACTAAAGTACGCGGTGTTTCTGTAGACCGGCTTCAGCCAGGAAAAGACCAGCGTCTGCCACCAGATCTCACTGTTCGCCGCTGATCGATGTAGGAGCGCGTTTGCCCGCTAAGAGGCCGGTACATCCGACGCGTAAGGGTCGTCCGTGACTACGCTTTCGCGGGCAAGCGCGCTCCTACATATCTGCAGTACGTCAATTGCTCTGCGGTGTAACAACCGGCGCATTCCCGGCTAAAGCCGGTCCCACTAAAGTACGCATTGTTTCTGTAGACCGGTTCCATTCAGCCGGGAAGAGACCAGCGTCTGCCACCAGATCCCACTGTTCGCCGCTGATCAGTGTAGGACCGGCTTCAGCCGGGAATTGGCTTCACCGCCACCAGATAGGGAAGTGAGCGGATTTTCGCTCATGGGTTTTAGGCAATAAGCGGATTTCCGCGCACTCGCACGATGCCAACCCTTCTAAACAGGGGCTTTCAGCCTTTGGCACAGCTCCTGCTATCACTGTCGTCAGACCGCCTCGATGCGTTCCTTCTAACAACAATGACTTGCAGGAAATCCCATGGCCATCCCCAATTCTGCCTCCCACGGAACGGCTGCCGCGCCAGCCGCCGAGAAAACCACCGGAAGTCGCCTGAAATCCATTTTCAGCGGCTCGGTCGGCAACATGGTCGAGTGGTACGACTGGTACGTCTACGCCGCCTTCTCCCTCTACTTCGCCAAAGTCTTCTTCCCCAAGGGCGACACCACCGCCCAATTGCTCAACACCGCCGCGATCTTTGCCGTGGGCTTTCTGATGCGCCCCATCGGCGGCTGGCTCATGGGTCTCTACGCAGACCGCAAAGGCCGCAAGGCCGCGCTGATGGCGTCGGTGCTGTTGATGTGTTTCGGCTCGCTGATCATCGCCCTCACCCCCGGTTACGAAACCATCGGGGTCGGCGCGCCGATCATGCTGGTGTTCGCCCGCCTGTTGCAGGGACTGTCGGTGGGTGGCGAGTACGGCACCTCGGCGACGTACCTCAGCGAGATGGCGACCAAAGAACGCCGCGGCTTTTTCTCCAGCTTCCAGTACGTGACGCTGATCTCCGGCCAGCTCATCGCGCTGGCAGTGCTGATCGTGCTGCAACAGACACTGACCACTGAACAGCTGCAAACGTGGGGCTGGCGTATCCCGTTTGCCATCGGCGCGTTGTGTGCGGTGGTCGCGCTCTTCCTGCGTCGCGGCATGGAAGAAACCGAGTCGTTCACCCGCAAGAAAGACAAACCCAAAGAAAGCCTGATGCGCACGCTGATGAGCCATCCGAAAGAGCTGATGACCGTCGTCGGCCTGACCATGGGCGGCACCCTGGCCTTCTATACCTACACCACCTACATGCAGAAATACCTGGTGAACACGGTGGGCATGAGCATCACCGACTCCACGACCATTTCTGCCGCTACGCTGTTCCTGTTCATGCTGTTGCAACCGGTGATCGGCGCGCTGTCTGACAAGATTGGCCGCCGCCCGATCCTGATTGCCTTCGGCGTGCTGGGCACGTTGTGTACCGTGCCGATCCTCACCACGCTGCATACCATCCAAAGCTGGTGGGGCGCGTTCTTCCTGATCATGGCCGCGCTGATCATCGTCAGCGGCTACACGTCGATCAACGCCGTGGTGAAAGCCGAACTGTTCCCGACCGAGATCCGCGCCCTGGGCGTCGGCCTGCCGTACGCACTGACGGTGTCGATCTTCGGCGGCACGGCCGAATACATCGCGCTGTGGTTCAAGAGCATCGGCATGGAGACCGGTTACTACTGGTACGTCACCGCCTGCATCGCGGTGTCGCTGCTGGTGTACGTGTTCATGAAGGACACCCGCAAGCACTCGCGGATCGAAACCGACTGACCCGAGACCGGGCTGGCGAATCGTCTCGCTCAGCCCTCCCGGACGGCAAAAACAAAGGCAGCTCACTCACATGAGCTGCCCTTTTGCATTCGCAGGCGCGGCTAAGTGCATGAATAACGCTCGCTTTTCGCAGTATCAATTTCAGCGATGATCGCTACCAATGCGATTGACTTCTTAATAATTCAGAGGCGAGTAAAGTTCACTCCATACCGAGTTACCCACTAACTAAATCGATCTGGAGCAACTACCATGAAAACTAACAAACTGATCTTCGGCCTCGCTTTCTCTATTCTTGCCAGCAGCGCCTTTGCACTCCCCGCTGTTGAAGCACACCACGAAGTTAATGCTGCAGTCGTTGCAGAAAACGGCTCGTCCCACACTAATATCGGTCGTGTCGCTGCTGACGGTTCGGACCACGTAGGCGCCAACCGCCTCGCTGCTGATGGCGCGGACCGCGTCGGTGCAAACCGTCAGGCCGCTGACGGTTCGGACCACGTCGGTGCCAACCGCCTCGCTGCTGACGGTGCTGACCGCGTCGGTGCAAACCGCCAGGCCGCTGATGGCTCGGACCACGTCGGTGCCAACCGCCTCGCTGCTGACGGTGCTGACCGCGTCGGTGCAAACCGCCAGGCCGCTGATGGCTCGGACCACGTAGGCGCCAACCGCCTCGCTGCTGACGGTGCTGACCGCGTCGGTGCAAACCGCCAGGCCGCTGATGGCTCGGACCATGTTGGTGCAAATCGCCTGAGCTGATACACCCATGACGCACTCTCAGCCCGGCTTTATGCCGGGCTTAATTTTTCCCGCACGTGGAAACCTGAACCCCCCGGTTTGACTGGTCTCCTGACAGATGTGGGTCAGCAGCGAATCGCGTATCCATCTCGTTTTCTATAGCTGGCATGCTCGATCCCTCTCCCCGCCGCGCACCGAGCTAGCAAATAACACCCACCAGAGTCAACAGGCAAATTCGCCGTCGCCGGTGAAAATTGCCTCATTCCAGCGCAAATGTCTCGCCGACGCTTTAAAACCGGGCGCTCCAGCCCACTATCATTTTTAACGATGGTCGATAGCAACAGCGTTAACTTCAACTTAATCTGCACGCGCGTAACATTGGCTCCATTCCCAAGTTGAAAACATTATTGAACTTACTGGAGCAACACTTATGAAAACGTCGAATATTATTTTTGGTATTAGTCTCTCCATTCTGGCATCGAGCGCCTTCGCTCTGCCCGTTTCCGAACAGCACTCTGCCTTTAACGGCACTGTTGTCGCAGAAGGCGGTTCGTCCCACACCAATGCATCGCACACTGGTTCGTATCGTCAGGCTTCCGATGGCTCCGATCACGTTGGTGCCAATCGCCTCGCCGCCGACGGCGCTGACCGCGTAGGTAACAACCGCCAGGCTGCCGATGGCGCTGACCATATCGGTGCAAACCGTCTGGCCGCTGATGGCGCTGATCGCGTCGGTGCCAATCGCGCCAGCTAAGCGTTATCCGCACCATGCCCACCGCTTCATGTTTACCGCTTCATGTTCCACCTCCTGAACTCCCTTTGTAGCCCGACACTTGTCGGGCTTTTTTTTGCGCGGGGTTCGGAGGTCGCTGGAATCCTCATCCAATGCCTTGCACTATGTCGGCCTGCCTTCCGTGCACGCGCTCACCGTGCGCCGGCACGCCCGCACACCCACATTCAGGAACACACCATGTCAGACGATATTCATTTCTACGAACCGTCCAAAGGTCATGGACTGCCCCACGATCCGTTCAACGCTATCGTCGGTCCACGCCCGATCGGCTGGATCTCGTCCCAGGACGCAGAAGGCAAGCTGAACCTGGCGCCCTACAGCTTCTTCAACGCCTTCAACTATGTGCCGCCGATCATCGGGTTCTGCAGCATCGGCCGAAAAGACAGCCTGAACAACATCGAGCAGACCGGCGAGTTCGTCTGGAACCTCGCCACCCGCAGCCTGGCCGAGCAGATGAACATGAGTTGCGCGGCAGTGCCGGCGGACGTGAGTGAATTCGAGCTAGCCGGCCTGACCGCAGAACCGTCGCGCATCGTTTCCGTGCCGAGGGTCAAGGAGACGCCGGTTTCGTTCGAATGCAAAGTGACGCAGATCATCCAGCTGCAACGCGCCGACAAGGAAGTCGTGCCGAGCTGGCTGATTCTGGGGGAAGTGGTGGCAGTGCATATTGCCAAGCGGCTGCTGAAGGAAGGTGTGTATGACACCGCAGCCGGCGAGCCCATCCTGCGCGGCGGCGGCCCGGCTGACTACTTCCAGCTGAGCGCAGAGTCGCTGTTCAAAATGTACCGGCCAAAAGGCTGATCAGTTCGGGGCGAATACCAGTTCGCCCTCTTGGGTGACGTCGGCGAGCCGCTCCAGCTCTGTTACGGCGGCGTCGTCAGCCGCGAGCGCGGTGGCGAATTTCTGTTCGGCGAGCACGCGGTGAAAGGTTGGCGCACCGCCCATGACCCGTGCCTTGACGGCGATCGCGGCGCTGTAGCCATCGTCACCGGGGACAGCCGCCGAAACGGCTTCGTGGTGCTGGAATTCTTTGCGTGCCATGGTCCGACGCCCTGCTGGAAAAATGAAGACAGGAGTTTAAACGCAGGCGTTTGAACACTCGAAAGGTTTTCTTCTCTGGCGTTATCGGCCGCGCCCGTGAGCGACAGCACTCAACCCTTTATCCCGCCAGGCGATCACAGGCAGCGACATGAGCCTTCTGTGCCTGCGCCGGCGTTACCGTGGCGAAGGTCTGAAAATCCAGGCTCGCCACCAGCAAATCGGTCAGCAGTTCGGAAAACAGGTTGAGCTCAGGGGCGGCGAACCAGTCGTTCATTGCGGAGGGATCGGCCCAGGTGCCGGTGATGACCCAGAAGTCGTCATCTGTCAGAGACTTCTGCAGCGCGAAGTGCAGGCAACCCGACGCGGCGGCGGACGGGCTGATCAGGCTGCTCAAACGGGCGCCCAATTGCGCACCGTGTCCGGGCCGGGCGCGGACAGAAACCCAATGGCTCACGACTGAAGTATTTAGCATGCTCTGCGCTCCTTTTCTTTACGTGCGTGTCTTTGGCGTGGGCGCCGTGCTTCGGGATCGGGAATCGATGAAACAGGCTGCGGCGGGAAGTGAAGGTTAGGGGCAGGCACGCGCCGTGCGGTAGCCAATTACTGCCCGGTTATTGCCTGATTCTGCGCTGGCAGGTTCATCGTGATGGCCGGCCTCGCCGCTGCGCCGCGCATTGCCCATGGACTTTCGAGCAACCATCCCGGGCGAACAGGGCCCGTTCATGGCAACGCAACACATCGGTAACAGAATCAGGCAAGCATCCGGCAGGATTCGCCTAACGCTTGCGCTTGCCCAAAAATAAGCTGTGCTGCATTAACGCCCTGTCAGAGGAATTCCCCATGTCGCTATCCGCTCTTGCGCCGTCCGCTCCGGATGCTCGACCTGTTGCCGAGCTGAGCGCGCAGATGACGCAGCAGCGTGCCGAGCTGGCAGAACTGATCCGCCGGCATGCCCCCGTCGATGGCAGCTTCCAGACGGTGATCAAGCCGCTGTTCATGGTTCGCCACGATCGTCCCTCGCAATCGGTGCCGGGGCTGGTGCAACCGGCGTTGTGCATCATGGCTCAGGGCCGCAAGGACGTAACGCTGGGCGGCGAGCTGTACACCTACGACCCGCTCAACTACCTGGTGCTGTCGGTGGCGCTACCCATCAGCGGCAAGGTGATTTACGCGACACCGGAAGAGCCGCACCTGGCCTTGCGCCTGGAAATCGATCCGGTCGAAATCAACGCATTGATCGCCGAGGCCGGTCCGATGAGCGTGCCCACGGGTCACAGCGGGCGTGGCATGTACGTCGAGCGGATCGATTCACAGCTGCTCGATGCTGTCATCCGGCTGATCCGTCTGCTGGACACGCCGAAAGACATTCCCATGCTCGCACCGCTGATCAACCGGGAGATCCTTTACCGGCTGCTGCGTGGGAGTGAAGGGCATCGGCTGTATGAAATCGCCATCTCCAACTGCCAGACCCATCGCGTCACCCAGGCGATCAAGTGGCTCAACGACCATTTCCAGGAGCCATTGCGGATTGAAGATCTGGCGAGGGAGGTGAACCTGAGCGTCTCGACGCTGCACCACCGTTTCAAATCCGTCACCGCCATGAGCCCGTTGCAATACCAGAAGCAACTGCGCTTGCAAGAGGCGCGGCGTTTGATGCTGGCGGACGGCCTCGAAGCCTCGGCCGCTGGCTACCGGGTCGGCTACGAAAGCGCTTCGCAGTTCAGCCGCGAATACAGCCGCCTGTTCGGCGCGCCACCGTTGCGGGATCTGGCGCGCCTGCGCAGCACGGTTTGATCAGGCGGTGAATACGCCGTCTCGGTCCGCCAGATGAAACCGTCAGACGCAGCTGCTCATCCATTGAGTCTGGTCGATTTCGATCAACGTCGGACCGCTGCGCTGGCTGGCTGAGTTCAGGGCGGCGGTCAGTTGCTCAACGCTGCCGACCGCCTGCGCAGCGCATCCCAGTGCTTTGGCCACACCGATGAAATCAGGCGTGTAAATGTCCACGCCGACCGGCTCGATGGCGCGGTTGACCATGTACTTTTTGATCTCTTCGTAACCCTGGTTATTCCACAGCAGCACGACGATGGGCGTGCGCGCTTCCACTGCACTCGCCAGCTCGGACAAGGTGAACTGCAAACCGCCATCACCGATCAGGCACACCACCGGGTTGGATTCCCCGGCGTCGCGACTGCCGAGCCATGCGCCCACGGCAGCAGGCAAGGCGTAACCGAGGGTTCCGTAACCGGTTGATGAGTTGAACCAGCGGCGGGGCTTGTCGAGGTCCAGGGTCAGGTTGCCGGTGTAGACGGGCTGGGTCGAGTCGCCCACGATCACCGCCTCCGGCAGCACTTCCAGCACCGTCTGCAAAAACAGCGTCTGCGCGCGGGTGGGCTCGTCCCAACCGGCCTCAAGACTCGCCTTCAGCGCGGCAACCCGCGCAGCGCCCCAATCCTCGCTGCGTGGCGCCAGCACTTCGCCGGCCAACGCATCCACCAAGGCCACAGCGGCGCATTGGGCGTCAGAGACCAGCGCAACCGTCGACGCAAAGTTGCGCACGGTCTGGTCGGGATCGATGTCGATGCGCAGCAACGCGCCCGGAATCTTGAAGTGGCCCTGAAAGGTGATGTCGTAATCGGTCTCCGCCAGCTCAGTGCCGATGGCCAGCACCACGTCGGCGCTTTCAATGACCCCACGGGTGGCATCGAGGGACTGCGTCGAGCCGATCAGCAGCGGGTGAGCGCCCGGCAGCATGCCTTTGGCGTTAATGGTCAGCGCGACCGGCGCGCCGAGTCGTTCGGCCAGACGCGTCAATGCCGGGGCGGCGTCAATGGCGCCGCCTCCCGCGAGAATCAGTGGCCGTTGCGCCGTGGCGAGCAGATTCGCCATTTGCCGGATCGCAGCGGGTGCCGGTCCGGCGCGGCTTACCGAGACCGGCTGGCTGTGCAGCAGGGCGTCGGCATTTTCCACCAACACATCCAGCGGGATCTCGATATGCACGGGACGCGGACGCGCCGCTTGAAATACCGCAAACGCCCGGGCCAGCACCGACGGCAATTCAGCCGCAGACATCAGCGTGTGGGAGAAGGCCGCGACACCCGAGACGAGCGCACTCTGGGACGGCAGTTCATGCAGCTTGCCGCGACCGCCGCCCAATTGGCTGCGCGACTGCACGCTGGAAATCACCAGCATGGGGATCGAGTCCGCGTAAGCCTGGCCCATCGCAGTGGTGATGTTGGTCATGCCGGGGCCGGTGATGATGAAGCACACGCCGGGCTTGCCCCGGGTGCGCGCATAACCGTCGGCCATGAAGCCTGCGCCCTGCTCATGACGCGGGGTGATGTGTCTGATCGACGACCCCGCCAGGCCCCGGTAAAGCTCGACCGTGTGCACGCCCGGAATGCCGAACACCCGCGCGACCCCGTAACCTTCCAGCAATCTGACCAGCACTTCCCCGCACGTCGCCATGTGTCCGCCCCTTTGTGAAATCTCGCCCGGAGCCACATACGCTCGGCCAAGTTTGAGAGACGACCATTGAAGCCACAGGCCGTATCGACCACAACGGATAAAATGTCATGCTTAGCCATGTCCTCAGCTCATGGCTAACCTGCCGATGAAACGCCTTCCTCCCCTGCCCGCGCTGCATACGTTCCTGATCACGGCGAAGTGCTGCAACTTAACCCGAGCCGCGGAGGCAATGCACATCACCCAGGGCGCTGTCAGCCGACAGATCTCCGGGCTGGAAGCTCATCTGGGCTATCGCCTGTTCAATCGTCAGGCCCGGGGCTTGAGCCTGACAGCCCAGGGCCGCGAACTGCTGCCGCGCATCGAGCAGGTGTTCAGCCTGATCGAAGGAGCGGTGGATCAGGTCAGTGCCAGACCAAGGGCGCTGCAGATCAAGGCACCCACCTGCATCAGCCGCTGGTTGTTGCCGCGCCTGATGCAGTGGCAGAAAGAGCGGCCTGACGTGCCAGTGCAACTGACCACCACAAGCGCCCACACGGTGGATTTTCGGCGGGAGGATTTCGATGCCGCCGTGGTGTTCGGCGCGCACCCGGGTGATTCCAGCCACGTGCAGCACCTGTTCGATGAACAACTGACGCCCGTGTGCTCGCCGTCACTGGCGTCCGGCAATCCCCTCTCCCGCCTCGCCGATCTGGAGCGGCACATGCTCCTGCACCCTACCCTCGACGAGCGGGACTGGACGCTGTGGCTGAAGGCCGCCGGGGCGAAGCCGGGCAATATCGAGCAGGGCCAGCACTTCGACACGATGGACCTGGCGATGACCGTCGCCTCACAAGGTTCGGGCGTTGCCATTGGCGACTGGTCGCTGATCGGTGAAGACCTGAGCGCGGGGCGGCTGGTCATGCCCTTCGAGCTGAAAGTGCGGACCGGCGCGGCGTATTACTTCGTCCATCCCAGGGGCGCCAGCGTGCATTCGCGACTGCTTGACCTGCTGGACTGGCTGTCGCTGCAGGCGGCTGAACGGCGCATTGGCTGAGCGGCGCAATGCTGGCTCTTCACCAACGGCCCGCCTGATACAAACATTCAATCCCCATCGCCCGGTCCACTCGCCAATAGCGACCTACACTGACAGTGTCCGCTCTGAACCAGCTGTCCTACCGGATCGAGGCAAATGTCATGAGAACCACAATAAAAAGACAGTGCGTCTATGTCGTCGCCGTTACTGCCGTGTTGAGCCTGTATGCCGCAGGTGCCTACCGAATCGAACAGATGCGGCAGACGCCACGCATGGCGGTGGTCTGCACGATGGGGCATTGCGTGCCCACTGATGCGACGTTCAGCGCCCTTCGTTGACGGCAACTGCCGGTCGACGTAACGCGGGTCAACGTACTGCGAAAATCCCCACAGCCTGCTATCGATTAGCAAGCTAACGGACTAGACTTGGCACAAATTCCTGCCGGTGTTCAGCGGGTCAATCTGCCAGTCGAGTCCCTTCTGTGACGAGCCTTAATCAACCCCGTCCGGACATCCGCAGCATTCTGTTTGCGCTGATGATGGCCGTGTTTCTCAGCGCGCTGGATCAGACCATCGTTGCGGTCTCGATGCCGGCCATCTCCGCCCAGTTTCAGGATTTCGACCTGCTCGCCTGGGTGATCTCCGCCTACATGGTCGCGCTCACCGTGGCCGTGCCGATTTACGGAAAGCTCGGGGATTTATACGGCCGGCGGCGCCTGATGCTGTTCGGGCTGGCGACCTTTACCCTCGCCTCGCTGTTCTGCGCCATGGCCCAGAGCATGGAACAACTGGTGCTGGCGCGGGTGCTGCAAGGCATCGGCGCCGGCGGCATGGTTTCCGTGAGCCAGGCGATCATCGGCGACATCGTCCCGCCCCGGGAGCGCGGCCGCTATCAGGGTTACTTCAGCGGCATGTACGCGGCGGCCAGCGTGGCCGGGCCTGTGCTTGGCGGCTTCATGACCGAATACCTGTCGTGGCGCTGGGTCTTCATTATCAATCTGCCGCTGGGGCTGGCGGCATGGTGGGTGGCGCGCAAAACGCTGGTCGGCTTGCCCGTCCCTCAGCGCAAACCGGTGATCGACTACCTCGGCACGGTGTTGATGATCATCGGCCTTACCTCCCTGCTGCTGGGCATTACCGAAATCGGGCAGGGCCGCGGCTGGCGCGACCAGTCGGTGGTCATGCAACTGTCGGTGGCGCTGCTCGCACTGGTGATTTTTGTGCTGTATGAGCGGCGCACGCGCGAGCCTCTGCTGCCGATGCACCTGTTCGCCAATCGCAGCGCGGTGCTCTGCTGGTGCACGATTTTCTTCACCAGCTTTCAGGCCATCTCGCTGATCGTGCTGCTGCCGCTGCGCTTTCAGACCGTCACCGGCGCAGGGGCCGACAGCGCGGCGCTGCACCTGATGCCGCTGGCCATCGGCATGCCCATGGGCGCGTACTTCGGCGGCCGCCGCACTTCGCTGACGGGCCGTTACAAGCCAATCATCCTCACTGGCGCAGCGTTGATGCCGCTGGCAATCCTCGGCATCGCCCTCACGCCGCCTCAGTCGGCCATTCTAACGAGCCTGTTCATGGTCCTGACCGGCATCGCCAGCGGCATGCAATTCCCGACGTCGCTGGTGGGCACACAGAACTCGGTGGAGGTCAAAGACATGGGCGTGGCGACCAGCACGACCAACCTGTTTCGCTCATTGGGTGGTGCGGTCGGTGTGGCGACGATGTCGGCACTGCTGCTGGCGATGCTCGCCGGTTCCGGCATTGCCCAGGTCGGAGGCCGTTCAATGGCGGGCGAAGGTTCGGGCAATTTGCTGATGGACAGCCTGCACGCCGCCAGCGGCCCCGCGCTTGAATTGCTGCGCGGGCAGCTGTCGATGACGTTTCAGCACCTGCTGATGGCCAGCGCGGCGGTCTCACTGCTGGGTTTGTCAGCTGCGCTGGCAATGCCCAACAACCTGCTGCGCGGGCGCGACGACAAGGACCGATGAACGAACCCGTGAGGATGCTCAGCCGCTGTAATAACCCACCGCCACCAGGAATTCACCGACCTTGCGCACGTAAGCGTGCTTGTGTTCGATCTTGCTGGTGACCGGGTTGCGCCAGCGGTATTCGTATTCGCCTTGGGCCTGTTTCTTCACCAGTTCAAGCATCGGGATGCCGACCGGCTTGCCTTCCGGGTCCTTGACCTTGCTGAAATCGGTGTTCACCAGCCGCAGGTTGGTGCCGTGGGCCACATAGCGTTTGGTGTCGACGTTCACCACGAAGACGTACAGATCATCTTGCAGAAATCCGCCCTTGAGGTCGTTGATGGCGCGAAGGGTGCCGTCCTTGTCCTGTTCCAGCGCTTTGGACGCCTTCTCGAGCAACGCCCTTGCCTGCTCCGGCGAAGCGCGCGGCAGGTAGTAGCCGACGGCGAGAACCCGATCGCCGATGCGCTGAAAATACACACGTTTGCGCTCAACCTTGCCGTCGCGCCAGTTCTGCCAGCGATACTCGGCCTGCTGAACGCCGGCGCTTTCCGGGGTCTGCAGCACCTGCTTGAAGTTTTTCTGCAGCTCGGGATCGAGCACCGAGGAGACATCACGGCCGATCAACGCCACCGATGGCCCGCCACTTGCAAGCATGATCCCTTTGGTATCGGTGACGAAGACATAACGCTCGCCATCGACGAACTCGCCCTGGCGGCTGAATTCGGCCAGTGCTTTGTCCCCCTGGACACGGTAACGGGCTACGGCTTTTTCCAGCAGTCCCTTGGCCGCTGCCGATTCCTGAGCTTCGTCGCCCGCTGCCCAGCCTTGTCCGATACTCAGGGCAGCAAGCGCACCCATCAGGAGTTTTCTGCATGCGTGTTTTGATACGACTGCCATCGCTTCGCCCCCACTCTTATTGGTTATGGGGGGAAGCGTAGACGCCAGATTGCAATAGGGCAGCATTCGGCACTTCAATGGGTAGCCATGCCTGAATGGGGGCTGAATCACGGTGATCGCGGGGTAAAGCCAGGGTAAACCGCCTGTTCAGCGAAGGTCAGGCGCGGTATAGATACAGGCCAAGCGCCACACAGCTCAGTTTTTCCAAGTGGCGGTGGGGTGCTGGCGGATCAGTTGACTGAGGATGCGGGAGACACCGGGTCGCGTAACGCCGGGCTGAAGCGGAGCATGTCGAGAATGCCGTCGACCAGTCGCTCTGCGTCGTCTTGCAGCGAGAAGCTCTCCGGCACCAGCAGCCACTGGCCGATGATGCCGTGGATATAAGCGTGCAAGCAGATCGCTGCGCGTTGCGGATTGAGGTCAGCGGGAAGCTGGCCTTGCCGGGAAGCATTACCGAGCGCCAGTGCAATGCGCTCGTTGGCGTCAAGCCAGACAAATTGCCGTTGTTGCCGCATGTCACACATTTCGTCGGTAAATTCGAATTTATGAAACAGAATTTCGTTGATGCGGCGGGTTTTAGGATCGCTGGCAACTTGCTGAAACAAATGGATGAGAAGCTTGCGCGTCCATCCCAACGGATCCACTTCGTCTTCGCTTTCGCTCGCCCTCGCCATTTCTTCAAGAGGCTCGTGCAGGCTGTCGAGCATCGCCTGGACCAGATCGGCCTTGTTGCTGAAATGCCAATAGATTGCGCCACGGGTCACGCCAGCCAAGGTCGCAATGTCGGCGAGCGTCGTGCGGGAAACCCCTCGATCATAGAAAGCCTGCTCGGCAGCTTCCAGAATCTGCCTGCGGGTTTCCTGAGCCTCTTCTTTCGTGCGTCGGACCATGGCAGTAAAAACCTCTATGAAAATGCGTCAGGCGCTCTGGTCGAGTGGCCTGCACAGCATGTCGGGCGGCCTTTGTAATGCCTTGTCCCGGATCTACAATCGATGCCCTCGGTGCGCTGGAGTGTCACACTCTTGGGTGTTTACAAACAACCGTGAATGTAAGTATATTCATTAGCATCCTACTTATCCAGCAGGAACCCTTTCCCGCCCCTTTCCACTTTTCATGAGTTCAGGCTCCTGACCCGAGGATCTTCATGCAATTCAAGCCAGCTGTTACCGTACTGGTCACTGCCATCGCCCTTGCATCGCTGCTCAGCGGATGCAGCAAAAAGGAAGAAGCGGCCCCAGCACCACCGCCCCCTCAGGTCGGCGTCGTCACTCTGAAAACCCAGGCCTACACCCTGACGTCCGAACTTCCCGGCCGCACCACTGCGTTCCGGATTGCCGAAGTGCGTCCGCAAGTGAACGGCATCATCCTCAAGCGCCTGTTCACCGAAGGTGGAGACGTCAAGGCGGGTCAGCAGCTTTACCAGATTGACCCGGCGATCTATCAGGCCACTCTGGACAGCGCCAAAGCGACCTACGAATCCTCCAACTCCCTGGCCGGCCGCTATAAGCAGCTGATCAATGAGCAAGCGGTCAGCCGTCAGGAATACGACACGGCGGTAGGTTCGGCTCGCGAAGCGAAGGCGGCGGTGCAGACGGCAGAAATCAACCTGCGTTACACCAAGGTCTATGCGCCGATCTCAGGCCGCATTGGCCGCTCCCTCGTGACTGAGGGTGCGCTGGTGAGTAACGGTCAGGCCGATGCGATGGCCACCATCCAGCAGCTCGACCCTATTTACGTCGACGTGATCCAGTCTTCGGCCGAGATGCTCAAGCTGCGTCGGGAGCTGGAAAGCGGCAAGCTGCAGAAAGCCGGCGACAATGCCGCCAAGGTCAAGCTGGTGCTGGAAGACGGCAGCCTCTATTCAACTGAAGGCAAGCTCGAGTTCTCCGAAGTGTCGGTCGACCAGACCACCGGTTCCGTGACCCTGCGCGCCGTGTTCGCGAACCCGGATCACACCCTCCTGCCAGGCATGTTCGTGCATGCACGACTGCAATCGGGCGTGGCCGAGAACGCGATTCTGGTTCCACAGCAAGGCGTAACCCGCGACCTTAAAGGCACGCCGACCGCACTGGTGGTGAATGCTGACAACAAGGTCGAGTCCCGCACGCTGGTTGCCAACCGCACCATCGGCAGCGACTGGCTGGTAGAGAAAGGCTTGAGCGCAGGTGATCGCGTGATTACCGAAGGGCTGCAATACGTCAAGCCAGGTGCTGAAGTGAAAGTGGCCGAAGCCACCAACGTCAATGCAGCTAACCCGGCACCGAACCCGGCAACTGCCCCGGCAACTGATAAAGCCGCAGGCAGCAAAGGGGAGTAATTCATGTCGAAATTTTTTATCGACCGGCCAATCTTCGCGTGGGTAATTGCCCTCGTGATCATGCTGGTGGGGACGCTATCGATCCTCAAGTTGCCGATCAACCAATACCCCGCGATCGCGCCACCGGCCATCGCGATTCAGGTGACCTACCCGGGCGCGAACGCGCAAACCGTGCAGGACACCGTGGTTCAGGTGATCGAGCAGCAGCTCAACGGTATCGACAACCTGCGTTATGTGTCCTCGGAAAGTAACTCCGACGGCAGCATGACCATCACCGCGACGTTCAACCAGGGCACCAACCCGGACATCGCCCAGGTTCAGGTACAGAACAAGCTCAACCTCGCCACCCCGCTGCTGCCCCAAGAAGTGCAGCAGCAGGGTATCCGCGTGACCAAGGCGGTGAAGAACTTCCTGATGGTGGTCGGCCTGGTGTCCGAAGATGGCAGCATGGGCAAGGAAGACTTGTCCAACTACATCGTGTCGAACATGCAGGACCCGATTTCCCGTACCTCCGGTGTGGGTGACTTTCAGGTCTTCGGTGCTCAGTACGCGATGCGTATCTGGCTTGACCCGGCCAAGCTGAACAACTTCCAGCTGACCCCGGTGGACGTCAAAACGGCCATTACTGCCCAGAACGTTCAGGTGTCTTCCGGCCAGATCGGCGGTCTGCCTGCGCTCAAGGGCCAGCAGCTGAACGCCACGATCATCGGTAAAACCCGTCTGCAGACCGCCGAGCAGTTCGGCAACATTCTGCTGAAGGTCAATCAGGACGGTTCGCAAGTCCGCCTCAAGGACGTGGCGGAAGTTGGCCTGGGCGGCGAGAACTACAGCATCGACGCGCAGTTCAACGGCAAGGCGGCGTCCGGTCTGGCGATCAAGCTGGCGACCGGTGCCAACGCGCTGGACACCGCCAAGGCGATCCGCGCCACGATTGCCCAGCTGGAGCCGTTCTTCCCGCCTGGCATGAAAGTGGTTTATCCGTACGACACCACGCCGGTGGTTCAGGAATCCATCACCGGGGTTGTTCATACCCTGGGTGAAGCGATCATCCTGGTGTTCCTGGTGATGTATCTGTTCCTGCAGAACTTCCGCGCCACCATCATCACCACGATGACCGTGCCAGTGGTATTGCTGGGTACGTTCGGGATCCTCGCCGCCGCCGGTTTCACCATCAACACGCTGACCATGTTCGGGGTCATTCTCGCCATCGGCCTGCTGGTGGACGATGCCATCGTTGTGGTGGAAAACGTCGAGCGGGTGATGGCGGAGGAAAAACTGTCGCCGCGGGACGCCACGATCAAATCCATGGAGCAGATCCAGGGCGCACTGGTCGGTATCGCACTGGTGTTGTGTGCGGTTCTGTTGCCAATGGCGTTCTTCGGCGGCTCCACGGGTGTGATCTACCGTCAGTTCTCGATCACCATCGTTTCGGCGATGGCGCTTTCGGTACTGGTCGCGCTGATCTTCACCCCGGCGTTGTGCTCCACCCTGCTCAAGCCGATCGATCACGAGAAGCACGGGCAGCCGAAACGTGGATTCTTTGGCTGGTTCAACCGTACCTTCGACCGCAGCGTAGTGAGCTACGAGCGCGGCGTCGGCAACATGCTCAAGCACAAGATTCCGGCCTTTATCGTTTACGCGCTGATCGTCTGCGGCACCATCTGGATGTTCACCCGGATTCCGAGCGCGTTCCTGCCGGAAGAAGACCAGGGCGTTATTTTCGCCCAGGTGCAGACGCCTCCAGGCTCCTCGGCTGAACGTACGCAGACCGTCATCGACAACATGCGCAAGTACCTGCTTGAAGAAGAATCGGGCGCGGTCAACTCGGTGTTCACCGTTAACGGCTTCAACTTTGCCGGTCGCGGTCAGAGCTCCGGTCTGGCGTTCATCATGCTGAAACCGTGGGGCGACCGTGATGCCTCCAACAGCGTGTTCGAGCTGGCCAAACGGGCGCAGCAGCACTTCTTCGGTTTCCGCGACGCGATGACCTTTGCGGTCGTACCGCCTGCGGTACTGGAACTGGGTAACGCCACCGGTTTCGATGTGTACCTGCAGGATCAGGGCGGCGTGGGTCACGCCAAGCTGATGGAAGCGCGTAACCAACTGCTGGGCATGGCGGCACAGAGCAAGATTCTGGCGGGCGTGCGTCCCAACGGTCTGAACGATGAGCCGCAGTATCAACTGGTCATCGATGACGAGCGTGCACAGGCCCTGGGCCTGAGTCTGTCGGACATCAACACCACGCTGTCCATCGCGATGGGTGGCAGCTACGTCAACGACTTCATCGACCGCGGTCGGGTCAAGAAGGTGTACGTGCAGGGCAAAGCCAGTGCGCGGATGAAACCGGAAGACTTGAAGAAGTGGTACGTGCGCAATACCGCCGGCGAGATGGTGCCGTTTGCCTCCTTCGCCACAGGCGAGTGGGTGTTCGGTTCGCCAAAGCTGTCCCGTTACAACGGTGTGCCGGCAGAGGAAGTACTGGGTACTCCGGCGCCGGGTTACAGCACCGGCGACGCGATGGCGGAGGTCGAGCAATTGGCCAAGAAGTTGCCGGCCGGCGTGGGCCTTTCCTGGACCGGTCTTTCCTATGAAGAGCGTCTATCAGGCTCTCAGGCGCCCGCACTGTACGCACTGTCCATTCTGATCGTGTTCCTGTGTCTGGCAGCGCTGTACGAAAGCTGGTCGATTCCGATCGCGGTATTGCTGGTCATCCCGCTCGGGGTCATCGGTGCGCTGATGGCGACGAGCTTGCGCGGTCTGTCCAACGACGTGTTCTTCCAGGTAGGTCTCTTGGTGACGGTAGGTCTGGCAGCGAAAAACGCCATTCTGATCGTCGAGTTCGCCAAGGAGCTGCATGAGCAGGGCAAGGACATCGTCGAGGCGACCATTGAAGCCTGCCGGATGCGCCTGCGGCCCATCGTGATGACGTCCATGGCGTTCATCCTCGGTGTGGTCCCGCTGGCGATTTCCTCGGGCGCCGGTGCCGGTAGCCAGCATTCGATCGGTACAGGCGTAATCGGCGGTATGATCACCGCGGTTATTCTGGCGATCTTCTGGGTACCATTGTTCTTCGTTTCGATATCCTCGCTGTTCAAAGGCAAACAGAAACACACTCCACACGATGAGGCTGGCCAATGAGCAAGTCCCTGATCTCGCTGGCGGTCACCGCGTTCATTCTCGGCGGCTGCTCGTTGATCCCCGATTACAAGCAGCCCGCCGCACCGGTGCCGGCTCAGTTCCCGCAAGGCCCGGCGTACTCGCCGGCCCAAGCGGCGAATCAGGCGGCGGCCGAACAAGGCTGGCGTCAGTTTTTCCATGACCCGGCGCTGCAGCAACTGATTCAGACGTCGCTGCAGAACAACCGTGACCTGCGCGTTGCCGCGTTGAACATCGATGCCTACCGCGCGCAGTACCGCATTCAACGTGCGGACCTGTTCCCGGCCGTGGCAGCCTCCGGCACCGGCACGCGTCAGCGCGTTCCGGGCGACCTGTCGCAAACCGGCGAGTCCCGCATCACCAGTCAGTACTCGGTGGGTCTGGGCATCAGCTCCTATGAGCTGGACCTGTTCGGCCGCGTGCGCAGCCTGAGTGAGCAGGCGCTGCAGACCTACTTCGCCGGTGAAGAAGGCCGTCGCAGCACCCAGATCAGTCTGGTGGCCAACGTGGCCAACGCCTATCTGACGTGGCAAGCGGACAAAGAGCTGTTGAAGCTGACCCAGGACACCCTGGGCGCCTTCGAAGAAAGCCTGCGTCTGACTTCCCGCAGCAGTGAAGTGGGTGTGGCCTCGGCGCTGGATCTTGCGCAATCGCGCACCTCCGTCGAGAGCGCTCGCGTCAAGCTGGCGCAGTATCAGCGCCTGGTTGCCCAGGACGAGAACAATCTGGTGCTGCTGTTAGGCACCAGTCTGCCGGCCAACCTGCCCGCGCCCAAGCCGTTGAGTGCTGACATGCTCAACGAAATGCCTGCGGGTCTGCCGTCGGAGCTGCTGCAGCGTCGCCCGGACATTCTTCAGGCCGAATACAGCCTGAAAGCGGCCAACGCCAACATCGGCGCCGCACGTGCCGCGTTCTTCCCGAGCATCAGCCTGACGGCCAGTGCCGGTACGGCGAGCGGCGATCTGAGCGGTTTGTTCAAGGGCGGTTCGGGCACGTGGTTGTTCGAGCCGACGATCAATCTGCCGATCTTCAACGCAGGCAGTCTGCGCGCAAGCCTCGACTACTCGAAGATCCAGAAAGACATCGGCGTCGCCAACTACGAGAAAGCGATCCAGACGGCGTTTCAGGAAGTCTCCGACGGCCTGGCCGCGCGCAAGACCTACACCGATCAGCTCAAGGCGCAGACGGATTTCGTCAACGCCAACCAGGACTACTACCGCCTGGCCGAGCGGCGCTATCGCATCGGAATCGACAGCAACCTGACCTTCCTCGACGCCCAGCGTCAGTTGTTCAACGCGCAACAGTCGTTGATCACCGATCGCCTGTCGCAGCTCAACAGCGAGGTCAATCTGTACCGTGCCCTGGGCGGCGGCTGGTACGAACAGACCCCGACCGGCGAGCGTCAGCCGACGGCGGGCGATGTGCCGTCTACCCGCTTGTTCTGATCCAGCGCGTATGAAAAAACCCACCGATTGGTGGGTTTTTTTTTGCCTGTTTTTTAGGCTGTTTCAAGCAAAGGCCACAGCCGTTACGCCAACAAAAACTCCGTCACGCGCAGGGCGAAGACCTCACCCAGCTCGACGCTGGACAAGTGCGCGGCGTAATAGTCGGATAGCTCGCTGCCGTGGATGTGGTTCTGCAGAAAATGCCCGTCCGCCACCGTGGTGACGGCGTCATGGCTGCCGCAGATGATCAGCGTGGGTACGGTGATCGAACCCACTTCCTTGCGCAGATCGGTATCCCGGACAGCCGCGCAGCAGGCGGCGTAACCCAACGGGGAAGTTGCCGCCAGTACGTCGGTGACAGGCGTGACCTTGTCGGGGTGCTGGCTGGCAAAGCCCGGGGTAAACCAGCGACCTATGGCGCCAGCGGCCATCTCTTTCATCGCCCGCTCACCGCCCTTCTCCACCTGCGCGATGCGCGGCGCCCACGTTTCTGTATCGCCGATCTTCGCGGCGGTGTTGCACAGAATCAGCTTGTGCAACCGGTCGTTGGCATGGACACCCAGCCACTGCCCGATCAGGCCGCCCATGGACAATCCGCAGAAATGCGCTCGGTCGATTTTCAATGCATCGAGCAGCGCCAGCACGTCGCGTCCCAGTTGCGAAAGGGTGTAAGGCCCTTGAGAGACGAGGGACTTCCCGTGGCCGCGCGTGTCGTAACGTACGACGCGGAATGACTTGCTCAGCGCCGGGATCTGCGCGTCCCACATGTGCAAGTCCGTGCCCAGGGAGTTGGACAGCACCAGCACCGGCGCATCCACCGGGCCATCAATCTGATAATGCAGCTCACCGTCTTCGAGTTGTACGAACGCCATGGCAGTCGCTCCGTGAAACACGTGGAATGAGTGTGATCAATAGGGACAGCACGCGCCCTGAACGGACGCGCGCCTCAGGATCAGTGATCTTCGTGCAGGTAAGCCGGCTTCTTCGGCAGTCGCAGGCTGAACAGAAAAGCAATCGCCATGATCGCGGTCACGTACCAGTAGAAGGTGTTTTCCATACCCATGTTTTTCAGGCCCAGGGCCACGTATTCAGCCGAACCGCCGAAGATCGCATTCGCCACGGCATAGGCCAGGCCGACGCCCAGCGCCCGCACCTGAACCGGAAACATCTCGGCTTTCACCAGGCCGCTGATGGAGGTGTAGAAACTGACGATGGCCAGCGCTAGGGTAATCAGTACGAACGCAATGATCGGGCTAGTGGTGGTTTTCAACGTCAGCAGCAGCGGCACGGTGCACAGCGTGCCCAGCCCGCCGAACCACAGCATCGAAGCGCGGCGGCCGATCTTGTCGGCGAGCATGCCGAACACCGGCTGCATGCACATGTACAGGAACAGCGCGCCGGTCATGATGTAGCTCGCGACCTTGGCGTCCATGTGCACGGTGTTGACCAGGTATTTCTGCATGTACGTGGTGAACGTGTAGAAAATCAGCGAGCCCCCGGCGGTGTAGCCCAGCACGGTGATGAACGCCGCTTTGTGGTCGCGGAACAGCGCAGACATGCTGCCCGCATCCTTGTTCTGACGCACTTCAGCGGTGGTGGTCTCTTTCAGCGATCGGCGCAGCACCAGCGAGATCACCGCCGCCACCGCCCCGACGACGAACGGAATACGCCAGCCGTAGGCTCTCAGCTCATCGGCGCTGAGAAACTGCTGGAGGATAACCACGGTCAGCACGGCGAGCAGCTGACCACCGATCAGTGTCACGTACTGAAACGAAGCGAAGAACCCGCGCTGCCCCCGCAACGCGACTTCGCTCATGTACGTGGCGGTGGTGCCGTACTCGCCACCTACCGACAGCCCCTGGAACAGGCGCGCCATGAGCAGCAGAAACGGTGCCCAGGCACCGATGGATGCGTACGTAGGCAGACAGGCAATGACCAGCGAGCCTGCGCACATCATCAGGACGGAAATCATCATTGAGTTCTTGCGGCCGTGCTTGTCGGCCACGCGACCGAACAGCCAGCCGCCGATAGGACGCATCAGAAAGCCTGCGGCGAAGACGCCCGCGGTGTTGAGCAATTGAACGGTCGGATCATCGGAAGGAAAGAACGCAGGCGCGAAATAGATGGCGCAGAAGGCGTAGACGTAGAAGTCGAACCATTCGACGAGGTTGCCCGATGAAGCACCGACGATGGCGAAGATCCGCTTGCGCCGTTCTTCGCCGGTGTAGTGAGTCGTTGTCATTATTATCTCCCCAGGTGTTTGTAAGGTCAGCCAGTCTAAGACATAACCTGCAACATTCAGACTTAAGCAGTAACGTTCCGACATCACAAGGACAACCACCCGAGCCAGCAAGTTGCCCCTTTCATGCAGGCAACCGATGACTCGGGTAGTTGGTTTGCGAGAATGTCGTTTAGCGCGCTATCGCAAGAGCCAGCCCCTGCCCCACGCCAACGCACATCGTGGCCAGCGCTTTGCTGCCGCCGGTTTTCTCAAGTTGATGCAAGGCGGTCAGTACCAGACGCGCGCCGCTCATGCCCAGCGGATGCCCCAGGGAAATCGACCCGCCGTTGGGATTGACCCTGGATGAATCGTCATCGATGCCCAGTTCACGCATGACCGCCAACGCTTGGCTGGCGAATGCTTCGTTGAGTTCAATGACGTCGAAATCACTGACCGCCAGCCCCAGCCTGGCAACCAGTTTACGCACCGCCGGCACCGGGCCGATGCCCATCACGCGCGGCTCGACGCCGGAACTGGCCATGCCCAATACACGCGCGCGCGGGGTCAGGCCGTGTTTCCTGACGGCTTCGGCGGACGCCAGAATCATCGCCGCCGCGCCGTCGTTGAGGCCCGCCGCGTTGCCGGCCGTGACCGTGTTGCCCGGGCCGTTGACCGGCTTGAGCTTGCCGAGCGCCTCAAGGCTGGTGTCGGCACGTGGGTGCTCGTCGGTGTCGACGACGGTCTCGCCTTTCTTGTGTGCGATGCGCACGGCCACGATCTCCTCGGCGAAGAAGCCCGAGTTCTGAGCCGCCGCCGTGCGTTGCTGGCTGCGCAGGGCAAACGCGTCCTGATCCTCACGGGAGATGCCGAAATCCTCAGCGACATTATCGCCGGTCTGCGGCATCGCCTCCACGCCGTACTGGTCCTTCATCTGCGGATTGACGAAACGCCAGCCCAGGGTGGTGTCTTCCAGCTTCTGGCCGCGGCCGAATGCCGTGTCAGCCTTGCCCATCACGAACGGCGCGCGGGACATGGACTCGACGCCGCCGGCGATGACCAGCTCCATTTCACCGCAGGCGATGGCGCGGAACGCAGAACCCACTGCGTCCAGGCCCGAAGCACACAAGCGATTCAGGGTCACGCCGGGCACACTGGCCGGCAACCCCGCCAACAGCGCAGCCATGCGGGCGACGTTGCGGTTGTCTTCACCGGCCTGGTTGGCGCAACCGAGGAACACTTCGTCCAGCTCATCCCAATTGACCGACGGATTGCGCGCCATCAGGGCTTTTATGGGCAACGCTGCCAGATCATCCGCACGAACAGTCGCCAGGGCGCCGCCAAAACGGCCGATGGGGGTACGAATCGCGTCGCAGATAAATACGTCACGCATCATGCTTCTCCCGGCGTCTGGCCATGAGCGGCCGCGGTTCGCGCTTCAAGATCACGCAGCGCGGTCAGTTCGTACTCGCTCGGTGAGTCGGAATTCATCACGGTGTCGGCAAACCGCACGTCCCAACCGGTGGCGGCGATCACCTGCTCGCGGGTCACGCCCGGGTGCAGGGTCGTCACAACGAACTCGTGGGTGCCCTCCTCCGGCTCCATGATGCACAGGTCAGTGATGATGCCGACCGGCCCGGCGCCCGGCAGGCCAAGGCGTTTGCGCGAGTCGCCACCTTCGCCGTGGCCGACCGAAGTCAGGAAGTCCAGCTTATTGACGAAGGTCCGCGGCGACTGTTTGAGGATGATCAGCACTTCTTTGGCGGAGCCCGCGATTTCCGGCGCGCCCCCCGCACCCGGCAGGCGCACTTTCGGGTTGTGGTAATCGCCGACCACCGTCGTGTTGATGTTGCCAAACCGGTCGACCTGAGCCGCGCCGAGGAACCCGACATCGACACGGCCGCCCTGCAACCAGTAACGGAAGATTTCGCTGGTGGACACCACGGTGTCAGCGGTTTCCGCCAGTTCGCCGTCACCGATGGACAGCGGCAGCACGTCTGGCTTGGCGCCGATGGGCCCTGATTCATAAATCAGCACCACGTCAGGCGAAGAAGTGAGGCGCGCCAGATTGGCCGCTTTGGAGGGCAGGCCAATGCCGACGAAGCACACGGCACCATTTTTCAACCGCCGCGCGGCAGCGACGGTCATCATTTCGCTCGTGGAATAGTTCACTGGTTGGTCTCCGCCACATGGGCCAGCTTGCTCTTGAACTCACTGAAATCCCGGGTGCCATGGATGTATTCGTCAATCCAGGCGGTAAACCCCTCACGGTCGCGGGCGATGGCGTCCCACGCCTGATAGAAACGGTTGTCGCGTTCGTAGTAGCCGTGGGCGTAGGAAGGATGAGCGCCGCCCGGCACAAGGCAGACAGCGCTGAGCGCCCATGTTGGCAGCACGCAAGCGTTCATCGGTGCGTTAAGGTCGTCGACAATTTCCTCGACCGTGACGATGCAGCGCCTGGCCGCCAGCGCTGCCTCTTTCTGCACGCCCAGGATGCCCCACAGCAACACGTTGCCTTTGCGGTCCGCCTTCTGCGCATGAATGACCGTAACGTCGGGGCGCACTGCCGGCACTGCGGCCAGCACTTCTCCGGTGAACGGGCACGTCACTGTTTTGATCAGCGGGTTGACCTTCGGCAAGTCGGAACCGGCGTACGCACGCAGCACTGCGAACGGCAGACCCGACGCCCCCGCCACGTAGGCGTTGGCAAGGTCGGCATGGCTGTGTTCTTCAATCTCCATGGGCTGCGGCCACTGTCGCTCGACCGCATCACGAAGCCTATGCAGCGAACCAACCCCGGGGTTGCCGCCCCACGAGAAAATCAGCCGTTTCGCACAGCCTGCGCCGATGAGCTGGTCATAGATCAAGTCAGGGGTCATGCGCACCAGCGTCAGATCTTTCTTCTTCTGACGGATGAGCTCGTGTCCGGCTGCTGTAGGAATGAGGTGGGTAAAGCCTTCCAGTGCAAGGGTATCGCCATCGTTGACGAACTGCTTCACGGCCTCGTGAAGGGAAAGAATTACAGCCATAGGGTGCTCCAGGTTCACACTCGGTTGCCGTTCTCTAGAGGCAGATACGGCGTTGCAACTGAGGTTATGCCCGGGAACGGGGCGGAACAATCCGATAACCGACTAAGTGTTCGATCACCGAACGGAGAGTGGTGATTGTGAGCCGGATGCAGTCGCCCGACCCTTTTCAGGATCAGGTAAACAGTTGCGTGCTGAGGTCGCGGCTGGCATCCAGCATGATCGGCAGAAACTTCTGCTCAAGCTCATTGCGCGTCACCCGGCCGGCGCTGGTGCTGACATTGAGCGCCGCGAGCACCTGACCCGAGGCGTCGTACACCGGCACCGCAATGGAACGCAGGCCCTGCTCCAGTTCCTGATCGACAATGCACCAGCCCTGTTGCCGCACCTGCTGCAGACATTCGAGCAAGGCTTCGGGGGTGCGCAAGGTGCGACTGGTTTTGGGCTGCAGGTCGACGTGGTCGAGGTACTCCTGCAACGACACGTCGTCCAGCGCCGCCAGCAGAATCCGCCCCATGGACGTGCAGTACGCCGGCAAACGCCCACCCACTGCCAGATCCACAGAGATCAGGCGCTGGGTAGTGGCCGACCGCGCTATATAAAGAATGTCGTCGCCTTCCAGCGTGGCCATGTTGCAGGCCTCATGCAGTCGATCACTCATCCGGTCCAGATAAGGCTGCGACGAGACTGCCAGAGGGGTGGACGAGAGATAGGCATGGCCGAGGGTCAGCACTTTCGGCAGCAGCGAGTACGTGCGGCCGTCAGTGGTGGCGTAACCCAGCTTGATCAGCGTGTGCAGGCAGCGACGAACCGCGGCCCTGGGGATTTCAGTTCGGTGGCTGATCTGGGCAATGGTCAGGTGCCGCTTGCGCTCTTGAAACGCATGAATGACCGCCAACCCTCGCGCCAGAGAGGTCATGAAGTCCGGATCGCCGGTGAGCGCCTGAATCCTTTTAGCAGGGGACGCAACAATCGGCGGCGCAAGTGACGTGAAAGAATTACGCAATTGATCGTTCATGCTGGCACCGTTCGTCGTGGCCGCGAAAGCCTTGTAGAACGCCACTCTCGCCTGTTTTCCAGGCCACGGCAAGCCAGCTTTGGGCGATAATCGAACGAGTGGGCGATAATCGCAATTGACCGGCCGTACGGTTACTTATACCTTTCACCTGCCATATGAGGCTTCTTTGGATTACTGGTCAGGTACCCACTGAGAAGTCCCAGGCACGGCCTTGCTAACCCAAGGCCGTTTTTGTCTCTGCCCTCCTCATTTATTTTTTGCGTCTAAATACACATCGGCTATTCGCGCCTTCATAACCCGTGAATTTACGTCGCCAGAAAACTGCCTGTAGCGTTAAACATTTGACTCACCAAGTTCCGCCATAAATCGGACTGTGCAACTTAGGAACATTCGTACATAAAAAAGGTATAAATCCTCAGTTGTCCGACTGCGACAGTTCTGACAGTTGACTCGCCTGCGCATCTTCGCGATAGTGGCCGTCATTGAAGCCCAGTAACGCTATCGCGTGGTTTATTCCCCGCCCTATCTGGCATGGATCCAAACTCACGCAGGCATTGCCCGACTCGATCGCAATGCTCAGCGATGGCAGGCCAACACCCAGGTCATTTGTCATCCTGCAGGCAATCAATTAAGAATGTTGCTACGACAGTTTTGTCATTCTGGTGCACGTAGCCGCCGTTGGTGGAAGTGTGAATCCTCTTGTGCAGCGACCCTGCCCGACGATTATTCCTGATTCGATACATTGCGATCCTCAGGTCAGGCACTTTCAGACTCGGCGTCAGCACCGGGATTAAACTCGACCCGATCAGGTATTAACGTGACCAAAGATGAACTGCGCGTAGAACTGGAACGCCAGGAACAACGTTACAAGGAAGTGTATGGCGGCGAAGTGACAACATACGCCGCCCAGCCCGAGCCCGAGCGCAAGCCTTGGCGCAAACGGGCCAGCCTGCTCGACCAGGCTTTCAAGCAAGAGCTGCAAAAGATGGAAGAAGAACTCAAGGAAGCGCCATGAGCCGCTCGCTTGCCTGTCGTTGAATCAATTAGTCGACGGCAAGCGTTTCCAGTGCTTTAAAGGCCAGGTTTTACAGACTCGTCCAAGGTTAAGCGTGATTCGCACGCTCCTTCAAGACAGGAAGTCAACGGTCAGGCGGGACAGAAATTTCGTTGCAGGCTGCTACCAATTAGCAGCGCGCCTATCGCGCAGTTTTTTTTCTGTCATAATCCCGCCCCCTTAAGACCGGGTCAGAAAACCTTCCATGATCGATTTATTCAGCGGACTGGATGCTTGGGTGATTGTGAGCTTGTTGCTCGCCCTGGCGTTTGTCCTCACCTTCGAGTTCATCAACGGCTTTCATGACACCGCCAACGCGGTGGCGACAGTCATTTACACCAAGGCCATGCCGCCCCATCTGGCGGTATTTTTCTCGGGTGTGTTCAATTTCCTCGGGGTGCTCCTGGGTGGAGTCGGCGTGGCGTATGCCATCGTGCATCTGCTGCCGGTCGAGTTGTTGATCAACGTCAACACCGGTCATGGTCTGGCCATGGTGTTCTCGCTGTTGGCTGCGGCCATCACCTGGAACCTCGGCACCTGGTATTTCGGCATCCCGGCGTCCAGCTCCCACACGTTGATCGGTTCGATTCTGGGTGTTGGCCTGGCCAACGCGCTGATCAATCACATTCCGTTGGGCGAAGGCGTTAACTGGCAGAAAGCGATCGATATCGGCGCTTCGCTGGTGTTCTCACCGCTGGCCGGTTTCATCGTGGCAGGTCTGGTACTGCTGGGCCTGAAGGCCTGGCGCCCCCTGTCCAAGATGCACAAGACCCCGGAACAACGCCGCAAGCTTGATGACAAAAAACACCCTCCCTTCTGGAATCGCCTGGTGCTGGTGATTTCGGCGATGGCGGTGAGTTTTGTGCACGGTTCCAACGATGGCCAGAAAGGCATCGGCCTGATCATGCTGGTGCTGATCGGTATCGTCCCGGCGCAGTTCGTGCTGGACCTGAGCACCACGACGTACCAGATCGAGCGCACCCGCGACGCCACCCAGCACCTGAGCCAGTTTTACCAGCGCAACAACGCGACACTGGGCGAGTACCTGGCGCTGGGCAAATCGGCGGCGGGCGATTTGCCCGAGCGTTTCAGCTGCAACCCTGAGCAAACCGAGCCGACCATTGATGCCCTGTTGAACAACCTCAAGGGTGTCACCGACTACCACAGCCTCGCACCGGAGCGTCGCATCGAAGTCCGTCGCTACCTGCTGTGCCTGGATGACACGGCACGCAAGGTCGGCAAGCTGCCAGCCCTTGATGCCCGTGAAAAATCGGATCTGGAGAAGCTGCGCAAGGACCTGACCGCGACCACTGAATACGCGCCGTTCTGGGTCATCTTCGCCGTTGCACTGGCGCTGGGTATCGGCACCATGGTCGGCTGGAAACGCGTCGTGCTGACCATCGGCGAGAAGATCGGCAAGCAAGGCATGACCTACGCCCAGGGCATGTCCGCACAGATCACCACCGCGAGCGCCATTGCGCTGGCCAACGTGTTCAGCCTGCCGGTTTCGACGACTCACATCCTGTCGTCCGGCGTGGCCGGGACCATGGTGGCGAACAAGAGCGGCCTGCAGGGCGGCACGGTTCGCAACATTCTGCTGGCATGGGTGTTGACCCTGCCCGCCACTGTCGCGCTGTCGGCAGGTTTGTTCTGGTTGGCGTCCAAAGCGCTGGCTTGACCTGACAGCGTCGGCCGTTCTGAAAAAGCCCATTCATTGAATGGGCTTTTTATTGCCCAAACGTCCGCCAATGTAGAAGCGCGCTTGCCCGCGATTGCGGTATGCCTGTGACGGAGATGTCACCTGCGAGGATGCGTTCGCGGGCCTGCGCGCGCCTACGGATTAGAGATTGAATGGCCTACCGGCGCTTTTTGCTACCGCCCAGCAACGACCCCATCAACCCCCGCACCAGTTCGCGGCCGATCTGGCTAGCAGCCTGACGCATTGCACTCTTGACCGCCTGCCCCGCCAGCCCGCCCAGAAAACCACCGGCCATATCGGCAAAGCCGCCTTCCGACTTCTCCTCAGCGCCGGGCTTCTGCGCGGGATCCGCCGGTGCGCCCTTGCGCGCCAGCAGCAGTTCGTAGGCCGACTCGCGATCCACGGGTTTGTCGTAGCGACCGGCCAGTGGCGACCGGGCGATCAGCGCGGCGCGTTCGGCCTGGGTCAACGGCCCAATCCGGGATTGCGGCGGCGCGACCAGCACACGCTGGACGATCTCGGGCGTGCCCTTGTCCTGCAGGGTACCCACCAGCGCCTCACCTATACCCAACTCGGTGAGCACCGAAAGCGCATCAAACTCGGGATTGGGGCGAAAACCTTCCGCAACGGCCTTCAGCGACCGTTGCTCCTTGCTGGTAAACGCGCGCAGGCCGTGCTGAATCCGCAAACCGAGTTGCGCCAGAATGCTGTCTGGCAGATCCCCCGGCGACTGGGTGACAAAATACACACCGACGCCTTTCGAGCGAATCAGCCTCACCACTTGTTCCAAACGCTCCTGCAGCGCCTTCGGCGTATCCGCAAACAGCAAATGCGCTTCGTCGAAGAACAGTGCCAGCAAGGGTTTATCGGCATCGCCTCGCTCAGGCAATTGCTCGAACAGCTCTGCCAGCAGCCACAGCAGGAACGTGGCATAGACCTTCGGCGACTCGTGTACCAGCCGGCTGGCATCAAGCAGATGAATTTGCCCGCGACCGTCGCTGGCAGGTTGCAAAATGTCTTCCAGTTGCAGCGCCGGCTCGCCGAACAAGGCCTCGGCGCCTTGCTGCTCAAGGACCGCCAGCCGACGTAAAAGCGCCTGACTCGACCCCGTGGTCATCAACGCGCTGTCGTCACCCAGCACTTCGGGGTTGTCACGCAGATGATTGAGCAGCGCCTTGAGGTCCTTGAGGTCCAGCAACAACAGGCCTTCCCGATCCGCTACCTTGAACGCCGCATACAGCGCCGACTGCTGGCTATCCGTCAATTCCAGCAAACTTCCCAGCAGCAGCGGCCCCATTTCCGACAGAGTTGTGCGCAAAGGATGGCCCGTTTCGCCGTGCACATCCCACAGGGTCACCGGATAGCCTTGAGATTTATGGTGCAACCAAGGCATGCCGGCGATGCGCTCGGCGATCTTGCCTTGTGGGTCACCCGCCGCACCGAGCCCGCAAAGGTCACCCTTGATATCCGCCGCGAACACCGCCACGCCAGCCTCGCTGAACGCCTCCGCCAGGCGCTGCAGCGTGACGGTTTTGCCGGTGCCGGTCGCGCCGGCCACCAGCCCGTGACGGTTGGCCAGACGCATCGCCTGCCCGATCGGCTGGCCCTTCAGGTCAGCGCCAATAAGAATCTGTAGTGAGTCAGGCATCCGTTCACCCAAGCGTCGCATTTGATATTCCCGAGAGTACTGCGGCAGCCGCCCGGATGGGACCGCACCGCTGATCAGCCCTCAGGCCACCGCTATACTCTAGCGCAAGCGGCACAACGGTCGTCCATGGGCATCGTCGTGAGCATGGATGCGACGATCTGCAACCGAACATCTGTATCTGTGGATGGTCAACCAGAAGGAGTGATCAATGGACGGAGGCATCGTGTGCATATCGCTGACATGACCATGTTCTACGCCCCAGCCAGCGGTGGCGTGCGCACGTATCTGGACGCCAAACACCGTCGCCTCGCGCTTTACCCGGGTGTTCGACACAGCCTGCTGATTCCCGGTCCGCAAAGCAGTCATGAGGACGGGGTGTATCGGGTACCCGCTCCGCCCGTGCCTTTTGGCAACGGCTATCGATTTCCGCTGCGCGTCGGTCCCTGGCGAGATGCCCTGCGAAGTCTGCGGCCGGACCTCATTGAAGTCGGAGATCCTTACCTGACGGCCTGGGCCGCACTGGATGCCCGACGTCAACTGGAGGTGCCGGTGATCGGCTTCTACCACTCCGATTTGCCGCTGCTGGTGAAGAACCGCATCGGCACCTGGCTGGGCGCCAACGTCGAGAATTACGTCAGCAAGCTCTACAGCAACTTCGACCGGGTGCTGGCACCAAGCGCTGCAATGGCGGACAAGCTGATCCGCCTGGGTGTGAAGAATGTTCATGTGCAACCGTTGGGGGTTGATCTGCAGACGTTTCATCCCTCTCGGCGAGACCCTGGTCTCAAGGCCGAGCTAGGCCTGACCGAAGAAACACATCTGCTTGTCTTCGCGGGTCGAGGGTCGAAAGAGAAAAACCTGACCGTTCTGCTCGACTGCATGAGGGCGCTGGGCGCTGGGTACCACCTGATGTTGGTAGGTTCTCATATGCCCACCGGCGTACCGGCCAACGTCACGGTTGTGGATAAATTCCGCCCTGCCGCCGAAGTCGCGCGTCTGCTGGCAAGCGCCGATGCGCTGGTACATGCCGGGGATCAGGAAACCTTCGGGCTGGTGGTGATCGAAGCCATGGCCAGCGGGATTCCAGTGGTCGCAGTAGATGCCGGCGCGTTCCGCGAAATCATTCCCGAGCACTGCGGCCTGCTGTGCGAGCCCAATCATCCGCTGGCCATGGCGGCATCTGTGAGTCAGCTGTTTGCCGAGAATACGGCACGCCGAGGTGCAAATGCGCGGCGCCATGTCGAGGCGCACTACGCGTGGGACACCGTGGTCGCCGGGTTGCTTGGCCATTACCAGGCGGTGCTCGGTGCCCACCAGCCGGTCCGTGACCATGGCTGAAACCTGCGCAAACGCGCCACGCAGCGTCCTGCTCGTCCTTCACGACGTGGCACCACAGACCTGGCCGGATTATCGTCCGTTTGTGGAAGCCGTCGATGCGCTGGGCAACATCCCCATTACCTGGCTTGTGGTCCCGGACTTTCACAAGCATGACCCGGTCGACGCCAATCAGGACTTCCAGCGGTTGATGCACAACCGCCTCGCCCGGGGTGACGAACTGGCGCTGCACGGTTATTACCACTGCGACGACAGCCCTGCCCCACGCACGCCACAGGACTTTTTCATGCGGCGCATTTACACCTGGGAAGGCGAGTTCTACACCCTCAACGAGCAGCAGGCGATGCAGCGGCTCGAAGCAGGCATGGAGGTATTCCGGCGCAACGAATGGCCGCTTCACGGATTCGTCGCTCCGGCCTGGCTGATGAGCCAAGGCACGCGCAATGCCCTGCGAAAATTGCCATTGGACTACACAAGTGATGCCCAACACTTGTATCGTCTGCCGGACTTTTCCGAGATCGATGCGCCCGGCATCGTCTGGAGCGCTCGCAGCGCCTGGCGCCGGGGGGTATCGAAAATCGTCAGCAACCACCGTGAGGCTCAATTGCACAACGCCGCAACTATTCGTCTGGGTCTGCACCCTGTGGACATGCGCCACGACTTTTCCCGTCGTTACTGGCTGCAAGCCCTTGAGCGCTTGCTGAACGACGGCCGCACGCCGATGAGCAAATTTGCCTGGTTACAGGGCTTGAATACCGTCAGGTCTGCGGCGTGAGGCGACTTGGCTGGCTCGCAGCAGCACTGATACTCGCCCTGCTGATTCCGTTCTTCATGGGCGGCGCGGACATGTTTCATCGCCTGCGCAATTTCCCGGTGATGCTCCTCGTCGGCATGTTTGCCATGGTGCTGGTGGGCTGGTGCATGAACACAATGCGCCTGCGCCTTTTACTCGGCGACGCCGCCAGCGGGCTCGGCATGCGCAAGAGCCTCGCCGTGGTCATGGCGACCGAGTTTGCCTACTGCGCAACACCCGGTGGCAGCGGTGCCCCGTTGACGCTGGTGGCACTGCTCTCGCGCAGTGGTATCGGCCCGGCGAAAAGCACAGCGGCTTTCGCCACTGACCAACTGATGGATCTGGTGTTTTTCCTGCTCGCTCTGATCGGCATCCTGATTTACGCAGTATTCCACCAGCTCAGCGAAAACCTTGAATGGATGCTCATTGCCAGCGCCCTGCTGATCGGCGCCGGACTTTGCGCATGCGCCGGTTTCGCGCGGTATCACCGACGCATCATTCTGTTCAACGGTCGGGTGCTCAAGCGCCTGAGGCGCAAGAACACCACGCGTATTCGCTGGGCGCGCAAGCTGCTGCACTTTCGCGACGCGCTGGCTGAAACCTGGAAGATGCCCCACCGCATTCTGCTTCAAGTATTTGCGCTGACCTGCGTGCACTGGAGCCTGCGTTACAGCGTGCTGTACCTGGCGCTGAAAGGGTTGGGGGTTAATATCGACTGGGCGTGGACGTTTCTGGTGCAGATGCTGTCGCTGAGCGCCGGGCAGTTCAGCCTGTCGCCGGGCGGTGCCGGCGCGGCGGAGTTGACGTCGGCTGCCTTGCTGGCGCCGATGATGGGCAAGTCGACGGCAGCGGCGGCGATCCTTATCTGGCGGATTGTTACCTATTACTTCTATCTGGTCGCCGGCGGCCCGGTGTTTCTGTTGATGGTCGGGCGCCCACTTTTGAACAAGTTACTGCGGATCAAGACCGTCTGATTCGTCTTCCCGTTTGGCAGACGTCAGTTCTTTCCATAATGCTTCGGCCCCCTCGAAGTCCGTTCCGTCCTCCGGCGACATTGCGTCGACGTCGTAACGGCTCAGGCATCCCTCGCCAAGGGTCGGCGGGGCTTTGGAGGTGGCTTTGTCGAGGGGATCGCTCATATTGATTCCGCCTGTGTTTCCTTGGCAGCCTGACTGTCTGGAGACAATCGCTTCGCAGTGAGCCGCTGAACTTCCGCGGCTCACCCAAACCGCTTGATCACTGCTTAATCAAAGACCACTGTCTTGTTGTCATGCACCAGCACGCGATCTTCCAGGTGTGCGCGCAGGCCGCGAGCGAGCACCATTTTTTCCACGTCGCGACCGAAACGTACCATGTTCTCGATGCTGTCGCGATGGCTGACGCGCACGACGTCCTGCTCGATGATCGGACCGGCGTCCAGTTCTTCGGTGACGTAGTGACAAGTAGCGCCGATCAGTTTGACGCCGCGCAGCGACGCTTGGTGATACGGCTTGGCGCCGACGAACGAAGGCAGGAAGCTGTGGTGAATGTTGATGACTTGATGCGCGTATTCCCGGCACAGTTGCGGCGGCAGGATCTGCATGTAACGCGCCAGCACAACAACGTCGGCTTCATGGTGTTTGACCAGACGCGAGACTTCGGCGAACGCCGGCTCTTTGTCTTTGGGATCAACCGGCACATGGTAATAAGGGATGTTGTGCCATTCGACCATGCTGCGCAGGTCCTGGTGGTTGGAAATCACGCAGGCGATTTCGCAGTCCAGCTCATCGCTGTGCCAGCGGTGCAGCAGGTCTGCCAGGCAGTGGGACTCCCGACTGGCCATCAGCACGACGCGTTTTTTCTGCGCGGAGTCGGTAATGCGCCAGTCCATCGAAAACTCTTCGGCGATGGGCGCAAAGGCTTCACGGAAACCTTCGAGGTCGAAAGGCAGGGTATCGGCGCGCATTTCATGACGCATGAAAAACCAGCCGCTGAGGTTGTCAGAGTGATGGCTCGCTTCGGTAATCCAGCCGTTGTACGACGCCAGAAAGTTACTGACCTTGGCAACGATACCGACACGGTCCGGGCAAGCAATCACCAGACGAAAAGTGCGCATGTGAAAAACTCCAGAACTTCGCAAAGGCCGCCATTCTAGCGATTACCTGAGGACTGTGCAGTACCCGTATGCCGCTCATTTCAGGCGGCAAAAAAGCGCACCCTGCGGGGATTAACGCATTAGTGCCGGGCCGGTTCATCGGCGGCGGAAACTCGACGCCAGATACATCACTAAAAGCGGCAAGCTCATTGGCGCTCTATAACGCAACATGTGTATCTAAATCGAGGGTATGTGTTCGGTCATTTCAAAATGCTACGGATAAAACTTTTCTTAAATGTTTACTTGCGCAAACACTCTGATTATTATGCGCCATCGCATCATGCCCATCACAACATAGGTAACCCCCATGTCACTGATCAACGAATACCGCGCAACAGAAGAAGCCATCAAAGAACTGCAAGCCCGCCTGCAAAATCTGCAACAAGACGACAAACTGCAGAAAGAACTTGAGTTCGAAGGCAAACTGCGCACATTGATGGGCGAATATCAGAAGTCCCTGCGCGACATCATTGCGCTGCTGGATCCAGAATCCAAAATGAAGGCGCCACGTGGCGCTGCTGTTAAGCCGGTCGGCACCAAGCGCGCTCGTAAGGTCAAGCAATACAAGAACCCGCACAACGGTGAAATCATCGAAACCAAAGGCGGCAACCACAAGACGCTGAAAGAGTGGAAAGCCAAGTGGGGCGGTGACGAGGTTGAAGGCTGGGCAACTCTGCTGGGTTAATTCCCGAATTTAGAGTCAGCCGTCGCACTGAAACGTCCGACCCAAAAACGCCAGCGACTGCTGGCGTTTTTTATTGCCTGCCATTAACCCTTCTTCGCTTAAAGCCCCAGACGCTGTTTCAACACCAGAGAGTAATCCTGCCATTGGGCAAGCACCTTGAGTTGCTCGGGCGTGGCCTTCAGTGAGAGCTCGACCAGCGCACGGCTGAAGGCCTTGAGCGTATTGGGCGCGCCGGCCTGAGGGTCGGTCAGGCGCAACTGACAAAACGCCAACCAGCGCTGTTGCTCTGCAACACTCAGGGTTTCGGCAAAGTTGCGGGCGCGATAGCGGAATAACAATTCAGGCAGTCGCGGATCATCGAACGGCCAGACATCGCTAGCCAGCTGCTGCGGCTCGGCAACTCGCACCTGCTCGCAGAGGCGACGGTCCCGATCATTGATGAAGCCATCGTATAACTGCTGTTCCGGATCCTCACTGGCAGCGAAGTTGTCGTTGGCATACACGCTTTTCAACTTGTCCTGCCAGATCGTCTGACCTTCATTCAATGCGGCGACGCGCGTTTTATAAACACTCATGTCCAGTTGCAGACGCTGACGGTCCTCCTCGCGAAGCACGCTCAGCGGGGCAATGACCGGGCATTTATTTACATGCAGCAATTTGAGCGGGACCGGTAACTGGCCTTCGAGCAGATCTTCGCGACGGGTATATAGACGCTGGCGCAAGGTCTCGCCGTCTTCATCCAGCAACGGACTGTGGTCATGGAACAGGTCGCAGACAATCAATGCGTTCCGGTTGACCGGATGCCAGGCCAGCGGCAGTACGACGCTCACGTAACTTCGCGCCGCGGAGAACCGACCCGATATATGCACAAGCGGCTGCATCAACCGAATCTGATCCTGCACCTTGTGCTTGAAGCGCAATTCAAAAAGATAGTCGTAAAGTTTGGGTTGTTTATCGCGGACCAGACGCGCCAGCGCTATGGTTGCGCGGACATCGGACAGCGCGTCGTGTGCATGGCCGTGATCGATCCCGTTGGCCGCCGTCAGCCGCTCAAGTTTCAGCGTGACCCGGCCCTCTTCTTCCGGCCAGACAATGCCCTCCGGACGCAGCGCGTAAGCCGTGCGCACCACGTCGATCAGATCCCAGCGGCTGTTACCGCCCTGCCATTCGCGGGAGTAGGGGTCGAAGAAGTTTCGATAAAAACTGTAGCGGGTCATCTCGTCGTCGAAGCGCAACGTGTTGTAACCCGCGCTGCAGGTACCGGGGCGAGACATCTCCGCATGCAGGCGCGTCATGAAATCCGCCTCGCACAACCCCTTTTCCGCGAGCCGGTCTGGCGTGATGCCTGTCACCAGACATGCCGCCGGATGGGGCAGGATGTCATCGCCGGGCTGGCAGTAGAGGTTGATCGGTTCGCCAATCTCGTTGAGCTGATCGTCCGTACGAATGCCCGCCACTTGCAGCGGCCGGTCGTTGCGTGGATTGATCCCGGTGGTTTCGTAGTCGTACCAGAAGATGCTGGAAGTCACGGGCTGATCCTGAACAAAAGACCGGGCGAGTTTATCAGATGCCTTTGCGCGTCTGGCCTCAGCGAATACACCCGCAGCCTGGGATACTGCGACACAGTTTGTGCGAAAGTGGCGACAGTCGAGGGGCAGCAAGTTGTAACAGGACCCTTCCCACACATTGTCCAGAATCATCCTGTTGCTTACCCACTCAGGCGTGGCTAGCATCAAACCTCTTTCACCGGCGTACCTTTCCTTATGTCCCTTTTCCATGCAGAGCCAGGATTTGCTGCACCGCTTGCCCTGCTGGACACTCGTGTACGCATGGAAACCCCCGAGGGTATAGACCTTATCCTGCGCCCCGCCGGTTTACTGTCCCGCTCAATTGCGTTCGGCATCGACCTGATGATTCGTGGCGTATTGCTGGGTGCGCTGTTTTTTGTGCTGGGAACACTGGGGGACTTCGGCACCGGACTGTTCATGCTCGCGCTGTTTCTCGGGACCTGGGGCTATATGGTCCTCTTCGAGGTGCTGCACCAAGGACGCACGCCGGGGAAACAGATCATGGGGCTGCGGGTCATTCATGATGACGGCACGCCCATTGGCTGGTCAGCCTCGGTACTGCGCAATCTGCTGCGTTTCGTAGACATGCTGCCCTTCGGCTACTGCGTCGGCGCGTTCACCTGTCTGCAGCACCCGCTGTTCAAACGCCTGGGTGATCTCGCGGCCGGCACACTGGTCATCTATAGGGATTTGCCCCCACAAAGGCCGGCACTGGCTGAGGTCACGGCGATAAATCCGCCGCTGCCCCTCTTGCTGGCGGAGCAGCGCGCCGTACAAGCCTTTGCCGAGCGACAAGCAACACTTTCTCCGGCGAGGGCTCAGGAGCTTGCCGCCATCGTCACGCAGCCGTTGCAGCTGTCTACCTCGCCAGATCCGCACTACCCGGTCCAGCAATTGAATGGCATTGCCCGCAGCCTGGCGGGTTCATCATGAAGCAGAGCCTGTTCGAACAGCGTCATGCAGAAAACTGGCAGCGGTTTTCAACGCGTCTTGAAACGCTGGAAGGGAGCCGCCGTAAAAGCGGGTCCGGCGCAGGCTTCAGCCGCGAATACCGTCAGATCTGCCAGCACCTTGCGCTGGCGATTGACCGCGGGTACGCCAGTCATCTGGTCGAGCAACTGCAACAGCTTGCAATGCGCGGCCACCAGCAGCTGTATCGCCACCGAAGCCAGTTCACTGCGCAGTTGCTGAGCTTTGTGCTGGCGGACTTTCCGCGGCTGGTGCGTGCCGAATGGAGATGGGTCGCCCTCGCCGGCCTGCTGTTTTCTGGCAGCCTCACGCTCATGGCGCTGCTGGTCTATGGCTATCCGGACCTGGTGTACAGCGTCGTCAGCCCGGCCGATGTCGCTGAAATGCACGCGATGTACGAGCCCGCCGCACGGCGCATCGGGCAGACGGCCGAGCGCGCATCGAGCACTGACTGGCTGATGTTCGGTTACTACGTCATGCACAACGTCGGCATTGCTTTCCAGACCTTCGCCAGCGGCCTGATCTTTGGCGTCGGCAGTCTGTTTTTTCTGTTCTTCAACGGGCTGATGATTGGCGCGGTTGCAGGCCATCTCACCGACGCGGGCATGGGCGTAACCTTCTGGCCGTTCGTGGTCGGACACAGCGCCTTTGAGCTGACCGGCATCATGCTGGCGGGTGCGGCGGGGCTCAAACTCGGATGGGCGCTGGTGGCTCCCGGTCGACTGCGCCGGGGCGAAGCGCTTCGCCGCGCTGCCCAGATAAGCGTGCGACTGATTGGCGGGGTCATGATGTTTCTGCTCATCGCTGCGTTCATTGAAGCGTACTGGTCGTCGATGAGCTGGCCGGCAGCGACGGCGAAGTATCTGGTGGGTGCTTCTTTATGGTTGCTGGTCGGCGCCTACCTGACCCTTGCCGGACGCACGCCCCATGCGCCTGACTGACGCCAGCGTTGTCATACGCCCACGTACGTCCTGGGAGGCCATCGACCTGGGCGTTCTCCTGGCGCAGCGGCATCGCGGCTTGCTGATGACCAGTTGGGCCATCGTCACCTTGCCGGTCTTCGCATTACTGACCCTGCTGCTGTGGGATTATCCGTCGGTGGCTGTGCTGGTGTTCTGGTGGCTGAAGCCAGCCTACGAACGGTTGCCGCTGCTGATTCTGTCCCAGGCGCTGTTCGGCTCGGCACCTTCGCTCAGGCAGGCGCTGAAAAGTTTTCCGTCAGCACTCAAACCGCAGTTGATAGCGAGCCTGACCTGGCGGCGTCTGAGCCTGAGCCGCAGCTTCTACCAGCCGGTGCAGCAACTCGAGGGGCTCGACGGGTTGCCGCGTGCCCAGCGGATTGCCGTGCTCGGCCAGAAGGATTCCCGGGCGGCGCGTCTTCTGACCGCGCTGGGCAGCACGCTTGAAATGACCTTCTGGATCGGCCTGATGGTGCTGTTCTACGCCATGATTCCGCCGCAGATCGAAGCCGACTGGTCATGGCGCAGCCTGCTGGACATCGAGGGCGAGTGGAACTGGCTGGAACATTTGACTAACGGGTTTTACGCGTTGGTCCTGATCGTCTGGGGGCCGGTCTATGTGTCGTGCGGGTTTGCGCTGTATCTCAACCGCCGAACTGCATTGGAGGCGTGGGACATCGAACTGGGATTCCGCAACTTGCGTCAGCGTGTTCTGGGGAGCGCACTGGCGCTGCTACTGGGCGGTTTCTTCGCGCTTACGTTGCTGCCTTCTTCGGTTATGGCAGCGTCGGCGTCAAATCAGTCGATGCCGGAGGAAATTCCCACCGAATCGGGCAACAGCTGCCCGCTGCCACCGCTGGACAACCCACAGACCGATGAAGACGTGGCACCGCCCGATTCACCTCGCCTGCTCAATCAACCGCTGACCAGCCAGGCGTCACAGAACGCCATCCATGCTGTGCTTGAACAACCGCCATTCAAGAACCCCAAACCGGTGTCCGGGTGGCGCATCGCTCAGCCCAAGCACGATGCCCAGTCAGCCGAGACACCGAACTGGCTGGCGCGGCTGGTCGTCGGCCTGCTTAATACGGGCAAAACCCTGTCGGCTGTTTTCGGGGCGCTGCTATGGGCGCTGCTTGGCATCACGGTCGCGTGGGTGATCTGGCGTTATCGGGCCTGGTTCGCCACCTTCGTGGGTAAAAGCCCACCCAAGGCAACTGCACCCCAAGACATCCCTCACCAGCTCTTTGGCTTACAGGTCCGCGCTGAAACCCTGCCGACGGATGTCGCCGATGCAGCGGAAAGGCTGTGGCAGCAGTCACCGCGGGAGGCATTGAGCCTGCTTTACCGCGCACTGCTGAGCCGCCTGTTGACCGATTACCAGCTCCCGCTGAAAAGCGCGGACACCGAAGGCCAGATACTGGCGCGCATCGCCGAGCTCAAGCAGCCACCCCTCGATGACTTCAGCCATGAGCTGACGCGCCACTGGCAGAATCTCGCCTACGGGCATCGGCTGCCGCCGGATCAGGCACGACAGACGCTGTGTTCAGGCTGGCGGAAGTTGTTCGCGCAGGGTGCAGGCGCATGAGCCGGCGCTGGATCATCGGGCTGGTCACCGCATTGACGCTGTTGAGCATCGTCATCGCCAGTGTTCCCGTGCTCAAGCGCCTCGAGCGTTATCAGGAAACCGTCGACCAGGGCCCTTCTCCCGAGGCTCTGGCCAACCCTTACCTCGCCGCTCAGACGTTCCTGCGTCAACGAAACATTGAGGTGAAAACGGTCGAAACCCTCGCCGCTCTCCCTGACATCCAGGACCAGCCGCAAACCCTCATGCTCCTGGATTTCCGCGAAAATATGACGCCGTCCGAGGTCAAACGCTTGCTGGCCTGGGCCCGGTCAGGCGGGCGCCTTCTGTTTGTTGCCGAGCAGTTGTGGGACCCGGCCAAGGGGACCAGCGGCGACCTGTTGCTGGATCAGTTGCAGATTCATCAATTCCTCACGCTGGATCTGCAAGAGCAGGACCGCGAACGGCAGCGCGAACAACTCAAGCCGGTCATCCCGCTAAGCACGCCGGACACCCAAGGCCCCGAAACGCCGTGGCCGGAGTTGACGCGGCTGTTCGTGCAAAACGAAAACGACCCCGCCTACATGAGTTTCGACCCGGCCTTCCATCTGGATGACCCCGAGGATCATGCACAGTCATGGGCCAACAGCGCTGACGCCACGCACCTGCTGCAAATGGTGTACGGCGCCGGATTGATCACCGTCGTCACCGATGCGGATCTCTGGAAAACCCACGCCATCGGCGAATACGATAATGCCTGGCTGCTCTGGTACCTGAGCCAGGACAGCACCGTAACGATGGTGCTGCGCACTGAGCATGACAACCTGTTCGGCCTGCTCTGGAAATACTTCCCCCAGGCCCTGCTCGCCCTGACGCTGTGCCTCATCGCAACGCTGTGGCATGCCGGCATGCGCCATGGCCCAATGCTCCCAATACGGTCGCGCGGCCGCCGTCAGCTCAACGAGCACCTGCGCGCGAGCGCCGACTTCATGCTCCGCCGGGAAGGCCAGCACGCCGCGCTGCGCGCCTTGCAGCAGGACATCCTGCGCCGCGCCCGGCAACGGCATCCCGGCTTTGAAACCCTGGCCGTCACCGACCAGTGGCAAACGCTGGCGCGCATCACGCGTCACTCCACCAGCAGCATCGGCCAGGCATTGCGTCCGCGGCCGGAGCAGCGCCTGTCCAGCAGCGAATTCACCCGTCAGGTTGCGTACCTGCAAACCATCAGGAATTTATGAGCGATCAACCGAGCGAGCCAGGCCACGCGGCCCAACATCTTCCCACCCTTGAATCCGCCGCCGTGGAGCACACGCAGAGCGAGCCGGCCACCGCTTCGGGCAGCCATCAGGCGCAACAGCGCCAGCGCGCGATTCATCTGGCGCAGGCGGTGCGGCACGAGCTGCAAAAAGCCGTCATCGGCCAGGACGCGGTGATCGATGATGTGCTGACCGCACTGATTGGCGGTGGCCATGTGTTGCTCGAAGGTGTGCCCGGGCTGGGCAAGACGCTGCTGGTGCGGGCGCTGGCCCGGTGTTTCGGCGGCGAGTTCGCGCGCATTCAGTTCACCCCCGACCTGATGCCCAGCGATGTCACCGGCCATGCCGTGTACGACATGCAGAGCGAGCAGTTCAAGCTGCGCAAGGGGCCACTGTTTACCCATCTGCTGCTCGCGGACGAGATCAACCGCGCACCGGCCAAGACTCAGGCCGCGCTGCTTGAGGCGATGCAGGAACGTCAGGTCACACTGGAGGGCCGAGCCCTGCCGGTGCCGCAACCCTTCATGGTGCTCGCGACACAGAACCCGATCGAGCAGGAAGGCACTTACCCGCTGCCCGAAGCCGAGCTGGACCGCTTCATGCTCAAGGTGCGTATGGATTATCCCCATGCCGAGCAGGAGCTGGAAATGGTCCGCCAGGTCACCCGTTCGACGCGCTCCGACATGCTCGACATCCAGCCCCTTCGCACCTTGATGCAGGCGAAAGATGTGCTGGCGCTGCAACGCATCGCCAGCGATCTGCCGGTGGATGAACAGGTGCTTGACTACGCCGTGCGGCTTGCTCGCGCGACTCGTACGTGGCCGGGCCTGACACTCGGCGCAGGGCCGCGGGCGTCCATCGCGCTGATCCGGGGAGCCCGGGCGCGTGCGCTGTTGCGTGGCGGCGAATTCGTCGTGCCCGACGACGTCAAAGGCTGTGCCCTGGCAGTGCTGCGGCATAGGGTAAGGCTTGCGCCGGAGCTGGACATCGAAGGGTTGTCCGTGGATCACGTGCTCAAGCAATTGCTCGATCAGGTGGCGGCGCCCCGTCGATGAAACAACTGCTCAAGCCGTCGACCCGAATGCTCTGGTGGATGGCCGTTCTGCTCGGCGTGTCGGTGCTGCTCGGCATTCTGCAGGCATTGGGACGAGGGCCCGTCGCGCGGCTGGATGGCCTTTTCTGGACCCTGCTGTGGATGATGATTGCCGCAGCCGGGCTGGATGCGGTGTGGCTATGGCGCCTGCCCTCCCCTCGCGCCAGGCGGCATCTGGCCGGCAGCCTGGGAATGGGACGCTGGAGCGAGGTGCGGGTCGAGCTGGAACACGATTCACCCCGTGCGCTGCACATGACTCTATTTGATCATGGCCCCTCAGAGCCAGACGCTCGCTACGAAACCGAAAATCTGCCCCAGGACGTCGTGCTGCGCCCGCAACGCACGGCCCAGCTGACCTATCGGCTGCGCCCGGCCAGTCGCGGGGATTTCACCTTCGAACGCACCGAGATCCTCATGCGCAGCCCGTTGCGCCTTTGGGCATCCCGGCGTTATGTGCCCAACCATGACATCGTCCGGGTCTACCCGGATTTCGCCCGGTTGCAGAACGGGCAACTGCTGGGCGTCGAGAACTGGCTCAGGCAGATTGGCATTCGCCAGCAGCCACGCCGGGGGCTGGGCCTGGAATTTCATCAACTGCGTGAATTTCGTGAAGGCGACAGCCTGCGTCAGATCGACTGGAAAGCCACGGCCCGGCATCGCGCGCCCATTGCGCGGGAATATCAGGATGAGCGCGACCAGCAAATCCTGTTCATGCTTGACTGTGGCCGACGCATGCGCAGCCAGGACGGCGACCTGACGCACTTCGACCATGGGTTGAATGCCTGCTTGCTGCTGAGCTATGTGGCTTTGCGCCAGGGCGACGCGGTCGGTCTTTCAACCTTCGCGGGCGAACAGGATCGGCATTTGCCACCCGCCAAAGGCGCCAGCCAACTGAACGTGCTGTTGAACCATCTCTACAACGTCAACGCAACCCAGCGTCCCGCCGATTACGCGGTGGCGATGCGAAACATCCTCGTCCGGCAGAAGCGCCGGGCATTGGTGGTGCTGATCACCAACCTGCGAGACGAGGATGACGAGCAATTACTCGAAGCGGTCAAACAGCTGAGTCGACATCATCGCGTGCTCATCGCCAGTTTGCGCGAGGCTGTGCTTGACGATCTTCGTCAAACACCCGTGCAGACCTGGCAACAGGCCGTGGACTACTGCGGGACGGTGGACCTGCTCAACGCACGCAGCGGGCTGCATGAGCGTTTGACCGCCCATGGAGTCCCGGTGCTGGATGTGCGCCCCAGTGAGCTGGGGCCGGAGTTGGTGAGCCGATACATGAGCTGGAAAAAGGCTGGCGCGCTGTAGGCGCCTGCCTTCAAGCGGAGGCTTCCAGAGGGTAGAAGCTAAAGTAGCGCTGCAAGGCCTGAATGAGGACGAAGTACTCCGCCGGTGCCGCTTGCAGGCGGAAGCCGGAATCGAACACGCGCGGTGTTTCGTCTTCCTGACACCACAGGCAGCTGGCGTCGATATCGATGTGGTAAAGGCCGTTCTTGCCGTCAGGCACTTTCAGGCGCAGCTGAAAATCAGCCCCCACCAGAATGGGCAGATCACTGATCAGCATCAGGCCTTGTTCGGACACGTTACCCAGGCAACCCAGGGGTTTATCGGTGTACCGGTTGAACACTTGCAGATAATAAGGCAGTTGGTGACGTTCTATTCGTCTTTCATTAAGCATTCGGACACTCGCCCTGAGATGACCATTGAGCATGGCCGCGCTAGTGCTTTGGGACTCGGTCGCACGGAACTGCCAGACCCGTGACGCCAGAATCCATCATTGGAAAAACCCATGACGACATTTGACTCATTCAGCACTGGCAAAAGTCACTCATCCACGCGACCGATCAGGCTTATCCACGCCTGTTCGCCTCGCTTTCGGATCAGTGGCGCTGCCGCCTTCGTCAAAACACTTAGGTCCCTACCCATCGTAGCCTAGCTCAGCTTTCCCCAATATCCACCCGGAAACGTGACCGTGTATCCACTCGGGTGTAACTAGCGTGAAGCAGCTCGCGGTGTGGCGGGCGGAGCCAGGTTGTCATGGCCAAGCTGATGCAGCGTGTCCAGACGGGCCTTGGCGCGGAATGCATACTCGCTTTCGGGGAACTGGGTGATGATGTACTGGTAGGTCTGGACCGCATCCATGTAGAACTTCTGGCGCTCCAGGCACTGGCCACGCAACATCGACACTTCAGGCTGTACGTAGCGACGCGAACGGCTTTCCCGATCGACTTTCGACAAGTTGTACATCACCGCGTCACAGTCGCCCTGGGCGTAGGCGCGGTTGGCATTGTTCAAATGGCTGTTCATTGCCCAACGGGTGCAGCCACCCAAGGCAAGCAGCGCCACTAATATCATCACGATTCGCATGAGAGTCTCCTGTGCTCAGCCCTTGTATCGGCGTATTCCTGGATTTCTTCAAGTCCGATTCAACTGCCGCCGACCTGCCGATTGCCCAGCGATCAGGGGGGCAGGTAGTGCAAAGGAACAATGACTACAGAGCAATACAGTAGTAGCCTCTCGCTGCGCTTCATTTAAGGAGTTTGTGCATGACCGTTCGCCGCACCAAAATCGTAGCCACACTGGGCCCTGCCAGTAATTCGCCAGAAGTCATCGAGAAGCTGATTCTCGCTGGCCTGGACGTCGCCCGCCTGAACTTCTCCCACGGCACGCCCGACGAGCACAAAGCTCGCGCGAAGCTGATCCGCGACATCGCCGCCAAGAACGGTCGGTTCGTCGCGTTGCTGGGTGACCTTCAAGGCCCGAAAATCCGCATCGCCAAATTCGTCAACAAGAAGATCGAGCTGAAGGTAGGTGACAAGTTCATCTTTTCCACCAGCCATCCTCTGACCGACGGCAACCAGGACATCGTCGGTATCGACTACCCCGACCTGGTCAAGGACTGCGGCGTCGGTGATGAGCTGCTGCTGGACGATGGGCGCGTGGTCATGCGCGTCGACACGCAAACCGCCGATGCACTGCATTGCACCGTGACCATCGGCGGCCCGCTGTCGGATCACAAAGGCATCAACCGTCGCGGCGGCGGCCTCACAGCTCCGGCGCTGACCGAGAAAGACAAGCAGGACATCAAGCTCGCTGCAGAAATGGACCTGGATTACCTGGCCGTTTCCTTCCCGCGTGATGCGGCCGACATGGAATACGCGCGCAAGCTGCGTGACGAGTCCGGCGGCACGGCCTGGCTGGTGGCGAAGATCGAACGCGCCGAAGCCGTTGCCGACGACGACACCCTCGATGCGCTGATCCGCGCCAGTGACGCGGTCATGGTTGCCCGTGGCGACCTGGGCGTGGAAATCGGCGACGCCGAGCTGGTGGGCGTCCAGAAGAAAATCATTCTGCACGCACGTCGCCATAACAAGGCGGTGATCGTTGCTACGCAGATGATGGAATCGATGATTTCCAGCCCGATGCCAACCCGCGCTGAAGTGTCGGACGTGGCCAACGCCGTGCTCGACTACACCGACGCCGTGATGCTGTCCGCTGAAAGTGCCGCTGGCTCTTATCCTGTTGAAGCCGTTGAGGCAATGGCGCGCATCTGCGTCGGCGCTGAACGTCATCCGACCGGCAAGACCTCCAGCCACCGCGTCGGTCACTCCTTCACCCGTTGTGACGAAAGCATCGCGCTGGCCGCCATGTACACCGCCAACCACTTCCCTGGCGTGAAAGCGATCATCGCGCTGACCGAAAGCGGCTACACCCCGCTGATCATGTCGCGGATTCGTTCCTCGGTACCGATCTACGCGTTCTCCCCGCACCGCGGCACCCAGGCACGCGCGGCGATGTTCCGTGGCGTTTACACCATTCCGTTCGACCCGGCGGCATTGCCGCCAGGTCAGGTCAGCCAGTCGGCTGTGGACGAACTGGTCAAGCGCGGTCTGGTTGAGCAAGGCGACTGGGTCATCCTGACCAAGGGCGACAGCTACCACACCATCGGCGGCACCAACGGCATGAAGATCCTGCACGTCGGCGACCCAATGGTTTAAGCGGCACCGCAACACCAAAAAGCCCCGCCTCGTGAGAGTGCGGGGCTTTTTTATTCCCTCTGACACTTACCTGACTGCCGTGGGGTATGGGCGGGCCGACCATCACAGTCTGTCTGAGCAAGAGTCAGTTCAGACAGACGCTTTCGACTGTCATATATGCCAGTAGATTCGGCACAGGCACAGGCCTACAGTCAAGTTTGCAAACGCCATCGGAAGGGGAAATCAAATGAACAAGGACGTACTTGTCAGTGGAGGGCCGGATCCGGACTTCGGTACCGATGGACTGGCCAACTTACCGGCTTCCATGGGGTATGCAGGCAATTTGACTTGGGCGCCTGGGACTAGCCCGTTGGTTGCGGGCTCTTCAAGTACTGAGGAGGGGAAGTTTCTTGTAACGCGGTTGTTGAACAATGGCACCGTTGACGCCAGCTTCGGCAAAAACGGCGTTATTCAGGGTCAGGTCATGGCGCAGCAGAGATCTGTGGCAATCGGCGCATTCGAGGTCGAACAGGACAAGACGTTAATTGTGGTGACCACAACGACCCTAAGTGGCTCGATTATTCCCTGTGCAACCCGATACTCACGAGACGGCATCCTGGACCCGGACTATGGACAAGGCGGCATCTTGCAGCTCTCTTATCCTGACGCCCTGAGCAATGACCGACTTCCGGATAACGAGCCTCTGCAGGATGTTGAAGGCCAACTTTATTCACTCCCGTCACCCATGCGAACCGGATTAACACCCTCTGGCAAGCTCATAGTCGGTTGGTGGTACTCCGTCGAGAAAAGAACGGTTATTTACCGGATTGATGACACCGGCCAACTTGACACTTCTTTCAATGAGGTGGGCTACGTGCATTACCCTGAGGCGCTGGGGTCCAGCTCACTGGGTGCGTTATTAGTCTTGGCGTCGGGAAAGGTCTTGGCCGTCGGCGAGCATAGAAGTGAATCCGGCGACTTCTATCCGTTTTTGGTCAGGTACACCGATACGGGGGCACTGGATGTTGGGTTTGGAAATGGCGGAAGCGGTTTCGTGGAACTTCCACTGCAGAACTATGCCGGTTTTCGTGTGAACGGCTGCATTGAAACGACGGAGGGGAACCTGATCATTTGCGGTCGGGGTGCTGGTGACAATGCAGCGCTTATCGGTCTTGATAAGGACGGTAGAATTGATGAGTCGTTTAACCCCGACCCAGTCCCCGATCTGTTCCAGTGGCTCAGTGCAGCGTACGACGGAGACAAACTCGTCGCAGCGGGACATACGTCTAACCCCCGCTACCTCATTGTCGCGCGCTACAACACGGATGGCTCTCTCGATCGCGCGTTCGGGACCGATTCAGGCTGGGTACGCCTCGACTACCCCGGCATACCCGAGTCTTCAACTCCGTATGACGTAAAAGCCGTCGATGAAAGGATTCTGGTAGCCGGCGGCAGCTTCGTCACGCGTATTCTCGCCTGAGCGAATGGTGTGAGGCGCCGGCAAAGGGTTGGCGGACTTCAGCCTCTCTCGACAAACTCGTCAGAGAGCACCTGACCACGGGGCAACCCCGTGATAAACAGCCGCTTCGAAAACGCCTCGACGCTGGCGGGTGATCCGCACACCAGCGCGATGGTCTGGCGGGATGTCACGCGCAATTCGCCCAGTACAGCCGCAAAGCCCGACCCTTCGATCGACTCCACGGAAAGATTTGAGTGCCGGGCCGCCAGCTCGCTCAATCGGCCCGTCAGATAATGCTCCTGCGCATCGCGCGCCAGATGCAGCAAGCGGATGTCGCCCTGATGATCCTGCCGCAACGCTTCGCGCAGCACTCCCCACAACGGCGCTAATCCGGTACCCGCCGCCAGCAGCAATAATGGCCGGTCCTGCCAGTCGGGGTCGTAACGCAGCGCGCCGCCCTGCAGTTCGCCGAGGCGGATCGGATCACCGTTTTTCAGTGTGCGCGCCACATCAGCGAAAGCGCCGGAACGCAGGCAATCGATATGAAACTCCAGAAAGGGATCGTCCCCTGGCACGCTCGCCAACGAGTAGGGCCGCGCTACGCCATTCTCGGTCCACAGCAACAGATGCTGGCCGACGCGATAGCGCAACGGGCGTTCAGGGTTCAGTCGCAAGCGCAGCACCGACGGACTCAGCCAGTCAGCACCGACGACGGTTGCTGGCAGGCCATCGCGCAGCGGGTCGAAGACTTCCACCGCCAGATCGCCGGCCACCTGACACTGGCACGACAGCCGCCAGCCCTGGCCGCGCCTCGCCGAGTCAAGCGCCTCAGGTGCTGCATCCAGCGGCTCACCAATGACGCAGCGCACCATGCAGGCATGGCAACTGCCGGCACGGCAGCTGTAGGGGACGGACATCCCGGCGTCGTTCAAGGCGTCGAGCAAATTGGTCCCGGGTGTGACGGACCATCTCCGGTCGCCGACACGCAACTCAGGCATCGGCGTAATCCCAGGCGCCGTGGCAGCGGTTGCGGCCTTGGTGCTTGGCGCGATACAGCGACTGATCGGCACGCTGTAAAGCCCGGTCCATGCGGTCACCGCGCTCAATGATGACCATGCCGATCGACAAGCTCAGATCCAGCTCTGGGAATTCCGGCAGCGTGACGTGGGTAAAGGCCAGGCGGATGCGCTCGCAGCAGTCGACCAGTTGAGCGCGGGTACAGCGCGGAATCAGCAACACGAATTCTTCACCGCCGTAGCGGGCCAGAATGTCATCGGCCCGCAGGCACTGAGCGGCGGTCTTGCCGAAGACCTGCAGCACCCTGTCGCCTGCGGCATGACCATGAAGATCGTTGACCCGCTTGAAGTGGTCAAGGTCAATCAGCGCCAGGCCTGCGGTGTAGTTACCGTTCATAAGTTCGAGTTCGCGGGTCGCGATGCGCAGGAAGTGGCGGCGGTTATAGAGGTTGGTGAGTTCGTCGGTGGACGCCAGCTCTTCGAGCTGCAACATCATGCCGCGCAAGGTTTCCTGATGCGCCTGCAAAGTGATCCGACGCTGGTGCATGCGGTTGCGCGAGTTCTGGACGAAGCGTGCGAACAGGCACAGCCAGGAAAAGATGATGAACAGCGCGCAGGTCTGCAGCGCGGCGAGGCCCGGATCGTCGAGTTGGCCGTGCGCGGCATCCCACAGGTTCAGCCCTATGAAGCCCAGCAAGGCGAGCACTGAGCAGCGAAGGAAGACTTTGGGCCTCAAGTGAAAGAGACCGAACAGCAACACCAGCACATAGAACACCAGAAAGGTGCCTCGGGCCGAATCCATATGGGCGAGCACGAACGTCTGCCAGCCGAGCCCCATGAGCACTTGAAACTCGGTCAGGCTGGGATCCTTGAAACGCTGGTTGTAGCCGCCGAAGAAGACCAGGCTCAGCACGCCCTGCATCAGAAGAACGGAGACGCTGGCGAGCCAGACCCCAAAAAAAGTCGCGTGGTAGTAGCCGGTGCAATACGCAACCATGACGAGCACGATCAGTAACACGTAGGTGCCGGTTGCCAGGCCAAAACGCTTTAGCCGCAAGCGCTGGATAGATCCGTCTAAAAGAGGCTGGGTGGTCATCGTGTAGGGTTTCGTCCTGTCCGGCCACAGGGGCCTGCTTCGCGCCGCTGGCCGAAGATGTTCAGCGAACGCTTCGATCATCCGGGAAGAGTGCCAATGTAGAGGAAACGGCGCGTTTCGCCAACGCGCCCGTCGTCCGACGCGAAGATACTGCCATTTGAGTGTAAGGGATCTGGTACCGCTCGGCGGGACAGTGTCCGATTCGGACGCGGCTTTCCCATGAAACATCACGTTAAACCTCGTGACGTACCCAATATATATTTATGCCAACTCGGACGACTCAAACGCGTAACCTCAGCCCGCACTCAACAACCACGGAAGGTTACCCATGCGAATCGAATTCAAAGATGACGCCAAATGGCTGAGCAAATTCAAGATTGACGTCACGTCCAACTCGAACAAGCTTTACAACAATGGCAATCAGCAAGTCAAAGTCACGGTCAGCCTGACACCGATCAAAGGCCAGGAAATTACCAATCAACAGATGGATAGCATCTGGATCTTCCTGATAAAGGACGGCAGCGACTATCGCGATCTGGGCGGTGGCTTCGGCCAAGGTGCCGGGCGTTCAGAATGGGCGAATAACAATAACGCCGAGCCGGAAGATTTTTTCAGGGTATCGCTCAAAAAGAATACACAGTTTGAATACTACGCCGCGTCGGGTTTTGCGCCTCACAATCTGCTTGAATCCGCAGCGCGGAGTCGGGATTTCTATATCTCCACACTGGCCCATGGTGGCGAACGTTACAAGATTTATGCAGCAATCATGAAAGAAGAGGGGGTTCAGTACGCTACCAGCACGTCACGTTTCAACTCGCATGTAGAACTGGAGACCGTCAGCTCCCCGCGCCGCAGACGCACCGACTTTACGCTGGAGCGAGTTCATGCTTTCGAAGGCTCCACCGACAACGAGAAGACCGCCGTAGACATCGACGTCTATTACTTGCAGTTTGCCGAGCGGACGTTGCGGGTTGTCCACGCAGTCCCGCTGGATGGCGACCAGAGCACTTATTATTACGACGACTGGAAAAACGCCGACCCGCTTTTTTCACTCACCGGCATCCACTACAACGAAACCCAGTTTCACTACGGATTCAAACCTGGAGCTGCACGAGACTTCAGCTATCAAAATGTTTCCGTCGCAATAAACACTCGTCCCGGGGCGATGAGCTTTTTACGCATGGAGCTGATCGGCCCGGCCGGTTTGGCGCCCGACGCCCCGGCGTACGGTCCTAAGCGCTGGATAGTGTTTGACCAATATGGTAATTGGCACGGCATTGAAATGACCCAAAAGAACTCGGGCAACGAGATAGATTTCATCATGCATGACATGTAAGTCGAACTTGCGCGCGCGTGTCATATGGCCCCCGTATGACGCGCGTTCTACTCATTGGCCTACCACTAAAGAGAATTCGCATGTCCAGCATTCATACCCAAGCCAGCAACTTCATGGACTGTATAAAGACCGGCGTCGATGTCCGCACCGGACAATTCACCGTCGCTTTCAAACTGCCTCTATTGCCGGCCAACAATCTGGCCGGCCCCGCTCTCATGCCCACCCTCACGTTCGGTGTACTCGGCTCAACCCGCAACAAAGGGTTCGGACTGGGCTGGTCGCTGGACTTGAGCGAACTCGATCTGCAACAGGATGCGCCGTCGTTGCGCCTGTCGACGGGTGAACAGTTCGCCGTCGACCTGGACGACACCACTTTCACGCCGGGCACTGAGCTCAAGCTGTTCGACGCCAAACTCAAATCCATGGTGGTGACGTGCGAGCATGAAGATATGTTCCGCGTGGATCAGAAAAACGGTCAGACCGAAATACTCACCCGACAGCACGACAGCGCGCGCTACCTGACTACCGAGCTGCGCAGCCCGGAGGGCAATCGCGTATTCGTCGAATGGGCGCCTCATGGCAATGACGACTTCATCCTTGAAACGATCCGCGATGAGACCCGGGTTCTGCTCGAGGTGAAGACCGACGGCGCCGAAGTCGTACTCTCGGTACCGGGACGCGAGGACGAGACGGTGCGTCTGCAACTGGCCAACGACAAACTGAGTGACATCTACCTGCCTGGAATCGAGACGCCCTTCTCCATCGCCTACGACCATCATGCCCTCGACACCCAGAACCACCTTCTGCTGCCAATCCGCCTTTCCAGCCCGTTGGGCGCGACCGATTCAGTGATCTGGGCCACCGGCGAAGAAGGCCATCGTCTGCCGCCCGGTGCACCCTTCGAGGTATTGCCACGGGTTCTGGAGTGGACTCATTCAGCGGGAACGGACGCTACCGCGCTCACCCGCTCCTACGAATGGTCCGGCGCCCATAACTTCCTGGGATTCGGCAGCGAACAGGCATTCGACTGGCAGCAAGGCCGCGACAACCTCTATCAGGTCGACCAGGGTTACGAGTACGAAGTGGTTGAAACCCTGGCCGGCCCCAACGGTGACACACTTGCGACCCTCACCCGGACGTGGAACCGCTTCCACTTAATGACCCGCGAAGTAACACGCCGGGGCAGCGCCGAGAGCCGCGTCGACACCACTTTCGGCCTTGACCCCGAGGCCGACTGGGACGGCCAGCCCGCGTGGTACCAGCTGCCGCATCAGCAGACCGTCACCTACATCGACCATAGTCGCGCCGGTCGGCAACGCAGCGAGCAAACCGACTATCGCTACGACGTGTCGGGCAACCTCATATTCACCCGATCGCCCGCCGGTGTAGAAGAGCACAGCGAGTATTACCCTGCCGATGGCACCCCCGCTTGGGCCGATGGCACCGGTTGTCCGCCCAACGCACTGGGCATGGTTCGGCATCTGAAGAAGAAGACCATCAAACCTGCGCGCCTCGATGACGGCACTTACGGCGGCGCGCCCGTCATCTCCACCACCTACACCTACGAAGCGCTGGCCTCAAAGCTTGAAGGCGGACCCGCGTTTGTCGTGGTGAACAGCGAGACCGTTCGGGAAGAGAGCCATGGTCGCCTGCTGGAAACCACCACTCAGACCTACGTGACTGAACCGGGAACGCACTATGGCCGCCTCGACAGCAAAGTCACGACACTCAATGGCAAAGCCACCACGACGAGCTTCCGCTATGAGCTGAGCGAGGACGAGCTGAGCACGCACACCACTCTCACCGGTTTCGAGAACACCGAACTTGCGCGCGCGACTCAAAGCGGCGCCCGATCGCTCCTTACGGGAAGGCTTACACGGGAACGGAATCAGGCTGGCGTCGTCTCGCGTTACGTCTACGATGCGCTCGGTCGCGTGACGCTTGCGGTGACCGCCGATGACAGCCGCTACGAAGCCCGGCGCACCTCCACCTACCATGTGAACGATCAGAAAGCACACGATTGCAGGACCGGGAACGAGAATCCGGTGATGGTCGAGCATCGTCATTCGACGGGTCAGCGCCGCCGCCAATGGCTCGATGGCGAGGGCCGCACTGTCCGCGTTGAGCTCGAAGACATCGACCACGCCCCTGACGTATTCCGCGAGATTGCCTGCTGTGTGTTCGACGCCGAAGGCCGCACGGTCAGCGAAACGCAACAGGACTGGCTGCGCGATCCCGAGGATCCGGCGACCGTGACCGCACTCGGACTGACGACCCGGACGCACTACGATGACTGGGGCCAGGCAAGCCTGAGCATTACCCCCGATGGTGTCGAAAGTCATACCGAGCACAATCCGGTGAGCCTCACTGCCAACAGCTGGCAACAGAATGGCTCACTCAAGGGGCCAAGTACGCTCACGCAGCACAATGCGGCTGGCAGCGCGATCAAGGAACAGCTGCACGACGCCGACGGTGTGTTGATTCGGACCAAGGAATGGCAGCGGGACGGACTGGACCGTATTACCCGAACAACCCTCCGGGTACCTGGCGAGGCAGATCGCGTGACGTGCGTCGAGCTGGACGCATACGGGCGCATCGTCGAGCAGCGGCTGGCTGACGACACGGTCGTGAACTGGACCTTCGCCGCTCACAGCGATGACAACCACCCCGAAACCGTCGCCGTCACCGCGCCCCTCGTCACCCGGGCGTCTTGAGCACGGCGTCCGAGCCCCCGCAGTCATGAACGGGAAGCCTGCGGCAAATCGCAGGTTACCCAATGGATGGGACATTTCGAAGGATCGAAAATATGAACAACTCCACGATAATCGGTCGTCAGACCTTCGACGGCCTGGGTCGTCAGCTGTCAGTCAGTGTCGGAGGCCATACCTCCCGCTTTCAATACCGCGTTGGGCAGCTACCGCCCTCCTCGACCAGGCTCGCCGACGGCAAGGAGGTCCGATTCACTTATGAGAAGGACCTTAACAATCAATTGCTCAGGGTCGAAGCCGATGGAGAGGCCCCGACGGAAATAACCCGGCATGCACAATTCGGGCACCCTTCGACGATCGCCGGTGAACTGGGCAGCCAGGCCTTTGCATTCAGCCCGGGAGGCCAGGCGACCAAAGACGGCTGGACTGTCGACGGGCAGACCCACACCACCGCATGGCGCTACTCGTTCAGCGGCCTGCTGCAAGGCTTTCACGATGCCAAGGGTATTGCTCATCGGCGCCAGTTCGATTCGTCTGGTCGAGTGAGCGCTACCCGCGTTGGCGAGGTGGACACCACCTATACCTATGACGCCCTGTCTCGACCGGCGACCGTCAGTGTGAGTGTCCCGGAAAGCGGCAGAGTCCTGACCACCGCAATTACCTACGACGCCGTTGGACGTGAGCACACGCGCACCTTCACGATCACGCAAACGGGCGAGGAGGAAAAAACCGACGTTCGAACGATCACCCAGACCCTTGCTTACACAGGACTGGACCAGATTGCCTCTCGAACCTGGGCCGAAGGCGCAGCGTGCAGCGAGGAGCGCTTCGAATACGATGTGCGCGACAGACTGGTGCGTTACCTCGCGGATGAGCACGCGGCGGCACCAGATCCCTACGGCAACCTCATCGTCGAGCAGGTGTTCACCTTCAATGCCTATAACGGCCATGAGAATGTGGTGAGCACCTACGCTGACGGGAGCTGCGACGAAGCCCGTTTCACCTATGCCGTCGACGACCCTACCCGTCCGGTTAAAGTCACCCACACCCATCCTGCCTGGCCAGCAGAGGTCACGCTGGGTTATGACGCATGTGGTCGCGTGATCAACGACAGCCTTGGCCGCCACCTGCACTGGAACGCCCAGGGACGACTGACTGAAGTCCGTTCACCATCAGGCACCTGCAAGTACCGCTACGACCCCAGTGGGCAACTCACTGACCGTGAAGTGGACGGCGTCCTGACCCGGGATTTCTACAGCGCCGATCAACTCACCCATCAATGTTGCGGCAAAGACAGCATCGAACTGATCTCCGACCTGAGCGCGTTGTTTGCCGTGAACAAAGTGACAGGAGGCATCCGCCAGACCCTCCTGCTTGGCACCGACGCACAAGGCAGCCTGCGCATTGAGGCCGGCAGCACAGTGCGCACACGGCGCTACACCGCCCACGGCGCCCAGGCATCAGACGTTGGCGACCTTGCATTCGGCTATACGGGCGAGCAGCTCGAACCCTTGTCTGTCCTTTGCATTCCGGGCGGCAATCGACCTTATGACCCGATACTAATGTGCTTTCTCGCACCTGACACCGACAGTCCGTTCGGGCCGGGCGGCATCAATCCATACGCATGGTGTGGCGGGGATCCGGTCAATCGTGTGGACCCTGACGGCCATAGCTGGGTGAACTACGCCATCGCCGGCGCCGGGCTGGCATTGGGGCTTGTCGCGATGATTCCCGCGGTAATCGCTGCCTTGCCCGTGGCAGGTGCGTTGATCAGTTCCGGGGCAGCCCTGCTGACGACCGGACAAATAGCGGGACTTGTCGGTGTGGCGCTGGACATCGTCGGCATGGCGACGGGCGTTGCCAGCCTGGCCCTGGAAGCGACCGGCGCTGACGGCGCCGCATCCGGCATTTTAGGCGGCGTTTCCATGGTCGCCAGCCTTGCCGGGGCAGGAATCGGCCTGAAACTGTTTACGCTGAAAAATGCAGGGAGCAGGCTCAAGGCAATGGACATCAAGCAGGGCTGGACCTTGCCCAAACCTGGTCGTCTTGGCAGTGGAGAGTTGCTTGCGCAACACACATCCAGAGGAGTGGACGTCGGTTTCATCGATACCTATCTGGGCAGCAACCGTGCCGCCCTCCTGACGCACGGAGATCTGAAACGTGCGCTGCTGATGGGGCCTGACGGTAAAACAATGCGAGCAGCCGACGTTGCAAGAGAGGTCATAGCCCCCCGACTCCAAGCGCTTGGCACTGGGGCTGATGACACCTTCGTGTTGCTGTCGTGCTGGGGCGGGAAGAACGGTGCTGCGCTGGAGATTGCCAGGGAGCTGGGTCGCCCCGTTCAAGGATTCACTGGGAAGGTGTTCGTCAAAGGCTTCGCCAATCTCCAATTGAACCCGAACGCGGCAAATATACCCACCCAAGCCACCTCCTACCTGGAGCGGATGCGTGCGACGGGCAACCCTTTCAAAGCATTGAAGACCACTTACAAGGCGGCGAAATCCAATATTTATCACCCTGACGGCACAGTAGTCGCAGTTTGAATCGTGGACAGGCTTGTCTGTCATTATCTCGAGGGATTGGAACCATGACCGCTACTCTCATCATTGGTCGTCAGACCTTCGACGGCCTGGGTCGTCAGCTTTCGGTGGAAGCTGCGGGCTGTCTCACGCGCTTTCATTACGGGAAAGGACAACTTCCGCCGACGGCCAACACCCTGGCTGACGGCAAGCGCGTCGAATTCACCTACGAGCCGGAATTGAACAACCGTTTGCTCAGTGTCACCCCTCACGACCAGCCAGCGCAGACCATCGCCTATCACCCTTTGGGCATGCCCGCCTCGGCAAGCGGTGCGCTGGGTTCCGAGTCCTTCGGTTTTACCCCGTCCGGGCAGCCCGATCGGGACACGTGGACCGTTGGAGATGCCCGTCATGGGACCCGCTGGCATTATTCGCTGAACGGTTTGCTTCAAGGCTTCGAGGACGCGATGGGCACGGCACATCGGCGCAGTTTCGACAGCCATGGCCGGGTTTCGGAAACACGGGTCGGTAATCTCGTTACCCGCTATCGCTACGACGCCCTTTCCCGCCTCGCTGAAATCTCCGTCAAGGATCAGCTCGACGCGGGAAAACTGACCACCGCACTGACGTACGACAGTCTGGGACGCGAGCACACGCGTACCTTCACCGCCGTGACGCCCGACGGCCAGTCGCACACCTCCACTCAGACATTGAGCTGTTCGGCGCTGGACCAGATCACCTCGCGCACCTGGACCGAAGACTCCCGGACCCTTAAGGAAACCTTCGAGTACGACATCAGGGGCCGCCTGGTCGGCTTTGCCGCAGACGCCGACGCCGCCCCGGAAGACCCTTTCGGCAATCCCATCGTCAGCCAGGCCTTCACTTACAATTCGCTCAACGGTCATGAAAAGGTGGTGACCACCTATGCCGACACCAGCGTCGATGAGGCCCGCTTCACTTACGCCACCCACAACCCGGTTCAACTGGCGCTGATCACCCACACCCACCCGTCATGGCCCAGGGAAGTGAAGCTCAACTATGACGACTGCGGGCGCGTCGTCAGTGACAACCTGGGACGTCGCATGGTCTGGAACGCCCAGGATCGCCTGATTGAAATCCACCAGGATGGCCGATCCTGCCAGTACGCCTACACGGCTCACGGCCGTCTGGTCGATCGCACGGTCGACGGCACGCTGAGCCGCAGCTTTTACAGCGGCGAAGAACTGACCCACGAAATGACGGGCGACGTCAGCCTGCAATTCAACTCCGGTGAAACGGGCCTGTTTGCCGTCAGTAAAGTCACTGCGGCCCTCCACGAAACCACGCTGCTGGGAGCAGATGGACAGGGAAGTGTGCGCCTGGAGTCCCGTAGCACCGCGCGAACACACCGCTACAGCGCTTACGGTATGGAGTCCCGAAATACGCAAGCGGTGCCATTCGGCTACGCAGGCCAGCGCCACGAACCGCTGACCGGCATACAGATTCTGGGGGACTATCGTCCATACGATCCGGTACTGATGTGCTTTCTGAGTCCAGACAGTGAGAGCCCTTTCGGCAAGGGCGGAATCAACCCTTACGCTTATTGTGCGGGGGATCCGGTGAATCGGATCGACCCTGATGGCCACAGCTGGGTGAATTACCTCTTGGCAGGGGCAGGTCTGGCGATTGGTATCGCTGCAGCGGTCGCCAGCTTTGGAGCGGCGTCCACGGTCATCGCCTCATTCGGTTATGCCGGGTGGGCCGCCCTGACGCCGAGTGCAGCGATGATCATCGGCGCGGGCGCCCTGGACGTCGCGTCCGTCGCCACAGGGGTTGCAGGGCTGATAAGCCAGGCCACCGGCGCGGATGAGAGCGTCGGCAACGTGTTGGGCTGGGTTTCGTTTGGGACAGGGCTGGCGGCTGGCGCGCTGAGCGGCCTCGCCGGATCGGTCGCCAGGATCGGAGGGCGCAAACCCGGCAGCCCTTCGGTGCCAGTGCGTCGAGAGTCCAGCGCTGATGTACTCTTTGAAAAAACCCGCGGCGAACATGATGTGACGTTTCATAAAGCACTCTGGGGAGAGAGTGATTTAAAGGGCTTTGAAACACACGGCACGCCAGAAGGCTACCTGATGAACGCCAAGGGGATCTTCGAGCCGGCTGCCAATGTCGCAAAACGGGAAATCGCGCCCCGTCTGGCCGAATACGAGGCTCACCGGCCACTTGTGTTGTTGGCGTGCGAGGGTGGATCCAGCGGCGCCGCACAGGAAATCGCCAACTTACTGCGCAGGCCGGTCATCGGCTACGACGAGGTCATTTACGTTGGCGGTCCCAGCCATATTGGATCGTTTGGGTACCACCAAACCCGTACCGGCATCGTGACGACCCTGCCCCTCAAACGGTTGAAAGGCGGAAGAGATCAGGGTTTTCACTTAGGCCCGAATTACGGATTCGCCACGCCGCGGACCTATTCTCCCGCTTGACTCGCCGGCGCCGCAGCGCTGCAGTGGCTGAAGCAGCGCCGGCACCTTGCCATTCAGTGCCCCCTGCTGCTAATACCAATGTTTACCCTGCGGCAGGGTGTCGCGCCGGCGGTCAGGCGCTATACTGCCGCGCCTTTTCCTGCCACGGCGCCTGATGGGCAGCCGGGCCAAAGGCCGTTCGCGCGAGTGTCCATCACACCCTGCGCGAACAGCCCTATTCAAAGTTCCCGCCTGAGAGAGGAGAACGCCCATGACCGTGATCAAGCAGGATGACCTGATCCAGAGCGTCGCCGACGCGCTGCAGTTCATCTCCTATTACCACCCCGTCGATTTCATTCAGGCCATGCACGAGGCCTACCTGCGTGAAGAATCCCCTGCCGCACGGGATTCCATGGCTCAGATTCTGATCAACTCGCGCATGTGCGCTACCGGCCATCGGCCGATCTGCCAGGACACCGGGATTGTCACCGTGTTCGTCCGCGTCGGCATGGACGTGCGCTGGGATGGCGCGACCATGGGCCTGGACGACATGATCAACGAAGGCGTGCGTCGCGCCTACAATCTGCCGGAAAACGTCCTGCGCGCCTCGATCCTCGCCGATCCGGCCGGCGCTCGTAAAAACACCAAGGACAACACCCCGGCGGTCATTCACTACTCCATCGTCCCGGGCAACACCGTGGAAGTGGACGTGGCGGCCAAGGGCGGTGGTTCGGAAAACAAATCGAAAATGGCGATGCTCAACCCGTCCGATTCGATCGTCGACTGGGTGCTCAAAACCGTGCCGACCATGGGCGCTGGCTGGTGCCCACCCGGCATGCTCGGTATCGGCATCGGCGGCACTGCCGAGAAAGCTGCGGTCATGGCCAAGGAAGTTTTGATGGAGTCCATCGACATCCACGAGCTCAAGGCACGCGGCCCGTCGAACCGTCTGGAAGAAATGCGTCTGGAGCTGTTCGAGAAGGTCAACCAACTGGGCATCGGCGCCCAGGGCCTTGGCGGTCTGACCACCGTGCTCGACGTCAAGATCATGGATTACCCGACCCACGCCGCATCGCTGCCGGTGTGCATGATCCCCAACTGCGCCGCCACCCGTCACGCCCACTTCGTGCTCGACGGCTCCGGCCCGGCTTCGCTGGAAGCACCACCGCTGGACGCTTACCCCGAGATCGTCTGGGAAGCCGGTCCGTCGGCGCGCCGCGTCAACCTCGACACGCTGACGCCCGAAGACGTGCAGAGCTGGAAGCCGGGCGAAACCGTTCTGCTCAACGGCAAGATGCTCACCGGTCGCGACGCGGCGCACAAGCGCATGGTCGAGATGCTCAACAAGGGCGAAACCCTGCCGGTGGACCTGAAGGGTCGCTTCATCTATTACGTTGGCCCGGTTGATCCGGTCGGTGATGAAGTGGTGGGGCCTGCCGGTCCGACCACAGCGACGCGGATGGACAAGTTCACCCGCCAGATCCTCGAGCAGACCGGCCTGTTGGGCATGATCGGTAAATCCGAGCGCGGTCCGACCGCCATCGAAGCGATCAAGGACAACAAAGCCGTTTACCTGATGGCCGTGGGTGGCGCTGCCTACCTGGTTGCTCAGGCGATCAAGAAATCGCAAGTGCTGGCCTTCCCGGAACTGGGCATGGAAGCGATCTACGAGTTCGAGGTCAAGGACATGCCGGTCACGGTTGCAGTAGACAGCCAGGGCGAGTCGGTTCACATCACCGGTCCCGCCATCTGGCAGAAGAAGATCAGTGAAAGCCTGGCGGTAGAAGTGCAGTAAGCGTTTCAATCGCTAAAACGAAAAAGCCCGACCTGCATGTCGGGCTTTTTTGTGGGCCATGAGTTGTAAAGCGCTCACCCACGCCGATCCAGCACATTCACCACCAACCGATCCAGCCATCCCCACACCCGCTCCTGAACCCGTCGCCACAGCGGTCTGGATTTCCAGCCGTCCAGGGTGATTTCGCTGCTCACGGCGAAATCCTTGGTGAAGCTGGCGGTCACGGCATGGGTCAGCGCGGGGTCGATCGCTTCGAGGTTGGCCTCCAGGTTGAAACGCAGATTCCAGTGATCGAAGTTACATGAGCCGACGCTGACCCAGTCGTCGATCAGCACCATTTTCAAGTGCAGAAAGCACGGCTGGTATTCGAAGATTTTCACGCCGGCCTTGAGCAGGCGCGGGTAGTAGCGATGGCCGGCGTAGCGAACCGAGGGGTGATCGGTGCGCGGCCCGGTGAGCAACAAGCGCACGTCGACGCCACGGGAGGCGGCACGACGCAACGCGCGGCGGACTTTCCAGGTCGGCAGGAAATACGGGGTCGCCAGCCAGATGCGCGTCTTGCTGGTGTTCAGCGCACGCACCAGTGACTGCACGATATCCCGGTGCTGACGGGAGTCGGCATAGGCCACACGACCCAGTCCATTCCCGCTGACGGGCGCCTTGGGCAAGCGCGGCAGACCGAAGTTTTCCGCCGGCCGCCACGCCCGCCGCCGAGGGTTGGCGTGAAACTGGCGGTCGAACAGCGCCTGCCAGTCGATCACCAGCGGCCCACGGATCTCGACCATCACCTCATGCCATTCGCTGCTGTTCAGGTCCGGGCGCCAGAACTCGTCGGTGACACCCGTCCCGCCCACCACCGCCAGCTCTTTGTCGACCAGCAACAGTTTGCGGTGGTCGCGGTAGAGATTGCGCAAGCCCCGCCGCCAATGCACAGGATTATAGAAACGCAGGATCACGCCAGCGTCGGTCAGTCGCTTGCGCAGGCTGATCGTAAACGCCGCAGAGCCGAAGCCATCGAACAGACAACGCACGATGACCCCGCGACTCGCTGCACTGACCAGCGCCTCCACGATCGCTTCGGCACAGGCCCCGGCTTCCACCAGATACAGTTCGAGCTCGATCTGCTGCTGCGCGCCTTCTATCGCGGCGATCATGCGCGGAAAAAACGCCGGGCCGTCAATCAGCAGGTTGAACTGGTTTTCTTCACGCCACGGGAAGATCGCGCCCCTCACGAGCGGCGCGCCGTGGCGATCAAGTCACAGGCATCAACGGCATATAGCGCGCAGGCGAATGAGGAAGGAAGGCGAATAGACATGCGGACTCCAGAGGGTGCGATACGCAACCCTATCCGGCTGTCTGACCGCAGGCAAACTTCAACGTTCTACGGTACCGGCGGCGACAAACGGCAGCCCTGGCGCTGGCCTTCCCAGCGGGCTTCGCTCTCGCGGCCCAGGCCTGTCGAAGTGATGCGCTTGTTCAGGGCGTCTTCGTCAAGCGTACTCGGCAGCCATTGCTTTACGTAGCTGCGGCAGTAGTCTGCGGGGTTATTCATGACGAAGCGACACGAGCAATATTCCTTGGCGGTGTAGGCGCTGATAATGCTGGGGAACACCTGCAGCTGAACGCGCCAGTTCCAGATCAGGCCAGCAAGTATTAACAGAAGCAATATGCCGAGACTGCTGAACGGGCGGCGTCGGATGAATGCTTTACGAGCCTTCATTGATCACCCTCCCCGGCCACGGCCTTCAGCGCCAGCTTGAGCAACTGGTTGTGGTCATAAGTGCCGTCGCGATCGTCGGCGTAACGAACGATCACCAGCTTCGCGCTAGGGATCACGTACAGCGCCTGCCCCCAATGGCCGAGGGCCGCAAAGGTGTCGGGAGGTGCGTCGGGCCACGGGCCGGGCTTGCCGTCGGCGATCTTGTTCAGCCACCAGTGGCCGCCGGGGGCTTCATCGGTCGGGGTCGGAGTCAGGGATTTGAACGGCGTCAGGTTGAAATCAACCCAGGCCTTGGGCAGCAACTGGCGGTCTTGCCAGCGCCCGCCGCGCTCCATCAGCAGGCCGATGCGCGCCAGGTCGCGGGCCGTCATGTACGCATAGGACGACCCGACGAAAGTGCCGATGGCATCGCGCTCCCACGTGGCGCTGGTGATGCCCAGCGGGTCGAACAAGGCGGTCCACGGGTAATCCGCGTAAGCCCTCTCACCGACCATGCCTTTGAGTGCGGCGGCGAGGACAGTGCTGTCGCCACTGGAATAGCGGTATGAAGTGCCGGGCGCACTGGCGGCAATGTGTTCGGCGGTGTATCGCGCCATGTCGCCGCGCCCTCGGGTGTAAAGCATCGCCACGACAGAGGAGTTGAGCGGCGCGTATTCGTAATCTTCCTGCCAGTCCAGCCCCGAAGCCCAGTGCAGCAGGTCCTGAAGTTTGATATCGGGATGCGCGCTGAACGGCGGGTAGAACTTGGCGACGGGGTCTTCAAGCTTGAAACGGCTTTCACCAAACGCGACGCCAAGTACGCTCGCCAGAATGCTTTTGCTGATCGACCAGGTCAGGTGCGGGGTGTCTGCCCGGGCCACGCCGCCATAGCGTTCAAACACCACTTCGCCGTCGTGAATGATCAGCAGCGCGTCTGTGCGCACCCCCTTGCGTTCGATCTCGTCGCGGGTCGGGAAGGCGTAAGCGTCGAGGGCAGTAATGGCAGCGTTTTGACTGAGCAGGCGCTCGGACCAATCCGGCGTCGGCCAGGTTTCGGCAGCGGCTGAACAGCTGATGAGGAACAGCGCGAGTGTTAACAGCAGACGGCTCATGGACAGGACTCGGGCTCGGATGCAGGCAACCCTAGCACTCAATAATGACAGCCCATTGAACACAAACCCCTGTCACGCAACCATCACCAAAGCTTAATGGTCGTGACACGGCCTCTCCCTAGCCTGAATTCGTACAGCAATGCTCGAACAATCAGTCGACCCGCCTGGACGAAGGCGGGATTACGGAGATGCCGCATGACTCAGATCGCCAGCATTCGAGACACCCGAACCGAACGTCGCCTGCAGGCAGAACGCCTGACCGGTGATAAGGCCCTGCAGGAAGCACAGGCTTTGCGCTTCAGTGTGTTCAGTGGCGAATTCAACGCCAGGCTCAAGGGCGCCGAGCTGGGCCTGGACATTGATGATTACGACGTTCACTGCATGCACATCGGCGTGCGCGACCTGAGCAGCGGTCGTCTGGTCGCCACCACCCGCTTGCTGGACCACAAGGCCGCCAGCACCTTGGGCAAATTCTACAGCGAAGAAGAATTCAGCCTGCACGGCCTGCGGCATTTGCAGGGCCCAATCCTGGAGTTGGGTCGGACCTGCGTTGATCCGTCCTACCGCAATGGCGGCACCATCGCCGTGTTGTGGAGCGAACTGGCCGAGATCCTCAACGAAGGCGGCTATAGCTACCTGATGGGCTGCGCGAGCATTCCGATGCAGGACGGCGGCATTCAGGCCCACGCGATCATGCAGCGCTTGCGCGAACGTTATCTGTGTAATGAACACCTGCGCGCCGAACCGAAGAATCCGCTGCCGACACTGGACCTGCCCAACAACGTCATTTGTGAGATGCCGCCACTGCTCAAGGCTTACATGCGCCTTGGCGCGAAGATCTGCGGCGAACCGTGCTGGGACGAAGACTTCCAGGTCGCCGACGTCTTCATCCTGCTCAAGCGCGACGACCTGTGCCCACGCTACGCCCGCCACTTCAAGGCAGCGGTGTGATGAGCACGTGGCGCAGTCATGCGCGCGTGGTGCGGGTGCTGTGGGTCATTGCGCTGGGCCTGAGCATCGCCGGCACCTTTGCCCTGATGGAACGCATGCGCATCGGCAATTCCATGGCCCGTCGCCAGCGCTGGACCGCCTGGTTCATGGCGCGCCTGAGTGCCGCGCTGCCGTTCCGCGTAAAGGTCAGCGGCAAGCTGCCGAGCGAGCCGATGCTGTGGGTAAGCAATCATGTGTCATGGACCGACATTCCGTTGCTGGGGATGCTGGCGCCACTGTCGTTCCTGTCCAAGGCCGAAGTGCGCACCTGGCCCGTGGCGGGCTGGCTGGCCTTGAAAGCCGGAACGTTGTTCATCCGCAGGGGCTCGGGCGACAGCAAGCTGATTCAGAAGCAGATGGGCCAGCACTTGCTCGGCAGGCATTCGCTGGTGATCTTCCCCGAGGGCACCACCACCGACGGCCGCAGCTTGCGTACCTTCCACGGCCGCCTGCTGTCGAGCGCGATTGAAACCGGCGTGCCCGTGCAGCCTGTTGCCATTCAGTATGTACGCGACGGCCAACCGGATCAGATTGCGCCGTTCATTGGCGACGACGACCTGCTCTCGCACTTGCGTCGTCTGTTTGCCAATGAGGTCAGCGAGGTGCATATACAGTTGCTCTCGCCTATCGCTTCTGTGGGGAAAGAGCGCGCAGCGCTGGCGTTCGAAGCCCAGCAGGCGGTGCAGATCGCGCTATTCGGCGAGGCGGTTCAACCGGTGATGGTACGTTCCGCCGCCAAGGCCGCCTGAGCAAACGCCTGCAGCTCAGGATAAAACGCGCTGAAGTCGTCACTCAGTGGTCGATACAGCGCGTGCAACTCTTGGTTGACCCCGGCCAGCCCTTCCGGACGTGACAGGCGCCGCGAAATGCCGGCCAGTGCATCGCCCACCACCGAAAACTCACGGTACGAACCCAGCCAGTCTTGCGCCGCCATGCGCGGCGCAATCAGCGCCAGGCGCTCCGGCAACGCAGTCTCTTCGGCCAGCACGCGGTAAACCTTACGCGTGAAGCCATCCAGGGGCTCATCCGAGTACTCGTGCCAGTCCCTCGCCAGGCAATGGTCGAAAAACACATCCAGCGCAATGCCGGCATAGCGGCGACGGCCATCGGGAAAGCGTCCCAGTGCCTGCTTGATCAGCGGGTGCGAATCGGTGAATGCATCGATACGCCGATGCAGACGAATCGCGCTTTCGATGTCCGCCGGGAAACGTCCGGGCAGCAGCCCTTTGACGAAGTCGCCGTACAGGCTGCCCAGCAATTGCGCCGGGGCCTGCCCGCCGAGGTGCAGGTGTGCGAGGTAATTCATGGTGCTTGCCTATTGCTGCGAGCCTTCTTTGTGCGCCTGACTCCGCCGAATGTGCGGGAACTCATGCGCAATGACGTTCGTACAGTCGCGACATTCCCTGCGCGTGTAAAGCGGGATTGCCGGTGACGGCCCCACCGAGGTATCAGGCCATGCTCATATCGTTATAACCCGATATAACGATTCGGCCTCTGCTAAGCACCTAATCATATTTGTATATCGCGATTTATAGATATAAGGTTCGCCCCATCGCGATACAGCGCACCTGCACTGAGAACGACATGCCTACCGACATCGATATCGACGAAATCATCAAAGCCCTCGCCCACCCGGTTCGCCGGCAGATTCTGGACTGGCTCAAAGACCCGGTCACGACTTTCCCCGATCAGCGTCACACGATCGATGGTGGTGTGTGTGCCGGCCAGATCGACCAACGCGCCGGCCTGTCGCAGTCGACCGTTTCCGCCCATCTGGCAACGCTGCAACGGGCCGGTCTGATCACCAACCAGAAACACGGCCAGTGGCATTTTTTCAAGCGCAACGAAGACGTCATTCAGGCGTTCGTGCAGCAACTGGCGCAGCGGCTCTAAGCCCTGCACCACACACCCGCCTTTCAGGAGACGCAACGTGCCCCTTTCATTACTCATTCTGGCCCTGAGCGCCTTTGCCATCGGGACGACTGAATTCGTCATCATGGGCCTGCTTCCCGACGTCGCCAGCGACCTGGGCGTCAGCATTCCCGGCGCCGGCTGGCTGGTCACCGGTTACGCCCTGGGCGTCGCGATCGGCGCGCCGTTCATGGCGATGGCCACCGCCAGGCTGCCGCGCAAAGGCGCATTGGTGACGTTGATGGGCATCTTCATCATCGGCAACCTGCTCTGCGCACTGGCGGCGGACTACAACATCCTGATGTTCGCCCGTGTGGTCACCGCGTTGTGCCACGGCGCGTTCTTCGGCATCGGGTCGGTGGTGGCGGCAAATCTGGTCCCGGCCAATCGCCGCGCGTCGGCCGTCGCGCTGATGTTCACCGGCCTGACCCTGGCCAACGTCCTCGGCGTCCCGCTGGGCACCGCACTGGGACAACAAGCTGGCTGGCGCTCGACCTTCTACGCGGTGACGGTGATTGGCGTCATCGCCTTCATCGGCCTGATTCGCTTCCTGCCGAGCAAGCGGGATGAAGAGAAACTCGACATGCGCGCCGAACTGGCTGCGCTTAAAGGCGTGGGCATCTGGCTGTCCCTGAGCATGACCGCGCTGTTCGCGGCCTCCGTGTTCGCGCTGTTCACCTACGTCGCGCCGCTGCTGGGCGAAGTCACCGGCGTCTCGCCTTTGGGCGTGACCTGGACGCTGATGCTCATTGGCCTTGGTCTGACGCTGGGCAACATCATCGGCGGCAAGCTCGCCGACCGCCGACTGGCCGCCACGCTGATCGGCGTGTTCATCGCCATGGCGGTGATCTCCACGGTGCTGAGCTGGACCAGCACGGCGCTGATTCCGGCCGAGATCACCCTGTTCCTCTGGGCCACCGCTGCATTTGCCGCCGTGCCTGCCCTGCAGATCAACGTGGTGACCTTCGGCAAGGCCGCGCCCAATCTGGTGTCCACCCTGAACATCGGCGCCTTCAACGTCGGCAACGCGCTGGGCGCCTGGGTCGGTGGCAGCGTCATCGCCCATGGTTTTGGCCTGACCACCGTGCCGCTGGCGGCCGGCGCACTCGCGGTGCTGGCCCTGCTGGTCACGCTGATTAACTTCAGGCAGCCCAACGATGCCGAACTGGCCGCCGTGACGAACTGATTCCCCGAATTTGAAACTGCGGATCCACCTTTTACCGATTGCACTAAGGATTTCACGATGACCACGATTTTTGACCCGATCAAGATGGGTGACCTGGAACTGGCCAACCGCATCATCATGGCGCCGCTGACCCGCTGCCGCGCCGACGAAGGCCGCGTACCCAACGCGATGATGGCCGAGTACTACGTACAGCGCGCCTCGGCCGGCCTGATCATCAGCGAAGCCACTTCGGTCATGCCGATGGGCGTTGGCTACCCCGACACCCCGGGCATCTGGTCCAACGATCAAGTGCGTGGCTGGGCCAACATCACCAAAGCCGTGCACGCGGCCGGCGGCAAGATAGTGCTGCAACTGTGGCACGTAGGGCGCGTTTCCCATCCGACCTACCTGAACGGCGAAACCCCGGTTGCGCCGAGCGCCATCCAGCCGAAAGGCCACGTGAGCCTGGTGCGTCCGCTGTCTGACTACGTCACCCCGCGCGCGCTGGAACTGGCAGAAATCGAAGAAATCGTCGACGCCTACCGCGTCGGTGCCGAGAACGCCAAGGCCGCCGGCTTTGACGGCGTCGAGATCCACGGCGCCAACGGTTACCTGCTCGACCAGTTCCTGCAAACCAGCACCAACACCCGCACCGATGCTTACGGCGGCTCGCTGGAAAATCGCGCGCGTCTGCTGCTGAAAGTGACCGACGCCGCCGTTGAAGTCTGGGGCGCTGGCCGCGTCGGCGTGCACCTGGCACCCCGCGCTGATGCCCACGACATGGGCGATGCCAACTTGGCCGAGACCTTCACCTACGTCGCTCGCGAACTCGGCAAACGCGGCATCGCCTTCATCTGCGCCCGCGAACGTGAACTCGACGACAGCCTCGGCCCACGCCTGAAAGAAGCGTTCGGCGGCGTGTTCATCGCCAACGAGAAATTCACCAAGGACAGCGCCAACGAGTGGCTGGCAAGCGGTAAGGCGGATGCAGTGGCGTTCGGCGTGCCCTTCATCGCCAACCCCGACCTGCCGGCACGTCTGGCCAAGGATGCACCGCTCAACGAACCTCATCCCGAAACCTTCTACGCCAAAGGCGCTGAGGGTTATCTGGATTACCCGACGCTGTAAGTCGCACCGCTCTTGAGTAATACAAGCAGAATAAAAAAGCCTCGACTCGAAAGAGCCGGGGCTTTTTTTACAACTAACTTTTCAACTTACAGCTCCGGTTATTCAGTAGCCAACACATTGCCTTCCGAATCCGTAACAGTGCCATCCGGGAACCGCCAGGTACCGTCCGGATAACTAACGGCGCCATCAGGGTGCATGTAACTGCCATCGGTATATTGATAGGTGCCGTCCGGAAACTTGATCGTCCCGTCTGCGTAAACAATGGTGCCATCCAGATACTGGACGTTGCCATCGGCATCCGTAACGTACTCGCCCCCGGCATCGGCTACGCGGCCGTCCGGCAATTGCTTGTCTCCGCTCGACAGCAGATACGTGCCCAACGGATACAGCAAAGAGACGACACCGGTAATCGTATCAACCACCGACAGCACTTCAGCCAGACGAGGTGGGATCAGCGGCCTGGGTGGCAGCACCAGCGACGCGGGTGGCTTGACCGGTCCCTTGATGACTGGCTTGGGAGGACGCGGTTTAGCAGCCGACTGCCGTGGTTTCACTGGTTTTACAGCAGGAGGTCGGATGACCGGCGGTTTAATCGGGGGCGGGGTCGTCACAGGTGGTTTGATACCCGGTGGGGTCGTCACGGGTGGCTTGATAACCGGAGGCTTTGTACCGCCTGGCTTTGTAACGGGAGGCTTGACGACCGTCTGCTTCGTCACGGGAGGTTTGATGCCGGGTTTGATTTTCGGCGGCTTTGCAGCATTTCGGGTAAGGCCTGCACCGCTGACGATGCTTTTACCGATCGAGGGGTTTTGGCCGTTCTTACTATTGAATCCATTCATTTCAGTCATCCTTGGCTGTGGTAACGAAACACCCCGTTTGAGTTGTATCGTTTGTTCTTCAAAAGAGCTTCGTCATTGATGCTCTTCACTGAGTGCGCGAAAAGAATAGCGCTGTTGCGAGTCACTGGTTAGAACCATAATTCAAAGCAAAATAAACGCAATTCAAAACCCGACAAAATATCAAAATCGGAAATGGCCTACGGAGCAGAGTTAAACATTCACTCTTCAACTTGTCTCCGCGTCACTTCCCCCGATGACGTCACAAACAGCGACGTCATCGGGGTGCTGCTTCAAGGTCGAGCATTCATCTGCTGCGACAACGTCTGAATCTGACTCTGCAACGTATTGATCGTCCGCGTCATCTGCCCACGAAACGCATCGAACTCGGCCAGACTCGCCCCCGTCGAAGCAGCCGCCGCCGGACGATTTTCCAGCTCACTCTTCACCACCACCATATCCTGCTCAAGCTGCTCGATCGCCTGACTGCCGTTCGCCTTTTTCAGACTTGCCACATCCGCAGTCAAACCCTTCAACTGCGTCTCCAGCCGCTCCTGCTCAGCCTGAATCGACTTCCCATCCGGGACCGCCGCCTTCAACGCCGCCAGCTCAGTCGCCACCGCCTTCAACTGATCCTGCAACTGCTGATTGACCGCCTGCTGCTGCGCACTCTGTGTGCTGATCTGCTCCAGCCGCTTGTCCAGCCCGCCCTGCAAACCGGCCACACCTTCCTGCTGTTTGTTCTGATCCGCCAACTGATCCTGCAACTGCTTGATCTGCGCCTTCAACGCCTCGCTGCTGCTGGCCATTGACTCGGTCGCCACCACCTTGCCGGAAATATCCTGCAAGCGCCCTGCCGCCTCCTCACTGATCCGCGCGAAGCTTTCCTGCGTTGCCACCAACTGCTGCTCCATCAACGAAACCTGCTGAAAACTCCACCAGCCCAGGCCACAAAAAGCGATAAACAGCACACAGATCAACGCCCACAAGGCACCGGTACCGGGCGCCTTCACCTTCACCACTGGCGTGTCGCGCGAATACACCGTCGTGCGCTCGCGGGCGCCGGGCGGCGGCAGAAAATCATCGTCATCGTCTTTGGCGCTGAGGCTCGGGACGTCATCGACGTCGTCATAGGGATCTTTGCGCATGGATTTACCTTTGAAAAAAACCGCTGAATCTGAATGGCTCGCAGTATAACCACGGATGTTGACGCCTTTTACAACGCGCCGCCGTGCTGGGCTTTCCACCACCCGCAGAACTCGTCGAGGGCGGTCCACACGCTGACGTCGGGCTGGTAATCCAGATAATGCCTCGCGCGACTGATATCAAGCGTGAAATCACGGCTCATCACCTGCATCCCGATGCGCGACAGCGTCGGTTCAGGTTGTCCCGGCCAGATCAGGCACGCCGCCTCGTTCAAGGCTGCGGCGGTGTACGCCAGGTCGTACGACCGATAACGCCTTACCGGCGGCAATTCCATCTGGCGCATGACGTAATTGACCACGTCCCAGAGCGGGACCGGCGCGCCATTACTGATGTTGTAGGCCTTACCCAATGCTGACCCTGCGGCGAGAAGACTGCTGAGCAGTGCCTCATTGAGGTTTTGAATGCTGGTGAAATCGACCTTGTTCAGGCCGTTGCCGATGATCGACAGGCGCTTCTTCTGCTGCATCTGCAGCAGGCGCGGGAAAATGCTCGTGTCACCCGCGCCCGTCACAAAACGCGGGCGCAAGGCGATGACTTCCAGGCCGAACTCTTCGGCACCAAACACCTTTTGCTCGGCCAGGTATTTGGTCGCGGCGTAGTGATTGCCGAAGCGCTTGGGCACTTGCTCCTCGCGGATGTCGAGGTGCGAGCGGCCATCGAAATAGATCGACGGCGAGGACAGGTGCACCAGCCGCCGGACTCTTTGTTTCAGGCAGGCTTCAACGACGTTTTCGGTGACCTGAACGTTGCCCTGATGGAAGTCCTGGCGTCGCCCCCACGTCCCCACTGCCCCCGCGCAATGGACCACGGCCTCAATGTCGTCACACAGCGCATGCACAAGCTCCTGATCGCAGAGGTCGCCCTGAATGAACTCGGCGCCGCGCCGTACCAGATGCTCGACACCCTCAGCGCGGCGGCCGTTGACCCGGACGCTCAGGCCTTGCTCCAGCGCGAAACGCGCGAAGCGTCCGCCGATGAAGCCGCCTGCGCCGGTGACCAGAATTTTCATTGCGTGCTCCGTTTCATCTTCTTTTACCTGTGATCGCCGCGGCGGTGCTGCGACCGATCCTACAATCTGCTGCGTCGACTACTGACGTTCACTCAGGCTGCAACGGCACCAGCCACTGCCCCGCTTTTTTCGCCAGATGGTCCGTCAGCTCTGTCAGCAACCGACCGCCATTGCGCCAATGATGCCAGTACAACGGCACATCAATGCACTGATCGGCCAGCAACTCGACCAACTGACCGCCCGCCAATTGCCCACGAACCTGCAACTCAGGCACCAGTCCCCAGCCCATTCCGGCTTCGACCATGCGCGTGAAGCCTTCGGACGACGGACATAAATGATGCTCGAATCCGCCCTCGACTCCCAGCGAAGCGAGATAGCGGTGCTGCAGGAAATCATCCGGGCCAAACACCAGCGCAGGCGATCGGGCCACCGCCTGAGGCGTCACGCCCTGCGGGAAATGCCGATCGATAAAGTCAGGGCTGGCCAGCGCCCGGTAGCGCATGGCGCCAAGCAATAAACTCCGCGCCCCTGCCACCGGTCGTTCACTGCCGCACAGGCACGCGGCCACTTCACCGGCGCGCATGCGTTTGAGGCCGACATCCTGATCCTCGACCACCAGATCAGTGAGCAATCGATGCTCGGCACAGAAGTCCCCCACTGCGAGGGCCCACCAAGTCGCCAGGCTGTCGGCGTTCAGCGCGATGCGCAAACGTTCGGGCATGCCGCCTTCGTCCAGCGCCGGTACCACGCTTTGCAGATCCCGCTCCAGCAAACGCACCTGCTGCACATGGTTGAGCAAGCGCCGGCCGATGTCTGTCGGCGTGGGCGGCGTCGCCCGAACCAGTACTGGCTGGCCGACCCGCGCCTCCAGAAGCTTGATGCGCTGGGATACCGCGGACTGCGAAAGACCAAGTACTTGGGCGGCGCGCTCGAAGCCGGCTTGTTCGATCACCGCCGCCAGCGCGGAAAGCAACTTGTAGTCGAACATCAGTTTCTCTAATGGGTGATGAGCTTTATTGGTTTTTCTTATACCCGCTGTCGGCTGACAATCGCCACCACTGATTCACGGCACACCCTCAATGGACGGCGAACTATCAATGACTGGCGAAACTTCCCTCAGCGCATTGCTGCGCAGCATGAACCCCGAACTGAACGACGGTGACTACGTGTTCTGCACCGTGACGGACAGCCGCCGTATAGAGGGGATTGAAGTCATCGGCAGCTTCCGGGAGCGTGAGGGCCTGACCGTCATCCTCGAACGCAGCCAGGCGCAGCAACTGGGCCTGGACTGCGATTACGTCATGGCCTGGATCACCCTGACCGTCCACTCCTCACTCGCGGCGGTCGGGCTGACTGCCGCGTTCGCCAGCGCACTGGGCCAGGCGGGCATCAGTTGCAACGTGGTCGCCGGCTTTTACCACGACCATCTTTTCGTGGGTGAGGACGACGCGCAGGAGGCCATGACTACCTTGCGCGCACTGGCCGCGAGCGCCTGATCGCTCCCATTTCTGAACTGATCGAGGCTCGTTATCATGTGGCAAAGTTACCTCAACGGCCTGCTGGTTTCTCTCGGGCTGATCATGGCCATCGGCACCCAGAACGCCTACGTGCTGGCGCAAAGTCTGCGTCGCGAACACCATCTTTCCGTGGCCCTGCTGTGCATCGTGTGCGATGCCGTACTGGTGGCCGCCGGCGTTTTCGGGCTGGCCAATGTGCTGGCCAACAACCCGACGCTGCTGGCGGTGGCACGCTGGGGCGGCGTGGTGTTTCTGCTGTGGTACGGCGCCATGGCCTTGCGCCGCGCGCTATCGCCGCAGAGCCTCGCAGAGGGCGACACTGACGGCCAGCGCTCACGCCGCGCGGTATTGCTGACCGCCCTGGCGGTGACCTTGCTGAACCCGCACGTTTATCTCGATACGGTCCTGCTGATCGGCTCCCTCGGCGCGCAGCAAGCGGTGCCCGGCGCCTATGTGGCCGGAGCGGCGAGCGCATCAGTCGTGTGGTTTTCCACGTTGGCGATTGGCGCCGCCTGGCTGGCCCCGTGGCTGGCACGCCCAACGACTTGGCGCCTGCTGGACCTGATGGTCGCGGTGATGATGTTCAGCGTGGCGGTGCAATTGATCAGAACGGCGTAAATATGCGCCTCGCCAAGAGCATACAGCCGCTGCCTGACAATGCGGCCGTAGATTTCTGTAGCGAGAGAGTTCCTTATAACAACGTCCGCACTCATCTGGCGCACAAAAATATTTAATACCCACAAACATTTATGACTGCCATGAAGCCTAAGCACCTCAAGCGTGCACTCCCTATTAGCAACGCACCAAAATATGAGCTTACATTTTTTCATTACGTTGTTGACACACTCAGAAATATATTTAAATCTAGTCCCGCCGAATGGTTCGGCATGTCAATTCCATAAGGAGAGCACCATGATTGCTATCAATCTTGAATCTAAAGCTTTGGCAAATTGGACTCAACTTGCCGGCCCAGTGAAAACTGCAAGCAAGTGACATGCGGGCCCGGGAGTAATTCTTCCGGGCTTTTTATCGTAGAGCGCCTCATGGAAGAGAACAGTGCCGTCCTATATCAGCTCAAATATTTTTTTCCTAATCAAGAACAACCAACTGGTGCTATGGGACTACGCTGCACATAAGCAGTATTCCATTACCCAAGCGTACCTTTCACGGTTATTGCACCTTAGTCAAAACGCCCATGAAAATCCCGACAGGGACCATGCAATCGATCAAGATCTACTAGCGACGGGCCTATTGGCGGAGCATTCATTTCCAGTGGTTGATTGGGGGTGGGATGACCTTTCCAGAATTTTCCATTTTGGAACGAGTCATATCGACTACACAGAACAACCGACCAACACTCAGGAGTGGGCGATCGCGTACCAGGCCGCATGCGAAAACACAGTCGACGTGCCCATTCCAAAACTAAGGCATGAAGTTCAAAGCAGAAAAATAATAAACAGCATTCAGCTGGATGTCCCTGCTACTGATGAGACACATGACCTGCAGCATGCATTACTCACACGGCGTAGCGTGAGAGAGTTCTTGCCCCAGGCGGTCACAAAAAAACAACTTGAGTCGATACTCTATTTTTCCCTTGCTTATCTACCTTCACGAGCTGGCGATATTAGTGAGTTGTGCCCCGAGGGGCTGCGACATCGAAGAAGCAGCCCCTCAGGTGGAGGGCTCAATTCGATAGACGGATATGTCTACATCAGGAACGTCTCACAGATCCCTGCAGGTTTCTATTATTACAACCCTGCGCGCCACCAGTTAGAATTAATCAGCAGTGACCGTGAGTTCAGCCTAGGCAAAGCACTCAACGGACAGTTTTTCGCAGAGGACATCCCTTTCGGGATCTTCCTAACCTGCCAGTTCGACCGCCTTTGGTGGAAGTATCCTCATTCAAGAGCCTACCGCGTAGCGCTACTTGATGCAGGTCATCTATCCCAAACAGTACAGCTCATCTCAACCTCGCTGGGCCTCGGCACGTGGATCTCTGCAGCGATTGATGAATCCTGTCTGGAGCCAGTCATAGATCATCTCAACCGGTCAGCCCCCCTTCTGTTTGTCGGTGCCGGCGTCAGCACAGGCCGGGATATGCCGGCGGCCTTGGAAGAACTGCACGCCAACGGGAGAGTACACAATGATTATTGACAAATGTGCTCAGACCGAACGCGACGCACTGATGGTCTTTGGAGACTGGGACGAAGCGTCTACAGTACGCACGCAACCTTATGCCTACGACCTTTCAGGCTGGACTCGGGAGGGAGAACAACACAAGGACTGGTTCGTGTCAACGGCCCTTCCTTGGCTGGCTGACGACGCGGTCCACTCACGAGGAGAAGACGTCAGACAGGAGTTGCTGGCACGGTATCTGGTGATGTTCCTGGACTATACAACTGAACTCGAGACTAGGATTGTCAATCGCTCGATCGTCACGATCGCCCATGATCGAGTCGATTTTGGTTTATCTGCACCGCTCAAGCTCACAGGGCTGAAGTTGTATGCAGATGAAGCCTACCATGCCGTGATGTCAGCAGCCGTGGCTAATCAAGTGAGCGCTATTTACGGTATCAATAACCGCGAGATCACGTCCGAGCGAGTTCAAAATATTCGAGCACTGGCGGATGCAGTTGATCCGGTTCACGCTGAACTAGCGTGGTTCGTTATAGGATTCGTCTCAGAGACTGTTATCACCAAAGAATTCCTCAAAATTTCCAAGGCAACTATCTACACCCCCGTCTACCTGATGCTTCGCGACCACCGAGAGGATGAGTTAAAACACTCTCTCTATTTTTCCAACCTCTTTAGCATCATCTGGCAACGTGCTTCAAAGGCTCAGCAAACTTTCATTTCAACCTTTATCATCCACGCCATCTACGAGTTTTTTAGACTGCATAAAACATGGCTGTACGAAAGCCTTAGGTGCGTGGGCATAGATGATTCCAGCGCGGAAATTATCCATGAGCGACAACAAGGCGTTTTCCCACATCGCGCCAGAGCGAAGGCGGGCTGCACCGCGACGATAACGGCCATGAAGCGCAGCGGCTTCTTTAAAGACCCCCTAAATGTAGAACGTTTCGTTGAGGCAGGACTTCTCTAATCAGACAACAGTTGAGTAGACCATGAATGATACGGCCAGGCCTTCCTCAAAAAAATCTGCAGTGCTTTTGCTTTCCTTAATGGTTGTGCTGGGCATGTTTCCACTTGATGTCATGCTCCCTTCCTACCCTGCACTGGCGAATGCCTTTGAAGTGAAAATCAATGAGGTCACGCTTTATGTGGCGATGTTCGCAGTGGGTTTTTCGATTTCACAAATCTTGATCGGCCCCCTGTCGGATAAATATGGGCGACCCATCATGCTGAAAATCGGGCTTGTGGTATCACTGATTGGTGTTATGGGGTGCCTTCTTTCAAACACTCACACCGCATTCGCCGCAGCTCGGGTGATACAAGGCGCAGGATGCGGATGCTTTGTCTTGGCTCAGGCCATCGTCCAGGATGTATTCACCGTCGAAGACCGCCAAAGAGTTCGCATCTACCTGCTTTCCTTGAGCGGCATCTGCATCTCTTTCTCACCTTTGCTCGGGACATACCTGCAATATGCGCTGGACTGGCAGGGAAGTTTTTACTTATTTGCAATCCTGGCGCTCATTCTTCTTGTCCAGATCGTGTTTTATTTCCCCAACTTGCAGGATCAGCCGTTATCCGCCCAAACCCAAAAACTGAGTCTTGTGAAGCGCTACGCCGACATTGTTACCTTCAGGCCGTTTGTATGTTCCTGGTTAACGTCTGCGATGGCATTCTCTTGCCACTTCGGCTTTATCGCTGTCTCCCCTATCATTTTTCTGGAAACACTGCAGGTATCGTCCCTTGTCTACTCACTTGTGCTGCTACTTTATGGAGCCGCGTATGTGGTGGGGGGATTGGTCGCTACACGGCTGTCCAAGACGCTGGCCGTCGATGCGCAAATAAAGATAGGGCTCGCCATCTCGGGGCTATCCGGGGTGATCATGGTCAGCATGATTCAATTTCAGCTTTCGATTGCCACAGTTGCCGTACCAATGATTATCTGCACGATTGGCACCACCCTGGTCAGGCCAGCAGCTGCCTCGCGGGCAATGGAGATGTTCAGCGAAAAAGCGGGCGCTTCGTCTGCTGCAGGCGGCACCATCATGTTTGTGACCGCGGGCTCGGTCAGCGTGATCCTTTCCAATGCGCCATTGCCCCCTCTGGAAAGCCTTTCGATTTTCATCGTCATTGCCACTGCGTTGGGCTATGCGTTCAACAAATGGGGAATCCCTGAAGGTCCGGTCCTCGGAGATACAGAAGCGGGGTCCTCACATTGATCATCGACCAGCGAGGTACGATCAATCGCGCTGCGCTCCTTGCCCACCAGGCGAAACGGTAGAACCGGGGAAAACGGCCTTGTCCCTTGGCCGGTCAAGCTTTTTAGCAGACATCGATGAGTGCCAGGAAGGGTTGCCCTGTCGCGACCGTGTGGCCAGTGAGCAGCCCCCCAGCCCGAATTCGGTCATTTCAGCGCAACGCTCTGGAACCTCTATCCCCTACAGTTGTTGCGTGGTTAAGGTCAGGGGCCGGTGCTATGATCCAGCCCCTGCGCTGCAAAGAGTACAAACTCGCCAGCGTAAGTTCTGTCTGGCCGCCCGTGATCGGCCTTGCGCAAACCGCAACTGACCTGATTAGGAGAATTACCATGGCTTTTGAATTGCCTCCGCTGCCGTACGCACATGATGCTCTGGCACCGCACATCTCCAAGGAAACTCTGGAATACCACCACGACAAGCACCACAACACCTATGTCGTGAACCTGAACAACCTGGTGCCAGGCACCGAGTTCGAAGGCAAGACTCTGGAAGAAATCGTCAAGACCTCTTCGGGCGGTATCTTCAACAACGCCGCTCAAGTCTGGAACCACACGTTCTACTGGAACTGCCTGGCGCCAAACGCCGGCGGCCAACCGACTGGCGCTCTGGCTGACGCGATCAACGCTGCTTTCGGCTCCTTCGACAAGTTCAAGGAAGAATTCAGCAAGACTTCCATCGGCACCTTCGGCTCCGGCTGGGGCTGGCTGGTGAAGAAAGCCGACGGCTCCCTGGCACTGGCCAGCACCATCGGCGCCGGCAACCCGATCACCAGCGGCGACACCCCGCTGCTGACCTGCGATGTCTGGGAACACGCTTACTACATCGACTACCGTAACCTGCGTCCAAAGTACGTCGAGGCGTTCTGGAACCTGGTCAACTGGAAGTTCGTTGCCGAGCAGTTCGAAGGCAAAAGCTTCACCGCCTGACGAATGCTTGAATGCTCGATAAAAAAAAGCCCGGCACGTCCGGGTTTTTTTTCGCCTTCTGTTTGTCGTTTATGTATTGTCTGGAAGCGATAGCGGACTAATATCAAATTCCGTGCTGATTCAAACGACTGGGCTCAAGTTTTCCCCGCGTACGACCGACACAGTGCGGATAGCCAGAGTGGTCTGCCTGTTAACTGTTTTCCCGATTGATGGAATCGCGCGCAAGCGAGAAGCGTCTGATCTGAATGCCTGCATTGCCAGTGCTTGCACGCAGTCAGGCTGCTATCAGCATGGATGAAGGAATGGCCATTTGAAGCTGGAACTCAAACACAGCTTGTCGGTGAAGCTGCTTCGCGTTGTGCTGCTTTCAGCGCTGATCGTGGGAGTCGTGCTCAGTTGTGCACAGATCGTCTACGACGCGTACAAAACCCGCCAGGCCGTTGCCTCGGATGCCGAGCGTATCCTCGACATGTTTCGCGACCCGTCGACGCAGGCCGTTTACAGCCTGGACCGGGAAATGGGCATGCAGGTCATCGAAGGGTTGTTTCAGGATAAAGCCGTGCGGCAGGCGTCCATCGGTCACCCCAACGAGACGGTGCTCGCCGAGAAATCCCGCGAGCTCGATGTCACCCCCACCCGCTGGCTGACCGATCTGATCCTTGGCCAGGAACGCAGCTTTACTACGCAACTGGTCGGCCGCAGCCCGTACAGCGAATACTACGGCGACCTGCGCATCACACTGGACACTGCCACCTACGGCGAAACCTTCCTCACCAACTCGATGATCATCTTCATCTCCGGCGTGTTGCGCGCGCTGGCGTTGGGTCTGGTGCTGTACCTGGTTTACCACTGGCTGCTGACCAAACCGCTGTCGAGAATCATCGAGCACCTGACCACCATCAACCCAGACCGCCCCAGCGAACACCAATTGCCTCTGCTCAAAGGCCACGAAAAAAACGAGCTGGGGGTCTGGGTCAACACCGCCAACCAACTGCTGGCCTCCATCGAGCGCAACACCACGCTGCGTCACGAGGCTGAATCCAGCCTGTTGCGGATGGCCCAATACGACTTCCTCACCGGGCTGCCCAACCGGCTGCAACTGCAGAAGCAACTGGACAAAATCCTCGTCGATTCCGGAAAAGCGCAGCACCGCGTCGCAGTGTTGTGCGTCGGTCTGGATGACTTCAAAGGCATCAACGAACAATTCAGTTATCAGGCTGGCGATCAGTTGCTGCTGGCCCTCGCCGATCGATTGCGCAGCCACAGCGGCCGCCTCGGCGCCCTCGCCCGTCTGGGCGGCGACCAGTTCGCGCTGGTTCAGGCCGATATCGAACAGCCTTATGAAGCCGCCGAGCTGGCGCAGAACATTCTCGACGACCTGGAAGCGCCCTTCGCCGTCGATCAGCAGGAGATTCGCCTGCGCGCCACCATCGGCATCACGCTGTTCCCCGAAGATGGCGACAGCACCGAGAAGCTGCTGCAGAAAGCCGAACAGACCATGACGCTGGCAAAGACCCGCTCGCGCAATCGCTACCAGTTTTATATCGCCAGCGTCGACAGCGAGATGCGCCGTCGTCGCGAGCTGGAGAAGGACCTGCGCGAAGCCATGGCCCGCGAGCAGTTTCATCTGGTCTATCAGCCGCAGATCAGTTATCGGGATCACAGTGTGGTCGGCGTCGAAGCATTGATCCGCTGGATTCATCCGGAACATGGCTTCGTGCCGCCTGACCTGTTCATCCCGCTGGCCGAGCAGAACGGCACCATTATCGCCATCGGCGAGTGGGTGCTGGATCAGGCCTGCAAACAGCTGCGCGAATGGCACGATCAGGGCTTCAGCGACCTGCGCATGGCGGTGAACCTGTCCACCGTGCAGCTGCACCACGCCGAACTGCCGCGGGTGGTGAACAACCTGCTGCAGATCTACCGCCTGCCGCCCCGTAGCCTGGAGCTGGAAGTCACGGAAACCGGCCTGATGGAAGACATCACCACCGCCGCGCAGCACTTGCTGAGCCTGCGCCGCTCCGGGGCGCTGATCGCCATCGATGACTTCGGCACCGGTTATTCATCGCTGAGCTATCTGAAAAGCCTGCCGCTGGACAAGATCAAGATCGACAAGAGTTTCGTGCAGGATTTGCTCGACGACGATGACGACGCGACGATCGTGCGCGCCATCATCCAGCTCGGCAAAAGCCTGGGCATGCAGGTGATTGCGGAAGGTGTAGAGACCGCCGAGCAAGAGGCGTACATCATTTCCGAGGGTTGCCACGAGGGTCAGGGCTATTTCTACAGCAAGCCGCTGCCGGCGCGGGAGCTGCTGGTGTACCTGAAGCAGGCACGGCGCACTCACAGTGAAGCGTTTTAGAACAGCTGCCTTTCAACGCGAAGGCAGCCGCTGCGCAGATTCCCCTCGCCATTCCGACGCCGCCACTTAACCCTCTCCTTGAAACAGCTTGAAATATCTCCTCCCGACTGCCTGGGCAAATGGCCTTTACACAGAATGCAAATCTTTCGCATTATGTCGCAGCATTTTTTGGCGTTCGCCACCGTTCACACCTCTTCTCGATGCAGGATTCCGTCATGATTCGTATGCCCCTGGCAACCGCAAGTCTGCTGGCTGTCGCTATTGCTCTGGCCGGTTGTGATCAAGGCAAGGACAAACCCGCCGCTGCAGCGCCTGCCCCGGCTCCTGCCGCAGCGGCCGCTCCGGCCACAGCGCCAACACCAGCCGCTGCGCCTGCCCAGTCCACCGAAGCCGCCACCAAAGCAGTGGTCGCCAATTACGCCAACATGGTATTTGCCGTCTTCAGCGACGCCGAATCCACTGCCAAAAACCTCAGCACGGCAGTCGACGCTTTCCTCGCCGCCCCCAATGACCAGACCCTGAAAGCAGCGCGTGCAGCATGGGTCGCGGCGCGCGTGCCGTACATGCAGACGGAAGTGTTCCGCTTCGGCAATACCATCATCGACGACTGGGAAGGTCAGGTGAACGCATGGCCGCTGGACGAAGGCCTGATCGACTACGTCGCCAAGGATTACCAGCACGCACTGGGCAATCCGGGCGCCACCGCCAACATCATCGCCAACAAGTCGGTGCAAGTGGGCGAGGACAAAGTTGACGTCAGCGAAATCACCCCTGAAAAACTCGCCAGCCTGAACGAGCTGGGCGGTTCGGAAGCCAACGTAGCGACCGGTTACCACGCCATCGAATTCCTGCTCTGGGGCCAGGACTTGCACGGCACCGGCCCGGGCGCCGGCGAGCGTCCGGCCAGCGACTACATCGAAGGTCAGGGCGGCACCGGCGGCCACAACGACCGCCGTCGCGCCTACCTGAAAGCAGCCACCGACCTGCTGGTGAGCGACCTCGAAGAGATGGTCAACAACTGGAAGCCGGGCGTCGCTGACAACTACCGCGCCACGCTGGAAGCAGAATCCGCCGAAAGCGGGCTGCGCAAAATGCTGTTCGGCATGGGCAGCCTGTCGCTGGGTGAACTGGCAGGCGAGCGCATGAAAGTCGCGCTGGAAGCCAATTCCAGCGAGGACGAGCACGATTGCTTCAGCGACAACACCCACAACTCGCACTTCTATAACGGCCTGGGCATCCGCAACGTTTACCTGGGCGAATACACCCGCGTCGACGGCACCAAAGTGACCGGCCCAAGCCTCTCTTCGCTGGTGGCCAAGGCCGACGCCGCGACCGACCAGACCGTGCGTGCCGACCTCGACGCCACCCAGGCAAAGCTGCAGGTCATCGTCGACCACGCCAACAAGGGCGAGCATTTCGACCAACTCATCGCGGCGGGCAATACAGCGGGCAACCAGGTCGTGCGCGACGCCATCGCCGCGCTGGTCAAACAGACCGGCGCGATCGAGCAAGCGGCCGGCAAGCTGGGCATCACTGACCTGAATCCGGACAATGCCGACCACGAGTTCTGATCCGCTTCACGCCCTGTAGGGCCGCAGCCTAACAAACACCCGGCTGACGCCGGCCCCGCTGCAAACGAATGCCGACCCGACCACGGGCCGGCATTTTTTTCGTCAATCGAAGCTGCAAACCCTAGCAAAACCGGCGTTATCCGGGGACCGGTCTGTAAGCTTTGTAGGGCATTTCCTGTTCGTTCCTTGTCGGATTGAACACGCCTCCCCCGCCGCCGATCATGCGCACTTCCTTGACCCCACCCTATCCAGGAGGAGACAGAAAGTGCCCAAGAGAAACAAAAAAAGGCGCCGCGTCAGCAAGCTCAAAGCCAACGATTACGGTATCCACCTGCTGGTCGGCGTCAAGGGCCCGCGTGCCTGGAAGGTGACGATCTACCGCGATGGCAGGACCTTCAACCGGCTGTTTTCATTCTCCCGCTACGGCGGCCGTGATCCGGCACGACAGGCCGCAGACGCGTGCCGTGACCAGTTGCTGCTGGCACACTTGCCCAAGCTCAGCCGCGACATCCGTCAACGCATCATCGCCACCAACACCAGCGGCTATCCGGGGGTGCATTACCGCTGCTACACCGGCATCGCGTATTGGGTGGCGCGGACCACGCTGCGCAACGGCAGCAGCGTCACCAAGTCGTTCAGGGTCGAGCACTACGGCTATGAGCGGGCCAAGGAGCTGGCGATCCGCGAACGCGAACGGCAACTCGACGGCATTGGCGATTACCGGTCATTCAAGGTGGTTGAGGGCGAACGGCGCCTGATGCAGTTACTCGTGGAAAACCCGGCCCTGGAGATCGCCGGCGCGTGAGCGTTGCCGGCCCGTTGCCAGCCGATCATTTGGTAACAACACATTACGAGAGGACCTTCAAACGCTAATCCCTCTTATTCATCAAACACGGGGCTGGTAAGCTTGCTCGCCCCGAATTCCCCCCTTTTGCAGGACCTGTATGACTGCGTGGTTCCGTCCTTCGTTTCTCCTGCTGATGGTGCTGGCCGTCAGTGGGTGCGATGACGCCCCGCGTTTCACCGCCGCCGAGCCCGGCGAGTCTCGCTCTGGCGGCGCCACCACCGTGAACAAAAGCGACCGCAACGCGTTTTCCCTGCCTTCGGCCAACCTGTCGCCTGTCCGGCGGCTAGACTTCAGCGTCGGCAACAGTTTCTTCCGTAACCCCTGGGTGATTGCCCCCTCGACGACCACTGCCCGCGACGGCCTGGGTCCGTTGTTCAACACCAACGCCTGCCAGAACTGCCACATCAAGGACGGCCGCGGCCACCCGCCCGAGCCCGGCGCCGACAACGCCGTGTCCATGCTGGTACGCCTGTCCATTCCCGACGATCCGGCGTTCGCCGAACACATCAAGCAACTGGGCCTGACGCCCGAGCCGGTGTACGGCAGGCAGCTGCAGGACATGGCCATCCCCGGCGTGACGCCAGAGGGCAAGGTTCGGGTCGATTACGACTCAATGACCGTGCATTTTCGCGACGGCACCCCGGTGCACCTGCGCCGGCCTACCCTGCAGATCACCCAACCCGGCTACGGGCCGATGCACCCGCAGACGCGAGCTTCCGCGCGCATTGCTCCGCCGATGATCGGGCTGGGGCTTCTGGAAGCCATTCCTCAGGCGGCGATTCTGGCCAACGCCAACCCGAACGATGAACAGGGCACTGGCATCACCGGTAAACCCAACTGGGTCTGGGACGACGCGCAGCAGAAGTCCGTCCTCGGCCGCTTTGGCTGGAAAGCCTCGCAGCCGAGCATCGAACAGCAAAATGCCCACGCACTGGTAGGTGACATGGGCCTGACGTCCACCTTGATGCCGGTCGACGACTGCACGCCGTCACAGACCGACTGCCTTGCCGCGCCCAACGGCAATGGCCCGAACGGCGAACCGGAAGTCAGCGACAACATCCTGCGGCTGATCACCTTTTACACCCGCAACCTCGGCGTTCCGGCGCGGCGTGACGTGGCTGGGCCAGAGGTACTGGCGGGCAAGAATCTGTTTTTCAAAGCAGGCTGCCAGCAATGCCACACGCCGCAATTCACCACCTCCGCCGACGCCGCCGAACCCGAACTGGCGAATCAGGTCATTCGCCCGTACACCGATCTGCTGCTGCATGACATGGGCGAAGGACTGGCCGACAATCTCAGCGAATTTCAGGCCAGCGGCCAGCAGTGGCGCACGCCGCCGTTATGGGGCATCGGCCTGACGCAAGCCGTCAGTGGCCACACGCAGTTTCTGCACGACGGCCGCGCCCGCAACCTGATGGAGGCCGTACTCTGGCACGGTGGCGAGGCACTGCCGGCGCAACGTCAGGTGCTGGCTTTCGACGCGGAACAACGCGCAGCGCTGCTGGCGTTCTTGAATTCTCTCTAACGTATTTCTGAAGATAAGGAGTCGGGCATGTTCCGCCCCAAGTTGTTGCTCACCAGCCTCGCCGCACTGGCACTGGGCGCGTGCGCGCCGTCGGACCCGCAAGCCGTGACGTCTGCCGCCATCGCCAGTCAGGTCATCCTGCCGACCTACAGCCGTTGGGTAGATGCCGACCGGCAGCTGGCGATCAGTGCGCTGTCCTACTGCCAGGGCAAATCCGACCTGGACACCGCCCGCGCCGACTTCCTCCACGCGCAAAAAGCCTGGGCCGAGCTGCAACCGTTGCTGATCGGGCCGCTCGCCGAAGGCAATCGCGCCTGGCAGATTCAGTTCTGGCCGGACAAGAAAAACCTGGTCGGTCGTCAGGTGGAGCAACTGGTGACCGCACAGCCGCAGATCAGCGCCGACGAACTGAGCAAATCCAGCGTGGTTGTCCAGGGCCTCTCGGCCTATGAATACATCCTCTTCGACGCCGACATCGACATGGCCAATGCCGAGCAGAAAGCCCGCTACTGCCCGCTGCTGGTGGCCATCGGCGAGCGTCAGAAGGCGTTGGCCGAAGACATCCTCAGCAGCTGGAACAGCAACGACGGCATGCTCGCTCAGTTGAGCAAGTTTCCCAACCAGCGTTATGCCGATTCCCACGAAGCCATTGCCGAGTTGCTGCGCGTGCAAGTGACCGCACTGGACTCGCTGAAGAAAAAGCTCGGCACCCCGCTCGGCCGTAGCACCAAGGGCGTCCCGCAGCCATTTCAGGCCGAAGCCTGGCGCAGCAAAGCCTCGCTCAGCAGCTTGCAGGCGAGTCTGGCCAGTGCGCAGACGGTCTGGGCCGGCGTCGACAACAAGGGTTTGCGCGGGCTGTTGCCCAAGGAGCAGAAGCCTTTGGCCGACAAGATCGACGCCGCCTACGCCGAGAGCAATCGACAGTTGGCCGCGCTGAAACCGCCGCTCGGCGATCTGCTGGCCAGCGAAGAAGGCCGCCAGCAGCTCAACGCTTTCTACGACAGCCTCAACGTGGTTCATCGCCTGCACGAAGGCGAACTGGCCAAGGCGTTGGGCATTCAACTGGGCTTCAACGCCAATGATGGTGACTGATATGTTGCGACGTCAGGCTCTGGGTCTGGGCAGCCTGCTGCTCAGCGCCGTCACGTTTGGCGGCTGGACGCTGTTCGCGAGAAAAGGCGAAAGCCCGCTGCTGTTGTCCGCGCGGGACGACGGCAACGGCCAGCACTTCGCCGTGGGTTATCACGTCGACGGCACGCAAGTCTTCGCCACCGCCGTCGCCCAGCGCTGTCACGACATCATCAATCACCCGAATCTGCCGATCGCCCTGTTCGTCGCGCGCCGGCCGGGCACCGAAAGTTACCTGATCGACCTGCGCGACGGTCGGCTGCTGCAGACCATCACCTCGCAACCCCACCGACACTTCTACGGCCACGCGGTCATTCACAAAAGCGGGGAATGGCTATACGCCACTGAAAACGACACGACCGAACCGGGTCGCGGCCTGTTGGGTGTGTATCGATTTGTGGATGAGCGGCTGCAACGCACCGGGGAGATTTCCACCCACGGCGTAGGACCTCATCAGGTGTCATGGATGCCGGACGGCGAAACCCTTGCAGTCGCCAACGGCGGTATTCGCACCGAGGCCGAGAGCCGCGTCGAAATGAACCTCGACGCCATGGAGCCCAGTCTGGTGTTGATGCAACGCGACGGCACCCTGCTGAGCAAGGAGACGTTGGCGCAGCAGATGAACAGCGTGCGGCATATGGCGATTGCCAGCGACGGCACCATCGTGGCGGGGCAGCAGTTCATGGGGCCTTCCCACGAGTCCGCCGAGCTGCTCGCCATCAAGCGACCAGGCCAGCCGTTCCAGGCCTTTCCGGTGGCGGAGCAGCAGTTGCAGGCCATGGCGCATTACACCGCCAGCGTCGCCATTCATAACGACCTGCGGCTGGTGGCATTGACGGCGCCAAGGGGCAACCGGTTTTTCATCTGGGACCTGGACAGCGGCGCGCTGAAGCTCGACGCACCGCTGCCTGACTGCGCCGGGGTCGGTGCTGTGACCGATGGCTTTGTCGTGACCTCCGGCCAAGGGCGCTGCCGATTCTACGACTGCCGCGAGACAGTGCTGGTCGCCAAGCCGCTGGAGCTGCCGGCGGGGTTGTGGGACAACCATCTGCATTTGGTTTGATGGTGGAACTGCGGCTGCCGCGCGGGCTTCTTCGGGTTGTCCGGACGCCGAACTGTCGCGCAGCCACATCACCTTGTAGGAGTGAGCTTGCTCGCGAAGAGGCCGGAACATCCGCTAGATTTTCAGCGCATGGAATACTGACTTCGCGAGCAAGCTCACTCCTACAGATACCGTTTTTGCTGGGCGACAGCGCGATGTCACGGCGGCGGGCATGCCCATCTATCCTCCATGATTCCGGCAGGACGCTAACCCCGAATTCAATCAATGCCACTGGCAACTAAATCGCGACAGGACTAACGTGCTCGCCTGATTCATCGGTTTTCCAAGGAAGTGGAATATGTTGCGTCGCCGCATGTTGATCATGTTGGGCATTGTCCTGATCGTGGTGCTGGTCCTGGGTGGGTACAAGGCGTTTTCGGTCTATCAGCAGATCCAGCAATTCACGGCGCCGAAGCCGCCGATCAATGTCGCGGTGGCGGTTGTCGAAGAGCGCCCGTGGCAGAACCGTCTGCCGGCCATCGGCACGCTCAAGGCATCCCAGGGCGTGGATCTGTCGCTGGAAATCGCGGGCACGGTCAAGGCCGTGCAGTTCGAGTCCGGTCAGAAGGTCAAGGTCGGTCAGCCGCTGGTGCAGCTCGACAGCGATGTGGAAAAGGCCCAGCTCGGCACTGCCGAAGCGGACCTCGGTCTGGCGCAAGTGGAGTACGGACGCGGCAGCAAACTGGTCGGTGAGTCGGCCATTTCCCGTGGCGACTTCGACAAGCTCGCCGCCACCCAGAAGAAAGCCGCGGCCACTGTCGCGCAACTGAACGCCTCTCTGGCGAAGAAGCGCATCCTGGCGCCCTTCAGCGGCACCATCGGCATTCGTCAGGTGGATGTCGGCGATTACCTCGCCAGCGGCACGGTGATCGCCACCCTTCAAGACCTGACCAGCCTGTACGCGGACTTCTTCGTACCAGAGCAGATGCTGCCGAAACTCGCCCTCGACCAACAGGTGCAGGTGAGCGTCGCGGCCTACCCTGACCGCGTGTTCACTGCGCGCATCAGCGCCATAAACCCCAAGGTCGAAGACACCACCCGCAACGTGCTGATTCGCGCCACCCTGCCCAACCCCGACAGCCAACTGCTGCCCGGCATGTTCACCAGCCTGCAAGTGCTGCTCGGGCAGGACACGCCGCAGCTGGTGCTGCCGGAAAGCACGATCACCTACACGCTGTACGGCAACTCGGTCTACGTCGTCGTGCCGAAGAAGAACGCCAACGGCCAGCCGGAAAACGACAGCAAAGGCGAGCCTCAGCTCGTGGTCGAGCGGCGCTTCGTCGAGACCGGCGAAAGGCGCGGCGGGCTGGTGATCATCAGCAAAGGATTGAAAATCGGTGAGCAAGTGGTCACCGGCGGCCAGCTGAAACTGGATAACGGCGCTGCCGTGGCTATCGCAGCTGACCCGGCGACAGCGGCTAAAACCACTCCGGCGGCGCAGACCAGCCAGCCCAAAGCTGACTGATCAAGGAATCGATCATGGCCTTTACAGACCCGTTCATCCGCCGCCCGGTACTCGCCAGCGTGATCAGCCTGTTGATCGTGCTGCTGGGTTTTCAGGCGTTCAGCAAGCTCACCATCCGCCAGTACCCGCAGATGGAAAACGCGCTGATCACCGTGACCACGGCTTACCCCGGCGCCAACGCCGAAACCATCCAGGGCTATATCACTCAACCGCTGCAGCAGAGTCTGGCGAGCGCCGAAGGCATCGACTACATGACCTCGGTCAGTCGGCAGAACTTCTCGGTGATTTCCATCTATGCGCGCATCGGCTCCAACAGCGACCGCCTCTATACGGAGCTGCTGGCCAAGGCCAACGAGGTCAAGAACAAGCTGCCCCAGGACGCCGAAGACCCTGTGCTCAGCAAGGAAGCCGCCGACGCCTCGGCACTGATGTACATCAGCTTCTACAGCGCCGAACTGAGCAACCCGCAGATCACCGACTACCTGTCCCGGGTCATTCAGCCGAAGCTGGCGACGCTGCCGGGCATGGCCGAGGCCGAGATCCTGGGCAATCAGGTGTTCGCCATGCGCTTGTGGCTCGACCCGGTAAAGCTCGCCGGTTTCGGCCTGACCGCCAGCGACGTCACCGAGGCCGTGCGCAAGTACAACTTCCTGTCCGCAGCAGGCGAGGTGAAAGGCGAGTACGTGGTCACCAGCGTCAACGCCAGCACCGACCTGAAATCCCCCGAGACCTTCGCGGCCATCCCCCTCAAGACCGTGGGCGATAGCCGCGTGCTGCTGGGCGATGTGGCGCGGGTGGAAATGGGCGCCGAGAACTACGACACGGTCAGCTCGTTCGACGGCACGCCGTCGGTGTACATCGGCATCAAGGGCACGCCCAGCTCGAACCCGCTGGACGTGATCAAGGAAGTGCGGCGCATCCTCCCGGAGCTGGAAGCCCAGTTACCGCCGAGCCTCAAAGAGTCCATCGCCTACGACGCCACGCTGTTCATTCAGGCCTCGATCCATGAAGTGGTGAAAACCCTGATCGAAGCGGTGCTCATCGTCATCGTCGTGGTGTTCCTGTTCCTGGGCGCCCTGCGCTCGGTACTGATCCCGGTGATCACCATCCCGTTGTCGATGATCGGCGTGCTGTTCTTCATGCAGTTGATGGGCTATTCGATCAATTTGCTGACGCTGCTGGCGATGGTGCTGGCGATCGGTCTGGTGGTGGACGACGCCATTGTGGTGGTGGAAAACATCCATCGGCACATCGAGGAAGGCAAGACACCCTTCGATGCGGCCATCGAGGGCGCTCGCGAGATCGCCATGCCGGTGGTGTCGATGACCATCACCCTGGCCGCGGTGTATGCGCCCATCGGTTTTCTGGAGGGACTGACAGGTGCGCTGTTCAAGGAGTTCGCGCTGACGCTGGCCGGCGCGGTGGTCATCTCCGGGATCGTCGCGCTGACCCTGTCGCCGATGATGTGCGCCGTGCTCCTGCGCCGGGAAGAGAACCCCAGCGGTCTGGCGCACAAGCTCGATCACGCCTTCGAAAGCCTGAAAGGCCGCTACCAGCGCGTCCTCCATGGCACGCTGAATACGCGGCCGGTGGTCATCGTGTTCGCGGTGCTGGTGCTGTGCCTGATTCCAGTGTTTCTCAAGCTCAGCCAATCGCAACTGGCGCCGGACGAGGACCAGGGCATCATCTTCATGATGGCGACGGCGCCGCAGCCGACCAACCTCGATTACATGAACAAGTACACCGACCAGTTCATCAGCATTTTCAAAGCGTTCCCGGAGTACTACTCCTCGTTCCAGATCAACGGTTTCAATGGCGTGCAGACCGGCGTCGGCGGGTTCCTGCTCAAACCATGGGATGAGCGCAGCCGCACGCAGATGGAGCTGCTGCCGGAGGTGCAGGCCAAGCTCAACGGCATCACCGGGCTGCAGGTTTTCGGCTTCAACCTGCCGTCGTTGCCCGGCACGGGTGAGGGCCTGCCGTTTCAGTTCGTGATCAATACACCGGGTGACTACGCCGCGCTGCTGGAGGTGACGGATCGCATCAAGAAACGCGCCGCCGACTCGGGCAAATTTGCGTTTCTGGACGTTGACCTGGCATTCGACAAGCCGGAAGTGGTGGTCGACATCGACCGCGCCAAAGCCGCGCAGATGGGCGTGTCGATGCAGGACCTGGGCGGCAGTCTGGCGACACTGCTCGGGGAGGCGGAAATCAACCGCTTCACCATCGACGGGCGCAGCTACAAAGTCATCGCCCAGGTCGAGCGCGCTTACCGCGACAACCCGGCGTGGCTGGCGAATTACTACGTCAAGAACGCCGACGGCAAGATGCTGCCGTTGTCGACGCTGATCACCGTAAGCGACCGGGCCAGGCCCCGGCAGCTCAATCAGTTCCAGCAGCTCAACTCGGCAATCATCTCCGGTTTCCCCCTGGTGAGTCAGGCTGAGGCGATTGAGTTGGTGAGACAGATCGCGATCGAAGAATCGCCGCCGGGTTTTGCCTACGACTACGCTGGCGCCTCCCGTCAGTACGTGCAGGAAGGCAATGCGCTGTGGGTGACGTTCGGCCTGGCCCTGGCGATCATCTTTCTGGTGCTGGCCGCGCAGTTCGAGAGCTTCCGCGATCCACTGGTGATTCTGGTGACCGTGCCGCTTTCGATCTGCGGTGCGCTGATTCCGCTGTTCCTCGGCATCTCGTCGCTGAATATCTATACCCAGGTGGGCCTGGTCACCCTGATCGGGCTGATCAGCAAGCACGGGATTTTGATCGTCGAGTTCGCCAACCAGCTGCGCCGTGACAAAGGCCTGACCGCGCGCGAAGCCGTGGAGGAAGCGGCGGCGATACGCTTGCGTCCCGTCCTGATGACCACCGCAGCGATGGTGTTCGGCATGGTGCCACTGATTCTCGCGACCGGCGCGGGGGCGGTCAGCCGGTTCGATATCGGGCTGGTGATTGCCACGGGCATGTCGGTGGGAACATTGTTCACGCTGTTTGTGCTGCCGTGCGTGTATACGCTGCTGGCGCGGCCGGATGATGCGCAGCCCGATAGCAGTGCCATTGGCGATGCGGATACCCATACGAGTAGCGGTGCCTGACGCAATTCTGCAGGAGCCGGCTTGCTGGCGAACTCGACCGTCCAGATACATCGTCGGCGTTTGTCGTAACCGGTTCGCCAGCAAGCCGGCTCCTACCGATCACATCAGGCTGATAGATCCCATCAAGCCGATGCCCTGAGTACAAGAGGCACGCCTAGCAATGAGAATCCCGTCTGCAACAAAAAAGGCCCCGATTTTAGGGGCCTTTTGGTCAACGCAACGGAAAGGAATCAGCCCTGAGGTCCGCTCCCTTGGGCCAGGCCGAACATCAACAGGAGCAGATCGTGATCGGGCCGGGCCGTGTCAGACATCTTGGCCACCCGAGGCAGAGGGCAATGGCCTTCACCATGCACTGCGCTCAAAATCTTCGGCCCGGGCTGATCCCAGGCAGCCAAAGCGATGGAAGTCACCCCCAACGCCCCGACCAAAAACAAACCTCGCGCCATTTCTAACTTCATCGCTGTAAACCTTTGATGGGCTTGCCAAACGCGGTCTCGTAAAAATAGACCAACTTGCTCCAGTCCGCAGGCTGAAACGACGAGTGGCGACGCAACTGTTTCATGTCGTGCTGAGCGGCGGCATAGGACGTCAGCCGCTGGCGGCACTTCTCAAGATCCAGCAGCGCGACTTCCGCCTTGGCGTTGGCGCCCTCGCCCACGACGCGAACGAAGACATGCTTGATGTAAATGCAGCTGTGCTGCCAGCGCCCCTTGTGCATACGGGCCAGGTTGCCGGCGATCTCCTGAAGCATCTGCTCGTACACCACTTCGCCGTGCTGCTCACGGCCACCGGCACGCAGCCAGTTTTCAAATTCGTCAAAGCCATCCAGCGAGGCGGTGACCAACAATGCACGCCACTCGTTGTTCTCATCGCGCTCTGCGCCGCAGAAGACCATGCGCGGTACGTTGACGTCGAGCTGGCGAAGGCCTTCGAGGGCATCGCGCTCGCGCAGCACAGTCGGACGCCCAAACGGGTGCAACCAGCTGCGGTAGATATGGCCTGTCTGGCGCTTCACATACAGCAGCCGACCGTTTTCCGAGACGACACGCTGCACGCCACTTTCACCACCACGGCGCACGTTGGGTTCTTCCACCCACTCACCCCGAGTGTTCCAGAAATAGGCGAAGCGGTCCTTGGCGGGAACGGCTAACTCTGTTGCGAAATCCACGGCCATCCTGTTCTTACCTCTTACGTAATAGATACACACGCCACATGGCGTACATCGGCAGGAAATCCAGGCGCTCCTGAATCCGAAACCCTGCCTCTTCAAATTCGGCCTCTACGGTGGCCACCGGCAGCACGAAGCGATTCTGGTAATCACGTTTCGACCGCGACCCTTCGGCGCGGCGTCGCTTCCAGGCCTTGAAATTGCCATCCACCCACAACGACACAATCACGCTGTCGCGGGTCACCCGGTGAAACTCCTTCAGCAGCACCGCGCGGTCTTCGGCCTTGCCGATGTGGTGCATCAGGCGCATGCAGAAAATACTGTCGACGGCGTTGTCCGGCATCTCGATGGCAAATGCCGATGTCTGCAACGGCTGAACGCGTTTGACGATCTCAGCGGGTTGCGACTCGCAGGCAATCTTGACCATCGACGCCGAGTTGTCCGCCCCGATAATCACCCGGTTGGCCTTCTCGGCCAGCACCGGCCAGAAACGTCCGGCGCCACAGGGCAGGTCCAGCACCAGCCCCGGTTCGCCCGCCAATGCAAGGGCACGGCGCGCCAGTTGCTTATCGCGGCGATCAGACAGGCGTCTTGCCAGTCCATCGTTGTGTTTGCGCAGATACCTTTTAGCGTGTTCGTCGTCGTATTTGCGTGAAAAATCCAGCTCGATGCGCTTGCTCATGGCCGTTTCTCTTTTAAGTGAGAGGGCCAAACTAAGCAGCGTTACGTCGTGTTCAGGTCAGATGAATGTGAAAAAAACGTCCGAAAAAGTGACGATATGTTACGAGATCATTCAAGGACTTGGGGCCAGCATACGGCCATACGCCAGTGTCCTTCAGCACTTTTACACCGGCTTTACATGTGTCGAAGGCAAACGTATCGGGTCTTTCGCAGGGCGCAACCCCATGTCCACGCTGAACCTGCAGCCGTTAGGCTCCATGGTGTCCAAGCTTACGGACCACCCCTGGTTTTCGCAGATTCGCTGCACCAACGACAGTCCCAGGCCCAAACCTTCGCCGCGCTGCTCGGTGCCGCGCACGAACGGCTGAAACATCGCCTCACGCTTTTCCTCCGGGATGCCTACACCGGAATCCTCAACCATGAACCCGCTTTCACGCAGCGTGAGGCGGATAAAGCCGGTGTCGGTGTAGTGCAACGCGTTGCGCAGCAAGTTGCCCATCACGGCATAGAGAAAGGTGGCGTTGTAGGCGGTCTGGGAAGGCTCGCCCGGCAGGTATTCCAGGGCCAGCCCTTTGCTTTCGATCGGTTCGCGCCACAGGCTGATCAGTTGCTGGGCGGCACCTTCCAGGGTCAGTTGTGGATGCAGGGCGAGGTCATCGCGTTGAGTGCGGGCCAGCATCAGGAAGGTCTGCACCAGATCGCGCATCTCCTCGCACGCCCGTGCCACGCGTTCGACCTGGGCCCGTGCGCGCTGGTCCAGTGCCGGGTTTTCCAGCAGCAGCTCACAGGAGCTCGCCAGTACCATCAAGGGCGTGCGCAGTTCGTGGCTGACGTCACTGGTGAACATCCGCTCGCGGGTCAGCGCATCCCGCAGACGGCCAAGCGTGGCGTCGAAGGCCACTGCCAACTCACCCACTTCGTCGGCGGCGTAATCAGGGGCCAGCGGCGGCGCAAGGCCGAGCAACTGATCGCGGTGACGAACCTGCCGCGCCAGCCGCACCACCGGCGCCATCACCCGACGCGCCAGTATCCAGCCGAGGAAAATCGCCAGCGCCAACGCCAGCACAAAGCCCACCAGCACGACGGCGAACAGCACCCGCTCACGCTCTTCGAAATCGCTTTGATCCTGAAGCAAGACATAGTGGCGACCGTCGACGATCTCAACCATGGCGTGGTAGGACAACGGTCCGCGGAAGACTTCGTGAAAGCCGGACTCCAGATGACGCAAATCCTTCGGCAACTCGAAATCCCCCGGGCCGCCGCTGAAGTAAAACAGCTGATCCGGCTCAGGGCGATGGTTCCAGTCGTTAACGCTGTCCATCAGCAGCAGGCGCGTCAGGTCGCCGCCCAGGCCCGCCGAAATCAGCTTTTCTTCAACCAGGTGCACTGTCGCGACGATGCCCATCGCGAAGCACCCGGCGACCAACGCACTCATCAAGGCGAAGGCGATGATGATCCGTTGGGCAAGGCTCTGCTTAAACTCCATCACGCCCCTCGGCGAGGCGGTATCCGACACCGTGTACGGTCTGCAGCAGCGGCTTGGCGAACGGCTTGTCGATTACCTGACGCAACTGGTGAACGTGGCTGCGCAGGCTATCGCTGTCCGGGCAATCATCGCCCCACAGGGCTTCTTCCAAGACTTCGCGACGCAGCACGTGAGGGCTCTTCTGCATCAACACCGCGAGCAATTTCAGGCCCACCGGGTTGAGTTTGAGCAGACGCGCTTCGCGGGTCACTTCAAGGGTGTCGAGGTCGTAGATCAGATCGGCGACCTGCAGGGTACGCCGCCCGCCGCCCTGGGCTCGCCGCAACACCGCCTCGATGCGCGCCGCCAGTTCCGACAGCGCGAAGGGCTTGAGCAGGTAGTCGTCCGCACCGGAGCGAAATCCCTGAAGCCGGTCGTCAAGCTGGTCGCGGGCCGTGAGCATGATCACTGGCGTGTCGCGACGCGCGTCTTCACGCAGGCGCTTGCACAGGGTGTAACCGTCGATGCCGGGCAGCATGATGTCGAGCACGATCAAGTCATAGTGCTCGGTCGCTGCCAGGTGCAGGCCGGACAGACCGTCTTGGGCGCAATCGACGGTGTAACCCTTCAAACCGAGGTAATCGGCGAGGTTTGCCAGAATGTCGCGGTTGTCTTCAACCAGCAGAATTCTCATGGCGTGTTTCTCCCTATGCAGCGTGGCGAGACCCGGGGCACGGCTCGAAATGCCGCTCAACAAGGTCAGAGTTGGCGGCAGCTTACGGCGATGCGCGCTCAAGGGCCAGCACCGCGGTGTATAACGTTTTTTTCACTCGCGGTTCACGGCGCCGCGACAGCGCTCTGCCCAGACTACGCGCCGCTCAGGGTCTATGCACCCCCCGCTCTCCCCTCGCCCACTACACGGGATTTGCCATGTCATACGCACTTGAACGGCCCGCTTCACGTCCGATCAACTTCTGGGTTTATCTGGGCATCCCGGCCGTGACCGCCCTCGTTCTGATATTGCTGGAATGGACTTCGCTGGACATGGACATCGCCAAACTGGCCTACGACCCGGTAGCGGGCGAGTTCATCGGTCGGCACAGCTTCTTTCTCGAAGACATCCTGCATGACCGCGCCAAACAGGCCGTCATTGCAATCGGCGTGTTGTCCTTCGTCAGCTTCATCGCCTCGTTCTTCGTCAGTGCGCTGAAGCCCTGGAAACGTGAACTGGGCTGCATGGTGCTATCGATGGCGTTATCCACCAGCTTCGTCACGCCGGTGAAAGTCGTGACATCGGTGCAGTGCCCGTGGAGCCTGAAAGAATTCGGCGGCCAGGAAACCTACAGCGAACTCCTCAGCCCCCGCCCGCAAACCGACAAACCCGGCCGCTGCTGGCCCGGCGGTCACGCGGCAACGGGCTTCACCTTGTTCGCCCTGTTCTTCGTCTTCCGCGACCGCAAACCCCGCCTGGCCAAAGCCGGCCTGATCTTCGCGGCGGGACTGGGCACCGTCTTCTCCATCGGCCGAATGCTTCAAGGCGCGCACTTCTTCTCCCACAACATCTGGACAGCTGTGTTTTGCTGGCTGCTTTGTTTGGGGGCTTATTACTTCGTGCTGTACCGACCGGCGAAGAAGAAGGATGTGGCGTTGAGAGGGGAAGTGGTTTCGGGGTGATGGCTCGACCGGGGACAGATTAATTTACGGAAAAGCGCTGTAAATAAATCAGTCCCCTTTAAATCGAAATCCGCTGTAAATAAATCAGTCCCCTTTAAATCGCAGAGTGACGCGGAGCGTTACAGCCTGCTTGCCCACGCAGAGCGTGGGCACGATCAGCTCAGTCCCCTTCAATCAAGTCCAACAATGCCAGCGCTCCTGCTGGCCCCTTCCCGGCTCAAGCCGGTCCCACTGAAAGCACCGCGTACACCCTGTGGGACCGGCTTTAGCCGGGAAGCCTTTGATCTGCATCTGCTTTTGATCTGCTTTTGATCTTCGTACACAGGAGGTCCAGTCACCGCCAAACGCGACTTTGGTGCAGGCTGAACGCAGGTCTCGCGCAGTGGGCCGAGCCGCATGGATGCGGCGAGAGCGCCGTCAGGGCATGGATGCCCGTTCGGCGCGGGCCCACGGAGCGAGACCGGAGTGAAGGAACCCGACGAAGTCGGGCCCAACCAGGAGCAAGCACCCTTGGTTACTTGGGGTGCTTTTCCAAGTAACTCGCCGGAGGCGAAATGTCTGCCCCTAGGCAGACGCTCTTGATCCTGAGGCTTTTCAAAGGTCACTCGCGGAGGGAGTCATTTAGCGCCGCCCATAAAAAAACCCCGCCGAAGCGGGGTTTTTTCTACATCGGGGTACGGCTGGCTTACATCATGCCGCCCATACCACCCATGCCGCCCATATCAGGCATGCCACCACCAGCAGCCTTCTCATCAGCCACATCAGCGATCATCGCCTCAGTAGTGATCATCAGACTGGCGATCGACGAAGCAGCCTGCAGAGCAGAACGCGTCACCTTGGCCGGATCGAGAATACCCATCTCGATCATATCGCCGTACTCGCCGCTCGCAGCGTTGTAACCGTAGTTACCAGTACCCTGCTTGACCTTGTCGACCACAACACTTGGCTCGTCGCCCGAGTTCGCCACGATTTGACGCAGAGGCGCTTCAACCGCACGACGCAGCAGCGCGATACCGACGTTCTGATCGGCGTTGTCGCCACGCAGTTCGGAGATCGCCTGCAGCGAACGAACCAGTGCAACACCACCGCCAGGCACCACGCCTTCTTCAACGGCTGCACGGGTTGCGTGCAGGGCGTCTTCAACGCGGGCTTTCTTCTCTTTCATTTCAACTTCGGAACCAGCACCGACCTTGATCACTGCAACGCCGCCCGACAGCTTGGCCAGACGCTCTTGCAGCTTCTCTTTGTCGTAGTCCGAAGACGTGTCGCCGATCTGCTGACGGATCTGCGCGATACGACCGTCGATGTCGGCACGAACGCCAGCACCGTCGATGATCGTGGTGTTTTCTTTGTTCAAGATAACGCGCTTGGCATTACCCAGGTGTTCCAGGGTAGCGGTTTCCAGGCTCAGGCCGATCTCTTCCGAGATAACGGTACCGCCAGTCAGAACAGCGATGTCCTGCAGCATGGCCTTGCGACGGTCGCCGAAGCCAGGGGCCTTGACCGCTGCAACTTTCACGATGCCGCGCATGTTGTTCACGACCAGAGTCGCCAGTGCTTCGCCTTCAACGTCTTCAGCCACGATCAGCAGAGGACGGCCAGCTTTCGCAACGGCTTCCAGAACTGGCAGCATTTCGCGGATGTTGGAGATCTTCTTGTCAACCAGCAGCAGCAGAGGGCTGTCCAGCTCGGCAACCATGGTGTCCGGCTTGTTGATGAAGTACGGGGACAGGTAGCCACGGTCAAACTGCATGCCTTCAACAACAGACAGCTCGTTTTCCAGACCTGAACCTTCTTCAACGGTGATAACGCCGTCTTTGGTCACTTTTTCCATGGCTTCGGCAATGATGTCGCCGATGGAATTGTCCGAGTTGGCCGAGATGGTACCGACCTGGGCAATTGCCTTGGTGTCGGTGCAAGGCTTGGACAGCTTCTTCAGCTCGGCAACAATGGCGATGGTCGCCTTGTCGATGCCGCGCTTCAGGTCCATCGGGTTCATGCCGGCAGCGACGGCTTTCAGGCCTTCGTTGACGATGGCTTGAGCCAGAACGGTGGCGGTGGTGGTACCGTCGCCAGCGTCATCGTTCGCACGGGAAGCAACGTCTTTGACCAGCTGCGCGCCCATGTTTTCGAAACGGTCTTTCAGCTCGATTTCTTTGGCTACGGACACACCGTCTTTGGTGATCAGCGGAGCGCCGAAGCTTTTTTCGATGATGACGTTACGGCCTTTAGGGCCCAGCGTTGCTTTTACTGCGTCGGCCAGGACGTTGACACCAGCCAGCATTTTTTTACGGCCAGCATCGCCGAATTTAACTTCTTTAGCAGCCATGATCGTTATTCCTTAAATACTTTGTAGTAACGGGAAATGGGGTATCAACTCAGCCTTCGACGACCGCGAGAATTTCGTTCTCGCTCATCACCAGCAGGTCTTCGCCGTCTACTTTCACAGTGTTGCTGCCGGAGTAAGGGCCGAACACCACTTTGTCACCCACTTTCACGGCCAGCGCGCGTACTTCACCGTTGTCCAGGATGCGACCGTTGCCGACGGCGAGGATTTCGCCACGGTTAGGTTTTTCAGCAGCCGAACCAGGCAGCACGATACCGCCAGCAGTTTTTGTTTCTTCTTCGCTGCGACGGATTACGACGCGGTCATGCAGAGGACGAAGCTTCATTGTCGATCTCCTAATTATGGTTTTTAAACGCCCGGTGCGGACACCGGCGGGTTAAAACATCCGGGCTTGCCGGTTACGGTTCGCGAGCGAACCGCAGAATACGGTCTGACGAAACGCGCCAGAAACCTTGCGGTGACCCATACATAAGGGCGAGCAAGCCGAATTCAAGGCTGACCCCAGAAATTTTTTGAAGGAAGTGTGGTCGCGAAAACAGACACGGCACCCGCAGGTGCCGTGTCGTGGTGATGTTGAATCACTTTTTATCCAGTGGCTCGAATTCGCCTTCGATCACCTCACCCTCGATGACTTCAGGGCGACGTGCTTCAGGACGGGCAGCGCCGGGGTGCATGGGACCTGCGGAATTTGCCGCATGCATGTTCTCGGCAAACGCACGCTGGCGCGCGGCCTGGGCTTCGGCGCGGTTACGGACCTTGCCAACGATCAGGCGACGGGAGAACGGCATCAGGAACAGCAGGCCCAGCACGTCACTGATGAAGCCTGGCAGGACCAGCAAACCGCCGCCGATGGTCATCATCAGACCGTCGAGCATCTGCTGCGCCGGGAGCTCGCCACGGGCCAGACTCTGCCGGGCACTCAGCGCAGTCGCCACCCCGGCCACTCGCACCACAAAAACACCGAGCATCGACCCGGCAACGACGAGCAGGAAGGTCGGCAGGAAGCCGATCGACATCCCGACTTTCACCAGCACGAACAGCTCGAGCACCGGAAAAAGCAATAAAAGCAGAAGAAAAACGCGCATCAAAGTGAGTTCCTAGACGGAAGAAGGCTTCCAGTAGACCTTACGTGACGTCGCAAAGTCGTTAATTCAAGCCTCGGCCTGTTCAAGTGTGGGCCATTTTTCAGCGTGAGCCAGCTGAACCAAGGCCTGGCGGACGTGTGTCGGCGTATTACAAGGCTGTGGGAACGCCAACCAATACAGACTTTGCCCCACGCGCAAATGCATGCCCTCGCTGTCGATGCCAACCAGCGCGGCGGGCTCGGTCTTGGGCAAACCGGCCAGTTCAACGTAGTGGGCGATGGCTTTGGCGTGATCAGCATTCATGTGCTCGACCATGCTGAGTTCCGCATCGCCGGCAAATGGATTGGCGAGCGCCGCGTCGTCCAGCCAGTGGATCGCGCCGAAGCCACCGATAAAGCGATAGCGCACCGGCTTCAGCACCCAGAAATCGAAATCGTGGGCGCTGTGGTAACTCTCGGATTCAGGGAAATAACGGTAGTAACGCTGAGACGCTGCTTCAATCTGTGCCTCGTCACTGATCTTCTCGGCCTCGGCCATCAGCGTGACGCGCCCCACCGCTTGCACATCCTCGGCACCGCGCTCGCCCACCAATAAAGAGCACTTCGCGTCAAGCTGCAGGTTATGGGTGTGCTGCGCGATACGGCTGATGAGAATCAGCGGACGGCCTTGTTCATCCAGGCAATAAGGCACCACCGAGCCAAACGGATAACCGGGCATCGATTTGGAATGGGTCGACAACACGCCACGGTATTCCTTGAGCAGCAAGGCTCGTGCTTGCCGGTTGGCGCTGGCGCTCATGTGGGGCTCCTGAACAGTAAAACGAAGGCATCGAAGGACGCGAAAAAGCAGACGGCGACCCATGCCACACGATAATCGTTATCGCCGGCAGGTGCCAGATTGAGCAGGGATGACGATTGGGCGGAGAGTTCGCGTAAAAAAACGCTTAAAAAAAGAAACCAGCCGACGCGCGCAGATCAGGTGTGATCTGCGCACGCTCAGGCATGGATAATGCGGCTGTTACCAGGAAACACCGAAACCGGCGGTGTAGCGGGTCTTGTCCAGGTCGCCGTTGTCGGAGCCGCTGATGATGTCTTTCTCGGCCTTGAGGTTGAGCGACGCCCATTCAGTGACTTTGTAACGCAGGCCCACTTCCGTCTCCAGGCTGTAGTCCGCCACGCCGCTGAGCGGCTTGCCGAGTTCACCATTGGTGAAGAACTCGACCTTCTTGCCAATCAGGTAGCGGTTGTAGTCCCAGGTGCCGGACACGGAGTAGAAGTTGTCCTTCTCGCCGTTGGAATATTCAAAATCAGTGCGGTTCAGCAAGCCGCCGACCTTGAACGCACCCAATTCATCGTCCCAGAACTGGTAACCCGGACCGGTACCGACGGTGCGCTGACGAGACAGGTCTTCAATGGTGTCGCGCTTGTAAGTGATGCGCCCGTCCCAGAACCACTTTTCAGTGAGGAACCGGTCGACCGAGTATTCGGCATCCCAGTTATTGGTGGTGGTCAGGTTGTCCTGCGACTCGCGGTTGTATTCGCCCTTGGCGTTGTGGCGCCACTGGCCATGGGTCGCGGAGGTCTTGAAGGCGATGTTGTAATCGTCGGTGTCGTTCTCGGCGCGCTGGAAATCCAGTGCTGCATCGATATTGCCTTTCCAGACCAGATCGGTGACCACCGGCTTGGGCTTCATGATCTGCTGGATGCTCGCCAGTTCCACGGTCTTCGGCGCGTCGCCATTGGCCAGCGTGACCTTGCCGTCTTCGGCCGGCTGTAGCGATTTGGAGATCTCACCGGTGGTGGCGTCCTGCTTCACCAGAAGGTGCTGGTCACTTTCCAGCGTCTTGATTTCCTTCCAGTCGAGCGGAACGTCGCCTGCATATTTGGTGTTGATCAGCAGCTTGCCGCCGTCGAAGAACTTGATGGTACCCGTCATCTTGTCACCGTTTTTCAACCAGACGGTGTCGGCGAGCAATGGGGTAGAAGCACTGGCAATAGCAACGCACAACAGGGTTCTGGACAACATAAGCAACGGCAAGGCTCTGGTTCGCGGAAAATCGGGCATTATCCGGATGGATAACGTCTTGGCAATCGGCAGACCGCCGACACAGGTATCACTGACCGCAGGAAGCTTCCCTAGTTCCTTACTGAAAATTCCCGTTCATCCCTTTTACAGGAACGAATGCGTGATCGAACAATCCGCCGCGCATGACGACCCCGCCGGCCTCTCCCCTGCAGAGGCACGGCGTACGGCGTTGTACCTTACGCTGCATCAAATACCGGAAGGCAAAGTGGTCAGTTATGGGCAACTGGCCGAGCTCGCCGGTTTGGGACGAGCGGCGCGCTTCGTGGGCAGGGCGTTGAGCCAGTTGCCGGACGGCAGCAGCCTGCCGTGGCATCGCGTGATTGCCGCCGGCGGGCGCATCAGCCTGGCGCCCGGAACCGTGTCGGGCGAGGAGCAACGCGCACGGTTGCGGGCCGAGGGCGTGACCATCCGTAACAATCGTGTGGATATGCAGCGTCATGGCTGGCGCCCGACAGAGCACAACGGTTAGAGTGCGCGCTTTGTTTACGTAACCTGAGGCAGATTCCAGCCCATGCCCCGCAAAACCTGGCGCGCCGCGCTCGCCGCATATGCCAGCCCCTCTACGTTTGTGCTCCTGTTGCTCGGCTTTGCCGCGGGCATGCCCTACATGTTGGTGTTCTCAACGCTGTCGGTCTGGCTGCGTGAAGCCGGCGTCGCGCGTGAAACCATTGGCTACGCCAGCCTGATCGGTCTGGCCTATGCCTTTAAATGGGTCTGGTCGCCGCTGCTCGATCAATGGAGCCTTCCGTTCCTGGGCCGCCTTGGCCGCCGCCGTTCGTGGCTGGTGCTCTCGCAGTCGCTGGTCATCCTTGGCCTGATCGGTATGGGGTTCTGCGATCCGCAGCAGCACCTCTCGTGGCTGATCGCAATTGCAGTGGTGGTGGCGTTCTCTTCGGCGACCCAGGACATCGCTATCGACGCCTACCGCCTGGAAGTCGCCAGCGACAGCCAGCAAGCGACCCTCGCGGCCAGCTACATGGCCGGCTACCGCGTCGCCGCCCTGCTCGCCACCGCCGGCGCGTTGTACTTCGCTGAAGGGTTCGGCTCCACCGGCTTTGCCTACAAGCACTCGGCCTGGGCCGGCACGTATGTGCTGTTCGGTCTGCTGATGGTGCCCGCGCTGATCACCAGCCTGATCATGCGCGAACCGTCCGTGCCAATCCGCACCCAGCTGTCGGCCGTGCGCTACGGCTTTGCCCATCAACTGGCCTCGGTGTTCGTGCTGATCATTCTGCTGGTCTCGGTGCCGGCCATGTTCACTCAGCTGTACAACACCGATTTCGCCAGCGTGCTGTTTCAGGGCACCACCTGGAAAGACCTGCTGATGGAAGACCGCGCCTTTCTGCGCGCGATCCTCTACACGCTGCTGACCGTGGCCTGCCTGTCGTCCATGGGCCGCCGCGGCCTGGCGCCGGTGCTGACGCCGATCAACGATTTCATCCTGCGTTATCGCTGGCAGGCGTTTCTGCTGCTGGGGCTGATTGCCACCTATCGCATGTCCGACACGGTCATGGGCGTGATGGCGAACGTGTTCTACATCGACCAGGGCTTCACCAAGGATCAGATTGCCAGCGTCAGCAAGATTTTCGGTCTGGTGATGACGCTGGCCGGCGCGGCATTCGGCGGCCTAGCGATCGTGCGTTTCGGCATTCTGCCGATCCTGTTCATCGGCGGCATTACGTCGGCGGCCACGAACCTGCTGTTCCTGATGCTGGCCGACATGGGCCCGAACCTGAAAATGCTGATCGTGACGATCTCGCTGGACAACTTCAGTTCGGGCCTTGCGACGTCAGCGTTCGTGGCGTACCTGTCGAGCCTGACCAACCTCAAGTTTTCGGCCACTCAATACGCGCTGCTCAGCTCGATCATGTTGCTGTTGCCGCGTCTGATCGGCGGCTATTCCGGCGTCATGGTGGAGAAGTTGGGGTATCACAACTTTTTCCTCGCCACCGCGCTGATGGGCGTGCCGACCTTGTTCATGATCGCCCTGCACTGGGCGCAGGAAGCACGCCGGGAAGCGCGGGAAGAGCGGGAAGAAGCCGAAGAGCCCGCCAAGCCTGCGGATTCAACTCTGTAAGGCGAACCCGACTCTGTAGGAGCGTGGCTTGTCCCGCGATCGGCTGCGAAGCAGTCGTAAAGCTTGCGACGTCCTTCGTTGCTGACGCACCGCACTCACCGGATTGACTGCCGCTGCGCGCCAAATCGCGGGACAAGCCACGCTCCTACGCCCTTCGGGCAGAAGCAAGCCTCAATCATGCAAAGGCACCAACACCCACTCAAAAAAAGCCCCGCACTCTCACGAGTCGGGGCTATTTGCTTTCTGCGATCGAGCGTTATGCCTTTGCGGGCTGCTCGTCCTGCACCACACGAATCACCCGCTGCGGGAACGGGATGTCGATGTTGGCCGCGCGCAGACGGTCGCGGATCTCAGCGTTGAAGCGGTTCGACACGTCACCGAAGTCACCGGTTTTGGTCCACACACGCAGCGACACGGTAATCGAGCTGTCGCCCAGTGCCGCGACCACCGCCTGTGGCGCCGGATCCTGCAAGATGCGCGGATCATCCGCCATGTCCATCAACACTTGCAGCGCCTGCTTGAGGTCGGCGTCGTAATCGATGCCCACGTCGAAGGTGATCTTGCGCGTCGGCTGGCGATTGGTGTTGGTGATGATGCCGTTGGACAGGTTGCCATTGGGCAGGATCACCGTCTTGTTGTCGCCGGTCCGCAGCACGGTGTGGAAGATCTGAATCCCGTCCACGGTGCCGGACACGCCTTGGGCTTCGATCCAGTCGCCAATGCGGAACGGACGGAACAGCAGAATCAATACGCCGCCGGCAAAGTTCGCCAGGCTGCCCTGCAACGCCAGGCCGATGGCCAGACCGGCCGCACCGATCGCGGCAACGAATGAGGTGGTTTCAACCCCGATCATCGACGCGACGCTGACGATCAGCAGGATTTTCAGGATGATGTTGGTGATGCTGCTGATGAAGCCCTGCAACGCCAAGTCAACGTGGCGCAGCGCCAACAGCGCGCCCACCCGGGAAGTCAGTCTATTGATCAGCCACCAGCCGACCAGCAGGACGACCACTGCGAGCAGCACCTTGCTGCCGTATTGCATGACCATCGGGATCCAGGCCTGAGACGCTTTCACCAGATGGTCTACCTGGCCGTTTAAATCCAAGTCCATCTATTTCTCCTCGGGGTCGCGACATGGAAGGCTGAAGCAACGGTACCGAGTGGGCCCGTTATTTCAGCGAGACCTGCATTCGGACGCACAGGAACCTCTCGGGTTCCTGTGCCGACATGAAATTGCAGGGCCAATCGCGGGGGAATCAGTCGCGGAAGTTGTTGAATTGCAGCGGCATGCCGAACTCGTGACCACGCAGCGCAGCAATCGCTTCTTGCAGGTCGTCACGCTTCTTGCCGGTAACGCGCACTTGCTCGCCCTGAATCGCGGCCTGAACCTTGAGCTTGGCCTCCTTGATGTGAGCGACAATCTTTTTCGCCAACTCCTTGTCGATGCCTTCCTTGAGGGTGGCTTCCTGCTTCATGACCTTGCCGGACGCGAAGGGATCCTTCAGTTCCAGGCACTGCACATCGATCTTGCGCTTGACCAGGGCCAGCTTGAGGATCTCGATCATGGCTTCGAGCTGAAAACCTTCTTCGGCCGTCATCTTGATCAGCAGGTCTTTTTCCGTGAACTCGAAGCTGCCTTTGCCTTTGAGGTCGTAGCGGCGGTCCAGCTCTTTGATGGCGTTGTCGACGGCATTCGTGACTTCGTGTTTATCCAGTTCGGACACTACGTCGAACGAGGGCATGTAGATTCTCCAATTGATACGGCGCGGCTCAACATGTGGATGGAGCACGCCTGACTTGACGGTATGAAAGCCCGATCATTATAACGAGACTTTTCCCACGTTCATGTGAGCCTGCGATGTTGATTTCGTTTTCCCTGCGCACCGAGATCTTCGTCATCGGGCGTCATTTCTTTTGAATTCCGTGTGCTGGCACGTTCTGGGCGCGGGCAGTCTGGGCAGTCTCTGGGCCACGCGACTGGCCCGGGCAGGCTTGCCGGTGCGGCTGATCTTGCGCGACAAGGCCCGACTGACGGCCTACAACGCGCAAGCCGGTCTGGCGTTCAACGAAAAAGGTCAGCGCCAGACGTTTGCCATTCCGGCGCAGACGGTCAGCGCAGATGAACCCATCCAGCGGCTGCTGGTGGCGTGCAAGGCCTACGATGCAGAGCGCGCGGTTGCAGCCGTCGCCCATCGCCTGACCGCCACCGCTGACGTTCTACTCCTGCAAAACGGTCTCGGCAGCCAGGACGCCGTGGCCGCGACGATTCCTGATGCACGCTGCATCTTTGTCTCCAGCACCGAAGGCGCCTACCTCGATGCAGACTGGAGCGTGGTGTTTGCCGGGCAAGGCTCCAACTGGCTGGGCGACACACAGCACGACGCGGCGCCAGCCTGGGTGAACGAGCTCAAGCAGGCGGGTATCCCCCATCAGTGGACCGCCGACATCGCCGAACGCCTCTGGCGCAAACTTGCGCTCAACTGCGCCATCAACCCGCTGACCGTGTTGCATCAATGCCGCAACGGAGGGCTGCAGGCTCATGCTGAAGAAGTGACGGCGCTGTGTGCAGAGCTTGCCCACGTGCTGCAACGCTGCGGTCAGTCCGGCGCTGCTGAAGGGTTGCTGGATCAGGTGCAGCAGGTGATTGCCGCCACCGCCGGGAATTATTCCTCGATGTATCAGGACGTCGCCCAGGGCCGTCGCACCGAGATCCGCTACTTGCTCGGGCATGTCTGCGCCACGGCGGCTGCCATTGATTGCGCTGCGCCAAAGCTGAACCAGCTACGCTTGCGGCTGATCGAACACCTCAACGCCCGAGGCCTGCCCAGCGACTGACGGGTTTGCTCACGGCCGGAACAGCGCTAACCTGCCCGCTCCTTACTCCGGTGACCCGCCCCATGCCATTGCGCCAGCGCCTCGAAAACCTTCCGGTCGGTCAAAAACTCCTGGCCGCCTTGCTGGTGTTGCTCACCACGGTGCTGGTAGTCGCCAACCTGACCTTCATCAGCGCCGCCTATTACATCTCTCAAGAAGCGATGGCGCCCCAGGCATTGCAAACGATCGGTCGGCTGATCAGCAATCCCGGGCTCTCCGAACAAGCCCTGTCCTCGACCTATAACGCCCAGGCGCTGCTCAATGAACTGAAAAACTACGGCCCGTTGCGAGCGGCGGCGGTGTACGAAAGCAGCGGTACGCGTCTGGCGCAGATGCAGCAAGGCGACAAACTGCGCATGCCTGACCACTACCGGGATCTGGAGAGCTGGCGCATTACCGAGTTTCGCAACACTCAGGTCATCCCCATTCCCAAAGCCGGGCAAGCGCCGGGGCATCTGTTGCTGGTGGCGAGCAGCGAATTGCCGACGGCGTTCTACACCGGCACGCTGACCGCCAGCCTCGGCATCCTGATTTTCAGCATCCTGCTCTGGGCCGGTGTTGCCCGGCAGATTCGGCGTTTTATCACCGAGCCGATCTACCAGTTGGAAGACCTGTCGCGGCGGGTCACTCGCGAGGAGAACTACGCGCTGCGGGCGACGCCCGGCAACAAGGACGAAATCGGTTCGCTGGCCGAGGCGTTCAACACCATGCTCTCGCGCATGGAAGCCCGCGAGCAGCAGCTCAGACGCGCCCGCGATGACTCACAGGAAGCCTACGATCAGGCCCAGGGCCTGGCGGAAGAAACCCGCCACACCAACCGCAAGCTGGAGCTAGAAGTTCAGGTCCGCAGCAAGATCGAGAAGAAGCTCACAGGGTTTCAGAACTACCTCAACAGCATCATCGACTCCATGCCGTCTGCGCTGATCGCTCTGGATGAGCAGCTATACGTCACCCAGTGGAATCAGGAAGCCGGCGCCCTGTCCGGCACGCCGCTGGACGAAGCATTGAACCAGCCGATCTACTCGGCCTTCCCGCCAATGCGGGCGTTTTTGCCGCAGATCAAACAGACCGTCGAGCGGCATACCGTCACCAAGATCGAGCGGGTGACCTGGGTCAAGGGCGAGGAGTCGCGTCATTACGCCCTCACCTTCTACCCCCTTACCGGCGATGCCGGCCGTGGCGCGGTGATCCGTATTGATGACATCACCCAGCGCCTGTCGCTGGAGGAAATGATGGTCCAGTCGGAGAAAATGCTCTCGGTGGGTGGGCTCGCCGCCGGCATGGCCCATGAGATCAACAACCCCCTCGGCGCGATCATGCACAACGTGCAAAACATCCGCCGTCGGCTGTCGCCCGATTTGCCGAAGAATCTGGAACAGGCCGAGCAGGAAGGCATTCAGCTGGCGGCGGTGAATCAATACCTGATCGCCCGGGAAGTGCCACAGTTGCTTGACGGCATCCAGTCAGCCGGAGCGCGTGCGGCGAAGATCGTCAGCCATATGCTCAGCTTCAGCCGACGCAGTAACCGTCAGTTGGCGCCCTGTGATCTGCCGGCACTGATCGATCAGGCGGTGGAGATCGCCAGCAACGACTTCGACCTCACCATCGGCTTCGACTTCAAGGGCCAGAACATCATTCGCCAGTTCGATCCTGCCCTGGGCCCGGTGCCTGCGACGGCCAACGAACTGGAGCAAGTGCTGCTCAACCTGCTGAAGAATGCCGCTCAGGCCATTCACCAGCGCGAGAACGCCAGCGAGCCGGGGCGCATCATTTTGCGCACGCGCCTGAACCCGCCATGGGCGGAGATTCAGGTCGAGGACAACGGCATCGGCATGCCGGAAAGCGTGCGCAAGCGCACCTTCGAGCCGTTCTTCACCACCAAGGAAATCGGCCAGGGCACAGGCCTCGGTTTGTCAGTGTCGTATTTCATCATCACCAATAACCACAAAGGCCAGATGGAAGTGCATTCCACCCTCGGCCAGGGCACCTGTTTCACTTTGCGTCTGCCGCTGGTGGACAATTCGATAGATATGCCTGCACCGCAGGTCATTGGTCAGAACGACCGGGAGTAGAGCCATGGGATTTCGCTTGTCGAAAATTTACACGCGCACGGGTGACACCGGCGAGACGGGTTTGGGCGACGGCCGTCGGGTGCCGAAAGATCACCCGCGGGTTGAGGCCATCGGGGAAGTTGATTCGCTGAACAGTCAGGTGGGCGTGTTGCTGGCCGGCCTTACGGCAGCAGTGGCGACCCATCCGGCGCTGCAGGAGGTCATCGACGTATTGGCGCCCTGTCAGCATCGGTTATTCGACCTGGGCGGCGAGCTGGCGATGCCGGAATACCAGGCGTTGAATGCGGCCGAGATCGAGCGCCTGGAAACGGCCATCGATCACTGGAATGAAGAGCTGGGGCCGCTGGAGAATTTCATCTTGCCGGGCGGCTCGACGCTGATTGCACAGGCCCACGTGTGCCGAAGCCTGGCGCGCACGGCAGAGCGGCGTTGTCAGCACCTCAACGCGGTCGAGCCGCTGGCCGGTGTCGGGCTGGCATACATCAATCGGCTGTCGGATTTGCTGTTTGTCGCGGCACGGATCATTGCCCGGCGTGAGGGCGTTGCAGAGATTTTGTGGGAGCCTGCGGAAAAGCCGCAGTGATCACACAGAGCGGTGCCAGTCGGATTCACTACTGAAGATGGACGTCGCTTTTGTAGGAGCCGCCGGGGTGGCGCGCTCCTACCATGTGATCCTCTTCAGCCCTGCGGCCAGAACGCGCGAATTCCGGCCACACCCTGCGCGCCACATTCCCAAGCGTGCTGACGGTCCGTAGGCCCTACTCCGCCCAGCAGATATACGGGCTTGCTGAAGCCCTCGATCAACTCGCGGGCTTTGTCCCAACCCAGCGGCTGTGCGTCAGGATGGCTTTGCGTCGGCAACACCGGCGAGAGGGTGACGAAATCCACGCCCATCTGCTCGGCCAGACTCAACTCTTCGGCGTCATGACATGAAGCCGCCAGCCAGCGGTCTTCAGGAAACGGACGGCCCTTGCTGGCGTATTTGCGCAGCTGTTCGCTGGTCAGGTGCCAGCCCGCCGCCGGAAAGTCTCCCAGCCATTCGCGCGGCCCTTTGAGCATCAACTGCGCCTTGCCCGCACACAGCCCGACCGCGTCAACCGCCACGTCACGGTATTTAGGGTCGTACATGTTCGGCGCCCGCAGCTGAACCAGCTTGATGCCGCCAGCCACTGCCGTGCGTATGCCGCGCAGCAGCTCCGGGGTATCCAGATCGTCCGGGGTGATCAGGTATTCACCCGGCAAACGCGCAGCGGCCACGATCGGCCGATTCGCTGCCGGGAATTCATACTCGGCCAGTTCCCGCTGCGATACCCAGGCCAGGGGTTGCCCCTCAGCACCGTGGGGCTCGCCGGTGAATGAAGAGACTTCCCAGACGTCCAGCAACACCTGTTTGTCCGGGTAGTCGTGCTTGATCTTGATCAGCGGACGCGCCGCTGTCACCACGATGCCAAGCTCTTCTTGCAGCTCGCGGGATAGCGCAGCGTCGACCGACTCATCAGGTTCGACCTTGCCGCCGGGAAACTCCCACAAGCCGCCCTGATGCTGTTTATCGGCGCGCCGGGCGATGAGGATCTTGCCGTCGGTGCCACGGATAACCGCCGCCGCTACATGGATGCGTTTCACGTTCAACCTTCCTCCAGACCCGCCTGCTGCCAGCGCTTGAACTCAGGCCACTGATAAATCGTTTCGACGTAGGCTGCCGCGTCCGCTGGCAGCTCGACGTGATAGGTACGAAAACGCACGGCGACCGGTGCGAAGAACGCATCGACGATGCCCGGCGTGCCGAACAGGAAACCCTCACTCACGCCCGACACCGCGCGGCATTCACGCCACAGCGCAACCATGCGTTCGATATCTGCCTGAGCTTCGACCGCAATGACTTCGAGCGCCTCGTCCTGACGCAAGTCCATCGGCAAACGCGAGCGCAGTCCGACAAAACCGCTGTGCATCTGCGCGCACGCCGACCGGGCCTGAGCGCGGGCTGCAACGTCCGCTGGCCACAATCCTGCATTCGGAAAGCGCTCCGCCAGATACTCACAAATCGCCAGTGAGTCGACGATGGTGCCGTGCTCGCACTTCAACGCAGGGACTTTACCGGTCGGCGAATGCTCAAGAATCAGCCGCGTGGTGTCGGCCTGGTTCAGGCGAATCACCTGATCGGTGAACGCCTCGCCGGTCAGCGCAAGCGCCAGCCACGGACGCAGCGACCAGGAGGAATAACGTTTGTCGCCGATGATCAGGTGCAGGCTCATGTCTTGGCTCCGTTGAAACCGGTGGACTCGCTCGTGACTCAGGTGCGGTATTCCGCGTTGATTTTCACGTATTCGTGCGACAGGTCGGTGGTCCAGATGGTTTCGCTGCAATCGCCACGGCCCAGCTCGATGCGGATAGTGATCTCTTCCTGCGCCATCACCAGCGAGCCTTGCTCTTCAGTGTAGGTGCTGGCGCGGGCGCCTTTGCTGGCGATGCACACGTCGCCCAGGAACACGTCGATCTTGCTGACATCGAGGTTCGGCACGCCCGCGCGACCCACGGCCGCCAGGATCCGGCCCCAGTTCGGGTCCGAGGCGAACAGCGCGGTTTTGATCAATGGCGAATGGGCAACGGTGTAACCCACGTCCAGGCATTCCTGATGATTGCCGCCGCCGTTGACTTCGACGGTCACGAACTTGGTGGCGCCCTCGCCGTCACGGACGATGGCCTGGGCGACGTCCATGCACACCTCGAAGACGGCTTTTTTCAGCGCTTCGAACAGTGGGCCCTTGGCTTCGGTGACAGCGGGCAGGTCGGCCTGGCCGGTGGCGATCAGCATGCAGCAGTCGTTGGTCGACGTGTCGCCATCAATGGTGATGCGGTTGAACGACTTGTTGGCGCCGTCGCGAATCAGGTCCTGCAGCACGTTCGGCGCGACATTGGCGTCGGTGGCGATGTAGCCCAGCATGGTCGCCATGTTCGGACGAATCATGCCCGCACCTTTGCTGATGCCGGTCACGGTGACGGTCACGCCATCAAGCACGAACTGACGGCTCGCGCCCTTTGGCAGCGTGTCGGTGGTCATGATCCCGGTGGCCGCTGCCGCCCAGTTGTCTACGGACAAATCATCCAGCGCCGCCTGCAGCGCACCTTCGATCTTCTCGACGGGCAATGGCTCGCCGATCACGCCGGTGGAAAACGGCAGCACCGCGCTGGCATCGACCCCGGTGATCTCGGCCAGCTTCGCGCAGGTGCGCTCAGCGGCGGCCAGGCCTGGTTCGCCAGTGCCGGCATTGGCGTTGCCGGTGTTCGTCAGCAAATAACGCACGGTGCCTTGAACACGCTGTTTGGCAAGGATCACCGGCGCCGCGCAAAACGCGTTCAGGGTGAACACGCCTGCAACGCTGGAGCCTTCGGCGCAGCGCATGACCACAACATCTTTGCGCCCCGGGCGCTTGATGCCAGCGGAAGCGATGCCAAGTTCAAAACCGGGAACCGGGTGCAGCGTCGGCAAAGGACCAAGACCAACAGCCATGAAGTGCGCTCCTTGAAAGACAGTCACGCCATGCGGCCCCGCCGACACGGCTCGATTGATTGAAAAACGCCGCGACGGCAGAGCCGGTCGCGGCGTGATTTTACAGTTCAGCCAAAGCTTGTCGCAGCTTGCAAATCAGTTGATCTGGCCGTGACAGTGCTTGAATTTCTTGCCCGAACCACACCAGCACAATTCGTTGCGACCCAGCTTCTGGTCGTTGCGAACCGGCGACAGCGCGGCGGCTGCGGCTACCGCGACGTCTTCACCCTCTTCGGCGAGCAGGTCCGGCTGATCCAGGCCCGGCGCTTCGGCGTGCTGGAACTGCATGCGCTGGGCCAACTCCTCGGCTTCGCGGCGCAGACGCGCCTCTTCCTCGGCTGGATCTTCGCGGCGAACCTGAACGTGGGACAGCACACGAATGGCATCGCGCTTGATCGAATCAAGCAGCTCCTGGAACAGGGCAAACGACTCGCGCTTGTATTCCTGCTTCGGGTTCTTCTGAGCGTAGCCGCGCAGGTGGATACCGTGACGCAGGTGATCCATGGTCGACAAGTGGTCTTTCCACAGGTCGTCCAGAACGCGCAGGAGAATCTGCTTCTCGAACGTGCGCAGTGCCTCGGCACTGGCCTGGTCTTCTTTCTCGTTGTAGGCGGCCAGAATGGCTTCCATCAACTTCGGACGCAGGGTGTCTTCGTTCAGGTGATCGTCTTCGTCGAGCCACTGCTGAACCGGCAGCTTCACGCCGAAATCGCTGCTCAGCGCAGCTTCCAGACCCACGACGTTCCACTGCTCAGGCAACGACTGCGGTGGGATGTGCGCGGTGATGGTGGCGTCGAGAACTTCTTCGCGGAACTCGGCAATGGTGTCACCAATGTTGGTCGCAGCCAGCAGGCTGTTACGCATGTGGTAGATCACTTTGCGCTGTTCGTTGGAAACGTCGTCAAACTCCAGCAGTTGCTTGCGGATGTCGAAGTTGCGGCCTTCGACCTTGCGCTGTGCTTTTTCGATCGCGTTGGTCACCATGCGGTGCTCGATCGCTTCGCCGGACTGCATGCCCAGCGCTTTCATGAAGTTCTTCACCCGGTCAGAGGCGAAGATGCGCATCAGGCTGTCTTCCAGCGACAGGTAGAAACGGCTCGAACCGGTGTCACCCTGACGACCGGCACGACCACGCAGCTGGTTGTCGATACGACGGGATTCGTGACGCTCGGAAGCGATCACGTGCAGACCACCCGCTTCAATCACTTGCTGATGGCGCTTCTGCCAGTCGGCCTTGATCTGCGCGATCTGCTCAGGGGTCGGGTCTTCCAGGCTGGCAACTTCAACTTCCCAGTTACCGCCCAGCAGAATGTCAGTACCGCGACCGGCCATGTTGGTGGCGATGGTCAGCGCACCCGGACGACCGGCCTGGGCAATGATTTCAGCTTCTTTTTCGTGGAACTTGGCGTTCAGAACCTTGTGCTCGATGCCTTCCTGCACCAGCAGGCGGGACATGTGCTCAGAGGTTTCGATCGTCGCTGTACCCACCAGCACCGGACGTTGCTCGGCCAGACAGGCCTTGATGTCGGTGATGATCGCCGCGTACTTCTCTTCGGCGGTCAGGTACACGAGGTCGTTGAAATCTTTCCGCGCCAACGGCTTGTTCGGCGGAATGACCATCACGGCCAGGGCGTAGATCTGGTGGAATTCGAACGCTTCGGTGTCCGCCGTACCGGTCATGCCGGACAGCTTGTTGTAGAGACGGAAGTAGTTCTGGAAGGTGGTCGAGGCCAGAGTCTGGCTCTCGGCCTGAATGTTCAGAACTTCCTTCGCTTCGATAGCCTGGTGCAGGCCTTCGGACAGACGACGACCCGGCATGGTGCGGCCGGTGTGCTCGTCGACCAGCAGGATCTGGCCGTCCTGAACGATGTATTCGACGTTGCGATGGAACAGCTTGTGGGCACGCAGACCGGCGTAAACGTGGGTCAGCAGACCGAGGTTATGCGCGGAATACAGGCTCTCGCCTTCAGCCAGCAAACCGACTTCAGTGAGCATCTCTTCGATGAACTGGTGACCGGACTCGTTCAGCTCTACCTGACGGGACTTCTCGTCGATGGAGAAGTGACCCTGCTTGGTGACCACGCCTTCCACTTCCTCGATGTGCTGCTCGAGCTTGGGGATCAGCTTGTTGATTTCGGTGTAGAGCTTGGAGCTGTCTTCGGCCTGGCCGGAGATGATCAGCGGGGTACGGGCTTCGTCGATAAGAATCGAGTCAACTTCGTCGATCACGGCGAAATTCAGTTCACGCTGGAATTTATCTTCCAGACTGAACGCCATGTTGTCGCGCAGGTAATCGAAACCGAATTCGTTGTTGGTACCGTAGGTGATGTCGGAGGCGTAGGCGGCGCGCTTCTCTTCCGGCGGCTGGAAAGGCGTGACCACGCCTACGCTCAGACCGAGGAATTCATACAGCGGGCGCATCCAGTTGGCGTCACGACGGGCCAGGTAGTCGTTCACCGTGACCACGTGCACACCCTTGCCGGACAGTGCATTGAGGTAGACCGCGAGGGTCGCGACGAGGGTTTTACCTTCGCCGGTCCGCATCTCGGCGATCATGCCTTCGTGCAGTGTCATGCCACCGATGAGCTGTACGTCGAAGTGACGCATGCCCATGATGCGTTTACCCGCCTCGCGGCAGACCGCGAAGGCTTCTGGCAAGAGCTGGTCGAGGGTCTCACCTTTGGCTATGCGGGCCTTCAACTCGTCGGTCTTGGCGCGCAGCTGTTCGTCCGAGAGGGCGAGCATTTGCTCTTCGAAGCTGTTGACGACCTGGACCGTCTTGAGCATGCGCTTCACTTCGCGCTCGTTCTTGCTTCCGAAAAGTTTTTTTAACAAAGGTGCAAACATATCGAAAGGATCTTCCACACATAGGGATGGAGGGCGGCCCCGTGAGTCGCCCGAGCAGCCCTCATGGCCGCATGCGAACGAGCATTCTACCCGGAAATGGTGGTGAGGAAAGTGGCGTTATTCCACGATGCTGGCACAGCAATGTTACGGGGCAGAAGTACAATAGGGTCATTTCCCGTGACTTCAACCCATGCGGGCGAGAAGTTTTATTAATGTTTTTTCATGATCGCTTGGCGCATTTGTGCCCGGAATGCCTGATGCAAAGGTGCTCCAACCGATTCTGCTAAGATCACGCCCTGGCAACACAAGGCACCCCATCATGGCATTTCGTCCCCTCCCCGCTCGCGTACCGGCCGTTCTTCTGCGCGAATCCCGGCCGCTTAAAGCCATCTTCAACCACGCCCAACGCCTCGCCCATTTGCAGCGTCTGCTGGAAAGCCAGCTACAACCCGCCGCCCGCGAGCACTGCCACGTCGCGTCCTGGCGCGAGGGCACACTGCTGCTCATCGTCACCGACGGCCACTGGGCCACTCGACTGCGCTATCAACAGAAGCGTCTGCAACGGCAACTGGTCGCGTTCAAGGAATTCGCCAACCTCACTCGCCTGCACCTGAAGGTACAGCCCGCAAGAACGCACCGAAGTGAGATGGGTCATACGCGCGATCTTTCCGTTGCAGCGGCCGAAACCATCTCCGCAACGGCCGAAGGCATCACCGACCCGAAACTGCGTGCCGCGCTGGAACGGCTGGCAGCGCATGCCGTGACGAAAGAGACTGGGGAATCATGATGCTGACTGCCCCGGCCCGCCGATTCGCAGCATTCGGCTAAAGACCGGACGCGGAGCGTCCTGGGATGCATACCCACGCAGAGCGTGGGCACGATCAGTCTCAGCCCTCTTTAACCAAATCCAAAAATGCCAGCGCTCTTACTGGCCCCTTCCCGGCTAAAGCCGGTCCCACTAAAAAGCACCGCGTACACCTGCGGGACCGGCGTCGCCCTCGTAGGACCGGCTTCAGCCGGGAAGCTTTTGATCTTGATGTTCAACCACATGCAGCCCAGACACCGCCGATCGCGACTTGGGTGCAGGCTGAACGCAGGTCTCGCGCAGTGGGCCGAGCCGCATGGATGCGGCGAGAGCGCCGTCAGGGCATGGATGCCCGTTCGGCGCGGGCCCACGGAGCGAGACCGGAGTGAAGGTATTCCGACGAAGGAGGAACCCAACCAGGAGCACGGCCTTTTTGGTTACTTTTTTCTAGGCCGGCAATCCGGGCTGTTGGAAAAAGTGACCCGCCGTAAGGGCGGAACCATAATTCCAGCAAACACAAAAAACGGATATGCCCGCTATCCAATCGAAGATCAATAAAAAAGGCCACCCGAAGGTGGCCTGAAAACATCAAAAACTAGGAAGAAGAGACTGTCTACACCGCCGCAACGGGGCGCATGTAAGAGATCGGTGCGGTGCTGGCATCTTCGAAGGTCACAACTTCCCAAGCGTCTTCCTGAGCGATCAACGCACGAAGCAAACGATTGTTCAGACCGTGTCCCGACTTGAAGCCCTGATACTCGCCGATCAGACTGTTGCCCAACAGATACAGGTCACCGATGGCATCCAGAATCTTGTGCTTCACGAACTCGTCTTCATAACGAAGACCGTCCTCGTTCAGCACGCCGTCCTTGTCCACGACGATCGCGTTTTCCACGCTGCCGCCCAGAGCAAGGTTATGTTTACGCAGGTATTCGATGTCTTTCATGAAACCGAATGTCCGCGCACGGCTCACTTCTTTAACGAACGAAGTGCTGGAAAAATCCACGCAAGCCGTCTGTGTACGGTTCTTCAGATACGGGTGATCGAAATCGATCTCGAACCCGACCTTGAAACCTTCAAACGGTAAAAACTTGGCGGACTTGCCGTCTTCTTCTACGCACACTTCTTTCAGTATGCGGATGAATTTCTTCGGTGCGTCCTGTTCTTCCAGGCCAGCCGATTGAATCAGGAATACGAAGGGACCTGCGCTGCCATCCATGATTGGAACTTCGGAGGCAGAAAGTTCAACGTAGGCGTTATCGATGCCAAGGCCGGCCATGGCCGACAGCAAGTGCTCGACCGTATCGACCTTCACGTCGCCATTGAACAGCGTCGTGGAGAGCGTGGTGTCACCCACATTCAACGCGTGAGCGTTGATCTGGACCACCGGCTCAAGGTCGGTACGGAAAAACACAATGCCAGCGTTCACAGGTGCTGGTTTGAGGGTCAGGTAAACCTTCTCCCCCGAGTGCAGGCCGATACCTGTGGCACGGATAATATTTTTCAGGGTGCGTTGTTTAATCATGGCATTGGCCGCTTCAGCGCGTATCGCGAATTAGTATCAACAAAGGCTGGCGATGATAGCAGACCCCGCCTTTGCTGAACACCAATCACCCTTATACCCCTGATAGAACCCATTAATCAGCCTGACGACGCAGGAACGCTGGAATGTCCAGGTAATCCAGATCGTCTTGCGGATTCATCTTGGCGGCGGCTGTTGCGCCTGCGTGTGCCTGATTGCGCATCACGGTTGGACGGTCCAGATCGCGGTAGTTGACCGAAGGCAGCTCCTGGCGTGCGGCATGTTGCTGCGCAGGTGCGGCTTGAGCGGTCTGCATGGTGTTGTCGATGACCTTCACAGGCTTCTCGATTTTTGCACCCAGGCCGGTGGCAACCACAGTCACGTGCAGCTCGTCGCGCATGTCCGGATCGATAACGGTACCGACCTTGACCATGGCGTGCTCGGAGGCGAACGCTTCGATGATGCTACCCACGTCGGAGTACTCACCCAGAGACAGGTCAGGACCGGCGGTGATGTTGACCAGAATGCCGCGAGCACCTTGCAGGTTCACGTCTTCGAGCAACGGGTTGCGGATGGCCGCTTCGGTGGCTTCACGCGCACGGTTCGGACCGCTGGCGCAGCCAGTGCCCATCATCGCCATGCCCATTTCGGACATCACAGTGCGTACGTCGGCGAAGTCGACGTTGATCATGCCCGGACGCTTGATGATGTCGGAGATACCGCGAACGGCACCGGCCAGTACATCGTCAGCCTTGGCGAAAGCCGACAGCAGGCTGGCGTCTTTACCGAGGATGGTCAGCAGCTTCTCGTTGGGGATGGTGATCAACGAGTCGACGCTTTCGGACAGCGCGCGGATGCCTTCATCGGCGATCTGCATACGCTTGCGGCCTTCGAACGGGAACGGACGGGTGACGACCGCAACAGTAAGAATGCCCATTTCCTTGGCCACTTCGGCAATGATCGGTGCAGCACCGGTACCGGTACCGCCGCCCATGCCAGTGGTGATGAAGACCATGTTGGTGCCTTGCAGCACTTCAGCGATGCGCTCGCGGTCTTCCAGTGCAGCCTGACGGCCGACTTCAGGATTCGCACCTGCGCCCAGGCCTTTGGTCACGCCGGTACCCAATTGCAGAATGGTACGTGCGCCAATGTTTTTCAGGGCCTGAGCATCGGTGTTGGCGCAGATGAACTCGACGCCTTCGATGTTGCTTTTGACCATGTGATTGACTGCGTTGCCGCCGCCACCACCAACGCCGATAACTTTAATTACCGGGCTTTGTGGGATGTTGTCTACGAGCTCGAACATGTTCCCTCTCCTTCAGTTCTCTAGTTTTATGTCGCCTGTTGCCTGCCTACCACTTTTTGAATCTTAGAAATTCCCCTGAACCCAGCGTTTGAGACGCTCTAACACTGGAGCCTTCGGTTCATCGCTATAACTGCTACCGGAGCCGGAAAGGCCGGACAGCGAGATGCCGTCAGACTGCTTTTGCAGTCCGTACAGCAACAGGCCGACGCCGGTTGAGTAAATCGGGTTGCGAACGACGTCCGCGAGCCCTTTGACGCTGTGCGGTACGCCAAGGCGGACCGGCATGTGGAAGATCTCTTCGGCCAGTTCGACCGCGCCTTCCATTTTCGAGGTGCCACCGGTCAGCACGATGCCGGCCGGGATCAAGTCTTCGTACCCGCTGCGACGCAGTTCGGCCTGAATCAGGGTGAACAGCTCGTCATAGCGCGGCTCGACCACTTCGGCGAGGGCCTGACGGGACAGCTCACGGGGCGGACGGTCGCCGACGCTTGGCACTTTGATGGTTTCGCCGGCGCCAGCCAGTTTGGCCAGGGCGCAGGCGTAGCGGATCTTGATTTCTTCGGCGTACTGGGTCGGTGTACGCAGCGCCATGGCGATGTCGTTGGTCACCTGGTCGCCGGCAATCGGGATCACCGCGGTGTGGCGGATCGCGCCTTCGGTGAAGATTGCGATGTCGGTGGTACCGCCGCCGATGTCCACCAGGCACACGCCCAGTTCTTTCTCGTCGTCAGTCAGCACCGAGTAGGCCGAGGCCAGCTGCTCGAGGATGATGTCGTCGACTTCGAGGCCACAGCGGCGCACGCATTTTTCGATGTTCTGTGCAGCGTTCACTGCGCAGGTCACCACGTGAACCTTGGCTTCCAGACGCACGCCCGACATGCCCAGTGGCTCGCGAACGCCTTCCTGGTTATCGATGACGTAGTCCTGCGGCAACGTGTGCAGCACGCGCTGGTCAGCCGGGATCGCCACAGCCTGGGCAGCGTCGAGCACGCGCTCAAGGTCGGCCGAGCTGACTTCGCGGTCGCGAATCGCCACGATGCCGTGGGAGTTCAGGCTGCGGATGTGATTGCCCGCAACGCCGACAAACGCCGAGTGAATGCGGCAACCGGCCATCAGCTGCGCTTCTTCTACAGCGCGCTGGATCGATTGCACGGTGGATTCGATATTCACCACGACGCCCTTCTTCAGGCCGCGGGACGGGTGAGTGCCGATACCGACGATTTCCAGCGTGCCATCAGCCGCGACTTCGCCTACCAGCGCCACCACTTTGGAGGTGCCGATATCCAATCCGACGATCATTTTGCCGCTTTGCACGTTTGCCATGGGTCCTGCCTCTTATCAATTCTTCGCGACGGCGGGTTTGTCCGTCGTTGGCGCTGCTGCCTGTTCGCGCCAACCAACGGCCAGGCCGTTGTTGTAACGAAGGTCGACTCGCGCAATGTTCGTGATCTGGTCTTTCAGTGTCTTGTCGTAGATGGCGATAAAGCGGCGCATCTTCTCAAGCAGATTGCCTCGTCCCAGCAGCAGCTCCAGGCCTGGGCCTGCATTGCCTGCGCCAGTGGTCAGAAACCAGCTGCCTCGCTCACGCAGTTCCAGGCGAGCGATGGAGAACCCCAACGGGCGCAACATCTGGCTCAGTACCTGGTACTGCTGCATCACCTGCTGTTGGGCCCGTTGAGGCCCGAACAACTGCGGAAGGTGTTCGTAGTTGGCCAGTTCACGCGGGGTGAATGCCTGACCCTGGTTGTTCAGCAGGGATTGATCCCCCCAGCGCGCAACCGGTAATTGTTCTTCCAGACGGATCACCACCTGATCCGGCCAGACGCGACGGACCTCGGCGTGGGCAATCCATGGCATTTGCTCAAGCTCGGTGCGCATGCCGGCCAGATCAATGTTGAAGAAACTGGTCGCCACGAACGGCGCGATTCGCTGCTGCACGGCTTGCTGACTGATGTAGCTCAAATCGCCCTGCACGTTGATCCGCGAGATCGGCCGGTCGGCGTAAGGCAGCAAGCGCTGGGCGGCTTCATACGTACCGAAACCGAACACAACCAACAGCACAGGCCACATCAGGCTGCGCAGGAAACCGAAGTTCGGTCGCGACATGCGCGACGACATGGGCTCCTTGGCGACCATGCGGCTGGCACCCCGCGGCACCGGCTTGTTGCGGCCGGTGGCGGATTGCTGATGACGAACCGTTGCGCCGTGCATGATCTACCCTTCCACCTGGACGCTGTCGGCCAGAATCGCTAACACCAACTGTTGGAAATCGAGCCCGGCCGCACGCGCAGCCATCGGTACAAGGCTGTGGTCGGTCATGCCGGGAACGGTGTTCACTTCCAGCAACCAGAATTTGCCGTCGGCGTCCTGCATGACGTCGGTGCGTGCCCAGCCGGCAATGCCGACCGCTTCACACGCCCGCGCCGTGAGTGCCTTGAGCTCATCTTCTTTGGCTGCATCGAGGCCGCAAGGGATCCGGTACTGAGTATCGGAAGCCAGGTATTTGGCGTCGTAGTCGTAAAAACTGTGGGGAGTACCCAGACCGATGGGAGGCAATACCTGCCCACGCAGTGAGGCGATGGTGAACTCCGGACCTTCGATCCATTGTTCGACCAACACTTGCGAATCGTAGGTACGGGCGGCGTTCCAGGCGGCGATCAATTCGTCGACGCCAGTCACCTTGGCCATACCGATGCTGGAACCTTCATGGGCGGGTTTGACGATCAAAGGAAAGCTCAGTTCCGTCGCCGCAGAAATACAATCCGCTTCGCTGCTCAGCACCGCATGGCGGGGCGTCGGCAAGCCGAGACTCTGCCAGACCTGCTTGGTGCGCAGCTTGTCCATCGCCAGCGCCGACGCGAGCACGCCGCTGCCGGTGTAGGGGATTTCCAGGCACTCAAGCAGACCCTGCATGGTGCCGTCTTCGCCACCGCGACCGTGCAGCACGATGAACGCGCGATCGATCTTTTCGCTGACCAGCCGCTGCAGGAAATCCTCGCCCACGTCGATACCGAACGCGTCGACGCCTGCGCTTTGCAGGGCCTCAAGCACTGCGCTGCCGGATTTCAGGGAAACCTCCCGCTCCGCGCTCTTGCCGCCGAACAGCACGGCGACGCGACCGAAGCGTTTCGGCTCCAGCGTCGAGAACAGGGCGGACTGCAGGGCGGCTGTCATTTCAGCTTACCTTCGGTTGAGGCCACGATGGCGCCGGTGAACAGCGGGCTTTTCAGCAATTGCGGTGCGAGCCCGCCGATGTCGCCGGCGCCCTGGCACAGCAGGATGTCGCCGGCGCGCAGCAGCGGTTTGACCAGCGGGGCCAGTTCGACGCCACGCTCGATGTAGATCGGATCAAGCTGACCGCGCTGACGAATGCTGTGGGCCAGCTGACGGCTGTCCGCGCCCGGAATCGGTTCTTCACCGGCCGGATAGACTTCCATCAGCAGCAGCACGTTGGCGTCGTTCAAGACCTGCACGAAATCGTCGTACAGATCGCGGGTACGGCTGTAGCGGTGCGGCTGGTAAACCATGACCAGGCGGCGATGCGGCCAGCCGCCGCGCACAGCTTTGATGACGGCAGCGACTTCGGTCGGGTGGTGGCCGTAATCGTCGACCAGCATCACCGTGCCGCCTTCAACCGGCAGTTCACCGTAGACCTGGAAACGTCGACCCACGCCCTGGAAGCCCGAAAGCCCCTGCACGATGGCTTCATCCGTAATGCCTTCGTCGGTGGCGATGGCGATGGTCGCCAGCGAATTGAGCACGTTGTGGTTGCCCGGCATGTTCACCGACACATCGAGGGGCTCGCGGTCACGACGCAGCACGGTGAAGTACGTTTGCATGCCTTCCTGACGGACGTTAATCGCGCGTACGTCGGCAGCTTCGTTGAAACCATAAGTCATGGTCGGACGCTTGACCGACGGCAGAATGTCGCGCACCACCGGATCATCGATGCACACCACTGCAAGCCCGTAGAACGGCAGGTTGTGCAGGAATTCCACGAAGGTTTTCTTCAACTTGTTGAAGTCACCTTCGTAGGTCGCCATATGGTCGGCGTCGATGTTGGTGACGACCGCCACCATGGGCTGAAGGTGCAGGAAGCTCGCGTCACTCTCATCGGCTTCGGCGATCAGGTAACGGCTGGTGCCCAGCTGCGCATTGGTGCCAGCTGCATTCAGACGACCGCCAATGACGAACGTCGGATCAAGGCCGCCGGCCGCGAATACCGAAGCGATCAGGCTGGTGGTCGTGGTTTTGCCGTGAGTACCGGCGACGGCGATGCCGTGGCGATAGCGCATCAACTCGGCCAGCATTTCAGCCCGTGGCACGACTGGAATACGACGCTCAAGGGCAGTCGCCACCTCGGGGTTAGAGGTGTTGACGGCGCTGGACACGACCAGCACATCAGCGGCAGCCGCGTTTTCTGCGCGATGGCCAATGAAAATCTGCGCACCGAAGGACTCCAGACGCTCGGTCACTGCCGAGGTCTTGAGGTCTGAACCGGACACGTCATAGCCCAGGTTCAGCAACACTTCGGCAATACCGCACATCCCCACGCCGCCGATGCCCACGAAGTGGATACGACGGATGCGGCGCATTTCCGGCTGGGGCATGGCGCGTTGATTCTCAACCATGGGCCACCTCCAGGCAGATATCGACGACGGTGTTGGTGGCGTCAGGCTTGGCCAGTTGGCGAGCCGTGACGGCCATGCGGTTCAATTGTTCGGGTTGCATCAAAACCTCTTTCAGGCGAGCGGCCATCTCGGCGGCGCCAGTTGTCGCTTGCGGCATGACGAAGGCAGCGCCCTCGCGAGCCAGATATTCGGCGTTGCGCGACTGGTGATCGTCGATCGCGTGGGGCAAAGGCACCAGCAACGACGGCAGCCCGGCAGCAGCCAGTTCACTGACGGTCAACGCACCTGCGCGGCAGACCACCAGATCCGCCCAGCCATAGGCTTGGGCCATGTCTTTGATGAAGGGGGCGACCTGCGCCTCGACACCGGCGGCGCGATAACGCTCGGCGGTCACTTCATCGTGATGCTTGCCGGCCTGATGAAAGACTTCAGGGCGGATGTCGGCAGGCACTTGAGCCAGGGCTTCCGGCAGCAATTTGTTCAGCGGCTCGGCGCCCAGGCTTCCGCCCAGCACCAGCAAACGAGGCCGGCGACCGATCAGCGTCTGGCGCGGCGTCTCGAAAAACAGCTCGGCGCGTACCGGGTTACCGGTGGTACGGCGCTTGGCCGATGCGGCGAAGGTCTGCGGGAACGCTTCGCAGACCCGCGCGGCGAAGGACGCCAGGCTGCGATTGGCCGTGCCCGCGACGGCGTTTTGTTCGTGGATGATCAGCGGCACGCCAGCGAGTTTCGCCGCCAGACCGCCAGGGCCTGTCACGTAGCCGCCGAAGCCAACAACGCAGACCGGCTTCAACTCACGCACGACCTTGCGCGCCTGCAACAACGCCTTGATCAACATGAACGGCGCCTTCAGCAGCGACAGCCGACCCTTGCCACGCAAACCGGTGACGTTGATCAGGTGCAGCTTCAAACCTGCCGCGGGCACCAGCTCGTTTTCAATCCCACGGGGCGTCCCCAGCCAATGCACGGTGTAACCGCGGGCCTGGAACTCACGGGCGCACGCCAGCGCCGGGAACACGTGTCCACCGGTGCCGCCCGCCATGATCAAAACGTTACCGGCGGCCATGGGTCGGCTCCTCGGCAAAGTCGCTTTCCTGGAACTCGGCTTCTTCACTGCCCATGTTGTTGCGCGATTCCCACTCGATGCGCAGCAACAGGCCCAGGCTGGCGCAGCAAATGATCAACGAGCTGCCGCCGTAGCTGAGGAACGGCAGGGTCAGACCCTTGGTCGGCAGCAAACCCACGTTCACGCCGATGTTGATCAGGAATTGACCAATCCAAAGGAAGGCCAGGCCGTACGCGGTGTACGCGGCGAAGAACTGCTTGGCGCGCTCGGCCCACATGCCGATGTACATCGCCCGGATACTGACGAAGACGAACAGCCCGACCGTGGCGAGCGAACCCACCACGCCCAGCTCTTCGGCCAGTACCGAGAACACGAAGTCGGTGTGGGCTTCCGGCAGGTAGAACTGCTTCTGCACGCTGTTGCCGAGGCCGACGCCGAACCATTCGCCACGACCGAAGGCAATCAGCGCCTGGGTCAGCTGGTAGCCGGAACCGAATTGATCGGACCACGGGTCGGTGAAGGTAATCAGACGCGCCATCCGGTACGGCTGCGCCTGGACCAGCACAAACACGGCGCCGACTGCCAAGGCCACCATCAAGCTGAAACGAAACAGACCGACGCCGCCGAGGAACAGCATCGCAGCCGCCGCGCCCATCATCACGACGGTGGCGCCAAAGTCCGGCTCCATCAGCAGCAGGCCAGCCATGGGCAGCAAGACGATGAACGGCTTGAAGAAGCCCATCCAGCTCTCACGCACTTCCTGCTGGCGACGAATCAGGTAACCGGCGAGGAAAATCACCACGAAGACTTTGGCGATTTCCGAGGGCTGCACGTTGAACATTCCGAAGCCGATCCAGCGCATCGAACCGTTCACCTCACGCCCGATACCGGGCACGATCACCGCGATCAGCAGGCCGAACGCGCCGATCAGCATCAGCCAGCCCAGGCGCTGCCAGGTGGCGACCGGCACCATCATGGTCGCGACGCAGGCGATCAGGCCGAGCACCAGATAGATCAGGTGACGGGTCATCATGTACAGCGCATTGCCCGACTGAACGGCGGCCACTTCCGACGACGCGGACGTGATCATCACCAGGCCCAGGCCCAGCAACGCGAGGCAGCCGGCGAGCATCGGAAAATCGACGTCAACGCCACGGCCGCTGATGATCGGCGACGGGTACGGCTTGATCACGCCAAAAATCATGACAAGTCCCCCACGGCCCGGGCGAACAGTTGTCCGCGCTCTTCGAAATTCTTGAACATGTCCAGGCTTGCGCAGGCGGGCGACAACAACACGGCGTCCCCTTCCTGTGCGATATCAGCAGCACGTTGCACGGCTTCTTCCAATGTAGTGACGCGTACCAGAGGCACCGAATCGCCGAAGGTCGCAGCAAGCAGATCCGCATCGCGGCCCAGCAGGACGACGGCGCGGCAATGGGCGGCAACCGGGGCTTTGAGCGGGGTGAAATCCGCGCCCTTGCCATCGCCACCGGCAATCAGCACCAGCTTGCCGTCGATGTCGGCGCCCAGCCCTTCAATCGCTGCCAGCGCGGCACCGACGTTGGTCGCTTTGGAGTCGTCGTAGTAGTTCACGCCGTTGAGCTCACGCAGCCATTGGCAGCGATGAACCAGACCGGCAAATGTCTTGAGGCTGGCAAGCATGGCGTCGAACGGCAGACCGGCCGCATGACCCAGTGCCAGCGCAGCCAGGGCGTTGGCCTGATTGTGGCCGCCACGGATTTTCAGCTCGCGGACCGGCATCAGGTTGTCGAACTGGAAGGCCAGATATTTCTCGCCGTTCTCTTCGCGCAAGCCGAAGCCGTTCCTGTCGGGCTTGTTCAGACCGAAGGTCCAGCACGGCACGCCTTCGCCGATCAATGGGCGAGTCAGCGTGTCTTGACGATTGACCACCACCTGCCGCGCGCCGCGGAAGATCCGGTGCTTGGCCAAGTGATAAGCCGGCAGGCCTGTGTAGCGGTCCATGTGGTCTTCACTGATGTTCAGCACGGTTGCCACTTCAGCGCCGAGCTGATCGGTGGTTTCCAGCTGGAAGCTCGACAGCTCCATGACATACAGCTCGACGTCATCGCTGAGCAGATCCAGCGCCGGCGTGCCGAGATTGCCGCCGACGGCGACACGTTTGCCCGCTGCCGCTGCCATCTCACCCACCAGCGTGGTGACCGTGCTTTTCGCATTCGATCCGCTGATGGCAACGATGGGCGCCTTGGCATTGCGAGCGAACAGCTCGATATCACCGGACAGCTTCACGCCGCGCATGGCCGCTTCCTGCAAAGCTGGGGTCGCCAACGCCAGACCGGGGCTGACATACAGCTCATCGGCGCGGCACAGGAATTCAACGTCCAGCTCACCACAGCGCACGTCGACCTGCGGGTAGTCACGGCGCAAGGTCGCGAGTTCTGGCGGATTCTCCCGCGTATCGGCGACAGCAAACGACACACCCCGGTTCGCCAGAAAGCGAACCAGGGACATGCCGCTCTTGCCGAGGCCGACAACGATGCGGAAGTGGTCAGAAGCGATCAGTGACACTCGTTCTACCTCAGTTTCAACGTGGCAAGGCCGACCAACACCAGGATCACGGTGATAATCCAGAAACGGACGATCACGCGCGGCTCGGGCCAGCCCTTGAGTTCAAAGTGGTGGTGGATGGGCGCCATCCGGAAAACGCGGCGGCCGGTTAATTTAAAGGATGCGACCTGAATGACGACTGACAGGGTCTCCATTACGAAGACGCCGCCCATGATGAACAGGACGATTTCCTGACGGACGATGACAGCGATGGTGCCCAGTGCCGCGCCCAGTGCCAGTGCACCGACGTCGCCCATGAAGACCTGAGCCGGATAGGTGTTGAACCAGAGGAAGCCCAGGCCTGCCCCGATCAGCGCGCCGCAGAACACGATCAATTCGCCCGCGCCCGGCACGTAGGGAATCAGCAGGTATTCTGCGAACTTCACGTTACCCGACAGGTAGCAGAAGATCCCCAGCGCTCCGCCGACCATTACCGTTGGCATGATCGCCAGGCCGTCGAGGCCATCGGTGAGGTTCACAGCATTGCTGGAGCCGACGATCACGAAGTAGGTCAGCACCACGAAGCCAATGCCCAGGGGGATGCTGAAGTCCTTGAGCATCGGAATCAGCAGCGTGGTTTCCACCGGCGATTGCGCAGTCATATAAAGGAAGATCGCCGCGCCCAGGCCGAACACCGATTGCCAGAAGTACTTCCAGCGGCTCGGCAGCCCGCGCGAATTCTTCTCGATCACCTTGCGGTAGTCGTCGACCCAACCGATAGCGCCGAACAGCAGCGTGACGATCAGCACGACCCACACATAACGGTTGCTCAGGTCAGCCCACAACAAGGTGGCGATGCCGATTGCAGACAGAATCAGTGCGCCACCCATGGTCGGCGTGCCGGACTTGGACAGGTGCGATTGGGGTCCGTCGTTGCGCACGGATTGACCGATCTGCTTGCTCTGCAGGGCGCGGATCATCCACGGGCCCAGACACAGGGAAAGTGACAGTGCAGTGAGCACGCCAAGGATCCCGCGCAGGGTCAGGTACTGAAAGACCGCGAAGCCTTTGTAGAACTGTTGCAGATACTCGGCCAGCAGCAGCAGCATTAATGTTTCTCCAGGCGTGTTCCGCATAAGGCCGCCACGACGTTTTCCATCGCAGCGCTGCGTGAACCTTTAATCAAAATGGTGGTGTTTTTATCGTGCTCGGCGCCGAGCGCTTCGATCAGCTCGGCCTGAGTTTCAAAATGGCGGGCATCCTGCCCGAAAGCCTTGACCGCATGGGCCATCAACGGACCGACGGCATACAGCGCGTCGACCTTGCCGACTGCGTATGCGCCGACGTCGCGATGGCCCTGCTCCGCCCAGTCACCCAGTTCGCCGATATCGCCCAGCACCAGAACCTTGCGGCCCGGGAAACCGGTGAGGATGTCGGTCGCGGCAGCCACGGAAGTGGGGTTGGCGTTGTAGGTGTCATCAATGACGCGCATGCCGTTCGGCGACAGTTGCGCGACGGTGCGGCCTTTGACCGGCTGTACGTTGTCGAGCCCGGCGACGATGCCCGGTAGGGAAACGTCCAGCGCATGGGCAGCAGCAGCGGCGGCCAAGGCGTTGGCGACGTTGTGCATGCCCAGCAGGTTCAATTGCACCGGCGCGGAACCGTTCGGGGTGTTCAGCGTGAACGCCGGGCAGCCACGCGCGTCAATGCCCAGGTCGCTGGCGTAGAAGTCAGCACGGCTGTTTTTGAGCGCAAAACTCATGACTTTGCGCGAGCCGGCGCGGGCCACCCAGATATCGAACGCTTTGTCGTCGAGGTTCAATACCGCCACGCCGCGGCCGTCCAGGCCTTCGATGATCTCGCCCTTGGCTTCGACGATCTTTTCCGGACCGCCGAACTCGCCCACGTGGGCCGTCCCGGCGTTGGTCAGGACACAGACATGGGGCTTGGCCAGGCTGACCGTGAAAGCGATCTCGCCCACACGGGACGCGCCCAGCTCGATGACAGCAGCATCGAATTCCGGTGCCAGCTCAAGCAGGGTCAACGGAACACCCAGTTCATTGTTCAGATTGCCGCGCGTCGCCAACACAGGGCCGCGCGTGCGCAGGATGCTCGCGAGCATTTCCTTCACGGTGGTCTTGCCGCTGGAACCGGTGATTGCAGCGACCGGCTTGTCCATAAACGCATTGCGGTTCAACGCGCCCAGTTGCGCCAGGGCTTTGCGGGTGTCGGTGACGATCAACTGCGGCAGTGAACTGCCCGGGATCTCGCGCTCAACCAACGCGCCGACTGCGCCTATTGCGGCCACCTGCTCAAGGTAGTCGTGACCGTCAAAACGCGGGCCGGTCAGCGCCACGAACAACTGGCCTGAAGTGATCCCGCGGCTGTCGATGCTGACGCCGGAGAAACTGCAGTCATCGCCCACACGACGCGCGTCGAGCGGCACGAGCAATTCGCTGAACGAGAGCGGCTTAAGCATGTGCGGCCTCCCAGGCGTCGAGCGCTTTGGTGGCTTCTTCGAGATCGGAAAACGGCTGACGCTGTCCGTTTATTTCCTGGTAATCCTCGTGGCCCTTCCCCGCCAGCACGATCACATCGGCAGCGGACGCCTGAGAAATGATCCGGGCGATGGCCTGACCGCGACCGGCAACGAAGTCGACCACGCCTGCGGCTTTAAACCCGCCACGGATGTCATCAAAAATACGAGCCGGGTCTTCGCTGCGCGGGTTGTCGTCGGTGACCAGCACCTTGTCCGCCAAACGCTCAACCACTTCGGCCATCAATGGACGCTTGCCGCGATCGCGATCGCCGCCGCAGCCGAACAGGCAGGACAACTGACCTTTCGCATGTGGGCGCAATGCCGCGAGCACTTTTTCCAGGGCGTCAGGGGTGTGGGCGTAATCGACCACCACCAGCGGACGCGAGCCACCGCCCAGACGCTGCATCCGGCCAGCAGGGCCTTCCAGCGAAGGCAGCACTTTCAAAATGTCGTCCAGCGGGTAGTCGAGCCCCAGCAGAGCGCCGACCGCAGCCAGCACATTGCTCAAGTTGAAACGACCCAACAGGCTGCTGCGCAACACATGACTGCCCTGGGGCGTTACCAGGGTCGCGCGTACGCCGTCGTCATCGAAATGCGCATCGCGGCAGAACAGATAAGCGCTGCTGTCTTCCTGGCTGTAGGTAATCAGACGCGAAGCGTGGGGCGCAGCCGCCAGCTGGCGACCAAACGCGTCGTCAAGATTGACCACACGGCAGCGCAGGTCATTCCAGGCGAACAGCTTGGCCTTGGCGGCAGCGTAAGCCTCCATGGTGCCGTGGTAATCGAGATGATCGCGGGACAGATTGGTCATCACCGCCACGTCGAAGGCCAGTGCGGTAACCCGGCCCTGATCCAGCCCGTGGGACGAGACTTCCATGGCAACCGCTTTGGCCCCGGCCCTTTTCAGGTCATACAGGGTGGATTGCACAGAGATCGGATCCGGCGTGGTGTGAATGCCACTCTTCAGCTCGCTATAGAAGCCGGTGCCCAGCGTGCCGATGATGCCGCAGTGCTGACCGAGCTTGTCCAGCGCCTGCGCCACCAACTGAGTCACGCTGGTTTTGCCGTTGGTGCCGGTCACGCCGATCAGATTCAGGTTGCGGCTCGGGTCGCCATAAAAGCGACCGGCGAGGTCCGACAGCTGTGCTGCCAGACCCTTGACCGGCATCATCGGGATGTCGGTGATCGGCAGTACTTTGGCGCCTTCGGCTTCATAAGCAATGGCCGCCGCGCCGTGTGCGATGGCGTCGGTGATGTGCTCACGGCCATCGACCTTGAGGCCCGGAATCGCCAGAAACAGATCGCCCGGACGCACCTTGCGGCTGTCCAGGGTCAGTTCGCGAATCAGCAGGTCGCGATTGCACTGTGCAAACAGCTTGCTCAAATTCAAAGACATCAGCCACGTCCTCCCTTGACTGGGGCGGCGGCGGGCACGGCATTGGCTTGTTGTTCAGGCGGAACCGGCGCGAGGTTGTCCGGGCGCACGTTCATCAAGCGCAGCGTGCCCGACATCACCTTGCTGAATACTGGAGCGGAAACCAGACCACCGAAGTAACCGCCTTTGCTCGGCTCATCAATGACCACAACGACCGCGTAACGCGGGTTGCTCATCGGGCCGAAACCGGCGAACAGAGAACGGTAGGAGTTTTCTGCGTAGCCCTTGGTGCCCACGGAAGTCTTCCGCGCGGTACCGGACTTGCCCGCCACGTGATACGACGGAACGCGCGCACGGTAAACGCCGCGCGGATCTTCGATCACTTGCTGCAACATGCCCTGCACGGTTTTGGCCGTGGCCTCGGGAATGGCCTGAACCGACTCGGCTGGATTATCGGTCTTGAGAATGGTCAGCGGCACGATCTTGCCGTTGTTGGCCAGTGCCGCGTAGGCGTGCACCAACTGCAGCGCCGTCACCGACAGGCCGTAGCCATACGACAGCGTTGCGGTTTCCGCTTTGCGCCACTCGCGGTAGTTCGGCAGGTTGCCAACGCGTTCGCCCGGGAAGCCGAGGCCGGTGTACTGGCCCAGGCCCACACGCTGCATGGCGTGGAAAATCGCTTCGCCACCCACGTCAAACGCCACTTTGCTCATGCCGACGTTACTGGAGTTGATCAGGATACCGGTCAGGTCGAGGATCGGGCCTTCGGTTTTGGTTACGTCACGGATGGTGTATTTACCGATCTGCAACGTACCCGGATACACCTCGACCTTGTCGCTCGGTTTCCAGCGGCCGCTTTCCAGCGCAGCAGTCATGGAAATCGGCTTCATGGTCGAACCCGGCTCGAACACGTCGATGATCGCGCGGTTACGCATCGCAGCGGGCACCATGGTGCGGCGGTTGTTCGGGTTGTAAGTCGGCTGGTTGACCATCGCCAATACTTCGCCGGTTTTCACGTCCATGATCACCAGGCTGCCAGCCTTGGCGTCGTTTTCCTGAATGGCGTTGCGCAGCTCGCGGGTCGCCAGGTATTGCAGGCGCAGATCAATAGACAAAGCCAAGGTCTTGCCGGCCTTGGCGTTTTTCTTCACTTGCAGGTCTTTGATCATCCTGCCGCGCCGGTCCTTGATGACCTGCCGCTTGCCGGGGACACCGGCGAGCCAGTCTTCATAGGCCAGCTCTACGCCTTCACGGCCGTGATCATCCAGGTCGGTAAAGCCGACCATGTGCGCGGTGACATCGCCCGCCGGGTAGAAACGGCGGAATTCTTCCTTGCCGTAAACGCCCGGGACTTTCAGATCGAGCACTGACTGACCCTGCTCCGGGGTCAGGCCACGGACCAGATAGATAAATTCTTTGCTTGCCTGTTCATTGAGGCGATCCGTCAGTGCCTTGGGATCCTGTCCCAGTGCCTGCGCCAGCTGGACCCACTTGGTCTTGTCGGCCTGCATTTCGGACGGGTTCGCCCAGATGGTGGTGACCGGGGTACTGACGGCAAGGGGCTCGCCGTTGCGGTCGGTGATCAGACCACGGTGTGCGGGAATCGAAACCGTACGCAGGCTGCGCGCATCGCCCTGTTCGATCAGGAACCGATGGTCGATGACTTGCAGGTCGACGATGCGGTAGCAGATCGCGATGACCATGACCGACAGCAGGCCGACCACGACGCGGAACCGCCACGGGTAGAGTGCCCCTTCGAGCTTCATCATGGCGACACCATCCGGATATCGGCGGCGTTCGGGATGCGCATTTTCAGTTGATCGGTGGCCAGAGCTTCGATACGGCTGTGGGCGGTCCAGGTGCTTTGCTCAAGAATCAGACGACCCCACTCGGCCTGCGCCTTGTCGCGCACGCTGAGCTCACCGTAAAGGGAGTTGAGCAACTGACGGTTCCAGTGCGCGCTGTACGCCACACCGATCGCCGAAACCAGCACGGCGATAAACAACATCAGCATGAAGAAGCTACCGCCCGGGAGGGGCTTGAAGAAACCGCGGCTCATCGGAGTTTCTCCGCGACGCGCATGACGGCGCTGCGCGAACGCGGATTGGAGCGGGTTTCATCATCGGAAGCGAACTGCGCCTTGCCGATCAGCTTGATACGCGGCTCGAAAGCCTGATGACGGATCGGCAGGTTGCGCGGCAGGTTATCGGCTTCGCCCTTGACCAGCTTGCGCATGAACAATTTGACGATGCGGTCTTCCAGCGAGTGGAAGCTGATGACCACCAGACGGCCGCCGACTTCGAGGGCTTCCAGCGCAGCCTCAAGGCCCGCTTCCAGATCACCGAGTTCGTTGTTGACGTGAATGCGCAGCCCCTGGAACGCGCGGGTCGCAGGGTTCTTGCCCTTTTCCCACGCCGGGTTGGCGACCTTCAGCACTTCTGCCAGATCGCCGGTGCGTTCGAACGGTTGAGTCTCGCGACGGGCCACGACGGCACCTGCCATCCGGCGGGAGAAACGCTCTTCGCCGTATTCTTTGAAAACGCGGGCGATTTCTTCGGCGGGCGCGGTATTGACGAACTCGGCTGCGCTGACGCCGCGGGACGGGTCCATGCGCATGTCGAGGGGGCCATCGTTCATGAAGCTGAAACCGCGCTCGGGGTCGTCCAGTTGTGGCGACGACACACCGAGATCCAGAAGAATGCCGCTGACCTTGCCCGCCAGGCCGCGTTCTTGAGCTTCGGCGCCCAATTCGGCAAAGCTGCGCTGCACAATGACAAAGCGGCCGTCTTCGGCCGCCAGCGTTTGCCCGGTGGCAATCGCTTGGGGGTCTTTATCGAATCCGAGAAGCCGACCCTCCGGCCCCAGGTTCTGCAATATAAGGCGGCTATGTCCGCCACGACCGAACGTGCCATCCAGATAGCAGCCATCGGCGCGCACCGCGAGAGCCTCGACGGCTTCTTCGAGCAGTACGGTGATGTGGGTAAAGCCGCTATTCGTAGTCACAGGATCAAATCACGCAGTTCATCGGGCATCGCACCCGGTTTTTGAATGGCCGCAAGGTCCGCATCAGCAAGTGCGTTCCAGGCGTCCTCATCCCACAGTTGAAACTTGTTGAGCTGGCCTACCAGCATCACTCGTTTATCGAGCTTGGCGTATTCACGCAAACGTGGCGGCACCAGGAAACGCCCACTGCCGTCCAGCTCCAGATCCACCGCATTACCGATCAACAGCCGCTGCAGACGACGGTTTTCTTCACGGAATGTGGCGAGCTCGCGCAACTTGGCCTCGATCAGCTCCCACTCGGGAAGCGGATAAATGCACAAGCACGGGTCGACGGTATCAATGGTGACGATCATCTGGCCGGCGCTACGCGAATCCAACTCGTCACGGTACCGGCTCGGCATAGCGAGACGGCCCTTTGCATCGAGATTGATTGCGTTTGCACCACGGAACACAGGCGCGATCTCCAAATATTATCTTTTTGCGGCCAAAAAACCCACTTCACGCCACTTTCCGCCACTTGCGCACACTATAGGAATGCGCCCACCACACCGTCAAGGCGACTTCACGAGGAAAACCCTTATAGGACGGATATTTAGGAGCACTTACGAAGGAGATGTGGCGGATTTCGGATCGGTCCTACGGATATTTCCCAGGACGAACAAACGGATGGCGTTCGAAGTTAAAGTGATTTGTGAGGTTTAAGATTTTTTTGGTATTACAGGAGGGGATAAATCGTACAAACGAGGGGGATAAAAGGAGGTGGAGAGTCGATCTGTAAGCCGGGTTCTGTCGAGGACAGTCATTCCTCTACGATGGCCATCACTGGACATCTTTAGCAACCTACCCGGTTCCAGCGCGGGCCACGCCTTGGAACCCTATTTGGTCTTGCTCCGAGTGGGGTTTACCTAGCCACGAACTGTTGCCAGACGTGCGGTGCGCTCTTACCGCACCTTTTCACCCTTACCGGCACCGAAGTGCTTAGGCGGTTATTTTCTGTGGCACTTTCCGTAGGCTCACGCCCCCCAGGCGTTACCTGGCACTCCGCCCTATGGAGCCCGGACTTTCCTCCCCCCTTCATTGCAGAACAATGAAAGGCAGCGACTGTCCAATCGACTCTCCGCCGCCAAGGTTAATGGGAGGACGGCTCAAGAACAAGCTTTAATCGGCTCTCCCGCCATTTGCAGAGCTGCCCGCGACATCCCGTCACACGCCTTTCTGTTTATCCAGCGCCACCTGATAAAGCAGGTTCTTGCGTACGCCGGTGATCTCTGCTGCCAGTGCAGCGGCACGCTTGAGGGGCATTTCCTCCAGCAGCAGATCCAGCACACGCCGCGCCTCGGCGCCAATCACATCTTCGCCTTCGGGCTCACTCCAGCCCGCCACCAGCACAACGCATTCGCCGCGCTGCTGGTTACTGTCGCCTTCAACGAAAGCGCGCAACTCGGACAGCGGCAGTCCCTTGAGGGTTTCGAAGGTTTTCGTCAATTCGCGCCCGAGCACGGCGGGACGGTCCGGGCCGAAGATGTCTTCCATGTCCTGAAGGCATTCGAGAATGCGGTGGGGCGCCTCATAGAAGATAAGCGTGCGCGGTTCTTCTTTGACAAGTTCCAGACGCGCCTTTCGGCCCACCGACTTGGCCGGCAAGAAGCCTTCGAAGATAAAGCGGTCCGACGGCAACCCCGCCGCAGAGAGCGCCGCGATCAATGCGCAGGCGCCCGGAACCGGGATCACTTGAATACCTGCTGCCCGAGCCTGACGCACCAAGTGGTAGCCAGGGTCGGAAATGAGCGGCGTGCCGGCATCGGAAATCAGCGCAACGTTATCGCCCGCCAGCAGCCGTGTAATGAAGCGGCTGCCCTCCTCGCGCTCGTTATGCTCGTGGCAGGCGGCCAACGGCGTCGGAATGCCAAAGTGCTGCATCAGCCGCAATGAGTGGCGGGTATCCTCGGCGGCAATCAGCGAGACATCGCGCAGCACCTTCAAGGCACGGGCGCTGATGTCATCCAGGTTGCCGATCGGCGTGGCCACCACATAAAGCGTACCTGTAGTGGAATTCGAAACACCCGGAGCAGTCAAAGCGCACACCTCATGTTGTGTAAAAGCCTGCATTGTACAGGCTGCGGCGCACAAAACAGGACGCTGCACCCCGTGAGACCTGAAAACGCAGTTCGAACGCCAGCATCAGGGCAGCGACCCCGCTAAAGACGTTTCAGCTCGGCTGACACGCCCGTAGACGACCCATATCGCCGCTTTAACGCCTTCAACGTCGCGCCCCGGCCAGTGCTTGGGTACACTTCCACGCTAATTTGCTCGAGTATCAGGAACATACACATGATCGCTTGCCTGCGGCTGTTCTCTGCCCTCTGCCTCGCTGCCCTTCTGGCTGCCTGTGCCGGTTCGCCCTCCTCCAGCCTTGGCGAATTGCCTCGCTCCCCCGATGCCAGCATCGAACAACTGCTCGAACAGGCTGCAGCGGCAAAGTCGCCTGATCAGGCTGCGCTGCTGAAACTGACGGCGGCTGATCTTGCAGCACGCCAGAACAACCCGAGCCGCGCCGCGAGCATCCTTGAGCAGGTGCAGATGGACCAGCTCAAGACCGACAAACAAATCTACGCCAACACCCTGTCTGCCGAACTGGCATTGGGTCGCAGCCAGCCGAAAGCCGCGCTGACCGCTCTCAACCACCCGAGCATGCAGCATCTGGGCGAAATGCCGGTTGATCTGCAAACCCGCGCTCACACTGTTCGCGCCCGTGCTTTTGAAGCAGACGGCCAGACCCTCGCCGCTGCAAGCGAGCGCGTGTTCATGGGCCCGCTGCTGCAAGGCGATGCCTTGAATGCCAACAACGACGCTATCTGGACGCTGGTTGCCGCGCTGCCACCCGAGCAGCTGCAAAGCTCAGCCAACGATGACATGGGCGGCTGGCTGAGCCTGGCCCGCGCGGTCAAGGGCGCCGGCACGCTGGAACAGCAACAGGCGGCCATCGACAACTGGAAAGCGCAGAACCCGCAACACCCTGCGGCGCGTCAGTTGCCGACTGCCCTCGCGCAATTGCGTGACCTGAAGAGCCAGCCGTTGACCAAGATCGCATTGCTGCTGCCGCAAGACGGTCCGCTCGCCTCGGTATCGCGCGCTCTGCGTGACGGCTTCATGGCCGCGAACTATCAAGCCCAGCAGGCCGGCGAGAAGCCGCCTGCGATCGAAGTGTTCGACAGCTCCCGCGTGACCTCTATGGACGCCTTTTATGCGCAAGCCAAGGCGGCGGGCGTACAACTAGTGGTCGGTCCGCTGGAGAAACCACTGGTTAAACAGCTGAGTGCTCGCCCTCAATTGCCAATCACCACCCTGGCGCTGAACTACAGCGATTCCGGCACCCAGGGCCCTGCCGAGCTGTTCCAGTTCGGTCTGGCCGCTGAAGACGAAGCCCGCGAAGTGGCGCGCCGTGCCTGGGCCGATGGCAAACGCAGTGCCGTTGCCATGGTGCCGAAGGGTGAATGGGGTGATCGCGTGCTGGAGGCCTTCCGCCAAAGCTGGCAGGCCAAGGGCGGCACCTTGCTGGGTGCTGAACGCATCGATCAGCCGGTCGCACTCGCTCAGCAGGTCGCCGATCTGTTCCAGCTGCGTAACAGCGAAGGCCGTGCCCAGCGCGTGCAAAGCGCCACTGGCACGCAGATGGCCGCTCAGCCTTCCCGTCGCCAGGACGTAGACTTCATGTTCCTGGCTGCAACGCCGCAACAGGCGCAGCAGATCAAGCCGACCATGGTCTTCCAGTACGCTGGCGATGTTCCGGTTTACGCCACTTCGCACCTGTTCACCAACAGCGGCGACCCGGCGATGTACAACGACCTGAACGGCGTGCGCTTCTGCGAAACCCCTTGGCTGCTGAACGCAAACGACCCGCTGCGCCAACAAGTGACCGCTCAGTGGCCACAAGCTGCCGGCAGCCTGGGCCGCCTGTATGCCATGGGCATCGACGCGTACCGTCTGGCGCCACGATTGACTCAGCTGAAAACCTTGCCTGACAGCCGCATCGATGGCCTGTCCGGCAGCCTGGCGATCGGTCAGGGCCAACGCATCGAGCGCCAGCTGCCGTGGGCAGAGTTTGTGGATGGCAAGGTCCAGCGCCTGCCGGACACCGCGCCTTGACCTCAGGCACCACCCGTCAAACTGCAGGGCGCGAGGCCGAAGCCTACGCCCTGCGTCACCTGCAACAGCATGGATTGCAGCTGATTACCCGCAACTGGTCATGCAAACGCGGCGAGCTTGATCTGGTCATGCTCGACGGCGATACAGTAGTATTCGTCGAAGTTCGGTATCGTCGCCACGCCGGTTGGGGTGGCGCGCTGGAAAGCGTCGATTTTCGCAAGCAGCAAAAGCTCACCCTGGCAGCTCAATCCTTTCTGCAAAGCGAGGTGCGCTGGGCCGATTCGCCGTGTCGCTTCGACGTCGTCGCGATCAATGGCGACCCCGGCACATCACCCGCGCTGAATTGGCTGAAGAACGCGTTCGATTGCTGAAAACGCGATGATTCCGTCGGATTGCAGCGTAAGATCGGCCGCCTTCCCTTTTGTAGGACCGGCTTCAGCGTTGTAGGACCGGCTTTAGCCGGGAAGCTTCTGGTGTTGCGCTTTATCCCTTACCACCCTACGAACCACCCTGGCTCTTTTGCTCTTTGCTTTGCGGGCTGCACAGTTTTGTGCCGGGACGCCGATGACTTATCGGACGCCGTCTCGACCAGCCGCCCCTATTAAGGTTTTCATAGATGGACATGCAATCCCGAATTCGCCAGCTTTTCCAGGCCAGCATCGACACCAAGCAACAGGCGATGGATGTTGTTGCACCCCACATCGAGCAAGCCAGCCAGGTCATGGTCAATGCGCTGCTCAACGAGGGCAAGATGCTCGCCTGCGGCAATGGCGGTTCGGCTGGCGATGCCCAGCACTTTTCCTCGGAGCTGCTCAACCGTTTCGAACGCGAGCGACCTAGCCTGCCCGCTATCGCGCTGACCACCGACACCTCCACCATCACCTCCATCGCCAACGACTACAGCTACAACGAAATCTTCTCCAAACAGATTCGTGCGCTGGGTCAGCCGGGCGATGTGCTGCTGGCGATTTCCACCAGCGGCAATTCGGCGAACATTATTCAGGCCATCCAGGCCGCACATGATCGTGAAATGATTGTCGTAGCCTTGACCGGTCGCGATGGCGGCGACGTTGCGTCGCTGCTGTTGCCGGAGGACGTGGAGATCCGCGTCCCGGCAAAAGTCACCGCACGTATTCAGGAAGTCCACCTGCTGGCGATCCACTGCCTTTGCGACTTGATCGACAGCCAACTGTTCGGGAGTGAAGAATGATATCCAAACGTCTTAGCCTGCTGGCCCTGACGCTCTGCCTGGGCATCAGCGGATGCAGCTCGGTGATCAACGCCAGCCGCGAAGCGCCGATCGATGACGATCGCGGTACACGCACCTTTGGCAGCAAGATCGACGACTCGCTGATCGAGACCAAGGTCTCGGTGAACATCGCCAAAGCCAATCCTGACCTGGACAACGCCTCGCACATTGTCGTCACCAGCTTCAACGGTATCGTCCTGCTGGCCGGCCAGACCCCGCGCGCGGACCTCAAGCAACTGGCCGAGCAAACCGCCAGCCAGGTGCAGAAGGTCAAGAAGGTCAACAACGAGCTCCAGGTCACCGGTCCGTCCTCGATGCTGGCGCGCAGCAATGACGCCTGGCTGACGAGCAAGATCAAAACCGAGATGCTCACAGACAGCGCCATCCCGGGCTCGCGCATCAAGGTCGTGACTGAAAACGGCATCGTCTACCTGCTGGGCCTGCTGAACCAGGCAGAAGCCACCCGCGCCACCAACCTGGTGCAAGGCGTCGGCGGCGTACAGAAGATCGTGAAGCTGTTTGAGTACATCGACTGACGGTGTGGCAAGAGACAATCAGCACTTACAAAAAAGGCGATCCCTCGGGATCGCCTTTTTCGTTACGGCAGAAGCGACTTACTTGACCACTTTCAGACTCGGCCGGCCCGTAGGGCGCGGTGGCTCGTCGTTTGGTGGCGGCATGTCGTCTTCGACTTCCAGATCTTCGTCTTCATCCACAGCAGGCTCCAGGTCGAAGACCATGCCCTGCCCGTTCTCGCGAGCATAAATGCCCATGATTGCGGCAATCGGCACGTACAGGCTGTGGGGAACGCCACCGAAGCGGCCTTCGAAACTCACCGCGTCGTTGTCCATGTGCAGATGGCGAACGGCGCTCGGCGAAATGTTCAGGACGATCTGCCCGTCATTGGCAAACCCTTGCGGGACTTGAACCTTCGGGTAGTCGGCATTGACGAGTACGTGGGGTGTGCAATCGTTATCCACGATCCACTCATACAACGCGCGGATCAAATAAGGGCGACTGGAGTTCATCAAACGGCTCCTAAGGCCTTAGCGCATATCGCGTTCGACACCAGACAGACTTGCCTGAAATGCCTCACGCGCAAATTGGCGCTCCATATAATCAAGCAGCGGCTTGGCGGGCCGCGGCAATTCGATACCCAGAATCGGCAGGCGCCAGAGTATGGGCAATAGACAGCAGTCGACCAGACTTTGCTCGTCGCTCAGGAAAAAAGGCTTATCCGCGAACAACGGCGACACGCCGGTCAGACTTTCGCGCAGTTCCTTGCGCGCCTGAACACGTGCGGCTTCTTTGCTGCGCGGGTCCAGAATCAGATCCACCAGCCCGCACCAGTCGCGCTGAATCCGGTGGATCAGCAGGCGGCTGTTGGCACGCGCCACCGGATAGACCGGGAGCAGCGGCGGATGGGGATAACGTTCGTCCAGGTATTCCATCACCACCGTCGACTCGTACAACGCCAGGTCACGATCGACCAGGGTTGGAACGCTGCCGTACGGATTCACCTCGATCAATTTGGGCGGATGACGGCCCGCGACAACTTCAATGATCTCGGCGCTGACACCTTTCTCGGCGAGCACAATGCGCACGCGATGGGAATAGTGGTCGGCGGGGTCGGAGTAACAGGCCAACCGATTGGTCACGCCCATGGCGGTCCTCCTCGCTTGTAGATATTCAAAAAGCAGAAATACGGATGCGCCGCGAGGGCGCTTTCGGCGACGTCCACGATGATCGGGTGTTCAACGCGGGCGACAAGATAGCTCATTTACTCGAAGTAGATTCTGCAATCTTCAGCCCGCCACTATACCTGCTCTCCCCCCACTACCTGAAACAGCGCAACGGCAAGCGGCGCAGACCCGCGAATCAGACGCCTGCTCAGTGGACGTCTTTCCAGAATTCGCGCTTGAGCAGCCAGGCCAGGATGAACAGCACGGCGAGGTAAAGCAGCACGTAGGTGCCGATGCGCCGGTGCTGCAGTGTGTTCGGGTTGGCCGAGTAAGCGAGGAAGGTGACGAGGTTTTTCACCTTCTCGTTAAACTGCGCTTCGGTCAGCGTGCCGGTATCAGGGATGATGACCAGTTGATCGCAGGCTTCGTGACTCAGGATCGCGTCGGTGTGTGTTTTTTTGTCTTCTACGCGCTGAACCTCCTTGCAGCCGAGCCTCTGATGCCCTTGAAGCCCTTCCAGCACATTGGGCATGCCCACGTTAGGGTAAATCCTGTTGTTCACGCCCCAGGGCCGCGTCGGGTCCTCGTAGAACGAACGCAGGTAGCCATAGAGCCAGTCAGTTCCGCGAACGCGTGCGACAAGGGTCAGATCGGGCGGTGCGGCACCAAACCAGTTTTTCGCATCCGCAGGCTGCATCCCGATGGTCATGTGATCACCGATCTTCGCCCCGGTGAACACCAGCTTCTCCAGCATCAGGTCGTGGGGGATACCGAGATCGTCCGCCACACGCTCGTAGCGCTGAAACCTGGCGCTGTGGCAACCCATGCAGTAATTGACGAACGTCCCCGCGCCATCCTGCAGGGCTGCCTTGTCCGAGACGTCAATGTCGACGCTTCCGAGATCAGCGCCCCGCTCTTCGGCGAATGACAACGCCGGCAACAGGGCAATGAGCAAGACGGCGAGGAGCGCTTTCATCAGCCTGTCACCCTGTCCGGCACCGGCTTCGTCCGCTCCATGCGCGTGTAGAACGGCATCAGGATGAAGTAGGCGAAATACAGGACCGTGCAGACCTGTGACAGCAGTGCGCGCCCGGGGCTCGGCGGCAATACGCCCAGCACCCCGAGGGTCACGAAAGACAGGCAAAACAACAGCAGCCAGAGGCGACTCAGCCGACCCTTGTAGCGCATCGACTTGACCGGGCTGCGGTCCAGCCACGGCAGCACGAAGAGTACGGCGATGGCGGCGCCCATGGCCATGACGCCGAGAAGCTTGTCCGGGATGGCGCGCAAGATCGCGTAGAACGGCGTGAAGTACCAGACCGGCGCAATGTGCTCCGGGGTCTTCAAAGCGTTGGCCTGCTCGAAGTTGGATTTTTCGAGGAAGTAACCGCCCATCTCCGGGAAGAAAAACACCACCGAGCAGAAGATGAACAGAAACACCACGACGCCGAGCAGATCCTTGACCGTGTAGTACGGGTGAAAAGGAATGCCGTCCAAAGGGTTGCCGTTCTCGTCCTTGTATTTCTTGATGTCGACGCCGTCGGGGTTGTTCGAGCCCACTTCATGCAGCGCCAGAATATGCAGCACCACAAGCCCGATGATCATGATCGGCAAGGCCACGACGTGCAGCGCAAAGAACCGGTTCAGGGTGATGCCGGAGACCAGATAATCCCCGCGAATCCACTCGGCAAGGTCGTTGCCGATGATGGGAATCGCGCCGAACAGCGAAACGATCACCTGAGCCCCCCAGTACGACATCTGCCCCCACGGCAGCAGGTAGCCCGTGAACGCCTCGGCCATCAGCGCCAGATAAATCAGCATCCCGAAGATCCAGACCAGCTCGCGGGGCTTCTGATACGAGCCGTACAGCAGCCCGCGAAACATGTGCAGGTAGATGACGATGAAGAATGCCGACGCGCCGGTCGAATGCAAAAGCCGCAGAATCGAGCCGTATGCGACGTCACGCATGATGTACTCGACCGATGCAAAGGCCCCCTCAGCCGTGGGCGTGTAACTCATGGTCAGCCAGATGCCGGTGAGGATCTGGTTGACCAGCACCAGCAGCGCCAGGGCGCCGAAGATATAGAAGAAATTGAGATTCTTGGGCGCGTAGTACTTGCTGAGGTGGTTTTCCCACATTGAGGTCGCCGGAAAGCGCGCATTGATCCAGTCCATGAGCTTGCTCATCACGCTTGCTCCTGATCCACACCAATGACGATGATTGAGTCCGACTCGTAGGAATGCGGCGGCACTGGCAGATTCAGCGGCGCAGGCTGCGCCTTGTAGACGCGTCCGGCCAGGTCGTAACGGGAGCCATGACAGGGGCAGAAATATCCGCCGACCCAGTTCTTGCCCAAATCGGCGGGAGCAACCTCGGGGCGAAACGTGGGTGAGCAACCAAGATGGGTACAGATGCCGATCAACAGCAGGATTTCAGGCCGGATCGACCGGATCACCGGATCAACATAGGCAGGCTGGGTGGAATCCTTTGATTGAGGGTCGGAGAGCTCGCCGGTAAGCGTGCCCAGACTGGAAAGGATCTCAGGCGTGCGACGGACAATGAACACCGGCTGACCACGCCATTCAGCAATCATCTGCTGGCCCGGCTCAATCTTGCTGATGTTGACTTTGACCGGTGCTCCCGCCGCCCTGGCTTTGGCACTCGGAAACCATGAGCCCACGAACGGCACGGCGGCGCCGACCGCTCCAGCTGCGCCTACCACAGACGTGGCCGTCACAAGGAAGCGACGCCGGCCCGTGTTAACGCCGTCATTGCCCATTGAGCCCTCTCCCGTCAGCATCCGAGATCTCCTTGACCAGGCCCTCGAAATCGATAAACGACAGCCATAAAAGACAGCCATAAAAAAACGCCCAGCTTCGTATAGAAACTGAGCGTTCTTTTTGAACGGAAGCGAATTAACGCTTCGAGTACTGCGGACGCTTACGCGCTTTACGCAGACCGACTTTCTTACGTTCAACTTCGCGAGCATCGCGAGTGACGAAGCCAGCTTTGCGCAGAGCGCCACGCAGGGTTTCGTCGTATTGCATCAGAGCGCGGGTGATACCGTGGCGGATCGCGCCAGCTTGACCACTCACACCACCGCCGATGACAGTGACGTAGATGTCGAATTTCTCGACAGTCTGAGTCAGTTCCAGCGGCTGACGAACTACCATGCGGGCAGTTTCGCGACCGAAGAACGAGTCCAGGGAACGGTTGTTGATGGAGATGTTACCGGTACCCGGACGCAGGAAAACGCGAGCGGTTGCGGTCTTGCGACGGCCAGTGCCGTAATTTTGAGTCGCCGACATAATGAACTATTCCGTTAAAACTTCAGTTCTTGGGGCTGCTGAGCAGTATGAGGGTGTGCAGCGCCCGCATAGACTTTCAGCTTACGATACATGTCGCGACCCAGCGGGTTCTTAGGCAGCATGCCTTTGACCGCGGTCTCGATCACGCGCTCAGGAGCTTTGGCGATCAGCTTTTCAAAGTTGATCGACTTGATCCCGCCCGGGAAACCGGAGTGAGAGTAGTAGATCTTGTCGGTGGTCTTGGCACCGGTGACACGGATCTGCTCAGCATTGATCACGACGATGTAGTCGCCAGTGTCAACGTGCGGAGTGTATTCCGGCTTGTGCTTGCCACGCAGACGGCTCGCGATTTCAGTGGCCAGACGACCCAGGGTCTGACCAGCAGCGTCGACGACGAACCAGTCGCGCTTTACTGTTTCCGGTTTAGCGGTAAAAGTTTTCATTCTTTATAGCCTCAAAGGCCGCCCTGAAAAATAGACGGCGGAGCATACTCATTAGTACGGTCTTTGACAAGTCAAAGGCCGCCGGGCACGAACGCTATAGGGGGCTCGGGTCAGCGCGTTCGATCGCAGCGGTTTCTTTTGGCGCGGGGCATCACTCCAGCGACAAAGAGGAGCGGAATTATGCCGATTGCGAAAAAAATTTCAACCTGCTTTTATGGCTCTTTTAAACAGGAGAGCCAAATGGACTACCGCCAACTGGGCAGAACCGACCTCAATGTCAGCGCAATCTGCCTCGGCACCATGACCTGGGGCGAGCAGAACAGCCAGTCCGAGGCCTTCGCGCAGATCGAACGGGCCAAGGCCGCCGGCATCAATTTCATCGACACCGCCGAGATGTATCCGGTCCCGCCGAAGAAAGAAACCTACGCCAGCACCGAGACCATCATCGGCAACAGGTTCAAGCAAAGCGGCGACCGCGCCGACTGGATCCTCGCCAGCAAGATCGCCGGTCCCGGCAACGGCATCGACTACATCCGTGACGGTCAGCTGAAATTCAACCGCGATCACATCGTCGCGGCGCTGGATGCCAGCCTCAAACGCCTGCAGACCGATTATCTCGATCTGTATCAACTGCACTGGCCCGAGCGCAGCACCAACTTCTTCGGCAAGCTGGGCTACAACCACAGTGAGGAACAGTTCACCCCGCTGCTGGAAGTGCTCGAAGCGCTGGACGAGCAGGTCAAGGCCGGCAAGATCCGCCACGTGGGTCTGTCCAACGAAACGCCGTGGGGCACCATGAAGTTCCTCGCCGAATCGGATGCCCATGGCCTGACGCGTCCGGTTTCCATTCAGAACCCCTACAACCTGCTCAACCGCAGCTTCGAGGTGGGCCTGGCGGAAGTGGCGATTCGCGAGCAATGCGGCCTGCTGGCCTACTCGCCCATGGCGTTCGGGATGTTGTCCGGCAAATACGCCGAGGGCGCCCGTCCTGCCAAAGGCCGCCTGAGCCTGTACAGCCGCTTCACGCGCTATTTCAATCCGCAATCGGAAGCGGCCTGCGCGCGCTATGTTGCGCTGGCCCGCGAGCATGGCCTTGATCCTGCGCAAATGGCCCTGGCGTTCGTGACCAGCCGCAGCTTCGTCACCAGCAACATCATCGGTGCCACCACGCTGGAGCAGCTGGAAAGCAACCTGGCGAGCGCGGAACTGGTGCTGTCGGATGAAGTGCTGGCGGGCATCGAGGCGATTCACAAGGATCATCCGAATCCTGCGCCTTGATCGGTGATTAATTGTAGGAGCGCGCTTGCCCGCGAATAGCGTTTGATCAGTCACCGACGGCTTGGCTGACCTACCGCCATTTCGCGGGCAAGCGCGCTCCTACAGGCCTGTGTCGAGCTTCACAGCGACCGGGCAATGATCTCTTTCATGATCTCATTGGTCCCCGCATAAATTCGTTGCACCCGTGCATCCGCCCACGCCCGGGCTATCGGGTATTCCCACATGAAGCCGTAGCCGCCATGCAGCTGCACGCATTCATCCAGCACCTTGCATTGCAGGTCGGTTGACCAGTATTTCGCCATGGCCGCCGTTGGTACATCCAGCGTCCCTTCCAGGTGCAACTCCAGGCAGCGATCAATGAACGTACGACCAATCTGAACTTCGGTGGCGATTTCGGCCAGTTTGAAGCGGGTGTTCTGAAAGTCGATGATGGCCTTGCCAAACGCCTTGCGCTCCCGCGTGTAATCGAGCGTCCACTGCAAGGCGGCTTCGGCGGAGGCAATGGCGCCGATGGCAACCGTCAGGCGCTCCTGCGGCAGTTCCTGCATCAGATACGCGAAACCCATCCCGGCCTGACCCAGCAGGTTCTCTCTGGGCACTCTCACGTCCTGGAAGAACAATTCCGACGTGTCCTGCGCCTTCATCCCGACCTTCTCCAGGCGCTTGCCTTTCGCAAAGCCCGGCGTGCCCGCTTCCACGACAAACAGACTGGTGCCCTTCGCGCCTGCCTTGGGGTCGGTCTTCGCGACCACGATTACCAGATCCGCGAGAAACCCGTTGGTGATGAAGGTCTTCGAGCCATTGATGACGTACTCGTCGCCATCCAGCACGGCGCTGGTCTTGACCCCTTGCAGGTCGGACCCTGCTCCTGGTTCGGTCATCGCGATGGCAGTCACCAGCTCCCCCGAGACCAGCTTCGGCAAATACTTGAGTTTCAGCGCCTCGCTTCCGTAATGCAGGATGTACGGCGCGACGATGTCTGAATGCAGAGAAAAGCCGATACCGGTCAGGCCGAGACGGGAGATTTCCTCGATCACCACCGTGGTGTAGAGGAAATCCGCGCCCATGCCGCCGTACTCTTCGGGCAGGTGCGAACACAACATGCCCTGCTCCCCCGCTCGGTTCCACAAGGTACGGTCGATATGGCCCTGCTTTTCCCACTGGGCATGGAACGGCACCGCATGCTGTTCGAAGAACTTGCGGACGCTGTTGCGAAAGAGTTCGTGCTCTGAGCTGAAGAGTGTTCTGGCGAGCATGGGGCACCTGGCGTGAAGGATTGTCGGACAAAACCTCAGCAGAGCGTAGGCGCCGTCGTTTGACGGCGACACTGGACACATCCGACAAAAAATAAGACGATCACGCCGTTGATTGACCACTTTCCCATATAAGAACAAAAGACTATGTCTATCCAACCCAACACGCCGTTGCGGCGTGTCAGCATTCTTGCGATCGATGGAATTTTTGCCTCCACGCTCATGCAAGCCAAAGACTTCTTTCACCTCGCCAGCCTGCGCTACGGCAAGCAGTTGGGACAGGGCTTCAAGCCGGCCTTCGAAACCCGATTGGTCAGCCCTGACGGCAAGGAAGTCCGCAGTTTCAGCGACGTCGTCATCCCTGTAGACGGTGTGCTTGAACACAGCGATATCATCATCCTTCCCGCTTTCGTCGAAGATTTCGACACCCTGCGCGAGCGCTATCCGCAAATACTGCCGTGGCTGCGTGAGCAACATGCGCGCGGTGCCGTGCTTTGCGGTGAAGCCAGCGGTGTGTTCTGGCTTGGGGATGCGGGGTTGCTCGACGGCAAGGAAGCGACCACCTACTGGCGGTTCTTCAACGAATTCGCCGAGCGTTTTCCGAACGTGCTGTTGAATCAGGAAAAGCACCTGACCGACGCCGATAATCTGTATTGCGCAGGCGGCACGATTTCAGCGTGTGATCTGTACATCTACCTGATCGAGCGCTTCTGCGGCGCTCATGTCGCGCAGACCGTCGCCCGCGACATTCTCTATGAAGTGCAGCGCAGTTATGCACCGGGACGGATTGGTTTTGGCGGTCAGAAGCTGCATCAGGATGTGATCATTCTGCAGATCCAGCACTGGCTCGAAGAACATTTCGCCGACAAATTCCGTTTCGAGGATGTGGCACGCGAGCATGGCATGAGCATCCGCAACTTCATGCGCCGGTTCCAGACCGCAACGGGCGACAAGCCGCTGCATTACCTGCAACGCCTGCGCATCGAGACGGCAAAGGGTTTGCTGTCGGGCTCACGCAAGAGCATCAAGACCATCAGCTATGAAGTCGGCTACGACGATGCCAGCTTCTTCGCGCGGCTATTTCGTCAACACACCGACCTGTCGCCGAACCAGTACCGGCAGCAGTTTCAGCAGGCGGCCTAGAATCAGCTTCAAGCGGCAAGTTTCAAGCTGCAAGTCGTCTACATGACCTCTTGCAGCTTACCGCTTGAAGCTTGCAGCTGCTGGCTAGGGCTTATGCGCCCGCGACAGGAATTCGTGGGACTGCATTTCCAGCAACCGGCTCAGCGTGCGCTGGAACTCGAAGTTCAAACGGCCGCCGGTGTACAGGTCTTTCAATTCGACTTCCGCCGAGATGATCAACTTGACGTTGCGGTCGTAGAACTCGTCGACCATGTTGATGAACCGACGCGCGATGTCGTCAGTGGTCACGCTCATCTGCTCCACGCCGCTGAGCAGCACCGCATGGAAGATCTTGCCGAGTTCGATGTAATCGTTCTGGCTACGCGGGCCGTCGCACAGCTCACGGAAGTCGAACCACGCCACGTCGTCGCAGGTACGGATCGCCTTGATCTGCCGATTCTCGATGATCAGCACATCGTTCTCGATGGCCTTGGTGCATTCCGGGGTCAGCGCACGGAAGCTCTTGCGCAGGCTCTCCTCTGCCGCTTCGTCCAGCGGGAAGTGGAACAGCTCTGCTTGCTCCAGGTGACGCAGCCGATAGTCGACACCGCTGTCGACGTTGACGATCTCGGTGTTCTGCTTGATCAGGGCAATCGCCGGCAGGAAACGCGCACGCTGCAGACCGTCCTTGTAGAGGCCGTCCGGGACGATGTTCGAGGTCGCGACCAGGGTCACGCCGTTCTTGAACAGCTCTTCCATCAGCGTGCCGAGGATCATCGCGTCGGTAATGTCCGATACGAAGAATTCGTCGAAACAGATCACCCGCGCTTCTTCGGAAAACTGCTTGGCGATAAGCGTCAGCGGGTTCTTCTCGCCCTTGAGGTTTTTCATCTCCTCGTGGACGCGCTTCATGAAGCGGTGGAAGTGCGTGCGGGTCTTGTCTTCAAACGGCAGCGCTTCGAAGAAGGTGTCGACCAGATAGGTCTTGCCCCGGCCCACGCCGCCCCAGAAATACAGCCCTTTCACAATCGGGGCTTCTTTCTTGCCGAACAGCTTGCCCAGCAATCCCGGCTTGCGGTCATGGGCGGCGACCAGATCGTCGTACAGACGCTGCAAATGGCGCACTGCATTCTCTTGCGCGGCGTCGTGGAAAAAGTCCGGACGCTTCAGGTCAGCTTGGTATCGTTCTAGAGGGGTCATAGTCGCTTGCAAGGGAGCAAAAACGGGCCGTCACTGTAGCGACGGCCCATTGGAATGGCAATTAATCCTGTTGTGGCGCGAGCGCCAGTTTCAGGCTCTCGATCGCAGCGTCGCGGGCGGCGGCATCGGCGAACGCCGGGCTGTCGGCGACACAGGCATCACTCAGCCACAGGGTGAAGGCATCGCCTTCGGTCCGGATATCCAGCGTACCGCCCTGCTGCAGCTGTTTGGTCACGGCACCGGCCGCTTTGCCGTCTGCGAAGTGGCGCGACAGCAGCAGTTGCTCGCCATCGGCCGTCAGCAGCCGAAAGCGGAAACTGCCGTCGTCTTCACGGAAACTGACGAAGCGCGGGCCTTTGCTGGCCTTTTTCCTGGTCGCCGTGACGGTTTGCGCGGCGGTGCGGAATGACCGCAGGCCGACCGCTTCGCGCAGCTCGCCCAGAAACGGCGTGGCCACACGACGGGCCTTCTCGGCGCCCGCTTGCAGAATGTCTTCCAGTTCGGCTGGCCGCTCGATCAGGCGATGGTAGTTCTCGCGTGCTTCGCCCAGCTCGGCGTCCAGCAACTGGAAAAGGCGCTGCTTGGCATCACCCCAACCCAATCCCTGTAACAGGTCGGTGCGGAACTCGTCGCCTTGCTCCTTGCTGGCGAATGCCTGGTACAGCGTGAACAGGTGCGAGGTGTCCGGATCCTTGGCCTCGCCCGGCAGGCGCGAGTCAGTGACGATGCGCGAGATCGCTTCTTTCATGTCTTTGGCGCTGGTGAACAGCGGGACGGTGTTGTCGTAGCTTTTCGACATCTTGCGGCCGTCCAGGCCAGGCAGGGTCGCTACGCTTTCTTCGATCAGCGCTTCCGGCATCACGAAGAACTCTTTGCCGTTGCCGAACAGGTGATTGAAGCGCTGACCGATGTCGCGCGCCATTTCGACGTGCTGGATCTGATCGCGACCGACCGGCACTTGATGGGCGTTGAACATCAGGATGTCGGCGGCCATCAGCACCGGATAGCTGAACAGCCCCATGGTGATACCGGCGTCCGGGTCTTCGCCGGCTTCGACATTCTTGTCCACCGAGGCCTTGTAGGCGTGGGCGCGATTGAGCAGCCCCTTGCCGGCCACGCAGGTGAGCAGCCAGGTCAGTTCGGGAATTTCCGGAATGTCGGACTGGCGATAGAACGTCACGCGCTCGACGTCCAGCCCTGCCGCGAGCCAGGTCGCGGCGATTTCCAGACGCGAGCGCTGAATGCGCAGCGGGTCATCGCATTTGATCAGCGCGTGGTAGTCAGCCAGAAAGTAGAACGAGTCAGCGTCGCTCTGGCGGCTGGCAACGATGGCCGGGCGAATGGCGCCGGCGTAATTGCCCAGGTGCGGCGTGCCGGTGGTGGTGATACCGGTCAGGATACGAGTGGTCATGGCTAGTCGCTTATTTTGGGTGCTGCGATCAATTCGAAAGGCGCGGCAGAATCAGATCCTTGAGATCGGTCAGCTTGCCGTGAAAAAAGTGCCCGCATTCTGCCACTTTCAGCAGCTCATGGGGGCGCGGGAGTTTGTCGGACCAGTCGTATACGAGTTGTGGGTCAACGACTTCGTCGGTGTCGGGCTGAATGATCGTCAAAGCGCCCTTCTGAGCCAGGGCATCCACATTGGCGATCCGCATCACGGCAGGCGCGACCATGAACAGATGCTTCAAGGTTTCGCCTTCAGCCTCAAGACGCCCGCCCAGGGTCGCCGCCACGAAACCGCCGAAGGAAAAACCGAACAAGGTCATGGGCAGGTCGAGATGCTTGGCGCGCAGCCAACTCGCCGCCGCCTGTGCGTCGTCGACTTCGCCCTCGCCCATGTCAGAGCTGCCGGCGCTGGCACCAACTCCGCGATAGTTGAAGCGCAAGGTGATCAGACCGGCATCACGCGCGGTGCGCTGCAGGGTCGAGATCACTTTATTGAGCATGGTGCCGCCCTGAACCGGGTTAGGATGGCATATCAGCGCGATGCCCTTGGGCTCGTCCAGATCGAGGTACAACGCTTCAAGTTGGCCCGCCGGGCCGTCGATGAATACAGGGGTCTCACGCATGAGCAAGAATGAACTCCGTGACCTTCAATTGGGTCGACTCGTCTAGCTGATTGTCTGTGGCTGGCATGCTGGCGACGCGTCGCCGCTATACAGCGCAGGTTCGAGCCGTTAACGTAAAGCAAAGCCGTTTATAGAGGAAGGACTCGTGGATTACTCGCTCTTAGTTTGGTTGCTGCCGACCATCGCCCTTGTGGTTGGTGTGATCATCGGTTTCTTCGTGGCGCGCGCGCTGCCCAATGCCGTGCCTAACGGTACTCAGCGCCAGCTGGATGACGTTCAGGAGCGTTTCGACACCTATCAGAACGAGGTGATCACTCACTTCAACAGCACGGCCAATCTGGTGCAGAAGCTGTCGCAAAGCTACCACGATGTTCAGGAGCATCTGGCCGAAGGCGCCAACCGTCTGGCCACTGACGACATCACCCGTCAACGCCTGTTGGCCGCGCTGCACCCGGACGCGCTCCATCCACACCGCGATCGCCTGACGCCACCGCGCACCGCCGCTGAACCGCCGAAGGACTACGCGCCCAAGTCGCCCGACTCCCCCGGCATGCTGGATGAGCATTACGGTTTGAAGAAGTAAGCGCTCACGCTTCACCAAAAGCCCGCCCCTGAGGTGATCAGAGGCGGGCTTTTTTGTGGGCGTTCGGCTCATGGGAATCCGGTATGTACGAGTTCCACGCCAGCCATGTCATCCCCATACGACGACGGATCAATGTAGGAGCGCGCTTGCCCGCGAAGACGGTGTGTCAGTCGGTATGGATGTTTCTGACACGACGCCTTCGCGGGCAAGCGCGCTCCTACACTGGAATTGCGCCAGGCACCCCGTCTGCGACCGGCCCCAATCCGTAGGAGCCGGCTTGCTGGCGAACCGGTGTTTTCATCAACCCCCGATGTTCACCGTGGCCAGGAAACAAAAAACCCGCCATCACAGGCGGGTTTTTTGTACAGCGAACAGCGTTTAGATCACGCCGCGGGTCCGCAATAGATCCAGCACTTGCTTGACGCCTTCCTCGACGGTCAGCGACTGCGTGTCGATGACCAGGTCGGCATCCAGCGGGACGTCATACGGGAAGGATTCACCCGGGATGTTGTCCTTGTCGGCGGCGTAGAGCCCCTGAGGGTCACGCTCGCGGCAGACTTGCGGCGACGCCTGAACGTACACGGTGATCAGTCGATCATCCCCGATCAGGGCCTTGGCATTCTGCCGACCGCCGGCGTCCGGCGCGACGAACGCCGCGAGGGTCAGCAGGCCGGCTTCGTTGAACTGACGCGCAACGTGGGCGGCACGACGCCAGTTCTCGGTGCGACCGGCGCGATCCTGCGGCAAGCCCTTGTTGAGGTCGTGGCGCAGATTCTGGCCATCAAGGACGAACACCCCACGGCCCATGTCGAAAAGCTTGCGCTCCACGGCATATGCCAGCGTGCTCTTGCCTGCACCCGACAAACCGCTGAACAGCACGGTGGCCGGCTTCTGGCCGAAGCGCTGAGCGCGCTCTTCTGTCGAAACATGGGCCAGCGCGCCGTGATGACTCCCGCCGCCCGCAACCACCGGTTTGGCGATGATCATGCCGGCCGCCACGGTGCCGTTGGTCAAACGGTCGATGACGATGAACGCGCCCGTGGTGCGGTTGCTGTCGTAGCCGTCGAGGGCAATCGGTGCGTCCAGTGCGATCTTCACGCGGCCGATTTCATTCAGCTGCAGCGAACTGGCCGGGCCTTCTTCCAGGGTGTTCACGTCAACACGATGGGTGATGCTGGCAATCGAACCCGGCACGTAGGACGTGGCGCGTTTGATGTCGTATTTCTTGCCCGGCAGCATCGGCTCTTCGGCCATCCACACCAGCATGGCGTCGAAGGCGTCGGCCACCTGAGGGACATTGTCGGCATGCACCAACAGGTCGCCACGGGAGATGTCGATCTCGTCTTCCATGGTCAGCGTCACCGCCTGACCCGGGCCCGCATGCTCCAGCTCGCCTTCAAAGGTGACGATGGATTTCACCCGGCTGCTCTTGCCGGACGGCAGCACAACGACTTCGTCGCCCTTGTGCACGATACCGCTGGCCAGGGTGCCGGCGAAACCGCGGAAGTTCAGGTTAGGACGGTTGACGTACTGCACCGGGAAACGCAGGTCGGTGAAATTGCGGTCGTTGGCGATCTCGACGGTTTCGAGAATCTCCATCAGCGACTTGCCGGTGTACCACGGCGAACGCTCGCTCCGGTTGACCACGTTGTCGCCCTTGAGGGCTGACATCGGCACGAATTCCATCGTTGTCGGCTTCAGCGCAATGCGGTCGGCGAACGCCAGGTAATCGGCCTTGATCTGCTCGAAGATGGTCTCGTCGAAGCCATTGAGGTCCATCTTGTTGATGGCGACCACAATGTGCTTGATGCCCAGCAACGAGGCGATGTAGCTGTGGCGCTTGGTCTGGGTCTGCACGCCGTAGCGGGCGTCGACCAGAATGATCGCCAGGTCACAGGTGGAGGCACCGGTGGCCATGTTGCGGGTGTACTGCTCATGGCCGGGGGTGTCGGCGATGATGAACTTGCGCTTGGCGGTGGAGAAGTAACGGTAGGCGACATCGATGGTGATGCCCTGCTCGCGCTCGGCCTGCAGGCCGTCGACCAGCAATGCCAGATCGACTTCGTCGCCCGTGGTGCCGGATTTTTTCGAATCACGGGTGATGGCTTCCAGGTGATCTTCATAGATCATCTTGGAGTCGTGCAGCAGACGCCCGATCAACGTGCTCTTGCCGTCGTCGACGTTGCCACAGGTCAGGAAGCGCAGCATTTCCTTGCGTTCGTGCTGGCCCAGATAGGCGAGGATGTCCTCGCTGATCAATTCAGATTGATGGCTCATTGGGTTCAAGCTCCAAGCTGTAAGCTTCAAGCGGCAAGCTCGTCGGCATACAGCTAGTCAGAAATTTTGTTGATCAGCCCGCATAGCATTTTTGAAAGCTCGCGGGTTTCAATTATCCAAGCGGCAGCAAGTGACTCGGAGATGTAGCCGATTTCTTTACCCACGATGAGCTGGGTTCTCAACTCACCGCAGGACGCTTTCGCTATCCATAAAAACCGGCACTTATCCTTTGCTGTGTAACGCTCCATGCCTTCCGCGATATTGCTGGGCACTGACAAAGCTGAGCGTGTGATCTGGCTCTTGAAAGCCAGATCTCTGCATGCAGCCAGCTCCTTGTAAATCATGACAGCTAGTGCTTTGGCTCTTTGCCAAACCACAAGTCGCTCGAAATCCATTTCGATCACCTCGTATTCGCTTTTGCTTAGAGCTTGCCACTTGAAGCTTGCGGCTGCTTGTTAGAAATAACCCTGACGTTTCTTTTCTTCCATGGAGCCGGCGCCATCGTGGTCGATGACCCGGCCCTGGCGCTCGGAAGTTCGCGTCAGGAGCATTTCCTGAATGATGTCGGTGAGGCTGGTGGCCTCGGACTCGACAGCGCCCGTCAACGGGTAGTCGCCCAGTGTGCGGAAGCGGACCTTTTTCTTGACGATGCGCTTCTTGTCCTCGTCGGACAGGTGATTACGCAGGCGGTCGTCGTCGATCATGATCCAGGTGCCGTTCATCTCGATGACTTCGCGCTCGGCGGCGAAGTACAGCGGGACGATCGGGATACCTTCGAGGTAGATGTACTGCCAGATGTCCAGCTCGGTCCAGTTGGAGAGCGGGAACACGCGGATCGACTCGCCTTTGTTGACGTTGCCGTTGTAGACGTTCCACAGCTCGGGACGCTGGTTTTTCGGGTCCCAGCGGTGCTTGGTGTCGCGGAAGGAATACACGCGCTCTTTGGCGCGGGATTTCTCCTCGTCACGACGGGCGCCGCCGAACGCGGCATCGAAGCCGTGCTTGTCGAGGGCCTGCTTGAGACCCTGGGTTTTCATGATATCGGTGTGCTTCGAGCTGCCGTGGGTCAGCGGGTTGATACCCTGCGCGACGCCGTCCGGGTTCACGTGCACGATGAGGTCCAGGCCCATGTCCTCGACCATCTTGTCGCGGAAGCGGTACATCTCCTGGAATTTCCAGCGGGTGTCGACGTGCATCACCGGGAACGGCAGCTTGCCCGGAAAGAAGGCCTTGCGCGCCAGATGCAGCATCACGGCAGAGTCTTTACCGACGGAGTACAGCATCACCGGGTTATCGAACTCGGCAGCGACCTCGCGGATGATGTGGATGCTTTCCGCCTCCAGCTGTTTCAGATGCGTCAGTTTGTCGACCATGGTTACTCACGGGATAACGTACGTGTAGGGAGAGCCTGCGGGCTCTATCGAGCGAGGCACTTTATCATGGGGCCTGATTCTATTCAGCGGCGTGGATAGATCGAAACGATCTATCCATATAGCTCAGGCTTTGGACGCGCAGGCATGCTAAATCGGGTTCGGGCAGTCGATGAACAGATGCTCCAGGGCAAAGCGTCGCGCCAGGTAATCACCCAGTGCCTGCACCCCGTAGCGCTCGGTGGCGTGATGGCCGGCAGCAATGAAACTGATGCCGTTTTCCCGCGCGCTGTGAAAGGTCTGCTCGGACGCCTCGCCGCTCAAATACAGGTCCACACCGGCCAGCACGGCTTGATCGATGTAGCCCTGCCCGCCTCCGGTGCACCAGCCGACCCGGCGAATCATGCCGTCGCCTTCGATCAGCAGCGGCTCGCGTCCCAATGCTGTCTGCACGCGGTGGGCGAAATCCCGCGGGGTCATGGCCTCGCTGAGTGAGCCGACCAGCCCGACGATGCGTGGATTGTCCGGGTCCAGCGGGCCTTCGACAGTGATCTCCAGTTGCCGGGCCAACTGGACGTTATTGCCCACGTCGGCGTGAAGGTCGAGGGGCAAGTGATAGGACAGCAGGCTGATGTCGTGCTTGAGCAGCGTCTTCAGGCGACGCTGCTTCATGCCGGTGATGCAGGGGTTTTCGCCCTTCCAGAAATACCCGTGATGCACCAGCACCAGATCGGCGTTGGCCTCCACCGCCGCGTCGAGCAACGCTTGACTCGCCGTAACACCGGAGACGATCCGCCTGACCTGCGGCCGACCCTCGACCTGCAGGCCATTGGGGCAATAATCCTGAATCCGCGCGCTACCGAGATAGCGGTCCGCTTCTTCCACCAGGGTGCTCAGGGCAACGGCCATAAAAGTCTCCTAAATATGCAGTCCAGACCGTGTCGGTCCTCGTATAATGCCGCCCATTATGGCGCAGCTAGGCGCTTCTACCTTCAGGACTCCGCTCAATGTTCAAAGCGCTGCGTTTTCTCGGCTGGCCCTTGCTCGCTGGTGTGCTAATCGCTTTATTGATTATCCAGCGATACCCCGAGTGGGTCGGGCTTCCAAGCCAGGACGTGAACCTGCAACAAGCGCCCCAGCAGGCCTTCGTGCAACAGGGTCCGGTGTCTTACGCGGACGCCGTCAGCAACGCCGCCCCGGCCGTGGCCAATCTGTACACGACCAAGATGGTCAATAACAACAATAAGCCCAACCATCCGCTGTTCGACGACCCGCAGTTTCGTCGTTTCTTCGGCGACAACCTGCCTAAACAAAAGCGCATGCAGTCGAGCCTGGGATCGGCCGTGATCATGAGTCCGGAAGGCTATTTGCTGACCAACAACCACGTCACCTCGGGCGCCGACCAGATTGTCGTGGCGCTAAAGGACGGCCGCGAGACCATTGCCAAAGTGGTCGGCAGCGACCCGGAGACCGATCTTGCGGTCCTCAAGATTGACCTGAAAAACCTGCCTTCCATTACCCTTGGCCGTTCGGATTCCATCCGCATCGGGGACGTCGCATTGGCGATCGGTAACCCGTTTGGCGTCGGTCAGACCGTGACCATGGGCATCATCAGTGCCACCGGGCGAAATCAGTTGGGCCTCAACACCTACGAAGACTTCATTCAGACCGACGCGGCGATCAACCCCGGCAACTCGGGCGGCGCGCTGGTGGACGCTAACGGCAACCTGACCGGGATCAACACGGCGATCTTCTCCAAATCCGGTGGATCCCAGGGCATTGGTTTTGCGATTCCCACCAAGCTGGCGCTGGAGGTGATGAAGTCGATCATCGAGCACGGTCAGGTGATTCGCGGATGGTTGGGTATCGAAGTACAGCCATTGACCCAGGAGCTGTCGGAATCGTTCGGGCTGAAGGATCGCCCGGGCATCGTAGTCGCCGGGATTTTCCGCGACGGCCCGGCGCAGAAGGCCGGATTGCAACTGGGTGATGTGATCTTGAGCATCAACGGCGAGCCAGCCGGCGACGGGCGCCGTTCCATGAATCAGGTGGCGCGCACCAAGCCGACCGACAAGATCACCATTCAGGTCATGCGCAATGGCAAGGAATTGAAACTGACCGCCGAAGTGGGCGTGCGGCCACCGCAGACAACGGCGCCTGCGGCGGAGAATTGATCGGTTGCCGTTAAGCAACCGTCAACTCAGCTCGACAAATCTCCCAACGCCTCCACCAGCGCCTGATTCTGTTCAGGCGTGCCGATGGTGATGCGCAGGAACTGCGCGATACGCGTTTGTTTGAAGTGACGCACGATCACGCCCTGTTCCCGCACCTTGGCTGCCAGCCCGGCAGCGTCATGCTGAGGGTGGCGTGCGAAGATGAAATTCGCGGCCGATGGCAGCACTTCAAAGCCCTTGCCCTCCAACTGCTCGACGAGTGCGTCACGGCTGGCGATCACGCGCTGGCAGGTGCGCTCGAAGTACTCACGGTCATCGAATGCCGCTGCAGCGCCCACGATAGCCATACGGTCCAGCGGATACGAGTTGAAGCTGTTCTTGACCCGTTCCAGCGCTTCGATCAGGTCGGGATGCCCCACCGCAAGGCCCACTCGCAACCCGGCGAGGGAGCGCGACTTGGACAGCGTCTGGGTGACCAGCAGGTTCGGATAGCGCTCCACCAGGCTAATCGCGGTTGCGCCGCCGAAGTCGATGTACGCCTCGTCGACAATCACCACCGAATCCGGGCTGTTCTTGAGGATCTGCTCGACGGCATCGAGTGCCAACAGGCAGCCGGTGGGTGCATTTGGGTTCGGGAAAATGATGCCGCCATTGGGACGCGCGTAATCTTCGACGCGAATTTGAAACTGCTCGTCCAGCGGCACGGCCTCATAGTCGACGCCATACAGGCCGCAGTACACCGGATAGAAGCTGTAGCTGATGTCCGGGAACAGCAGCGGTTTCTCCTGTCGGAAGAACGCGTTATAGGCGTGGGCCAGCACCTCGTCCGAACCGTTGCCGAGGAACACGCGATTGGCGTCGACGCCGTAATAATGCGCTACGGCTTGCTTCAGCACGTCACTGTTGGGGTCGGGATACAGGCGCAGCTCGTCACTGACCGCAGCACGCATGGCCTCGATCGCTTTGGGCGAAGGGCCATAGGGGTTTTCGTTGGTGTTGAGCTTCACCAGTTTGGTCAGCTTGGGCTGCTCGCCCGGCACATAAGGCACCAGGTCGTTGACGAAGGGACTCCAGAATTTACTCATGCTCAGTTGCCCTCTTGTTCGGTGTCGACGATGCGGTATTCGGCGCTGCGGGCGTGGGCGGTCAACGACTCGCCGCGCGCCAGCACAGAGGCCGTTTTGCCCAGTTCGGACGCGCCCTGCTCCGAGCAGTAAATGATCGATGAGCGTTTCTGAAAATCGTACACGCCCAGCGGCGACGAGAATCGCGCGGTACCCGAAGTCGGCAACACGTGGTTGGGACCTGCGCAGTAGTCTCCCAGCGCTTCGGACGTGTGGCGGCCCATGAAGATCGCGCCGGCGTGGCGAATCTGCGGCAGCCAGGCCTCAGGGTCGGCCACCGATAACTCCAGGTGCTCCGGCGCAATCCGGTTGGCGACTTCAATCGCCTGAGTCATGTCGGCTACTTTGATCAAGGCGCCGCGGCCATTGATCGAGGTCTGGATGATTTCCGCGCGCTCCATCGTCGGCATCAGTCTGGCGATGCTGGCCGCGACGCGATCAAGGAATTCCGCATCCGGGCTGACCAGAATCGCCTGGGCGTCTTCGTCGTGCTCGGCCTGAGAGAACAGGTCCATGGCGATCCAGTCCGGGTCGGTCTGGCCGTCGCACACCACCAGAATCTCCGACGGGCCGGCGATCATGTCGATGCCCACCTGACCGAACACATGACGCTTGGCGGTGGCCACATAGATGTTGCCCGGCCCGACGACTTTGTCCACCTGTGGAACGCTTTCAGTGCCATAGGCCAGCGCCGCAATCGCCTGCGCGCCGCCGATGGTGAATACCCGATCGACGCCGGCGATGCAGGCCGCCGCCAGTACCAGCTCGTTGAGCTCACCGCGCGGGGTCGGCACGACCATGACCACTTCGCCCACGCCAGCCACTTTGGCGGGAATGGCGTTCATCAACACTGAAGACGGGTAAGACGCTTTACCGCCCGGCACGTAAAGGCCGGCGCGGTCCAGAGGAGTGACTTTCTGGCCCAGGACGGTGCCGTCGGCTTCGGTGTAGCTCCAGGAATCCTGCTTCTGCCGCTCGTGGTAACTGCGCACGCGGTCGGCTGCTTTTTCGAGGGCCTGACGCTGGTCCGGCGTGATGCGGGTCAGTGCAAGCTCCAGGCGCGCGCGTGGCAGAATCAGGTCCGCCATTGACGCAACGTCCAGGCCGTCGAAGCGGCGGGTGTATTCCACCAGGGCCGCATCACCGCGCTCGCGCACGTTCTTGATGATGTCCAGCACACGCTCATTGACCGAGTCGTCAGACACACTTTCCCAGCTCAGCAGATGATCCAGATGACGGGCGAAATCCGGATCGGCAGCGTTGAGTCGGCGAATAGCGTTGGGAGTGGTCATAGCGTGGGCCTCAATGATGGCGATTTCTCAGGTGGCGATGTCAGTTGCAAGGATAGGCAGATGCCTAAGCTAGCAAGCCATCCGCGCGGGCACCTGAGAAATTTGGCTATGACACGGATAGCTGGGCGTGATCCTGTTGAAGGTCACGCGATTCAGTCAACCGCGGTGTCGCGACTCCACGGCTGTGCGCAGGGTGTCGATCAGCGACTGAATGCGGGCGTGCTGCATTTTCATGGATGCCTTGTTCACCACCAGACGCGAGCTGATGTGGGCAATCATGTCCTGGGGTTCGAGGCCGTTGGCCCGCAGCGTGTTGCCGGTGTCGACGACGTCGATGATCTTGTCGGCCAGGCCCACAAGCGGCGCAAGCTCCATGGAGCCATACAGCTTGATGATGTCGACCTGACGGCCTTGTTCGGCGTAGTAGCGCTTGGCAACATTGACGAACTTGGTTGCAACACGCAGCCGCCCCTTGGGTTCGACGGCGCCGACCGCGCCTGCGGTCATCAACTTGCACTGGGCGATTTGCAGGTCGAGGGGCTCGTACAGCCCTTGACCGCCGTATTCCATCAGGACGTCCTTGCCCGCAACGCCGAGATCTGCAGCGCCATGCTCGACATAGGTCGGCACGTCGGTGGCGCGCACGATCAGCAGGCGCACATCGGGCTGCGTCGTTGGGATGATCAGCTTGCGGCTCTTGTCCGGATTCTCGGTCGGCACGATGCCCGCCGCAGCGAGCAGCGGCAAGGTGTCGTCGAGGATACGGCCCTTGGACAGTGCGATGGTCAACATGGGAAACGTCAGTCCTTATCAGCAGCGCGTGCCGGGTCGCAACTGGCGCCCGACAACCTCGGGCTCAAGAAGCCAGAGTGAAACGAATCAGAAAGTCATGGCGCGATGGCCAGACACGTTGCCCAGGTCGATCTCATCGACCCGGGCAAACGCGCAGCAGCTGACTAGCCCGGAACGCGACGGATCTTCGCGCCCAGCATCTGCAGTTTTTCTTCGATGCATTCGTAACCACGGTCGATGTGGTAGATGCGGTCGATCAGCGTGTCACCTTCGGCAACCAGCGCCGAAATGACCAGGCTCGCCGAAGCACGCAGGTCGGTCGCCATCACTGGCGCGCCTTTGAGCTTGGTGCAGCCGGTGACGATAGCGGTGTTGCCCTCGACCTGAATCTGCGCGCCCATGCGGTGCATTTCATACACGTGCATGAAGCGGTTTTCGAAGATGGTTTCGATGACCGTCCCGGTACCCTCGGCAATGGCATTCAGCGAGATGAACTGCGCCTGCATGTCAGTCGGGAAAGCCGGGTATGGCGCAGTGCGCACGTTGACCGCTTTCGGACGTTTGCCGTGCATGTCCAGCTCGATCCAGTTGCTGCCGGTCGTGATCTCGGCACCGGCTTCACGCAGCTTCTCGAGAACCGCTTCGAGAATTGTCGGATCGGTGTCCTTGAGTTTCACACGGCCACCGGTCGCCGCCGCGGCCACCAGATAGGTGCCGGTTTCGATACGGTCGGGCATGACGCGATAGGTCGCCGAACCCAGGCGTTTGACGCCGTCGATGGTGATGGTGTCGGTGCCGGCGCCAGAGACTTTACCGCCCATCGCGTTGATGAAGTTCGCCAGGTCGACGACTTCAGGTTCACGGGCGGCGTTTTGCAGGACGCTGCGGCCGTTGGCCAGGGCAGCGGCCATCATGATGTTCTCGGTACCGGTGACGCTGACGGTGTCGAAGAAGAAGTGCGCACCTCGGAGGCCGCCTTCCGGCGCCTTGGCCTTGATGTAACCGCCTTCGACGTCGATGATCGCGCCCATGGCTTCAAGACCACGGATGTGCAGATCGACCGGCCGCGAACCGATGGCGCAACCACCAGGCAATGCCACTTCGGCTTCACCGAAACGGGCAACCATAGGGCCGAGGACGAGGATCGACGCACGCATGGTTTTCACCAGTTCGTACGGTGCGACCAGGGTCTTGATAGTGCGAGGATCGATCTCGACGCTGAGCTTCTCGTCGATGATCGGCTCGATGCCCATGCGACCGAACAGCTCGATCATGGTGGTGATGTCGTGCAGATGCGGCAGGTTGGCGACGGTCACAGGACCATCAGCCAGCAGCGTGGCTGCGAGAATCGGCAGGGCAGAGTTCTTTGCCCCGGAGATGCGGATTTCGCCATCAAGACGAATGCCGCCAGTAATAATCAGTTTATCCATTGGAATCTCGACGCCGTTTTGGCTCAGGTGCGCTCGGCCCATGCAGCGCGGCTGAAAAATTTCATGGTGACCGCGTGGATACTGCCATCGGCGATCCATGGGTTCAAATGCGTGTAGATCTGCTGCTGGCGCTTGACCGGGCTCAGTGCGGCCAGTTCGTCGCTGATCAGGTTCAGCTGGAAATTGCAGCCTTCGCCTTCAACTTCGACCTGGATGTCTGGCAACTTAGCTTCCAGGAAGCTTTTAACTTCTACGGCCTGCATGCTTAACCTCTATCGGCGCCCTACGCGCGCGGGTCGGCCATCATACAAAAAAGCCCTCTCGTTGCGAACCCTACTTTGCAAGGGACGGACGAGGGGCTTGATCGATGAAAGCAATTAATGGTGCTGCAACAGCTCGGTCAACTCAGAGACTTTGGCGATTTCCTGCATGTCTTCTGGCAACGCCCGGACGGTGGCTGACTTGCCCGCCGCCTGAGCATCCCGCATGAAGGCGAGGAGCAATGAAAGGCCGACACTGCTGGACTTTTCGACACCGGAGCAATCCAGTGTCAGCGCCGGAGCAGTGCTTGCCTTGATCAGCGCCGCGCCCTGCTCACGCAAGGCGGGGCCGGTCCGATAGTCGATCACGCCGGAGAGCATCAGCTCTCCGCCGCCAGCGGCAGTGACGGACGCTTGACTCATTTGACAACCTTGTCGCTGGAGGCTTCCGAGGTCTGCTTGGCCTTGGCGACTTCGCCAGCCCAGCCGTCGATGGTTTTGTCCAGGTCGTTACCGTTGCGCTGCATGGCGTCAGCGAACTGATCGCGGAACAGCTTGCCGATATTGATGCCGTTGATGATCACGTTACGCACTTTCCACTCACCGCCGATTTTGACGAGGGTGTAGGAAACAGGGTAGACCGCGCCATTGTTGCCTTTGACCGACATGTCGACGGAGGTGCGATCAGCACCTTCCTGCTTGGCAGGGGACACAGTGATGCCCTGGTTGTTGTACTCAAGCAGCGCGTTGCCATAGAACTGAATCAGGCTGCGCTTGAAGTTTTCCTGGAAGCGTTGCATCTGCGCCGGGGACGCATTGCGCGAATACTTCACGGTCATGATGCTTTTGGAGATGCCGTCAGCGTCGATGACCGGGCCAACGATGCCGTTAAGTGCATCGTAAAAGGCTTGCGGATTGGACTTGTAGGTTTCCTTGTTGGCGGACAGGTCAGCCAGCAATTGCTTGGTGGTGCGATCAACCAGGTCGTGGGCGGAAGCATCGGACGCCGCTGCATTGGCAAACAAAGGCAGGGCGGCCAGCAGCACCAGAAGGCCACGGCGCAGAATCGAGATCATGAAAAAACTCCTCATTTGGCGTCTTTGCCCACTGAATTGAGCAGGAATTTACCGATCAGGTCTTCGAGTACCAACGAGGACTGGGTGTCATGGATGGTGCCGCCGTCTTTCAACAGTTGGTCATCGCCACCGACACTGATGCCGATGTATTTTTCACCCAGCAGGCCTGCGGTCAGAATGGAAGCCGTGGAATCCGAAGGCAGGTTGTTGACCCGCTTGTTCACTTCCATCGTCACGCGCCCTGTGAAGGTATCGTGATCCAGATCGATTGCAGTGACCTTGCCAATGTTCACACCGGCCATGGTCACTTTCGCTCTGACAGTCAAACCGGCGATATTGTCGAAATTTGCGTAAAGTTTATAAGTGTCGGTGTTGGCGCTGGCGCTCAGACCGCTGACGCGCAGGGCGAGCAGGAGCAAAGCCAGGATCCCGGCCAGCAGAAACAGGCCTACACCGGTTTCGAGGGTGCGGTTTTGCATCAGAAGTCTCCAAACATCAAGGCGGTCATAATAAAGTCCAGGCCCAGTACGGCCAATGAGGCGTAGACCACGGTCTTGGTCGTGGCGCGACTGATCCCTTCGGACGTGGGCTCGCAGTCATAGCCCTGAAACACGGCAATCCAGGTGACGACAAAAGCGAACACGACGCTCTTGATGACACCGTTGAGTACATCATCGGTAAACGAAACGCTGTTCTGCATGTTGGCCCAGAAGGAGCCTTCGTAAACGCCCAGCCAGTCGACCGCCACCCATGAACCACCCCAAATGCCCACCACGCTGAAAATCAGCGCCAGAACCGGAAGCGAAATGAAGCCTGCCCAGAGACGCGGCGCGACGATGTATTTGAGCGGATCGACGCCAATCATCTCGAGGCTGGACAACTGCTCGGTCGATTTCATGTTGCCGATTTCAGCGGTGAGCGCAGAGCCTGCACGGCCGGCGAACAATAGAGCGGTGACGACCGGGCCGAGTTCACGCAGCAACGTCAAGGCAACCATCTGCCCCACGGCCTGTTCGGAGCCATATTTGGCGAGAATGCTGAAGCCTTGCAGCGCCAGCACCATGCCGATAAATACGCCGGATACGACGATAATGGCCAGTGACATGACGCCCACCGAGTGCAGCTGACGAAGGAGCAGCTGGAAGCCACCACCGATTCCGCCGCGCCCGAGCAACGCATGAACCAGAAAAATCCCTGAACGACCCAGCACTGCAACTATATCGATCGTCGAACGCCCCATCAGGCGTACGCGATCCATTAAAGACTTTCTGCGCATCAGCGCTTCCCCAAAAGATCGTCGCGATAATCCGGCGCCGGATAATGGAAAGGCACCGGCCCGTCGGGATCACCCGTCATGAACTGACGTATACGAGGGTTATCCGACTGCATCAGTTCCTGCGGTGTGCCCTGCCCCAGCACCTGACCATCGCCGACGACATAGAGATAGTCGGCAATACTCGCGGTCTCGGCGAGGTCGTGGGACACCACGATACTGGTGATGCCCAGCGCATCATTGAGCAGCCGGATCAGCCGAACCAGCACGCCCATGGCGATAGGGTCCTGGCCCACGAAGGGTTCGTCGTACATGAGAATCTGGGGATCCAGCGCGATGGCGCGCGCCAGTGCAACACGGCGCTTCATGCCACCCGACAGCTCGTCGGGCATCAAGTCGACTGCGCCACGAAGCCCCACCGCCTGCAGCTTGAGCAGAACGATGTCACGGATCATGTCTTCAGGCAGCTTGGTGTGAACCCGCAGCGGGAACGCCACGTTTTCGAAAACGTCGAGGTCGGTGAACAGTGCGCCGCTCTGAAAGAGCACGCCCATCTGCTTGCGCGCATCGAACAGATCGCTGCGCGAAAGCTTTGGCAAATTCTGGCCATTGACCCAGACTTCACCCGCGCTTGGACGCAGTTGTGCGCCCATCAACCGCAGCAGTGTTGTTTTACCACTGCCCGACGGTCCCATGATGCCGGTGACTTTGCCCCGGGGGATGCGGATGTCCACATTATTGAAGATGCTGCGCGCACCGCGCTTGAAGGAAACGCCCTTCAGCTCGACCGCGTAGGCGTTATCGGCACTCATCTAAACTCCTTGCGATGCAACCTGTCTCTCAGATGCCGCGTTCTTGACGAACGACACACTTATGGAGGGGCCGAACAAGCGGCGGACTATACCACCGCTGTCGCACGCCGCCCAAGCTCCAACGCGTCAAGTCGCAAACAAAGAACGGCATTAAGGACGGCGTGGAAATTTCGTACCCATCGTCAGCCGTTATCACTCAGTTGCTGAAGGACGCGCCCTTTCATTAAACAAACAGCAACGATGAAGCGTGAGGCTTTTGAACATTGCCGCTATAATCCCCGGCTTTTGACCAAGCGACCCCTTCCGATATGTCCAATGCGCGCAATCTGATTGAATCGGCACAGAGCACCATCCGCCTTGAAATAGAAGCAGTGGAAGGTTTGCTTGCGCACATCAATGCCGATTTCGTCAGCGCGTGCGACATGATTCTGGGCAGCCAGGGCCGCGTGGTCGTGGTCGGCATGGGCAAGTCCGGGCATATCGGCAAGAAGATCGCTGCCACCCTTGCCAGCACCGGCACCCCTTCGTTTTTTGTGCACCCGGCCGAGGCCAGCCACGGCGACATGGGCATGATCACCAGCGCCGACATCATCCTGGCCCTGTCCAATTCGGGTACGACAGCCGAGATCGTCACATTGCTGCCTTTGATCAAGCGCCTGGGCATCAAGATGATCAGCCTGACCGGCAACCCGGAGTCAACGCTGGCCAAGGCCGCAGACGTCAACCTCAATGCGCGGGTCGAGAAAGAAGCCTGCCCGCTGAATCTGGCGCCCACCTCCTCCACCACGGCGGCGCTGGTCATGGGCGACGCCCTGGCCGTTGCGCTACTGGACGCCAGAGGCTTCACCGCCGAAGACTTCGCCTTTTCCCACCCGGGCGGTGCGCTGGGTCGTCGGCTGCTGTTGAAGGTCGAGCATGTCATGCACACTGGCGTCGACCTCCCGCAGGTTGCGCGAGGCACGCCGCTTCGCGACTCGCTGATGGAAATGACCCGCAAGGGGCTGGGCATGACTGCCATTATCGAGAGCGATGGCCGCCTTGCCGGTATCTTCACGGACGGTGATTTGCGTCGCACGCTGGATCGCCCGATCGACATACGCCAGGCCAGCATCGATGAAGTGATGACCGTCCACGGCAAGACCGTGCGCCCGGAAATGCTGGCGGCCGAAGCCCTGAAAATCATGGAAGACAACAAGATCGGCGCACTCATCGTGGTCGACGAGAACGATCGCCCGGTTGGCGCGTTCAACCTTCAAGACCTGCTCCGCGCAGGAGTCATGTAAATGAGCGCCGATATGAATGACCTGATGCAACGCGGCAAGAACATCAAACTGGCCATCTTCGATGTCGATGGCGTACTGACCGATGGGCGCCTGTATTTCCTCGAAGACGGCAGCGAGTTCAAGACGTTCAACACCCTCGACGGCCAGGGCATCAAGATGCTCATCAACTCGGGCGTGACGACAGCCATCATCAGCGGGCGCAAGACGCCCGTGGTTGAGCGGCGCGCGAAGAACCTCGGCATCGCACATCTTTATCAGGGCCGCGAAGACAAACTCGTGGTTCTCGACGAGCTTTTGCAACAACTGAATCTAAGCTACGAGCACGTCGCGTATCTGGGTGACGATTTGCCTGATCTGCCGGTCATTCGCCGGGTCGGTCTGGGCATGGCCGTTGCCAACGCTGCCGGCTTTGTTCGCGAGCACGCCCATGGCACCACCCAGGCACGTGGCGGCGAAGGCGCTGCCCGCGAATTCTGCGAGTTGATCCTGAAAGCTCAGGGCAACCTCGAAGCGGCTCACGCCGCCTACCTATAGAAGTGCATTTATGCTGAGCAAAAAGTTTCGTACGTTTCTGCTGTTCGGTGTGCTGGCACTGCTGCTGGCAGCTGTCGGCTACTGGAACATCAGTCCGGAAAGCTTCCTCGATCAACCCAAGGCTGCCGTGGATGAAAGCGCTGTCGATTACTATGCGACCAACGCCCACAGCATTCAGTACCTGCCCGACGGGACCATGCAGTACGACATGACCGCCGACAAGGTCGAGCACTTGAAAGCCACCGACGTCACCCTGATGACCACGCCGGTGCTGCAGATGTATCGCGGCTCGACCTTCCCGTGGCACGTACAGAGCGTTCGCGCCGAAGTGTCGCCGGGGGGTGATCACGTCGAGCTGATCGACTCGGTGCGCATCAACCGCACCGACGAAAAGAACCGTACCACCATCATCACCAGCAGCCGCATGACTGTATTCCCGCAGAAGCAATATGCGGAGACTGCCCAACCCGTTAGAATCGACGGCCTTGGCGGTGTAACCACCGGCACGGGTATGAAAGCGTATCTGAAAGAAAGCAGGATGAACCTGCTATCCAACGTAAGAGGACAGTATGAGGCTCGTTAAAACCCTTCCTTTTTTGCTCGGCCTGGGCGCAGCACTGGGAAGCGCGAGCGCCTGGTCTCTGCCGACGGATCGCGATCAACCCATCCACATTCAGTCGGATGACGCGCAACTGGACGACAAGCAAGGCATCGCCACTTACAAAGGCAATGTCATCATCACCCAGGGCACGATGAAGATCACCGGCAACACCGTGACTATCACCCGAACACCGCAAGGCGACGTGGACGTGTTTACGTCCGTGGGCAACCTGGCTTACTACGAGCAGAAGCCATCGGTGGACAAGCCGATCGTTCAGGCCTGGGGCGTCACCATCCAGTACTTCGCGGCCCAGAACCGCATCGTGCTGATCGACAAGGCCAAAGTAGTCAACGACGGCAACACGTCCGAAGGCGAGAAAATCGTCTATGACACCGTCAAGCAGGTCGTGAACGCCGGTCGTGCCAATGGCACCAAGGTCACCGCCCCACGCCCTCGCATCGACATGGTCATCCAGCCGAAAAAGAAAACCGACCAGCAGAAGGCCCAGTAATGGCAACGCTGAAAGCCCAACACCTGGCCAAGGCCTATAAAAGCCGCCAGGTCGTACGTGACGTCAGCCTGTCCATCGAGAGCGGCCAGATCGTCGGCCTGCTCGGCCCCAACGGCGCCGGCAAGACCACCTGCTTCTACATGATCGTCGGCCTGGTTCAGGCGGATCAGGGTCGCGTCCTGATCGACGACCAGGACGTCAGCCACCAGCCGATGCACGGCCGCGCACGCGCCGGTATTGGCTACCTGCCACAGGAAGCATCGATCTTCCGCAAGCTCTCCGTATCGGACAACATCATGGCGATCCTGGAGACCCGCAAGGAGCTCGATCGCGCTGCCCGCCGCAAGGAGCTGGAGAGCCTGCTGCAGGAATTCCACATCACCCACATTCGCGACAACCTGGGGATGAGCCTGTCGGGTGGTGAACGTCGCCGTGTGGAAATCGCACGCGCCCTCGCCACTTCGCCGAAATTCATTCTGCTCGACGAACCCTTCGCCGGTGTCGACCCTATTTCCGTAGGCGACATCAAGCAGATCATTCACCACCTCAAGGCCAAAGGGATCGGCGTGCTGATCACCGACCACAACGTGCGTGAAACGCTGGATATCTGCGAAACCGCCTACATCGTCAACGATGGGCAGCTAATTGCCGAAGGCGACGCCGAATCCATCCTGGCCAACCAGTTGGTCAAGGAAGTGTATCTGGGTCACGAGTTCCGCCTGTAACCGCAGTGATGACATGAGGTTGTGCGGTGCCCCGCAGCGCGCGCTATCGCCGACCTCGTTTTTTAATTGTCATCACACTCTAGGCAAACCCTCCAGCTTCAGGCATATAATTTGCTTAAGTTGGCGCCATCGGCGCCCTGGTAGTAAATGGCGCGCAGTGCGCCGGCGAATAAGGTGTTAAGCCCTGCCATGAAACCTTCGCTAGTCTTGAGAATGGGCCAGCAGCTGACGATGACGCCTCAGCTGCAACAGGCAATCCGCTTGCTTCAGCTGTCGACGCTGGATCTCCAACAGGAGATTCAGGAGGCGCTGGAGTCGAACCCGATGCTGGAACGGCAGGAGGAAGGCGACGATTTCGACAATGCCGACCCCTTGGCGGATAACGTAGAGCAAAAGCCCAACGCTGATGTTCAGGAGCCCACCTATCAGGAATCGGCGCCTACCGTCGACAATCTGGATGAGGGCGACTGGAACGAGCGCATCCCCAACGAGCTGCCCGTCGACACCGCGTGGGAAGACGTCTATCAAACCAGCGCCAGCAGCCTGCCCAGCAATGACGATGACGAGTGGGATTTCACCACCCGCACCTCTGTTGGCGAGAGCCTGCAAAGCCACCTGCTCTGGCAGCTCAACCTGGCGCCGATGTCCGACACCGATCGCCTGATCGCCGTGACCCTGATCGACTGCATCAACAACCAGGGCTACCTCGACGAAACACTCGAAGAATTGCTCGACGCATTCGATCCCGAACTCGATATCGAGCTGGATGAGATAGAAGCCGTTCTGCACCGCATCCAGCAGTTCGAGCCTGCCGGCATCGGCGCTCGCAACCTGAGTGAATGCCTCCTGCTGCAGCTTCGCCAGTTGCCGGCCAAAACCAGGTGGCTGGCGGAAGCCCAGAAGCTGGTCAGCGAATACATCGACCTGCTGGGCAGCCGCGACTATGCGCAACTGATGCGCCGCATGAAGCTCAAGGAAGACGACCTGCGTCAGGTCATTGAGCTGGTCCAGAGCCTCAACCCGCGGCCCGGCTCACAGATCGAGTCCAGTGAAGCTGAATACGTCGTGCCTGACGTCATTGTGCGCAAGGACAACGAGCGCTGGCTGGTGGAGCTGAACCAGGAATCCGTGCCGCGCCTGCGGGTCAATCCGCAATACGCAGGATTCGTGCGTCGCGCCGATACCAGTGCCGACAACACCTTCATGCGCAATCAACTGCAGGAAGCCCGCTGGTTCATCAAAAGCCTGCAGAGCCGCAACGAGACGCTGATGAAGGTGGCCACGCAAATCGTCGAACACCAGCGCGGCTTCCTCGAGTACGGCGACGAGGCCATGAAGCCGCTGGTTCTGCATGACATCGCCGAAGCGGTCGGCATGCACGAATCGACGATTTCCCGGGTGACCACGCAGAAATTCATGCACACCCCGCGCGGGATCTACGAACTCAAATATTTCTTTTCCAGCCACGTCAGCACCTCCGAAGGCGGCGAATGCTCGTCCACGGCGATTCGCGCGATCATCAAAAAACTGGTCGCCGCGGAAAATCAGAAAAAGCCGTTGAGTGACAGCAAGATCGCTGGTTTACTGGAAGCACAAGGCATTCAAGTGGCCCGTCGCACAGTCGCCAAGTACCGCGAATCCCTTGGGATTTCGCCGTCCAGCGAACGCAAGCGGCTGATGTAAAGGCCACACGTCAAAGTGTTTCAGTGGCAGGCATTACGCCTGCCTCTTAATGCACTGGCAACGAAGGAGAAGCTGTATGCAAGTCAACATCAGTGGACACCAGCTGGAAGTGACCGAACCTCTGCGTACCTACATCGGCGAGAAGCTCGCCCGACTGGAACGCCACTTTGACAAGATCACGAATGTGCAGGTCACGATGGAGGTCGAGAAGCTCAAGCAGAAAATCGAAGCCACCCTGCATGTTCCTGGCGCTGAAGTGGTTGCCAACGCCGAACACGACGACATGTATGCAGCCATTGACCTGCTTGCCGACAAGCTTGACCGCCAACTCAAAAAACATAAGGAAAAACAGCAAAGTCTGCTGCAAGGCGCGACTGCTCGCTGACACTCCCCACTCATGATCCGACTTGAAAATATCCTGACCCCTGGCCGTTCCCTCGTGAACGTGCCAGGCGGCAGCAAAAAAGCCGTACTCCAAAAGATCGCCAACGTGATCAGCAAGCAGGTGCCTGATCTTGATGAGCAGGTGATGTTTGAAAGTCTTACTGCCCGTGAAAAGCTCGGCTCTACCGGATTCGGCAATGGCATCGCCATTCCCCACTGTAGGCTGAAGGGCTGTTCAACGCCCGTCAGCGCCGTGCTGCATCTCGAGAAACCCATAGATTTCGACGCCATTGACGGCGCACCGGTTGACCTGCTGTTTGTGCTGCTGGTCCCGGAAGCGGCCACCGATGCCCATCTCGAACTGCTGCGCCAGATCGCCAGCATGCTTGATCAGGCCGAGGTGCGTAAGCGCCTGCGCGGCGCCAAGACAGGCGAAGAGCTCTACAACGTCGTGCTCGACGTCCAGAACGGTCACTGATCATGCGCATGATCATCGTCAGCGGCCGCTCCGGCTCCGGCAAGAGCACGGCCCTCGATGTCCTTGAAGACAGCGGCTTCTACTGTGTCGACAATCTTCCCGCCGGCCTGCTCCCTGAGCTGGCCGAGCGCGCGCTGATCAACACCGAGCTGGCTGAGCCTTTATTAGCTGTCTCGATTGATGCGCGCAACCTGCCCAGTCACCTGACACGATTCCCGCGCATGCTCGCCGAAGTTCGCGCCCGCCATATCCAGTGCGACGTGCTGTTTCTCGATGCCGATGAAGCGACCCTGCTCAAGCGTTTTTCCGAGACCCGACGTCGTCACCCGCTGAGTACGGCAACACGCTCGCTGGCCGAGGCGATTCGTGACGAGAAAACCCTGCTCGGTCCGATCATCGACCTGGCTGATCTGACGGTCGACACCACGCACCTGAATCTCTACCAGCTGCGCGACATTCTTAAACTGCGCCTGCTGAACAAACCCGAGCCGGGCACCGCCTTCCTCATCGAATCCTTCGGCTTCAAGCGCGGCATGCCCGTGGACGCCGACCTGGTGTTCGACGTGCGCTGCCTGCCCAATCCGTACTGGAAACCGGAGCTGCGCGAGCAGTCGGGCCTCGACAAGCCGGTTGCCGATTACCTTGCAGCTCAGCCGGACGTCGAAGAAATGTTCCAGGACATCTTTGCGTACCTCAACAAGTGGTTGCCGCGCTTCGCCGCCAGCAACCGCGCCTACGTCACTATCGCCATTGGCTGCACCGGCGGACACCACCGCTCCGTCTACCTGACAGAACGTCTGGGTCAGGTGCTGCAGCAATCGCTCAAGAATGTTCAGGTCCGCCACCGCGACCTAAGCTGAAAGGACCTCCATCGCGATGCCCGCTCTAGAAATCACCATCATCAACAAGCTGGGTCTGCACGCCCGGGCCGCCGCCAAGTTCGTGGGTGTCGCCGGCAAGTACCCGTGTCAGATCAGGGTTGGCCGCACGCCGGAAACCATGGTCGATGGCAAAAGCATCATGGCCGTCATGATGCTCGCTGCCGGCAAGGGCACCCTGATTCATCTGGCTACCGAAGGTGAAGACGCCGAGGCCGCGCTGGCGGGACTGGTGGAACTGATCAACAACAAGTTTGACGAAGGCGAATAAGCTTACGCCTGGGCGACGCGTCCATTACCGTCAGAGATGAGCGATGCCACTGTCATTCACGCGGACGTTTGTGCGAAGGAGCAGGTCGGGGTCCGAGAAGATGCTCCTTCTGGGCAGCGTTCTGGCGGTCATGGCGATTATGGCAATCGTTGCGTGGCTGCTGTTCAGGGAGCTGGGCAGCGCCAACGAAGCCTCCGTGCGTGCGGCGAACAACGTCGTGCAGCTTATCGATGCTGACGTCCAACGCAATGCCGAACTTTATGATACCTCGCTCCAAGGGCTGATCTCTGCATGGCTGAGACCGGACCTTGGGACCATCTCGCCTGAGTTGCGTCAGTTGGTACTCTTTGATCGCGCTACTGCCGCGCCTTACAAGGGTGATCTGGTGTTGCTGAACGAGACGGGGAGCATCATTGCCGACTCGACCTCGTTGACACCGCGTCAGGATAACTTCTCTGACAGGTCGAGTTTCCAGCATCACCGGGACAACAATTCCCTTGCACTGCTGGTCGACGGACCGTTTCGTACCCGATGGGGCTTCAAAGACCTGTGCATAAGTTTCAGCCGCCGCATCCCTTCAAATGACGGCAGGTTCGTTGGCGTGGCCAGCGCGTCCATGAGGCTGACTTACTTCGACCAGTTGTTTCGCACGCTGGACGTCGGCCCGGGGAGCACCATCAACTTGTTAGGTGCCAACGGGATACTCCTCGCCCGGCAGCCTGAATCCAATGGTCGGACCTATGTAGGCCAGGACTTCAGCATGCGCCAGAACTTCAAACGCGTGCTGTCGGAGGTCAATGGCAGTTTCACCGCGGTATCCGATCTTGACGGCGTTCAGCGCCTGTATACGTTTTCTCGGGTCGGTGACCTGCCACTCATTGTGGTGGTGGCGCAATCGCGGGACGACGTCTATGCCGTCTGGCAGCGCAATGCAATGTTGGTGGCGGGCGCCACTGGCCTGCTCTGCATCGGCATTCTGCTGCTGTCCTGGCTATTGGGCCGTCAGCTGCGCCTGCGCCAAAACGCCGAGCGCGAACTGGCTGGCCTGGCATCTACGGACGGGCTGACCGGTCTGGCCAACCGACGCAGGCTGGATCAGGTGCTCAAGCAGGAATGGGCGCGAAGCATGCGTTCGGGAAGGCCTCTGGCATTACTGATGATTGATGTGGACCACTTCAAGGCCTTCAATGACCGACACGGACATCATGGCGGCGACGTTGCACTGCGCAGCGTCGCCCAGACGCTCGCCGCCAGCATCCGCAGGCCAGGTGACCTCGCCGCCCGGTATGGCGGTGAAGAATTCATGGTGGTGCTTCCAGAAACCGAAAAGGCAGGTGCCTGTGTCATTGCAGAAAAGCTGCGCCTTGCAATTGAAGCACTTCCGCCTTTCGCTGAGGACACAGTGCCCATCACGGTGAGCATCGGCGTCGCCACGCATCTGCCGGTAACCCACGATCAGCCCGAACTGCTGTTTCATGCTGCTGATCGTGCCCTGTACCGCGCCAAGAAAAACGGCAGGAACCGCGTGGAAGTCGAACCGTACGTTGCGCCCTTCGCGGAACAGCAGGCATAAAAAAACGCCAGACTGGCTGGCGTTTTTCCGAACTACCGCGAATTACTTGTTGGCAGCACGAACGGTGTTGCGCAAGGCTTTGACCTTGTCATGGTTCGCTTGCACGCCCTGCAGCTGACGCTGGATCAAGCTGGTAACGTTGACCGGCAGGTTTTTCTCAGTCGCTTTCTGCGACGCTTCTTTGTAAGCCTTCAGCGCGTGGTCTTCACCGCTTTCGACTTCATTGAGTACGGCTTCGTCGTTCTTGCCGCTCAAAGCGCTTTTCAGGTTGACCCACAGACGGTGTGCGCCGCCAGCAATGCTGGACGAATCTTCTGGATCGCCGCCCAGTGCGCGTACTTCAGCTTGCAGCTCGGCAACCGAAGTCTTGCAGCCAGAGGAGCGGGAAAGCAGGTAGGCCTTGATTTCCGGGTTCTTGGCGTCTTCAGCAGCAGTGTGAAAACCTTTCTCACCGTCAATGCTGGTCTCGATCAAGTCATTCAGAATAGAGATGGCTTCTTTGTTGATATCCGACATTTTGCGGTTCCTTTCTGGCAGGTTTATCAAAGGTTTGGTTAACGAAACACTCGATAAGGTAGATATTGCACTGTGCATGCCAGCTTTTGCTGATAAAGAATATCCTTAATTTTCAATGAGTTAATAATATCAAGCGACAGTCGCGCCGCGCTTTCTGCATGATCTGTGTGTTTGCGCAATTGCAGAATGCACGTATCTTTCCAGTTCACTCGAACGGATAAGCGGTTATTGGATGAATCCAGAGAAACTCAAACTATTGGTGGCTCGCGAAATGCCGTTCGGCAAGTATCAAGGGCGATTGCTGGCGGACCTGCCAGGTGACTACCTGAACTGGTTCGCCCGGCAGGGTTTCCCGGCAGGTGAGCTGGGCAGCCTGCTGGCACTGATGCACGAGATTGATCACAACGGCCTTTCGGCGTTGCTGGATCCGCTGCGCACCCGGCCTCGCGAACCTCTGCGGCCGGGCCCTTCGAAAACGCCCATTCGTTTCAACTAAAACGTCCATTGATAAAAGCGAGCCGCTTGATGAACAGCACTGCATACGCAATAACGGAATTGGCGGATGAACAGGCTCGGGACGAAGCGTTCTGGCAGCAGGTCGCGGCGCAGTACGACGTCGAACCGGGGCCGGTCAATTTCGAATACGGCTATTTCGGCCGCATGACCCGCGCGGCACTCAAGGATTACGAGCAGAACCTCGCTTACGTCAATCGCAGCAACTCGGTCTATGTGCGGCAGAAGTTCGACTTCGAGGACAGCGAGGTGATTCGCGCCGATCTCGCCGATCTGCTCAACGTGCCAGCCCGCGAAGTCGCCCTCACCCGCTCCGCGTCGGAGTCGGTGCAAGCGCTGATTCGCAACTACAACGGCCTCGTGGCTGGCGACCAGGTGCTGGTCAGCGACCTGGACTACAACAGCGTCCAGACTGGCATGCGCTGGTTGGCGAAGAATCGCGGCGTGGAGGTGATTGAGGTCACTCACCAGCATCCCGCGAGCCACGACGGTCTGCTGCAGACCTACCGCGAAGCGTTTGCCGCTCACCCACGACTCAAACTGGTGGCGCTGACGTACGTCACCCACCGGACCGGGCTGGTGATGCCGGTGAAGGCCATCGCCGAGCTGGCTAAAGCCCACGGCATCGAGGTCATTCTGGATGGCGCCCATGCCTTGGGCCTGCTGGATTTCGAGCTTGCTGATCTCGGCGTGTCGTTCGCCGGCTTCAACCTGCAGAAATGGATAGGCGCGCCGCTGAGCCTGGGTTTTATTTATGTGAAGCAGGAACGCCTGAGCGCCATCGACCCCGACATGGCAGACGAGCGCTACGGTGCGGACGACATCCTCGGCCGCGTGCCGTACGGGACGCCGAATATCCCGGCGCTGATGACACTGCCCAAAGTGTTCGCCGACCATCGGGCCATGGGCGGTGCTCCGGCCAAAGGCGCACGCCTGGCTTACCTGCGAGACCTATGGGTCACTCAGGCGCGCGCTATCGAAGGCATTGACGTGCTGACACCGGACGACCCTCGGCTGTATTGCGGGATCACATCTTTTCGGTTCAGCCGTCACGCGGATCAGGAACTCATGGTCAAGCGCCTGCTCGATGAGCACGGTATTTTTGCAGTGACGCGAGAGGGCTCGGCCTGCGGGGCGTGCATTCGCCTCACGCCGGGATTCACCACGTCGGCAAAGGACGTTGACCAGTTGGTGGCAGCGCTCCGCGCGCTGGCGTGAGGCCTGCACCCCCATTCAGCGCCGGGATCAAGGCCCCCGAAAGGACCGCAGAAAAAAAGACGGCGCCTTCATGACGAAGGCGCCGTAAATCCATCGAGAAACGAACTACAAAGGAGCGGCAAAGATAAGCGCTCCAGCCACTGCCTGTGCGGTACATATGTATTGCGTATGAACAGCGCAAAAAAAAACGGCGTTCCCGACCAAGGAACACCGTAAAAAAGCCATGCAACAACGACTTCTGCAGCAACGCCCCGAGGGGCGCCATAAACGGATCATGCTCAGCAGTTAACCAGCCCCCACTTGAACGGAGGCTGTCTAAGCGTGCGCATGACCGGCGAATCCAGACTCAGTCGAACAGCGCGATGGCTTCGGCAGTGGCGTCGGTAATCCGCTGCCAGTCGCCGTTCTTCACCCACGCGTTATCGATCATCCATGTGCCGCCGACGCACATCACGTTGGGCAGCGCCATGTAGTTTTTCAGGTTGGCCGCACTGACGCCGCCGGTTGGGCAGAAGCGCACTTCCGGGAATGGGCCGCCCAGCGCTTTGATTGCACCGACACCGCCACTGATTTCCGCCGGAAACAGCTTGAAGCGACGATAACCCAGCGCGTAACCGATCATGATTTCCGAAGCGCTGCTGATGCCTGGCAGGAGCGGCAATTCGCTCAGCGCGGCGGCTTCCAGCAGATCCTGGGTGCTGCCGGGGGTGACGATGAACTGTGAACCCGCCTCCTCGGCCGCCTTGAGCATGTGGCGGTCGAGAATGGTGCCGGCGCCAACGCTCAGCTCTGGACGCGCATCACGCAGCATGCGAATGGCTTTAAGGCCGAACTCGGAGCGCAGGGTGATTTCCAGCGCATTCAGACCGCCAGCGGCCAGCGCATCGGCCAGCGGCAGAACGTCCTGTTCACGGGCAATGGTAATGACCGGCAGAATCTTCGCTTTCGCGCAGAGTGCGTCGATCTGGGCAATCTTGCTCGCCATGCTATTCAACGGCTGTTTCACTTGGGTATTTTCCATGGCGGCTGATCCTTTGCTTATGGGCACCAGTAGATCTCTAGAGACGGGTTGAGAAACGCACGCACAGGCATTTCGGCGAGGTCATCGCCTGCCAGTGCAGCGCGCAATGTATCGAGTTTGGCCTGGCCGGAAACGGACAGAATGGTGGTCGCTGCCGACGCCAGTACCGGACGCGTCAGGGTCAGACGCTGATGCGGGACGGTCGGTGCGAGCATGGGCAGACAGCGACGATCGCTGTTGAGGTCCAGGGCTTCCTTCAGGTGCGGGCTGTCGGGGAACAGCGATGCGGTATGCCCGTCATCGCCCATGCCCAGGATCAGCACGTCGATCTTCGGCAGCGCCTGGAGCGCCTCGTCAGTCGCCGCAGCAGCTTCATCAACTGTCGTGGTCGGACGGTACAGACTGAAGAACTCCGCTTCCGCTGCCGGGCCCTGAAGCAGAAAACGCTTGAGCAGGCCTTCGTTGCTGTCGGCGTGCTCGGTCGGCACCCAGCGCTCATCGGCCAGACTCACGCAGACTTTCGACCACTGGAGCGGCTTCTGCGCCAGCGCTTTGAAAAACGCCACCGGACTTTTGCCACCCGACACCACCAGCGTGGCCGTGCCGTGGGGATTACTGGAAATTGCAGCCCCCAGGCGCTCAGCCACGTGATCGGCCAGCGCGTTCGCCAGCACTTCAGCATTATCGAATTCGTGGGCCTTCAGACCCGCCGGAAATTCAAGTTCACATATCGCCATACCAGGACCTCCCGTCACGCGTAATAAGAGCAATGGAGCTCATCGGCCCCCAGGAACCGGCCGGGTAAGGCTTGGGCGCGTCGCCCGCCTTTTTCCAGCCAGCGATCAACTGGTCGCACCATTGCCAGGCGTATTCGATTTCGTCTTTGCGGACAAACAGGTTCTGATTGCCACGCATGACCTCCAGCAACAACCGCTCGTAGGCGTCCGGCACACGGGCGCTGCGGTAGGCGTCGGAGAAGCTCAGCTGCAGAGGATTACTGCGCAGCTGCATGCCCTTGTCCAGGCCCTGATCCTTGGTCATCACTTGCAGCGAGATGCCTTCATCGGGCTGCAGACGGATGATCAGGCGGTTGCTGATCTGCAAGCGCTGCTCGGGGGCGAAGATGTAATGCGGCGGCTCTTTGAAGTGAATCACGATCTGCGACAGCTTTTGCGGCATGCGCTTGCCGGTCCGCAGGTAGAACGGCACGCCCGACCAACGCCAGTTACGGATGTCGGCACGAATGGCGACGAACGTTTCAGTGTCGCTCTGGGTGTTGGAGTTTTCTTCCTCCAGATACCCGGGCACCGGCTTGCCGTCACTGTAACCGGCGATGTATTGACCGCGCACCACTTGGGTGGCCAGACGCTCCGGCGTGAACGGCGCCAGCGCCTTGAGCACTTTCACCTTCTCGTCACGGATGCTGTCGGCGGACAGGTCGCTTGGCGGGTCCATCGCGATCAGGCACAGCAGCTGCAGCAGGTGGTTCTGAATCATGTCGCGAAGCTGGCCGGCCTGGTCGAAATAGCCCCAGCGCCCTTCGATGCCGACCTTCTCTGCCACGGTGATTTCCACGTGGGAGATGTGGTTCTGGTTCCACTGCGTCTCGAACAGACTGTTGGCAAAACGCAGGGCGATGAGGTTCTGTACCGTGTCCTTGCCCAGGTAGTGGTCGATCCGGTAGATGCGGGTTTCAGGCAGAAACTGGGCAACGGCATCGTTGACGCGACGGGACGACGCGAGGTCGTGGCCGATGGGCTTTTCAAGTACCGCGCGGGTGCGATCGGTCAGGCCGACCAGCGCAAGGTTCTCGCAGATGGCGCCGTAGACCGACGCAGGGGTCGCGAAGTAGGCAATCATGGTTGGCGCGTCGCCCACGGCTTCGGCGAGCGCGACGTAATCCTCGCCCTTGAGGAAGTCCACGTGCAGGTAACTCAGGCGAGCCTGAAAACGCTCCACGTGCTCGGTCTCAAGCTGCGCCTCTGGGACGAAGCGGCGCAGGCTTTTGTCGATGTAGGCCAGGTGCTCCTCGGGAGTGCCGGGCTCGCGGGCCAACGCAATAATTCGGGTCTCGGCATGCAGCAGTCCAGCTCGATCAAGCTGGTACAACGCAGGAAACAGTTTGCGTACCGCAAGGTCACCCAAGGCGCCAAACAACGCAAAAGTGCACGGTTCAACCGTAATCGAGAGCATAATGTTGGTTCTTTTATCAAGTTAAGCTACAAATACCTTTTTTAAAGGCGTTACTCAAGGCCGAATGTAGTAATAACCACAACATTCCCACCAGAACCACATTAGAGTGGTGATCACCACAGGCCCTCAGTACGATAGGCCACCTTTGCGACAGGCTAAAGGCCCAAATTCCCACTCTGCAAATAAAGGCCTGTTCCCCGGCCTGTCGCCGTTTCATCAGAAGGACAAACAATGGACCGCGTACGCAATCTTCTGGAGCAGATCCAGAGTCGTCTGGAAGAGCTGAACAAGGCCGAGCGCAAGGTCGCCGAGGCGATTCTGAGCAATCCGCAGCAGGCCACCCGGTTCAGCATCGCTGCCTTGGCGCAGGCCGCGAAGGTCAGTGAGCCGACGGTCAACCGCTTCTGCCGCTCCTTCGATGTCAGCGGCTATCCGGAACTGAAACTGCAGCTGGCCCAAAGTCTGGCCAGCGGCGCCGCCTATGTCAGCCGTGCGGTGGAAGCCGATGACAATCCGGAAGCCTACACCCGCAAGATTTTCGGCAGCGCCATCGCATCCCTCGACAGCGTGTGCCAGGTGCTTGACCCCAACCTGATCAGCAAAGCGGTCGACCTGTTGATTCAGGCGCGGCAGATCCACTTCTTCGGGCTTGGTGCTTCGGCGCCGGTCGCACTGGACGCGCAGCATAAATTCTTTCGTTTCAATCTTGCCGTCACAGCCCACGCCGACGTGCTGGTGCAGCGCATGCTGGCCTCGGTGGCCCACACCGGCGAGCTGTTCGTGATCATTTCCTACACGGGGCGCACCCGCGAGTTGGTGGAGGTGGCGCGCATTGCGCGGGAAAATGGCGCGTCGGTGCTGGGCCTGACGGCTGCCGACTCGCCGCTGGCAAAAGCCAGCACGTTGAGCCTGAATATCCCGCTGCCGGAAGACACCGACATTTATATGCCCATGACGTCGCGAATCGTCCAACTGACGGTGCTGGATGTGCTGGCAACCGGCATGACCCTGCGTCGGGGCGTCGATTTCCAGCCGCATCTGCGCAAGATCAAGGAAAGCCTGAACGCGAGCCGGTATCCGGCGGACGATGAGTTGAACTAAGGGAACGCCTCATTTGCAGGAGCGCGCTTGCCCGCGATGAGGCAGTCCGGACCGAGACATCTCTGTAACTGGAACAGTTTTTTGCGGGCAAGCGCGCTCCTGCAGGGTTGCGGGGGTCGACTGACCGAAGTCGTCGCCACCTCGCTCAATGGACCAACGTCGCCTGCAGGCTCAGACTGGCGTGCTGCCCGGGTGCCAGGCTAAGGCAATCATCGACACCTGACGCCGCCTCGACCCGCAAAAACCCCATGGCTTCATCGCCACCCACACCCAGCAACGGTCGGCTGCCCGGGTGCCAGACCACCGTGCTGTCGCTGTCGCCAGTGTCGATACTCAACCGCCGCTGCCAGGCGTCGTCCTGTAACTCAAGCATGCCGGCGTGCTCGAACACCCGCTGACAGCTGCCTTGCACGCGTAGCTCGCCCCTCTGCTCGCAGGCGCTGCGGCTGAGCTCATCGTAACCCTGCGCACCGTCGAGCCCCTGCAATGCGACGTCCGCCAAATCACTGATGCGCCAGTAGGCGTGCAGACCATGGCCGAAGTGACACGGCTCGCTGTCGTCGTGACGCGTCTCGAGGCGCAGTTCCATCGCCTGCCCCAGTTCAGCGTAGAGATCGGCCTGCCAGTCCCACAGTTTGAGTTGCCAGCGCAAGGTCACGCCCGCCTCGTGTTCGTGGCTTTCGACCAGTTTCCAGTCGAGCAACCGACCCCAGCCATTGGCCGGCCAGCCACTTTCCCCAGGATGACGTCCGACCCAGGGCCAACTGACCGGCACGCCGCCGCGGATTGCGCCGACGACGGGCCAGTGCGCAGCGCACCACAGCCAGGGTTTCTGCCCGGAAGGTTCGAAATGCAGCAGCTGCGCGCCCTGCCGACTGAACACGGCCTGGCACTGCGCATGATTGATCACCAGCACATCACGCTGTTGGTAGCGTTCCCACTGAAAGGTCGGTTGCGGTCGCACCGAGGTGAAGAAACGCTGAAGAGGATGCTCGGTTGAGCCGGGGTCCCTGAAGGGCATCGTTGTGGCACTCCAGATAGCGGTCACTCGTCAAGCGAGAAAAAAATGCTCCGAAGGCGGAGCCATTGCTGCCGAATAAACAGCGCAAAAAAAACGGGCAGCCAGGCTGCCCGTAAAGCACACACGACCCTTGATCGTTAGTGGAGCGCGGAGGAGCGTCCGCTTTGACTTAGAACTTGGATTGCAGCTTGATACCCGCGACCAGCGCGTTGTCCACGTGGTCTGTGCCGCCTGGATGCATCACGTACTGCAAGTTAGGACGAATAGTCAGCCAATTGTTGACGTGTACGCCGTAGTAGATTTCCGAGTTGTATTCAGTGGTCTGAATAGGCAGGAAGTTCGGATCGTCGTAGTTATCCGCTCCGTTGACTTCGTTGAGCAGACGAGCACGATCACGAACGTCGCTGTTGACGTGGATACGCGACACGCCTACACCGATGTCGTCTTTAGGACGTGCATCGAACGGACCTTTGAACACCAGGCCGACGTTCTGGAAGTTGTCGACGAAGTTGGTGGCCTTGTCATGCACGGTAGCGTTGAAGAACACGCTCATGCCACGCGATGCGTCGCCGCCAACGGTGGTCAGCTGCTGCTGAGCCACAAACCACCAGCCGTGCTTGCTGCTGTGGGTTTTGAACGCAGCACCGGTAAGCGCTTGCGGCTGACCGTTGACATCTTCTTCGAGGTCGTTGGCGCTTGGGCTGCTGTAGTACCAGCCAAGACGGTATTCGCCCGGGAGAGAGTTGACATTTGGCGACCAGACCAATTCAACAGGAACCAGCGTGCCCTTGGCGCCGCTGCCACTGAGTTTGAAGCCGTTGCCGGTTTCCAGGTATGAAGGGTTCTGCTCGTACACACCGATCTGCGCATACACTTGCGGCGTGATGTTGTACTTCACGCGCACGGCCCACTGGCTGACCGGCCAGTTGTACCAAGTGCTGACGTAGTTCGCCGCTTGTGTGCCGCAGAAGGTCAAGTTCTGGAAGTCGCAAGGGAAGCTACCGAAATCTTCGCCCTCGCCCATACGGCCGGCTTTGATATCAAGTGCGCCGTCGAAATACTTCTGTTTGACCCACATCTGGGTCAGACGCCAGGTCTGACCGCGACCCCAGACTTCCTGCGAGGAGCTGAGCGTGCCCACGCGTGGGTCGCCGAGACGGTCATTGGAGATGTTCTTACCGCTACGCTCGGTGACGGTCAGCTTGAATTCGGCATCTTTCAGACCGAACACTTTTTCGAGGTCGATTTGCGTGCCAATCGCGAACTGGTCCGAATAACGAGCCGTCTTGTCAGTGTCGTAGCCACCTTTGACGTTGGCGCCCACCTCGCCGACGTACTCGACGTTGAAATCATAGCCCTTGTCGTGCAGCTCTTGACGAAGCCCGCCCCAGTCGCCAGTCATGTGTTCGCTGGCATTGAAAGGCTCAAGGGCAAAAGCCGAGCCCGACGCTGTCAGCGCACCCAGAAAAGACAGACCACCGATCAAACGTAATTGGTTAAGCGACTTGCCTTGTAGCTTTTTCATCCCTTGGATCCTCGTTTTATTGTTATTAGCTTTTTGAACAGCGTTGTAACCACGTACATCGTGTGCATGACGGGTTTGGAACGGCAGACATCCACCCGTCACAGGTGCTCGTTTGTGCAGTGCTCCTGCACGAGGGGATCAGTTGCGGTTGAGCCGCGTGACATTCCCCATGTTCTCCACCGACTGACTCGGTGCCAGCACGCCAAGGCGCTCGCCGGTTTTGGCGTCAAACAGCAGAACCTTCGCCGGATCGAACTGCAACGTCAAGGTCTCGCCTACAGCGGGTGCAATATCCGGCGCCAGACGGCAGCAGACCTTGCTCTCGTTGAGGGTAACGAATACCAGCGTATCCGGACCGGTCGGCTCCGTCACCTGAACTTCGGCGCGAATGGTTGGCAGACCTGCAGCATCAGCGGACGCTAGCACGATCTGCTCGGGACGCAGGCCCAGAATCACCTCACGGTCCTCAAGGCCGGCGTCGTTCATGCTCATCGGCAGCTCGCAACGGGCCTGACTGCTGTCGAGCAGTGCGACGAGACGACCGTCCTTGCGTTGCAGGCGCAGCGGGATGAAGTTCATCGGCGGCGAACCGATGAAACTCGCCACGAACAGGTTCGCAGGATCGTTGTAAATCTGCTTCGGCGTACCGAACTGCTGAATGATGCCGTCCTTCATGACCGCCACTTTGTCGCCCAGGGTCATTGCTTCGATCTGGTCGTGGGTCACGTAGACCGTGGTGGTCTTCAGGCGCTGGTGCATCAGCTTCATTTCGGTACGCATCTCGACGCGCAGTTTGGCGTCGAGGTTGGAAAGCGGTTCGTCGAACAGGTAGATCTTCGGACGACGGGCCAGCGCCCGGCCCATGGCCACACGCTGTTGCTGACCACCGGAGAGTTGCCCCGGCTTGCGGTTGAGCAGGTGTTCGATCTGCAGCAGCTTGGCGACCCGCGCCACTTCGGCGTCGATGTCGGCCTGGTTCATCTTGCGAATCTTCAGCCCGAACTCGATGTTCTCGCGCACGCTCATGGTCGGGTACAGCGCGTAGGACTGGAACACCATCGCGATATCGCGATCCTTCGGGCTCATACCGCTGACGTCCTGGTCACCGATCATGATCGCGCCGCCGGTAATGTTTTCCAGGCCGGCGATGCAGTTCATCAGGGTCGACTTACCGCAGCCCGAAGGGCCGACCAGAATCAGGAACTCACCTTCTTTGATGGAGAGTTCGATGTTCTTCAGGGTGTCCGGCAGACCGGCCCCGTAAGTCTTGTTTACATTGCGTAGTTCAAGCGTTGCCATGATTACCCCTTGACTGCGCCGGCCGTCAGCCCGCGCACGAAATACTTGCCTGCGACCACGTAGACCAGCAGGGTCGGCAGCCCGGCGATCATCGCCGCCGCCATATCAACGTTGTATTCCTTGGCGCCGGTGCTGGTGTTGACCAGGTTGTTCAGCGCGACCGTAATCGGCTGCGAATCACCACTGGAGAACACCACACCGAACAGGAAGTCGTTCCAGATCTGAGTGAACTGCCAGATCAGGCAGACCATGATGATCGGCGTCGACATCGGCAGAATGATCCGGCGGAAGATGGTGAAAAACCCCGCACCGTCCAGTCGTGCGGCTTTCACCAGTGCCTCGGGAATACTCACGTAGTAGTTGCGGAAGAACAGTGTGGTGAACGCCAGACCGTAAACGACGTGGACGAACACGAGACCTGTGGTGGTGCTGGCCAGGCCCATTTTGCCGAGGGTGAACGACGCGGGCAGCAGGACGGTCTGGAACGGCAGGAAGCAACCGAACAGCAGCAAGCCGAAGAACAACTGCGAGCCGCGGAAGCGCCACATCGACAGCACGTAGCCGTTCAGCGCACCAATAGTGGTGGAAATCAGCACCGCCGGAACAGTGATCAGGAACGAGTTCCAGAAGTAGCCCTTTACCGTCGCCCAGGCTTTGATCCAGCCAATGGCGGTGACTTCGGTCGGCCAGCTGAGCAGATTGCCGCTGCCGATGTCTTCCGGCGACTTGAAGCTGGTCAACAGCATGACCACCAGCGGCACCAGGTAAATGAAGACCGCAACGATCAGCACCGCATAGATGGCGACGCGGCTCAGGCTCAGTGCAGGCTTGTTGGCGAGACTAGTCATTGCGCTTGGCCCTCAGCTCGGAATACAGATAAGGCACGAGGATGGCGAGAATCGCGCCAAGCATCAGAATCGCACTGGCGGAACCCATACCCATCTGGCCACGGCTGAAGGTAAACGAGTACATGAACATCGCCGGCAAGTCAGACGAGTAACCCGGCCCACCGGCCGTCATCGCGGCCACCAGGTCGAAGCTCTTGATGGCGATGTGCGCGAGAATCATCACCGCACTGAAGAACACCGGACGCAGGCTTGGCAGCACCACCTTCCAGTAGATTTTCGGCATGCTCGCGCCGTCGATCTGCGCGGCGCGGATGATCGACTGATCGACGCCGCGAAGGCCCGCCAGGAACATCGCCATGATGAAGCCCGACGCCTGCCATACCGCAGCGATCACCAGGCAGTAGACAACGCGGTCCGGATCGATCAGCCAGTCCAGGCGAAAGCCTTCCCAGCCCCAGTCACGCAGCAGTTTGTCAAGGCCCATGCCCGGGTTGAGCAGCCATTTCCAGGCCGTACCGGTGACGATCATCGAGAGCGCCATCGGATACAGGTAAATGGTGCGGATAAAGCCTTCGCGGCGGATGCGCTGATCCAGAAATACCGCCAGCAACACGCCAACGACCATGCTGATGCCGATGAACATGCCACCGAACACTGCGAGGTTTTTGCTGGCTACCCACCAGCGGTCGTTGTCGAACAACCGCGCATATTGCGCCAGACCCACGAATTTGTAGGTCGGCAGGAAAGTGGAGTTGGTGAACGACAGAACGAACGTCCACAGGATATAGCCGTAGAAGCCCACCAGTACGATGAACATGCTGGGCGCCAGCACCAGTTTGGGTAGCCAGCGCTGCAGTGCATCGAACGGCGAGGCTTTGCTGAACACAGCAACAGAACTCATGGTGAAATCCAGTACAGAAAAATGAAGAGTGCAAACGCGCCGCCTTCTGTAAGAGTGAGCTTGCTCGCGATGCGTCAAATCAGACAATGGTCGTTCAATGACACACCGCAATCGCGGGCAAGCGCGCTCCTACAGACTTTGCTGCTACGCGTTATTTGGCAGACTTAATCGCAGCGCCCAGCTTCTTCGCCGCGTCGGCCGGATCGGCTTTCGGGTCGTTGATGAAGTTGGTCACGACGTCAAAGAAGGCGCCCTGAACGGCCAGCGTGGTGGCCATGTTGTGCGCCATACTTGGCTGCAGGCCGCCGGTTTTGGCGTCAGCCAGGAAGTCCTTGGCAGCGGTCTGGGCGCACGAGTCGAAACCGTACTTGCCCATGTCAGCCAGCATGTCGTTGCGAACCGGGATTGAGCCTTTGTTGATGCTGAAGACTTTCTGGAAGTTTTCACCCAGCACGATCTTGGCGATGTCCTGCTGACCGGCAGCAGTGCCGGCGTCTTTCTGCTTGAACACAGCCAGGGAGTCGATGTTGTAGGTGAACGCCTTGTCGGTGCCCGGGAACGCTACGCACTCGTAGTCCTTGCCGGCGACTTTCTTGGCGGCGGTCCATTCACTCTTGGCCCAGTCACCCATGATCTGCATGCCGGCCTTGCCGTTGATGACCTTGGCAGCTTCCAGGTTCCAGTCCTGGCCTTTGCCGTCGACATCCATATAGGTGGCGACTTTCTTCAGTTCGGTGAGCGACTTGACCATCTCAGGGCCGGTCAGCGCAGCGTTGTCGAGGTCGACCAGTGCCTTCTTGTAACCGTCAGCGCCCATGACAGAGAGCACGACGGCTTCAAACACAGTGCTGTCCTGCCAAGGCTGGCCACCGTGGGCCAGAGGGATGAAGCCTGCCGCTTTGAGCTTGTCGCCCGCTGCGTAGAATTCTTCGAGGGTGGTGGGGGCTTTTTCGATACCGGCTTTCTTGAAGACTTCCGGGTTGATCCACAGCCAGTTGACGCGGTGGATGTTCACCGGGACGGCAACGTAATCACCCTCGTACTTCACGGTGTCCGAGACCTTCTTGTCCAGCAGGCTGTCCCACTTCTCCTCTTTGGAGACGTTTTTCAGCACGTCGGTATCAAGCAGGCCGGTAGAGGCCCATTCCTGAATGTCCGGGCCTTTGATTTGCGCAACACCAGGCGGGTTGCCAGCAACGGCGCGGCTCTTGAGCACGGTCATTGCGGTTGCACCGCCACCACCTGCAACAGCGCCGTCTTTCCAAGTGAAACCGTCTTTTTCAACTTGAGCCTTGAGCACATCGACAGCGGCTTTTTCGCCACCGGACGTCCACCAGTGCACAACTTCGACAGTGCCTTTGGCATCAGCCGCCATGGCGCTCAGAGGGAACAACGAGGCGAGGGAAATAAGTGCAGCGAGACGGGAAATCGAATTCATATCTGACCTTTCTTGTTGTTATGCATGAGCAAGTCGTGGCGCTTGCGCTGCGTGGATTCTAACCAAGGGGTTAGAGCGGACGGTAACGAAGGGATGCGCGAATGTCACAACACTGTGACATTCGGATAGCCACTCAATCGACTGTAGGAGCGCGCTTGCCCGCGAAAAATCGCTCTCACAACAAAAGATGCGTTGAATTGACTGCCGCCATCGCGGGCAAGCGCGCTCCTACAGGGGGTTGAGGCGGCGGATTACTCTATGCCGCGCGGTAGGAAAAGCGTCACCCGCAACCCGCCCTCGCGCATGTTCTGCAACGTCACTTCGCCGCCATGGCTGTGGGCGATATTACGGGCAATGCCGAGCCCCAGCCCGTAGCCCTGCTGGTGTTTGCCGGCCAGCCGGAAATGCGGCTCGAAGACTTGTTCCATTCGCTGCTCCGGCACACCCGGCCCCTCGTCCTCGACGTGCAGAATGAACGCGTCGGCGTCGTCCTCCACAAGCAGGTGTGCACGGTCGCCGTACTTGATCGCGTTGTCGATCAGGTTGCCCATGCAGCGGCGCAGCGCCAGGGGCTTGCCGTAGTACATCGACATTGCCTTGCCCTGCAACGTGACACGGCCCGCACCGTCGGGAGAGAGATATGGTTCGATCAGGCAATCCAGCGCGTGATTGAGGTCGACCGGCTCGATGTTCTCGTGAATGTCGGTGTCCTTCACGCACTGCAACGCGCCTTTGACCAGCAGCTCAAGCTCATCCAGATCACGGGTGAATTTGCTCTGCATCTGTTCGTCTTCGAGCAGCTCGACGCGCAGCCGCAAGCGAGTGATCGGCGTGCGCAGGTCATGGGAGATCGCACTGAATAATTGGCCGCGCTCGGTCAGGTAGCGGCTGATGCGATCACGCATGGTGTTGAACGCGCGGGTCACTTCCACCACTTCACTGCCGCCGCCCTCCACCACCGGTTCAACGTCAGCACCCAAAGACAGGTCCCGCGCAGCATGGGCGAGACGCTTGAGCGGGCCGCTCTGCCAGTGCACCAACAGGCCGATGAAAACCAGCAGAAAGATACTGGTCAGGGCGATGAACCAGACTTGCTGCGAAGGCAGACCTTCCGACTCGAGCATGGTGTAGGGCTCAGGCAGCAGCGAGGCGATGTACAGCCATTCGCCGGGCGACAGCTCGATCTGCGTGACCAGCACGGGCGGGTTCACCGGTTCGAGGGTCAGCGCGTAATGAGCCCACGAGCGTGGCAGCTCGTCGAGCCTCAGGCCGCTGTTGAAAATGCGCAGGTCTTCAGGGCGAACAAAGCGCACGAGGATGTCCGGATCGGCGCCGAGGTTCTGCCGCAGCACCTGACCGACCACATCGATAACCGCCGTCTTGCGCGCAGTAGGCTCAAGCACCTGCATTTCCAGCGGACGATCATTGAGCGATACGAAGAACCGCGTGCCGCCCATGCTGCGCAGCTGATCGAGCACCAGCGGCCGAAACGCGACCGGCAGCGAGCGGAAGTAACTCACGCTCGCCGCCATGGAGAAACCCAGGCTGCGGGCGCTGGTGACCAGGCCTTCCATCTGCGTCGCGCGCAACTGCGACAGCCAGATAAGGCTGGACAGGGTCTGCGCCAGCAACACGGCGAACAAGGTCAGCAGGAGCATGCGCCCGAGCAGCGAGCGCGGCACCGGCAAGCGGCGTTTCTTGTCGGTCACCATCGAGGGCTAGTAACCGCTGCCGGCTTGCGGCAGCACATTGGCTGCCAGCAGATAACCGCTGCCTCGTACGGTGCGGATCAATCGCGGCGCCTTGCCGGTGTCACGCAAACGCTGACGCAGGCGGCTCACCGCCATGTCGACGATGCGTTCCAGCGGCATCAGCTCACGGCCACGGGTGGCGTTGCCGATGGTGTCGCGATCGAGAATCTGTTGGGGGTTGTCGAGGAACAGCTTGAGCAGCGCGAAATCGGCGCCCGACAAAATCACTTCTTCGCCGTCGTTGTGGAACAGCCGATGACTGACCATGTCCAGCCGCCATTCATCGAACACCAGCACTTCGCCGCCGCTGCGCTCCTGGCCGAACTGCGCGCGACGCAACAAAGCCTTGATCCGGGCCTGAAGTTCACGGGGGCTGAAGGGTTTGGCCATGTAGTCATCGGCGCCGAGTTCCAGACCGATGACACGATCGGCCTCGTCAGAGCTGGCGGTTAGCATGATGATGGGGATATGCGGCTGACGCGGATGCTGCCTGACCCAGCGACACAGGCTGAAGCCGTCTTCATCGGGGAGCATGACGTCGAGGATCAGCAGATCGCTGGCCTCTTGGTTGAATGCCTGACGAAACTCGGCCCCATCGCCGACCGTGCGCACCTGAAAACCGGAACGGCTCAGGTAGGCTTGCAGCAACTCGCAAATCTCCTGGTCATCGTCGACCACCAGAATCGATTTACTGACAGCGTTCACATGGTCGTCCTTGTGAGCAATGGTGGGTAAGGCAGCTTCAAGCTTCAAGCTTCAAGCTTCAAGCTCAAAGCGGCCAGCGAGACGTACGCGGTCTTTGCTTGCAGCTTGCAGCTTATCGCTTGCCGCTAGCGCTCGCCGCATATTGATCCAGCGCCACGCCTGCGCCCATCAAGCCAGGGTACTCGGCCGTGACCAGCCAGACCGGCACGTCCTTGAAATAATCCTTCATCAATCCCTTCTCGGCGAACGCCTTGTTGAAGCCGCTCTGCATGAAGAAATCAACGAAGCGCGGGATCACGCCACCGGCAATATACACGCCGCCGCGCCCGCCGACAGTCAGTACGTTATTGCCGGCCACGCGACCGAGGAATACACAGAACTGCTCAAGCACCGCGCTGGCGACAGGGTCACCCTTAAGCGCCGCCGAGGTGATGGCCGCCGGGGATCTGAGCTCTGGCTCGATCTCGTCCAGCCCGCAGCTGACTTGATACAGCAACAACAGTCCGGCGCCACTCAGAATCGTCTCGGCGCTGACATGCTCATGGGTCGCCATCAAACGCATCCACAGCAGGGCTTCGCGAGGCGTGCCGATCGGCAGATCAACGTGACCGCCCTCCCCCGGCACCGCAGTCCAACGCGCTTCGCCGCTGCGGATCAAGGTGCCGACGCCAAGCCCGGTCCCGGGCCCGATCACCACCCGCGCACCCATAGGATCGCCCTTGCCATGGCGCACGGTCAGGTACTCGTCGTCCTTCAGGCGGGTCATGCCCAGGGCCATGGCCGTGAAGTCGTTGACCAGGATCAGATGGTCGATCTTCAGTTCGGCGCAGAACGCCTGCCGGTTGATCTTCCAGTGACTGTTGGTGAAGTGAAAATCATCGCCGGTCACCGGCCCGGCCACGGCCAGGCAAAGGGAGGTGACATCACCGCGCTGCAATTCCAGGTCCTGCAGATAGACCAGCAAGGCCTTTTCAGGACTCGCGTAATCGACCGTTGCGAACACACGGATCGAATGCAACTGCTCGTCTTCCCAAATGGCAAAACGCGCATTTGTGCCGCCGATATCACCCACCATCGCCAATGTCACTTAAGCGTCTCCAGATTCGAAGTAAAGGCGCTGGCGCCCTTCTCTGCCGAGCTGAAGGCCATGCGCATGAAACCGAACAGTTCACGGCCGCTGCCCACGTTATGGGACAGGCGACCGATTGCCGGCTCTCTGGCGGCCAATTCTGCCGGTTCGACCAGAACTTGCAACGTTCCTTTCACGCCATCGACACGAATGAGATCCCCATCACGCACCAACGCCAGCGGCCCGCCGTCGGAGGCTTCCGGGCAAACGTGAATCGCCGCCGGGATTTTCCCGGAAGCGCCGGACATGCGCCCATCGGTAATCAGCGCCACTTTGAAGCCACGGTCCTGCAACACGCCCAGAAACGGCGTCATCTTGTGCAGCTCAGGCATACCGTTGGAGCGCGGGCCCTGGAATCGCATGACCGCCACAAAATCGCACTCCAGTTCGCCGGCCTTGAAAGCGTCGGCGAGGTCTTGCTGGTCCTCGAAGACTTTGGCGCGCGCTTCAACGATCTGATGCTCCAGCGCAACGGCGGAGACCTTCATCACGCCGCGACCCAGGTTGCCTTCCATCACCCGCAGGCCGCCTTCGGCCGAGAACGGACGTGCGATGGGGCGCAGGACGTTTTCGTCGAGGCTTTGGATAGGGCCATCTCGCCACACCAGCTTGCCTTCTTCCAGGAACGGTTCCTGGGTGTAGCGACGCAGACCACGGCCCATGACCGTGTTGACGTCCTCGTGCATCAGGCCCGCGTCGAGCAGCTCGCGGATCAGGAACGACATGCCGCCGGCGGCCTGGAAGTGGTTGATGTCGGCTTTGCCGTTCGGGTAGACGTGGGACAGGGTCGGCACGACCTCCGACAGATCGGCCATGTCCTGCCAGGTCAACTGGATGCCCGCGCACTGGGCAATTGCTGGCATGTGCAGCGTGTGGTTGGTGGAACCGCCCGTCGCGTGCAGGGCAACAATCGAGTTGACCAGCGAACGTTCGTCCACAATCTCTCCGAGAGGGATGAAGTCGCCGCTTTGTTTGGTCAGACGCGTCACCTGGAACGCCGCCTCGCGTGTCAGGGCATCGCGTAGCGGTGTGTAGGGATTAACGAAAGAGGCGCCCGGAAGATGCAGACCCATGACTTCCATGAGCAACTGGTTGGTGTTCGCCGTGCCGTAGAAGGTGCAGGTGCCCGGACCGTGGTAGGACTTCATTTCCGAATCCAGCAGCTCTTCGCGAGTCGCCTTGCCTTCGGCGTAGCGCTGACGCACATCGGCTTTCTCTTTGTTGGAGATGCCCGACACCATTGGCCCACCCGGCACAAAAATGGTCGGCAGATGACCAAAGCGCAACGACCCCATCAGCAAGCCCGGAACGATCTTGTCGCAGATGCCCAGCATCAGCGCGCCGTCGAACATGTTGTGGGACAACGCCACCGCCGTTGCCATCGCAATGACTTCTCGGCTGGCGATACTCAGTTCCATGCCCGGCTCGCCCTGGGTGACGCCGTCACACATCGCCGGAACGCCACCGGCAAACTGCCCCACCGAGCCGATTTCACGCAGCGCTTTTTTGATCTGTTCGGGGAAGTGTTCGTACGGCTGATGGGCCGAGAGCATGTCGTTGTAGGAGGAGACTATGGCGATGTTGGCCGCATTCATCATGCGCAGGCTGTTCTTGTCATCGGGACCACATGCCGCGACGCCGTGGGCGAAGTTGGCACATTGCAGCTTGCCGCGCATCGGCCCGTCGCTCGCCGCACCCCGGATCAATTGCAGGTAGCGTTGACGGGTTTCACGGCTGCGAGCAATCAGCCGTTCGGTTACCTCAAGGACGCGGGGATGCATGTCATGGACTCCAGGCTAGCGGATGGGGTCACCCGTTCAGGCGCTTTCACCAGGCTGCGATCAAATCCGGGGCTCAGACGAGAGCGGCGGCAAGCACTTGATTTTCAGCCAGTTGTGACGGCCAGACGGGTTTCTATTTGTAGATAAAACAAAATACTGCCACTAAAAGGGGTTGTTTTCTATTTTTATGAGAATAATCTTGTAATTCCAACAACAAATTCCTGAGGACGGGTGTATGACTCTCCGCATCGCAATCAATGGCTTTGGCCGAATCGGCCGCAACGTCCTACGCGCACTTTATACCCAAGGCTACCGTCAGGACCTGCAAGTCGTCGCCATCAATGACCTGGGCGACAGCGAGATCAACGCACACCTGCTGAAATTCGACACCGTGCACGGGCCGTTCGACGGCACCGTGGAGCACGATCAGGAAAGCCTGACCGTCAACGGTGACCGCATTGCAGTCAGCGCTATCCGCAACCCGGCCGAGCTGCCGTGGAAATCCCTGAACATCGACGTGGTGTTCGAATGCACCGGTCTGTTCACCGACCGCACCAAGGCCGCCGCGCATATCACCGCCGGCGCGAAAAAAGTGATTATTTCAGCACCGGCCAAAGGCGCCGATGCGACGATCGTCTACGGCGTCAACCATGACGTGCTGCGCCAGTCCCATCAGGTCATCTCCAACGCATCGTGCACCACCAACTGCCTGGCGCCGGTTGCCCAGGTGCTGAACCGTGAGTTGGGCATCGAGAGCGGTCTGATGACCACCATCCACGCCTACACCAACGACCAGAACCTGATCGACGTCTACCACACCGACCCGTACCGCGCGCGTTCGGCGACTCAGTCGATGATCCCGAGCAAGACCGGTGCTGCCGAAGCGGTCGGCCTGGTGCTGCCGGAACTGGCAGGCAAGCTGACCGGCATGGCCGTGCGTGTGCCGGTGATCAACGTGTCGCTGGTCGACCTGACCATTCAGCTCAAGCGCGATGCGACGGCCGAAGAAGTCAACGCGATCATGAAAGAAGCGGCGCAGCATTCGAAGATCCTCGGCTACAACACCCTGCCGCTGGTTTCCCACGACTTCAATCACAACCCGCTGTCGTCGATCTTCGACGCGAACCACACCAAGGTCAGCGGTCGCCTGCTGAAGGTGCTGGCGTGGTACGACAACGAATGGGGCTTCTCTAACCGCATGCTGGATAACTGCCTGGCGTTGATGAATGCCGAGTAAGTAACGGGATCGCCCTGTGTAGGAGCGAGCTTGCTCGCGAAGACGGACTTCAGCCTCTGGATAGTCAGCGGATGCAACGATCTCTTCGCGATCAAACTCCCTCCCTCGGTAATGACTATCGTCCCCAGACAACGCCCTTACAATCTGTGCAAATCCCTGCCTTGACCTGACCTCCAGATGATAAGCATTATCATCTGCTGAATTCTGGTCGGGTGTCCCCGTGACTCAGTCGCACTTCAATACGGTCTTTCTCGCCCGGCGAACCATGCTGTTGCGCACGCTTCAGCGCATGGTGCGCAGCCACACCACGGCCGAAGACCTGCTGCAGGAAACCTATCTGCGTGTCACCCGCGCGCTCGCCGAGCGAGCCATCGACCACCTCGAACCCTTCGTCTTCCAGACCGCGCGCAATCTGGCCCTGGATCATCTGCGCGCCAGGCGCGTTCACGCGCGCACCATCATTGACGATGCGCCGATCAGCGATATCCACAATGTCATTGCCCCCGACGCCGCGCTGGAGGATGCCACCCACGCCAACCGTTTGCTGGAAAGCCTGACCGCGAGTCTGGAAACCCTGTCGCCCCGGCAGCAGAAAATCTTCACCCTCAGTCGGCTCCACGGCGTGAGTTATCTGCAGATCGCCGAGCAGTTGGGGGTCTCTACCAGCACCGTGCAAAAAGAACTCAAGCTGGTCATGACGCTTTGCATGACGGTGGCAGCGCGCCTGGATCACTGAACTTCATCCGTAAGAATTCGTCAGTTGGTGCTTCAGAGTGACGCTACACTGCCGCCCAAACCGTGGACCCCGAGGACGCTGCTTGACGGACGCCCAATCACCCCGCCCCACTCCGGAGGAGGCGGCACGCGCCAGGACGATGGATCAGGCCCTCACCTGGCTGATCGAACTGGAAATCGCCGATACCGCAACGCATGCGCGCTTTCTTGAGTGGCTCGAAGCCGATCCTTCCCACCGCGAAGCCTTCGCCAGCGCCGAAGCCGTGTGGCACTCACAACCGGTGTTCGATGCAGCTGCGGTACTGGCTGCGCGGAAAAAACCTAGCGCCGGGTGATGTGCTGGCAAAAGATGTGTTGGCAGAACCAGCCGCGTGATTACTCCAGAGCTGATGATCTCGCATTGACCGAAATTATTTTTACGCGATAGCCGCCCCCCGTACGTCTAGTCATAGCCAATGCAACTGATTCCTATTTGAATCATCTCGCAACAACTATGACGACCCGCACGACAGGGAGCGCTATCCATGCTGTCCAGCTTCAACCCCGCACCATCCGCCCCGCCCGCCACCACTCATCACCTCGGGCTTTCGTTGCTAACGATCGCCATTTTCGCCGCAGCGCTGCACAGCCCTGCCGCTGCCGCTGCCGAACAAAGTACCGCGTTGGAACTGCAGCAGATCACGGTCAGTGCCACGCGTCAGGCGCAGTCGGTGGAGTCGGTCCCCGGTACGGTGACCGTCCAGGACCGCGGAGCGCTGGATCGACGCAACGTCAACAGCATTCGCGACCTGGTACGCGACGAGCCTGGTGTCTCCGTGGGCGGGGCCGGCCAGCGTGCAGGCACCAGCGGCTACAACATTCGCGGTATCGATGGCGACCGGATCCTGACGCAGGTGGATGGTGTCGAAGTGCCGGACAACTTTTTTCAGGGCCCCTTCGCCAACACTCACCGGAATTACGTTGATCCGGAGATCATCAAGCGCGTGGAGATCCTGCGCGGGCCAGCGTCGGCGCTGTATGGGAGCAGCGCCATCGGCGGTGCGGTGAGTTATTACACCCTCGACCCCGAGGACATCATCAAGCCGGGCAAGGACGTCGGCGCGCGCCTGAAAACCGGCTACAGCTCGGCGGACAACAGTTGGCTGAACTCATCCACGGTTGCAGGCCGGGCGGGGGACTTCGACGGCTTGCTGCACGTCAGTCAGCGCAACGGCCACGAGACCGAGTCCTACGGCGAGCATGGCGGGACCGGGCTGTCCCGCACGGCAGCTAACCCAGAAGACGCCCGCGCCACCAATGTGCTGGCCAAGCTGGGCTGGAACTACGGCGACAATGATCGCCTGGGGTTCACTTACGAGAAGTACAAGGACGACACCCATACGAATCAGAAGAGTGTGGTGGGTGGGCCTTTCAATGCCGGTGTTGGCTTCGGCTACTACGGTTCACGTGAAGGGAACGACGTCATTACCCGCGAGCGGTTTGGCCTGGAAAACAGCTTTGTGCTGGACAGCGTGTTGGCTGACAACGCCAAGTGGAGCTTGAACTACCAGATTGCCAAGACTGATCAAAATACCTTTGAAAGGTATCTGCCCTCTAACCCCAGAAGCGGGGCGGTTTTGCGAGATGTCTGGCGCACCCGCGACACCCAGTACAAAGAACGCCAATGGATCCTGGACGCACAGCTGGATAAAGCGTTCGACATTGGCGACACCCAGCACTTGCTGACGTACGGCACGACCCTAAAACAACAGAAGGTGACAGGGCTTCGAACAGGAACAGCCACCTGTGCGTCGGTCGTCGGAACCTGCCGCACCCTCGGGGCAGTAAGTGCCAGCGCGAACGACATCGTGGCACCCACCAATGACTTCCCGAACCCGACGATCACCACCTACGCGCTGTTTGCTCATGATCAGATCAAGTGGGGCGACTGGACCTTCATGCCCGGCGCCCGCTACGACTACACCGCGCTCGACCCGCACGCCACGGATTCATTCCTGAAGAGCGTCAACCTGACCAGCAAGAGCGAGTTCGACGGCAGCACGAAAAAATGGCATCGCCTGTCACCCAAGCTAGGGCTGACGTATGCGTTCAACGACGCCTACACCTGGTACGGCCAGTACGCCGAGGGTTTCCGCACGCCGAGCGCAAAAGCATTGTATGGCCGCTTCGAGAACACCCGGGGCAATTACGTCGTGGAGCCCAATCCAGACCTGAAACCGGAGACCAGTAAAAGCTACGAAACCGGGCTGCGCGGTCACTTCGACGAGGGCATGTTTGATCTCGCGCTGTTCTACAACACGTACCGCGACTTCATTAATGAGGACGCGGTGATTCCAGCCAACGCCACCACCACGACCTTCCAGTCCAACAACATCAAGCACGCCACCATCAAGGGCGTCGAACTCAAGGGTCGTTTGAATCTGGACAGCTTCGGCGCACCCGAAGGCCTCTACACCCGGGGTTCGCTGGCCTATCTGTACGGCCGCAACAACGACACCGGCCAGCCTATCAACAGCATCAACCCGCTGACCGGCGTGTTCGGGCTGGGTTATGACCAGAACACCTACGGCGGCTTGCTGAACTGGACGCTGGTGAAGCGCAAGACGCGGGTCGACACCAGCAACTACTACGCCCCCGATGGTGCAAACCGGTTCAAGACACCGGGCTTCGGTCTCGTTGACCTCACGGGTTATTACAAAGTCGCCCAAGACGTCACGGTCAGCGGCGGCCTGTACAACCTGGCGGACAAAAAATACTGGCTGTGGGATGACGTGCGCGGCTACGACAGCGTCGGCGAAGCAGGGGCCACCGCCCCCGCCAACCTCGACAGGCTGACCCAGCCCGGCCGCAATTTTGCCGTCAACGTGGTGTGGGACATCTGACCGTTCCCCGTTGCAGGAGCGTGATTTTTTTACGCGCCTGCAACGCTCGTTCGTCTTGTTAACAAGCGCCCCATTTCCAAGGAAGACCCATGACCGACAACTCGATTCGTCGCTCGCAACGACTGAACCAGATCACCCATGCTCCCCATGAACAACTGGACAAGGCGGTGAAAGCCAACGCGCCGTTCGAAACGCTGGCCAGCTACAGGCGATTCCTCAGCGCCCAATACCTGTTTCAGGAAGAGCTGAAGAAGCTGTACACGCACCCGCAGTTGGTCGAGCTGATTGCCGACCTGCCTGACCGATGCCGCGCCGAACAGGCCAAGGCCGATCTGCTTGATCTTGAGGCTGGCATACCTGCCCCTGTCGCGGGTGCCGTCGATGGGCCCAGCCTTGCCGAAGCATTGGGCTGGCTGTTTGTCTCGGAGGGCTCGAAGCTGGGCGCCGCCTTTCTGATCAAGCGCGCCGTGGCCTTGAACCTCAACGAGACGTTCGGCGCCCGCCATCTGGGTGAACCGTCAGGCGGTCGCGCCGAAGGCTGGAAACGCTTTGTCCGGATCATTGACGATCTGCCCTTCAACGCCGAGCAGGAGCGCGAGATAGACCGCGGTGCGGTGGCGGCCTTCGAACGTTTCAACGTGCTGCTGCAGCACGCCTACGCCCCAGCGTCTGAAGCGGAACCCGCCTGACGCCGGGTCTTTTGCGCCCGGCACTGATAAGCTGAGCGCCTTTGCGGGCCGTGAAAATCCCGCAACACCTGCTCACTCTGCATTACCGAGACCATGACCAGTACTCCACCCGGCAGCAAACTGTCCCGCATCCTGTTTGGCATCCTCGCCTACGTGAGCCTGACGATCGGCATCATCGCGATTTTCATTCCGGGCCTGCCCACCACCGAATTCATTCTGCTGGCGGCATGGGCGGCGACGCGTAGCTCGCCGCGCCTGAGCGCGTGGCTCGAGAATCATCGGGTGTTCGGACCGATGCTGAGCAACTGGCGAAACGGCAAGATGATTGCGCGCAAGGCCAAGATCAGCGCCACGGTCACCATGCTGATCTGCGCGGTCATGATGCTGGTGGTGCTGAAACACAATTGGTGGATCTACTTCGCGGTGGCCGGCATGGTGCTGGTCAATCTGTGGATCTGGTCGCGGCCTGAGCCTTCGCGGCTTCAGCCGGAAAAGTGAGGTGTAGGACCGGCTTCAGCCGCGAAGAGGCCGGTTTGAACGTCCTCAATCCTGGGGCGTGACACCTGACGCCTTCCCGGCTGAAGCCGGTCCCACAAACAGCACTCGGCATATGCGCCTGAACCCGAGGCGGCCCCATGGGTCTGTCCTCTTACGTTCACCACCTTCTTCAGGAGCCATCGCCATGTTCGAGCCAGGTCATCTGCACATCGTCCACCCCGCTCTGCAACCACACGACGTCGGCTACGACCTTCATATCCGCTACGAGGTCAGCCAGACCGATTCGGGTCAGGGCATGCAGTTCACCCTGGAAGGCGACGTCAATGGCCAGGCGGTCAATGAAACGTTCGAACTGCCCAAGGACAAGGCCTACAACTTCGCCAGCGAGGCGTCGCGCAGACTGGAGAAGCATGGCCTGCCGAGAACCACCGACCTGCATGCTATGCACGGTGAATACGACCAGATGTTCGAAGACATCCGCCACAAGCTCGACATGAAGTCAGGTGATCCCGTGAAGCCGGAGCATCTGGAATAGCCAGGCGCTCTTTCACGGTCTCGGGATGGGCGATGCGATTACTGGCATAATCGCCCCCCTCACTCCCGCGAACCCTTTCCCTCCCCATGCGCATTCACGTCACGTTCATTGACCGCGTCGGCATCACCCAGGAAGTACTGGCCATCCTCGGCGCGCGCAACCTGAACCTCGATGCCGTGGAAATGGTGCCGCCCAACGTCTATATCGATGCACCGACGCTGAGCCATGACGTGCTTGAAGAACTCAAGGACCGGCTCTTTCGCGTGCGCGGTGTCGAAGCGATCACGGTGGTCGACATCCTTCCCGGCCAGCGCCGTCACCTGCAACTCGATGCCCTGCTGGCAGCAATGACCGACCCGGTGCTTGCCCTCGACAGCGCCGGCCATGTGCTGCTGGCAAACCCGGCGCTGGTTGCGCTGTATGGCCGGGAACCCGCGGGCGAGCCGATTGGCGAACTATTTTCCGATGCAGGCCTGCAATCGGCGCTGCTGGAAAACGGCTTTCGTCTGCCACTGCGCGAAGTGACTCTGAATGGCGAGGCCTTGCTGCTGGACGCGACGCCGATCACTGATGCGGGCGCATTGCTGACCCTTTATCAGCCAAGCCGGATTGGCGAACGCCTGTCGGCACTGCACCACGATCATGCCGAAGGTTTCGATGCGCTGCTGGGCGATTCCGCGCCGATTCGCACGCTTAAAGCCCGCGCACAACGGGTCGCGGCACTGGATGCGCCGCTGCTGATTCAGGGCGAAACCGGTACGGGCAAGGAACTGGTGGCGCGGGCGTGTCATGCCGTGAGCGCGCGCAATGGAGCGCCTTTTCTCGCGCTGAACTGCGCGGCGCTGCCGGAGAACCTCGCCGAAAGCGAACTGTTCGGCTACGCCCCCGGCGCCTTTACCGGTGCGCAGCGGGGCGGCAAACCGGGGCTGATGGAACTCGCCAACAAAGGCACCGTGTTTCTCGACGAGATCGGCGAGATGTCACCGTATCTGCAGGCCAAACTGCTGCGCTTTCTCAACGACGGCAGCTTTCGGCGTGTTGGCGGCGACAAGGAAGTGCAGGTCAACGTGCGCATCTTGAGTGCCACCCACCGTGATCTGGAGAAAATGGTCGCCGAAGGCACCTTTCGCGAAGACCTGTTCTATCGCCTGAACGTGCTCAATCTGGACGTGCCGCCGCTACGTGAACGCGGTCAGGACATCCTGATGCTGGCGCGCTATTTCATGGAACAGGCCTGCACGCAGATTCAGCGACCGGTCTGCCGCCTTGCACCGACTACGTACCCTGCCCTGCTTGGGAACCGCTGGCCGGGCAACGTGCGCCAGTTGCAGAACGTGATCTTCCGCGCAGCGGCCATCTGCGACAGCTCGCTGGTCGACATCGGTGACCTCGACATCGCCGGCACGTCAGTGGCGCGGGGCAGTGATGGCGAAGTCGAAAGCCTGGAAGGTGCGGTCGAGGATTTTGAAAAGTCGCTGCTGGAGAAGCTCTACAGCCAATATCCCTCGACGCGGCAACTGGCCGCGCGGCTGCAAACATCACACACCGCGATCGCCCATCGGTTGCGCAAGTACGGTATTCCCGGCAAAGCCTGAGACGCAGGTCTGTGTGGGCCTCACGTCAAGTGCTGCACGACGCCGGGCTGGGAAGAAATGCGTCCGTAGGAGCAGGCTTGCTGGCGAATGGGTCTAACATCCACAGATACTTTGACCGTCAACAACGGGCTCGCCAGCAAGCCGGCTCCTACGAATCGCATTCAACGCGATCCCTGGCACGATATCGAAACACCGTATCGAAATCATTCCGGTCGCTCAACGTCGATACCCGGTGCCGCGGCCCTAGGCCCAGCCCACCCATGCACCCTATTTGCGTATCGATTTCGTTCCAGCAGCTCTTAACGCACCCACTGCTCCTATCGCCACCGCCCAACGTTTCCGCGCCCCTGCGCACCTTGGCCGCAAACTTGCTATGCACTCCCCCATCACGCCCGGGCATAACGGGCGATTTACCATCTGGGGAGATTCCATGAGCGAGTTGCGTTTTACCGAAGACCACGAGTGGCTGCGCGCCGAAGCTGACGGCAGCGTCACAGTCGGCATCACCGCCTTTGCGCAAGACGCACTGGGTGACGTGGTTTTCGTGCAACTGCCGGAGCTGCAGTCCTACGACAAAGGCGCCGAAGCGGCCACCGTCGAATCGGTCAAAGCCGCCAGCGGCGTGTACATGCCCCTCGATGGCGAAGTCGTCGAAACCAATCCCGCGCTGGACGCCAACCCCGAACTGGTCAACGAAGATCCCCTCGGCCAGGGTTGGTTTTTCCGCTTTATTCCTTCCAATCCCGACGCTGTCGGCCAACTGCTGACTCAAGACGCCTATGATCGTCTGATCAAAGCCAACGCCGAAGCCTGAGGAGCGCGCAATGACTGACCGTATTGAATTGAGCACCGCCAACGAGTTCATCGCCCGCCACATCGGCCCGCGTGCCGCTGATGAAAAAGCCATGCTCACCACCCTGGGCTATGACTCCCTCGACGCGCTGACCGCCAGCGTCATCCCTGAATCCATCAAGGGCACCAGCGTTCTCGGCTTGTCCGCCGGGCAAAGCGAAGCCGACGCGCTGGCCGACATCAAAGCCATCGCCGGCAAGAATCAGCTGTTCAAAACCTACATCGGCCAGGGTTATTACAACACCCACACCCCGGCGCCGATCCTGCGCAACCTGCTGGAAAACCCGGCCTGGTACACCGCTTACACACCGTATCAGCCGGAGATTTCCCAAGGCCGTCTGGAGTCGCTGCTGAACTTCCAGACCCTGATCAGCGACCTGACCGGCCTGCCGATCGCCAACGCGTCGCTGCTCGACGAAGCGACCGCCGCCGCCGAAGCCATGACCTTCTGCAAACGCCTGAGCAAGAACAAGAGCAGCAACAAGTTCTTCGCCTCCGCCCACTGCCACCCGCAAACCCTCGACGTGCTGCAAACCCGCGCCGAGCCGCTGGACATTGAAGTGGTCGTTGGGGACGAAGCTCAACTGACCGACGTCAGCGAGTTCTTCGGCGCGCTGCTGCAGTACCCTGCCAGCAATGGCGACGTGTTCGACTACCGCGAACTGGTCGAGCGCTTCCATGCCGCCAACGCTCTGGTCGCCGTGGCCGCCGACCTGCTGGCCCTGACCCTGCTCACCCCACCGGGCGAGTTTGGCGCTGACGTGGCCATCGGCAGCGCGCAACGCTTCGGTGTGCCGCTGGGTTTCGGTGGTCCGCACGCGGCCTACTTCTCCACCCGCGACGCCTACAAGCGCGACATGCCCGGGCGACTGGTCGGTGTGTCCATTGACCGCTTCGGCAAGACCGCCCTGCGTCTAGCCATGCAAACCCGCGAGCAACATATTCGTCGCGAGAAGGCCACCAGCAACATCTGCACCGCGCAGGTGCTGCTCGCCAACATCGCCAGCATGTACGCCGTGTACCACGGCCCGCGCGGCCTGACTCGTATCGCCAACCGCGTGCATCACCTGACCGCGATTTTCGCCGAGGGCCTGAGCCAGCTGGGCTTGAAGGCCGAGCAGTCCTTCTTCTTCGACAGCATCACCCTGAACACCGGCGCCAAAACGGCCGACCTGCACGCCAAGGCCCGAGCCCACGAGATCAACCTGCGTGAAGTAGGTGCCGAGCGCCTGGGCGTTTCGCTGGACGAAACCACCAAGCAAGCCGACGTCGAAGTCCTGTGGTCCCTATTCGCAGCTGAAGGCCAGGCCGTGCCTGACTTCACCGCGCTGGCCGACAGCGTCGAAGCGCGCCTGCCTGCCGAGCTGAAACGCCAGTCGGCGATTCTCAGCCACCCGGTATTCAACCGTTACCACTCCGAAACCGAGCTGATGCGCTACCTGCGTCGCCTCGCGGACAAGGACCTGGCGCTGGACCGCACGATGATCCCGCTGGGCTCGTGCACCATGAAACTCAACGCCGCCAGCGAAATGATCCCGGTGACCTGGGCCGAGTTCGGCAACCTGCACCCGTTTGCCCCGGCCGAGCAAAGCGCCGGTTATCAGCAACTGACCGACGAACTGGAAGCGATGCTCTGCGCCGCCACCGGTTATGACGCGATCTCGCTGCAACCGAACGCTGGTTCCCAGGGCGAGTACGCGGGCCTCTTGGCCATTCGTGCTTACCACCAGAGCCGTGGCGATGAGCGTCGCGACATCTGCCTGATTCCGTCGTCGGCCCACGGCACCAACCCGGCGACCGCCAACATGGCCGGGATGCGCGTAGTCGTGACCGCTTGCGACGCCCGTGGCAACGTCGACATCGAAGACCTGCGCGCCAAGGCCATCGAGCACCGCGAACACCTCGCTGCCCTGATGATCACCTACCCGTCGACCCACGGCGTGTTCGAGGAAGGCATCCGCGAAATCTGCGGCATCGTTCATGACAACGGCGGCCAGGTGTACATCGATGGCGCCAACATGAACGCCATGGTCGGCCTCTCCGCACCGGGCAAGTTCGGCGGCGACGTGTCTCACCTAAACCTGCACAAAACTTTCTGCATTCCCCACGGCGGCGGCGGCCCGGGCGTTGGCCCGATCGGCGTCAAATCGCATCTGGCGGCATTCATGCCGGGCCACGCCCGAATGGAACGCAAGCAGGGCGCGGTCTGCGCAGCACCGTTCGGCAGCGCGAGCATCTTGCCGATCACCTGGATGTACATTCGCATGATGGGCGGCGAAGGTCTCAAGCGCGCCTCGCAGCTGGCGATCCTCAATGCCAACTACATCTCCCGTCGCCTGGAAGAGCACTACCCGGTTCTCTACACCGGCAGCAACGGCCTGGTCGCCCACGAATGCATTCTCGACCTGCGCCCACTGAAAGAAACCAGCGGCATCAGCGTCGATGACGTCGCCAAGCGCCTGATCGACTTCGGCTTCCACGCACCGACCATGTCCTTCCCGGTCGCAGGCACGTTGATGATCGAGCCGACCGAAAGCGAATCGAAAGAAGAGCTGGACCGCTTCTGCGACGCGATGATCAAGATCCGCGAAGAAATCCGCGCGGTCGAAAGCGGCGCACTGGACAAGAACGACAACCCGCTGAAAAACGCGCCGCACACCGCCGCTGAACTGGTGGGCGAATGGAGCCATCCGTACAGCCGCGAGCAGGCCGTGTACCCGGTGGCGTCGTTGATCGAAGGCAAATACTGGCCACCGGTCGGTCGTGTCGACAACGTGTTCGGCGACCGCAACCTGGTGTGCGCCTGCCCGTCCATCGAAGACTACGCTTAAAAAAGCCACGAGCCTCTAGCCGCAAGCCACAAGTGAAAGCCGATCGGCTTTTTCTTGCGGCTTGTAGCTTGCTGCTTGCTACTGCTTCACCTCCCGGAACCCCATCATGTCGCTGAGCGTATTTGACCTGTTCAAGATCGGCATTGGTCCCTCCAGTTCTCACACGGTGGGCCCGATGCGAGCGGCGGCACGGTTTGCCGAAGGCTTGCAGCGCGATGGCCTGCTGGAAACCATCATCTGCGTCAAAGTCGAGCTTTACGGCTCACTCGGTGCCACCGGCAAAGGCCATGGCAGCGATAAGGCTGTGTTACTGGGCCTTGAAGGTGAGCATCCCAACACCGTCGACACCGAAACCGTCGCGGCTCGCCTGCAGCAGATCCGCAGCACTGAACGCCTGAACCTGCTCGGCCGGCACAGCATCGAATTCATCGAAAAGCATCACCTGGCGATGATTCGCAAACCCTTGGCCTTCCACCCCAACGGCATGATTTTCCGTGCCTTCGATGCCTCCGGCCTACAGGTGCGCAGCCGCGAGTACTACTCCGTCGGCGGCGGGTTCGTGGTCGATGAGCAAGCCGCTGGCGCAGACCGCATCGTGGAAGACCAGACGCAGCTGCTATACCCCTTCAAAACCGCACGGGATCTGATGGCGCACTGCACCGCCAGCGGGCTTTCGATCAGCCAGGTCATGCTCGCCAACGAAGCCGCGTGGCGCCCCGAAGCCGAAACCCGTCAGGGCCTGCTGCACATCTGGCAAGTCATGCAGGACTGCGTCGAAGCGGGTTGCCGCAACGAAGGCATCTTGCCGGGCGGCCTGAAGGTCAAGCGGCGTGCGGCAGCCCTGCATCGTCAACTGTGCAAAAACCCGGAAGCCGCGCTGCGTGATGCCTTGTCGGTGCTCGACTGGGTCAATCTGTACGCGCTGGCGGTCAACGAAGAAAACGCCAACGGCGGCCGTGTGGTCACCGCGCCCACCAACGGCGCGGCGGGCATTATCCCGGCGGTGCTGCATTACTACATGCGCTTCATCACCGGGGCCAACGAGGATGGCGTCGTGCGTTTCCTGCTCACGGCAGCGGCCATTGGCATTCTCTACAAAGAGAACGCGTCGATCTCCGGCGCCGAAGTCGGCTGTCAGGGCGAAGTCGGCGTGGCCTGCTCCATGGCCGCCGGCGCACTGTGCGAAGTCCTCGGTGGCAACGTAGAACAAGTGGAAAACGCCGCTGAAATCGGCATGGAACACAACCTCGGCCTGACGTGCGACCCCATCGGCGGGCTTGTTCAAGTGCCATGCATCGAACGCAACGCCATGGGTTCGGTAAAGGCCATCAACGCGGTGCGCATGGCCTTGCGCGGCGACGGCCAGCATTTTGTCTCGCTGGATAAAGTGATCCGCACCATGCGCCAGACCGGCGCCGACATGAAAAGCAAATACAAGGAAACAGCCCGTGGCGGGCTGGCCGTGAACATCATCGAGTGCTGACATCAGCCCCCATTCATAGGGTCCCTGCCCTGCGCGGGGAACCCGGAACCGCTTTCAAGGAGTGACCCATGACCACCGAACTGCTGAAGACCCCGCTTAACGCCCTGCACCGTGAACTCGGCGCGAAGATGGTTGAATTCGCCGGCTACGACATGCCTGTTCAGTACCCCGCCGGCGTCATGAAAGAACACCTGCACACCCGAGATAAGGCCGGCTTGTTTGACGTTTCGCACATGGGTCAGATCCTGTTGAGCGGCACGAACGCCGCGAAAGCGCTGGAAACCCTGGTGCCGGTGGACATCATCGATCTGCCGGTCGGCATGCAGCGCTACGCGATGTTCACCAACGACAACGGCGGCATTCTCGACGACTTGATGGTCGCCAATCTGGGCAACGATCAGCTCATGCTGGTGGTCAACGCGGCCTGCAAGAACGAAGACCTGGCGCACCTGGAGCAGCACATTGGCAGCCAGTGCGACATCACGCCGCTGTTCGACGAGCGCGCATTGCTTGCGCTGCAAGGTCCGCAGGCTGTCACCGCACTGGCGCGGCTGGCGCCGGAAGTCGCGAAAATGACTTTCATGCAGTACACCTCGACGAAGATCGACGGCATCGACTGCTACGTCAGCCGCTCAGGCTACACAGGTGAAGACGGTTACGAGATTTCAGTGCCGGCGGATCAGGCAGAATCCCTGGCGCGTCGACTGCTCGCTGAGCCTGAAGTGGCGCCGATCGGCCTGGGCGCGCGCGACTCGCTGCGACTGGAAGCCGGCCTTTGCCTCTATGGCCACGACATGAATACCGAAACCACACTGATCGAAGCCAGCCTGCTGTGGGCGATTTCCAAGGTGCGTCGCGCCGACGGGGCGCGTGCGGGCGGTTTCCCTGGTGCCGAGAAGATCTTTGCCCAGCACCAGAGCGGTGCGGCGCGCAAACGCGTCGGCCTGTTGCCACAAGAACGTACGCCGGTGCGCGAAGGCGCTGAAATCGTTGACGCCAAGGGAACAACCATCGGGAAAGTCTGCAGCGGCGGCTTTGGCCCGACGTTGAGCGCGCCATTGGCAATGGGCTATGTCGACGCCGGTTTTACCGCACTGGATACATCGGTATGGGCGATCGTCCGCGGCAAGAAAGTCCCGATGCACGTGACGAAAACTCCTTTCGTTCCGCCACGTTACTTCCGCGGCTAAGTAACATCGCCAAAAAATGCGGCACCGCAACAGTGCATTAAACTGTGCGAGTGCCGCAGTCTGGCGCCAGCGTTAAGTGCATACGAAACTGTCAAAATATTGAACTTCGACATCCTTCTAAACATTAAAAACTATCGATCTTGCGAGCGTGGTTAATGTTTTCAAAAAAGCCGAAAACCCCTATGAATACTGGCCCAGACGGGGCTTGTTTTTTCGGCGAGAGTTAGCGTAGAGTTTCTCGACTGTGTTTGCATGGGTCGCTGGGATCGTGACCCGGGCAGTAGCGCCAAAAGCAATGCTACATCCCGCTCTACGTTTCTTCTTCCTGCAACCAGCCCAGTACTCTTTCTCGTGAAAGAGGCTGTCATTAATTTTATGCGCTTGGGAATAAGAAAATGTCTACACGTCAGAGCGGCACCGTTAAGTGGTTTAACGATGAAAAAGGTTTTGGTTTTATCACGCCTGAAAGCGGTCCGGATCTGTTCGTCCACTTCCGCGCTATTCAAGGCAACGGCTTCAAAAGCCTGAAAGAAGGCCAGAAAGTGACATTCGTCGCGGTGCAGGGCCAAAAAGGCATGCAGGCTGACGAAGTACAAGCAGAGGCCTGATTAGCCGACGCAAAAAGCCCCTGATGGCCAACATCAGGGGCTTTTTTATGCCTGCGATTCCGTAAACTGCCCGCTCACGTGTGAACGAGCGCTGCCATGACCTCAGCTAACGATGACGCGCAGGTGTTACGCCCCCAGGGCGACTTTCCCGCTGCGGGATTGGGCCGGCGCATGGCTGCGATCAGCTACGACGCGCTGTTGTGCGTGGCGTTGCTGATGGTCACCACCTTTCTCTACAAGTTGGTCTGGATGGGGTTTGTCGGCGAAGCCAGACTGCGCGAGCTCTCCGATTCCGGCGCCCTTGATGCCGACCCGCTGCTGTCCTCGATTCTGCTGATCACGCTGTTCGGCTTCTTTGCCCACTTCTGGACACGCGCGGGCCAAACCCTCGGCATGCAGGTCTGGGGAATACGCGTGCAGAACGCCGATGGAACGGCCATCAGCCTTTGGCAGGCGCTGCTGCGCTTCATCGTCGCCATCGCATCGTGGCTGTGCGTCGGGCTGGGTTTCTTCTGGAGCCTGTTCGACAAACAGAAACGCTGCTGGCATGACCTGTATTCCGACACGCAGCTGGTGCGAGTGCCCAGAACCCACAAGTGAACCCGCCCTAAGAAATCCGCCGTTTACCTGAGAAATACGGTCCGTAGGAGCCGGCTTGCTGGCGAAAGGTGTGGGTCAGCCGACGTCAATGCCTCAGGAACAACGCGTTCGCCAGCAAGCCGGCCTCTAAGAGTTTCGCGTACATCCGGAGTTGATTACCCGCCGCAAATTCAGTGGAGAAACGCACTCGCGTACTCCCCTACCTGTGCAATGCCCACAAAAAAGCCGACCCAGGGGTCGGCTTTTCATACTCAGCAGGTATCAGCCCGCGCGGCGCAGCAACCAGATGCCCGCCAGGGCACACACACCCGCCGGCACCAGCACGGCGAAGAGTGGCGAGAAGCCGAACACAAGGCTCGACGGGCCCAGCAGATCCTGAGCGATGCGGAAGGTGAAGCCCACCAGTACACCCGTGAACACACGCTGCCCCAGCGTCACCGAGCGCAAAGGCCCGAAGATGAAGGAAATCGCCATCAGCACCAGCGCGACGGTGACCAGCGGCTGAAGAATTTTGGTGTAGAACGCCAGCCAGTACCGACCGTTGTTCAACCCCTGATCAGCCAGATAACGCGCATAACTGTAAAGGCCCGTCATGGAGAGCGACTCAGGCGGCAGGACCACCGTGCTCAGCAACTGCGGGCTCAACGCGACATTCCAGCGCTCTTCAGGTGCGGTGACCACTTCGGTGCGACCGTCATGAAACACCGTTGTGGTGACGTCCTTCAGCAACCAGTAATCGGTCTTGAAGTTGGCTTGCTTGGCAAAACTCGACGTCAGCATGTGGCGCTGGTCGTCGAAATGGTAACGGGTCACGCCATACAGCAGACCGTTCGGTTGCACCGTGTTGATGTGGATGAATTCCTCACCCTGACGGTGCCACAGACCGTGTTTGGCACTCTGGGCGTCGCCGGTGCCTTGAGCCAGCGAGCGCGCGGCCTGGGCCGAGGCTTCGGTCACCGGCGCCAGGTACTCGCCGATCAACAGCCCGGCCACCATCAACACCAGCATGGGTTTCATGACCGCCCAGACAATACGGCCGATCGACACACCGGCGGCACGCATGATCGTCAGTTCGCTGTTGCTGGCCAGTGCGCCGAGGCCGATCAGGCAACCGATCAGCGCGGCCATCGGCAGCATGTCGTAGAGCCGGCGCGGCGCCGTCATCAACACGAAACTGCCTGCATCCCAGAACGTGTAGGTATCGCTGATATCAGCCATTTCGTCGATGAAGGCAAACAGGGAGGCCAGTCCGAGGATGATCCCCAGTACCGCAAGGATCGCCATGAACACGCTTTTGCCGATGTAGCGATCGAGCTTAACCATGGGCCACCCCCGACGCGCTGCGGCGACTCGCAAGCTTCAGGCGCAGAGGCTCCCAGTAGAGCAACGCCAGTCCGATGGACAGGAACAGTGCATGCACCCACCACAGGCCAAGGCCCATCGGGATCTTGCCCTTCTCCAGCGCACCGCGCGCAGCAATCAGGATGGTGAGGTAAGCCATATAAAGAAGAATCGCCGGCAGAAGCTTGAGGAAGCGGCCCTGACGCGGATTGACCCGAGCCAGCGGCACCGCCATCAGCGTCACGATGAACACCAGAATCGGCAGCGAAACCCGCCATTGCAGTTCGGCCCGGTTGCGCAGGCTGTCTTCTCCGGTCAGCAGTTCGCTGGTGGAGATGGCATCGCGGTCAGTGATCTCGTCGCTGATGTCCGGCTTGGGCAGCAAGGCGCCGTAGGTGTCGTATTTGATCGCGCGGTAATCGGCCTGACCGGGGTTACCGTCGTAGCGATAGCCGTTGTCCAGGATCAGGTAGCGGGTGCCATCGGGCTTGATTTCCTGCCGGCCCTTTTCCGCGACCAGCACGGTGATGCCGTGGTCTTTCTTCTCGTCGAGCTTCTTCTCGGAGATGAATACGCCGCCCAGATTGATGCGATCGTCGCTCATGGTCTCGGTGTAGGTCACGCGGCTGCCGTCACGCAGCAGCTGGAAGCGACCCGGCACCAGCGTGTCGAACTCGGTCATCGCGTCCTGCTTGTTGATCAGCAGCTGAAACTGGGTGGCGCCTTGCGGAGCGAGGCTGAAACTGAGCCAGGCCACCAGCAGTGACACCAGCGCAGCCGGCGCGAGGGTGATCAGCAGCAGACGTTGCTGGCTCATGCCGGTGGCGGCCAGTACGGTCATTTCGCTTTCGAGGTACAACCGGCCGTACGCCAGGAGAATCCCGAGGAATAACCCCAGCGGGAGAATCAGTTGCAGGAAGCCCGGCAGACGGAAACCCATGATCAGAAACAGCACACCCGGATCGAGTGCGCCCGATGCAGCCTGGGCCAGGTATTTGATGAAGCGGCCACTCATGATGATTACCAGCAGCACAGCACTGACAGCGCTCAGGGTAACCAGCACTTCTCGGGACAGGTAACGGAAGACAATCAAACCAGACACTCCAGGGTTGTCACGCTAAGGCGGCATGACAATGAAATGGATCAGCCATGATGCGCGCGACGGCGAACCACCAAAAAAATATGCAGCATTATCCTGTGATTGGGTGTGTCTGTCACTGCGCGCGCGGGATACTTCTGCAACCGGCACACGCGCGCGCCCGGACGGGGTTGTCATCCATTGGCTCGCAGGGTCAAACTGCGGGCCTTGCCGCAGGCATGCCGGTGTAAATACTTCCGCGCCGCTGCCGAGCCGTGTGCTCAAGTGCGATAACTCACAGTTTATTCGGGGACCCCGACATGGAATTGGTTGTTAAAAGCGTCAGTGCAGAAACCTTGAAGACCGCCACGCTGGTGGTCGCCGTCGGTGAAGGCCGCACGCTAAGCGACACCGCGAGCACCCTCGACACCCTGAGCGGCGGCGCCATCAGTGCCGTCCTCAAGCGCGGCGACCTGTCGGGCAAGATCGGCCAGAGCCTGTTGCTGCACAGCCTGCCCAACCTGAAAGCCGAACGCGTATTGCTGGTCGGTTCGGGCAAAGAGCCGGAATTGAACGATCGTCAGTTCCGCAAAATCATCAGCGGCGCACTCAGCACGCTGAAAAGCCTGGGTGGCGTTGATGCCGGCTTCGACCTTGACCAACTCAACGTCAAGAATCGCGACGTCTATGGCAAGAACCGTCTGCTGGTCGAAACCCTGGCCGACGGCGAGTACGTCTTCGATCGGTTCAAGAGCCAGAAAGTCGATCCTCGCGCCCTGAAAAAAGTCACCCTGCTGACCGCCAAAGCCAACGTCGCCGACGTTGAACGCGCGGCCAAACATGCACAAGCCATCGCCGCCGGCATGGCCGTGACCCGCGACCTGGGCAACATGCCGCCGAACATCTGCCACCCGACCTATCTGGGCGAGCAGGCCAAGGCGATGGGCAAAGCCAACAAGGGCCTCAAGGTCGAAGTCTTCGATGAGAAAGACATCGAAAAACTGGGCATGGGTTCGTTCCTGGCGGTCGGTCAGGGCAGCGCTCAGCCGCCACGCCTGATCGTCATGCAGTATTCCAACGGCAAGAAAAGCGAAAAGCCTTTCGTGCTGGTCGGCAAGGGCATCACCTTTGACACCGGCGGCATCAGCCTCAAGCCGGGCCTGGGCATGGACGAAATGAAATTCGACATGTGCGGCGCCGCGAGTGTGTTCGGCACGTTGAACGCTGTGCTTGAACTGCAACTGCCGATCAACCTGGTGTGCATCGTCGCGGCGGCCGAGAACATGCCGAGCGGCAACGCAACCCGCCCGGGCGACATCGTCAAGACCATGAGCGGCCAGACCGTCGAGATCCTCAACACCGACGCCGAAGGCCGTCTGGTGCTGTGCGATGCACTGACCTACGCCGAACGCTTCAAGCCACAAGCCGTGATCGACATCGCCACCCTGACCGGCGCTTGCGTCGTCGCGCTGGGCGGTCACACTTCGGGCCTGCTGGGCAACAGCGACGCATTGATCAGCCAAGTGCTGGAAGCCGGCAAACGCGCCGACGACCGCGCCTGGCAGCTGCCGTTGTTCGACGAGTACCAAGAGCAACTGGACAGCCCGTTTGCCGACATCGCCAACATCGGCGGCCCGAAAGCCGGCACCATCACGGCGGCCTGCTTCCTCTCGCGCTTTGCCAAAGCCTACGAGTGGGCGCACCTGGACATCGCCGGTACGGCATGGCTGAGCGGCGGCAAGGACAAAGGCGCCACGGGCCGTCCGGTTCCGCTGCTGACCCAATACCTGATCGACCGCGCTGGCGTTTAAGCCGCTGCAAACGCGCCGGCCTCCCCGGTCGGCGCGTTCAGCGTTCTGGAATCACCCATGACCCAAGTCGATTTCTACATTCTGCCGAGTGCCGACCCCGTCGCGCGCCTGGACTTCGCCTGCAAACTCACGGACAAGGCCTGGCGCCTCGGCCATCGGGTGTACCTGCATTGCAGCGATGCCGGGCAACGCGAGGAACTGGACGCCCGACTGTGGCGCTTCCGGGGGGAAGCTTTCGTTCCCCATGGCGCGGCCGAAGACGACCAGGACGCACCCGTGGCGCTGGGTATCGGCAGCGACCCCGGCCAACATCAGGATCTGCTGGTCAATCTCGACTTGCGCATCCCGGAATTCTTCAAACGATTCGCGCGTGTCGCCGAGATCGTTGTCGAGGATCCCGCCATTCGCCTCGCGGCGCGCGAGAGTTTTCGCTTCTACCGCGAACAGGGCTATCCTCTGCAAGATCACCGGCTGCAGCGTCTTTGAGCACACGATGGATAATTCAAAACACCTGAAAGATTCAGCACACCTGCTGGATGACCTCGAGTCCATTCGCCAGCTGTTGGGCGATGATCCGGCCCGGCCGCCCCTGCTGACGGAGTCCGTGCACAGCGACGAGCAGATTCCGCTGCTGTTTGACGTAGTCAGCGGCCAGATCGTGACGCTCGATGAGCACGAAGCCAATCTCAATGACATCCCCCTGCTCACCCCCGAGCCCGTCGTGGCTGTTACACCTCCCGCACCCGCGGCCAGCGCGTCAAGCGCCAAGGCGCCGAACGCTGAGGCCCTGCTGCACCTGGACTCGGAATTGCGAGCCGCTGCGCAGTTGATCATGCAAGACGTGATCGACGATTTTGCCCCGCACATCGAGAACGAGATCAAACGACGTCTGGATGCGCGGATGGAACGGCTGTTGAGTCAATACAACAGCTGAACCTGTCCTCTTTGCCGACCCGGGACAGCGGATAGCGGAGTCCTACAGATGCCCGCGCCGATTCCGGGCATCACCGCTCGTAGCACCCGACCTAGCGCTTGTAGCTTGACGCCGCCTTGAAAAGCTATACTCGTCGGCTTTTCCGACTCAAAGCAGATCAGGTTCCCGCCTCGCATGGACAAGACCTACCAGCCGCACGCCATCGAAACTTCCTGGTACCAGACCTGGGAGTCCGAAAACTATTTCGCTCCGCAAGGCGCGGGCGACTCGTACACCATCATGATTCCGCCGCCGAACGTCACCGGCAGCCTGCACATGGGCCACGGTTTCAATAACGCGATCATGGACGCCCTGATCCGCTTCCGCCGCATGCAGGGTCGCAACACCCTGTGGCAGCCGGGCACCGACCACGCCGGTATCGCCACGCAAATGCTGGTGGAGCGTCAACTCGAAGCCCAGGGTCAGAGCCGCCACGACTTGGGTCGCGACAAATTTCTCGAGAAAGTCTGGGAATGGAAGGATCAGTCCGGCGGCAACATCAGCCGTCAGATCCGTCGCCTGGGCTCGTCGGTCGACTGGAGCCGTGAGCGCTTCACGATGGACGACGGCTTGTCCGAAGCGGTTAAGGAAGCCTTCGTGCGTTTGCATGAAGACGGCCTGATCTACCGTGGCAAGCGTCTGGTCAACTGGGACACCAAGCTGCACACCGCCATCTCCGACCTCGAAGTGGAAAACCACGACGAGAAGGGGCATCTGTGGAACCTGCGCTACCCGTTGGCCGATGGTGCGAAGACCGCCGAAGGTCTGGACTATCTGATCGTCGCCACGACCCGTCCGGAAACCATGCTCGGTGACGCGGCCGTGGCCGTGAACCCGAATGATGAGCGCTACCAGGCGCTGATCGGCAAGTTCGTCGAGCTGCCGCTGGTAGGCCGTCGCATCCCGATCATCGCGGACGACTACTGCGACCCTGAATTCGGCACCGGCTGCGTGAAGATCACCCCGGCCCACGACTTCAACGACTATGAAGTCGGCAAGCGCCACAACCTGCCGCTGCTGAACATCTTCGACAAGAACGCTGCCGTGCTGCCTGCTGCACAGGTGTTCAACCTCGACGGCACGCTGAACGATACCGTCGACGGCACCCTCCCTGCCGAATACGCCGGCCTCGACCGCTTCGAAGCGCGCAAGCAGATTGTTGCCGCCTTCGACGCTGCCGGGCTGTTGGTCAGCGTTGACGACCACGCCTTGAAAGTGCCGAAGGGCGACCGCTCCGGCACCGTCATCGAGCCGTGGCTGACGGATCAATGGTACGTGTCGACCAAACCGCTGGCTGAGCCTGCCATTGCCGCTGTTGAAGACGGACGCATCGCCTTCGTGCCCAAGCAATACGAAAACATGTACTTCTCCTGGATGCGCGACATTCAGGATTGGTGCATCAGTCGTCAGCTCTGGTGGGGCCACCGCATTCCGGCCTGGTACGACGAGTCCGGCAAGGTTTACGTCGGCCGCGACGAAGCCGAAGTCCGCGCCAAGCACAACCTTGGCCCTGACGTTGCCCTGCAGCAGGACAACGACGTGCTCGACACCTGGTTCAGTTCAGGTCTGTGGACGTTCTCCACCCTGGGCTGGCCTGAGCAGACCGATTTCCTGAAAACCTTCCACCCGACCGACGTGCTGGTGACCGGTTTCGACATCATTTTCTTCTGGGTTGCCCGGATGATCATGCTCACCATGCATTTGGTGAAGAACGAAGACGGCACCGCGCAGGTGCCGTTCAAGACCGTTTACGTGCACGGTCTGGTGCGTGATGGCCAAGGCCAAAAGATGTCCAAGTCCAAGGGTAACGTCCTTGACCCCCTGGACATCATCGACGGCATCGAGCTTGAAGCCCTGGTGCAGAAGCGCACCTCCGGCATGATGCAGCCCAAGCTGGCCAAGAAGATCGAGAAGCAGACCCGCGACGAGTTCGCCGACGGCATCGCCAGCTACGGCACCGATGCCTTGCGTTTCACCTTCTGCTCGCTGGCCTCCACTGGCCGCGACATCAAGTTCGACATGGGCCGCGTCGAAGGCTATCGCAACTTCTGCAACAAGATCTGGAACGCCGCGCGTTACGTGCTCGACAAAGGCGAAGACTGCGGTCAGAACGGCGAAGCGTTCGAGCTCTCGCTGCCGGATCGCTGGATCATTTCGCAGCTGCAACGCACTGAAGCCGAAGTGACCCGTCAGCTGGACCAGTTCCGTTTCGACCTCGCGGCGCAGGCGCTGTACGAGTTCATCTGGAACCAGTATTGCGACTGGTACCTGGAACTGTCCAAGCCCGTCCTGTGGGACGAGACGGCGCCGATCGAGCGTCAGCGCGGCACCCGTCGCACGCTGGTGCGTGTGCTGGAAGTCGCGCTGCGTCTGGCGCATCCGTTCATGCCTTTCATCACCGAAGAAATCTGGCAGCGCCTCGCGCCGCTGGCCGGCATCGAAGGCAAGACCATCATGCTGCAACCGTGGCCGGTGGCGAACGATGCGCGCATCGATGTCGCAGCCGAAGGTGACATCGAGTGGCTCAAGAGCCTGATGCTCGGTGTGCGCAACATCCGTGGCGAGATGAACATCGGTCCGGGCAAGCCGCTGCAGTTGTTCCTGAAGAACGTCAGCGCCGAAGACCAGCGCCGCCTGAACGAGAACGAGCACCTGCTGAAGAAGCTGGCCAAGCTTGAATCGTTCACTGTGCTGGAAGCAGGCGCCGAAGCACCGCTGTCAGCGACCGCTCTGGTCGGTGAGATGGAAGTGCTGGTGCCGATGGCCGGCCTGATCGACAAGGACGCCGAACTGGCGCGTCTGGACAAGGAAATCCAGCGTCTGCAGGGCGAAGTGCAGCGAGTTGGCGGCAAGCTGTCCAATGCCGCGTTCGTCGACAAGGCGCCGCCTGAAGTCATCGCCAAGGAACGCGCGAAGATGGCCGAAGCCGAACAGGCGCTGGGCAAACTGGCCGAGCAGCACGCGCGGATCGCGAGTTTGTAAGCACCATCTTCTAAATGAAATGCGCTGCCAGCCTGCAACCGGGGTGGCAGGCGCAACGAAGTCTTTGTAGGAGCGCGCTTGCCCGCGATGAGGCCAGCCCAGACGCCATCAGTCCATCTTCGGGACTGCGGTGTTCAATCCGACGTCATCGCGGGCAAGCGCGCTCCTACAGGGTTGCGGTGTCTGTCACCTGAATTGATACCCATGACAAATCCACTGCACACCAAACCCCCACGCAAGAAAGCCAAGCCTGCGCAACAGGCCAAGCCTGCCGCACCGCGCGAGAAAGCCACCCTGCACCCGCGCAACCGCCATCAGGGTCACTACGACTTTCCGCGCCTGATCAAAACCAGCCCCGAACTGGGCAAGTTCGTAATCCTCAATCCCTATGGCAAGGAAAGCATCGACTTCGCCAACCCGGCGGCCGTGCGGGTGTTCAACCGCGCCTTGCTCAAAGCGTTTTACGGCATCGCCCATTGGGATATTCCGGCGGACTACCTCTGCCCGCCCATCCCGGGGCGCGCGGACTACCTGCACTTTCTGGCTGACCTGCTGGCGGAACGCAACGAAGGGGTCATCCCGCGCGGCGCGTCCGTCACAGCGCTGGATATCGGCACGGGCGCGAACTGCATCTACCCGCTAATCGGTCAGGGCGAGTACGGCTGGTCGTTCCTGGGCTCGGACATCGACAAGATTGCCCTCGCGTCGGCAACGACCATCGTCAAAGCCAACGGCTTGAGCAAGAGCATCAGCTTTCGGGAGCAGCCCCATCAAAAGCACATCCTGACCCACTTGCTGCAGCCCGATGAGCGCTTCGACATCAGCGTATGCAACCCGCCCTTCCACGCCTCAGCTGAGGAAGCGTTAAGCGGCAGCCAGCGCAAATGGCGAGCCCTGGGCAAGGCAGACCCGAAACGCAAACTCCCGGTGCTGAACTTCGGCGGCCAGGCGGCGGAGCTGTGGTGTGAAGGTGGCGAGGCGCGCTTTGTGACGCAGTTGATCAGCGAAAGTGCTCAGGTGGCGACGCAGGTGTTGTGGTTCAGCACGCTGGTGTCCAAGGCTTCGAACCTGCCCCTGATTCAGAGCACGCTGAAAAAAGCCGGTGCCGTCGAAAACCAGACCGTCGAGATGGGGCAAGGGCAGAAACAGAGTCGCTTCGTTGCCTGGACCTTTCACGACACAGCTCGTCAGCAAGCATGGCGAGAGCAACGCTGGACCGCGCGCAGGCCCTGAGCCTAAACGGCAGTGTCATTTCTGTCAGTAGACGGCAAACGCCCTCGTTCATAAGCTGAATCCTCGTTGCGTGCCCCGGCACAAGGAGGTCAGCCATGCGCGTTTCAGCCTGCGTTATCTGCATGTTGATGGTCTGGAGCGGCCCGTCGCGGGCAGTTGAATTGAAGGCAAACCTTGATCCGGTCATAACGGTCAAGCGCATCAACGCCAGTTACAACCGCATCGACAACCATTGCAAAGAGCCGGATACCGGCGCCGCGCGGGGCCATTACTACTGCAGCGGCATCACGTTGCGCATGGTCAATCACGGCAACTTCAATCCCTGGGATTACAGCCCCTACGCCCTGCAAACCGGGGCAACGTCCTACACCTGGATACGCCGGGACCTGAGCACATCAGTGCTTGTTCACCCCGCAGGCTTCATCCTCAGGACGCCAACGGACGGGCTCGCGCTGCAGCTTCCGGTCAAGCAGGAGGGCTGGGCCTGTATCTACACGTTCGATGGCTACACCGGGCCGGATCGCAAGTGGTACGGCTGCGGGCCCTTCAACGACGCTACCTTCGTTCCCCCGTCCGAACCGACAACGGCGAACAAGAACGCTCAATGGGCCTACGGCACCTGTGCCGATCAGAACGTCAACACGGCCGAGCAGTGGCAACAGAAATATCAGGGCGGCGCCCGACAACCGATTCAGACGACGCAGTGCTCGTGGAACGCCGAAGTGCCTGCGCAGTGGGACGCGATGATTCAGGCCCATGAAGCCAGAGTGACCACCACCAACGCCGACCCTTATTCACGCAAGGACTTCTTCAACGAATTCATGCTCAAGAATGCCGCCGGCGGCAGCGACATCATGGATGACATCGATGCATTTATTTACCGGGGCAAGAACACGTTCAACTACCCCGTCCGAGGCGACAACGGTAAAGCGGCGGTACAGCAGGACGGCCTGGCCAACGCGCGCACCTTCCAGCGCAAACTCTATGATCAGGGCTACGCGGTGCCCATTCTGAATGTCGACTTCACTCGGCCGCCAGAGCAACGCTTCACTTACAGCGCGGCCGATCAAGGGGTCTCGCTTAACCTCAACCGCAACGTGACCGCTAAATACATCGCATGGAGCAACTGGGAGCAGCGCCTGGACCCCGGCACTGGAAAAGCGGAGTGGACGCTGAATGTCGTCCTGACCGAGCTGGGCAAAAAAGTACAGGCCAGTCAGCAGCAAGACGTTTATCAGGAGCTATACGACTTACGCGGATCAGACCCGCAGTGGCGCAATGAAGAAAGCGACTCAGGCAGCATGAAGCAGCAAATAGCCTGCATCGTGCGCAACTATCCGCAACGTGCCGACTGGAACCTGGAACCCTTCCGCCCGGTGGTATCCGAGGCAGTGGCGAAAGCGGCCGGCTGCAACCCCTTCAAGAAATAGCGGGCACAAAAAAACCGTGTCCGGATCGCTCCGTCACACGGTTTCCTCAACCAAGCAGCGTTTTCGCTTACTTGTTGACCGAGTCAGTCAGCACTTTGGCTGGTACGAACTTGACCACTTTCTTGGCAGCGATTTCGATGGCAGCGCCAGTCGAAGGGTTGCGGCCGGTGCGAGCTGGACGCTCGGTGACTTTCAGTTTGCCGATGCCTGGCAGAGTGATTTCACTACCGTTTTCCAGTTGGTCAGCGACGATTTGACCCAATTGGTCGAGAGCGTTGCGCGCGGTGGTTTTCGGCGCGTCGATTGCTTCTGCGATATCGGCGATCAATTGGTCTTTAGTCAGAGCCATGGTGGTGTTCCTTCCCTATCAAATTCGAATGGTTTGCAGAGTGTGGTACAGACGCGAAATGTAGATACTGTAAACGGCCTTTGGTTCGGCCGAACGCCCACAAACTGCACGCCTGGCGCGCTTTGGCGCTCAGGACCGGGCAAAACTAGCACAGCGCAACGCAAATATCCGCCCCTACCTACCCATTTGGTCAGCTTTATCGCCCGAGAGGCGTAAAAAAGTCATATTAATGTGCCCAGGTCAGCGTTTTCGGCCCTTCCAGAGCGTTCCGCCTCCCGTCTGCGGTACACTTGCCGACTTTCGCACGGGCCTGGTCTGGTCCCGTTCAGTTCCCCTTCAGCAGCCGAGAAATCCATGCCGATCCGTCACGCCATCGTCCACCTGATCGACAAGAAACCCGACGGCACACCCGCTGTGCTCCACGCCCGGGACTCGGAGCTCGCCGAGTCGCAGGCCATCGAGAACATGCTGGCGGACCTCAACGAAAGCTATAACGCCAAACAGGGCAAGGCCTGGGGTCTGTTCCATGCCGAGTCCGGCGCGCACCCGTTCAGTGGCTGGCTGAAGGAATATCTCGATCAAGGCAAGGATTTCACCCAGTTCAGCCGCATCGCGGTCGAACACCTGCAGAAGCTGATGGAAGAGTCGAACCTGTCGGTCGGCGGCCACGTGCTGTTTGCGCACTATCAACAGGGCATGACCGAGTACCTGGCGATCGCGTTGCTGCACCACAGCGAAGGCGTGGCGGTGAACGAAGCCCTGGACGTGACGCCCTCCCGGCATCTGGACCTGGGCCAGTTGCACCTTGCCGCCCGCATCAACATTTCCGAGTGGCAGAACAATAAGGCGTCCAAGCAGTACATCTCGTTCATCAAGGGCAAGAACGGCAAGAAGGTGTCCGAGTACTTCCGCGACTTCATCGGCTGCCAGGAAGGTGTCGACGGACCGGGCGAGACACGCACCCTCCTCAAGGCTTTCAGTGATTTCGTCGAGAGCGAAGACCTGCCGGAAGAATCGACCCGCGAAAAGACCAAGGCGCTGGTCGACTATGCCAGCAGCCAGAGCAAAATGGGCGAGCCCATCGCATTGGAAGAGCTGTCCGGCCTGATCGACGAGGACCGCCCGCGCGCCTTCTACGATCACATCCGCAACAAGGATTACGGCCTGTCGCCCGAGATCCCGGCCGATAAGCGCACGTTGAGTCAGTTCCGCCGTTTCACCGGCCGCGCCGAAGGTCTGTCGATCAGCTTTGAGGCGCACCTGCTGGGCGACAAGATCGAGTACGACGAGGAGAAAGGCACGTTGATCATCAAGGGTCTGCCCACTCAGTTGACCGATCAGCTTAAACGCCGCTGAGCCCAGCCGAGGAGCCAAAACCGAATGTTCGTTCGTACCCTGAAGAAGTTCCTGCTCATTATGCTGGTGGTGGTCGTGTACCAGAACTGGGGCAAGATCGAAAACCTGGTTCACCCCTCCTCGGCTGTATCAGAGCACGCGCAGGCCAACGCAAAAGTGACGTTGTACGCCACCGACTGGTGCGGCTACTGCAAGCAGACGCGGCGTTTTCTCGACAGCCAGGGCATTCCTTACACCGAATTCGACATCGAAAAAGACGCTGCCGGGCGCAAAGCCTATGAGGCGCTCGGCGGTCGCGGCATCCCTCTGATCGACGTGAACGGCACGCTGATCAGAGGCTTCAGCGAAGAGCAGATTCTCGCTGCGCTGAAGTAACGCCAAACGCTGGACGCCCGGAGTCAAACCGGATTGCACCCCGCCGCCTCGGCCTTCTCTTCAGAGAGATCGGGGCGGAATGGCTCCAGATTGAATGCATCCTTATTCCGCGCAATGCTGAAGTGGCAGACCAACTGGCGACGCATGCCACCGCCATCATTCTGTTTCCACTGATAATCATTTTTGTACTTGCGGACCAGTTCGGCATATACCGCGTCAGAGCCTGAAGAGCCCGTTTGCTTCTTACCCAATTCGGTCAGCACGACCGACAGTGACCACTCCTCTTCTCCCGTGCCCGGGTCAGGGCGTAAGGTCCACGTGGCGGACTGGATATAGCGATCGATTGTCCTGCCCGATTCAGAGACAGCCTGATCATCGGCATTACAGAAAAACAGTGCATCTTTAGAGGGGGAATCAGGAAGTGTCATTTCGATAATCGGCACCCAGACACCGGTTTGAGAGTAATAACGTTGTTGATCAAATCGGGCATCGTCTTTGCCGCCCCCAGGTTCGGGCAAATAGAAAAAGGCCTGAATGGGCAAGTTTTTATCAGGTGTTTCATTACTCCAGGTATCCAGCCTGAGTTCATTCTGCTTATTGAACGACGTCCTTCCCATCTCGCGCATGGCGCTCAAACTGGCATTGAAGTTGTCAGTTGCGTGCCGGTCCAGCGGATCGCGCACATCAAACCCGCACTCGTTACGGTTATCGCCTTTGGTCTGCGTCTTGTACTGCTCTGCCCACTGGCGACCGGTCTCGATCTTTTGAGAAAAGCACTCAGCGCCTTTGCCTGGCGCGCTTGCTGCCGGGGAGGTGCCGCAGCCTTTGTCGATCCGCGAGTCAGTGCCGCCGTCCATCGGGAACGAACACAGCACGTTGTAGGCGCTTTTGCCCGTCGGCAGCTCCTGAATCGGAAAGAGCACGTAGCCATTGTTTTCATACCGAACGAGCCGGGAAAATTTGGCATCCTTACGCAGATAAGAGAACGACGTACCGCCGCTTTTAACCGAGGACGGGCTCGGATCCCACGAGTTGTAGTCGTCCGAGGGAATGGTCGCCCTGAAGATAACGCCGTTGCACAAGAACGCGGGTGAAGAGGCTTTGCCGCAGTTTTCCCTTGTATCGTGATATTGACGTGTCAGCGCTTTCGCCGTATCAGCGCAACTCGCCGCATAAACATCTGCGGATTGGATTGCTAGAAAAAAAAGCGATAGCCCTAACGCATTGCCGTTTGCCATGACGTGCTCTCCTGTCCCTGGAAATAAAGCGTCCGATGTCACGAAATATCGAAGATATCGGCGCCACACAGGGACCCCAACGCTCTCCTTGGCCGGACAACTTTTATATAAGGTGAAAGAAGAGAGTAAACCGCGTAGCCGTTTAAACAACTGTCACAACTGACAGTCACCACGACTGCCTGATGATCAGCCAGATCAATACGCAATTAAAACAAAGCGATTATTCAGCGTCGCGATAAAGCCCGGCGTTGCACCGGGCTCATTTCCACATTACAAATTCAAGCCGCCTTGATCTGAAAACCCAAGCGCGGGAAGTGCACATGCACGGTGCCCGCACGGTCGTCTTCGCGGCGCAGGATAATCTCTTCGCGCCCGCTGAACACCAACTCTCCCGCCACCGCGTCAACGCCATAGTCCACCGCAGACACGGTGACCTGCTGGCCAACGGTAAAACCATTGGGATCGGTAAACGCTTCGTCAGGCACCGGCGCCGGGGTGGCAGCACGCGCAATTTCAACGGCGTCACCTGAACTCAACTCACTCGGCGCACCATGGCCGAATGCGATAACGCGCTCGTACCAGCTCAACACGGCCGGATAGGCATCCACGAGCGGGGACGTGACAGGTGTTTGTTTCAGGAACCACAGGGTGTGGGCCACCGAGAAATCAGCAATCGAGGGCGCGCCCAATAGGAAATCACCGTTGCGCTCAAGCTGGGTTTCCAGACGCGCCATCAGTGTCGGCCATTGATGCTGAGCCACTTCCAGCGGCACACGATTGGCGCTGCCGCCATTGAACAAGGTGGCGCGGTCGGCAACGAATGCCTTCACAGCCTCAGGCGGGACCTTGGCGAAACGCGCAGCCATAGAGGCAGGTTGAAACACCAGGCTGACGGAATGCAGGAACAGTACTGAATCCGCCCACGCGGCCAGGCTTGCCGACGTGAACTCCTGACCTTCGGGGTGAAAGGTCGGTGAGGACTTTTCCTGCTCCAGCCGGCGGGCAATCAACGCGGTGTCGCAGTAGATGTCGGCGCCCACTTGCAGAACGGGGGTTTTGCGATAGCCGCCGGTGAGGGGCATGAGGTCGGGCTTGGGCATGATCGACGGGATGTTGACCGAGCGCCATGACAAGCCTTTGAAACCCAGCATCAACCGGGCTTTTTCGGCGAACAGGGACATTGGATAGTGATGAAGAATCAAATCAGACATGCTTCGGGCCATCCGCAGGGGGAAAGCCCCAGCTTAGCCTCCTGCACGCTTACGGCAAACCCGCTCAGGCTGATGGCGCGGCATCACTTGGCTGGATGTAGCTGGCAGCCAGACATTCCTTGGCGCTTTTACGCAGTTTTTTGATCAGCCTCTCCTGCCGCAGGGCATCCCCCTTGTCGCGGCAAGCTTCGACATACACAAGCGCCACCGCGTGGCTGGAGCTGAAGAAGCGCGCGCCTTTGCCGCTCTGATGCTGAGCGAACCGGCGCTGCGGATCGTTACTGATGCCGCAGTACAACGAACCATTGGCCGCGCGCACCAGATACACGAACCAGGACTTGACCGGGGCGGTATCGGGTACGGGCGCGGTGGCGATTTCGGCGTCAGACATGCAGGACCGTGGAGCAGTAGCGAGGGGAACGGATTCTATCAAAGCCTCAGCGGCTGGCCTGAAAAGCCTTCAGCCCCTTCTGACCCTGTGCACGGATGGCGTTTTGCACAAACGGCGCCCAGCCCAGTAAAGCGCCTCGTGTACCCAACGCCTGACGCGACCAGCGCCACAGATTGAAGTGGTCATGGTGCTCGCAGATCTTGCCGTCCCGAAAGACGAAGCGCGCCTGAATATCGTTGACCACCGTGCGACCGGTCTGGCTGAACAGATAGGTCGCGACCCAGTGCGCAGCGCCGGTCGTGGCGTCCGCACGGACGTGATCGAAAACCACCGAGAAGTCACGGGCGCGGGAGGTCAGCATGCGCCACATGTCGCCGGCATCCCGCCCGCGCAGCTCGCCAAACACCGGGTCGGAAAACACCACGTCTTCGCTGTAGCACGCGGCCATCGCCTCAGCATCCAGACGACTGAACGCCTCGTAAAAGCGCGTGATCAGCGCGCTGTTGTGTTCGCTGGTAAAGGTTTCGCTCATGGGAACGCCGTCCATGGAAATAGGATGCCTGCACAATAAGCGGCTGCGCACCGTTTTGCCACGGGCATTCCCATGGGAAATGCTGCCCCTCAGACTTTCTCGCTGGTCACGCCCACATAAAGCGCGCGCCCGGCGCCCAGGCCGGCGATGATCGCGGCAACACCAATGATGCCGAAGATCCAGCCCACCGAGTCCCAGTTGCCGGTCCAGTCATGCACGACGCCTACCGCAAATGGGCCGAGGGATGCCAGGGTGTAACCGAAGCCCTGTGCCATGCTCGATAGATTGGCGGCGACGTGGGAGTCCCGCGAGCGCAGTACGATCAGCGTCAGTGCCAGGCTGAACGTCCCGCCCTGTCCCAACCCAAGCACGATGGCCCAGGCCCACAATTGATCAAGCGGGGCATACAGGCAACCGAACAGACCGGCCAGGGTCAGCAGCATCACCAACACAATCGCAATCCGCTGGTCCTTGCCCCGCGTGGCGAGCCATGGCGCGGTCAACGAACTGACCAGCTGCAACATGATCGAACCGGACAGCAGCAGCCCGGCTTCTGTAGCGGTGAGGCCACGACCGATGAGGATCGACGGCAGCCAGCCGAACACAATGTAGGCCAGCGACGATTGCAGGCCCATATAAAGGGTGACTTGCCAGGCCAGAGGGTCACGGCGCAAACCGCGCACCCGATAAGCCACCTGATGCTGGCCATGACGTTGACGCGTCTGCGGCCACCAGAAGATCGCGGCGAGAATCGCCGGAACGATCCAGAACCCTAGACCCAAGGTCCAGTCGCTGCCATTGCCGTTGCCAAGCGCTTCGCTCAACGGCACCGTGGAGCCCGCCGCCACCGCAGCGCCCAGGCACAGCGCCATGGTGTAAACGCCCGTCATGGCGCCTGCCTGTTTGGCGAAGTCGCGTTTGACGATGCCGGGCAGCAATACCCCAATGATACCGATGCTGGCGCCGGCCATGATGCTGCCGGCAAACAGACCAAATTCGCCCATCGAGCTGCGCAGAATGATGCCGCACGCCAAGGTCAGCAGAATGCCCAGCACCACGCGCTCACTGCCGAAACGTCGCGCGAGGATCGGCGCAAGCGGCGCGAAAAGACCCAGGCACAACACCGGCAGCGTGGTCAGCAAGCCGGCCGTGGCCGCAGAAAGCCCCAGGCTTCGTGACACCTCACTCAACAACGGCGCCATGCTCGACAACGCCGGACGCAGATTCAGTGCCACCAGCACCAGGCCTAATAACAGAAACCATGGGCGTTTGAGCACAGGGGGTTGCCGCTGCACTAGCTCGTCATCGGCTTCTGCGTCGATCAGCAGCTCGGTTATTTCGTGAGAGGTCGAAGGATTGGAACGGGGACTGCTCGCCGTCGGCGCCTTGGTCGTCATGGGATTCTCGTGGGGGCAGGAGGATGTAACAGCGCATTGCGCAAAGCACTAATCCTGTTGGAGATCGGCAGAGAACACAAGTTTTACGGGGATTGGGTACAGTTTTGCGGCAGACGTCAGGCGACCGGCCATAAAAAACCCGGGCACAGGGCCCGGGCTCTTTGTATAGCCGCTACTGACTCAGTGCAGAATCTGACTCAGGAACAGGCGCGTACGATCACTCTGCGGATTGTCGAAGAAGTCGTTTGGCGCGGCTTGTTCGACGATCTCGCCTTTGTCCATGAAGATCACGCGGTTGGCCACGGTGCGGGCAAAGCCCATTTCGTGGGTCACGCAGAGCATGGTCATGCCCTCTTCTGCCAGGCCGACCATGGTGTCAAGCACCTCTTTCACCATTTCCGGATCGAGGGCCGAAGTCGGCTCGTCGAACAGCATGATTTTCGGCTTCATGCACAGCGCGCGGGCGATCGCCACACGTTGTTGCTGCCCCCCGGACAGCTGGCCCGGGAACTTGTGCGCCTGCTCCGGAATACGCACGCGCTCCAGATAATGCATGGCGATTTCTTCGGCTTTGCGCTTGGGCATCTTGCGCACCCACATCGGCGCCAGCGTGCAGTTCTGCAGGATGGTCAGGTGCGGGAACAGGTTGAAGTGCTGGAACACCATGCCGACTTCGCGACGAATCGTCTCGATCTGCTTAAGGTCGGACGTCAGCTCGGTGCCATCGACCACGATGCGACCCTGCTGGTGTTCTTCCAGACGGTTGAGGCAGCGAATGGTGGTCGACTTGCCCGAGCCCGACGGACCGCACAACACGATGCGCTCGCCCTGACGCACGTTCAGGTTGATGTCTTTCAACACGTGGAACTGACCGTACCACTTGTGTACGCCTTCCATCCGGATCATGCCTTCGGCGCCCAGAGGCTTACTGATAGCTTCACTCATCACAAAACTCCTAACGCTTGTGGCCTGTGTCCAACTTACGCTCCAAATGCATGGAGTAGCGGGACATGCCGAAACAGAAGATCCAGAACACCAGGGCCGCGAACACGTAACCCTCGGTCGCCATGCCGAGCCACTTGGGGTCGGCGGCAGCTTGTTTGACGCTGTTGAGCAGGTCGAACAGGCCGATGATGATCACCAGACTGGTGTCCTTGAACAACGCGATCACCGTGTTGACGAGGCCGGGAATCACCATCTTCAGGGCCTGCGGCAGAATCACCAGACCCATGCGGCGCCAATAGCCGAGGCCCATGGCCGCGGCCGCTTCGTACTGCCCCTTCGGAATGGCCTGCATGCCGCCCCGTACCACTTCGGCCACATACGCCGACTGGAACAGGATCACGCCGATCAGTGCGCGCAGCAGTTTGTCGAAGTTCATGCCTTCAGGCAGGAACAACGGCAGCATCACTGACGACATGAACAGTACGGTGATTAATGGAACGCCTCGCCAGAACTCGATGAACGTCACGCACATCACGCGGATCGCCGGCATTTCGGAGCGACGCCCCAATGCCAGAATCACGCCCAGCGGCAACGCGCCAGCGATACCCACCGTGGCGATCACCAGGGTCAGCATCAAGCCGCCCCATTGACTGGTCGGCACGTTCACCAGGTCGAACACCCCGCCATGGAGCAGGATGTAGGCGACGATCGGGTAGATGAACAGGAACGACAGGCCGTAAATCGCCTTGCGAGGCATCGCTTTGATGAACAGTGGCGCAACGCCAATGATCGCCAGCCAGACGGTCAGATCGACCCTCCAGCGTAATTCCTGCGGGTAGTAGCCGTACATGAACTGGCCGAAGCGCTGTTCGATGAACACCCAGCAGGCGCCTGCCTTGGTGCAGTCGGCGCGCGTTGTGCCGACCCAGTTGGCATCGAAGATGGCCCAGCTCAGCAGCGGTGGAACAACCAGCCAGATCAGATAGATCGCGAACAGGGTCAACAGCGTGTTGATCCAGCTCGAGAACAGGTTCTGGCGCATCCATGCCACCGGGCCGAAGACTTTGCTCGGCGGTGGCATGTCGGGTTTGAAAGTATGGGATGTCATGCGCGTTTCCTCACCGCTCGATCAGCGCAATGCGCTTGTTGTACCAGTTCATCAGCAGGGAAATGCTGATACTGATCGCCAGGTACACGCTCATGGTGATGGCAATGACTTCGATGGCCTGACCGGTCTGGTTGAGCACGGTACCGGCGAACAGCGAAACCATTTCCGGGTAACCGATACCGGCGGCCAGCGACGAGTTCTTCGCCAGGTTCAAGTATTGACTGGTCAATGGCGGAATGATCACCCGCAGCGCCTGCGGAATGATGACCTTGCGCAACGTCGGCCCTGGACGCAGGCCCAGCGAGCGAGCCGCTTCGGTCTGGCCATGGCTAACCGACTTGATGCCCGAGCGCACGATTTCGGCAATGAATGCCGCCGTATACACCGTCAGGGCGAGGGTCAGCGCCAGCAGTTCCGGGATCAACACCCAGCCGCCAACAAAGTTGAAGCCTTTCAGCTCAGGCAGTTCCCAATGCACCGGTGCACCGAAGATCAGCGCGCAGAGCGCCGGGATCACGATGAACAGCGCAAGGCCCGCCCAGAACTTGTGAAACGGTACGCCCGTGGCTTCGAAGCGCTTGTTCGCCCAGCGCGTCATGAACACGATGGCGACAATGGCCAGTACCACGCTGATCACAAACGGCCACGCCGCATCGGTGGCAATCGCGGCAGGCATGTTCAGGCCACGACTGCTGACGAAGAAGGACCCGAGAAACCCGTGGGCCGCCCGCGGACCCGGCAAGGTCAGGAACACCGCGAAGTACCAGAACAGGATCTGCAGCAGCGGCGGAATGTTACGGAAGACTTCAACGTAAACCGTGGCCAGCTTGTTGATGATCCAGTTGTTGGACAGACGCGCGACGCCGACGATGAAGCCCAGCAGGGTCGCGAGAATCACGCCAATGAACGTCACCAGCAGCGTGTTGAGCAAACCGATCAGGAAAACCCGAGCGTAGGTGTCCGACTCCGTGAACGGAATCAGGTGCTGCGCGATGCCGAAGCCGGCACTGTTTTCAAGGAAACCGAAACCTGAGGTGATACCCCGGTGTTGCAGGTTGGTCTGGGTGTTATCGAACAGATACCAACCCATCGCGACTACGGCGACAACCGTAATTATCTGAAATAGCCACGCACGCACTTTAGGATCGCTGAGGCTGAGCCTCTGCTTGGGTGCGCTGATTTGATTTTGCATGGAGTGCCCCGGAAGAAATGCAACAAAGCGCCCGGCTGCGATTCACGCAGCCGGGTGCAGGTCAATCAACGCACTGGTGGTGCGTATTGAATGCCGCCAGCGTTCCACAGAGCGTTCTGACCGCGAGCAATCTCCAGAGGAGTGCCTGCGCCCAGGTTCTTCTCGAACATCTCGCCGTAGTTACCGACTTGCTTGACGATCTGCACGACCCAGTCTTTCTTCAGCTTGAGCTGCGGACCGTAATCGCCGTCGGCACCCAGCAGGCGGGCCACGTCAGGGTTCTTGGTGGATTTGGCTTCGGCTTCAACGTTTTTCGACGTGACACCTGCTTCTTCCGCGTTCAGCAGCGCGTAGCCAACCCAACGAACGATGGTGGTCCAGTCTTCATCGCCACGGGCGACAACAGGGCCCAGCGGTTCTTTGGAGATGGTTTCAGGCAGAACGACGTAGTCCTTCGGCGAGGCCAGCTTTGAGCGCTGTGCGTAGAGCTGGGATTTGTCGGAGGTCAGTACGTCGCAGCGACCGGATTCCAGCGACTTGGCGCTTTCATCGGAGGTGTCGAACGTGATCGGGGTGTACTTGAGGTTGTTGGCGCGGAAGTAGTCCGACACGTTCAGCTCAGTGGTGGTACCGGCTTGAATACAGATGGTCGCGCCGTCCAGTTCCTTGGCACTTTTCACGCCCAGCTTGCTGTTGGCCAGGAAGCCAACGCCGTCGTAGTAAGTGACGAAGCCCGGGAACACAAGGCCCATGCTCGCGTCGCGGGAGCTGGTCCAGGTGGTGTTACGCGACAGGATGTCGATTTCGCCGGACTGCAGTGCGGTGAAGCGCTCTTTGGCGTTCAATTGGCTGAACTTGACCTTGGTCGCGTCGCCAAACACCGCCGCAGCAACAGCACGGCAGAAGTCGGCGTCGATGCCCTGGATCTTGCCGCTTGCGTCCGGAACCGAGAAACCTGGCAGACCGTCGCTGACGCCGCACTGGATAAAGCCCTTCTTCTGAATGGCGTCCAGCTTGGCACCCGCTTGAGCGAACCCGGTCAGGCCGAGCGCTGCAGCGGCGGCCACTACAGCCAGGGTGGATTTCAACATCTTCATTCGAACCTCCAGTTTGCTCTTTGTTGTGTAGGAGCCTCAGCCCCGTCGCACCCTTGTGAGGCATTCATGACCCGTGCTGGCTTGTTTTTGGGTCATGCGACGTTGAACCCGTTTACCGCCACCGACGCCAGGCATCTGGTCATCGCGTGTCCGGCATGTTGCGAGCCCAGCAGACTGAAGCCCCATGATGTCCTTGAACCCCGAGGTTCAAAGCGAATCGTGCCGGGAATCCTGCTCGATGATTCCTTGCTGCCTCTGACGCAACACTTGGCTGTCTGCTTGATAGCCTATTAGTGTTACCGCCCGAGGTGAGCGCCTTCACTCCGCGGGTTATGTAGCAAAGCCCGTACCACCATGCTGGCAATGTCGAATTAGCGACAGGTCAAGATCAAAACTTGTAACCTTGCGACATCCTGAATTCCACATTGACGGCCCGACGCACCGCCTTAAAGCGCTGCGCCAAAGGCACCGCACACTAATGGAGCACACATGACTGAACCGTTGATCATCGAACCGGAATTGGCAGTCGATGCCTGCGTGATCTGGCTGCACGGCCTCGGGGCCGATCGCTACGACTTCCTGCCGGTGGCCGAGATGCTGCAGAAGACGCTGAAGACCGCGCGGTTCATCCTGCCGCAGGCGCCGACGCGGGCCGTTACCATCAACGGCGGCTACGCAATGCCCAGCTGGTATGACATCAAGGCCATGAGCCCGGCCCGCGCCATCGACAGCGGCGAGCTGGAAGGCTCGGCGCAAGACGTCATCAAGCTGATCGAACAGCAACGCGACAGCGGCATCGACCCGGCGCGAATCTTCCTGGCGGGCTTTTCCCAGGGCGGCGCGGTGGTGTTGCACACTGCCTTCCTGCGATGGGAAGGGCCCCTCGGCGGCGTGCTCGCCCTGTCCACTTACGCACCGACGTTCAGCGACGAAATGAGCCTCTCCGCCAGCCAGCAACGCATCCCGGCCTATTGCTTGCACGGCAGCAATGACCCGGTGGTTTTGCATGGCATGGGCCGAGCGGCTTACGAGCACTTGAAGGCCCAGGGCGTCACCGTGACATGGCAGGAATACCCAATGGAGCACGAAGTGTTACCGCAGGAAATTTCCGACATAGGTGTCTGGCTCGCGGATAAGCTTCGCTAGTCCACTCATTTGATCCTTCCAATTGCGTTGCGGATTTGCTAGGACACTACGCTGCGCCGGGTTCTTGCTTTACACTCCCCGGCGTACATTCCTAAATCAATCGATGAGATGACCGTGCTCAAAGCACTTAAAAAGATGTTCGGAAAAAGCGAGGCTGAGCCGCTCGCGCCTGCTGCTGCCCTCCCCGTCCGCCAGCAACAGACCGAAAGCGTCTCGCGGGAACCGTCAGCAGCAGAAGTGCACGTGCCAACGTCCGAGCATTCGGCAGCCACCGCACCGGCCGTTACATCGCCCGTCAGGGCCGAACGCCCGCGCCGTGAACGTGCGCCCAAGCCCGTCGTCATTCCCTGGAAACCCGAAGACTTCGTCGTCGAACCCCAGGAAGGCAAAGCCCGCTTCCACGATTTCCCTCTTGCCCCCGAACTGATGCACGCCATTCAGGACTTGGGCTTCCCGTATTGCACGCCGATCCAGGCGGGCGTTCTGGGTTACACCCTCAAAGGCCGCGATGCCATCGGCCGTGCCCAGACCGGCACCGGCAAGACCGCCGCCTTCCTGATTTCCATCATTACCCAGCTGACCCAGACGCCTCCGCCGAAAGAGCGCTACATGGGGGAACCCCGTGCGCTGATCATTGCGCCGACTCGCGAGCTGGTGGTGCAGATCGCCAAGGACGCCGAGGCGCTGACCAAGTACACCGACCTCAACGTAATGACGTTTGTGGGCGGCATGGATTTCGACAAGCAACTCAAACACCTCGAAGCGCGCCATTGCGACATTCTGGTCGCCACGCCAGGTCGCCTGCTGGACTTCGCCCAGCGCGGCGAAGTGCACCTGGACATGGTTGAAGTCATGGTGCTGGACGAAGCTGACCGCATGCTCGACATGGGCTTCATTCCCCAGGTCCGCTCGATCATTCGCCAGACCCCGCACAAGGGCGAGCGCCAGACGCTGCTGTTTTCCGCCACATTCACCGAAGACGTGATGAACCTGGCCAAGCAGTGGACGACGGACCCGGCGATCGTCGAGATCGAATCGCTGAACGTCGCCAGCGACACCGTCGAGCAGCATATTTATGCCGTGGCCGGTGCTGACAAGTACAAGCTGCTGTTCAACCTGATCAATGATCACGGTTGGGAGCGGGTGATGGTCTTCGCCAACCGCAAGGATGAAGTGCGGCGTATCGAGGAGCGCCTCGTGCGTGACGGCATCAATGCCGCGCAGTTGTCAGGCGACGTGCCCCAACACAAGCGCATCAAGACGCTGGAAGGTTTCCGCGAGGGCAAGATTCGCGTGCTGGTGGCGACTGACGTTGCGGGTCGCGGGATTCACATCGACGGCATCAGCCACGTGATCAACTTCACCCTGCCGGAAGTACCGGACGACTACGTACACCGCATCGGCCGGACCGGTCGTGCCGGTGCAGATGGCGTATCGATCAGCTTCGCCGGTGAAGACGATTCGTATCAGCTGCCGTCGATCGAAGAGAAGCTGGGCCGCAAGATCAGCTGCGAAACACCGCCGACCGTGTTGTTGCGCCCTGTGGTGCGCGTGCAGCGAGTGATTCCTGCGGCGGAATGACGCCACACATCTGTAGGAGTGTGGCTTGTCCCGCGATCGGCGACGCAGTCGTCGCAATGGCTGGGAATGGGGCTGTAGCTGACACCCCACATTTGCTGGCCTGACTGCCGGTTCCCGGCAGATCGCGGGACAAGCCACGCTCCTACAACGCTGAGTTTGCAGTCTATTTCCAGCGATCCGCAGCCTTGTGATCGCTGGCCCGCCCTTCAACCCAGCGCGGTCCTTCTGAGGTGTTTTCCTTCTTCCAGAACGGCGCTCGGGTCTTCAGGTAGTCCATGACGAAATCGCAGGCTTCGAATGCCGCCTGGCGATGGGCGCTGGCGGCCGCGACGAATACGATAGGCTCCCCCGGTTCCAGATTGCCCACCCGATGAATCACTTCCAGCTTGAGCAGCGGCCAGCGCTGCTGCGCTTCGTCGACGATCTTGAGCAGCGCTTTCTCGGTCATGCCGGGATAGTGCTCGAGAAACATCCCCGCCACCTCACGGCCATCGTTGAAATCCCGCACGTAGCCGATAAAGCTGACCACTGCACCTACGCCGACGTTGGCGTCGTGCATGGCGTTGACTTCAGCGCCGGGATCGAACGCGGCGGCTTGCACTCGCACGCTCATATCAGCCTCCGGTGACGGTCGGAAAGAAGGCCACTTCATCGCCCGGCTCAACGGCCGTGTCCAGGGAGCACAGCTCCTGATTGCGGGCGCACATGATGCCTTTCTCGCTCAGCACTTCCCACACACCGCCGCGCTCGAGCAAATGCTGGCGCACGGCGTCGACGGTGGCGAACGCGCCTTCGAGCTTCTCGCTCTCGGTGCCGAGGGTTTCGCGAAAACGCGCGAAGAACTGGACTTGTACGTGAATAGTCATTGGGCGCTCACCTGTTCGTCGGCGATGAAGTGTCCGCTTTTGCCACCGAGTTTTTCGAGCAGCCGCACGTGTTCGATGGTCATGCCGCGATCCACAGCCTTGCACATGTCGTAGATGGTCAGGGCCGCGATGCTGGCGGCGGTCAGCGCTTCCATTTCCACACCGGTCTGGCCGGAGAGTTTGCAGCGGGCAAGGATATGCACGGTGTCAGGGCTTTCTGCGGTGAGTTCGACCTTCACGCCCGTGAGCATCAACGGGTGGCAGAGGGGAATCAGATCGCTGGTTTTCTTCGCGGCCTGGATGCCGGCGATGCGCGCGACGGCAAATACATCCCCCTTGGGATGTCCGCCTGCGACGATCATTTGCAGGGTTTCGGGCAGCATGCGCACGCGCGCTTCGGCCACGGCTTCACGGAACGTCACGTCTTTTTCAGTGACGTCGACCATGTGGGCGCGACCTTGGGAATCGAGATGAGTGAGCACGGGATGACTCCTGAACAGGAGCGGGGATTGTAGGGAGTTAGGGCTAGAAGCCACAAGCTGCAAGCTACAAGCTGCAAGCTGCAAGCTGCAAGCTAACGACCCTGAGCGGACGTCGGCTTGCAGCTTGAGGCTAGAGGCTTGAAGCTGGTGCCACGTTACAAATGGCTCTCCGCGTATTCAGCCAGGATCGAGCGTGGAACACCTTGCAGACTGATGTGTACGCCGTTGGGGAAATCCTTGAAACGCTCCGTCAGGTAGGTCAGCCCCGAACTGGTAGCCGACAGATAAGGGGTATCGATCTGCGCCAGGTTGCCCAGGCAGACCACCTTGGAACCCGCGCCGGCCCGGGTGATGATGGTTTTCATCTGGTGCGGCGTAAGGTTCTGGCATTCGTCGATCAGGATCAGGCTCTGCTGGAAGCTTCGGCCCCGGATGTAGTTGAGGGATTTGAACTGCAGCGGCACTTTGCTCAGGATGTAATCCACGCTGCCATGGGTGTTTTCGTCGTCCATGTGCAGCGCTTCCAGGTTGTCGGTGATCGCGCCAAGCCATGGTTCCATTTTTTCTGCTTCGGTGCCGGGCAGAAAGCCGATCTCCTGGTCGAGCCCCTGCACGCTACGGGTGGCGATGATGCGGCGATAACGCTTGCTGACCATGGTCTGCTCGATGGCAGCGGCCAGGGCGAGAATGGTCTTGCCCGAACCGGCCGCGCCGGACAGGTTGACCAGATGAATATCCGGATCGAGCAGCGCAAACAGCGCCAGCCCCTGATAGATGTCACGTGGCTTCAGCCCCCACGCTTCCTGGTGCAGCAGCGGCTCTTGATGCATGTCCAGCAACAGCAGCTCATCAGGCTTGACGCCTTTGACCCAACCCACGAACCCCTGCTCATCGATGATGAATTCGTTGATGTGCACAGACGGAATCTGCTCGATCATCTGCACTTTGTGCCAGGTACGGCCGTGGTCCTGACGGGTATCGACTTTGCTCACCCGGTCCCAGAAAGAGCCGGTCATATTGTGGTAGCCGCGGGACAGCATCGACACGTCGTCGACCAGTTGGTCGGTGCTGTAGTCCTCGGCTTCGATTCCACAGGCGCGTGCCTTAAGCCGCATGTTGATGTCTTTGGTGACCAGTACGATGCGCGTGTCCTTTTTCTGCGCATGCAGGTCAATCAACTGATTGATGATGATGTTGTCGTTGAGATTGTCGGGCAGCAGCCGGTTGGGTTCCTGCCGCTTGTTCATGAGGATGGACAGATAACCCTTGAAAACGCCTGTACCGCGATCGATCGGTACGCCTTTTTCGACCTCCTCCGGGGTCGCTTCGCCGAGTGTCTTGTCAATCAACCGGATCGCCTGCCGGCATTCAGCAGCCACCGAGTGTTTGCCCGCCTTGAGCTTGTCCAGTTCTTCCAGGACCGTCATGGGGAGTGCAACGTGATGTTCTTCAAAATTCAGAAGCGCATTTGGATCATGGATCAATACGTTGGTATCGAGCACGTAGAGGATTGGCTGGTTAGAGGAAGGGGTGCGTCCGTGGTCATCCATACTCGCTCACCTTTGTAGTAGCCGAGTGACGCAACACACAGCGATGCCGCGCCACGAAAAGGCCGCCGAGGCTTTCCCCTTGAGGCAGGAGAAAATTGCGCAAAGTGGGGTCTGGAAAGACGCCACCTGTGTTGCAGGTTTCGGCGGTCTGTTGTCGTAATACCGCAAAACCGATGACATAAAAACGCGTTTCGGCGCTTTTTGAAGTTTATTTTTCAGGGGGCAAATTAGCCCTTGGCGTATGGATCAGCCGCGTTTACAGTCGGAAGTCCGGTCTGGGACAAATCCTCTGAAATTTCCGACACCTGTTTTCGTTATTCCCTTGCTTTCGCCGCTGGCAACGCCTGATCAACAGCTGTATCGGGCTGCTCGGTCGGGTCTTCCGGGGCGTCATCGTCGGGCGTCTCAGCCTCCTCATCCGGTACATCTTCTTCATCTGCCAACTGCTGCGGGTAGATATGGCAGTCCTCCCAAATCACGCCGCTTTGCGCGGTATTGGCCATCAGCCATGGCACCGCCTGCTGCGGCTTGTCCGTGTTGTCATGGAACACCACATTGCCGCGCCGCCAGAGCAGCATCAGCGTAAGCACGCGGTTGGCAGCCTGCTCGGCGCTGATGCGTCCGGTACTGTCCTGAGAATCGATGTTCCACAGCGAAACCCGCAGCTGCTGATCGCGGAAGAACGGCGCGCTGTCGGCACGACGATGCCCGTAAGGCGGGCGGAACAGCGGCACGAAATTGTCCGGCAGCACCTGCTGAACCAGCGCGGCCGTACGCTCGATGGATTCTTGCCAGTCGCGCCAGTGGGCATGGGACCTGAATTCCCAGCCCTGCAGGCCGACGCATTGCTGCCGGTAGACGTTCTGCAGCGCTTGGGGCGAGGTGCTGTCGAGACGACTTTGCAGGCTTTTGCCCAGGACGAAGAAGGTTGCGGTGATTTTCTGCTGGCGCATGAAGTCAGCCAGCCAGTCCGTCGCGCCATCAGCGACGGTAGGACCGCTTTCGAAATTGAGCAGGAAGGTCCGGTCCGGCATTTCCTCACCGCTGAGTTCGTCGGAGTTGTAACGCTCGATCTCGCTGCTGGTCTGCGGGAACAAGGCAGCCATACGCAACAGTTCGTTGAGATAGCGCTGGCTGAAAGCATCCGCGGGCGCTGCCCATTGCGCATAGAAGGAATCATCGGCCACTTTGTATTCCGCGGCGCGCTGGCGCAGCATCGGCACGTCGTCGACCAGCACGCAGAATGAGGCGTCGGCTTCACAGGTTTTTTCAGCGAACGTCCAGTTCTCGAACAGCCGCGTCCACAGCCGTGTGCGGATCAGGTTCACCGTCGGCAGGTTGATCTGGCGCAGGCCCAGACGCGCACCAAGCTGGGCATCGCTGAGCTTTTCGCTTTCCAGCAACTGATGGGCGAAGCTGAGAATCTGCGCACGAGACGCGACGTCGAACAGCTGCGGCGTTTCCAGAGCCTCCGGCCAGACTGCGCGATCCAGCATCGCGATATCGCCCGTGGCCGCCTGTGCGTTGAGCCCCAGCAGACAGGCTCCGATCAATAACAGCATGCGCAAAACGACGTGCTCCCAATCCTTGATAAAGAGGCCGAAATCCGGCGAGGCACTATAGCGGATTTGCCCTGGGCCAGATTGCCGGATTCGGGCACCGCTTCCGCAGGATGGCGCCTATCGACACCATAGCTGGAGTGATCCGCACGCAACCCCTAGAATCGCCCGACAATTAAAGGAGACCTGCCCATGCTGATGGTGATTTCCCCAGCCAAAACCCTCGACTTCGAAACGCCGCCTACCACCAAGCGCCACACCCAGCCGCAATTTCTGGAACATTCCCAGGAGCTCATCAGCCAGTTGCGTGATCTGACACCGGCGCAAATCGGTGAGCTGATGCACCTGTCAGACAAGCTCTCGGGCCTCAATGCCGCCCGCTTTGGCAGCTGGAATCCGGCGTTCACTCCCAAAAACGCCAAACAGGCACTGCTGGCCTTCAAGGGCGATGTGTACACCGGCCTCGACGCCGACACCCTGAGCGAACCCGATCTGACTTACGCCCAGAAGCACCTGCGCATGTTGTCCGGGCTCTACGGGTTGTTGCGACCTCTGGACCTGATGCAACCGTATCGGCTGGAGATGGGTACAAAGCTGGCGAACGCCAGGGGCAAGGATCTTTATGCGTTCTGGGGCGACCGCATCAGCGAGTGGCTGAACGAGGCGCTGAAAGAGCAAGGCGACGACGTGCTGCTTAACCTGGCGTCGAACGAGTACTTTTCGGCGGTCAAGCGTCCGGCACTTAACGCCCGCGTGATCGAAACCGAGTTCCGCGACCAGAAGAACGGTCAGTACAAGATCATCAGCTTCTATGCCAAGAAGGCCCGGGGCATGATGACCCGCTTCGTGATTTCCGAGCGCATCAGCAAGCCCAAAGACCTGGCCCAGTTCAATGCCCACGGCTATCGATACAGCAAAGAGCTGTCCTCCCCCGACAAGCTTATATTCCTGCGCGATGAGCAGGACGCCTGAGTCGCACCGCCCCTTCGCTGCGCCCAAACGCCTGCCCGTCTCCATCCATTGACGGGCGTCGTCACGCTATTTCATCCCTGCTTCAGTGCACTTTTCAATGCGCCCTCCTCGCTGTTTAAGTGCGATTAGCCAACACCACCATTCGAATGCGTCCATCCATCCAACCGAAAGCAAAGAAAAACAGTGATGCCGTTCGCAAAATCCCACACTTACTTAGTTCATAAGCTACAGTTTGCGCGGACGAACGGTAGTGCTGCCAGCTAATTGGCGCCAACTAACAGTCGAAAACTAAGGGCTCTTTTTTTTCTCAAAAATTTAACAACTTTTTTTGCAGATTTCGGCTCAAGAATTTGAACTAGTGGCAGACCACCCCGCCACTCGGCCAAAGCCCCATAAACTAAGGCTCAAACCAGCATCCCCACCCTGCTGGACCCTGCTAGAAATGGCCGAGTGTTACGAAAAATCTCAAAAAGAGGACGAGCGGCCCGGAACTTATGGGGAATGCCCACGCTCCTACATCCCGTAACAATTCTCGTCCCCCATGTAGGACATCTCTTACATGGCACATGGACAGATCTGGAAGTTGCTTCTCAACGAAGTTCGACCCACGGGTCAAGTGGTACGTACAAGGAGTCACGCACCAAACTAGTTGAAGTAAATTGAGCTAGCACCATTCGGGTGCCCGCAGTCGTGAATCGGGGGCTGATTCATCGGGAGACGGCCAAAAGCCTCGTCCTTGACTGCCTGAGCATGACGCGCAAATCATCCGTTGGAGTGCCTGCCACATCCCAGATCGAGAACCTATATAAATATGTATGGGCTACTCGACACTTTTGATCTGTAACATTCGGGTTTACCTTTCATCCAGGTAACTCACCCCTTAATTCTGCCTGTGCTTGTCACGCGACATTCATTTGCCGCGCATACGAGTGCGCGAAAGTTGTAAGACAGTTTTTATATTCGGCCAACTAATGGCGTAAACATCGAGGAGATTACTATGCGTATCAGCATCTTTGGTTTGGGCTATGTCGGTGCAGTCTGCGCGGGCTGCCTCTCGGCGCGTGGTCATGATGTTGTTGGCGTGGACATCTCTGCCGCCAAGATCGATCTGATCAACAACGGCAAGTCGCCAATCGTTGAGCCAGGTCTGGGCGAGTTGCTGCAAACCGGTATCAAGACCGGCAAACTGCGCGGCACCACCGACTTCTCCGAAGCCATTCGCGACACCGACCTGTCGATGATCTGCGTCGGCACGCCAAGCAAAAAGAACGGCGATCTGGAGCTGGACTTCATTGAATCGGTCTGCCGCGAAATCGGCTTCGTACTGCGTGACAAGAGCACCCGTCACACCATCGTCGTACGCAGCACCGTTCTGCCGGGCACCGTCGCAAACGTTGTCATCCCGATCCTCGAAGACTGCTCGGGCAAGAAAGCCGGCGTTGACTTCGGTGTCGCGGTCAACCCTGAATTCCTGCGTGAAAGCACCGCGATCGCTGACTACGACCATCCTCCGATGACCGTTATCGGCGAATTCGACAAAGCATCCGGTGACGTTCTGCAGTCCCTGTACGAAGAACTCGACGCACCGATCATCCGCAAGGACATCGCCGTTGCCGAGATGATCAAGTACACCTGCAACGTATGGCACGCGACCAAGGTCACCTTCGCCAACGAAATCGGCAACATCGCCAAGGCAGTCGGCGTCGACGGTCGTGAAGTGATGGACGTGGTCTGCCAGGACAAGGCTCTGAACCTGTCGCAGTACTACATGCGCCCAGGCTTCGCTTTCGGCGGTTCCTGCCTGCCGAAGGACGTCCGCGCCCTGACCTACCGCGCCAGCACCCTGGACGTTGAAGCACCACTGCTCAACTCCCTGATGCGCAGCAACGTTTCCCAGGTTCAGAACGCTTTCGACATCGTCGCTGCCAGCGACACTCGCAAAGTGGCCCTGCTGGGTCTGAGCTTCAAGGCCGGTACCGATGACCTGCGCGAAAGCCCACTGGTCGAACTGGCAGAAATGCTGATCGGCAAAGGCTACGACCTGAGCATCTTCGACAGCAACGTCGAATACGCCCGCGTTCACGGCGCCAACAAAGACTACATCGAGTCCAAGATCCCGCACGTTTCGTCCCTGCTGAACTCGGACTTCGACGCGGTCATCAACAACTCCGACGTGATCATCCTGGGTAACCGCGACGAGCGCTTCCGTGCACTCGCCAACAACGCGCCAGCCGGCAAGCGTGTGATTGACCTGGTGGGCTTCATGAAAGGCACCACCACCGAAAACGGTCAAATCGAAGGTATCTGCTGGTAACACACAGCGAGCTGCAAGCCACGAGCTGCAAGTTTCAGGCTTCATCCCTCCCGTCCCAGGCGTCAGCGCCTGCGACGGGAGGTTTGGAGCTTGCGGCTTGAGGTTGCAACTGACTTAGGGATACACACTATGCAAAGGCTGAAGCACGGCTTCCTCCAGGCCGCAGGTTGGCTGTTTTATCTAACTTTGCTGGCTGCCATTGCCATGGCGCTGCCTGCATCGCTGTTTGACTCGCACTCCAAAGATTTCATTTTCCTGATCGGTATCGTTGGCATCTGGCGTTACTCGATGGGCGCAACGCACTTCGTGCGCGGCATGATCTTCCTGTACATCGTCTACCCGCACCTGCGCCGCAAAGTGCGCAAGCTGGGCAAGGCAGCCGATCCGTCCCACGTATTCCTGATGGTCACCAGCTTTCGTATCGATGCGCTGACCACCGCCCAGGTGTACAGCTCAGTGATTCGCGAAGCCATCAACTGCGGCTTCCCGACCACCATCGTGTGCTCCCTGGTGGAAATGTCCGACGAGCTGCTGGTCAAGGCACTGTGGGCCAAGTACAACCCGCCGGAACACGTCAAGCTCGACTTCGTGCGCATCGCCGGTACCGGCAAGCGTGATGGTCTGGCGTTCGGTTTCCGCGCCATCTCCCGCCACATGCCGGACGACCGCTCCGTGGTTGCGGTGATCGACGGTGACACCGTTCTCGCTGAAGGCGTGGTGCAGAAAACGGTTCCGTGGTTCCAGCTGTTCGGCAACGTCGGCGGCCTGACCACCAACGAATTCTGTGAAGTACGCGGCGGCTACATCATGAGCGAGTGGCACAAGCTGCGTTTCGCTCAGCGTCACATCAACATGTGCTCGATGGCCCTGTCCAAGCGCGTGCTGACCATGACCGGCCGTATGTCGGTGTTCCGCGCCACCGTGGTGACGGACCCGATGTTCATCGCTGACGTGGAAAGCGATTCGCTGCAGCACTGGCGTCTGGGCCGCTTCAAGTTCCTGACCGGCGACGACAAGTCCAGCTGGTTCAGCCTGATGCGCCTGGGCTACGACACGTTCTACGTGCCGGATGCCGCCATCAACACCGTTGAACACCCGCCGGAAAAGAGCTTCCTGAAGGCCAGCCGCAAACTGATGTACCGCTGGTACGGCAACAACCTTCGTCAGAACTCCCGTGCGCTGGGTCTGGGCTTCGGTCGCCTCGGGGTCTTCACCAGCATTGTGCTGTTCGATCAGCGCGTATCGATGTGGACATCGATCCTCGGCCTGACCGTCGCCATGCTGGCAAGCCTCAAGTTCGGTATCGAATACCTGCTGGCTTACCTGCTGTGGATCGGTATCACCCGCCTGATCCTGACCCTGTTGCTGTCGTGCAGCGGGCACAAGATCGGTCCGGCGTATCCGATGATTCTCTATTACAACCAGATCGTCGGCGCACTGATGAAGATCTACGTCTTCTTCCGTCTCGACCGACAGTCCTGGACCCGCCAGGACACAAAACTGAGCCGCGACATGGCCAGCTTCCAGGGTTGGTTCAACACCTGGTCGTCGCGGACCATGACTTTCTCGGCTGGCAGCATCTTCGTTGCCGTGCTGCTGACAATGGTCTGACCGGGCCTCTGACCGAAACAATGGATCAACTCGATTAATCAGGAATTACAACCATGAATACAGCCGTGAATGCCAATGTCGTACATGAATCCGAAGCCCAGCGTCAGCACGCACGGGTCAAGATCCCGGCCAAACTGCGACTGCTCAATGGTCAGCCGAACGCCCCGCTGGTGCGTGTCGAAGACCTTTCCGCAGGCGGTCTGAGCTTTGTCGCTCCTGCCAACCTGCGTCCAGGCGTCGGTGAGGTCATCAAGGGTCGTCTGCAGTTCCTGATCGACAACCTCGGTCTGGCGATGGACGTCGACCTGCAAGTGCGCACCATCGATTCGAGCACCGGTCGTGTCGGCTGCCAGTTCCAGAATCTGGAATCGCAAGACATCTCGACCCTGCGCCACCTGATCACTTCGCACCTGTCGGGCGATCTCATCAGCATGGGCGAAGTACTGGCCACTCTGCAGCGCGACAACTTCACCAAGGCACGCAAATCCAAGGACGGTGGCAGCGGCCTGAGCGCTTTCGGTCGTCTGCGCGCCGTCACCTTCAGCGTCGGTATCTTCGCCGTCGGTGTGATCGCGTTCGGCTTCGTCGCCAAATCGGTCTATGGCATGTACTTCGTCAGCCACTCCACGTCGGGCCTGGTCAGCGTACCTAGCCTGGATGTCACCATGCCCCGCGAAGGCACCGTGACCAGTCTGGTGACGCCGAACGGCAACGTCGCCAAAGGCGCACCGCTGGCGACGTTCAACACCAGCATGCTGGACATGTTGAAAGGCAACCTGGACCCGGACGAAATGCAGCCGGCCAAAATCGAAGAGCTGTTTGGTCGTCAACTGGCCGGCACCATGACCAGCCCGTGCGATTGCGTCGTGGCCAAGCAACTGGTCGCCGACGGTCAGTACGCAAGCAAAGGTCAGGTGATCTTCCAGATGGTCCCGCGCAACGTCGCCGCCAATGTCGATGCTCGCTTCACCTACCGTCAGTTCGCCGATGTACAGCCGGGCGCCCGCGTGACCTTCCAGGTCGCTGGCGAAGAAGGCGACCACACCGGCAAGATCGTCAGCGCCACGGCTCTGAGCCCTGCTGACCTGTCTTCCGACATCCGCGTTCAGATCCAGCCTGATGAAGCCATCAACAGCAGCCTGGCAGGTCGTCCGGTTGAAGTGGTGAGCACCCGCGGCCCGTCGCTGAACTGGTTGATCGATAAAGCCACGGCGGCAGGTTTCTAAACATGGCTAGCCCACTACGAAGCTTGTCAGCCCCTACATTGTTGAGCCTGGCGATTGCTATCGGTTTGGGCGGCTGTGCCGGCCTGCCCGATCAGCGCCTGGCCAACGAAGCCCTGAAACGCGGCGACACCTCGCTGGCGGAGCAAAACTATCGGCAACTGGCGGACCTGGGCTACAGCGATGCACAGGTCGGCCTCGCGGATATCCAGGTGGGTACCCGCGACCCGGAGCTGATCAAGCAGGCCGAGGCGACGTATCGCGCCGCGGCCGCCACTTCGCCTCGGGCGCAATCGCGTCTGGGCAAGTTGCTGGCGGTCAAGCCGAACTCCACCGAAGCCGAGCAACGTGAAGCCGAAGGTCTGCTGAAGAAGGCCTTCGCCAATGGCGAAGCCGGCACGCTGATCCCGCTGGCGATGCTCTATCTGCAATATCCGCACACGTTCCCGAACGTGAACGCGCAGCAGAAGATCAATGAATGGCGCGCGACCGGTTACCCGGAAGCGGGTCTGGCCCAGGTGCTGCTGTATCGCACCCAGGGCACCTACGACCAGCATCTGGCAGACGTCGAAAGCATCTGCAAGCAAGCGCTGCGCACCACCGACGTTTGCTACACCGAGCTGGCGACGGTCTATCAGAAGCGTGGCGAAGCCGACAAACAGGCTGCGCTGCTCGAGCAGATGCAAAGCGGTTACGCCATGGGCAGCGTGCCTGCCATGCGTGTCGACAGCGTCGCTCGCGTGCTGGCGGATTCGACCCTCGGCAAGCCGGACGAAAAGACCGCGCAATCGCTGCTGGAGAAAGTTGCCCCCGGTTACCCCGCTTCGTGGGTGAGCCTGGCGCAGTTGCTGTACGACTTCCCCGAACTGGGTGACGTCAACAAGATGATGGAATACCTCGACAACGGCCGTGCCGCGGATCAACCGCGCGCCGAACTGTTGCTGGGCAAGCTGTATTACGAAGGCAAGCTGGTCTTGCCGGATGCGAAGAAAGCCGAAGAGCACCTGACCAAGGCCGCTGCGACGCAAATCTCCGCGCATTACTACCTGGGTCAGCTGTATCGCCGGGGTTATCTGGGCCATCCAGAACCGCAGAAAGCTGTCGACCAGCTGCTGACCTCCGCACGCGGCGGCCAGAACAGTGCCGATTTCGCCCTCGCGCAGTTGTTCTCGCAAGGTAAAGGTATCAAGCCTGATCCGGTCAACGCATGGGTCTTCGGCCAGCTGGCACTGGCTCAGGGCACGCCGCAAGCGACGGATCTCGTGCAACAACTGAACGAACAATTGCCGCCTGAGAAGCGCGCCCAGGCGCAGAGTCTTCTCCAGCGAGAACAGCAGGTCCGTGGCACAACCGCGCAAAACGCGTTGGCCTTGCAGACACTGCAAGAAGACAAAGACGGCGGGGACGCACCTCTATGAAGCTTAAGTTGAACCCTCTGATGGCGGCCGGATTCGGTCTGGGCTTCTCCCTGATCTGGGCCACGCCGACACTGGCAGCCCTGACCGACACTCAAAATTTCGGCATCGAAGTCAAAGCGACCGGCCAGATGGAAGACGACCGTGACCTCGGCACCCGCAGCGGTGGCGACGTCAACGGTGTCGGTCTTGATCTGCGTCCGTGGGCGTATGGCGAGTGGGGCAACTGGAGCGGCTACGCGATGGGCCAGGTCGTCACCGCTACCGACACCATCCAGACCGACCCGCTTGATCAGCAGGTCACTGATGCAAACGGCCAAAGTGCCCAGCGCTCACGCAGCACGTCGAACAGCCGCAAGGTGGATGACAGCTATGCGGCCCTGCGCGAATTCTGGATCGGCTACAGCGGTTTCACACCGTACCCTGGCGAGATCCTGAAGTTGGGTCGTCAACGCCTGCGCAATGACGACGGCCAGTGGCACGACGTCAATATCGAGGCTTTGAACTGGACCTTCGACACCACCCTGCTCAAGGCAGAAGTGGGCGCCGCCCAGCGCTTCAGCGAATACCGCACCGACCTGACTGAACTGTCCGCTCAGGATAAAGACCGCTCGCACATCTTCGGCGACGTCGAATACCAGTGGACGCCGGGCCAATGGGCTGGCGTTCGTGCGCACCACAGTCATGACGGTGGCAGCCTGAAACATCAGGGCGAAGCCATTGATGATCTGGACAAGACCACACGCGGTGATCTGACCTGGCTCGGTCTGCAGGCCAACAGCGACGCGTACAACTACCGCAACCTGAACACCGTCAACTACTGGGGCAGCCTGACCTGGCTGACCGGCGACCGCGATCGTATTAGCAGTCGCTACGACGCCAGTCTCGATCAAGACGTAGCTGGCCAGAAGACCGACGAAAACGTGAATGGCTGGGCGACCGACCTGGGCCTGCGTTTCCGCCTGGACCCGATGTGGCAAGTGGGCGGCGCCTATTCCCGCGCCAGCAAGAACTACGAGCAGAACGGTCTGGAAAGCAACCGCTCGAACTGGACCGGTACCCGCTCGCGCGTGCATCGCTTCGGTGAAGCGTTCCAGGGCGAAATGGCCAACGTAGAGTCCGGCTCGCTGTTCGCCTCCTGGCAGATGCAGGACGAGTACGACGCCTCGCTGATCTACCACAAGTTCCGCCGCGTTGATGGTCACTCGCCAATTGGCGGCGCGGGTGTTAACCCGGCGCCAGAAAGTACAGACGTTTCCGGCGTCCTTCAGAACCTCCAGTTAGAAGACGGTAATAAAGACCTGGGTCAGGAAATGGACCTCGTCGTGACCAAGTACTTCAAGCAAGGCCTGCTGCCGGCTGCGGTGAGCCAGTCGTTCGACGAACCGTCGGCGCTGATTCGTCTGCGTGCAGGCGTGTTCAAACCGGGCGATGCGTATCACAGCGGTGTAGACAACTACATGCACCGCGCCATCGTCGACGTCATCTGGCGCTTCTGATGCAAGCCGCGATAGGAGTGCAATGAGATGAACAGTCAAGCAAGCAGATTGCGTCACCGGGCATGGCCGCATGCCCTGCTGGAAAGCTCTGTGCTGAAATGCGCGGTGTTGAGCAGCGTCATGCTGCTCTCCAGCACCGCGGCCATGGCCAACAACCCGTTGCCGGTCCCTGCCCCTGCGGCGCATCCGGCGGATGACAAGGAAGTGGTGGTCAAGGGCCTGCATCAGGCCAAGACCTACACCATCAGCAGCCCGCCCATCGAACCGCTGCTGATGGACAAGCCCAAGCTGCCTGACCTCTCGGGTTACACCCAGGAGGCCATGCAGAAGAAGATCGTGCGCAGCAAGCCGGGCAAGGTTGCGATCAAACGCATGATGCAGGAAGACTCGCTGAAGGAATTCATCGGCGGTGACAACAAGATGGCCGAATGGGTAGCCCGTCAGCACGGCATTCCACAGGCAATCTTCATCGAAGACGGCTACATGACGTTGCAAGAGCTCGCGAAAAAGGTGCCTAAACAGTACCTGAGCGAGACCTCGCCGGGCGTGTTCCTGGCACGTCTGCCGATCGTTGTCGGCAAGAACGGCATCCTCGAAGTCGACAAGAAAACCACCGAGCTGCGCCTGTCCCAGGACGCCGGTGCGTTTCTGGTCAACGACAACCTGCTGTTCATGTCGGACACCAAGCTGACCGGCTGGAGCGAGAAGTCCAACGGGCCGTCGACGTTCAAGGCGCCGAAGGAGTTCCGCCCGTTCCTGCTGTCCTGGGGCGGTACCCAGACCTACATGTTCAACACCAAAGTGGCGAGCCTGGGGTACAACAACAGCAAGTCGTACGGCATCAGTATTTCCCAGTACACGCCGAACATGAAGGCTCAGATGAACCGCGCCGAGCCGACCGGCTGGATCGTCAACTCTGACTTCTCGGACATGTGGTACGGCTTCTACTGCTATGAAACCCGTGACTTCGTGGTCAAGGGCAGCACCTACCACGACAACATTATTTACGGCATCGACCCCCATGACCGTTCCCACGGTCTGATCATTGCCGAAAACACCGTTTACGGGACCAAGAAAAAGCACGGGATCATCGTCTCCCGTGAGGTGAACGACAGCTTCATCATCAACAACAAAAGCTACGACAACCACCTGTCAGGCATCGTCCTTGACCGTAACAGCGTGAACAACCTGGTGGCGTACAACGAGATCTACCGCAACCACACCGACGGCATCACCTTGTATGAGAGTGCCGACAACCTGCTGTGGGGCAATCGTGTGTTCGCCAACAAGCGTCACGGCATCCGGGTTCGCAACAGCACCAACATCAAGCTGTACGAAAACCTGGCCATCGGTAACGGTTTGATGGGCGTCTACGGCCACATCAAAGACCTGTCTGACACTGACCGCGACATCAAGCTCGACCCGTTCGATGCCGAAGTCTCGCTGATCATGGTCGGCGGCGAACTGACCTCCAACGGTTCAGGCCCGCTGTCCATCGACTCGCCTCTGAGCGTCGAGCTGTACAAAGTGTCGATGCTCGCACCGACCAAAGCCAGCGGGATCAGCTTCAACGGTGTACTGGGCGACCGTCAGGACGAAATCCTCGATCTGCTGGTGCGCCAACAGAAAGCCGTGTTGATCGACCCGGTCGAAAGCCAGAAACAACTCCGGGACTGAGGAAGATATTTCTATGCACGCACATTTGATCAAACTGCTCAGCCTCTCGGGCCTGACCGCTGCACTGTTCGCCGCCAGCAATGGCGCGTATGCAGCGGACACCACTGCCCCGAGCTTCACGGCCGAGCCTTGCTGCAGTCTGTGCCCTGAAGCGCACGACGAAAAAAACTACGTCAGCCGCTACCAGCAGAACTTCACCACGCTGGTTCAGGCCCAGGGCGACTGGCTGTTCCGGACCCGTGAAGATCTGCGCACCGAATTCGACACCACGCCTGAAGGCTATCGCCGCATGCAAATGCTGCATGACGCCTTCAAGAGCAAGGGTGTAGAGCTGGTGGTCGTGTATCAACCCACCCGCGGGCTGGTTGATCGCAACAAGCTGTTCCCGGCTGAACGCGACAAGTTCGACTACAACACCGCGCTGCGCAACTACCAGGCCATGCTCGGTCGTTTCGCAAAAATGGGCTACACCGTGCCTGATCTGTCGCCGTTGACCAACGAGCAACAGGCTCACGATTTCTACTTCCGCGGTGACCAGCACTGGACGCCGTACGGCGCTCAGCGCACGGCGAAAATCGTCGCTGACTCCGTGAAAAAGATGCAGGCCTTTGCCGGCGTTCCGCGCCGTGAATTCGAGACCCATTTGTCAGGTCGCATGGGCAAGAAGGGCACTCTTCACAATATGGCCGGTCAATTGTGCGGCACGAGCTACGCCATCCAGTACATGGACCAGTTTGAGACGGAACCCAAAGGCGAAGCCGCCGACGGCGACCTGTTCGGTGACTCCGGCAACCCGGAAATCACCCTGGTCGGTACCAGTCACAGCGGCAAGAACTACAACTTCTCCGGCTTTTTGCAGGAATACATTGGTGCTGATGTGCTGAACGTCGCCTTCCCGGGCGGCGGCCTTGAAGGTTCGATGCTGCAGTACCTGGGCAGCGAAGACTTCCAGAAACACCCACCGAAGATTCTCATCTGGGAATTCTCGCCGCTTTATCGCCTGGATCAGGAGACCATCTATCGTCAGATGATGTCGCTGCTGGACAACGGCTGTGAAGGCAAACCGGCGGTCATGAGCGCCAGCACCACCCTCAAACCAGGGATCAACGAGTTGCTGGTCAACGGCAAAAACGGCATCAAGGATGTGCGCAACGGCAGTAATCAGATCGACATCAAGTTCGCCGACAACTCGGTGAAGACCCTTCAGGCGCGCCTCTGGTACATGAACGGTCGCCACGAAGACTTGAAGATCGAGAAACCTGAAACATCTGAAACCGACGGGCGCTTCTCCTTCGAACTGCGCGATGACAAAGACTGGGCTGACCAGCAATTGCTCGCACTTGAAGTGCAGGGTCCGGAAGCGGGCACTGCGCCACAGCAGGTCGAAGCGAAAGTATGCAAACGCAACGTGTTCCCGAATGTCGCGCATCAAACCGCGCAAGCCGGGTTATGAGGCTCATATGCACACTCCAAAACTGATGCTCCCTACCCTTCTGTCCCTGGCAATGATGTCCTCGGCACTGTTCGCCACCGGCGCCAGCGCTGCGTCGACACTCGTGCCGCCGCAGGGCTACTACGAAGGTGTCGAGAAATTCAAGACAGGCCAGGGCAAGTTCAGCTGTGACTCGATTCCGCAGCCTTACACCGGTCCACTGCAGTTTCGCAGCAAATACGAAGGCTCGGACAAAGCCCGCGCCACGCTGAATATGGTTTCCGATCAGGCTTTTCGTGACGCGACCAAAGACATCACCACCATGGAGCGCGCCACCAGCAAGGTGGTGATGCAGTACATGCGTGACGGTCGCCCGGAACAGCTCGATTGTGCGCTGAACATGCTGACCACCTGGGCCAAGGCCGATGCGCTGGAGTCCACCGACTTCAACCACACCGGCAAGTCGATGCGCAAATGGGCATTGGGCAGCATGTCGTCCGCCTATCTGCGCCTGAAGTTCTCCGAGTCGCATCCTCTGGCCACCCGCCAGCAGGAATCGCAGGTGATCGAGGCCTGGTTCAGCAAACTGGCGGATCACGTCGTCAGCGACTGGAACAATCTGCCGCTCGACAAGACTAACAACCACTCGTACTGGGCCGCCTGGGCCGTGATGTCCACGTCAGTCGCGACCAATCGCCAGGACCTGTTCGACTGGGCAGTGAAGGAATTCAAGATCGGCGCCAATCAGGTTGACCCGCAAGGTTTCCTGCCGAACGAGCTCAAGCGCAAACAGCGTGCGCTGGCGTACCACAACTACGCGCTTCCGCCGCTGGCCATGATCGCGAGTTTCGCCCAGGCCAACGGTGTCGATCTGCGTCAGGAAAACAACGGGGCGCTCAAGCGTCTGGGTGATCGCGTGCTGGCTGGCGTGAAGAACTCAGGCAGCGAATTCGCCGCCCGCGACGGCGAAAAGCAAGACATGACGGACCTGAAAACCGACATGAAATTCGCCTGGCTGGAACCGTACTGCTCGCTCTATGACTGCGGCCCGGATGTGCTTGAGCAGAAACACAAGATGCAACCGTTCAAGAACTTCCGCCTCGGCGGCGACATGACCCGCACCTATGACCCGACGCATGAAAAGGGTGACAAGGGCGGTTCTTAAAAGCCGCGCCGGAACCTGCCGGCGGATGCAAAACCTGTAGGAGCGCGCTTGCCCGCGAAAGCGATTTTCCAGACGACATAATTGTGTCGGATGTACTGGCCTCATCGCGGGCAAGCGCGCTCCTACAGAATCGGCGTCGGTCGTTCGGATTTACGTTTCACCCCTCCATTTTTCGTGGGGGGTTTGGGGGGGCTTCGGCCCTTGATGTTGGACAAATGGAGAGATAAAGGATGGTTTTCTCATCCAACGTGTTCCTGTTCCTGTTCTTGCCGGTATTTCTCGGCTTGTACTACCTGAGCGGGCAACGCTATCGCAACCTGCTGCTGCTGGTCGCCAGCTACGTCTTCTACGCGTGGTGGCGAGTGGACTTTCTGGCACTGTTCGCAGGTGTGACGCTGTGGAACTACTGGATCGGCCTGCGCGTAGGCGCTGCCGGGGTCAGAACCAAACCGGCTCAGCGCTGGCTGCTGCTCGGCGTGGTGGTCGACCTGGGCATCCTTGGCTACTTCAAGTACGCCAACTTCGGCGTGGACAGCATCAACGCAATGATGACGTCGGTCGGTCTTGAGCCGTTCATCCTTACCCACGTGTTGCTGCCGATCGGTATCTCGTTCTACATCTTCGAGTCCATCAGCTACATCATCGACGTCTACCGTGGCGACACGCCGGCAACGCGAAACCTCATCGACTTTGCAGCGTTCGTGGCGATTTTCCCGCACCTGATTGCAGGCCCGGTACTGCGTTTCCGCGACCTGGTCGATCAGTTCAACAACCGCACGCACACCCTCGACAAGTTCTCCGAAGGCTGCACGCGGTTCATGCAGGGTTTCATCAAGAAAGTCTTCATTGCCGACACGCTGGCGGTGGTCGCCGACCATTGCTTCGCCCTGCAGAACCCGACTACGGGTGACGCATGGCTCGGCGCGCTGGCGTATACCGCTCAGCTGTACTTCGATTTCTCCGGTTACAGCGACATGGCCATCGGCCTGGGCCTGATGATGGGTTTCCGCTTCATGGAAAACTTCAAACAGCCGTACATCAGCCAGTCGATCACCGAGTTCTGGCGTCGCTGGCACATCAGCCTGTCGACCTGGTTGCGTGACTATCTGTACATCACGCTGGGCGGCAACCGTGGCGGCAAGGTCGCGACCTACCGCAACCTGTTCCTGACCATGCTGCTGGGTGGTCTGTGGCACGGCGCCAACATCACTTACATCGTCTGGGGTGCTTGGCACGGCGTGTGGCTGGCGATCGAAAAGGCCATCGGCCTGAACACCGCGCCGCGCACCTTCAACGTCGTTCGCTGGGCCTTCACCTTCCTGCTGGTGGTCATGGGCTGGGTCATCTTCCGCTCGGAAAACCTGCACGTTGCCGCCCGCATGTACGGCGCGATGTTCAGCTTCAGCGATCTCGGTCTGTCGGAACTCAACCGCGCCAGTCTCACCGGTCTGCAAGTGGCGACTCTGGTCGTGGCGTACATCACCCTCGCCTTCTTCGGCCTGCGTGATTTCTACCGCAATCGCGCGCCGGTCAAGCCGACCGACAAAGCCGTACAGGCCGACGGCCCTGCCGCTGCCGAGCCAGGCCTGATCAAGGCCGTGCCGGGCGACAAGCCAGGCAGCATCCATCAACCGGGTTACATCGTCGGCACCGAAGCGCAGGTTCAGCCTGCCTACTGGACCGCCGACTGGTCACGCTATGCCATGCGCGCCCTGATCCTGCTGATGTTCGTTGCATCGATCCTGAAACTCTCGGCGGCCAGTTTCTCGCCGTTCCTTTACTTCCAGTTCTGAGGAGCCTGACATGACCCGTTCATTACGTTTCCTCTACATCTTCCTGTTCCTGGCGATTCTGCTGGTACTGGGCCTGTGGTCGCTGCGCAGCTTCAGCGGTTTCTCGACGTCGAAAGAAACCACCGTGCTCAATGGTCACTGGACCAAAGCGGTGGAGACCCACTACGACGAAGAATTTCCGATCAAGCGTCTGGGCACCAACCTCTGGGCCGCTCTGGACTACAAGGTGTTCAACGAAGGTCGTCCAGGCGTGATCCTGGGCAAAGACCAGTGGTTGTACACCGACGAGGAATTCGACGCAGTTGCCAACAGCGAGCAGAACGAAGCGGACAACCTGGCGATCATTCAGGGCGTGCGTGACACCCTGAAAAAGCAAGGCACGCAGCTGGTGCTGGCAATTATTCCGGCCAAAACCCGTCTGTACCCGGAGCACGTCGGTGACAACAAGCCGGCAACGCTGCATACCGATCTCTATCAGCAGTTCCACGCCCAGGTGAATCAGGCCGGCATCCTTGCCCCGGATCTGCTGACGCCGCTGCAAAGCGCCAAGGAGAAGGGCCAGGTATTCCTGCGCACCGACACTCACTGGACGCCGATGGGCGCGGAAATCGTCGCCCGCCAGTTGGGCGACGTGATCAGCAAGCAATTACCGCTGAACGTTGAACCGCAGAACTTCGTCACCGAAGCCAAGTCGACCGAACCCTACAAGGGCGATCTGACCAACTTCCTGCCGCTCGATCCGCTGTTCAGCAATCTGCTGCCCAAGCCGGACGACCTGCAACAACGCAGCACCAACCCGGCTCAGGCTAGCGCCGAGGGCGGGGACGCCCTGTTCGCTGACGACTCGGTTGCAGTCGGTCTGGTCGGCACCAGTTACAGCGCCAACCCCAACTGGAACTTCGCCGGTGCGCTTAAGCAGGCCCTGCACGCAGATGTCGTGAATTACGCCGAAGACGGCCATGGCCCGATCCTGCCGATGCTCAAGTATCTGCAGACCGACGCCTTCAAGAGCAGCCCACCGCAGGTGCTGATCTGGGAGTTCCCGGAACGCTACCTGCCCGCTCACAACGACCTGACCGAGTTCGATCCGCAGTGGATCGCTGAACTCAAGAAGGCCCGTGACGCCCAACAGAATCTGGCGGACAACGCCAACAACTCCAAGTCGCCCAACCGGGCGCAAAACTGAGAGGACTCTTTGACTATGACTTCGCAGAACCCTATGCCAGTTCGTTCGAGCAAAACCAATCTGCTGAAAACCTGCGTGCTGGCCGCGAGCCTGGGCTTCGTATCCCTTTCCGCATTCGCCGGTGGCGACGCCGCGCTGTACGGCCCTACCGCACCAAAAGGCTCGACCTTTGTGCGTGTTTACAACGCCAGCAGCAGCGAAATCTCCGCCAGCGTCGGCAACACCAGCCTCAACGAAATCGGCCCATTGGCCAGCAGCGACTTCGGTTTCATGCCACAGGGCGACTACACCGCCAAAGTCGGCAGCCAGTCGCTGCCGGTGAAACTGGCCAGCGATCACTACTACACCATCGTCAACAACACGTCCGGCTCGCCGCAACTGGTTGAAGAGCCGCCGTTCAAGAACAAGCAGAAGTCCCTGGTTCGCGTACAGAACCTGAGCGACAAGGCGCTGACCCTGAAAACCGCTGACGGCAAGACCGACGTGGTCAAGGCTGTGTCTGCCAAGGGCACCGGCGAGCGTGAAATCAACCCGGTCAAAGTCAGCTTCGCGCTGTTTGACGGCGACAAGAAAGTCGCTGACCTGAAGCCGGTTGCACTGGAGCGCGGTGAAGCCGCCGTGCTGTACGTCACCGGCAGCGGCAGCAGCCTGTCGCCAGTCTGGGTCAAGCGCCCTACCGGCACTCAGTAACAGATTTGAGTCTGGCCGAGAGGCCACAGGCAGCGCGCGTGATCACCCGCGCGCTGCCACGGATTTACGGGATTAAGCGTTCGGCGTCAGGCACTGCGGAGCAAGCAGACAGCCAAGAGGGCGCCGAGCGATGCAAGACAAAAACCAGAAAGACCGAAAAGACCTACAGCCCATTCGAACGATTTTTGCTTAACGGAGAAACAAAATGATTCCAGTGATCTTGTCAGGTGGCAGCGGTTCCCGACTCTGGCCTCTTTCGCGTAAACAGTTTCCAAAACAGTTCCTGGCACTGACCGGCGAACACACCCTGTTCCAACAGACCGTCGAGCGCCTGCAATTCGACGGCATGCAGCACCCTGTCGTGGTGTGCAACAAGGACCACCGCTTCATCGTCACCGAGCAGCTCGGTGCATTGGGTCTGGAAACTCAGGCCGTGATCATGGAACCGTTCGGTCGCAACACTGCGCCTGCCGTTGCCATCACCGCGATGATGCTGGCCAACGAAGGTCGCGACGAGTTGATGCTGGTGCTGCCAGCCGACCACGTGATCGACGATCAGAAAGCCCTGCAACGCGCACTGGCCCTGGCCACCGTTGCTGCAGAGCGCGGCGAAATGGTCCTGTTCGGTATCCCGGCGACCAAGCCTGAAACCGGCTACGGCTACATCAAGTCCACTGCGGACGCGCTGTTGCCAGAAGGCGTCAGCCGCGTACAGCAGTTCGTTGAGAAGCCTGATGAGCAACGCGCCCAGGAGTTCGTCCAGGCCGGCGGTTACTACTGGAACAGCGGCATGTTCCTGTTCCGCGCCAGCCGTTATCTGGAAGAGCTGAAAAAGCAGGATCCGGACATCTACGACAACTGCCTGCTGACCCTTGAGCGCAGCAAGCAGGAAGGCGACAGCATTTCCCTGGACGAGGCGAGCTTCGCCTGCTGCCCGGACAACTCCATCGACTACGCCGTTATGGAAAAAACCCAGCGCGCGTGCGTCGTACCGCTTGATGCGGGCTGGAGCGATGTCGGCTGCTGGTCGTCCCTGTGGGACGTGCACGCCAAAGACGAGAACGGCAACGTTGCCAAAGGCGATGTCGTTATTCAGGACAGCCGCAACTGCATGATTCAGGGCAACGGCAAACTGGTGACCGTGATCGGCCTGGACAACATCGTTGTCGTCGAAACCAAAGACGCCATGATGATCGTTCACAAAGACAAGGTTCAGGGCGTCAAGCAACTGGTCAACACGCTGAACGAGCAAGGCCGCAGCGAAACCCAGAACCACCTCGAAGTCTATCGCCCGTGGGGTTCTTACGACTCCGTGGACATGGGCGGCCGTTTCCAGGTCAAGCGCATTTCCGTCAAGCCGGGCGCCAGCCTTTCGCTGCAGATGCACCACCACCGCGCTGAGCACTGGATCGTTGTATCGGGTACCGCTCAGGTCACCTGCGACGATAACGTGTTCCTGCTGACCGAAAACCAGTCGACTTACATCCCGATTGCTTCGGTTCACCGTCTGCGCAACCCGGGCAAGATCCCGTTGGAAATCATCGAAGTCCAATCGGGCAGCTACCTGGGCGAAGACGACATCGAACGTTTCGAAGACGTCTACGGCCGCTCCACCCCAAGCATCGAAGCCGGCGTGAAAACCCAGACCATCGCGCGTTAATACCGCTTCACCCAGTAGTACTAGCCCCCGTTAATCCTCTGCGTATTCCCCATCCGCAGAGGGTTTTCGGGGGCTTTTTTTTGCGTTCCATGCCAGCGAATCTAAATCTACTTAACCACCATTAGCCCAATCCCCTCCCCTTTCGGTACGATGCCCTCATCTGCAATCGCGAGATCGACACGATGATTTTCGGCGCCGTACTCCTGTTCACCTGGCTGGTCCTGCTTCTTCGCTATCCCTCCAAAGCCTTGCCCGTGTCCCTGGCAGCAGCGGTTGGTCTGGGCGTCGTGGCGGCGTTTGTGATCTGGGAGGACAGCCGCGATGAGCAGCGCCTTGAGCGCCTGCAACTGCGCGTGAACTATGCGCCCCAACAATGCCCGACGGGTCGCCCGTTACTGGTGCTGATCGATAACGGCAACACCGTTTCGCTCACTGAACTGCGCTGGAAAATCGCGGCCTACGCGCCGGGCGACACCGTCAATCTGGCCGAAGACACCTACACTGCGCCGCGCTATCGCGGGCCGGGCGACTTGCTGCCCGGCAGCCAGTGGCAAGATTGCTTGCCAATGCCGCCGCTGCGCCCGGGTTATCGGCCGCAGACCCTCGAGTTTCGTGCCGAACGCCTGCAAGGCACGTTCTCTGGCTGAGCGCGGCTCCTCTCTTTTTTCAAGGACTGAACCATGTCTGTGGTGTTGATCACCGGGTGTTCCAGCGGCATCGGCCGCGCCATGGCAGATGCCTTCAAAGCGGCGGGCCACGACGTCTGGACGACCGCCCGCAAGCCGGCCGACGTGCAGGCGCTGACCACGGCGGGCTTTCGTGCTGTCACGCTGGACGTCAATGACAGCGCAGCGATTGATCGACTGGTCGCCGAGCTTGATCAACACGGCAAAGGGCTCGACGTGCTGATCAACAACGCAGGCTACGGCGGCATAGGCCCGCTGCTCGATGGCGGCGTCGAGGCCATGCGCAGGCAGTTTGAAACCAACGTGTTTTCCGTGGTCGGCGTGACGCACGCGCTGTTTCCATCGCTGCGCCGCAATAAGGGGTTGGTGGTCAATATCGGCAGCGTTTCGGGCGTGCTGGTGACGCCTTTCGCGGGCGCGTATTGCGCGTCCAAGGCAGCCGTCCATGCCATGACCGACGCATTGCGCATGGAACTGGCGCCCTTCGGGATAAGGGTGATGGAAGTCCAGCCGGGGGCCATCGACACCCACTTCGCGCAAAACGCCAGCCACGAGGCCGAGCAAGTGATTCATCCGGATTCGCCGTGGTGGCCGTGGCGGGAAGGCATCCGCGCGAGGGCCAATGCGTCACAGGGCAACCCGACGCCCGCCACCGATTTCGCCCGCGACGTACTCAACGCCGTGCAACGCAGCCATCCACCGCGTCTGTTGCGCTCCGGAAACGGCAGCCGCGCGCTGCCCCTGATGGAACGGCTACTGCCCAAGGCACTGCTCGAATGGATTCTGAGCAAGCGTTTCAAGCTGGATAAAAAATACTGATCGCTGCGCCAGGCCTCCTACATCCTCCGGCAGGACGCGAATCTGGCGCATGGCGCAGCTCAAAGTGTAGGAGCGCGCTTGCCCGCGAAGGCGTCAGCATGGACGACGGAGATGCGTCGGAAGTACCGGCCTCTTCGCGGGCAAGCGCGCTCCTACAGATGTTGTGTTGAGCCGATGTACCGCGTTCACCCAGTCACCGTCGCTGCGCAACAGATCGCGGGACAAGCCACGCGCCTGCATCCTCCAGCAGGCCGCGAATCTGCGGTGTGACGCTGCCCAAAGTGTAGGAGCGCGCTTGCCCGCGAAGGCGTCAGCATGGACGACAGAGATGCGTCGGGCGCACCGGCCTCTTCGCGGGCAAGCG